>JAESFK010000061.1_pt1 | contig 132375 bp, 112 predicted proteins | sample 9269391 | NCBI WGS metagenome assembly JAESFK01 (sample SAMN14506231, study PRJNA617097) | algae metagenome | isolation source: Drouetiella hepatica UHER 2000/2452 and co-occurring heterotrophs from... | place: Slovakia: Slovak Paradise National Park, Hrabusice, Kosice Region | collected... | reverse complement strand
CTTCGATCGCCGACCCGCCCCCTCGAGGGGCGGGTGATCGACTGACGCGGTCGTCACGGAACCCCTCCCCCCATGCCCACGCACCTCATCGCCATCGACCAGGGCACCACCTCGACGCGGGCGATCGTGTTCGCGGCGGACCTCTCCGTGGTCGCCGTCGCGCAGGCGGAGTTCCCGCAGCACTATCCGCTGTCGGGCTGGGTCGAGCACGATCCGGAGGACCTCTGGTCGACCACCGTCGACACGGTGCGCCAGGCGATGGCGAAGGCCCGCCTCACCGCCGCCGACGTCGCCGCCATCGGCATCACCAACCAGCGCGAGACGACGGTCGTCTGGGACAGGAAGACCGGCCGCGCCGTCCACAACGCCATCGTCTGGCAGGACCGCCGCACCGCCGAGTTCTGCGCCGGCCTGAAGGCCGACGGCACCGAGCCGATGGTGACGGCGAAGACCGGCCTCCTCCTCGACCCCTATTTCTCGGCGACGAAGCTCGCCTACGTCCTCGACCACGTGGACGGTGCGCGGGCCCGCGCCGAGCGCGGCGAGCTCGCGTTCGGCACCGTCGACACGTTTCTCATGTGGCGCCTGACGGGGGGCGAGACGTTCGCCACGGACGCCACCAACGCCGCCCGCACCCTCCTCTGCGACATCCGCACCGGCGCCTGGGACGAGGAGCTGATGCGGCTCTTCCGCGTCCCGGCCTCGATGCTGCCGGAGATCCGCGACAGCGCGGCGGACTTCGGCACGACGGTGCCGGAGCTCTTCGGAGGGCCGATCCGCATCGCCGGCGTCGCCGGCGACCAGCAGGCGGCGACCGTCGGACAGGCCTGCTTCACGCCCGGCATGATGAAGTCGACCTACGGCACCGGCGCCTTCGCGCTCCTCAACACCGGCGATGCCCCCGTCGCCTCGAACAACCGGCTGCTGACCACCATCGCCTACCAGCTCGGCGGCAAGCGCACCTATGCGCTGGAGGGCGCGATCTTCGTCGCCGGCGCCGCCGTGCAGTGGCTGCGCGACGGGCTCGGCGTCATCCGCACCGCCGCCGAGACGGCCGCCTTCGCCGCCGCCTCCGACCCGACGCAGGACGTCTACCTCGTCCCCGCCTTCACCGGCCTCGGTGCGCCGTGGTGGGACCCGGACGCCCGCGGCGCCCTCTACGGCCTGTCGCGCGGCACGACGCCGCGGGAGCTCGCCCGGGCGGCGCTGGAGAGTGTCGGCTACCAGACGCGCGATCTCCTCGATGCCATGCGGCGCGACTGGCCGGAGGCCGACGGCGCCACCACCGTGCTCAGGGTCGACGGCGGCATGGTGGCGAGCGACTGGACGCTGCAGTTCCTCGCCGACGTGCTCGACGCGCCCGTCGACCGGCCGGCGGTGCTGGAGACGACGGCCGTCGGCGCGGCCTATCTCGCGGGCCTTCAGACCGGCGTCTGCCCGGAGCCGGCCGTCTTCGCCGAGCGCTGGAAGCTCGACCGCCGCTTCGAGCCGGCGATGCCGTCCGAGCAGCGCGAGCGCAAGCTCGCCGGCTGGGCGCGAGCGGTCCAGCGCACGCTGACGGCGGACTGAACACCCCCCTGTCGCTGCGCCGACGGGCGCGCTAGGCTTCCCGGCGTGCGCGACGAGGCCGGCGTGAGCGAGAGCGACGACATTCCTGAGACGGGTCCGGGCGTGATCGCCCGGCTGCTGTCGGCGACCGCCGACCACTGGCACGCGCAGCCGATCCGCCGCCGCATCCTGGTCGCTGCCGCCGCCCTCAACCTCGCCGCCATCGCGGCGGCCGGGATCGTCGTCGTCATCAACGCCCGCGTCGCCACCTCCGTCGAGATCGCCTCGTCCCTCGATGCCTCCGCCCGCTTCGTGCGGACCACGGTGGCGGAGATGCGCGCCGACGTTTCGCTGCCGGCGCTGGCGACGGCGGTCGGCAGCGGTGCGGCGGCGCGCCACGTCCGCATCGCGGTGCTCGATGCCGCGGGCCGCACCGTCGCGGCGAGCGCGCCGCTCGCACAGGACGACGACGAGCCGCACGAGCGCGCCCCCGACTGGTTCGAAGAGCTGATCGCGGCAACGCCGCCGATGGTGCGGGTTCCCGTCGTCGTCGGCGGCACGGAGATCGCGACGGTGGTGCTCTCCGGCGAGCCGGCCGACGAAATCGCCGAGGTCTGGGAAGACGTGCAGGCGCTGGCGATCATCGCGCTGGTCGTCAACGTCGCGGTGCTCCTCGTCCTCGCCGTCGCCGTCGGCCGGGCGCTGGCGCCGCTGTCGGCGTTCGCCCGGGGCCTCTCGCGGCTCGAGGGCGGCGACTACAGGACGAGGCTGCCCCGCCCCCGCGACGCCGAGTTCGCGCTGATCGCCGACCATTTCAACGCCCTCGCCGAGCAGCTGGCGATCACCCGCGAGGAGAACCGGCGGCTGAGCCTGCGGCTCCTCAGCGCCCAGGACGACGAGCGGCGCGTCGTCGCCGGGGAGTTGCACGACGAGGTGGGTCCTTGCCTGTTCGGCATCGTGGCGAACGCCCGCTCGATCGAGCAGATCGCCCGCTCGAGCCGCGCCGCCCGCGCCCCGGAGATCGGCGAGCGGGCCCGCGAGGTGGCCGACATCGCCGACCGCCTGAAGACCATGAACCGGCGCCTGCTGCAGCGGCTCCGGCCGATGTCGCTCGGCCATGTACCGCTCGCCGACCTCGCCACCGGCCTTGTCGACGAGTTCCGGCGGCTGGCGCCGGCCGTGCTCTTCGACCTTGCCATCGGCGAACTGGCGGAGGGCTACGGGGAGGCCCACGACCTGACGATCTACCGCTGCCTCCAGGAATGCCTCACCAATGCGGTGAAGCACGCCGAGCCGCGCATCGTGCTCGTCGAGCTCGCCGAGCGGCGGGCCGGCGGGCGCGGGCCGCGGCTGCACCTTTCCGTCGAGGACGACGGCGTCGGCATGGACAAGGACGTGCCGGCCGGCTACGGCCTGTCGGGCATCGCCGAGCGGGTCCGCGCCCTCGGCGGTGCGCTCGCCATCGGTCCGGGCGGTGCCGGGGGCACGCGCTTCGAGATCGAGCTGCCGCTCGGGGACCCGGGCGGCGCACCGGCCGGCGGCGAAGGGACTGGAGTGCCGATGGGTTTCGGGGAAAGGGTGAGATGAGCCGTCCTGTCCTGGTGGTCGACGATCATCCGATCGTTCTGGCGGGCTGCCGCCGCGTGCTCGAGGACGCGGGCCTCGGTCCGGTCGCCGAGGCGCCGACGATCGCCCGCGGCTACCGGCTGTTCCTGCGCCTGAAGCCGCGGCTCGCCATCGTCGACCTGTCGATGCGCGGCGGCGGGCTCGACGGCCTCCGCCTCGTCCAGCGTATCCGCCGCCGCCGGTCCGACACGGCGGTGCTGGTGCTCACCATGCACCGGGAGCCGGCTGTGGTGACGCGGGCGCTCGAGGCCGGGGCCGACGGCTACCTCCTCAAGGACACCGCGCCGGACGAGCTCGTCTCGGCGGCGACCGCGGTGCTGCGCGGCCGGCCCTATCTCAGCCATGGGCTCGCCACCGAAGTCGTGCTGCACGGCGCCCGCCAGCGCCGCGCCCCGCGCCCGGTGATGACGCCGCGGGAAGCCGAGATCCTCGAGCTCCTCGCCGACGGCAAGTCCTATGCGCTGATCGCCGAGGAGCTGTCGCTCAGCTACAAGACAATCGCCAACACCGCCTCGCAGCTGAAGGCGAAGCTCGGCGTCTCGACGCTGCCGGAGCTCGTCCACGCCGCCGTGCGCGGGCGCGAGGGCGCGCTCTGACGTCGCCGGCAGCACGGTCGACGCTCCTGCCGCAAACACCGCATTGACTTCCCGCCTGCGGCCAGACGAGGCTTCCGGCGGGGGACACCCGCGCCGCGACCGGGTCCGCCCCCGTTTCCGCCCGGCGTCCGCGCCGGTGCGGCCCGTCCGTGCGCGGCCAATCCTCCAGGAGACTTTCGATGAGCCAGAACGCCGACCTCGTCGACCGCCGCCACAAGGCGGTGCCGCGCGGGGTGTCGACCCCCTATCCGGTCTTTGCGGCGCGCGCCGAGAACGCCGAACTGTGGGACGTCGACGGCAAGCGCTACATCGACTTCGCCGGCGGCATCGCCGTCCTCAACGTCGGCCACCGCCACCCGAAGGTGATCGCCGCCGTCGAGCAGCAGCTCGGGCTCTACACCCACACCTGCTTCCAGGTGGTGCCCTACGAGCCCTACATCGCCCTCGCCGAGCGGCTGAACGCCCTCGCCCCCTTCAAGGGCCAGGCGAAGACGATGTTCGTGACGACGGGCGCCGAGGCGGTGGAGAACTGCGTCAAGCTCGCCCGCGCCGCCACCGGCCGCTCCGCCGTCATCGCGTTTGCCGGCGCCTTCCACGGCCGCACGATGATGGGCATGGCGCTGACCGGCAAGACGCAGCCCTACAAGCACAAGTTCGGCCCGATGCCGGCCGACGTCTACCACGCGCCCTTCCCGATCGCCGACCACGGCGTCAGCGTCGCCGACAGCCTGCGCGCGCTCGAGACGCTGTTCCGCGCCGACGTCGAGCCCTCGCGCGTCGCCGCCATCATCATCGAGCCCGTGCAGGGCGAGGGCGGCTTCTATCCGGCGCCGACGGAGCTCCTCGTGGCGCTGCGCAAGCTCTGCGACGACCACGGCATCCTGCTCGTCGCCGACGAGGTGCAGACGGGCTTCGCCCGCACCGGCAAGATGTTCGCCATCGAGCACTCCGGCGTCGAGCCGGACCTGATCGCGGTGGCGAAGTCGCTCGCCGGCGGCTTCCCGCTCGCCGGCGTCATCGGCAAGGCGGCGGTCATGGACGCGGCCGATCCCGGCGGCCTCGGCGGCACCTACGGCGGCAATCCGGTCGCCTGCGCGGCGGCCCTCGCCGTCCTCGACGTCATCGCCGAGGAGAAGCTGCTCGAGCGTGCCGACGCGATGGGCGAGCGCGTCAAGGCGAAGCTGAAGGCGATCGCCTCGCGCAACGACGTGGTGCCGATCACCGCCATCCGCGGACCCGGCGCGATGATCGGCTTCGACATCGTCAAGTCGCGCGGCGCCTACGAGCCGGATGCCGACGCCACCAAGCGCGTCACCGCCGCCGCCCTCGCGGACGGGCTCGTGCTCCTGTCCTGCGGCGTCCACGCCAACGCCATCCGCATCCTCGTGCCGCTGACGGCCGACGAGGCGGTGCTCGACGAGGGCATGGCGAAGCTCGAGGCAGCGCTCGTCTCGGCCGCGCGCCTCGCGGCCTAAGCGGACGACGACACAGTCAGGAGCCGGGGCCCTCGCGAGAGCAGCCCCGGCCCATCAAGCCTCAATCGGGGGTTCTCCTACGCGACGGCCGCCGCGAGGAACCCGAGGCCGGCGGCGCGAGCGTCCAGCCGCGCCAGGATGTGGCGCGGCACCTGTCGCTTCGACTTGATGCGGGGTGCCGGCATTTCCGCGATTGCTCCGGTCTCGCCACCGAACCGCGCCTCGTAGTCCGCGTAGTTGTCGAAGCGGCGCCGCGTGAGGGTGTCGACGAAGGTCTCCGCCGGCGCGCCCTCGGCGAGGATCAGGGCGTGGTCTTCGAGCTCGACATGGAAGTAGGTGAAGCGCTCAGGCGGGTCGCTCACCCGCACGATCGTCGTGGCGTTGACGAGAGCGCCGGCCTGCACCAGCAGCCCGTCGATGAGCAGCGCATGGTCGGGGGACAGCAGCAGCGGCCGGTGGGGCACGCCCTCCCCGAGCGCCCCGGCAGAGACGCGCACCGGCCACGAGCGCAGCGGATCGGCGAACGCGGTGACGATCGTCTGCCGGCCGATCCAGCGGACCGGCCGCACGCCGCCCTCAGTCGTCAGCACGACGTCGCCGATCGCGAGGCTCTCGACCGGCCGCTCGCCGTCCGGCGTCGCGACGTGCGTGCCCTCCGCGAGGCACATCGCGTTATAGTTTGCCAGGAACTCGCGCATGAAGTCTTCGTCGAGCGACTGCTGCTGTGTGATCAGCCCGACGGCGATCAGCGCCGCAATAAGCCCGTACTCGATTGCCGTCGCCATCGCTGTCGCTCCCGAGATCGCGTCATCGCCGGCCACCGCGGCCGAAGCTCCATTGCGCTAGATGTTCCGCAGTATAGTTCTGCTTGCGGACGCAAAGATGACGATCGGCAGAGACCCTTTTTTATTTGCTGGCTAGCCCTCGAGAACATTGGCGGGACGACGAGGACTGCAACCCGGGAATGTTGACCCGGAAACCGTCGGGTCCGCTGCACCATGGGCGCGAGCGTTCGCGATAGTCCGCCGGATGGGCCTCCCCGCGGTGGCCACCTTTCTTGCGGACACCGGTGGCGACGGGCAGCCCGGCACGCCGGCGCGGCCGGGCCGGAACAGGTCGGGGTGGGATAGCGTTCTGCGGCGAGTGTTCCTCCCGCAGAAGGCCACGCCATGCCCGCCACAGCGCCCGACCGATCGATCGTCCGCCGCGACAGCCCGCGCGCCGACCTCCTGATCTTCGAGATCCGCGACAAGATCACCAAGCCGGACATCGAGTGGATGGCGGCGCAGGCCGACGCCGCCTTCGACCGGCTCGGCGAGGTCGACATGCTGATCGTCATGTCGAACTACGACGGGGCGGACCTCGGCGCGATCTTCGATGGCGATTCGCTCGGCGTGCAGGCCCGCGCCGCCCGCCACGTCCGCCGCTATGCCGTGGTCGGCGCTCCCGCCTGGGCCGAAGCGATGATCAACCTGATGGCGCCGCTGACGCCAGTGGAGGAGAAGACCTTCTCCCTCGCGGACGAAGCCGTCGCCCGTCGGTGGGTCGACGAAGGCCGCCCTGCCGCCTGAGGGCACGGGCTCCTCGCTCTCCGAGCTCGTCGCCGATCCGCGCGTCGGCGCCGTAAGCCGCAAGCGCAGCAGCGCCGCGGCTCGGGCGGGGGCCATCCCCGTGGGCCGCGTCGCATGGGACGAAAGCCGCCGGCAGGGCGAGGGCGACCAGGGGCGAGAGCAATGGCGCCTCGCCCGCCGGCATGCGCTGTCGCATGAGCGTCATGCAATCTTGCCGAGAGACTGCACAACCAAAGAGCGGTCGGCCCCATTGCCGCGTGGTCACGCCGCCGTTATCATTCTGTCGGCTGCTGCACTGGCTCGAGGTTCCTGCCGCTCTCCTGGCAAGCAGCCGAGCGGCGTCGCGGTCCGCGTCAGACCAGGCAAATGGATTCGCCCGCTTCGGCGGCGTGGCGAGCGGGGGCGATCATGCGCCGGCACCCAGGGTCCCGCAGGTCCGAGAGCGTCACCCATCCTGACGCTGCGGTTCGCAGCGGTTTCCTGAGTAGCAGCGATCCGGTCGCGCGTCGTATCCCATTTTTCCGGATCGTCGAGCGGCAAGGTCGCGACAGCGCGCTAGACGGTCCATTACCACAACCTGAGATTTCAGCGCCGGTCATGCAGGAGCACATCCTGACGACAGCGGGCGGGACGGGTTCGGGGCCGCGCGCCTTCCCGTTCGCACACCGCCGCCTTCGTTGCCCGGGTCGTCGCCCGGCGCGATCCGCCGCTGGTCCGGCAGGGGGCCGAGGCTGCCCCCAGGGCATCGGACAGCTGGCCGACCGCCCCCCTCCCCCCACGTGCCGTTCGCGTTTCCATCGGAGTGCCGCTCGATGATCCTCGCTCCCATCGCCGCCGGCGAACTGATCGACAAGATCACGATCCTCGAGATCAAGCGCGAGCGGATCGACGATCCCGCAAAGAAGGCGACCGTCGAGCGGGAGCTCGCCGAGCTTCGGAAGGTCGCGTCGGAGGCGTTCACGCGGGCGGACGTGCACGTCGGCCTGCAGGCGAACCTCAAGGCCGTCAACATGCTGCTGTGGGAGATCGAGGACGCGTGGCGGCGCCACGAGGTCGAGCAGCGATTCGATGCGGACTTCATCGCCCTCGCCCGCGACATCGGCGTCTTCAAGGACCGGCGCGCGGCGATCAAGGGCGAGATCGACCTGCTGCTCGGATGCGAGAGCGTCGAGGAGCGAAGCCATCCGGCCTGCACGGCCCAACGCTGACCCGCCCGCCGGGTTCTCCCCGTCCAGGGCGTTCCCCGATCGCAGCCGTCCAGACGCGCGCCTCGAACCGCTGGCGCGGCGGCAGACCGGCCTTTGCGCCTCGGCGAGGGTGTCGCGGCAGGACCGCGGCGCGCGCGGGTGCGCAAGGGGTGCCCCACTGCGCCGCAGGAAGCCGGCATGGCGCAGCGCTGCATCGACCCGCAGCGCCCCGACAGAGCATCAAGCGTTTTCAGGAAGAAGAGAGTGGCGGGAGTGACGGGGCTCGAACCCGCGACCTCCGGCGTGACAGGCCGGCGCTCTAACCAACTGAGCTACACCCCCTCGGCCTGCGCTTCAGCGCCGAGGCGAGGCGGGAGGTACGATTTGCGCCGGGCAAAGTCAAGCGCGGCGACGAGCCTTGCGCAGTTCACCGGCAAAGCGTCCACAGGCGTCGCCCGATGGCGCCCCGTCGCGGGGACGGCGGCGCCATCGACCCTGGCCGGACGGACGGGTCCGGCGTCAGACCGGCGGGAGGCTGCCGCCGCAGGTGATCACGAGGTGATAGCCGGAATCCGCCGACGCACCGGCCTGATTGAAGGTCGAGATGTAGACCCCGTTCGGCTGGCCGTTGAGGCCGACGACGGTGACGGAGCCGTCCGGGGGTGAGCCGACGTCGCCCGCGTAGCCGACGTTCGCCGTGAAGGCGCACTCGGAGATGTCGCGGTCGAACACGACGGACGACTGACCCTCGTCCTCCTTGGCGACGCCGACGACGCCGGCGCCGCGGGCGAGCGTGAGGTCCGGATTGACGACCGCCCACAGCGGGACGTTCTTGTCGACGACGAAGTAGGCGAGTTCGCTGAACGGGCCCTTCTTCGAGCCGTCGACGCCGCGCACCCGCCAGCTTGCCGCCTTCGCGTCGAGAGGTTCGCCGAACGGAGCGCGGCAGACCTTGTTCTTCTTCTGGCCGCACTTGCCGATCGCCGCGGTGATGGTCTTCGCCTGCAGCACGGCGCCGTTCTTGTCGAGGATCTCGAGGTCGTACTTGTCGGCGTTCTTCGAGACGAGCCAGACGAAGTCGCCCTCCTGGGGCACCGAACCGCCCGACGGATAGACGGCCTCCGTTTTGCCGGCATTGGCCAGGACCGGGGCCGCCGCCACCATCGCCGCACCCCATGCGAGGACGCCGAGGACGATGTTCGACTTGAGCATGATGTTCTCCCGCCTGTTCTGCGTGTTCTTACCCTTCGGGGGCACGCGTGAACTCTAGGGTGGGCCATCTTCTGGCCCGCATCATTTTTGCGGGGGCCGGCGACAACTTGTGGTGAAGCCTCGTGATGTTCGCGTGTCTTCGCGGCAGGAGGTGCGGCCCTCAGTGGAAGTTGCGGCCCTTCGGCATCACCGCCGCCGCCTCGTCGGGATAAGGCCTGCGCGGCGGGCCGCGGCGCTCGTCCTGCGGCCGCTTCACCTCGTCGGACTGCATCACCGCGTCGACGCCCGCCCCGGCGATACCGTCGAGGAGGCCGTTGAGGTCCTGCAGCCGGTCGGCGACGAGGTGGACGACACCGCGCTCGTTCTGAAGCTTGCCGGTCACCGCGACGAGGCGGGCGCCGAGGGCCTCGGCGCGGAAGCGCTCGAAGACGCGCGGCCAGACGATGACGTTCGCCCATGCCGTCTCGTCCTCGATCGTCATGAAGACGACGCCGGACGCGGTGCCCGGCCGCTGGCGGACGAGAACGAGGCCGGCGATCGTCAGCCGCCGGCCCGGCGCCGTCTCGGGCAGGCGGGTGTTCGCCGTGACGCCGCGGGCATCGAGCGTGCGGCGGACGAAGGCGACGGGGTGGCGCTTCAGGGAGAGCTTGAGGTGCCGGTAGTCCTCGACGACGTGGGTGCCGAGCGGCATCGCCGGCAGCGCCACCTCGCTCTCGCGCGCCTCCATCTTCACGGCGCGGAACAGGGGCAGGTCGTCCTTGTCGCCGGCCCTTCCGAGGCCGCGCACCGCCCAGAGCGCCGCCCGGCGGTCGAGCCCGAGGGAGCGGAAGGCGTCCGCATCGGCGAGGCGCTCGAGCACGGACGGGGCGAGCCCGGTGCGCAGCCAGAGGTCGCGGACGGAATCGAAGCCGGCCCCGCGGGCGGCGACGAGGGCGCGGCCCTGCGCCTCGCCGAGGCCTTCCACCTGGCGCAGCCCGAGGCGCACGGCATGGACGGCGCGGACGTCGCCGGCCATGTCGGCATGGCGGCGGTGGAGGCGTCCGGCCGCCGGGGCACCGGCCTCGAGCGTGTGGTCCCAGTCGGAGCGGAGGATGTCGACCGGGCGGATCTCGACGCCGTGTTCCTCGGCGTCGCGGACGATCTGGGCGGGGGCGTAGAAGCCCATCGGCCAGGCGTTCATCAGCCCGGCGGCGAAGGCGTCCGGATAGCGGCACTTCACCCAGGCGGAGGCGTAGACGAGGAGGGCGAAGCTCTCGGCGTGGGAGCGCGGGAAGCCGTAGGAGCCGAAGCCCTCGATCTGCTTCCACAGGTCGCCGATGAACGCCCCGGGATAGCCCTTCGCCCGCATGCCGGCGAAGAGCTTCTCCTGGAAGGTGTGGATGGTGCCGACGTGGCGGAAGGTCGCCATCGCCCGGCGCAGCCCGTCGGCGTCGGCGGCGGAGAAGTTCGCCGCGACCATGGCGATCTGCATCGCCTGTTCCTGGAAGAGCGGCACGCCGAGGGTCGACTTCAGCACCGGCTCGAGCTCCGGCAGGGGGTACTCCACCTTCTCCCGGCCTTCGCGGCGCTTCAGGTAGGGGTGGACCATGCCGCCCTGGATCGGGCCGGGGCGGACGATCGCCACCTCGACGACGAGGTCCTCGAAGCGCTCGGGCTTCAGGCGCGGCAGCATCGACTGCTGCGCCCGGCTCTCCACCTGGAAGACGCCGACGGAATCGGCCCGCTGCAGCATGCGGTAGACGGCCGGGTCCTCCGGCGGCACATCCGAGATGCGGGTGACCGGCAGGCCGTAGCGCTCGCGCAGGAGGGCGAAGCATTTCCGGAGCGCCGTCAGCATGCCGAGGGCGAGGATGTCGATCTTCAGGAGGCCAAGCTCCTCGAGGTCGTCCTTGTTCCACTCGATGATCGGCCGGCTCTCCATGCCGGAGCGGGTGAGCGGCACCAGTTCGTCGAGCCGGCCGCGGCTGACTATCATGCCGCCGACGTGCTGGGAGAGGTGGCGCGGAAAACCGATCAGCGCCTTCGTCAGCGCCATCACCATCGCGAGGCGGCGGTCGCCGGGATCGAGGCCGATGCGGCGCACGTCGTCCTCGGCGACGCCCGAGGACGACCAGCCCCAGACGGAGCCGGCAAGCGCCGACACCGTGTCCTCCGACAGGCCGAAGACCTTGCCGACCTCGCGGACGGCGCTGCGCGTCCGGTAGGTGATGGTGGTGGCGGCAAGGCCGGCGCGCTCGCGGCCGTAGCGCTCGTAGACATAGGCGAGCACCTCCTCGCGGCGCTCGTGCTCGAAGTCGACGTCGATGTCGGGCGGCTCGTTGCGGTTCGCCGAGATGAAGCGCTCGAACAGGAGGTCGCTGCGGGCGGGGTCCACCTCGGTGATGCCGAGGCAGAAGCAGACGGCCGAGTTCGCCGCCGAGCCGCGCCCCTGGCAGAGGATGCCGCGGCCGCGGGCGAAGCGGACGATGTCGTCGACGGTGAGGAAATAGGGGGCGTAGGAGAGCTCGGCGATGACGGCGAGCTCGTGGGCGAGCACGGTCGCCACCTTCTCCGGCACGCCGCGCGGATAGCGCTCGCGGGCGCCCTCGGCGGTGCGCGCCTCGAGCGCCGCCTGCGGGGTGGCGAAGCCGGCGCGCAGCTCGTCCGGATATTCGTAGCGCAGCTCGTCGAGCGAGAAGGCGAGGCGGCCGAGGAAGCGCACGGTCTCGGCGACGGCCTCGGGGTAGGCCCGGAAGAGCCGCGCCGTCTCGGCCGGCGCCTTCAGGTGCCGCTCGGCGTTCGCCTCGAGCCGCCGGCCGGCGGCGGCGAGCGTGGCGCCCTCGCGGATGCAGGCGACCACGTCCTGCACCGGCCGGCGGGCGGGGGTGTGGTAGAGGACGTCGCCGACGGCGAGGAGCGGCAGGCGGTGCGCCACGGCGAGGGCCGCGAGGCGCGAGGCGCGGCGGGCATCGTCACCGCGTCGGTTCATCGAGAGCCCCACCCACACCCGGCCCGGCGCGGCCGCCGCGAGGGCGGCGAGGAGCGCCGCGAAGGCCGGCCCCGGCCGCGGCGGCGGCAGCGCGACGAGGTGGAGGCCTCGGCCCGGGGCGGACCCGTCAGCCCCGCCGGCCTCCCCGTCCCCCGCCTCCTCGGAGAGGACGGCGAGGAGGTCGGCGAGGCGAAGGTCCGGCGATCCCTTCTCGCCCTTCAGGTTGGCGGCCGTCAGCATCCGGCAGAGCCGCCCGTAGGCGGCGCGGTCGGCCGGGTAGGCGAGCACGTCCGGCGTGCCGTCGGCGAAGCCGAGACGGCAGCCGACGGCGAAGCGGAGGCCCCTCTCCTTCGCCGCCGTGTGGGCGCGGACGATGCCGGAAAGCGTGTTGCGGTCGGCGAGCCCGAGACCGGCGAGGCCGAGATCGGCGGCCGCCTCCACATACTCCTCCGGGTGCGAGCCGCCGGTGAGGAAGGTGAAGTTGCTGGTGACGGCGAGCTCGGCATAGGCGGTCGAGGCCACCGCCGGCGGGCGCGGCGGGGCCGGAGGCACGGGCTCGCGCAGAGCGGCATGCGGGGCGTCCCGGTCCGGTGGGCGTTCCCTCATGGAGGCGATCCCCTCATGTGAACAGGCCCCTCATGTGAACAGGCCCTCATGCGGATAGACGGTTCATGCGAACAGTCCATGCACGTACCAGTTGGGGTGCGCCGTCTCGCGCCCGTAGAGGCCCTCGCGATAGAGCCAGAGGCGGCGTCCCTCGGTGGTCTCGACGCGGAAATAGTCGCGCGTCGGCGCCGCCGGGCCGTCGCGCCACCACTCGGCGGCGATCCGCTCGGGCCCCTCGGCGGCCAGGACGCGGTGCTCGACGCGGCGCCAGCGGAAGCGGGCGGGCGGCCCGTCCGGCACCTCGGCCACCACCTCCACCGCCTCCGGCCGCACGAACAGCCGCGCCGGCCGCGGATGGCGGGTATCCTGCTGAAGGGTCCCGTGCTGGAGGGCCTCCGGCGGCCGGGCGGCCGGGGGGAGCGCGTCCTGCTGAACGGGCGTCCCTGGACCGGGGCGTGCCGCCCCCCGTACCAACCCGCCCCCCGCCCCGGACGGCGACGGCGCGAGAGCCGGGGCCGGCGGCTCGGAAAGGCCCGCCGCCACCACCGGCACGGCGGCGGCGGCGCGCTCCGGCAGGTGGCTGTCGCCGGCGACGAGGCGCGTCACCCGCTCCGGCCCGAGGCGGGCGGCGAGGCGGTCGACGAGACGGGCGAGGTCCTCCTCCGCCGCGGCGTCGCCGGAAAGCCCGGCGAGCCCCGCCTCGAAGGCGGCCTGTTCGGGCGGCAGCGGCGCGACGGAGAGCGCCGCGAGGCGGGCGCGGTCGAAGCCGTAGCCGGCGTCGAGGTCGTCGAGGCGGGCGAGCTTCTCGGCGAGGAGGCGGCGGACGACCGCCGGATCGCGCAGCGGCCGGCTGGTGCCGACGGTGAGGCGGTGCACCGCCCCATCGACGCGGAAGAGCGTCAGCTCGAGGCCGCGCGCGCCCTCCTCGTTCGCGGCGAGCATCTCGGCGAGGCGGGCGGCGAGGCGCTCGGCGGCGACGAGCACGTCGCGCTCGGAGACGATCGGCTCGGCGAACACCCGCTCGACGGCGTGGACCGGCGGCGGCCGGCGCCACAGCAGCGCCTCGTCGGCGCGGCCGAGGGCCTGGTCGAGGCGGGCGAGGAGGCCGGCGCCGAAGCGGGCGGCGAGCGGCGGGCGCGGCAGTTCCGCAAGGTCGCCGATGCGCGTCAGCCCGGCGCGGGCGAGCGCCCCGACGGTGGCCGGGGCGAGCCGCAGGGCCGCCACCGGCAGGGCGGCGAGCGCCGTCCGCTCCTCCCCCGTCGGCAGCACCCACCGGCCGGTCTCGCCCCCCTCCCCGCCGAGGCCGCAGCGCGCCACCGCCCAGGCCGCCCCCGGCGTCGCGGCGACGGCGAGGCGGGCGGCGAGGCCGAAGCGGGCGAGGCGGGCGGCAAGGTCCCGCGCCATCGCCGCCTCGCCGCCGAACAGATGGGCGCAGCCGGTGACATCGAGGAAGAGGCCGTCCGGCGGATCGAGGGCGACGAGCGGCGTGTAGCGGTCCGAGAGGTCGGCGGCGGCGGCGAGCAGCGCCCGTTCCGCCGCCGGGTCCGCCTCGGCGACGGCAAGGTCCGGGTGGCGCGCGCGGGCGTCGGCGAGGGCCATGCCGGGGGCGAGGCCGAGGGCGGCGGCGGCGGCGTTCACCGCGGCGAGCCGCAGCGCCGCCTTCTCGCGGGCGACGGTGACGAGCGGGGCCGCGCCGCCGGACGCCGCCGCCGGCCGCTCCCCGGACGCCTCACGCCGCCTGCGGGCGAGGCGGTCGGTCGCCAGCCGCGGCAGCCACACCGCCAGCGTGCGGGCCGGTGGCTCCGCCCGCCGGAGGGCGGCCGCGGGCTCCGGCCTCTCCGGGAGCGTCGGGGCGCGGTTCTCCGTCCGCGCCGCCGCGGTGACCCGCCCCGTCGCCGGCGCGGCCGGCGAGGGTTCGGGGGGCGGGAAGATCGGCGAAGCGTCCGGCATGGCTGTCCCACTCGATGGTGAAGGTGCCGCAGGGGCCGCGGCGGTTGCGGGTGAGGGCGAGGGTGGCGGCGGGAGGGCCGAGGCCGCCATGACGGTCCGGCGGGCCAGCGGCGGCGGCGGCCCGCCAGCGGGTCACCGCCGCGGACGGTCCCGGCGCCGGGCGGTGCAGGACGAGGAGGCCGAGGCCGCCGCCCGCCCGCGCCGCCAGCGACAGCCGCCGGCTCGCCGTGAGGTCGGCCGGGCCGCCGTCGAGGAGTTCGGCGACGACGGCGGCGAGGCCCGGCGTCCTCAGCCCCTCCTCCATCGCCCACAGGGCCTCCACCGGCCGGCGCACGGCGACGACGACCAGCCGGCGGGCCGGCAGGCCGTAGCCGTCGAGCCCGGGCCCGTAGAGGGCGCCGGCCTCGCCCGCCGCCGCCCCCTCGAGCACCCACAGCACCCGCCCGGTCGCCGCCGCCCGCGCCGCGACGCCGAGCGAGAAGCCGAGCGCCGCCGCCGGGTCGCCGCCGCGGGCCGCCGCCACCTCGTGCAGCGCCGCCCGGGCGAGCCCACCGCCGAGCGCCGCGTCCACCGCCACCGCCCCGAGGACGAGCGGCGCGCGCGGCACCGCGGCAAGGCCGCGGGCGGAAGCCACGCCGGCGCCTGTCCCGGCCGCGGCCGCCGGTTCTGCGCCCATCCCGGACGACGGTAAGCGCTCTGCCCGGCCTGTCCCGTCACGACCGGTCCCGCCACGGCCTTCCTCGTCACGGCCTTCCTCGGCACGATCTTCCTCGGCACGACCTTCCTCGTCGGCCGGACCCGCCGCAAAGTCCGCCGCAGGCTCAGCCGCCGCGTCCGCCCCGCGCGCTGCGACCGTCCCAAAGGTCCGCCCGAGCCCGCCGCGAGGCGCGGAGAGACGCGGCCCGGCGGCAGCGGCGCGGAGCCGGACCGGCGCCTCGCCTTCGCCTTCCTCCGCCGCCTCCGCCGCGGCGACGGCCGGCGACCGACGCGACCCGGCGGGGGCGCGCTCGATCTCCTCGATCCGGCGTCGCAGCAACGCCAACCTGTCCGCAGCCCGGACGCCCGGCACGGCTCGACCTCTCGCCTGTTCCCTATTTGTTCACGATCAAAAGCCATCCGGCGGCGGGAGTCAATGCGGGGGTGGAGGCCTTCTTGGGGGCAGCGGCCGCTTGACTTCGGACGAGCTACGCGGACCGTGACGTCCTTGCCAGAGCGCACCCCGACCCAACCAAGCCAAGCTCCCGGGCGGTCGCCGCTACGGATCCCAGGGTACCCGCCGAACATGCGCAAACCCGCGTTCGAGTTCGCCATCCGCCACTACCGGCCGGGTGACGCCGCGCCGATGGCGAGGCTCTACTTCGAGGCGGCGCGGCAGCTCGGACTGCGCCGCTACTCGCCGGCGCAGGTGGAGGCCTGGGCGCCCGCGCCCGCGGACCCCGCCACGGTCCACGCCCGCGCCACGGACGGCCGACTGACGCTCGTCGCGGTGGACGCGCGCGGGGACATCATCGGCTACGGCGATCTGGAGGCGGACGGCCACATCGACCACCTCTACTGCCGGCCGGATGCCGCGGGCCGGGGCGTGGCCGGCGCCATCCTGGACGGGCTCATCGCGAACGCGGCGTCCCGCGAGGCTCCACGCCGGCTGCACGTGGAGGCGAGCGAACTCGCCCGCGGCCTGTTCGAGCGGAAGGGCTTCACCGTGCTGGCGCGACGGGATTTCGAGGTCCGCGGGGTTCCCATCCACAACTACGCCATGGAGCTGACCCTGCCCGGGCCGCGGCTCGATGACGGAAGCGAAGCTGTGCGATCTTGAGGCTCCGTTGACCCTCGGCTCCGGCGACCCGGTAGGCCCTACCAATCGACCGCCTTCTCGGCGACGTCGGCCGCCGCTCTCCCTTGGCTCCCCCGCCTCTCCCGTCCGTGGAGTCGGAGGGTCCTTGACTGAGAGTGCACTCGAACCCGTAGCTTTCCCGGCGTCGAGACGAAGCGGGTGCCCATGAAGATCGGTGAACTGGCCCGGCAGACGGGGCTTTCGGCCCACACGATCCGCTACTACGAGCGGATCGGGCTCTTGCCCTACGCCGACCGGGACGGGTCGCGCCAGCGGGACTATGACGCCTCCATCCTCGTCTGGATCGAGTTTCTCGGCCGTCTGAAGACGACCGGCATGCCGATCCGCGAGATGCTGCGCTATGCCGCCCTGCGCGAGCAGGGCGAGGGCACGGCGGCCGACCGCCGCCGCCTCCTGGAAGATCACCGCGCCCGGGTCCGCGCCCACGTGGCCGAGCTGCAGGCGTGCCTTCTCGTCCTCGACACCAAGATCGCCGGCTATGCCGGCTCGGACCAGAGGACGACAGACCATGACGACACATCTGAACGGCGGCGAAAGCCGGCTCGAGCGCGGACGGCGGGCGCTCGCTGAGATCGACGGCGAGGCCGGGGAGCGGGTGATCGCCTCCCTCGCCGACATCGCGCCGGACTTCGCCACCTACGTGCTCGAGTTCTCCTTCGGCGACATCTACAGCCGGCCGGGGCTCGACCTGCGCTCGCGCGAGATCGCCACCATCGCGGCGCTGACGGCGCTCGGCAACGCCGCGCCGCAGCTGAAGGTGCACATCGAGGCGGGACTGAACGTCGGCCTCAGCCGCGAGGAGATCACCGAGGTGGTGATCCAGATGGCCGTCTACGCGGGCTTCCCGGCGGCCCTCAACGGCCTGTTCGCCTGCAAGGAGGTGTTCGCAAAGCGGTTCCCCGAAGGTGGGGCGGACAGCGCGGCGGAGTGACTTGACGGACAGCCGCGTTGCGCAAATATACACAAGCCATGTGGTAGGGTCGTCGATGGGCCGGCAGGGGCGGCTGACGAAGGTCCGGGAGATCTGCCGCCGTCTCGAGGCGGAAGGCTGGACCGTTGTCCGGCAGACCGGCGATCACCGCCACTACCGGCATCCGGAGCGCCACGGCCTCGTCACCATCGACATGGGGGTGGGCGAGGTCCCGATCGGCACGCTCCGCTCGATCTACCGGCAGGCTGGCTGGGCCTGGTGAGCCCGCCGCACAGCGCGAGAACTGCATGCAGCACACGATCGCCTTCGTGCACGAGGAGAAGGGATGCTTCGGCATCTCCTTCGCCGACTTTCCCGGTTGCATCTCGGGGGGCGACAGCCTGGACGAGGCCGTGGCGCGGGGGGCGGAGACCCTCGCCTCCCACGTCGAGGCGATGGTCGAGGACGGGATCCCCCTTCCCCGGCTGCGCACCCGCTCGGAGATCATGGCGGACGCCGAGGATCGGGAGATCGCCGCGGACGCGGTCCTCGTCGCCGTGCCGGTGGATCTTCCAGGCCGCGCCGTGCGCGTCAACGTCTCGCTCGACGAAAACCTCCTGAAGCGCATCGACGCCTCGGCACAAGCCGCCGGTCTGTCGCGCTCCGCCTTTCTCGCCAGCGCGGCGCAGGAGAAGATTCGGCAGGGATAGCGGGCCGGAGCCGCGGGCGACCTACAGGCTCAGTCGAGCCAGAGCCCCTTCTCGCGGTGCCAGTCCTCGATCGACTGCTCGGGATAGTCGTCGAAGGCGAGGTCGCCCGGGCGGATGTCCGGCTCCACCCAGGACGCCTTGAAGCGCAGCATCAGGTGGGTGCGCGACGGCGGCACCGGCAGGTCGGTGTCGATGGCCGAGGCGAAGGGGTGGAGAAGCTCCGGCCAGGTCGGGTCGTAGAGCCAGAGGGCGGTGGCGCAGCGGGTGCAGAAGTTGCGCTCGCCGGTGCTCGTCTCGCAGTGACCGCCCTGGTCGATCTCGGCGCGGTAGACACCGATCGCCTCGCGGCCCTCGACCTCCAGCGTCTCGGTGACGGCCGACAGGTTGATGGCGAAGCCGCCACCGCCTGCCGTCTTGCGGCAGATCGAGCAGTAGCAGAGCTGGTAGGGCTGCGGCGCGTGGCTCTTCACGCGGAACTGCACGGCGCCGCAGCGGCACGACCCCTCGAGCGTCATCATCAGCGTTTCCTCCTCGGCGCCCCGGCACGGCAACGCGAAGCGCGCGCGCCGGGTTCGTCCGGAGCAGGTGGCCGCGGGCGAAGCGGGGCCCGGCCTCGCCTCAGGTCCCCGTCTTCGCCGCCGCGTCGCCGTCCTTGCCGCCCTTCCCGGCCGAAACGATGCGGTCGAGGATGGCGAGGATGAGGGCGGAAACCACGAAGGTGAGGTGGATGATGGTCGCCCAGAGGAGCTGGCTCGTCGAGTAGCTCTGGATGTTGAGGAACACCTGCAGGAGGTGGATCGAGGAGATCGCCACGATGGAGGAGGCGACCTTGATCTTCAGGCTGCCGGCGTCGAGCTTGCCGAGCCAGGCGATCTCCGCGTTCGCCGCCGCCTGGTCGATGCGGCTGACGAAGTTCTCGTAGCCCGACAGCATCACCATGACGATGAGGCTCGCCACCAGCGCCGCGTCGATCAGCGCCAGCATGGCGAGGATCATGTCGGCGTCGCCGAGGGCGAACACCGAGCCGGCGATCTTCACGAACTTGGCGATGAAGGAGACGGCGTAGACGACGAGGGCGGCGGCGAGGCCGAGATAGAAGACAACGAGCACCCAGCGGCTCGCCATCAGCAGCCGTTCGATGAACAGCTCGGCGGACTTCATGGATCGAGGCTCCGTGGCAAGGGAAACGGCCTTCGACGCGGCCGGCGGGACCACAGCACGCACTTCGCGGCACCGTCATGACGACGGATGGCCGCGGATTCCAAGTCGACGGGCGAGAGGCGGACGGCCCTCGCCCCGCTCAAGGTCATTCCCGGCCTTGTGCCGGGAACCCATCGCTGCCGCGTGTGCGAACCTCTCGGAACTCCCACATGACGGCGTCGCATGGGTTCCCGGCACAAGGCCGGGAATGACTACGGAGTGGTGTTGCTCTCAGCCCTTCGCCGCCGCCACCCGGTCAGCCAGCAGAGCGAGGATCTCGAACATCAGGTTGGCGGCGACGAGCGCGGTGTTGCCGGACGGGTCGAAGGGCGGCGACACCTCGACGACGTCGGCGCCGACGAAGTCGATGCCGCGGAGGCCCCGGAGCATCTTCTGCGCCTCGGCCGGCGTGTAGCCGCCGACCTCCGGCGTGCCGGTGCCGGGGGTGAAGGCCGGGTCGATGCCGTCGACGTCGAAGGAAAGGTAGGTCGGGCCGTCGCCGACGACGCGGCGGGCCTCGGCGATCACCGCGTCCGGGCCCATGCGGAAATAGTCCTCGATGTAGATGATGCGGATGCCCTGCTCGAGGCCCCAGCGATCGTCGTCGAGGTCGTAGACGGAGCCGCGGATGCCGATCTGGATGACCCGCTTCGGATCGAGCAGGCCCTCCTCGATGGCGCGGCGAAAGGGCGTGCCGTGGGTGTACTTCTCGCCGCCGAAATAGCTGTCCCAGGTGTCGGTGTGGGCGTCGAAGTGGATCATTCCGACGGGCCGCTCCCTGGCGACGGCGCGCAGCAGCGGCAGCGAGATCAGGTGGTCGCCGCCGGCCGACAGCGGCCGGATGCCCTTTGCCACCAGCTTGCCCACGGAGGCCTCGATCTTGGCGAGGCTGTCATGGAGGTTCGCCGGGTTGATCTCGGCGTCGCCGACATCGGCGCAGTTCGCCTGCTGGAACGGGTAGGTGCCGTGGACGCGGTGGCCGCGACGGATCATCGCCGACTGGTCGCGGATCTGGCGGGGCCCGTGGCGCGGGCCGGTGCGGTTGGTGACGCCGAGGTCGAACGGCACGCCGATGAGGCCGATGTCGAGCTCGTCGAGGCGCGGATCGTCGAGCGGCACGTGCGGGAGCCGCATGAAGGTCGCGATGTGGGAGAAGCGCGGAAAGGGCGAGATGCCGAGCGGCTGGAAGTCCGACATGGAAGCACTCCGCGAAACGTCGCTGAACGAAAGGCGCCCGGACGCGGGCGCCCGGGCGATCCGAATTGGCGGGGCGCCGGCCGGAGGCCGGGGCCTGAAAGCAAGGGGCGCCGGCCGAAGGCCGGCGCAGGTCTCAAAGGCCGCGCAGACGCTCCAGCGCGGACACCGCGGTCGGCACCGCGATCGCCGCGAGGGCGATCTTCACGAGGTCGCCGAGCAGGAACGGATAGAGGCCCCAGGCGAGGATGGGCTTGTCCCAGCCGAGCAGCGTGCCGAGCCAGGCCATGCCGAGGGCGAACACCACCGCGTCGCCGATCAGCATCGCCGCGCCGAGCTTGACGATCGAGCCGCGCGCCCAGGTCTCGGCGGCGTGGCCGACGATCGCCGCGCAGGCGACGAAGCCGAGGAGGTAACCACCGGTCGGACCCACCATGTAGGCGAGGCCGATGCCCTTCTCGGGCGTGCCCTGGAAGACCGGCAGGCCGGCGGCGCCCTGGGCGAGGTAGAGGAGCACGGTCGCCACGGCGAGGCGCCAGCCGAACGCGGCGGCGATGGCCATGACGGCGAACGTCTGCAGGCTCATCTGCACCGGCCAGAACGGCACGGTGATCTTGGCCGAGATGGTGAGGAGCAGGCTGCCGGCGACGGCGAGCGCCAGGAAGCGGAAGGCCCGCGCACCGGCGGTTTCCGGCCAGGCGATGTCGATGAGGGTTGCAGAGCGGCTCGCGGTCGTCATCAAGGGCCTCCAGCATACGACGCTGCATCAGCTATAGGACGGCCGCCGGGAGATCGGCAAGGCGCGGGCGTGGCTTGCGGATCGATCTTCCGCCGGGTGTGGCGCCGGCGCGCCGCGCGTCCCGCACGCGAGGCGCCTCCCCTGGTCTCGACGGCAGCGGCGGTCCGCGCGATGCTCCGCTCCGAGCCCTCGGCGACCACGCCGACGATCCGCCCCCCGCGCGTGGAGAACGACATGGCGCATCCATCCGGCGACCTCGAACCGGCCGCGACGGACGCATCCGCCGATAGGCGTCCCACCCCGTGGCGACCCGTCACCTGGCAGGCGCGCGACGGCATCACCCTCTACGGCCGCGTCTGGGGCGACGCCGGCCTGCCGGGACTGCCACTCCTCTGCCTGCCCGGCCTCACCCGGAACGCCGACGACTTCGACGCGATCGCCGCGGCGCTGTCGTCGGGACCGGCGGCGCGGCGCGTCGTCTGCTTCGACTTCCGCGGCCGCGGCCGCTCCGGGCACGCGCCGGTCGAGACCTACACCCCTGCGACCGAGGCCGACGACACGGCGCTCGGCCTCGCCGCCCTCGGCCTCGAGCGGGTGGCGATCCTCGGCACCTCCCGCGGCGGCCTCGTCGCCATGGTGCTGGCGCTGACGCAGCCGCAGCGGGTCGCCGCGGCGATCCTCAACGACATCGCCCCCGTGATCGAGAGGGCGGGCCTCGCCCGCATCGCCGGCTATGTGGGGGTCGCGCCGCCGGCCGACTGGGACGAGGCGGCGGCGGCGCTGAAGGCGTCCCAGGGCGAGATGTTCCCGGGACTCGACGCCGCCGGCTGGAGGCGCTTCGCCCGCCAGATCCACCGCGACGAGGCCGGCCGGCCGGTGCTCTCCTACGACCCGAAGATCGGCGAGGCCTTCAAGGCGTTCGACCCGGCGAACCCGCCGCCGCCGTTCTGGCCCGGCTTCGAGGCCCTCGCCGCGGTGCCGGCGATGGTGATCCACGGGGCGCTGTCGGACATCCTGTCGGCCGCGACGGTGGCCGAGATGGCGGCCCGCCACCCCCATCTCACCGTCCACACCGTCGCCGACGAGGGCCACGCGCCGCTGCTGTGGGACGAGCCGACGCAGCGCGCCATCGCCCACTTCCTCGCCGCCACGGACGTGCCGCCACCGCCGGCGGCGGACCTGTTCAGCCTCTGACGGCGACGAGGAAGAGGCGCGGGAAGCGCAGGAGCACGGTGCCGTCCACCCGCGGCCGGTAGTGTTCGGCGAGGCGGCGGGCGTAGTCCGCGAGGAAGGCCGGCCTCTCGGCCGCGGAGAGCGGCGCGAGGTAGGGGCGAAGTCCGGTCGACTTCAGCCAGTCGACGATGGCCGGCACGCCGGCGAGCGGGTGCTGGTAGTGGGTGTGCCAGAGATCGACCTTCGCCGCGAACGGCTTCAGGGCGTCGTAGTAGGCCTCGACGGGCGGCAGGCGCTCGCGGCCGATGCCGGCGGCCCGGATCGTCTCCGCCCACGGCCCCGCCTCGGCGGTGGCGTGCATGGCCGTGTGGGAGGGCTCGCCGAGATTGTCCGGCATCTGAACGGCGAGGACGCCGCCCGGCGCGAGCGCGCCCATCAGGCGGACGAGCACGGCGAGGTGGTCCGGCACCCACTGGAAGACGGCGTTGGCGTAGAGGAGGTCGACCGGCTCCGCCGGCATCCAGGTCGCGAGGTCGGCCAGGTCGAAGGCGAGGTGCGGCAGGCGCGAGCGTGCGGCGGCGAGCATTTCCGGAGAGGAGTCGAGGCCGGTGACCGTGGCCTCTGGGAAGCGGGTGGCGAGAAGCTCGGTCGAATTGCCGGGGCCGCAGCCCATGTCGATCACGCGGCGGGCGGTGGCGAGGGGGACGTGAGCGAGGAGGTCGGCGGCGGGGCGGGTGCGCTCGTCCTCGAAGCGGACATAGAGGGCGGGGGACCAGGCGCTCATCGGCAGTCTCCGTTCGGGGCGGCCTCTCTCGACCCGTCACTTGCGCAGGATCGAACCGCACGGGTCGAGCCAGAGCTCGGTGTCGAGGCCGTGCAGAACGACCCCCTCGATGGTCACCACGTCCCCAACAGAGAGGCCGGCGATGGATTGCTCGACGCAGACCACGCGCTGCTCCAACATGGGGCAGATGTAGGTGTAGCCCCGGTCTTCCGCGGCCGCGAGACCCGTGACCGGCCCCGTCACGACAATGCGTGTGAGTGGCTCGCCCGCGACGAGCCAACGCCCGTAGAAGTCGCCCACGTCTTCGCAGGTCAGGACCGTCGGCGGCGCCTCGACGGCTGTCGCGGGCACCGCCGGCATCGCGAACGCGATGAAAAACGCCGCCGTGAGAAGGGCGGGCGAAGACGCCCGCAGGGCCTTCACGCCTCGATCAGGTCGAGCCGGCGCTCGATCCGCCCGACCCGTTCCCCCACGCGGTCGAGAAGAACCGAGAGCTCTCCGCACTGCGCGGCGAGGCTGCCGCGGCGCGCCGTCGCCTCGCGCCTGTCGACCCGCAGATCGTCGACGGCGGCCCGGGCGTGCCGGGGATGCTCCAGAACCAGACTCTCGCCGTCGGCCATCACTGCTCCTCGCCCCGGACGAAGATAGCCGACCGGAGCGCCGCCGCAAGGCGCGGCGGCGCCTTGCGGTTGCATGATCAGGCCCGCGTCAGGCGCTTGTACTTGATGCGGCGCGGCATCACCGCGTCGGGGCCGAGGCGGCGCTTCTTGTCCTCCTCGTAGGCCTCGAAGTTGCCCTCGAACCACTCGACGTGGCTGTCACCCTCGAAGGAGAGGATGTGGGTGGCGAGGCGGTCGAGGAACATGCGATCGTGGCTGATCACCACGGCGCAGCCGGCGAAGTCCTCGAGCGCCTCTTCCAGTGCCGCCAGCGTCTCGGTGTCGAGGTCGTTGGTCGGCTCGTCGAGGAGGAGCACGTTGGCGCCCGACTTCAGCATCTTGGCGAGATGGACGCGGTTGCGCTGGCCGCCGGAGAGGTTGCCGACCTTCTGCTGCTGGTCGCCGCCCTTGAAGTTGAAGGCGCCGACATAGGCCCGGCTGTTCACCTCGCGCTTGCCGAGGCTGATCACCTCGTTGCCGCCGGAGATCTCCTCCCAGACGGTCTTGTTCGGGGCGAGCGCGTCGCGCGACTGGTCGACGTAGCCGAGCTGGACGCTGTCGCCGAGCTTGATCGAGCCGCCGTCCGGCTGCTCCTGGCCGGTGATCATGCGGAACAGCGTCGTCTTGCCGGCGCCGTTCGGGCCGATGACGCCGACGATGCCGCCGGCCGGCAGCTTGAAGGAGAGACCCTCCATCAGCAGGCGGTCGCCATAGGCCTTCTCGAGGTTCTCGACCTCGATGACGGTGTCGCCGAGGCGCGGGCCCGGCGGGATGACGATCTGCGCCTCGCCGGAGCGCACGCGCTCCTCGTTGCGCTTGACGAGCTCGTCATAGGCCTGGATGCGCGCCTTCGACTTCGTCTGGCGGGCCTTCGGGGAAGCCTGGATCCACTCGCGCTCGCGGGAGATCGCGCTCTGGCGGGCGGCGTCCTCGCGCGATTCCTGCAGGAGCCGCTTCGCCTTCTTCTCGAGGTACGCCGAGTAGTTGCCCTCGTAGGGGATGCCGCGGCCGCGGTCGAGCTCGAGGATCCAGCCCGTCACGTTGTCGAGGAAGTAGCGGTCGTGGGTGACGATCAGGATCGCGCCCGGATACTCGCGGAGATGGTTCTCCAGCCAGTGCACCGTCTCGGCGTCGAGATGGTTGGTCGGCTCGTCGAGGAGGAGGAGATCGGGCTGGCGCAGGAGGAGCTGGCAGAGGGCGACGCGGCGGCGCTCGCCGCCCGACAGCGGGCCGACCTCGGCCTCCCCCGGCGGGCAGCGGAGCGCGTCCATCGCCTGCTCGACCTGACTGTCGAGGTCCCAGAGGTTCTTGGTGTCGATCTCGTCCTGGAGCTTCGCCATCTCGTCGGCGGTCTCCTCGGAATAGTTCATGGCGAGTTCGTTGTAGCGGTCGAGGATCGCCTGCTTGGCGGCGACGCCCTCCATGACGTTCTCGCGGACGGTCTTCGTCTCGTCGAGCTTCGGCTCCTGCGGCAGGTAGCCGACGGTGGCGCCGTCCGCCACCCAGGCCTCGCCGGTGAACTCCTTGTCGACGCCCGCCATGATCTTGAGGAGCGTCGACTTGCCCGAGCCGTTCGGCCCGAGCACGCCGATCTTGGCGTCCGGGTAGAACGACAGGTGGACGCCGTCGAGCACCTTCTTGCCGCCGGCATAGGCCTTCGAGAGGCCGTGCATGTGGTAGATGAACTGGCGCGCCATGGGTGTCGCGGAAGCCTTCGACAGGAGTGGGAAGAGGTCGGCGCCGTTCTAGGCGATCGGGCCGCCGCGGGCAACGGAAAGCGGGTCGACGGGGATGATCCGGCTGCGGCGCGCCTTCGCGTCCGGGTACCACCGCGTTGCGACGAAGGCTGTTGGCAACTAAACTAGTTCATCAAACCAGTTTGTCGGAGGCCGTCATGGCTCCCCCCTCCCCGCGCCGCACGACCACCGTCGGTTCATTCGAGGCGAAGACCCACCTCGCCGCCCTCATCGACCGCGCCGCCGCCGGCGAGGAGGTGATCATCACGCGCCGCGGCAAGCCCGTAGCGCGGCTGGTGGCGATGGAGGGGGAGGTGGACAGAGAGGCGGTCGCGGCCGTGGAGCGGCTGCGTGCCATGCGACGCGCGAAACTCGCCGGAATCGGCTGGAAGGAGCTTCGTGACGAGGGGCGCGAGCCGTGACGGTGCAGGCGCCGTTCACGCCGGCCGCGACCGAGACCGCCTTCGTCATCGACGCGTCGATCGCGGCACGCTGGATCTTCGACGACGAGGCGCTGGCGGGCGATGATCTTCTCGACGTCCTCTTGTCCGACGGAGCGATGGCGCCGGCGCTGTGGCTGCTGGAGGTCGCCAACATGACGCGGAGCGGCGAGCGCCGAGGCCGCCTGACGGAGACCGAGGCGCGCGCTCGGCTGGAGAACATCGCCCGGCTGCCGATCGAGTTCGAGCCGATGACCGTCGGCCGCGCCTTCGAGACCATCCCGCGTCTCGCCCGCGAGCACGGCCTGACCGCCTACGATGCGGCCTACCTCGAACTGGCGCTCCGCACCCGCAGGCGCCTCGCGACGCTCGATCAACCCCTCCGCACAGCCGCTGCCAGCCTCGGCATCCCTCTCCTGCCGACGACCTGAGCTTCAGTACTCGTAGCCGAACGCCTTGATCTCGCGGCCGTACCAGTCGGCCACCGTCTCGCGCAGGGGGTCGTCGTAGAAACCGCGGTAGCTCGGGCCGGCTTCCGCCGCCGGCGTCTTGGTGGTGTTCAGCACCGGCAGCTTGACGCGGCCCGCGAGGCCGAGCTTCGCCATCGCCGCCTCGAACTCCTCGGCGAGGTTCTCGTAGCGGCCGACGTGGTCGAGCGCGACGACGCCGCCGATCGAGTAGAGCTCGTAGTTGTTGACGAAGGCCCGGCGGGCGTTCGCCATGAACTCGGAGAAGGTCGGCTTCCTGTCGAGCTTGCGCGTCTTGTACTTGTACCAGGAGACCTGACGGTCCCACGGGTTGCGCTCGAAGGTGAACTTGAAATAGGCGTTCCACGCCGCGTCGCCGAGATAGGCCTTCACGCGCCAGGCCGGCATGTGCTCGTAGTAGCCGATCGAGGGGTGGTAGTAGCGCTCGGGCCGGCGCAGGAGGCGCTTGATCAGCGGGCGCTTCGGCACCAGCGGATGCTCGAGGCGGAAGTTCTGCGCCGTGCGCTCGCCCTCGAAGTCCTCGGTCACCTCCTCGGTGGTGGGCGTGATGATGTCGTCCGGGCCGCAAATGGTCGACAGCGCCGCCTCGATGCTGGACGAGGCCGTCTTCTTCGTCTTGATGTAGATGAACCGGTGCTGGTGCGAGACGATCATGCGGCCACCCTCCCCGCCTCCGTGGCGCCGCTCCCGCCACCAGGGGTCCGCGGAGCCCGGCCGTTCTAGCCGAAGGGCGCCGTCCTTGTCAGCCGCCGCATCGCCGCGATGATCCGCCCGCGCCGCCGACAGCCGCAGGGCGTGAGGTCGCTGCTCGGCTGGCTGGACGAGCACGACCCGGGGGGCGTCGACGCCACCCGTGGGCTCCACTTCGTCGTGGCGGTGGTGCTGTCCATCGTCGCCGCCCGCTTCGCCGACGCCGCCCTCGGTCTCGGCGAGCCGGTGCTGCTGCCGCTCTATGCCGGCACGGCGGCGGGTACGCTGCTCTTCCTTCTCGTGAGTGGCAACCGCGCGAGCGAGGCGCGCGCCATGCTGCGAACGACCGCAGTGCTCGTCGGCTACGTCGTCTTCGTCGCCCTCGTGGGCGGCGGCGGCAACGCCTTCGGGCCAGAGGCCCTGACGGTGCTGCTGGTGCCGCTCACATTCGTCGTCCTCTACATCCGCCGCTACGGTCGCCTCGCCCAGAACGACGGCCTCGCGCTGTTCGAGATCGCCCTCATCGTGGCGACGACGACGCCGTCCGCGGCGGCCGCCTGGTGGCTCGCCGCAGCCGCCGCCGGCGGGGCCGTCATCGCCCTCGCGGTGCGCCTCGTGTTCTGGCGGCCGATCGCGATGCGGGCCTTCCGGGCGTCGATCACCGACTACGCCGCCGCGGCCGCCGGGGCCCTCGACGCCATCGGCGCCGCCTTCGCCGCGGGCGAGCGGCTGCCGCAGGACGTCCTCGCCGAGGCGGCGCGCCAGCGTCGCCGCCTGCGGGCCGCGGCGCTGCCCGCCGTCCGCGAGGCGCCGGACAGGGCGAACGCCGTGCAGGCGGCGAAGTCGGCGACCTACCGCCTCGAGATCGCGAGCACCCTCGTCGTCGAGCGGCTCACCGAGGCGCTCGACCGGAAGACGGCCGACGACACCGTCCGGGCTGCGATCGCCGCCGCCCTCGACGCCGCGGCGGCGGCGATCCGGCCGGGTGCGGAACCGGCCCGCCGGGCGGCCTGCGGCGACGCCATCGCCGTGGCGCAGGCGGCGCTCTTCGACGCCGACATGCCGCAGCATGCCCGCGACCGCCTGCTCGTCGCCCTTGCCGGCGTCGGGCGCATCGGTCTCGTCGCCGGCACGCTCCATGTCGACGGGCCCGTGGGCCCGGGGCACGCCCCGGCGCCCTCGCCGCCAAACCGGGCGGGCCTCCTGCAGACGACCCGCGTCGCCGTGCAGGGGCTCGTGGCGACGGCCGCCACCACGGCGATCTACCTCGCCTTCGACCTCGACCACGGCTACTGGGCGACGCTGACGGTGGCCTTCGTCCTTGGCGGCTCGTTCGGCGAGACCGTCGCCCGCGCCCGCACCCGGCTGGTCGGGACGGTGGCCGGCGTCGTGGCGGGCATGGCGGTCGCGCTGACGGTGGGCGACGCGGTGGCGATCGCCGCAACCCTCGCCGTCGCCGCCTTCGCGGCCGCCCTCGTGACGGTGCGGGATCGCTACGACGTGTCTTGCGCCTTCGTCGCCTTCGGCGTTCTCCTCGGCCTCCACTTGATCAGCGGCCTCGGCGCCGCCGGAATGATCGCCCGGCTCTACGACACGGCCCTCGGCGCCGCCGCCGCCCTGATTTCCGCCCGGTTCGTGCTGCCGGTGGCGCTCGCCGACCCGACCCGGGACGAAGTCACCGCCTATCTCGCCCGCTGCCGGACGGTGTTCGCGCGCCTGTGGCCGGGGGAGCCCGAGGAGAAAACCATGCGCCAGACGGCCCCCGAAGCCCCCGGTTCCGCCGACACCCCAGCGACGCTGGCGACCGCCGCGTTCGACCTGCGCGACCGGCTACCACGGCTCAACGACGAGGCCGCCCTCGGCTTCCGCGCCACCGACGGGATCATCCGGATCCTCTCGCATCTCGAGACGATCGCCACCTACATGACGCTGATCGAGGGCGTCACCCAGCGACTCTCGGCGCTGCCGGCCGCCTCCGCTGCCCTCGTCGCCATCCGGCGGGCCCGCGCGCGGGTGCTCGCCGCCTTCGACGGCAGAGCCGAGGACGAGGCCGATGTCGCGCCGGCCGCAACGGCCGAGGATCGCGCCACCGTCGTCGGCCGGGTCGAGTACGCCTTCTTCGCCGACGCGCTCGCCCAGGCCCTCCACAACGTCCGCGCGGAGCTGTCGCCGGCGACCCCCGCGCCCGTGCCGCGCCGGCGCCGGATGCCCTTCGCTGCCCTTGCCCTTTGCCTCGCCCTCGCCCTCGCGGCCGCCCTCGCCTCGCCGGTTTCGGCCGCAGAGCGCACGGCGCCGGCCGCCGTGCTGCCGACCTGGGACTGGATCATCGGGATCGGCGACCTGCCGTCGCCGCCGCCGGCGGTGGAATTCCTCGGGCTCGACGGCTTCGACACGCCCGGCCGCTACGTGCGGCGTGCGGCAGGACGCGGCATCCGCACCTGGTGCTACCTCTCCGTCGGCACGATCGAGAACTGGCGGCCGGACCGCAAGGCCTTCGAGGCGCTGAACGAGAAGGAGCTGAAGGCCGGCCGCAAGCCGTTCATCGGCAAGCGCTATCCGGAGTGGGAGGGCGAGCGCTGGCTCGACGTCCGGCGCTACAAGGTGTTCCTGCCCCTGATGGTGGACCGGCTCGCGATGTGCCGTGACAAGGGCTTCGAGTTCGTCGAGTTCGACAATCTCGACGCCTACGAGAACCGCACCGGCTTCCCGATCCGCAAGTCCGACACCATCCGCTACGCGAAGGCCCTCGCCGCCGAGGCCCGCCGTCTCGGCCTGAAGCCGATGCAGAAGAACGTGCCGGAGCTCGCGAAGACCCTCGAGCCCGACTTCGACGCGCTGCTCTTCGAGGATTGCGCGCTCTACCGCTTCTGCGGTGATGCGAAGCCCTTCGTCGCCGCTGGCAAGCCGGTCTTCGATGCGGACTATCCGGAAGCCTGGAAGGACGAGGGCAAGCGGTTCGATCAGGCGGACGCCTGCCGGCAGGCCGAGAAGGCGGGCATGTCGATGATCTTCAAGCGCCTCGACCTCGACGGCTGGGTGCGGCGCTGCGGCTGAGCCGGCGCGGCACGGCCCCGGCGCTCAGGACGGCGCTCGGGCGCGCATCCAGGCTCCGGCCTCGTGCGCCGGCATCGCCCGGCCATAGAGGAAGCCCTGGCCGAACTCGCAGCCGGCGGCGATGAGCAGCGCCGCCTGCTCCGCCGTCTCCACACCCTCGGCCACCACCGACATGCCGAGTTCGCGGGCAAGCGCCGCGATCGCCCGGACGATCGCCGCCTCGCGGCGATCACTGGCGATCTCGGAGACGAAGGAGCGGTCGATCTTCACCCGGTCGACCGGCAGGCGGTTGAGGTGGGTGAGCGAAGCCTGCCCCGTTCCGAAGTCGTCGAGGACGATCGAGACGCCGAGTTCGGAGAGGGCGGCGATGGTGCCGACGACGCCGCCGGCCCGTGGCCGCAGCGTGACGCTCTCGGTGACCTCGAGCTCGAGCCGCTCCGGCGGCAGGTCGTGGCGCGCGAGGAGTTCCGCCACGTCCTCGCAGGCGCGCCCGCCGGCGAGATGCCCGGCCCCGAGGTTGACCGCGAGCCGGCCGGGTTCCAGCCCCGCATCGAGCCACGCGCGCACCTGACCGACCGCCTCGCCGAGGACGTGGCGCCCGAGCACGGCGCCGAGGCCGCACGAATCGGCGAGTTCGACGAAGTCGTCCGGCTGGACGAGCCCCCGATGGTCGTGCCGCCACCGCACGAGCGCCTCGAAGCCGGCGAGCCGCCCGTCGGCGAGGATCACGATCGGCTGGAAGTGGACCTCGACGGCCCCGCTCTCGATGGCGCCAGGCAGTTCCGCGGCGACCCAGCGCCGGGCTTCGAAGGCCGCCCGCATCTCGGCGGTGTAGAGCGCCGTCTTGCCGCCGCCGTCGCTCTTCGCCGCATAGAGGGCGAGGTCGGCGTTCTGCTGAAGGGTCTCGGAGGTCGTCCCGTGCTCCGGCCACAGGGCGAGCCCCATGCTCGCCCCGAGCGTCACGGTCATGCCTTCGATGGACACAGGCTGGACCACCTGCTCGAGAACCGCATCGGCCCGCTCGCGCGCCCCGCCGGCCACGCCCTGGCCGAGGATCAGGCCGAACTCGTCGCCCCCGAGCCGGCCGACCGTCTCACCCGGCCGCGCGGCGGCCTTCAGCCGGCGGCCGATCTCGACGAGGACGGTATCGCCGGCGTCGTGGCCGTAGCGGTCGTTGATCTCCTTGAAGCCGTCGAGGTCGAGCACGGCGAGGCAGCCGCCCGCTTTGCGGTCGCGCAGCAGCGTCTCGACGAGGACCTCGCCGAAATGGACGCGGTTGGCGAGGCGCGTGACGCTGTCGTGCAAGGCGAGATAGTCGATGCGCTCGCGGGCGCGCACCTCCTCGCTGACGTCCCGGGCCACCCCGATGACCTCCGCGATGCGCCCCTGTTCGTCGCGTCGCGCGCTGAAGCGCGTCCACACGTGGCGCTGGCGGCCGGAGGCGAGTTCGAGGCGCGTCAGCGATTCCGCGCCGCCGCCGTGTGCCGAGACGCGGGCGAGCGCGGCGGCAAAGCGTTCCTGGGCGTCGGAGAGGAGGGCACGCAGCTGGTCGGCGGTGATCGTCGTGCGACCGAAGCCGAACATCGCCGCGAGATGGCTCGACAGGGTCACCTCGCCAGTCTCGACGTCCAGCCGCCAGTCGCCGAGACGGGCGATCTGCTGCGCCTCGGTGAGCCGCCGCTCCCGCTCGGCGAGCCCCGCCTCGGCCGACTTCAGGGCCGAGACGTCCCGTTCGTTGACGAGGACGGCGGGCCGGCCCGTCACCGGATCGGGTACCGCGCGGGCGTCGAGGCCGTGCCAGCGGCGGCCCTCCGAGGTCTGCACCTCGACGATCGCGTTGACCGGCAGACCGGCTTCGAGGCGCGACCACGCCGCCACCCCCTCGGCCGGTCTTGCAAAGCGGTCAGCGAAGCGATGGCGGTCGTCCGGATAGGCGCGGGCGGCTGCCGGGTTGCGGAAGAGGACCCCGCCCCGCTCGTCGTAGAGGGTCGCGAGCACGCTCGCATAGCGCAGCGCTTCCGCGGCCCGCCGGTCGATCGGGTCGACGGCGCTCGGGGCCGCCTCGAAGAAGAGGCCGAGCTTGCCTCCCTCGAGCAGGACCCCGGAGATGGTGCCGTCGACGGTGACCGGCCGGCCGTCGGGGTAGAAGGTCCACCGGTCGACGACGCGTTCGCCCCTGCCGACGCGCTGGAACAGCGCGTCGAGCCGGGCCCGCGAAGTGGCCGACATGTCCGCGTGACTGCGCGCGGCGAGTTCCGCGTTCGTCGTGCATCCCCAGAAGCGCAGTCCTGCGGTATTGGCGTAGATGTTGCTCGCCCGCTCGCGGTCGTGCACCCAGACGGGGATGGAGAGAAGGTCGAGAACGGCGGCACCGGCGAACGGGAAGGCCGGCAGCCCGGCCGGGAGAGGATCGCGGTCGATCTCGAGGACTCTCTCGCTCATCGTGCGGTGGGGCTCGGTTCGGCTGGGGCCTTGACGCAGGAATCGTCGCACGATCCCTCCCCCGCGTCGAGATCGCCGCAGGCCGCTCGCCTTGACTTCCCGCCGGCGAGGGCGCATTTCAGCGGCGTCGCCCTCCGCGACCCGTGCGCCCCGGCCGCGTGAACGAGTGTCCTTTTGGACGCCGATCGCCGGGAGCCGCCCCGAGAGACCCCTTTCCAGAATGGCCCATGTCACGCGGGGCGTTCGCCACCCCCGCGGCGTCGTCCGCCCGTCCGTTTGCGACAGGGCGGCACCCGCTCGTGATTCGAGAAGAGATCCCCTTGACCGATTTCGCCACGCTCGGCCTGTCGCCCGCCCTCCTTTCGGTGCTGGCCGCCGAGGGCTACACCCAGCCGACGCCGATCCAGGCCCAGTCCATCCCGCACCTCCTTGCCGGCCGCGACCTGCTCGGCATCGCCCAGACCGGCACCGGCAAGACCGCCGCGTTCGCCCTGCCGATCCTGCAGCGCCTCGCCGCCAACCCGCGCAAGCCCTCCCGCGGCACCTGCCGCGTGCTGGTGCTGTCGCCGACCCGCGAGCTCGCCAGCCAGATCGCCGAGAGCTTCCGTACCTATGCCGGCACGATGCCGCTCGGCGTCGCGGTGATCTTCGGCGGCGTCGGCTACAAGCCGCAGACCGACCGGCTCGCCCGCGGCGTCGACGTGCTCGTCGCCACTCCCGGCCGTCTCATCGACCATCTCGACCAGCGCACCCTCGACCTGTCGAAGACCGAGGTCTTCGTGCTCGACGAGGCGGACCGCATGCTCGACATGGGCTTCATCCGCGACATCCGGAAGATCACGCCGAAGCTGCCGAAGGAGCGCCACAGCCTGTTCTTCTCCGCCACCATGCCGGGCGAGGTCACCGGGCTCGTGGCCGACCTCCTGCGCGACCCGGTGCGCGTCGAGGTGACGCCCGTCGCCACCACCGCCGAGCGGATCTCCCAGCGCGTGATCTTCGTCGAGACCGGCCGCAAGCGGGCGCTCCTCGGCGACGTCATCCGCGAGGAGAAGCCGTCGCGCGCCATCGTCTTCACGCGCACCAAGCACGGCGCCGACAAGGTGGTGAAGAGCCTCGAGCAGGAGGGCATCGCCTCGGCCGCCATCCACGGCAACAAGAGCCAGAACCAGCGCGAGAAGGCCCTCGAAGGCTTCCGCACCGGGGCGACGCCGATCCTCATCGCCACCGACATCGCCGCCCGCGGCATCGACGTCGACGGCATCACCCACGTCATCAACTTCGACCTGCCGAACATCCCCGAGTCCTACGTCCACCGCATCGGCCGCACGGCGCGCGCCGGCGCCGAGGGCGTCGCCATCTCCTTCTGCGACCAGGAGGAGCGGGCGTTCCTGAAGGACATCGAGAAGCTGACGCGCCAGCAGATCCCGGCGACCGACCGGCGCATCGCCGGCGGCGAATCGCTCGAGACCCGCGAGGCGACCGAGACCAGCGGCCGCCGCGGCGGCCAGCGCGGCCGTCCGGGCCAGGGTCGCGGCGGCGCGCCGCAGGGCCGCAACGGACCGCAGGGGCGCGGTGGCCAGCGCGGCGACGCCCAGCGCAGCGACGCGCCCCGCGGCGAGCGTCCGGCGCAGCCGGCCCGTGGCGGCCAGCAACAGCCCGCGCGCAGCGCCCAGGCGCCGCGTGGCAACGCCCAGCCGCAGCGCGGCGAGGGCGGCCGGCGCGAGGAGCGTCGCGGTGACGACCGCCGTCCGGCCGGCGGCAAGCCGGCGCACGGCGCCTCGGGCGACCGACGCGGACGCGGCGAGGACCGCCGCGGTGGCCGCGACGCGGCCCCGGCGAGCGCCGAGATCGGCGGCATGGCCTTCCTGCAGGCGCCGCGCCGCGGTCGCTGACGGCCCGATCCATCATCGAGATCGACGAACGCCGGCCCTCGTGGCCGGCGTTTTTCGTTGCGCGGCGCCCGGACGCCGGTCCCTCAGCGCTTCTCGAGGCCGCACCAGGTGGCGGTGAAGCGCGCGAGCACCTTGGTGACGGCGACGAGGCTGTCGAGCGACACCCACTCGTCGATGCCGTGCAGACTGCCGCCGACCGGGCCGTAGCAGGTGGCCGGCATGCCGCCATAAAGCGTGAAGAAGCGCACGTCCGTCGTCGCCGTCGAGGCGAGGTGTGCGGGCTCCCCGCCCGCGACGGCCCCGTGGGCCGCAGCGAGGCCGGCCATCAGGTCGGAGGCCGGGTCGACGACGCAGCCCTCCGCCTGGAAGCCGCGCCAGGAGATCTCGGCGCGGATGCCCGCGAGCGCCGCCTCCTCCGCCACCGCCGCCCGCACGGCGGACACGAGGTCGGCGCGCACGTCGGCGAGCGCAATCCCCGGATAGAAGCCGACGCGCACCGTCATCACCGCCTCGCAGGGCACCGTCGAGGCCCAGTCGCCGCCGGAGATGCGGCCGAGGTTGAAGTTCACCGGGTGGCGATGATCGGCATAGGCCGGGTGGCGGGCCGCCGGCTCGTTCCACGCCGCCTCGAGGCGCTTAAGGCGCGAGAACAGCGCATAGGCCGCCTCGATGGCGTTCGCCCCGGCGGAGGTGTCGAGCACGTGCGCGGGCTTGCCGGTGAGGCGCACCGTCATCCACATGACGCCGAGTTGCGCCGTCATCAGGCTCTGGCCGAATGGCTCGGGAATGATCGCCGCGTCCGCCCGGTAGCCGCGGGCGAGGCAGGCGAGCGCGCCGTTGCCGGTGCATTCCTCCTCGATCACCGACTGCAGGATCACCGGCGCCCCCGGCGCGAAGCCGATCGCGGCGAGCGCCTCGAGGGCGGTGATGTTGGCGACGAGGCCGGCCTTCATATCGGCGGCGCCGCGGCCATAGAGGCGGCCGTCCCGCACCGTCGGCAAAAACGGCGGGCTCGCCCACAGCTCCGACGGGCCTGGCGGCACCACGTCGATGTGGCCGTTGAGGATCAGCGACCGCCCCTCCCCGCTCCCCGGCCCGGCCCCGTGCACCGCCGTGCCGCGCGGGGTGTGGACGCCGACGACGTTCGGCCGACCGCGGTAGGTGTCGTGCACCGGCGGCGAGAAGCCCGGCGCGTCGGCGAGGGCGGCGGCGTCCACGTCGAAGCGGTCGACGGCGAGGCCAAGGGCGGCGAAACTCTCGGCCATCAGCGCCTGGGCGCCGGCCTCCCGGCCGAGCGTGCTGTCCTCGGCGACCAGCGCCGACAGCCGTTCGACCGCGCGATCCCGCAGCCCCGCAACCGCCGCGTCGATCTCCGCCGCGAGCCCCGCGTCGAGCCCAGCCCCGCTCCCGCCGATGCCGTCCGCCATGCCGCCCTCCTCGAGGCCTCCCGCGGCCCGCCCTCGCCGCGGCCGCCCTCCCGCAATAAGCCGGGTTGCCGCTCTCCGGAAGCACCTCCGCAACGATGGCAGGCGCCCCGGCCGGAATTGCCGGCTTGCCGCCGCGGTGCCGAGTGGTTAGGAGTGTCGCGGATCGGAGTGTAGCGCAGCCTGGTAGCGCACCTGACTGGGGGTCAGGGGGTCGTCGGTTCAAGTCCGGCCACTCCGACCATTCTCACCGACGATCGAGCCGGATCCCCGCACACCGGACGGGGGGCAGGTCGCCTTCGAAGCCTCCCTCGGATCTGTCGCACAGCGGTCCTTTCGAGGCCGGAGCCGTCCGGACGGTTGCGCCAAGCCCGCCCCGCGGGATCCTTCAGCACGTCCTCCCCGGGGCGAAGCCTCTCCTCGTTGCGGGCACACCCTTCCTCCAGGCCGCCGCACCGGTCCGCTCTCCCTTGGAACCTCTGGGGCACGGGGCTGTTCGACAGGGCCGGCGCCGGGACGGACGGCGCCGGGCGGTCCGGCGGCCCCGCCCGGAGCCCTGCCTCCGGATGGTTCGCCCATGGCCACGGACGCCCTCGAACAGACCCTGCGGCGAAACATCGACCTCATGCGCGAGCGCGAGGACGAGCAGGAACGCCATCGCAGCACGGAGCAGAAGATCTCCGACGCCATCTCAGCCTTCGCGGCGAGGATGTCGTTCGTCTACCTGCACCTCGCCATCGTCGTGGTCTGGGTGGTCTGCAACTCCGGCTTCTTTCCCGCGCTGCCGCAGTGGGACACGTCGTTCGTGCTCCTCGCCACGGCGGCATCGGTCGAGGCGATCTTCCTCTCGACGTTCATCCTCGTCAGCCAGAGCCGCATGGCGGAGGTGGAGAAGCGGCGCGCCGAACTCGACCTGCAGATCAACCTCCTGACCGAGCACGAGCTGACCAAGGCGATCACGCTCCTCGCCCGGATCGCGGAGCGGCTCGACGTCGACGGGAGCGATGCCGGCGAGATCGAGGCGCTGCAGAAGGATGTCGACCCCGCCGAGGTCCTGGAGAAGCTCGAAGAGACCGACGGCGCTTAGACCGCCCGCAGCGCGCCCCGGCGCGGAGCTCACCGCGCCACGGCTGCACCGGTCCTTCCGTCATTGCGGCCAGGTTGGGGCGGCCCGACAGGCGCTGGCCTGGCTACTGGCCAGGTCGGGGAACGAAATAGGCCGAGCCGGCGAGGTCCCGGCCTTGCGGGTCCGAACCGGGCACCCCGATGAGGAGCGCGCTACCGCCCGCCGCGGCCGATGCGGCTCGTCAGGCGGCTGTTGCCGGGTTGCGGCCGAGGGCGGCGAACCGGCGGCGGAGCGCCTGCGGAAGCTGGCGGGCCGACTTCACGCGCGGGCGGTCCATCTCCGCGATCCGCGGGGGCTCGTCCCCGTAGAGCGCCGCGAACTCGGCGTAGTTGTCGAAGCGGCGGCGGCCGGTGTTGTCGATGAAGGTCTCGGCCGGGACGCCTTCCGCGAGGATCACCTCGTGGTCCTCTGTCTCCACATGGAAGACGGTGTAGCGCTCGCCGAGCTCGGCCTCGGTCATCCTGAGCACGGTCAGGCCGTCGACGAGCGCACCCGCCTGGACGAGGAGGCCGTCGATCTCGAGCGCGTGGTCCGCGGTGAGGCAGAGGTCGGCGGAGGGCAGGCCCGGACCGAAGGCGCCGGCGCGGATCCGCACCGGCCGCCGCGTCTCGTCGGGACCGAAGGCCGCGACAACCGTCTGTCGCCCGAGCCAGCGGACCGGGACCAGCCGGCCGTCGGCGGTCAGGACGAGGTCGCCGATCGCAAGATCCTGCACGGCAATGGCGCCGCCCGGTGTCGCGATCCGCGTGTCGGCGAGGAAACAGTAGACGAGCGGATCCGTCGTGTTGATCTGGATCGTCCCTTCCTCCAGCAACACCTTGGAATAGTAGAAATAGAGTCCTCGGTCATTCAGTTCCTGCAGCACTACGCCGGCTGGGCCGAAACCGATGTAGCGCGCTGCCGGCTGCCCATCGACGGTGACGATGTCTCCGGAAGTGAACCTGTCGCCGGGATGGTCGAACACGAAATTCGATTCGCCGCCGAAGCCTACAGGCGTGTATTGGCCTGCCGAATAGATGCCGAAGTACAGAAAGGTCGCCACATACTCAGCCATCGCCACTCATCCACGACAAGATGCATCAAGCCACCCCCGTCGCCCGTGCCGGTGCGGCGCCCGAACGGGACGCTCACACCTGCCATCGTCGCACCTTGCCGCACGTTCCGTGCGTGAAGCAAGGGAATCGGCACGTAAGCCGTGTATCCGGTTGCAGGGCGTTCGCCGCGGGGATGGAACCAAGCCGCTGGCCGTTCCATTCTGGCTCATGCGGCCAGTGGGCCGGGGGACCGGGGACGGCGCGCACATGGTGATCCCGACGAATGGCCGAACGGCCGAGGCAGCGCCGGGGCCGGATGCTCCGGCGTCGCGCTCGGCGGCAGCACAGCGCGGCGGGCTCGTCGCGCCGGCCCTCGGTGGCGCCAAGCCGCTCGGCATCGTGGCCGTGGTGGCCGCCCTCTACTTCGGCCGCGACGTACTCTTACCGCTGGCCGTCGCCGTGCTCCTCACCTTCGCGCTCGCCCCGGGCGTCGGCTGGCTGCGCAAGCTCCACGTTCCGCGGGTGGCCGCCGTCATCACCGTGGTGGCCACCGCCTTCGCCGCCATCATCGTGTTCGGGGCCGTCGTCACCAGCCAGCTGAGCTCGCTCGCCCAGAACATCCCGCTCTACCAGAACAACATCGAGGCGAAGGTCCAGACGATCCGGGACGCCAACCTCGGCGAGAGCGTGTTCGACCGGCTGTCCGTCCTGCTCGAGCGCCTCGGGCGTGAGATCGAGGACGTGGAGGACCCGGAGCGTCCGGGCGCGGCGGCGACCGAACGGGAGACCCTGCAGCCGCTGCCGGTGCGCGTCATCGAACCGTCGGCGCAGCCCCTGCAGGTCCTGCAGACGCTCGTCGGCCCGCTGATCGAGCCGCTCGCCACCGGTGGCATCATCGTCGTCGTGGTCATCTTCATGCTGATGAAGCGGGAAGACCTGCGGGACCGCTTCATCCGCCTCGTCGGCGCCGGCGACCTGCACCGCACCACCGCCGCCATCCAGGACGCCGGGCGACGGGTCGGCCAGTACCTCTTGATGCAGCTCGTGGTGAACGTCACCTACGCCGTGCCGGTCGGCATCGGGCTGTGGCTGATCGGCGTGCCGAACGCGCCGCTGTGGGCGCTCCTCGCCCTCGTGCTGCGCTTCGTGCCCTACATCGGGCCGGTCATCGCCACGTTCTTCCCGCTGGCGCTGGCGCTCGCGGTCGATCCGGGCTGGACGATGCTCCTGTGGACGGCGGCGCTGTTCATCGTCCTCGAGCTCGTCAGCAACAACATCGTCGAACCCTGGCTCTACGGCTCGCGGACGGGCCTCTCCTCCCTTGCCATCATCATCTCGGCGATCTTCTGGACGTGGCTTTGGGGCCCCCTCGGGCTGCTCCTCTCGACGCCGCTGACGGTGTGCCTCGTGGTGCTCGGCCGCCACGTGCCGCAGTTCGAGTTCCTCGACGTTCTCCTCGGCAACGAGCCGGTACTGGAGCCCCACCAGCAGCTCTACCAGCGCCTCCTCGCCGCCGACCCGGACGAGGCGACCGACCGCGCCGAGGCCTACCTCTCGGAGCATTCGCTCGCCGAGTTCTACGCCACTGTCGCCATCCCGGCCCTCGCGCTCGGCGAGAGCGACCGCTCGCGCGGGGTGCTCACCGAGGAGCGCCGCCGCCGCGTGGCCGACTGCGCCGCCGACCTCGTCGACAATCTCGAGGACTATGCGGTCGTCGAGGAGAGCGAGGCGACTGCCCCGCCCCGCGACGGGCCGGCCGACGCGGCGGAGGCGGAGGATGCACCGGTCCCGGCGCCCCGCGGCGAGGGGAAGGTCGTGCTCTGCGCCGGCGGCCGCGGCGAGCTCGATGACGCCGCCGCCCTGATGCTCGTCCAGGTGCTCGCCGGGGAAGGCGCGAGCGCCCGGAGCGTCGGCCACCGCGCCCTCGAGAGCGCCCGCATCGGCAACCTCGACCTGTCCGGCGTCGATTGCGTCGTCATCGGCTTCCTGAACGCCTCGTCGGAAACCCACGCCCGCTACATGGTGCGCCGCCTGAAGCGGGCGCGGCGGGGCCTGCGCGTCGGAGTGGTGTTCTGGACGAGCGCCGCGGACGTGATCGCGGATGTCAAAAGAACCGCCGCCATCGGCTGCGATTTCGTCGCCCACACCCTCGCGGATGCGGTCGAGGGCGCCCTTGCGGAAACGCCGGCCACCTCCACCGGCTCCACGACGCCGTTCCTGCAGCCGCCGCAGGCGGTGGGTGTGGCCGAGCGCGCGACGGGACCGGCTTAGGTCTCGGTCTGCCTCACACGATCTTCAGCGACACCGCCCGCACCTTGCGGGCGGCAGCGTCGATCTGGCGTGTGGAGGCGGCGACGGCGGTGAGGTTCTCCATCACCTTCTCGACGCCCGCGGCGGCCGCGTTCATGTTCTGCGACACGCCCTGGGTGACCACCGCCTGCTGCTCGACGGCGCCGGCGATGCTGCCGGAGATGACGTTCATCTCGCCGATGCGCTGCGAGATCACGGAGAGGGCGCCGACGGTCTCGCCGGTGGCGTCCTGCACGGCGGCGATCTGGGCGCCGATCTCGCCGGTTGCCTTCGCCGTCTGGGTGGCGAGGCTCTTCACCTCGGTGGCGACCACCGAGAAGCCGCGGCCGGCCTCCCCGGCCCGCGCCGCCTCGATGGTGGCGTTGAGGGCGAGGAGGTTCGTCTGGGCAGCGATGGATTCGATCAGCCCGACGATCGCCCCGATGCGGCCGGCGGCCGCAGAGAGACTGACGACGGTGGCGTTCGTCCGCTCGCCTGCCTCGACCGCCTCGCGGGTGATGGCGAGGGCGCGGCCGACCTGGGCGCGGATCTCGCCGACCGATCCGGCGAGCTGTTCCGCCCCCGAGGCCACGGCCCGCACGCTCTCGAAAGCGCGGCTCGAGGCACCGGCGGCATCGGCGGCCTGCCGGTCGGTGTCGCTGATCTCGGCCGAAATCTCGCCGAGGTCGCTGTCGATCGTCCGCTGCACGGCCTGGCGGCGCTGGCGCTCGCGCATTTCGTCGGTGATGTCGGTGGCGAACTTGACGACCTTGAGAACGCGGCCGGAGGGCCCGACGATCGGGGTGTAGGAGGCCTGGATCCACACCTCGCGGCCGCCCTTGGCGATCCGCTTGAACTCGGCCGTCTGCGACTCGCCCCGACGCAGCGCCTCCCAGAACGACCGGTAGGTTGCGCTGGACCGTTCGGCCGGCTCGACGAACATCTCGTGGTGCCGGCCGGCGATCTCCTCGAGCCGGTAGCCCATCGTCGTGAGGAAGTTGTCGTTGGCCTGAAGGACGCGGCCGTCGGGAGAAAAGTGGATGACGGCGTGCGAGCGGCCGATGGCCGCGAGCTGCGCGGCCGCCTCGAGGGAGCGCTGCGTCTCCTCGGTGACGTCGGAGGCGACCTTCACCACGCGGATGACCCGACCGCCGGAGAGGATCGGGTTGTAGCTCGCGCGGATGAAGACCTCGCGGCCGTCCTTGGCGATGCGGCGGAACTCGGCGCTCTGGTACTCGCCGCGTGCGAGCGCGGCCCAGAATTCGCGATAGGCGGGCGCGTCACGCTCCTCCGGCGCCACGAACTGGCGGTGGTGGCGGCCGACGACCTCGGCGAGCGAATACCCCATCAGGTCGAGGAAGTTGGCGTTGGCGGTGAGGATGGTGCCGTCCGGCTCGAACTCGATGATGGCGAGGGACCGGCCAAGGGCATCCAGCACCCGCTGCGCATCACGGCTCTCACTCGACCTGAACATCTCTCTCGCCTCGGCCCTTCATATCCATGCGGCGGGAGTTTTGGCCGACGAGGCTTGCGCGACGCTGACCTCGCCATCCCGCGGCGGAGGCAAGCCGCGGAAATACAAAGAGAAACGCCCGGGGGCGGCGGTGGCCGCTCCCGGGCGCCTGTTCTCGCTGGCCGGCGATCAGCCGGCCGTCGTCGTCACACGAGGTCGAAGCGGTCGGCGTTCATCACCTTCGTCCAGGCGGCGACGAAGTCCTTCGCGAACTTCTCGAGCGAGTCGCTGCAGGCGTAGACCTCGGCGAAGGCGCGCAGCTGCGAGTGCGAGCCGAAGATGAGGTCGACGCGGGTCGCCGTCCACTTCTCGACGCCCGTCTTGCGGTCGCGGCCCGAGTAGACGCCCTCGGCGTTCGGGGCCTGCCAGGCCGTGCTCATGTCGAGCAGGTTGACGAACCAGTCGTTGCTGAGGACGCCTTCGCGCTTGGTGAAGACGCCGTGCTTCGCACCGCCGACGTTGCCGCCGAGAACGCGCAGGCCGCCGACGAGCACCGTCATCTCCGGCGCCGTCAGCCGGAGGAGCGCGGCCCGGTCGACGAGGGCCTCCTCCTCCTGCATGAACTGGTGGCGCTTGCGGTTCACGTAGTTGCGGAAGCCGTCGGCCCGCGGCTCGAGGGGCGCGAAGGACGCAACGTCCGTTTCGTCCTGCGAGGCGTCCATGCGGCCGGGGGCGAACGGCACGGTGACCGTGACGCCGGCGTCCCGCGCCGCCTTCTCCACCGCCGCATTGCCGGCGAGCACGATGAGGTCGGCGAGCGAGATCTTCTTGCCGCCGCTCGCGGAGGCGTTGAAGTCGCGCTGGATGGCCTCGAGCTTGCCGAGCACGGTGGCGAGTTGCGCCGGCTCGTTCACCTCCCAGTCCTTCTGCGGGGCGAGGCGGATGCGCGCGCCGTTGGCGCCGCCCCGCTTGTCGGTACCGCGGAAGGTGGAGGCGGACGACCAGGCGGTGGAGACGAGCTGCTGGACGGTGAGGCCGGAGGCGAGCACCTTCTCCTTCAGCGCCGCGACGTCCGCGTCCTCGACGAGCGGGTGGTCGACCGGCGGGATCGGGTCCTGCCAGATCAGCGTCTCCTTCGGCACGAGCGGGCCGAGATAGCGCGCCACCGGGCCCATGTCGCGGTGGGTCAGCTTGAACCAGGCGCGGGCGAAGGCGTCCTTGAAGGCCTCCGGGTTCTCGTGGAAGCGCCGGGAGATCTTCTCGTAGGCCGGGTCGGCGCGGAGGGCGAGGTCCGTCGTCAGCATCGTCGGGACGCGCTTCTTCGCCGGGTCGAACGGGTCCGGGATCGACGGCTCGGCGTTCTTCGCGGTCCACTGGAAGGCGCCCGCCGGGCTCTTCGTCAGCTCCCACTCGAAGCCGAACAGGTTGTCGAAGAAGTGGTTGCTCCACTTCGTCGGCGTCTGCGACCAGATCACCTCCGGGCCGCCGGTGATGGCGTCGGCGCCGAAGCCGGTGCCGTGGGTGCTCTTCCAGCCGAGGCCCTGGTCCTCGAGAGCCCCCGCCTCCGGCTCGGGACCGATGAAGGACGGATCACCCGCGCCGTGCGTCTTGCCGAGGGTGTGGCCGCCGGCGATCAGCGCCACCGTCTCCTCGTCGTTCATCGCCATCCGGTAGAAGGTCTCGCGGATGTCCTTCGCCGCGGCGAGCGGGTCCGGCTTGCCGTTCGGCCCTTCCGGGTTGACGTAGATGAGCCCCATCTGAACGGCGCCGAGCGGCTCGGCCAGCTGACGCTCGCCGCTGTAGCGCTCGTCGCCGAGCCAGGTGCCCTCCGGTCCCCAGAACAGCTCCTCGGGCTCCCACACGTCCTTGCGACCGCCGGCGAAGCCGAAGGTCTTGAAGCCCATGGACTCCAGCGCGACGTTGCCGGCGAGGATCATCAGGTCGGCCCAGGAGATCTTGCGGCCGTACTTCTGCTTGATCGGCCACAAGAGGCGCCGGGCCTTGTCGAGGTTGGCGTTGTCCGGCCACGAGTTCAGCGGCGCGAAGCGCTGCTGGCCGTTGCCGGCGCCGCCGCGCCCGTCGGTGATGCGGTAGGTGCCGGCGCTGTGCCAGGCCATGCGGATCATCAGGCCGCCGTAGTGGCCCCAGTCGGCCGGCCACCACTCCTGCGAATCCGTCATCACCTTGTGGAGGTCCTGGATGACGGCGTCGAGGTCGAGCGACTTGAACTCGGCCGCGTAGTCGAAGTCCGGATCCATCGGATCGGAGAGATTGGAATTGCGATGCAGCATCTCGACGTCGAGCGCATCCGGCCACCAGTCACGGTTGCCGCGGTGGCGCGCGCCGCCGCCGCTCATCGGACACTTGCCCACACCGTCGTCCGTCTTCGCGTCCATCATTTCCTCCTGTGGATCGTCAGCGTCCGCGCCGTTCGCACCGTCGCCGGTGGCTGCGCGCGGGTGAAGGTCAGGTGCCTTGCGACGGCCGTCATGAGCCGTTCTCGGTGGCTCTGCCTTAGCATAGGTCAAAGATAATCAGAATTTGCCTTTTCCAATGCGTCTGATAGGTTTTGCCAATGATCGGCATCACCATCCGCCACCTCCGCTATTTCGAGGCGCTCGCTCACCACGGCCACTTCAGCCGCGCCGCCGAGGCCTGCGCGATCTCGCAGCCGGCGCTGTCGCTGCAGATCAAGGAGCTCGAGGAGATGCTCGGCGCGTCGCTGTTCGAGCGCGGCGCTCGGCAGACGCGGCTGACCGCCCTCGGCCAGGAGCTCGTGGTGCGGGTGCGCGACATCCTGCGCGGCGTCGACGAACTGGAGGACCTCGCCCGCGGCTCGTGCAGCCCGCTTGCCGGCCGCCTGCGCATCGGCGTCATCCCGACCGTGGCGCCGTACCTCTTGCCGAGCGTCATCCGCCATCTCGCCGCCCGTTTCCCCGCCGTCGACCTCCGCCCGCGCGAGGCCGTCACGCAGAAGCTGATCGAGGACCTCACCGAGGGGCGGCTCGACGCGGCGATCGTCGCCCTGCCCGTCTCGCAGCCGTCCCTCGTCGAGCAGCCGCTGTTCGAGGAGGAGTTCGTGCTGGTGCGCCCGGAAGGCGCCGCGGCCGAGCCGGTGCCGGGGGCGGAGGACCTGCGCACGATGCGCCTCCTCCTCCTCGACGAAGGCCACTGCTTCCGCGACCAGGCGCTCGCCTACTGCAAGCTGCCGGCCGCCCCCGGAGACCTCATCCAGGGCAGTTCGCTGTCGACGCTCGTGCAGATGGTGGGGGCGGGCATCGGCGTCACGCTGATCCCGGAGATGGCCGTGCCGGTGGAGACGCGCTCCTCGCCGGTCTCGGTCGTCCGCCTCGCCGAACCGCGGCCGTTGCGGACGATCGGCATGGTCTGGCGCCGGAGCACGCCGCTCTCCGCCCAACTGTCCGAGGTGGCCACCATCGTGCGCCAGGCGGCGAAGACGGCGTCGATGCCCCCGGCCGTAGCCGCCTAGCTGGAAGGTGTCCGCGCCGGCGGCGCGGGCCAACGGACGGCCGGCCGCTACTGTGGCGGCACCGTGCCGGCGGCGCGGGCGGCGCGGCGGGCTTTCAGCTTCTCGGCGCCGATGGCGCCGTTGCGCTCGACCATCTTCACGAGGGCCCGCGGGCTGGTGCCGAGCCGGCGGACGACCTTGCCCCGCTCCGGCGGCAAGTAGACTTCCACCGAGCGCTTGCGGATCGCCTCGAGGATCGCCGCGCCGACGGCCTCCGCCGTCATCGGCGTGCCGGCGAAGGCGAGCGCCAGGGCGTCGTCCTCCGCCTCCTTGTCGAGCATCGGCGTCTCGGTGGCCGTCGGGTAGACGATGGTGAAGGCGATGGGCCCCCCGCGCTCCTCGAGGGCGAGGGCGTGGTGGAAGGCCCGCAGCGCGTGCTTCGCCGCGGCATAGGTGGCGAGCCCCGGAAACGGGATGAAGGCCGTCATGCTGGAGACGTTGACGATGTGGCCGGATCCCTGCGCCTTGAAGCGCGGCAGCATGGCGAGCATGCCGGTGACGGCACCCAGGAAGTTGGTCGACATCGTCTGCGCATGGCGTTCGAGCGCGACGTCGCGGACATAGCCGGTGTGGACGATGGCGGCGTTGTTGACGAGCACGTCGAGCCGCCCATGGCGGGCGAAGGTGTCGTCGAGCGCCCGCGCCCAGTCGTCCTCCGAGCGGATGTCGAGCCTTGCCGCGGTCGCCGCCTCGCCGAGGCCGGACGCGATGCCCGCCGCCCCCGCCGCGTCGATGTCGGCGAGCACGACCCGGTGGCCGGCCGCGGCCGCCGCCCGCGCGGTCGCGGCACCGATGCCGCTCGCCGCCCCGGTGATGAGGATCACCTTGCTCTTCGCCATCGTCGTCGCCTCGCCTGCGGGAACGGGACCGGCGGCGTCCAGGCGCCGCGCGGCCGGCCTAGAAGTAGGTTCGGATCGCGCCGACGATGTCGTACGCCTCGTCGACGAGGTAGAGGGCCCGCCACTTGTCGAAGGTGAGACAGGGGTGGGAGATGCCGAAGGCGACGAGGTCGCCCACCTGGAGGGGCGAGGACGCCGGCAGCGTCAGGTGGCAGTGCTGGTCGTTGAGCCGCGTCGCGTGGCTGCCGTCGGTGATCGGCTCGGGCCGCGCCATGCTGCCGTCCGGGCGGAACCAGGCGAGCGGCACTGGCGCGTCGTCGTGCGAGACGTCACGCTTGCCGAGGCCGGCGATCGCCTTCTCCGCCTCCGGCCGCGACTGCACGTAGGCCCAGACCTCGAGGGCCGGCCGGAGGCCGCCGTCGCGGTCGGCGAGGGCCGGGTCGCGCTCGCGCATCCCCTCCTGCGCCCGCACATAGAGCCCGCTGTCGTGGGTGATGTAGCAGCCCGAGCGCAGCAACACCTGCACCGGCCGGCCGAGGCGCGCGCCGCCGAGCTTGCGGGCGACGACGTCGAAGTGGGAGGAGCCGCCGGCGGTGAGGAGCACCGGCTCGCCGGCGAACAGCCCCTCGGCGGCGCACGCCTCGGCGAGAGCGACCATGCGGCCGAGGAACGCCTCGACGAGGGCGAGCGTCGCTGCGTGGGTGTCGCCGCGCAGCAGCCCCTCGAAGCCCTCGACGCCAGCGAGCGCCAGCGCCCCGCCGCTGCCGTGGACGGCGCGGGCGACGGCGAGCGCCTCCGCCTCCGTCCGGCAGCCGGTGCGTCCACCGGGATAGCCGAGCTCGACGAGCACCGTCAGCGGCCGGGTCAGCCCATGCCGGCGCGCGGCCGCCGCGAGGGCGGCGACGTTCGGCAGGGAATCGACGAGGCAGTAGAATTCGAACGCCGGATCGTCGCGGAGGAGGCGCATCACCTGGTCGATGGCGCTGCGCCCGACGAGCTGGTTGGCGAGCACGACGCGCCGGTGGCCGAAGGCGCGGGCGACCTCGAGCTGCTGCGGCGTCGCCACGGTGATCGCCCAGGCGCCGTCGGCGAGCTGGCGGTCGAACAGCCACGGGCTCATCGTCGTCTTGCCGTGGGGGGCAATGTCCGCCCCGCAGTCGGCGAGGAAGCGGCGCATCCAGGCGGCGTTGTGGGCAAGCGCCTCCTGGCGCAGCACCGCCACCGGCAGCGGCACGTCCTCGCGCAGCACGTTCCAGCCGCGCGCCGCCACGCTCTCGAGCGGCACCGCGCCGGCATCCGCCGGGACCGCCTTGTCGAGGGGCGTCAGCGGCACGTCCGCGGGACGGGAGGGAGCGGTCATGGGACAGTCCGGGACGTCGGAAGGTGGGAGGATATATCCTATAACGTGACGACCGCAGGCGCCAAGGGTTCCCCGACGCCGTTTGGCGGGGGATACTCGCCGCGGCGGCGAAGGCGCCGAACCCGCGAACCCGAGGAGACGAGAGCCCGTGCTGAGCCCGTTCGAACGCGTGATCGACGTCGACCTCGCCCTCGGCGAGGGGCCGGTGTGGGACGAGGCGCGGCAGGCGCTGTGGTTCGTCGACATCCTCGCACCGGCGCTCTACCGGCTCGACTGGCCCTCGCGCGCCCTCACCCGTCACGCCATGCCGAGCCCGATAGGCAGCCTCGGCCTTGCCGACGGCGCCCGGCTCGTCGTCGCCCTGCGCACCGGCGTCTACCTGTTCGATCCCCGCGACGAGAGCCTCAGCTTCCTCGTCAACCCGGAGCCTGACCGGCCACTGAACCGCATGAACGACGGCAAGGTGGGGCCCGACGGCTCGTTCTTCGTCGGCAGCATGCACGATGCCGCGCCGCGGCAGCCGACTGGCGCGCTCTACCGGGTCACGCCCGACGGCACCGCGACGCGCGTCGTGACCGACGTCAACATCTCGAACGGCCTCGCCTGGACGGCCGACGGCCGGACGATGACCCACGCCGATTCGACGCCGGGGACCATCACGACCTACGACTTCGATCCGACCACGGGCGCGATGACCAACCCCCGGCGCCTCGCCACCCTCACCGATCCGGAGGGCCGGCCGGACGGCGCCGCCTTCGACGTCGAAAGCCATCTGTGGAGCGCCGGCGTCACCGCCGGCTGCCTGAACCGCTTCGCGCCGGACGGCACGGTCACCCGCTTCCCGGTGCCGGCCCCCGCCCCGACCATGCCCTGTTTCGGCGGCCCGGAGGGACGCACCCTCTTCGTTACCTCGCTGGCGCGCGAGGGGAGCGGGAATCCGACCGCCGGTACGCTCCTCGCCTGCGAGGCGTCCGTGGCCGGCGTTCCCGTCGGGCGATTCGGCACGCGGGCGGCGGACTGAGAAACCCGACGTCGCTCAGGCGGTGTGGATGTCGCCGAGTGCGCTCTCGCTGCCGTCGCTGCCGCGCACCTGGATGACGACGGAGCGCCCCTCCTTGATCGCCGTCCAGGCCGCCGCAACGGCCGCCTCGAACGCCGCCTCCTTGGTGACGTAGCGCATGGTCGGGTCGTTGAGGCCTGCGACCGTGAACGCGCCCTCCACGCCCGAAACCTCGTACATCGCCGGCTCCAAAATCGCGGGATCCAACGCTTTCTCCTTCCCTGTCGGGGCGGCGTTCGAGACGTTTCGACACGCCGCCGTGCCTGTCGAAACGGGAGAGCGGCAGGCAGGTTCCGGCGCAGCCTGGGCGGAACGGTGCAGGGGGGAGGCGTTCGGACAGCACCGCGGCCAGGTGGCCGCGCGACCTTTCCCGAACGCCGGAGCGCCTCATGGCCCTGACCGCGATCGCCCGGCTCCTGAAGTCGAACCGCCACGGGGGTGCCGTAGAGGGCTGAGCGGCGACGCGAGCACGGGACAAAACCGCCCCCGGCGGCGGAACCAATGCGGCCACGAGCGGTTGCCGGAAGATCATGCTGCGGCCGGGCGGGGCGACGGAGCGGGCGTTTCGACGTTCGCGGGTGGGGTCCGGGCGCAGCCTCAGGCACCCCTGCCGGACCGCACGAAGGAGCTCAGCATGCACATCGCGACCGCGATCGTCCTCGGACTGATCGGCATCGCCCTCACAGGCGGAGGCGCGTGGCTCGCGGGTCTCGGTGGCAGCCTCTACTACGTCATCGCCGGCCTCGTGCTGCTCGTGACGGCGGCGCTTGTCTGGCGGCGCGATACCCGGGCACGCTTCCTTTACGCCGTCCTCCTCCTCGGCTCGCTCGCCTGGGCGCTGTGGGAGGCGGGCCTCGACTGGTGGCCGCTCGGGACGCGCGGCGGGCTCATCGTGCTGCTCGGCCTGTGGCTGATGACGCCGTGGGCGATCGGTCGCCGGCCGGTCTGGACGTCGAGCGGCCGGATGCTGGCGATCGCGCTGCTGATCTCCGTCGGCGTCGCCGGCGCGTCGCTGCTGAACGACCCGCACGACCGCCCCGGCACCCTGGCGCGGGCAGGCGCCGCCACCGCCGCGACGCCCGCCGCCAACGTCGCGGGCGAGAACTGGCCGCATTATGGCGGCACGCTCGCCGGCCAGCGCTATTCGTCGCTCGACCAGATCACAACGGCGAACGTCGACCAGCTCGAGGTGGCGTGGACCTATCGGACCGGCGAGGTGCGCGGGCCGCGGGACGTGACCGAGACCACCTATCAGGTGACGCCGATCAAGATCGGCGATGCGCTCTATCTCTGTACGGCGCACAGCGTCGCCATCGCGCTCGACGCGAAGACCGGGACGGAGCGGTGGCGCTTCGACCCTCAGGGCGGCTACGAGGACGACCGCCAGCACCAGACCTGCCGCGGCCTCGCCTACTTCTCGGTCGGCGACGGTCCCGTGGCCAATCCGGTGGCTCCCGCTGCGCCGGCGACGCCGCCCGCCACGGCTCTGCCCGATGCGGAGACGCTCCCGGCCGAAGTAGAGACCGCGACCCCGGCCACGCCGCCCGCGACCGACCCCGCCCCGACGGCTACCGCAGCCGCCACGTGCCCGCAGCGCGTCTTCCTGCCGACGTCCGATGCGCGGCTGATCGCCCTCGACGCGGAGACCGGCGAGCCTTGCCCCGACTTCGGCGAGGCCGGGACCGTGAACCTGTGGGCGAACATGCCCAACCAGCGCAGCGGCTACTACTATTCCACCTCACCGCCGGTGGTGGCCCGCGGCCTCGTCATCATCGGCGGCGCGGTCAACGACAACTACCACGTCGAATCCCCGTCGGGCGTCATCCGCGCCTATGACGCGACGACGGGTGACCTCGTCTGGGCCTGGGATTCCGGCAACCCCGACCGTACCGAGCCGCTCGGACCGGGCGAGACCTACACCGAGAACTCGCCGAACAGCTGGAGCATCTCCAGCGCCGACGAGAACCTCGGGTTGATCTACATTCCCCTCGGCAACGCCACGCCGGACCAGGTGGGCATCGGCCGCAGCGAGGCGGTGGAGCGGTTCTCGTCGTCGGTCGTGGCTCTCGACATCGACACCGGGGCGGTGCGCTGGGTCCGCCAGACAGTCCAACACGACCTGTGGGACATGGACGTTCCATCGCAGCCGTCGCTGCTCGACCTCACCACGCCCGAAGGCGTCGTGCCGGCGCTGGTGCAGCCGACCAAGCAGGGCGACATCTACGTCCTTGATCGGCGCACGGGCGAGCCCATCCTGCCGGTTCGGGAGATCCCGGCCCCGCAGGGCGCCGGCATTCCCGGCGACTTCACGGCGCCGACCCAGCCGATCACCGCCCTGACGTTCCGTCCGCCGCCACTCACCGGCGCCGACATGTGGGGCGTCAGCCTGCTCGACCAGCTCTACTGCCGCATCCGCTTCCGTTCGCTGCGCTACGAAGGGCAGTACACGCCTCCCTCCGTCCAGGGCACGCTCGTCTATCCCGGCAACTTCGGCGTCTTCAACTGGGGCTCGGTCGCGGTCGACCCGACGCGGGGCGTGATGTTCGGCATGCCGACCTACCTCGCCTTCACCGTCCAGCTCGTCCCGCACACCGAGATCGGCCCGAACCAGACGGTCAACACCGGCGAACAGGGGCTCAACCTGAACGAAGGCGGCGACTACGGCGTCATCATGGGCCCCTTCAACTCGCCGCTCGGCCTGCCCTGCCAGGAGCCGCCGTGGGGCTTCGTCGCCGGCGCCGACCTCGCCACCGGCGAGATCGCCTGGCGGCACAAGAACGGCACCATCCAGGATGCCGCCAGCGTGCCGCTGCCGCCGATCAAGCTCGGCGTGCCCGGCATCGGCGGGCCGATCATCACGGCCGGCGGCGTCGCCTTTCTCGGCGCGACGATCGACGACTATCTGCGCGCCTACGATGTCGACACCGGCGCGCAGCTCTGGTCGCACCGGCTGCCGGCCGGTGGCCAGTCGACGCCGATGACCTACTCCGTCGACGGCCGCCAGTACGTCGTCCACGTCGCCGGCGGCCACGGCTCGCTCGGCACCACGGCCGGCGACTACGTCATCGCCTACGCCCTGCCGGAGCGGGGCTCGTAGCTCCCGCAGGTCGCGGACCAGCGGGGAGTCCTCCTCGCCGGCGCGAGCCGAGTTCGGCCGAGCCTGCCGCTCACATCAGGTGGTCGAGCAGTTCCGGGTTGGCGAGGATCTCGGAGGCGGCGTCGTGGTGCTGCACGGCGCCGCTCGCCAGGATGTAGATGCGATCGGCGACCGAGCATGTGAGCTTGGCATTCTGCTCGAAAACCGCCACCGTCAGACCACTGCCCTTGAGGCCGCGCAGGATGCGGCCGATCTCGCCGATGACGATGGGCGCGAGCCCGAGCGACGGCTCGTCGAGCACCAACAGCTTCGGGTCCGACATCAGCCCGACGGCGATCGCCAGCATCTGCTGCTGACCGCCCGACAGCGTGCCGGCCGCCTGCCAGCGCCGCTCGGCGAGGATCGGGAACATCGAAAACGACCGGTCGATGTTGGCCTTGCGGCGCGCGGCGTCCTCCAGAGGGTCGCCGCCCATCGTCAGGTTCTCCTCCACCGACATGCGCGGGAAGAGGCCCCTGCCCTCGGGCACGATCGACAGCCCGGCGGTGACGCGCCGGTGCACCGGCATCCCGGCGAGCGGCCTGCCGGCGAAGACGATCGATCCGGAGGCCGGCGGGACGAGGCCGCCGATCGCCTTGACGATCGACGACTTGCCGGCACCGTTCGGCCCGACGACGCCGACGATCTCGCCCGTTTCCACCGCCAGCGAGACGTCGTCGACGGCGAGGAACGGGCCGTAACGGATGACGAGATGGTCGACCTCAAGCATCGGCGCTGCCCAGATATTTCTCGACCACACGGGCGTCGGCGAGGATCTCCGCCGGCGGCCCCTCGGCGAGCTTCTCGCCCGCGAGAAGCACCACCACCTTGTCGGCGAGTTCGCGGATGACCTTCATGGTGTGCTCGATGACGAACAGGGAGCAGCGCGCCTTCAGCTCCGACAGCAGCTGGATCATCGCCCTCACCTCGTGGGCGGAGAGGCCGCCGACCGGCTCGTCGAGCATGACGAGCTTCGGGCGCTGCACGAGCCGCATCAAAAGCTCGACGCGGCGCTGCTCGTCCAGGGTGAGCGAACCGGCACGGGCGTCGAAGCGGTGGCCGATCGACAGCCAGTCGGCGATCTCGGCGAGCCCATCCCGGCCGACCGGATCGCGCGCGTCGACCATCGCGGTGGCGACGTTCTCGCGGACGCTGAGCTGCCCGAACACCCGAACCGCCTGGTAGGTGCGCGTCAGCCCGGCACCGGCGATCTGGTAGGGCTTCGCGCCGAGGATCGGCCGGCCGTCGAAGGTAACGGAGCCGCCGGAGGCCGACAGGTGGCCGGTGACGACGTTGACGAACGTGGTCTTGCCGGAGCCGTTCGGGCCGATCATGCCGAGCGTCTCGCCGGCCCGCTGGCGGACGTCGACGTCCTTCAGGGCGACGACGCCGCCGAAGCGCTTCGAAACCGCGGTCGCGTCGAGGAGGTAGCCGCTCATCGCCCGCCTCCCCGCTGCAGGGCGGGTGCCGGCGCGGCGGTCTCGCGCGGTGCCGAGCGCGCCGCCCACTTGCGCCAGCCGCTCGCGACTCCGCCCGGCATCAGCACGATGACGGCGATGATCAGGAGGCCGTAGAGGATGTCCTTCACGGTGTAGTAGTCCTGCAGCAGATAGGGGATCGGCGCGAGGAGGATGGCGCCGATCACCGGCCCCCAGATCGTGCCGCGGCCGCCGAAGGCGACCATCAGCCAGATGTTGAGGCTGATCAGCACGTCGAAGCTGCGCGGCGAGATGAAGCCGACATAGGGTGCGTAGAGCGCCCCGCCGACAGCGGCATAGAGCGAGCCGATGAAGAAGGCGAAGAGCTTACGGCGCGTCACGTTGATGCCGAGCATCTCTGCGAGGCCGTCGTCCTCGCGGATCGCCACGAGGCGGCGGCCGAAGTTCGACTGGGTGAGCCCGATGAGGACGACGACGCCGATCACCGCGACGGCGGCGAGCACGAGGTCGTAGGCGAGGCCCGAGAGCACGCCGCCGCCCGGCAGCGACGGCAGCGGAATCTGCGAGATTCCGGTGTCGCCGTTGGTGAACTGCGAGAAGTAGACGAAGCCGAGGGTGATGACCGTCTGGATGACGAGCGAGCAGAGGGTGAAGTAGAAGCCGCGCAGCCGGAGCGACGGCAGTCCGAGCACAACGCCGACGATGGCCGCGAACAGCGCGCCCACGGGCAGCGCCGCCCAGAACGACCAGCCGGCGGCCGTCAGCCCCACAACGGTGTAGGCCGAGATGCCGGCGATGCCGGCGAACATCAGCGGCATCAGCCCGGTGAAGCCGTAGAGCAGGTTCATCCCCGAGGCCCACAGGATGTGGATCAGCGTCATGCCGGCGATGAAGGCGAAGTAGCGGTGGTCGGCGAGCGCCAGGGGCACCGCAAAGGCCGCCACCGCGAAGATCACAGGGCCGACGAAGGCCGCCGGGCCGGGCCCGGCCGAGGTTTTCTCCGTCATCGCGCGAACAGTCCCGAGGGCTTGAAGAGGAGGATGACCAGCATCGCGCCGAGATAGGAGAAGGCCGCGATGGTGGGGCTCGCGAAGATCGAGACGATCGCCTGGGTGAAGCCGAACACCATGCCGACGACGAGCGCGCCGAGCACCGAGCCGGGCCCGCCGATGATCATGATGGCGAAGGCGGTCACCGACATCGTCCAGGCGACCGTGATGTCGAAGGAATAGGCAATGGCGAAGAGGATGCCGCCGGCGAACACCACGGCATTGCCGAGAATGAAGGAGAGGAGATAGACGCGGCGCACGTCGACGCCGCGCAGCGCCGCCGCGTCGCGGTTCTGGAACACTGCCCGCAGCGACCGGCCGTAGCGGTGGAAGCGCAGCAGCGCGAACAGGCCCCCGAGCAGCGCCAGCGCGATGGCGAGCGCGGCGAGGCGGTTGTTGGCGATCGGGAACGGCCCGAGGAAGGTGATGCCCGGCAGCAGCGGCGGCAGCTGGAACTGGTCGCTCCAGCGCCCATAGGTGATCGAGAAGACGCCCGCGAGGATCTGCGTGATGCCGAGGCTCAGCACGAAGTAGGAGATGTTGCGGTCCGGCACGTCGTAGAAGCGGCGGATCAGCACGATCTCGAGGAGGTAGGAGAGCGGCACGCTGATGCCGATGACGAGGAGCGCGGCGAGGGCCGGGTGGACGCCCCAGCCGACCGTGAGCGTCCAGCCGAACAGCGCCGCCAGCAGGAAGAACTGGCCGTTGGCGGCGTTCGGCATCCAGATGCTGCCGTAGACGATCGTCACCCCGGAGGCGACGAGGGCGAAGATCGAGCCGAGGATCAGCCCCGTCGACAGGGTCGACAGGAGGATGATCAGGGTCGCGTCGGACATGCGGAACTCGCGTGCGCCTGAGCCGTCGGGTGGGCGGGACGGCCCGTCCGCGCGGGAGCGGACGGGCGCGCCGGTCAGCGTGGAAGGATCACTTCACGAGGTCGTAGACCGGGATCACTTCCGGGTTCCACTCGGTGTAGTAGACCTGCTTGGCGTCATAGTTCTTCTTGCCGTCGACGCCCTCGATCTGCATGAAGTAGATGTATTCCATGCGGGCGCCATTCTGGTCGAACTCGATCGGGATGCCCGAGGTCGACTCCTTCGACTTCAGCGCCGAGACGGCGGCGCGGAAGGCCTCGCGATCGTCGGCGGCGGCAGGATTGTTGTCGATCACCTCGCGGATGAGGTTGGCCGTCACGTAGCAGAAGTTCTCCACGTAGGACGGCGGCCGCTCGTTCTCCTTGGTGAAGGTCTCGACGAAGGTCTTGCCCTCCGTGGTGAGGCCGTCGAGGTTCGAGTCGAAGAAGGTGCCGTAGTAGGAGCCGACGCTGCGCTCGCCCCAGTTCAGCACCTGGTTGGTGATGCCGAACGGATGGATGATCTGGTCGGGGCGGATGCCGATGTCGAGCAGCTGGTTCGTCAGCGTGTTGTCGAAGCCGCCGGCACCGCTCACCACCACATAGTCGGGTGCGGCGGCCAGCACCTGTGCCGCCTGCACGGTGGCGTCGTTGGCGCCCTGCGGGAAGACGATCTCCGGCTCGAGCGTCAGGCCCGACTTCGGCGCCTGGTACTTGAGGCCAGCCGCGATGGCGCGCATCAGCGCGTAGTCGGAATAGACCAGCGCCACCTTGGCACCGGGCTTCTTCTCGGCGATGAAATTCGCGATGGCGTAGCCCCAGCCGGCAGCGTTCGGCTCGAGGCGGAAGGTGTACTTGGTGCCGGGCTTCGTCAGCTGCGGAAAGGCGGCGACCGGCACCACGTAGGGCACCTTGTTCTGCTCGGCATAGCCGTAGAGGGCGAGGCCGGTGTCGGAGCTCGTCGGGCCGGTCAGCGCCAGGACTTCGTCCTGCACGTCGAGGCTGCGCGCCGCGGCGACGGCCTGGGCGGGGTTCGTCTGATTGTCGGTGATGACGAACTCGATCTTGCGCTTGCCCTCCGGGTTCACCAGCGGCTCGGCGAGCTTCAGCCCGGCGACGCAGCTCGTCCCGAAGAACGACCATGGACCGGTGAGTTCGGTGACGACGCCGATCTTGATCGGCGCGTCCTGGGCGAAGGCCCCGGGGGCGATGGCGCTGCCCGTCGCGACGGCACAAGCCGTCGCGAGGGCGACGCCGCGCAGCGTCGTCCGCTTCTTCATGGTCTCGCTCCTCCGTTTCGTTCCCTGAACGGCGGTCCCGGACGGGCGCGCCGTGGTCGTGCTGCGGCCGGATTGGCTCCGGTCCGCGGTTGGCAGGCGGTCAGGCGGCGCTGCGGCGGTGCTCCTCGCCGAGGAGGCCGCCGGCAACGAGCGCCGCGCGGATGCGGTCGATCTCGGCGGCGCCGAGCTTGACGAGCGGCGGGCGGACGACGGCGCGCGGCAGCTTGCCCATCAGAACCAGCGCCTCCTTCATCCGGTTGTGCATGTCGACGAACGGGTCGGCGTAGAAGCAGCGGGCGATCGGCACGATGCGCTCGTTGATCGCGCGGGCTGCCGCGAGATCGTCGGCCTTCACGGCCGCGAACAGCTGCGCCTGCAGGTCGGCGATGACACTGCCGCTGCCGGAGAGGAGCCCGTTGGCGCCGAGCACCAGCGAGGAGAACAGCCACGCGCTGTGGGTCGACAGCACGTTCACCGGCCGCTTCCGGCTCTGGAGCTTCAGGACGTGGTCCTCGTGCAGCACCGGATTGCCGGACCAGTCCTTGATGGCGCGGACGGCTGGCACCGCGTCGGCGAGCCTTTCCAGCGTCGCGAGCGGGTAGCCCTGGCCGGTGGCGAGCGGGTACTGGAAGACGATCAGCGGAAGGTCGGTGGCGTCGGCGATCCGCGAATAGTGGGCGATCACCATCTCGGCCGTCTGGCCAAGGGTGAACGGCGCCGGCGGAAAGACGAGGAGCGCCGCCGCGCCGCCGGCCGTCGCCTGCCGGGCGATGCGCGCCGCCTCGAGGCTGCCGTCGGCCCAGATGCCGTGCACCAGCGGCAGCCGGTCGCCCACCGTCTCGGCGGCGATCTCCATGACCCGCCGCTGTTCCTCGAGGGTGCAGGAGGCGACCTCGGTGGAATGGGCGTTGACGGTGAGTGCCGTGACGCCCGGCACCGCCGCGACGTCGGCAAGATGGCTCGCGAACGAGGCCTCGTCGATCGACAGGTCATCATGGAACGGCAAGAGCACCGCCGGAATGACGCCACTCGGCAGGTCGTTGTCGAAGCGAGGCATCGGCGGTCCTCCCGTTCTTGTTGTCAGGGCCAGCGCGGGAGCGGGCCGCTGCGGGCGCGCGCCTCGAGCGGCCAGATGCGGCCGAGGTGCTCGGTGGTGCGCATCAGTTGGGGCCCCCAGGCCTCCAGCGCCTCGCCGCTCATCCGGTTGGTCGGCGCGGCGAGGCTGACCGCCCCGACGCACTCGGTCGCGCCGGCGAGGTTCGAGGCGTAGATCGGCGCGGCGATGGCGCTGATGCCGATCTCGTTCTCCTCGAAGCTCGCCGCGAAGCCGCGGCGGCGGGCGTCGCGGAGGTCTACGCGGATGTCCTCGACGGCCGTCTTGGTGTGCTTCGTCAGTGGCGCAACGCCCTGGCGCAGGACGAGTTCGATCGCCCGGTCCGGGTCCATCGTCATCAGCCACGCCTTGGCGATGGCATGGGTGTGGAGGCTGATCGACAGGGAATAGTTCGGGTCGATCTGCAGCGTCCGCTTGGTGCCGGCGACGACGTGCACCCAGGTCAGCCGCTCGCCGCCGGGCTCGACGACGGCGAGGCGGACGAGTTCGCCGCTCTCCTCGGCGAGCGCCTTCAGAACCGCCGCGCACTGGTCGAGCAGCCGGCTCGTCTGCAGGTGCCGGAGGCCGAGATTGCTGACGCGGTAGGTGAGGAAGAATCGCTGCAGGCGGTCGTCGCGCCAGACGATCTCGAGCCGTTCCAGCGTGTTGAGGAGCTTCACCGCGATCGCCTTGTTGACGTCGAGGTGGCGCGAAATGTCGGCGAGGCTCGCGCCCTCCGGTGCGTCGGCGAGGAACTCGACGATCAGGAAGGCCCGGTCCACCGAGACGATCGTGTCGTCCCCGGACCGCTCCGCCAGTCGCGCCATCGAGTCGATCGAGTGTTCCGGCACCGTCTGCTCCTGTGTCCGCCCGCGCTCAGCAGCAGCGCCAGCGGCTGAGGCCGGCCGCCGCGCTCTGGTGCGCCAGCGAGACGGCCTCCGGGTGCGGCGTCAAGAGACGATTGCAGTATGGGCAGCCCGCCCAGTCGGAGGTGTCCTCCTTGGCGAAGGGCCGGTCCTTCGGCAGGCCGCGCCGCTTCATGCTCGCCCGGAGCGCCTCGCTCGCCGCCCGGTCGACGCGCCCGGTCTCCGGGTCGAAGACCGCCCCGTAGAACTCGTGCGCCCGGTGGGGTGACACGTAGCCCTGGCGGACGTCGTTCTCGACGTCATCGAGTTTGCGCTCGAGCGGCGGCCCGAAGCCGCCACCGCCGCCGGAGCGGACGATGTAGGTGTCGCCGGCGTCGATCTTCTGGGCGAGCACCTTGCCGGTCGGGAAGCGTTCCTCCTCGCCGCCACGGATCAGCGCCACCTCGTTGCCGAGCGCCGAGAGGCCGCCGAACAGTCCCCACGGCCGGCAGTCGACCCGGTCGATCTGGGCGTTGAACATGATCTCGCCGCGTGCGCGGACCACCTGCTCGGTGCCGAGGCCGCCGCGGTAGCGACCCGCGCCACCGGAGTCCTCGCGCAGCGCGTAGCGCTCGACGATCAGCGGGAACTTCGCCTCCACCTGCTCGCTCGGGCCGTTGTGGGTGTCGCCGTCGTTGATGGCGATGGTGGCGCTCATGCCGTCCTCGCCGTGCTTGGCGCCCCAGCCGCCGCCGATCAGGCCGCCGAGATAGAGGAACAGCTTGCCGTCGCGCGGGTGGCGGCCGTTGATCGAGGCGATCACGAGGTCGGCGTGGTGGCCGGCGATGACGCGTGTCGGCACGGCCGGCGCGAGCGCCTTGAACACCGTGTCGACGATGGTCATCGGGTAGGTCATCCACCAGCGCATCGGCGCCGGGCGCTGGGCGCTCACCACCTTGCCCGGCGGCAGGATGATCTCGAGCGCCCGGAAGGTGCCGTCGTTGATCGGCAGGTCGAGGCCGGAGGTGAGGCACTTGTAGGCGACCTGGGCGGCCGAGCGGCCGGCCGTCTCGCCGGAGTTGTAGAAGCCCTTCACCTGGTCGGCGACCTCGGTGAGGTCGATCGTCATGCGGTCGCCGGCGACCGTCACCTTGACGCGGATCGGCACCCGCCGGCCGACGTCGATGCCGTCGTCGTCCATGAAGCTCTCCGCCTCGTAGACGCCGTCGGGGATGGCAGCGACGGAGGCCCGCGCCGTCGCCTCGGACTGGTCGAAGATCGCCTCGATCGCGCCGAGCACGGCGTCCTTGCCGTTCTTGGTGATGAGCTCGAGGAAGCGCTTCTCGCCGGTCTTCACCGCCGCCACCTGCGCCTTGAGGTCGCCCATGGCGCGCTCCGGCAGGCGGACGTTCATGCGGATGATCGACAGGATCTCCTCGTTCGGCACGCCCGCCCGCCACGCCTTGACGATCGGCACCTGCAGGCCTTCGGAGTAGATGTCGGTGGTCATGCCGTCGAGCGTGCCGCCGATGTCCTGCCAGTGGGCCATGCAGGCTGAGAAGCCGACGAGTTCGCCCTCGTGGAAGATCGGCACCGAGAACGTCATGTGGTTCAGGTGGCTGCCGGTCGTGTAGGCGTCGTTGGTGAGGAGCACGTCGCCCGGCTCGAGCTTCTCGCGGCCGAAGTGGGCGATCTTTGCCTTGATCGTGTCGCTCATGCCGCGGATGAACATCGGCAGGCCGATACCGATCGAGACGGTGTTGCCGTCGGCGTCGAAGAGCCCGACGGTGAAGTCGAGCGCCTCGTAGATGATCATGTTGTAGGCGGTCCGCATCAGGTTCGACTTCATCTCTTCCGTCGCTGCGACGAAGCCGTTGCGGATGATCTCGGTGACGACGGGGTCGGCGGCACGCGCCGAAGAGGCTGACGAGGGGCTCACCGGCCGACCTCCACGGTGATGTCGAGATTGCCGAGGCCGTCGACGCGGACGCGGTCGCCGGGCGGCACCACGGTCGTCGAGGCGTATTCCTGAATGAGGGCCGGGCCCTCGACGACGTGGCCGGCGGCGAGGCGAGCCCGGTCGTAGACCGGCGTCTCCCGCCGTCCGCCGAGGACGCCGAACTCGACCGGCCGGACGCCGATCAGCGCCGCGTCGGCCCCCGCGCCCGTCGCCTCGGCGATCGGCGCGAGCTCGGGCTTGGCGATGACGCCGGTGACGGAGAGGCGGAGGCTGACGATCTCCGCCTGCTCGTCCGGCGAGGCGTAGCCGTAGCGCTGGACGTGCACCGCATCAAAGCGCGCCTTGATGCCAGCGGTGTCGCGCCGTGCGAAGAGCTCGCCCGGCACCTCGACCGTGACGGCGTGCTCCTGGCCGACATAGCGCATGTCGGCGGCGTGCTTGATCACCGCCTCCACGGCGTCCGGCGCCGCGGCGCGGATCTCCTCGCGGCCGCGGGCTTCCATTTCCTCGAACAGCGTCTCGAAGACGTCGAACGGCGCCTCGGCGAGGCGGGCGAACAGCGTCCGCACGAAGTCGCGGCGAAGGTCCGAGACGAGCATGCCGTAGGCGGAGAAGTGACCGGGGGCGTTCGGGATGATCACCCTCGGGATCTGCAGCTCGCGGGCAACGAGCACCGCGTGCAGCGGCCCAGCGCCGCCATAGGCGACCATCGCGAAGTCGCGGGCGTCGAGGCCGCGCTCGGTGGTGACGCGCTTCACGACGTTGGCCATCTGGGTGACGGCGATGCGGACGACGCCGTCGGCCGCCTCTGCCACCGAGAGCCCGAGCGGGCCGGCGATCTTCTCCTCCATCGCCGCCGCCGCGCCCTCGAGGTCGAGAGGCATCTCGCCGCCGAGGAAGAGGTCGGGCGCGAGGCGGCCGAGGAGGAGGTTCGCGTCCGTCACGGTCGGCTCGGTGCCGCCGCCGCGGTAGCAGACCGGCCCCGGCACGGCGCCGGCGCTCTCCGGGCCGACGCGCAAGGCGCCGCTGGCGACGAGGCGGGCGATCGAGCCGCCGCCGGTGCCGACCTCCTCGATGTCGATCATCGGGATCTGCACCGGCAGGCCCTCGGCATAGCCGCCGATCATCACCTGGTTGGCGGTGAGCTCGACGCCGCCGAGGATCACCCCGGCTTTGGCCGTGGTGCCGCCCATGTCGAAGGCGATCGCGTTGTCGAGCCCGATGGCGGCGCAGAGCTCGCGCGTCCCGACGACCCCCGCGGCCGGGCCGCTTTCCAGCATGCGGATGCACTCGCGGCTCGCCTGCGCCGCGTCGTAGAGGCCGCCCGTCGACTGGACGATGAGGAACTTGCCGGGAAAGCCCGCCTCGGCGAGGAAGTCGTCGGTCTGCTTCAGGTAGCGCTGCACCGTCGGCCCGACGAAGGCGTTCGCCGCCACCGTCGAGGTGCGCTCGAACTCGCGGTACTCCTGCGACAGCTCGTGCGAGGCGGTGACGAAGACGCCCGGCAGCGCGGCCCGGAGGACGTCGCGGGCGCGGATCTCGTGGTCAGGGTTGCGGTAGGAGTGCAGGAACAGCACCGCCACCGCCTCGACGCCCTCCGCCTTCAGCCGCTCGGCGACGGCGGAAAGTTCCGCCTCGTCGAGCGGGCGGATCACCTCGCCGGCCGCATCGAGGCGCTCGTCGACCTCGATCCGGAGCGCCCGCTCGACCAGCGGCCGGTGGCGGCGGAAGAACAGGTTGTAGGCCTCCGGCCGGTTGATGCGGCCGATCTCGTAGATGTCGCGGAAGCCCTTGGTGGTGACGAGCGCCGTGCGGGCGCCCTTGCGCTCGAGGAGCGCGTTGATGGCGACCGTGGTGCCGTGCAGGAAGAGGTGGGCGTCGGCGAAGGCGGAGCCCGCCTTCTCGACGCCGTGGCTCATCCCCTCGATCAGCCGCGCCGGCGTCGTCAGCGTCTTGCCGAGGCGGATGCGGCCGGTCGCCTCGTCGAAGACGGCGACGTCGGTGAAGGTGCCGCCGACGTCGGCGGCGACGCGCAGCGGCGCGGCGCTCACGTCGCCGCCTCGTCGACGACCGGGTTGCGGAGGACGCCGACGCCCTCGACCTCGACCTCCACCACGTCGCCGGCCTTCATGAAGAGGGGCGGCTTGCGGGCGAAGCCGACGCCCGCCGGGGTGCCGGTGATGATGGCGTCGCCCGGCTCCAGCGTCATCGCCTCGCTGACGCGGGCGATCAGCACGTCGACCGGGAAGAGAAGGTCGCTCGTGTTGCTCTCCTGGACGACCTGGCCGTTGAGGCGCGTCTGGATGGAAAGGCCCGCCGCACCCTTCGGCAGCGCCTTCGCCGGCACCAGGAACGGCCCGAACGGCCCGGTGGCGTCGAAGTTCTTGCCGAGGGTCCACTGCGGACCCTTGAACTGGTAGTCGCGCAGCGAGGCGTCGTTGAAGAGCGTGTAGGCGGCGACGTGGTCGAGCGCCTGCTCTTGCGGAATGTAGCGGCCGCCCTTGCCGATGATGGCGACGAGTTCGCCCTCGTAATCGAGTTCGGTCGAGACGTGCGGGCGGACGATCGGCGCGCCATGGCCGAGAAGGCTGGTGGCGACGCGCAGGAAGTACACCGGGTAGTCCGGCTTCTTGTAGGGGCTCTCGGCGGCATGGTCGGCATAGTTGAGGCCGACGCAGATCAGCTTGCCGATGCGGGCGAGCGGCGGCGCGAAGGTGACGGCGCCTTCATCCAGCTCCGGGGCCGAGCGGATCGCTGCCGACGCCTTCGCCGACAGCCCCTCGTCCGCGATGATGGCCAGCGGATCGGCCGGGAGGCCGGCTCCGGCGAGGGAGACGAGCTTGCCGTCCCGGTCTGCAACGAGCGTCGCCGCCCCGTTCTCGAGGATCAATCCCAACCGCACGCTTCACTCCCTCGCCTTATGATAATGGCGTTAGGTAACGCTGTTATCTAAGACTCGATCGGCGCGGGATGTCAACGCGCGGTTGATGATCGCGAACGAGTTTTTCTCCCGAACGGCCGGGTGGTGCGGTAATCGGGGTTTGGGGATCGGTGTGCGCAGACCTCCCGCGGGCGCCGCGCTATGGGTGCGCGCCGGCGCTCTCGGGACCCGGGGCCGGCGCCGGTGCGGGCCGATCATCGAGGACGAGACCGATGATGGTCGCCTGCAGGGACGGTCCGTCGTGGACCGGTGCCGGGAAGGGGACGCGGCACGACCGATGCCCCCCGTCGGCCGCGAGGTCGAGGCCGTCCGGATCGACACCGGTCGGAACCCAGATGCCGCGACGGCCGCCGCCGAATCGCGACGCGAGGCCCGGCAGCATGTCCCGCGCCTCCCGTTCGAGGCGCGCCAACGCCCGTTCCTCGATCGCCAAGAGGGCCGCCGCCGCGGACACGTCGGTCGCGAGGTCCGGCGCGGAGAACACCACCGCGCGACCGTCCGGCGCCGTCAGCCGGCCGCGTGTCACGACGAGCCGCGCCAGCCCGGTTGCCTCGGGATCGCCCGCCGCGCCGTGCCGTGCCCGGAACCGCCGTTTCGCCATGGCGGCGTCGCTGGCGTCGACAGGGTGCAGCATCCCCATCAGCCTCAGGGAGAAGCCGGCGAACAGCTGCCCTCCGTTCGGCCCGGCGACGAGCCGCAGCGACCACTCGCCCCCGTCGGGCGCCGCGCGCGGATCGGGGCACAAGAGGAGCGGCGTGCCGTCGGGGAGTGTGGCGACGGGGACCGCTGACGGCTCTGCTCCAGCCTCCGACGGTCCCATCAGTTTTCCGTAGGGCACGGCCCGCAGGAGCGTCCGTGCGATCGTTCGGTCATCGCTCGTCCGGGCGCGCGTCGCCGGGTTCCCTCCGGCGGCCGCGACGCTGCCGCCGCCGGGCACCGGCGGCAGGTCCGCCATCCCGACCGCTCGGTCGATCCGGCTGGGTGTCTCCTCGCCGATCATCCACAGGAGGCCGCACAGGAGCTTCTCGAAGAAGCCCGCCCGGACGATCGTGTCCGGTCGCCACGCGCCGTCCTCGCAGCGGCGGACGATGGCGTCGACGTCCAGCCAGTCGCCGATCGCCTCGCGACCGCCGTTGTCGAGGGCCCAGCGCACGAGCGGGGCGGCGAAGCGGCGGGTGCGGTCGCCGGGAAAGATGATCTCGCGGGCCGGCGGTCCCACGGCGATCAGCGGGACCTTGATCGGCGGGACCGTGTCGCCGGGCAGCATCCGAAAACGCATGAGCCGCTCCCGACGGCGGCCGCCGAACGGCGTCTTGCGCGTCACCACGTCCATCCGCTCGTACGCCGGCAGGTCCGCCGCGTCGACGACGCTACGCTCCCAGGACTTGTCCGCCATGGGTGCGAAGGCGAGTTCGGCGCCTCCGAGCCGGCGGACGATGTCGAAGACCACCTTGTTGTCGGCGGCCAGCGCCGCATCGAGCGACCGCCGCGCCCGCACCATCCAGGGATTGCCGAGGAGGTCGGGCTGGATGCGCCGCCGGTTGCCACCGGCCGACATCAGGCCGAAATGGGTTCGGCAACGGCTGGCGAGATAGGACTCCGCCTCCACGTGCTGAGGCTCGGCGCCGGCGTCGACGATGGCCCGGTAGTGCGCAGTGATCCCTTCGCGGACGATCTCGAGCCCCGCATCGGTGAAGAAGTCGAGTTGGCCAATGCGGCGCCGGCGCGCGAGCAGCGCCTCGGTGCGCTCCGCCGGGGACATCCGGGCGACCTTCGGCGACTTGGCCACCCACGGGACCCACTTGCCCGCGATCTCCCCGAAGAAGCCGGTCAGGCTGACGAGATCGCCGACGAAGGCCGTGGCGTTCTGGGCGGCGACATTGTCGCGCGCGCCACCGTGGACGTAGGCGTCGACCGAGGCGGCGGCGAAGTAGCTCTCGAAGATGCCGCCGGCGTGCGCGAGCACGCCCTCGCCGACCGGGAGCCCGTAGCGTTCGGCGAGAAGGGCCGCCACGTGGGCATCGGGGTGGGGCAGCGCCATGAAGTTGCGGACGCCGACGCGGCGCTCGAGGCCGAGCGACAGGATCACCGCGAGGATGGCCCGGCTGTCGGCACCGCCGGTGACGTCGAGAGCGACATGGGCATCAGAGTGCGCCTCGAAGAGCAGCCTGGCGGCGCCCTGCATCTGCGCACAGGCGGCATCGAGGCAGGCTTCGTAGGCGGTGCCGGAGCGGTCGTAGCGGAAGGGTGGCGGGCCGTCCTGCGCCAGCCGGCCGCCACGCACCGACAGCCGGTGGCCCGACGGCAGAACGGTCACCTGCTCGTAGAGGAAGGGCTCGCCGGTCGGGCCGTTGAAGGCGAGGCCGAAGAGGCACGGCAGCAGCGTGCGCCGTGGCGCGGCGCCGTTCGCCCGCAGGACCGCCGCGACGAGGTGGGCGTCGTTCGAGACCACGAAGCTCCCGCCGGCGCCCCGGTGGACGTAGACGGGGTACATGCCGAGCGGATCGGTGACGATGCCGAGCGCCCGCACGGCACCGTCCTCGCCGGCCGCGGAGACGAGGCAGAAAACGCCGCCGAGATTGGCGAGCACCCGGTCGCGCAGGCGCAGGACATCCTCCGGCCGCGCCGAGGCGTGGTGCAGGAAGAGATCGTGGTCGAAGGCGTGGCCGTCGAAGGCGAGCGTGAGATCGCCCGATCGGACCGGGGCGTGCGAGGTGGCGAACAAGACCTCGCCGTCGCTGATCAGGGTCGGCGCGGCGCCGATCCGGAAGACGCTGTGATCGAAGAGCGAGGGAAAGGGAACCCGGAAGCCGCGGGCGACGACGAAATCCATGCGACTTCCTGCAGACGCACCCCTGTCAGGGATGCATGATCGCAGGCCGGCTTCGGCGGGTCGAGCGTCTCCGCCCCCCGCTCAGCGCCGCGTCAGGGCGATCGTCCGCGACGTCTCCTCGCTCAGCCACCAGCGCGAGGAACCCTCGACGGCCTGCCGCAGGGTGTGGCCGGCGAAGAAGATGTGCTCCCGCATCAGATAGTCGGCGCGCTCAGCGTCGCGCGCCTCGATCGCCCAGAGGATGCGGTGGTGGTCGTCGTGGGAGCGCTTGATGAGGTCGTAGTCCTGCCAGATGAACACCCGGTCGGAGGCGAGCGGCACGTTGTGGCACTGGCGGACGAAGTCGATGACCCAGCGGTTGCCCGCCGTCTCGAGGATGGTCTCGTGGAAACAGACGTTGATCGCCCGGTAGGGCGGCAGGTCGTCTGGGTCGAGCACGCCCTTTGCCAGGATGCGGTCGCCGCCGGCGACGCACTCGCGCAGCCGGTCGAGCGCGGTCGTCGCCATCCCGTGCTGGGCGCAGAGCCGGGCAGCGAGGGATTCGAGCCGGCCGCGCGCCTCGAAGGCCTGCTCCACGTCGGTGAGGCGGAAGGCGCGCACCGCATAGCCGCGGTTCGGCTCGTAGTCGAGCAGCCCGTCCCGGGCGAGGAGCGCGAGCGCCTCGCGCAGCGGCGTCCGCGACACGCCGAGTTCCTCCGACAGCGGCACCTGCTGCAGCCGCTCGCCGGGCGGGATCTCGCCGGAGAGGATGCGCTCGCGCAAGAGCTGCGCCACCTCGCCGGCACTCGTCGGTCGCGCCGTCTGGACCACCGGAGCCTCCCCGCTCGTGGGTTTGGATGCAGGATTTTATCCAATCCCGTCCGGAAGCCATTCTGAGAGGGCCCGAAGCGGTTGACAAGCCAGCCGATGGTATGGATTTTATCCAAAGCCGTGCAGTGACACGCGCCCGCCCGTGCCGTTGCGCCAGACTGGCCGCGCGCACCCGGCGAATTGGATAAAAACAGCGGGCGACGCCCGCCATCAGGGAGAGTCCTGCGTGAGCCAGCGCCGCGTCGCGATCGTCACCGGAGGAGCCCGCGGCATCGGGGCCGCCATCGCCGGCGCCCTCGCCGAGGACGGCCTCACCGTCGCCGTCGCCGACCTCGACGCGGCGGCCGCCGAGGCGACCGCCGCCGGCCTCGGCGCGCCGCACCGCGCCTACGCCGTCGACGTCACCGGCGAGACCTCCGTCGCCCACCTGTTCGACGCCGTCGAGGCGGATCTCGGCCGCCCCTCGGTGCTCGTCACCTCGGCCGGCATCCTCCTCTTCAAGCCGGACGGCGACCGCCCGCTCGTCGTCGAGACCGACCTCGACCACTGGCAGCGCACGTTGACCGTGAACGCCACCGGTTGCTTCCTCTGCTGCCGCGAATATGCCCGCCGCGCGCCGAAGGACGACCCGCTCGGCCGCGTCGTCACCATCTCCTCGGTCGCCGCCCAGCTCGGCGGCTACCGCTCGAGCGCCGCCTACATCGCCTCGAAGGCGGCGGTCCTCGGCCTGACGAAGGCCCTCGGCCGCGAGCTCGCCGAGCGCCGCATCACCGTCAACTCGGTGGCGCCCGGCCTCATCGACGCGCCGATGCTGCGCCTCTCGCTCGATCCCGCCGACGACGCGCGCGCCGCCGCAACGATCCCGCTGAACCGCCTCGGCCAGCCGGCCGATGTGGCGGCGGCGGTGCGTTTCCTGGTGTCGCCCGGCGCGGGCTACCTCACCGGCGTCACCATCGACGTCAACGGCGGCTACCGGATGCAGTAACGGACGGAGCGACGGCGCCCCCGGCGCCGAACGTTCCGCAGGGAGGACGGCATGGCTGCGCTGCAAGGGGCGAGAAAGCCCGCCTTCGAGCGTCTGCTCGTGGCACTCAGCACGATCGGCGGCATCGTGCTCCTGCTGATGATGATCCACATCAGCGCCGACGTGTTCATGAAGTACGTCTTCAACGCGCCGCTGCAGGGCACGCTCGAGATCGTCTCGAGCTACTACATGGTGCTCGGCGTGTTCCTGCCGCTGCCGCTCGTCGAGTGGCGGCGCCAGGCGATCCTCGTCGACGTCGTCTTCATGCAGATGCCGCGCTGGCTGAAGCTCGCCTGCGTCGTGCTCGTCCTCGCCGTGATGGCCGCCCTCTACGGCGCCTTCGCCTGGCAGACCTGGAACGACGCCCTGCGCGCCTACGCCCGCAACGAGATCGCCATGGGTCCGGCCGCGACGGTGATCTGGCCCTCCCGCTTCGTGCTGCCGCTCGGCTTCGGCCTCGCCGGCATCATCGCCCTCTGGCACCTCGCGGGGGTGGTCATCGGCTGGGATCGCGAATCCTGGCTGCGCGCCCTCGACACGTCCGGCGTGGAGTAAGGCCCGTGGATCGCGTCGACATCGGCCTCATCTCGCTCGCCGTCACCCTCCTCCTGATCGCCATCCGCATGCCGATCGGCATCGCGCTCGCCGGCGTCTCCTTCGTCGGCATCGGCGTGCTGACGACGCCGAAGGCGGCGTGGGGCATCGTCAGCGCCATTCCCTACAACTTCATCGCCACCTGGGAATTCTCCGCGGTGCCGATGTTCCTGCTGATGGGCTACATCGCCGCCCGCAGCGGCATCACCAGCGGCCTCTTCCAGGGCATGCGCATCATGCTCGCCCGCGTGCCGGGCAGCCTCGCCTCCGCCTCGGTGGCGGCGAGCGCGCTGTTCGCCGCCGCCTCCGGCTCCTCCGTCGCCACCTCCGCCGCCCTCTCCCGTATCGCCGTGCCGGAGATGCTGAAGGCCGGCTACGAGAAGGGCCTCGCCACCGGCACGGTCGCCGTCGCCGGCACGCTCGGCTCGCTGATCCCGCCCTCGATCCTGATGGTGATCTACGGCGTCTTCACCGGCACGCCGATCGGCGAGCTGTTCATGGCGGGCTTCATCCCCGGCATCCTCAGCGCCATCGCCTTCATCCTGATGATCACCATCCGGGTGAAGCTGAAGCCCTCGCTCGCCCCGCGCGTCGACACCCACTTCACACCGGAGGAGAAGCGCGCGGCGCTGAAGGACATCTGGCCGCTGCCGACGCTCATCCTCGGCGTGCTCGGCGGCATCTTCGCCGGCGTCTTCACGCCGACGGAGGCCGGCGCCGTCGGCGCCCTCCTCGCCATCCTCGTGGCGGCGCTGCGCCGCTCGCTGTCCCTGCCGATGCTGTGGGAGGCGATCATCGACGCGGCGGTGGCCACCTCGGTGATGTTCATCATCGCCATGGGCGCGGCGATGTTCACCCGCCTCATGGGCCTCAGCCAGGTGCCGGCCTTCATCGCCGACCAGGTGCTGACGATCAGCGACAACAAGTACGTCGTCATCCTGATCATCGCGGCGATCTACCTGTTCCTCGGCATGTTCATCGACTCGATCGGCATCATCCTCCTCACTTTGCCGATCCTGATGCCGCTGCTCACCGAGCTCGACATCAACATGATCTGGTTTGGCATCATCACCATCAAGCTCCTGGAGATCGGGCTGGTGACGCCACCGGTCGGGCTCAACGTCTACGTGATCAAGACATCGCTCGGGAACCTCGTCGACCTGCCGTCGATCTTCCGCGGCTGCACGTGGTTCATCGTCACCGACCTCGTGATGCTCCTGATCCTCGTGGCCTTCCCCGCCATCTCCCTGTTCCTGCCGAGCCTGATGGTCCGGTAACCCCGCCCACCCGCGCGCCCGGAAGCGGCGCCTTCAACAAGCAGACCCCCACGGAGGAAACCGCCATGTCCCCGAAGATCCACCGCCGTCTCGCCGCCGCGCTGTTCGCCGGCGCCATGGTCGCCGCCCTGCCGGCAAGCGCCGAGGACTACAGCTTCTCGACCTGGCTCGAGCCGAACCACCCGATCACCCTCAACGCCCACATCCCGTGGGCCGAGGCCGTGAAGACCCGCACCAACGGCGACGTCAACTTCGAGATCTACATGGCCGGCGCGCTGCTGCCGGCGAAGGGCACGATGCAGGGCGTCGCCGACGGCGTCGCCCAGGGCGGCTTCCACACCGCCACCTACACGCCATCGGAGCTGCCGCTCTGGAACGTCATCGGCGACCTCTCCTTCAAGTATCCGGACGCGATGGTCGCGGCCTTCGCCGCCACCGAGTTCGGCGTCCTCAACCCGGCCGGCCACGGCGACTGGGCGAAGAACGGCGTGATCTATCTCGGCGGCTACTCGACGCCGATCTACCACTTCATCTGCCGCGACGAGGTGAAGACGCTCGAGGACCTGAAGGGCAAGCGCGTCCGGATGCCGGGCGGCGCCTGGGCCCGCTTCGGCGAATCGATCGGCACCGTCTCCGTGAACGTGCCCTCCTCGGAGATCTACACCGCCTTCGAGCGCGGCACCGTCGACTGCACCGCCTCGGACGTCACCCACCTCACGGCCGGCGCGACGCTGATGGGCGTCGTGAAGTCCATCAACCTCCTGAAGATGGGTCCGTTCTTCGCCGGCGCGACGTGGATCTACAACAAGGACTTCTGGAACGGCCTGACGCCCGAGCAGCGCAAGGTGATCTTCGAGGAATCGGCCCGTTCCGTCGTCCGCCTACAGATGGCCTACGACGCGGCGGTGGACGCCAACCTCGAAGCGGCCAAGCAGGCCGGCAAGCAACTGAACGAGCCCTCGGCCGACCTGCAGAAGGCCTATGACGACTTCGTCGCCGGCGGCATGGGCGGCCTCGCCGAGATCGGCCAGAAGGCCGGCGTCGAGAACGTCGACCAGAGCCTCGCCGAGCTCTCCGCCCTCATGGAGAAGTGGCAGGGCCTGCTCGCCAGCGTCGACCGCACCGACGCGGACGCGCTGACGGCCCTCCTCCAGCAGGAGATCTACAGCAAGCTCGACCCGAACACCTTCGGCGTCGACTGATCGCGGCCACCACCGCCCCCACCCCACGACCGCTCCGGGGCGACCCCGCCCCGGAGCCACTGCCTCTCCGACCTTCCGGGCGCCATGTTCCGTCTCGACACCCTCGCCGCCGTCGTCACCGGCGCCTCGTCCGGCATCGGCCTCGCCGTGGCGTCCGCCTTCCTCGACGCCGGCGCGACCGTCCTCGGCGCGGACCGCACCGACGCCCCCCCGTCGCTGGCGGACAGGCCCGGCTTCACCGGCCTCACCCTCGACCTCACCGAGCCCGGCGCCGCCGAGCAGGTGATCGCTGCCCTCCCCGGCGGCCGGATCGACGTGCTCGTCAACAACGCCGGCATCGGCAACGCCGCGCCGATCCACGAGACCGACGACGCGGCCTACGACCGCTACGTCGCCGTCAACCAGACGGCGCTGTTCCGCCTGTCGCGCGCCGCCGTCCGGGCGATGCGCGCCTCCGGCGGCGGCGCCATCGTCAACATTTCCTCGGTGTTCGCCCTCGTCGGCGCCGCCCGCAGCGCGCCCTATTCGGCCACCAAGGCCGCCGTCGCGGGTCTCACCCGCCAGCTCGCCGCCGAGTACGGACGCGACGGCATCCGCGTCAACGCCATCGCGCCGGGCCTCATCGCGACGCCGCTGACCCATGAGCGCCTCGCCGAGAACCCCTGGTTCCGCCGCATGATGATCGAGGGCTGCCCGCTCGGCCGGCCCGGCACGCCGCACGACGTCGCGGCCGCAGCCGTCTTCCTCGCAAGCCCCGCCGCCGGCTTCGTCACCGGCGTCGTGCTGCCGGTCGACGGCGGCTGGACCTCGGCGAAGTACCTCCCCGACCCCGCGACGACCTGAGGGACGCCATGAGCCAGGATCTCCCGCCGGAGACGACGCCGGACGCGGTGGTGCTCGTCACCGGCGCGGCGCGCGGCATCGGCGCCGCCGTCTGCCGGCGCCTTGCCGCCGAGGGCGCCGCCATCGCCGCCGCCGACCTCGACGGGGCCGGCGCCGAGGCGGTCGCCGCCGGGATCCGCGCCGCTGGCGGCCGGGCGATCGCCGCCGGCCTCGACACCCGCGACGCCGCCGCAATCGACGCCTTCGTCACCCGCACGGAGGCCGAGCTCGGGCCGCTCACCGGCGCCGTTCCCGCCGCCGGCCTCACCCGCTCCGCCCCCGCCGACGAGATGAGCGACGAGGCGTGGGAGCTGGTGCTCGGCGTCAATCTCACCGGCGTCTTCTACACGTGCCGCGCCGCTGGCCGGGCAATGATGAAGGCGGGCGCGGGCGGCGCCATCGTCACCCTCGCCTCGATCACCGCCAAGGGCGGCCAGCCGGGCCGGGCCAACTACGCCGCCTCCAAGTGGGGCCTCGTCGGCCTGACGAAGACCCTCGCCGTCGAGTGGGGCCGCCACGGCATCCGCGTCAACGCGGTGGCCCCGAACGGCGTCGACACGCCGATGCTGCGGAACGGCGTGCCGGCGGACTTCCTCGACGTGATGCTCGACCGCACGCCGCTCGGCCGCTTCGCCACCGCCGAGGAGATCGCCGAAGCGATCGCCTTCCTGCTCTCGCCGCGCGCCGCGTACGTCACCGGCGCGGTGCTCGAGCTCGACGGCGGCCTCACCGCCGGCTTCCTCACCCACCTTCAGGGCGCCCACTTCGCCCTGAAGAACCGATCCCCGGAGACCCGCTCGTGACCACACCCGTCGCCATCGTCACCGGCTCCGGCAGCGGCATCGGCCGCGCCATCGCGCTCCGCCTCGCCGCCGACGGCTTCCACGTCGTCGTCGCCGACCTCGGCGCCGAGCGCGCCGCCGAGACCGTCGATCTCGTCACCGCCGCCGGCGGCGCCGCCGAGGCCGCCGTGCTCGACCTCCGCGACGAGGCGGCGCTCGGCGCCCTCGTCGCCCGCCTGCCGCGCCTCGATGCTGTGGTCAACAACGCCGGCATCTTCGACGAGCGGGCGCTGATGGACCTCACGGCGGAGGACTTCCGCCGGCATTACGAGGTCAACCTCATCCCGCTGTTCACCTTGTCGAAGGCGGCGATCCCGCGGCTGCCGCGCGGCGGCAAGATCGTCCACATCGCCTCGCGCGCCTTTCTCGGCGCCCGCAACCACGCCCACTACGTCGCCGCCAAGGCGGCCGTCGTCGGGCTGACGCGGGCGATGGCGATGGAACTCGCGCCGCAGGGCATCCTCGTCAACGCCGTCGCGCCGGGCCTCATCGACACGCCGCTGCTGCGCGCCCTCACCCCCGAGCGGCTCGAGAAGCAGCTCTCCCTGCAGCCGACCGGCGCCGCTGGCCGGCCGGAGGACATCGCCAACGCCGTCGCCTTCCTCGCGTCGCCGAGGACCGACTTCATCACCGGCCAGGTGCTGCTCGTCGACGGCGGCAAGTCGCTCGGCGGCGGGCTCGGGATCTGACGGCGATGAGCGAACGCCAGGGATTCGAGGAGAGCTTCGACGTCGTCGTGGTCGGCTCGGGCGCCGGCGGCATGGCGGCGGCGCTGACGGCGCGCGCCGCCGGCCTGTCGGTGCTCGTCGTCGAGAAGACCGACGCCTTCGGCGGCTCCACCGCCGTCTCCGGCGGCGCGGTGTGGATCCCCGACAACCCGCACATGGCCGGCGTCGGCCACACCGACAGCCGCGAGGCGGTCACCACCTACCTTTCCCGCGCCGTCGGCAACCGCGCCCGCACCGACCTGATGACCGCCTATCTCGACCGCGGCCCCGAGATGGTGCGCTTCCTCGAGGCGAACACGGCGGTGAAGTTCGCGGCGCGTCCCTACTCGCCGGACTACAAGCCCGAGCTCGAGGGCGCCTCCTTCGGCGGCCGCACCCTCGATCCCGTCGAGTTCGACGGCCGCCGCCTCGGCCGCTGGTTCGACACCTTGCGCCGGCCGATCCCGCAGTTCCTCGCCGCCGGCGGCATGATGGTGAACCGCAAGGACATCGACGCCCTGCTCGGCATGGCGAAGGACCGGGCGAAGGCGCGCCACGCCGGCGGCATCCTCGCCCGCTACGTCCGCGACCGCCTCACCGGCTGGTCGCGCGGCACGCGGCTCCTGATGGGCAACGCCCTCGCCGCGATGCTGCTGAAGTCGGCCGTCGACGCCGGCATCACGCTGCGCCGTGGCACGCCGGTCGCGGCGCTCGAGCGGAGCCCCTCCGGCCGCGTGGTCGGCGTCCGCCTCGGCGGGGCGGAGCCGCGCACGGTCGCCGCCCGCCGGGCGGTGGTGCTCGCCACCGGCGGCTTCCCGCAGAGCGCCACCCGCCGCGCCGAGATGCTGCCGCACGCGAGCGTCCACCGGTCCATGGCACCCGTCGGCAACACCGGCGACGGCCTGTCGCTGGCTCTGTCGGCCGGGGGCGTGATGGAGACGGAGAACGTCGGCCCCGCCCTCTGGGCGCCAGTGTCGGTGCTGAAGGAGAACGGCCGCGAGACGGTGTTCCCGCACCTCATCATGGACCGCCAGAAGCCCGGCCTCGTCGCCGTCAATTCGGCCGGCCGGCGCTTCGTCAACGAGGCGACGTCCTATCACGAGTTCGTCGCCGCCATGCACCGCGCCCACGCGGAGGTGCCGTGCATCCCGGCCTGGCTCGTCGTCGACCGGCGGTTCCTGCGCCGCTACGGCCTCGGCGCGGTCCGCCCCGCCCCCTATCCGATCGGCCGTTATCTGAAGGCCGGCTACCTGATCGAGGCGCCGACCCTCGCGGCGCTCGCGGCGAAGATCGGCGTGCCGGCGGATGCCCTCGCCGAGACCGTGGCGCAGATGAACGCCGCCGCCGCGGCCGGCGAGGATCCGCTCTTCCAGCGCGGCCGCTCCGCCTACGACCGCTATCTCGGCGACCCCACCTACGGGCCGAACCCGTGCCTCGGGCCGATCGCCACCGCCCCCTTCTACGCCGTCGCCGTCTGGCCGGGCGACATCGGCACCGCGGCGGGCCTCAAGGTCGACACCGCCGCCCGCGTGCTCGGGGCCGACGGCCGGCCGATTGCCGGCCTCTATGCCTGCGGCAACGACATGAACTCGCTGATGGCGGGCACCTATCCGGCCGCCGGGATCACCCTCGGCCCCGCCCTCACCTTCGGATACATTGCCGGCCGCGCCATCGCCGACGCGGCGGCCGTCGACGCCGCCGCCTGACCCTGCCCGGAGACTTCCATGCGCCTATATTTCTCGCCGGCCTCGCCGTTCGTCCGCAAGGTGCTCGTCGCCGCCCACGAGCTCGGCCTCGCCGGCCGGATCGAGAACCTGCCGAGCGCCGCCCATCCGGTGCAGACCGACACGACGATCGCCGCCGACAATCCGCTCGGCCAGGTGCCGACCTTCTACACGGACGCTGGCCTCGCCCTCTACGACAGCCGCGTCATCTGCGAGTACCTCGACGTCCTCGGCGGCGGCGCCCTCTTCCCCGCCGGCGAGGCGCGCTGGCCGGCGCTGGTGCGCCAGTCGGAGGCGGACGGCCTCCTCGACGCGGCGCTGCTCGCCCGCTACGAGGCGGTGGTGCGCCCGGCCGAGCACCGCTGGGAGCCGTGGAACGACGGCCAGATGCGCAAGATCGGCCGCACCCTCGACCACTTCGAGGCGTCGATCGCCGCCATCGACGGCGTCGTCGACATCGGCACGATCTCGGTCGGCTGCGCCCTCGGCTATCTCGACTTCCGCTTCGCCGACCTCGGCTGGCGGGCCTCGCGGCCGAAGCTCGCCGACTGGTACGCCCGCTTCGGCGAGCGCCCGTCGATGGTGGCGACACGCCCCGCCTGAGGCTGACGCCGAGGCGCCGGCGGCCCTCGCCGCCGGCTGCTTGCAGAAAGAACGGGGCGGCGCGCCGCCGGCCTGTCGCTCAGCCGCCGAGGATCGCCTGCGCGTCGCGGACGATGGCGGCGAGGTGGTCGGCCGAGACGAAGCTCTCCGCATAGACCTTCGAGACTGCCTCGGTGCCCGAGGGCCGCGCCGCGAACCAGCCGTTCGCCGTCACGACCTTGAGACCGCCGATCGGCGCGTCGTTGCCCGGCGCCCGCGTGAGCTTGGCGAGGATCGGCTCGCCCGCCACCTCGCTCGCCGTCACGTCGTCCGGCGAGAGCTTGGCGAGCCGCGCCTTCTGCTCGAGCGTCGCCGGGGCGTCGATGCGGGTGTAGTAGCTCGTGCCGAACTCGGCCGTGAGGTCGGCATAGTGCTCGCCGGGGTCCTTCCCCGTCCGCGCCGTGATCTCGGCGGCGAGGAGGTTCATGATCGGCCCGTCCTTGTCGGTGGTCCACACGGTGCCGTTGCGGCGCAGGAAGCTCGCCCCGGCGCTCTCCTCGCCGCCGAAGCAGACCGTGCCGTCGAAGAGGCCGGGGGCGAACCACTTGAAGCCGACCGGCACCTCGTTCAGCCGCCGGCCGAGCTTGCCGACCACCCGGTCGATCATGCTCGACGACACCAGCGTCTTGCCCACCGCCGCCGTCGCCGGCCAGTCGGGCCGGTGGGTCAGAAGGTAGAGGATCGCCACCGCGAGGTAGTGGTTCGGGTTCATCAGCCCCGCCCCCGGGCAGACGATGCCGTGGCGGTCGCTGTCCGGGTCGTTGGCGAAGGCGAGGCGGAAGCGGTCCTTGAGGCCGACGAGACCCGCCATCGCATAGGGGCTGGAACAGTCCATGCGGATGACGCCGTCGTGGTCGACGCGCATGAACGAGAAGGTCGGGTCGACCGCGCGGTTCACCACCTCGATGTCGAGCCCGTAGACCTCGTTGATCGCGTCCCAGTAGTGGACCGCCGCCCCGCCGAGCGGATCGACCCCGAGCTTGAGACCCGCATCGCGGATCGCCGCCATGTCGACGACGTTGCGGAGGTCCTCGACGTAGGGCCGCATCAGGTCCTGGGCATGGGTGGTGGCCGCGTTCAGCGCGCGCTCGTAGGGAACGCGCTTCACGCCGGCGTTGCCGCCCTTCAGGAGCTCGTTCGCCCGGCCCTCGATCCACTTCGTCACGTCGGTGTCGGCCGGCCCGCCGTTCGTCGGGTTGTACTTGAAGCCGCCGTCCTGGGGCGGGTTGTGGGACGGGGTGATGACGATGCCGTCGGCGAGGCGCGAGGAGAGCCCCCGGTTGTGGACGAGGATGGCGCGGGAGATCACCGGCGTCGGCGAGAAGCCGTCGTCGCGTTCGATCACGGTCTCGACGCCGTTCGCGGCGAGCACCTCGAGCGCGGTGCGCTGTGCCGCTTCCGACAGGGCGTGGGTGTCCTTGCCCATGAACAGCGGCCCGTCGGTGCCCTGCGAGGCCCGGTAGTCGCAGATCGCCTGGGTGATGGCGAGGATGTGGGCCTCGGTGAACGAGCCCTTCGTCGAGGTGCCGCGGTGGCCGCTGGTGCCGAAGGCGACGCGCTGGCCGGGGTCGTCGAGGTCCGGCCGGCGCTCGTGATAGGCGCGCTCGAGGGCGCCCGTGTCGATCAAGAGGTCCTTCGGCGCCGGCTTTCCGGCGAGCGGTGAAATCGGCATCGGCCCTCCTCGTCGCCGGCCCGCCGGCCGGCACGGTGTTCGTCGATCGGACGGCATCGTCTCGCGAGGATCCGCCCGGTGCTCCCGGCGCTAAGGGGTCGCAGAGTTTCGCGACAACGTCCAGACAACCCCGGCAGGCGGTTCACACCGCCGCCTTCGCGTCGCGCACCAGCCGCCTGAGCGTCTCCTCGATGCGGTTGCGGCCGCCGCCGCCGCGGGCCTTGCGGTGCGCCTCCTTCAGGCGCCCGTCGAGGAAGGCCTCGACGACGAGGCCGGCGACGTAGCTCTTGCGCGCCACCGCCGGTGTGTTGCCGAGGATCTCCGAGACCGCACGCATCACGCCGGCCACCTGCTTCTTGCGCGCCGTCTCCGAGGCGCCGGGCTCCATCTCGAGGAACCGCTCGCAGGCGAGCACGCAGCCTGCCCGCTGGCGGAGATCCTTGGCGGTCATCGGATGGCCGGCCGCCTTGCCGAGATAGATGTTGACGTCGCGCGCCGTGATCGGCCGCGTCCCCTCGCCGTTGACGTACTTGACGAGCCGCTTGCCCGGCAGCTCGGCGAGCCGCGACAGGGCACGCGCCAGCGCAGGGTCCTCGATGGCGCACGAGGCCTCCTTGCCGCCCTTCGCCTGGAAGGAGAGCTCGATGCGGCTCCTGCCGATCTCCACGTCGTCCTTCATCAGCGTCGCCGCGCCGCGGCTGCCGGAGAGGCGCAGATAGTCCTCGCAGCCGACGCGGATGTGGGCGCCGTCCATGATGGCGACGGCGCAGGCGAGGGCCTTCTCGCGCGTCAGCGTCCGGCGGGCGAGGTCGGCGCGCACGACCTTGCGGAGGCGCGGCAGGGCGGCAAGGGTCGCGGCGAGGCGCTCGAGCTTCTGCGCCTCCCTCACCGCCTCCCAGCCGGGGTGGTAGCGGTACTGCAGGCGTCCCGCCTCGTCGCGGCCGACCGCCTGCAGATGCGCCTTCGGATCGGCGGCTATCCTCACCTCCCTGTAGGCGGGCGGCACGGCGAGGGCGGCGATGCGGTCGAGCACCTTCGGCTCGCGGATTCGCGCACCCTTGCGATCGAGATAGACGAAGCCCCGCCCCTGCCGCCGCCGGGCGATGGTCAGGGCCGAAACCGCACCGAGGCGGAGGCCGCTGCCCACCAGGGTGTCCTGCCGCTCTCCATCCGAAATGACCGCCATTGCCCGGGTCCCTCACCGCCGCCGCCTGTTCCTGCGCGCTCCGAAACGGCCGTGAGGGCCCGCCCGTTCCCACTCGCGGCTTGAGCAGGCCAGCGAGCGGGAACGCTGGGGCGTGTCGTGAGGTTTTCGGCACGGGTGCGCGCACCGGTGTGGCGCAGCGGCGGGACGGGCAGCGATGGCCGAGCGAGATCGGGAGACGGACTACCTGAAGGAGATCGCCCGCGCCGCCGGCGGCGCGATCCTCTTCTCCTTTCCCCTCCTGATGACGATGGAGATGTGGTGGTTCGGCTTCACCATCGACGGGGCGCGGCTCGCGCTCTTTCTCCTCGTCGGCCTCGCCCTCCTCGTCGGCCTCGCCCGGCACGTCGGCTTCCATGCTGCTCGTCGGCGACGCGACGATGTTCTCGACGGCCTTGCCGCCTTCGGGGTGGGCGCCATCGTCTCGGCCGTCCTGCTCGTCGTCTTCGGGCTGATCGACACGGCGACGCCGCCCCTGCAGGCGGCCGGGATGATCGCGGTGGAAACCGTGCCCGCCGGCATCGGCGCCGTCCTCGCCCGCAAGCAGTTCCAGGCGGGCGGCGGCGCAGAGGCGGACGAGGAACCGACGGCGGGCGGGTCCTATCCGAGCGAACTCCTGCTGATGACCGGTGGCGCTGTCTTCGTCGCCTTCAACGTCGCCCCCACGGACGAGGTCGCCCGCATCGCCGACATCGCGACGCCCTGGCACATCCTCGCGCTCGCCCTCGTGTCGATCGCCCTCCTGCACGTCCTCGTCTACCGCGTCGAGTTTGCCGGCCAGGAGCCTTGGCCGGAGGGAGTGGGCTTTGCCGGCGTCTTCGTGCGCTACGGCCTCGCCGGCTATGGCGTCGCTCTCGCCGTCAGCCTCTATGTCCTGTGGACCTTCGGGCGGCTCGAGGGCGACGGCTTCGGCGAAGCGGTGATGATGACGGCGATTCTCGGCTTTCCCGCCTCGCTCGGCGCGGCGACCGCCCGGCTGGTGGTCTGATGGCGGAGAGGGCCGGAGAGCGGCGCGCCGCGGGCGCCGGCGGGAAGGCCGAGGCCGGCCGGCCGGTGGCCGAATGGCTCGGAGCGGCCGTCGGGGCCGTGGCGGCCCTCTTCCTGATCGGCAGCCTCGCCTATCAGGCGATCGTCCATGAGGACACGCCGCCGGCCCTCTCCGTCCATGCCCTGCCTTCGGCTTCCCGGGACGGAGCGGAGCGCCTCGTCCCTTTCAAGGTGGTGAACGCCGGCGGGCGCACCGCCGCCGAGGTCGCGGTCGTCGCGGCGATCGGCGGCCCCGGGGGCGAGGCGCGCGAGGTGACGATCGTCTTCGACTTCGTTCCGCGCGGGTCCGAGCGCGAGGGCACCGTGCTCGTGCCGACGGGCGCGGAGGCGACACTCAGGATCGGCGGCTGGCGCGAGCCGTGAGGCTCAGTAGGTCGTGCGGCCGCCGGACAGGTCGAACACCGAGCCCGTCGTGAACGACACCTCGGAGGAAACGAGCCAGGCGATCATCGCCGCCACTTCCTCGGGCCTGCAGAAGCGCTTCATCGGAATCTTGGCGAGGAAGGCCTCGTTCATCTCCGGCGTGACGGCGTGCATCAGTTCCGTCTCCGTCACCGTCGGCGTGACCGCGTTGACGAGGATGTCGCGCGTCGCGAGTTCCTTGCCGAGCACCTTGGTGAGGGCGATGACGCCGGCCTTCACCGCGCTGTAGCAGCCGAGGTTCGGGTTGCCCTCCTTGCCGGCGACCGAGGCGACGTTGACGATGCGGCCGCCGCGGCCGGCCGCCAGCATCACCGGGATCACCGAGCGGCAGCAGTAGAAGACACCGGTGAGGTTCACCTTCACCACCTGGTCCCATGCCTCCGGCGGGTACTCCCACACCGGCACCGTCGGCCCGACGATCGCCGCGTTGTTGACGAGCCCGTCGATCCGGCCGAACGCCGCGACCGTCGCGGCGACGGCGGCTTCCACCGAATCGAGGGACGATTGCTCGTAGGCGATCGGCGCCACCTCGCCCGCGCCGGCGAGGTCCGCGGCCGTGGCGCGCAGCCGGTCGGCGTCGCGGTCCCACAAGGCGACGGCAGCGCCATCGGCGAGGAGGCGCTCGGCCGCGGCGCGGCCGATGCCGCGGGCGGCGCCGGTGACGACGACGGCGCGGCCGGCGAGGGGTTGCGGGCGGGCGGGACTCGGGCGGGACTCGGCGGGCAACGGGACCTCCGGCGCTTGCGGACAGGGACGGAACGGGCTGCGTCTTCAGGAGACGGCGAGGCCGGGGACCGTCCGGCCACACACCATGGCGGACGGCCCCCGCCCGTGGACACCGCGTCTGCCAAGGGGGGGAGGATCGGCAGACTTGATATTTGTATCCACGTATCAGATTATGGTCACCCGGCCCCGCCACGCAATCGCGAATGCGGCGCCACCCCCATGTGCGGATAAAGTGTGATGGCTCTGTCGGATCTTCTCGCCGTGCCGAATTCGCTGGAGTCGCGGGACCGGCGCAGCGTTCTGCACCCGATGACCGATCTCGTGCGCCACGACCGCGAGGGACCGCTCGTCATCGACCACGGTGAGGGCGTGCGCGTCTATGACGACACCGGCCGCGCCTTCATCGAGGGCGTCTCGGGCCTCTGGTCGATCTCGCTCGGCTTCGGCCAGGAGCGCCTCGTCAAGGCGGCGGCGGAGCAGATGGCGAAGCTGTCGAGCTACCACATGTTCCGCTTCAAGAGCCACGAGCCCGGCATCGAGCTCGCCGAGAAGCTCTTGGCGCTGGCGCCGTCGCCGATGTCGAAGGTGTTCTTCGCCAATTCGGGCTCGGAAGCAGCCGACTCGGCGATGAAGCTCGTCTGGTACTACAACAACGCCATCGGCCGGCCGGAGAAGAAGAAGATCATCGGCCGCATCGGCGGCTATCACGGCGTCACCATCGCGTCGGGAAGCCTCACGGGCCTCGCCCGCAACCACACCGACTTCGACCTGCCGATCGCCCGCGTGCTGCACACCGACTGCCCGCACTTCTGGCGCTACGGCCAGCCGGGCGAGAGCGAGGAGGCGTTCGCCACCCGCCTCGCCGACAATCTCGAGAAGCTCATCCTCGCCGAGGGCCCGGAGACGGTCGCCGCCTTCTTCGCCGAGCCGGTGATGGGCTCCGGCGGCGTCATCGTCCCGCCGGCCACCTACTTCGACAAGATCCAGAAGGTCCTGAAGAAGTACGACGTGCTGTTCGTCGTCGACGAGGTGATCTGCGGCTTCGGCCGCCTCGGTGACCTCTTCGGCTGCAACACCTTCGACCTGAAGCCCGACATCATGACGATGGCGAAGGGCCTCTCCTCCGGCTACCTGCCGATCTCGGCGGTGATGATCTCCGAGCCGATCTGGCAGGCCTGCCTGTCGGAAAGCAGCAAGATCGGCGTGTTCGGCCACGGCTTCACCTATTCGGGCCACCCGGTCTGCGCCGCCGTGGCGCTCGAGACCCTCGCCATCTACGAGGACCTCGACATCGTGAGCCGTGTGCGCCGCATGGCGCCGGTGCTGCAGGACGGCGTCGCGGCCCTCGGCGACCACCCGCTCGTCGGCGAGACGCGCGGCCTCGGCCTCGTCGCGGCGATCGAGATCGTCAAGGACAAGGCGACCAAGCAGGGCTTCCCGCCGGCCGCCAACGTCGGCCTCGTGCTCGAGCGCCGCTGCCAGGAACACGGCGTGATCCTGCGGGCCCTCGGCGACGCCCTCACCATCGCCCCGCCGCTGATCGTCGAGAAGGCCGACATCGAGGAGATCCTCCGCGTCGTCGCCGTCGCCCTCGACGAAACCCTCGACCACGTCCGCCGCGAAGGGCTGATGTGAGCGACCGTCGCGGGTCTATCCTCAGCCGTCGCGAATCGAAGTGACGACTGAGGGCTTGCGCGGATGATGATCAACCTCGACGACATCCGCGCCGCCCACGCGCGCATTGCCCCCTACGTGCGCCGCACGCCGATGATGGCGGCGACCGCGCTGCGGGCGCCGCTCTTCGACGGCACCCTCCTCTTCAAGCTCGAAAACCTGCAGGCCTCGGGCTCGTTCAAGGCGCGCGGGGCCACCAACAAGCTTCTGACGACGCCGCCGGAGACCCTCCGGCACGGCATCGTCACGGCCTCCGGCGGCAACCACGGCCTCGCCACCGCCCGCGCCGCGGCGCTCGCCGGCGTGCCGGCGACGGTGTTCGTACCCACCACCGTCGCCACCGAGAAGGTCGAGAAGCTTGCCGCCTGGGGCGCCACGGTGCTGACGAAGGGAGGCGTCTGGGACGAGGCCAACGAGGCCGCCGTCGCCTTCGCCGAGGAGACCGGCGCCGCCTACTTCCACCCCTTTGGCGATCCGGCCGTCGTCGCCGGCCAGGGCACCGTCGGCCTCGAGATCATCGAAGACGCACCGGACCTCGACCTCGTCCTCGTCGCTATCGGCGGCGGCGGGCTGATCGCGGGCCTGTCGACGGCCTTCCGCGCGCTGTCGCCGAAGGCCCGCATCGTCGGCATCGAGCCGACCGGCTCGCCGACGCTGCACGCCTCCCTCAATGCCGGCAGCGTCGTGCGGCTGCCGAAGGTCACCACCCGCGTCGCCACCATGGGCTGCGGACGGACCGTCGAGGGCGTCTTCGACCTCGTCCGCGCCGCCGTCGACGAGGTGGTGCTCGTCGAGGACGACGAGATGCTCCAGGCGGCGCGCTGGCTGTGGTTCGAGTTCGGCATCGCCGCCGACCTCAGCGGCGCCGCCGCCGTCGCGGCCCTCCGGGCAGGCCGCATCGCCGTCCCGCCGGGAGCGCGCGTCTGCGTCCTCGTCTGCGGCGCCGGCGCGGAAGGCACCCTTCCCGCCACGCCGTGAGGCCGCCGATGTCCCATCCCGCCAGTCCTCGCCCGGCCATGTCGCCGCAGCGCTTTGGTGCCATCACGGTGGAGAAGATCGTCGAGCTCGACTTCTTCCCCCTCGAGCCGAACTGGCTGATCGCCAACCTCGACTGGGCCGAACTCGAGACCGCCCGCCCCCGCATCGGCGACGATATGGTCGACTGGGCGGCCCGCAAGCTCCTGATCGGCGTCCATTCCTACGTCGTCCGCACGCCGACCTGCACCGTGCTGGTCGACACCTGCTGCGGCGACGGGCGCGAGCGCGGCGCCGCCTCGCCGTTCCACCAGTTGCAGACCCCCTATCTCGCCAACCTCGCCGCCCTCGGCCTCCGGCCCGAGGACATCGACTACGTCTTCTGCACCCACCTCCATGTCGACCACGTCGGCTGGAACGTCCGGGACGACAACGGCCGCTTCGTGCCGACCTTCCCGAAGGCCCGCTACCTGTTCGGCGCCGAGGACTTCGCCAACCGCCTCGAAATCGACCGCACCGGCAACGGCCCGCCCGCCTCCCGCCTCGCCTTCAAGGAATGTGTGCTGCCGCTGGTGGAGAGCGGCCGGGCGACGCTGTTCGACACGACGCTGCCGTTCGAGGCCGGCCTCGATGGCGGGCTGACGCTGCTGCCCTTGCCCGGCCACTGCATCGGCCACAGCGGGCTCGCGATCTCCGGCGGCGGCCGGCGCGCGCTGATGACCGGCGACGCGCTGCATCACCAGGCGCAGTTCGACCGCCCGCACTGGTACTGCTCCGCCGACGCCGACCCCGCCGAGAGCACCCGCACCCGCCGCGACATCATCGCCCGCTGCACCGACACCGACACCGTGCTGCTGACGGCGCACTTCCCGGGCCGCACGGCGGGGCGCCTCGAAAGCGACGGCGACGGCCTCCGCTTCTGCTATGTGTGAGTGCCGGCCGCGCCAGCCCCGGATGCAATACCGCACACACGAATGATTTTCGGCCCCGGCGCGTATGGGGATGGGGCGCGGCGCGCGCCCCGCCGGAGGGGGAAAGTCGATGGCCGCAGAGTTCGAGGCGACCGTCTCCATAGAGCTCAGCTACGCCGTGGAGACCGACACCTACACGGTGCTCGGCAACGAGATCGTCACCTACGATGCCGTGGTCACCGGCAGCATCGACGGCACCTTCACCGTCGGTGACACCATCACCATCAACGGCTCGTTCGACGTCGAGTTCGTCGGCCACATCTCCGGCGGCATCGTCGTCCAGCGCGACGGCGACTTCTTCCTCTACGCCAATGCCCAGAAGGTGGTGGGGAGCACCTTCCAAGTCTCCATCACGCCCTTTCCCACCTGCTTCCTCGAAGGAACGCACATCGCCACGCCGGCCGGTGAGCGGGCGCTCGAGACCCTCGCCATCGGCGACCTCGTGACCACCGCCGACGGCTCCGCACGACCGGTGCGCTGGGTTGGCCGCCAGACCATCGTCGCCCTCTTCGCCGATCCCCTCCACGCCTATCCCATTCGCATCGCCCGCGGCGCCCTCGGCGATGGACTGCCCGTCCGCGACCTCTTCGTCTCGCCGGACCACGCCCTCCTCGTCGACGGCCTGCTCGTCCAGGCTGGCGCCCTCGTCAACGGCGCGACGATCACCCGCGCTCCGGCGCCGGCGCCGCGCTTCACCTATTTCCACGTCGAGCTCGGCACGCACGACCTGGTGCTGGCCGAGGGCGTGCCGGCCGAGAGCTTCCTCGACACCGTGTCGCGCCGCCGCTTCGACAACCACGCCGAGTTCGAAACCCTCTACGGCGCCGAGGCGGCAACGATCGCCGAAACCCCGCTACCGCGCGTCAAGTCGGCCCGCCAGCTGCCGAAGGCGACGCGCGAGCGTCTCGCACGGCTGGCCGGCGCAGTCGCCACGGCGGCTTGATCCCGGAACCGCCGGCGCGCCAGAGTGCCGGTCCCGGCGACCGTCCGGGCCTGCCCACCCCGGATCCGCCCCTCCCCGCAGTCGGCCTACCGTCCATGAGCGTCACCATCCGCCTCGCCGGCGCGGCCGACCGCCCGCTGCTCGCCGCCCACCACCTCGCCCTCAACATCCACGAGGACGCGATCTTCCCGAATCGGCGCACCGACGCGGGCGGCGGCGAGGCCTCCCTCGCCGAGACTGAGGAACGGATCGCCCGCACCGGCGGCCTCACCCTCGTCGCCGAGGCGGACGGCCGCGTCGTCGGCCACCTCGCCCTCACCTTCGAGGCGGGCCCGGCCTATGTGCGCGCGGAGGAGCGGCCCTACGCCTACGTGGCGGTGCTCTTCGTCGACCCGGCCGCCCGCGGTCGCGGCGTCGCGACGACGCTCCTCGCCGAAGCGGAGCGGATCGCCGTGGAACGCGGCTACACCCAGCTCCTGGTGAGCGTCCAGAGCGGCAACGCCGAGGCCGAGCGCGCCTATCAGCGCTTCGGTTTCCGTCCCTACTCCGCCGACCTCATCAAGCCGCTGCGACCGGCCGGGGCTGGCAGGGCGGACACCGGCGCCGGCACCTAGGCGTCGAGCCCGGCGATGAGGTCCGAGGCGGTGCTGTCGACGTGGCGGCGCATCACCGTCTCCGCCCGTTCCGGATCGCCGCTCCGGAGCGCCTCCAGCACCTCGGTGTGCTGGCGCTGGGAATCCGCCATCGCCGTGTCGCGGGTCTGCGAGATGCGCAGATACGGCTCGGCGGCGGCGCGCAGCTTGCGCACCTCGGCGGCGACATAGGGCCGGCCGCTGCGCTGGCAGATGAAGTCGTGGAAGGCCTCGTGACGTTCGATCCACTGGTCGACGTCGGTGGAGGCCCGCGTCATCCGGTTGAGGAGCAGCGTCAGCTCGTCGAAGCCGTCCTCGTCGAGGGTGCGGCAGGCCCAGCGGGCGCAGAGGCCCTCGAGCACGGCGCGCATCTCGAAGAGCTCCACCAGCCGGTCCGCCGTCAGCACCGTGACGATGGCGCCGCGGTTCGGGCGGATGGTCAGCAGCCCCTCGGTGTCGAGCTGGCGGATCGCCTCGCGCACCGGCATGCGGCTGATGCCGAGAACGTGGGCGACGTCCTCCGGCTTCACCCGCGCGCCGCCCTTCAGGTGTCCCTGCTGGATCTGGTCGCGCAGATAGATGTAGGCCTGCTGCTGCGCCGAGGTCGCGCCGCCCTCCGGCATGTCCCTGGCGCTCATCGCTTCGCCCCCACTTTGCTCTCCCGTGCGTCCACGCGCCGGTGATCCGGCGTTCTTCGATGCCGCATCACCGCCCGGCGGCGTAGGCCTGCATGCCGCGCGGATTGGCGGCGGCGAGCCGGCGGACGCCGTCCCGCGCCGCCGCCGTCAACCGCCCCTCCGACCAGGCGTCGCCCACCTCGACGACGTGGCCGCGCCGCTTCAGCTCGTCCACCGTCGCCTTCGGCATCCGCTCCTCGACAACGACGACGCCGGGTCGCGCCAGCCTGGGCCAGAACGACGACGGGAAGTGCTCGGTGTGCCAGGCCGGGGCGTCGATCGCCTGCTGCAGGTCGAGGCCTGAGTGGGCGTGGCGCAGGAGGAGTTGCGGCACCCATTGGTCCTGCTGGTCGCCGCCCGGCGAGCCCCAGGCGAGATAGGGCACGCCGTCGCGCAGCGCCAAGGTCGGCGACAGGGTCGAGCGCGGCCGCTTGCCGGGGGCGAGGCCCGCCGGGTGATGCGGGTCGAGCACGAACATCTGCATGCGCGAGCCGAGGCAGAAGCCGAGCTCCGGGATGATCGGCGAGGACTGCAGCCAGCCGCCCGACGGCGTGCCGGAGATCATGTTGCCGGCCCGGTCGACGATGTCGAAGTGGACGGTGTCGCCTTTCGTCTCGCCGAGGCGGCCGACGGTCGGCTCGCCGGCGCCGTGGGCCGAAACGGCGGTGCGTCCGCCCGTCGCCACGCGGTCGCCGAAGGCGCGGCCGAAGCCGGGGATGCTGCCCGGCCGCTGCTCGAGCGAGGCCGTCTCCCCGATGAGCTCCCGCCTCTCGGCGGCGTAGGCGTCGGACAAGAGCACCTCGATCGGCACGTCGGCGAAGAGCGGGTCGCCGTAGAAGACGTCGCGGTCGGCGAAGGCGAGCTTGGCGCACTCGATCTGCAGGTGGACGAACTCCGGGTCGGTCGGCGAGACGCCGTCGAAGTCGTAGCCCTTCAGCAGCGCCAGCTGCTGCAGCGTCGCGAGCCCTTGAGTCCACGTCGTCGCCTTCAGCACCCGGTAGCGGCCGTAGTCATAGCCGATCGGCGCCTCGACGCTCGCCCGCCAGCCGGCCATGTCCGCGCCGGTGAGGAAGCCGCGGTGGCGGCGCCCGCTGACGTCGAGGACCTCCTGAGTGCGGCAGAAGCGGTCGATCGCCTCGGCGACGAAGCCCTCCGCCCACGTGCGCCGCGCCGCCTCGATCTGCACGTCGCGAGCGCCGCCGGCCGACTCCGCCTCTTTCAGGATCCGCTCGTAGGTGTCAGCCATCCCGGGATTGCGGAACAGCGTGCCGGGTGCCGGCGGCTGGCCGTCCTTCAGGTACACCGCGGCGGACGTCGGCCAGTCGTTGAGGAAGAGGTCCTTCACGGTGGCGATCGTCGCCGTGATCCGCGCCACCAGCGGGTAGCCCTCGCGGGCGTAGAAGATCGCCGGCTCGAGCACGTCGCGCAGCCGCATGGTGCCGTAGTCGGCGAGGAGCAGCATCAGCGCGTCGAAGGAGCCGGGGATGCACGGGGCGAGCAGCCCGGTGCCGGGGATGAGGTCGAGGTCGAGGGCGCGGAAGGCGTCGACCGTCGCCGCGGCCGGCGCCGGCCCCTGGCCGCAGATCACCTCCTCCACGCCGCGACGGGCGTCGTGCAGGATGAACGGCGCGTCGCCGCCGGGGCCGTTCAGGTGCGGCTCCACCACCTGCAGCGTGAAGGCGCAGGCCACCGCCGCGTCGAAGGCGTTGCCGCCGCGCTCGAGGATGCCCATGCCGACGGCGGTGGCGATCCAGTGGGTGGTGGCGACGACGCCGAACGTGCCGTCGATTTCCGGCCGCGTCGTGAACTCGATCTGCTGCGCCACGGGCTGCTCCAGGGGGATGCTCGCCGGAGGACCCTCGCGGCGGCCGGCGGACGAGGATTCGCCGGCACCGGCCACGTTGGATGCAATGATCCAGGATCGCAAGGAGGGGAGTAGACCGTGGGCTGTGGCTGTGGCTGTAGCTGTGGGCCGTGGACGGTGGGCGCCAACGGCAGCAGCGGGGACCCGCCCTCCCCTTGCGGGAGGGCCGGGCTGCGCAGCGGACCGGGGAGGGCCGCCGGCGGCGCAGCCGACGGCGGTGCGACGGATCGGCCATCTCGGGCGTCGTACCGCCGCGCGAGGCGCGGCGGCCCCCTCCGGCCGGCTGCGCCGGCCAGCTCCCCCACGAGGGGGGAGGAAGGGCCCGCCTCAGCGCCCATTGCCGACTGCCGACTGCCGACTGCCGACTGCCGACTGCCGACTGCCGATAAACTGTATCCAAAAATCCACGTATCAAATCGTTGACCCACCCGCGGCCCGAAGCTAGCGTCGGCATTGGACGGGCCCGCCTCCCCGGTCGCTCCGCCATCCCCGAGCACGAGGGTTCCGATGCGTTTTGCCGTCGACGTCGGAGGCACGTTCAGCGATCTCGTGGTGGAGGACGACGACGGCCGCTTCCACGGCTTCAAGGCGCCGACGACGCCGGATGATCCGGCCGCCGGCGTGCTGGCGGCGGTGGCGCGGGCCGCCGAGAGCTTCGGTACCGACACGGCCGCCCTGCTCGGCCGCGGCTCCGTCTTCATCCACGCGACGACGCGGGCGCTGAACGCCATCCTCACCGGCACCACGGCGAAGACCGCCTTCCTCACCACCGCCGGCCATCCCGACATCCTGCTGTTCCGCGAGGGCGGCCGGACGGACCTCTTCGACTACACCCGCCCCTTCCCCGACCCCTACGTGCCACGCGCCCTCACCTTCGAGGTGCCCGAGCGCATCTGGAGCGACGGGCGGGTGCTGAAGCCCCTCGACACGGCGGCCCTCGACGCCATCCTCGACCGTCTCGCCGCCCTCGAGGTCGAGGCCGTCGGCGTCTCGCTGCTGTGGTCGATCATCAACCCGGCCCACGAGCTCGCCGTCGGCAAGCGGCTCGCCCAGCGCCTGCCGCACGTCGCGGTGACGCTGTCGCACCAGTTGAACCCGATCCTCCGCGAGTACCGCCGCGCCTCCTCCACCTGCATCGACGCCTCGCTGAAGCCGATCATGGGGCCGTACCTCCGCGACCTCGACGCGCGGCTGCGCGCCGCCGGCTTTTCCGGCCGCATCCTCGGCGTCACCTCCCAGGGCGGCGTCGTCGAGACCTCCATGCTCGCCGCCGCGCCGATCCACGCCATCAACTCCGGCCCCTCGCTCGCTCCGCTCGCCGGCCGCGCCTACGCCCGTGCCGACACCGGCCGCGACACCGCCATCGTCACCGACAGTGGCGGCACCTCCTTCGACGTCTCCTTCGTGCGCCGCGGCGAGATCCCGTGGACGGCGGAATCCTGGATCGGCCCGCCCTTCCGCGGCCACCTCGTCGGATTCCCGTCGGTGGAGGTGAAGTGGATCGGCGCCGGCGGCGGCTCGATCGCGCGGGTCGACACCGGTGGCCTCCTCGCCGTCGGGCCGGAGAGCGCAGGCGCCGAGCCCGGCCCCGCCTGCTACGGCCGCGGCGGCACGCGCGCCACCGTCACCGACGCGGCGCTGGCGCTCGGCTACCTCGACCCCGGCCACTTCCTCGGCGGCCGCCTCGCCCTCGACGTGGCGGCGGCCCGCGGCGCCATCGACCGCGACGTCGCCAGGCCGCTCGACGTCACCACCGAGGACGCCGCCGCGGCGATCCTCTCGCTCGCCACCGAGCGCATGGTGGCGGCGATCGAGGACATCACCATCAACCGCGGCGTCGACCCGTCCGAGGCAGTGCTCGTCGGCGGCGGCGGCTCGGCCGGCTTCACGGCGGTCGCGATCGCCCGCCGCCTCGGCTGCGCCGAGGTGGTGATCCCGAGCACCGGCGCCACCCTGTCGGCCGCCGGGGCGCTGCTCTCGACGCTGTCGGCGGAGTTCCGCACCCTCGCCCCGCAGCGCAGCGACCGCTTCGACGCGGACGCGGTCGGCACCGTGCTCGCCGACCTCGCCGAGCGCGCCGAGGCCTTCGCCGCCGGCCCCGGCGCCGGCTCGCTCGGCCACGGCGTCCGCTTCTCCGTCGAGGCGCGCTACGTGCAGCAGGCCTGGGACATCGAGACGGAACTGCCGGACGGCGCCACCCTCGACGCCGCCAGCGTCGCGCGGCTGGTCGAGGCCTTCCACCGCACCCACGAGGAGCTCTTCGCCGTCTCCGACCCGGACTCGGCGGTGGAGTTCCTCACCTGGAGCGCCCGCGTCGCCTGCCGGCTCCGGCCCGAGGCCGACGACGCCCCGGCGCTCGCCTCCGGGGTGCCGCAACCGGCCTCCCGCCGCCGCGCCTACTTCGCCGGCTACGGCTGGTGCGACGCCGCCGTGCGCGCCTTCGGCGACCTCGCCGAGCCGGTGGCCGGGCCGGCGATCGTCGAATCCGCCTTCACCACCGTCGTCGTGCCGCCCGGCGCCACCGCCCGCGGCAGCGACAGCGGCGGCATCGTCATCACCCCGGGCGCGGCCCGATGAACCGCGAGGACGCCGCCATGCTGGACCGCGCCACCGCCACCCCGCCGGACGGCACGGCCGCGGCCGGCCCGGCGCCCACCGCCGTCGAACTCGCGATCTTCAACAGCCGGATGGAATCGATCACCCGCCGCATGGCGAACACCATGCTGCGCACCGGCCGCTCCGGCGTCATCAACACCGCGCGGGACTTCTCCTGCTCGCTGGTGACGGCGACGGGCGAGCTCTTGTCGGTGTCGGAGGGCTTCCCGATCCACATGCTGCGCGGCGCCGACCTGATGGCCCAGTGCATGGCCGAGATGCACCCGGTGCTCCGGCGCGGCGACGCCTATCTCCACAACTCGCCCTATCACGGCAACTCGCACGCCGCCGACCACACCGTCATCGTGCCGGTGGTCGACGACGACGGCGTCCACCGCTTCTCGGTGCTGGCGAAGGCCCACGTCGCCGACTGCGGCAACGCCCTGCCGACCACCTACATGGGCGCCGCCCGCGACGTCTACGCCGAGGGCGCGCTGATCTTCCCGGCGACGAAGATCCAGTCGGACTACCGCCACATCGACGACATCGTCCGCATGTGCCGGATGCGCATCCGCGTGCCCGACCAGTGGTGGGGCGACTATCTCGCCGCGCTCGGCGCCGCCCGCGTCGCCGAGCGGGAGATCCTGAAGCTCGGCGCCGAGGTCGGCTGGGCGCGCTTCCACGCGCTCGAGCGGGCCTGGTTCGACTATTCCGAGCAGCGCATGATCGCGGCGATCCGCAAGCTGCCGGGCGGGCGCGCCTCGGCCGAGAACGCCCACGACCCGTTCCCCGGCACGCCGGCGGACGGCATCCGCATCCGCGCCGACGTGACGGTCGATCCGGAGGCGGCGCGCATCGTCGTCGATCTCCGCGACAATCCCGACTGCATGCCCTGCGGCCTCAACCTGTCGGAGGGCACGGCGACGTCCGGCGCGCTCTGCGGCGTCTTCGATTCGATCGAGCCCGGCGTGCCGGCGAACGCCGGCAGCTACCGGCGCATCGACGTCAGGCTCCGCCGCAACTGCGTCGTCGGCATTCCCGAGCACCCGACGTCGACCTCCGTCGCCACCACCAACCTCGCCGACCGCCTCGTCAACGCCGTGCAGCGCGCCTTCGCCTCGCTCGGCGACGGCATCGGCATGGCGGACGCCTCCGGCTCCAGCCTGCCGCCCTCCTGCGGCGTCGTCTCCGGCTTCGATCCGCGGGCCGACGGGGCGGCGTTCATCAACGTCGTCATCCTCGGCGCCGGCGGGGGTCCGGGCACGCCGGTGACCGATGGCTGGCTCACCATCGCCTGCATGGGCAACGCCGGCATGCCCTTCTACGATTCGATTGAGCTCGACGAACTGCACCAGCCGATCGTCGTGCAGCAGCGTCGCCTGCGCACCGACGGCGAGGGCCCGGGCCGCTTCCGCGGCGCCCCCGGCGCCGATATCGAATACGGCCCGGTCGACTGCGACGTGGAAGTGGGCTTTGCCTGCGACGGTGTCGTCCATCCGGCGCAAGGGGTTCGCGGCGGCGGCGCCGGGGCGCTGGCGGAGGCGTATCTCCGGCGGGCCGACGGGAGCCTCGAGGCGCTGCCCGGCTCGTCGCAGCTGATCGTCAAGGCGGGCGAGAGCCTGCTGTCGCGCACCGCCGGCGGCGGCGGCTACGGCCCGCCACACGAGCGCCCGCCGGCGAGCGTCGCCCGCGACGTGGTGGAAGGCTGGGTCAGCCGCGAACGGGCAGAGACGGTCTACGGCGTGGTGCTGACGGCGGACGGCAGGGTGGACGTCGCAGCGACGGAGCAGCGGCGGTCGGGGCTGGCGGGGCTGGCGGCGGGGGCTTGAGCGGCGGGAGGGGTGCGCGAGTGGGCCCGCGCGTTCCTCTCCGGAGTCATTCCCGGCCTTGTGCCGGGAACCCATACGCCGCCCCGATGCGCCCCCTCTCCGTCGCGCCCCGCGGCACCGTTGCCTGGGTTCCCGGGACAAGCCCGGGAATGACTTTGGAAAGGTCGGTGCAAAAGAGCGGAGCCGTTGTCCCCCTTCTCCCGCTGCGCGGGAGAAGGTCCCGGCAGGGGGATGAGGGCCGCGCGCAAAGCGCGCGGAACGCCCCATCCGAAGCAGACGCCCGCGCCGCTTTGCGGCGCGCCCTCATCCGCCCCTTCGGGGCACCTTCTCCCACCGACGGTGGGAGAAGGGGAGAAACCAGCGCCGAACTCTTCCGCGCCCCCCTACTTCGCCGCGGTGGCGATGATCTCCACGAAGACGTCCGGGAAGGCCATGCGGGCCTCGCAGGTGGCGCGGCCGGGGGTGTTCTCGGGGTCCACCCAGGCGTCCCAGACGGCGTTCATCTCGTCGTAGTAGCGGATGTCGGCGAGCCAGATCTGCACGCTGAGGAGCTTCGACTTGTGGCTGCCGGCGGCCGCCAGCAGCTCGTCGATGCGGGCCAGGATCTGCCGGGTCTGGTCGGCCGCGCCGACGCTGCGGTCCGCCGCCGTCTGGCCGCACAGATAGACGGTGTCGCCGTGGACAACCATCTGGCTCATCCGCGGGCCGACCTCGTGACGCACGATCTGCTGCATTTTTGGGCTCCTCGTCCGACTGCATGAAAAGTGCGCTTCGTCGGCGTGCAGCGAGTTGACGGACGGGCGCGTTCCAGAGCACTATCGCCGAGTGGATACGAAAATCCAATCTGGATCTTCACTCCACGTCCTTGTCGGCGACGACGCGGGGCGCGGCGCCATGCGCAACACCCGACCGCAGGAAGCGGGGAAGCGATCCGATGGCCGAGACCTTCTGGTCGAGCCTCGACTTCGGCGTCGTCTGGCGCTTCCGCGACGCCCTCCTGATGGGCCTCGCCTTCACGCTGTTCCTCGCCGGCAGCGGTCTCGTCGGCGGCACGATCCTCGGCGCGCTGTTCGCGGTGTTCCAGTCCTCGCGGCTGTGGATCGTCCGCTGGCCGATCCGGGCCATCGTCGAGTTCCTCAGGGCGACGCCGCTCCTCATGCAGGCGATCTGGGTGCACTTCGCCCTGCCGATCGTCCTCGGCTTCACGCTGACGCCGACGGTGAGCGCCATCCTCGCCCTCACCTTCAACGTCGGCGCCTACACGAGCGAGATCTTCCGCGCCGGCATCGCCGGGGTCGACAAGGGGCAGGTGGAGGCGGCGCGCGCCCTCGCCCTGCCGACGCGGCTCGTCTGGACGAAGGTGATCCTGCCGCAGGCCCTCAGGCTCATCGTGCCGCCGCTGACGAGCTCGGCCATCTCGACGGTGAAGGCCTCCACCATCCTGTCGATCCTCGCGATCAACGACCTGATGCGGGTGGCGATGCGCATCAACGGCTTCACGTACCGGCCGGTCGAGCTCTACACGGCGGCGGCGCTCTTGTTCTTCCTCGTCGGCTTCGCGATCAGCCGGGCCGGGCTCTTCGTCGAGAAGAAGCTGGAGCGCCCGGCATGACCTTCCACACCGGCGTCCTCTACGCCCACTACCCGGCCCTCCTCTCCGGGCTGATGGTCACGTGCCTCGCGACGCTGATCGCCCTGTCGATCGGCTTCGTCGTCGGCGCCCTCCTCGTCGCGCTCCGCCTGTCGGGCGGCCGCTGGGCGCGCCGCTTCGTCGACGGCTACCTCACCTTCTTCCGCACCACGCCGGAGATGGTGCTGATCTTCTGGGCCTATTTCTGCCTCCCGGTGGTGCTCGGCATCCAGATGAGCGGCCTCGTTGCCGGCTCCCTGTCGCTCGGCCTTGTCACCGCCGCCTACCTCGCCGAGATCTTCCGCGCCGGCATCCAGTCGGTGCCGAAGGGGCAGTTCGAGGCGGGCCGGGCGCTCGGCCTCACCTCCCTCCCCCTGTGGACGCGCGTCGTGCTGCCCCAGGGCGTCCCCCTGATGACGCCGCCGTTCATCAACTACCTGACCGAGCTCATCAAGAACACGACGCTGCTCGCCGCCATCGGCGTCGCCGAACTCGCCTACGAGGCCTACAACCTCGGGGCCCAGACCTTCCGGTACTTCGAGTTCATTACCGCCATCGGCCTCGGCTATTTCATCGTCATCTTTCCGATCAGCCTGTTGTCCCGCCGCCTCGAGAAGAAGCGGCGGCTCGCCTCGACGTGACCTGACGACCCCGCGCGTCCCGACGGGCCGCGCCAATGACGAACGTCCGGCCAAAGCGCCGGCGCACCTTCAACGGAGTGGACCCATGAAGTGGATATCGACCGCCGTCCTCGCGCTGGCGCTCAGCCTCGGCTCGTTCGCCGCCCACGCCGCCGACGACCTCATCGCCCGCATCCAGTCGGCCGGCGTCCTCCGGGTCGGCATGGCGCCGAGCCCGTCCGACCAGTCGCCGAACCCGGCGACCGGCGAATACGAGGGCTACAACGTCGAGATGGCCAACGAGGTCGCCAAGATCATGGGCGTCAAGCTCGAGATCGTCGACGCCACCTGGGCGACCCTCGTCTCCGGCCTCGTCGCCGAGCAGTACGACGTCATCTTCGCCAACCTGTTCGCGACGCCCGAGCGCGCGCTCGTCGTCTCCTTCACCCAGCCCTACGCCTTCAACGGCTTCATGGTGATGGTGGCGGCCGACTCGCCGATCGATTCCCTCGACGATCTGAACTCGCCCGACGTCACCTTCGTCGGCATGTCCGGCTCGGTGGAATCGATCTTCCCGGCGGAGCTCTACCCGAACGCCAAGATCAGCGTCCTCGTCGGCGAGAACGTCGCGGCGCCGACCCAGGACGTGCTCGCCGGCCGGGCCACCGCCCACATGATCGACCCCACCACCTTCACCATCCTGAAGGCCCAGAACCCCGAGCTCGCCTCGAAGGTGAAGCTCCTCAACGACGAGGACAACCTCCTGAAGCCGGTCGGCCTCTCCTACGCGGTGCGCCCGACGGACCTCCACATGCTGAACTTCCTCAACGTCTTCATCCAGGACCGCATCAACAACGGCACCTACAAGGCGCTGCGCGAGAAGTGGTTCACCAAGCTCGGCGAGGCCCAGTAAGGGCCGCCGCCGGCCACCTGCGCCGGACGAAGGCGAGGCCCGCCCGCGACCGCGGCGCGGGCCTTCGCGTGTCCGGACGCCGTTTTCTGGTCGCCGCCTGCGGGAACCCGCGAAGGCTTGTCGCACGGCCGCCGTATATCTCCCGAGCGAGCCGCCGCCGGCGGCACCCCGCACGGGAGAGACCCGATGACCCGCCTGCCGTCCACCCTTGCCCCGGTGGCCGCTCTCGTCGCCGCCCTTGCCGCCGCCACGCCCGCCGCGGCCGACACGTCGACGGCGGGTGGCACCGTCCCGAAGGACCTCCGCGGCACCCGCTACTGCGAGATCATCCCGGTCTATCGCGACGGCCTGTCCTTCCGCCTCGAGGTCTACAACACCCTCGGCCAGAACGACTGCCCGCCGGAAATCTGGAACGCCATCGACGGAAAGAAGCTCGCCGACGAGCTTGGCGCCTTCGAAGTGGTGATGAACGGCCCGCGCTTCTGGGTGATGGACTCGATCAGCGCCACCGGCGCCACCAAGGACGGCGCCACGAAGGTCTTCGACGGCCTCGCGGCGACCCAGCGCGCCACGCTGTCGCTGCCCTTCCGCGACCTGCTGTTCGGCCACCGCGCCTACGTGGTGCGCACCATCCTGCGCGACACCACCTACCTCTACGAGGCCGGCAAGCCGGTCTACGAGATCACCGACGCCGAGGGCCGCGTCTACGTGATGCAGACCTTCGCCGAGATCGTCGACAAGACGCTGACGATGGACGACCTCGCCGGCCTCGGCGCCCGCCTGAAGCTGCCGGACGGCTGGACCTACTCGACCCGCGTCCTCGACGCCGATCTCGAGCTCACCGCCTCCGGCGAGGCCTACCTCATCCAGGACGACCTGCAGAACTCCTACCAGCGCCGCAACTAGAGCGATTTCCGACCGGATGGAATCATCGGGTCGAAGAGAAATCGCTCCAGCTGCAAGGGCGGCGCCGGTCGCGGCCGGGGGACCGCGCGGCTCTGACGGCGGCCTCTCCGGCCGCCGTCAGAGCAGATCGATCAGGTGGGCGATCAGCGGCGCGTCGGCCGGCGGCATCGGCAGGTCGCGCAGGCGCGCCGGCTTCATCCAGCGGATCGCCTGGCCCTCGCGGCCGGTCGGGGTGCCTTCCCAGCGCCGGCAGACATAGAGCGGCATCAGGAGGTGGAACGTCTCGTAGCCGTGGCTCGCGAAGGTGAGCGGCGCGAGGCACTCCGCCTTCACCGTGATGCCGAGTTCCTCGGAAAGCTCGCGGATGAGGCTCTCCTCCGGCCGCTCGCCGGGTTCGAGCTTGCCGCCGGGAAACTCCCACAGTCCCGCCAGCGCCTTCCCCTCCGGCCGCTGCGCCACGAGCACCCGCCCGTCCGTGTCGACGAGGGCGCAGGCGACGACGAGGACGATGCGCGGCCCCTCGGCCGCCGGGGCGCTCATGCCGTCTCTCCTGCCAGCCGCCGGTAGTCGCCGCGATAGGCCTCGGTGAAGCCCATCCGGCGGTAGAGGTCGACGGCCATCCGGTTGCCGGCGAGCACCTGCAGGTAGCCCGTCTTTGCCCCGCCGGCGGCGCCCCAGGCGAGCGCCGCCCGGACGGTGGCGCTCGCATGGCCGCGGCGGCGGAAGTCCGGGTTGGTGCCGACGTCGAAGAGCCCGACGAGGCCGCGGTCCCGCACGGCGAGCGTCGAGGCGGCGACCGTGCCGCCGTCCATCGCCACCATCAACGCCGCCTCCGGGACGATGCGCTCGAGCACGGCGACGAGGGCGCCGACGTCGGCGGCCTTCGCCGAGGCGGTCGTCTTCATCACTTCGGCCCAGCGGCGGCGGGGGCCGTCCGCCCACGCCTCGACGGACGCCGGCATCGCGGCACCCTCCGTCGGCAGCACCATCGTCAGCGTCTCGTCGAAGCGCTCGTAGCCGTCACGGTCGAGGAGATCGACGACGGCCGCCGGCGTCAGCGGCGTGACGCGCACGGTCCGCGGGAAGCCGTGGCGGCGCGCCGCCGCGCCCATCGCCGCGAGCCGCGCCTCTGCGGCCTCGCCGTCGGCAGGGTCGAGGAAATTCAGGCTGTTGAGGCGCTTCGAGCCGTGCCCGGGCGTCAGGCGGAGGAGCCACGCCCCGTCGTGCACGAGCCGCTCGGCCGGCCAGGCCGAGAGGTTCGCCGTCTCGAGACGGAGCACGTCCGCCGGTGCTGGGCGGTCCATCAGCTGCGGTAGTCGCCGTTGATGGCGACATATTCCTTGGTGAGGTCGCAGGTCCAGATCGTCGCCTTGCCGCGGCCGAGGCCGAGCTCGACGCGGATGTCGATCTCCGGCTTCTCCATCACGGCGGTGGCGGCAGCTTCCGAGTAGGCCGGGTCGCGGGCACCGTCGACGGCCACGCGCACGTCGCCGAACCAGATGGCGAGCTTGTCGCGCTCGGCCGGCTCGCCGGCCTTGCCGACGGCCATGACGATGCGGCCCCAGTTGGCGTCCTCGCCGGCGATCGCCGTCTTGACGAGCGGAGAGTTGCCGATCGCCATGGCGATCTTCTTCGCCGAGCGGCTGGAGGTCGCCCCCTCGACGGTGACGGCGACGAACTTCCGGAGACCCTCGCCGTCCTTGACGACGAGGTGGGCAAGTTCGAGCAACAGGGAATCGAGCGCCCGCCGGAAGGGCAGCAGGCGCCGGTCCGCCGGATCGCTGATCGTCGCGGCGCCGCGGTGGGCCGCCGTGCCGGTGGCGAACATCAGGAGGGTGTCGGACGTCGAGGTGTCGCCGTCGATGGTGATGCAGTTGAAGCTGCGCTCGGCCCCGCGATGCAGCAGCGCCTGCAGGACCGGGGCGGCGATGGGCGCGTCGGTGACGATGAAGGAGAGCATCGTCGCCATGTCCGGCGCGATCATCCCGGCGCCCTTGGCGATGCCGGAGATCCGCACCTCGGCGCCGTCGAGGCGGGCGGTGCGGGTGGCGAGCTTCGGGAACGTGTCGGTCGTCATGATGGCACGGGCGGCATCGCCCCACGGCCCGTCGGCGAGCCGGGCCGCCGTGTCGCCGAGCACCGCCTCGAACTTCGCCGGGTCGAGCGGCTCGCCGATGACGCCGGTCGAGGCGAGGAACACCTCCTCCGGGCGGCAGCCGAGGGTGCGCGCCACCGCGGCCGCCGAGACGGCCACCGTCTCGCGGCCCTTCATGCCGGTGAAGGCGTTGGCGTTGCCGGAATTGACGAGGAGCGCGCGGGCGTGGCCGCCCGGCAGGTTCGCCCGGCACCACTCGACCGGAGCCGAGGGGCAGCGCGAGCGCGTCGTCACGCCGGCGACCGTCGTGCCCGCGGCGAAGGACATCAGGAGGACGTCGGTGCGCCCCTTGTACTTGATGCCGGCCTGGGCCGTGGCGAGGCGCACCCCGTCGATCGGCGGGGTCTCGGCGAGGGTGGCGGGCGCGAAGGGGGAGACGGTCGTGGACATCGGCGAACATCCCGAGGCGGAAGGCGCCCCGGGTGTGCCCCAGCAGGGCCGGCGGCGCAAGCGCCGGCGACGGCCCTCAGAGCCCGTGGAGGGCCCGGGCCATGCGGCATTCCGCATCGCCCGGCTCGCAGTCGCGGCAGACGATCGGGCGCACCGCGTAGACGGCGCACGTCACCGCCACGCCGACCGCGCCGAGGAGCGCCGAGCAGCGGTCGCCCTCGCAGCGCATGCCGGACCCGCCCTCCTCGGCATAGGCCGAGGGAATGCGGGCGAGGTCCTCGTCGTCCTCGAGGGTGAAGCGCGGCCACTCGGCCGAGGTGGCGCAGCAGGCGCCGCAGTCCCGGCAATCGGCACCGGTGAGGTCCTGCGAACTGGCCAGACGGCCCATCAGCAGCGTCCCCCTCGGGGGATGCCGCCAACGCCCGTCCGGCGCACGCCTGGACGGCGGAGCCGCCGCAGCGGCTCCGGGCGCGTCACTTCTTGCGGGCCTTGCGGGCGGCGTAGCGGGCGTCGCGGGCGGCCTTGCGCTCGGCCTCGAGGGCCGCCTCGCGGGCGATCCGCTCGGCCTTCTCGGTCGCCTCGCGCTCGGCCGCCTCGGCGGCGAGGCGGGCCTCCTCCTCGGCACGCGCGGCGGCCTCGGCGGCCTGGCGCTGCGCCTCGGCCTCCTTCGCCGCCTTCCGCTCGGCGGCGCGTGCCTCGCGCGCATCGGCGACGGCCTTGCGCTCGGCGAGGCGCGCCTGCACGGCCGGATCGTCCGGCTTCGGCTGGGCGCGGAACCGCTCGACCAGCTTCTGGCGGGCCTCGGCGGCCGCCTTCTTGCGTTCGTTGAAGTCGTTGTCCTTGAAAGCTGCCATCGTCTCTGACTTGTGTCGCGCCGCCGGCGGGCCGCCGGATGCGACCGCCCCCGCGCGCGATGATTTAGCGCCGATCGCGCCAATGGAAAAGCCGCCCGGCGGGCGGCTTCCCGGTGAAGATGGGGCGCGGGCGCCCCGTTTGCGAGGGGTCGGGGCGGCCCGGCGGTCGGCCGGCTCCGCCCGCCCTCCGTTACTGTGCCGGCGCCGGGGCCGGGGCGGCCGTCGGATCGGCCGCCTTCAGGGCCGGATCGAGCACCTCGATCTTGGCGTTCTGCTTGAGGCTCTCGAGCGTCGAGGCGAACTTCTCGCGGATCAGCAGGTCGCGCAGCCGCGCCTCGACCTGGTCGAAGGGCGGCGGCGCCTGCTTGCGCTTGTCCTCGAGCTTGATGACGTGGAAGCCGAAGTCCGACTTCACCGGCGTGTCGGTGATCGAGCCGACCTCGAGGTTGAAGGCGGCCTCCTCGAAGGGCGGCACCATCTGGCCGCGCGAGAAGTAGCCGAGGTCGCCGCCCTGGGCAGCCGAACCGGGGTCCTTCGACTTCTCGCCGGCGATCTTGGCGAAGTCGCCGCCGTTCTTCAGGTCGGCGATGATCGCCTTCGCCTCGTCCTCGGTCTCGACGAGGATGTGGCGGGCGCGCACTTCCATGTTGTCGCCGAACTTGGCGACCTCCTGGTCGTAGCGGGCCTTCACCTCGGCGTCGGTGACGCCGCCGGCGATCTTCTCCTGGACGTAGAGGTTGCGGGCCGCCTGCATCTGCATGAAGGCGAGGCGCTGCTTGAAGGCCTCGGTGTCGGTGATGCCGTCGGCCGCGGCGGCGTCGGCCATCACGCGCATGTCGATCAGCACGTCGAGGATGATGCCGCGGCGGGCGCCTTCCGGGACGCGCGCGAGATCGTCGGCGAAGTCCTCCGCCGCCATCTCGATGTCGCCCTGGGTGATCGGCTGGCCGTTCACGGTGGCGAGCACGGTCTCGGGGGACGGCGTGGCGGCCGGCGCGGCGGCGGCTGCGGGCGCCTCGGTCGCGGCGGGGGCATCGGACTGGGCGAAGGCCGCGGGCGTCAGGGCCGTGGCGGCGAGGGCGAGCGAGAGCGCGATGGGCCGGGCCGCTCGCGTGAACATCGAAAAGGTCATCGAACACCGTCTCTGGGCCGGCCTGCGGCCCGTCGGTTGCTGGAACGCCCCCCGTCGAGGCGGCGGCACTCTGTCGGAAAGCCGTGGCGTTGACAACCTCGGGGGTGGTTCTTATGTCTCCGCCCGGTGCCGGTTCGGACAGCCTGCGCAGCCGTGCGTTCGTGCCCGGACGGTGCCGGACGAACAAACCGACGCCGGCCACGACGCCGCCCCTTTCCAGCGCGAGCGTTCCATCCGGGTTGCGATCGCCGGCCATCCGGGCGGCGGTGCGTCGGAACCCGTTCGTCAGGCCGGGCGGGACCGGCCGGTGTCGAAACGCCTCCGAGAGGACGGATCATGGTCGGCCTTGGTGCCCTCGCCCGCAAAATGTTCGGGTCGGCGAACGACCGCCGAGTCAAGGCGTACCGCGCCCGTGTCGCGGCCATCAACGCGCTGGAGGCCGAGGTCTCCGCCCTGTCGGACGAGGCGCTGCGCGCCCGCACCGACACCTTCCGCGAGCAGATCGCCAACGGGCGCTCCCTCGACGACCTCGTCGCCCCGGCCTTCGCCACGGTGCGCGAGGCGGCCAAGCGCGTCCTCGGCCAGCGGCATTTCGACGTGCAGATGATCGGCGGCATGGTGCTGCACGAGGGCCGCATCGCCGAGATGAAGACCGGCGAAGGCAAGACCCTCGTCGCGACGCTGCCGAGCTACCTCAACGCCCTCACCGGCAAGGGCGTCCACGTCGTCACCGTCAACGACTACCTCGCCAAGCGCGACAGCGAGTGGATGGGCAAGATCCACCGCTTCCTCGGCCTCGAGGTCGGCGTGATCGTCCACGGCCTCACCGACGAGCAGCGCCGCGAGGCCTATGCCGCCGACATCACCTACGGCACCAACAACGAGTACGGCTTCGACTACCTGCGCGACAACATGAAGTACGACCGCGCCTCGATGGTGCAGCGCGGTCACGCCTTCGCGATCGTCGACGAGGTGGATTCGATCCTGATCGACGAGGCGCGCACGCCCCTCATCATCTCCGGTCCGCTCGAGGACCGCTCGGAGTTCTACAACACCGTCGACGGCTTCGTGCTGCAGCTCGCCACCGAGGACTACGAGGTCGACGAGAAGCAGCGCACCGCCGCCTTCACCGAGGCGGGCAACGAGAAGCTCGAGGCGCTCCTCGGCGCCGCCGGGCTCCTCCGCGAGGGCTCGCTCTACGACATCGAGAACGTCTCGCTCGTCCACCACCTGCAGCAGGCGCTGAAGGCCCACAAGCTCTTCCAGCGCGACAAGGACTACATCGTCCGCGGCGACGAGGTGGTGATCATCGACGAGTTCACCGGCCGCATGATGCCCGGCCGGCGCTATTCCGACGGCCTCCACCAGGCGCTGGAGGCGAAGGAGCACACGGCGATCCAGCCGGAGAACCAGACCCTCGCCTCGATCACGTTCCAGAACTACTTCCGCATGTACGGCAAGCTCGCCGGCATGACGGGCACGGCCTCCACCGAGGCCGACGAGTTCATGGACATCTACAAGCTCGAGGTGATCGAGATCCCGACCAACGTCGGGGTCGCCCGCATCGACGACGACGACGAGGTCTACCGGACGGTCCTCGAGAAGAACCGCGCCATCGTCGAGCTCATCCGCGACTGCAAGAAGCGCGGCCAGCCGGTGCTCGTCGGCACCACCTCGATCGAGAAGTCGGAGACCCTCGCCGACCTCCTCAAGTCCCAGGGCTTCCGCCAGCGCGACTTCTCGGTGCTGTTCGACTCGACCCACGCCGACGACGAGCTCGTCTTCCAGGTCCTGAACGCCCGCTACCACGAGCAGGAGGCGTTCATCATCGCACAGGCCGGCGTGCCGGGCGCCGTCACCATCGCCACCAACATGGCCGGCCGCGGCACCGACATCCAGCTCGGCGGCAACGCCGACATGCGGATCCGCCAGGAACTCGCCGACATGCCGGAGGGTCCGGAGCGGGAGGAGCGCGAGCAGCGCATCCGCGACGACGTCGCCCGCCTGAAGGCGAAGGCGCTCGCCGCCGGCGGCCTCTACGTCATCGGCACCGAGCGCCACGAGAGCCGGCGCATCGACAACCAGCTGCGCGGCCGCTCGGGCCGCCAGGGCGACCCGGGCCACTCGCGCTTCTTCCTGTCGCTGCAGGACGACCTGATGCGCATCTTCGGCTCCGACCGCATGGACGGGATGCTGCAGAAGCTCGGCCTCAAGGAGGGCGAGGCGATCGTCCATCCCTGGATCAACCGGGCCCTCGAGAAGGCGCAGCAGAAGGTCGAGGCGCGCAACTTCGACATCCGCAAGAACATCCTCAAGTACGACGACGTGATGAACGACCAGCGCAAGGTCGTCTTCGAGCAGCGCATCGAGCTGATGGGCGCCGAGGACGTTGGCGCCATGGTCGCCGAGATGCGCCACGAGGTGATCGACGATCTCGTCGCCAAGCACATCCCGGAGAACGCCTATCCCGAGCAGTGGGACGTCGAGGGCCTCGCCGAGGCGGTGCGCAACACCCTCAACCAGGACCTGCCGGTCGCCGACTGGGCGAAGGAGGAGGGCATCGCCGACGAGGAGGTGCGCGAGCGCCTGAAGGCCGCCGCCGACACCGCCATCGCCGCCAAGACCGAGCGCTTCTCGCCCGACATCATGCGCCAGATCGAGCGCGCCGTGCTCCTGCAGACGCTCGACCACCTCTGGCGAGAGCACCTCGCCACCCTCGACCACCTGCGCTCGGCGATCCACCTGCGCGGCTACGCCCAGCGCGATCCGCTCAACGAGTACAAGTCCGAGGCCTTCGGGCTCTTCGAGGCGCTGCTCGCCAACCTGCGCACCCAGGTGACGACCCAGCTTGCCCGCGTCGAGCTCGTCCAGTCGCCGCCGACGATGCCCTCCGACGACGACCTGCCGATGATGGAGGCGCACCACCTCGACCCCTTCACCGGTGAGGACGAGATGGCCCTCGCCGATGCGGAGATGGGCGGCGTCGCCCTTGCCCCGACGCGCCGCGAGGCGGCCGCGCGGGTCGCCGGCGATCCCTCCACCTGGGGCAAGGTCGGGCGCAACGAGCCCTGCCCCTGCGGCTCGGGCAAGAAGTTCAAGCACTGCCACGGACAGTTCGCCTGAGCCCGGCCCGCCGCTAGAAGGGGTCCGATGGCCGACAACCCGACTGGGGCCTCCCTCGAGGACTGGCTGCTCGACAACGCCCTGAAGGCGGTCGTCCTCGACGACCTCGTCGATGGGCTGGCGCGCCGCGTCCTCGCCACCGGCATCCCCGTCCGGCGCTGCTCGGTCGCCTGGTCGATCCTGCACCCGCTCTTCGACGCCGAGTCCATCACCTGGACGCGGGGCGACGGGCCGATGCTCAGCCAGTTCCCGCACGCCCAGAAGGAGCGCGAGGCCTGGTCGCGGAGCCCGATCCGCCACATGCTGGCGAACGGCCTCGATGCCCTGCGCCGCCGCCTCGCCGGGCCGCTCGCCGAGCTCGACTTTCCGCTCTGCGAGGAACTCGCCGCGGTCGGTGACACCGACTATCTCGCCTTCACCATCCGCTTCGACATCCCGAAGATCGTCGACGAGGACCGCGGCATCGTCGTCAGCTGGACGACGGACCGGCCGGGCGGCTTCACCGACCGCGAGGTGGCGATCCTCGGCCGCCTCAACCGGCCGCTCGCCATCACCTGCCGCGCCGCCCTCCTCGCCCGCATCGCCAACAACATCGCCGAGACCTATCTCGGCCGCCGCGCCGGCGGCGACGTGCTCGCCGGCCGCATCCGGCGCGGCGACGGCCACACCATCCGCGCCGTCATCTGGTACTCGGACCTCCGCGGCTCGACGGCCCTTGCCGAACGCCTCGCGCCGGACGCCTACATCACCCTCCTCAACCGCTACTTCGAGTGCACCGCCGGCACCGTGATGGAGGCCGGCGGCGAGGTGCTCGACTTCATCGGCGACGCCGTCCTCGGCGTCTTCCCGGTGGTCGACGGGGCGAGCGTCGAGACGGCGGCGACCGCCGCCGCCGAGGCCGCCGACGCCGCCGTCGCCCGCATCGCGCCGGTGACCGAGGCGGCTCCCGCCCTCGATTTCGGGGTCGCGCTCGCCGTCGGCGACGTGATGTTCGGCAACATCGGCATCCCCTCGCGCCTGTCCTTCTCGGTGATCGGCAGCACGGTCAACGCCGTCGCCCGCATCGAGAAGATGACGAAGCAGGTCGGCACCCCGGTGCTCGCGACCGAGCGCGTCGCCAGCACCGCCCCCGCCGCCTGGCGCGCCGTCGGCACGTTCCCGCTCGACGGCTTCGGCGCCCCCGTCCCGCTCTACGCGCGAGCCCGCCCTTGACCCACCCCGTCCGCATGCTGGTGCTCGCCAATCCGAAGAGCGGGCGCGCGGCACAGGGTCTCGCCGCCGCCCTCAACGTCCTCGTCGAGGCGGACGTCGACTTCCAGGTCGCCCGTCCGCGCTCGGTGGAGGCGATGAAGGAGGCGATCCGCACCCGCGGGCCCGACTTCGGCGCGATCGTCATCGCCGGCGGCGACGGCACGGTGAATTCTGCCGCCGGCGCCGTCGCGGACATCGACCGGCCGATGGGCATCCTGCCCTTCGGCACCGCCAACGACCTTGCCCACACCCTCGGGGTGCCGGTGTCGCCCACCGCCGCGGCCGCCGTCATCGTCGCCGGCCACAGCCGCCGCATCGACCTCGGCCACGTCAACGATCAGGTCTTCGTCAACGCCGCCAGCCTCGGACTGCCGGTGATGGTCGCCCAGAGCCAGGACCCGGAGCTGAAGAAGCGCCTCAAGGCCTTCAGCTACGTCATCGCCACCATCCGCGCCCTGCGCACCATCCGCCGCTTCACCGTCCGCATCACGGTCGACGGCCAGCGGGAGGAACTGAAGGCCCTGCAGGTCACCGTCGGCAACGGCGAGCGATTCGGCGGCGGCATGCGCGTCGGCTCGAGCCCGGCGATCGACGACGGCATGCTCGACGTCTTCGCCCTCGAGGCGAGGACCCTCGCCGACCTCATCCACGCCGCCCCGGCGATCCGCTTCGGCCTGCAGGACTCGAACCCGCACACCCGCACCTTCCGCGGCCGCGACGTGCGGATCGAGACGAACCGGCCGATGCCGATCAACACCGACGGCGAGATCTCCACCGAGACGCCCGCCGAATTCTCCGTCCAGCGGAGCGCCCTCGCCGTCTACGTGCCGGCGAACGGCTGAGGCGGAGGCAGGTCTCGACGGGGGTTCAGCCACGGTTCAGGCGGCACGTGCAAGAAGGGGCGCGCGGGTGGTAAGGCCCGTCCGAGCGGGGCGACGTCCGCCGGAGAGACCCCCGATGCGCACGCGCCCGACGTTCCCCCACCCGATCCTTGCGAAGATGCGGCTCACCCGGCGACCGCTCACCGACCTCGCGCTCGTCCTCGCGGTCGTCGGCTTGGTCCTGGCCGCCTACGTGATCGCCGATCAGCCGTGGTCGCTCGATCTCGGACAGCCGGTGCCCGCCGTCCAGGCCAACTTCACGGCGCCCCCGGCCCTCGGCTGAGGGACGGGCGCCGCGGAACGCGTGGCGCCACGGATGGGTCTCGCGTGCCGGTCGCGCGGCTCGCCTCGGGCGCCCGGAGGCGCCTCAGCCGCCGAACAGCGAGCCGAACGCCTTCGACAGGAAGTTGCCGTTCTCGGCCTGCGGCGCCGCGGCGGTCTCCGTCGGCTGCGGCAGGGCCGCCGGCTCGCCCACGTCGGGTGAGGCCTCGGCGGCGGCCGGTGCCGCGGCATCGGCCGGAGCGGCAGCCGGGACGGGGGCCGCGACGCCCGGAGCCGGGACAGTCTCGGCGGCCGGGGCGGCTGCGACGGCGGTTGCCGGGGCCACCGAGCCGGCGTTCGCGGCGGCGGCGGCGTCCGACGAGCTGCCGCCCGCGAACGAGAACATCGAACCGAAGAAGCCGCCGACGCCGTCGTTCTGCTTCGCCGCGGCCACGGCCGTCGCCGAGGGCGAGCGGCCGGGAGCGGCGATCGGCAGCGGCACGCCCGAGGCGACCATGATGCGCGTCGCCTCGTCCGGCCCCTCGTCGGCGGCCGGCGTGGCGCCCGGCACGATCGGCCCCAGACCCTTGTCCTTGGTCTTCTCGATGGCGCTGGCGATCATCAGGTCGCGCGCCTTGTTCTCTTCCATCTTCTGCTGCTTCGCCTTCATCGCGGCGACGATCTGGCGAACGGACTCCTCGTCCTTCTGCTTCTTCGAGGCGACCGCGATGGAAATCTCCTGCGGCACGTCGAGGATCGGGCAGGCGCGGCTCGGATCGAGGCCGCGGTTCGGATCGGCGGACTTGGCGTTGAACACGTACTGGCGGCCGCAGACGTCGACCTTCGGCTCGAGGCGCGTCACCTCGAAGTGGTCGTAGCCTTCCTTCAGCATCAGCCAGAAGGGCATGTTCGGATTGCCCTCGTACTTCGCGAGGTTCTCCGGCGTCATCTTGAAGGGGAAGGCCTGCACCTGGAAGGAGCGCTGGCCGCCCTTGAACGCCTCGCGGCCAAGCGCGTAGATGTCCTGGATCTGGGCGTCCTCCATGGCGTAGCAGCCCCGCGAGGAGCAGGCGCCATGCACCATCAGGTGCGAGCCGGTGCGGCCGTGCGAGCGGTCGTAGGCGTTCGGGAAGCCGAGATTGAAGGCGAGGTGGTAGTTCGAGTTCGGGTTCATCAGGCCCGGGGTGATCGTGTAGAAGCCTTCCGGCGCCTGCCGGTCACCTTCCTTGATCTTCGGGCCGAGATCGCCGGACCACTTGCAGATCTCGTAGGTCCTGAGCAGGGCGAACTTGCCGTCCGGGCCCTTCTTCCAGACCTCGAGCTCGGATTCCTGCTTGAACAGGCGGATGAGGATCGGCGAGGCGGCGCTCATGTTGAGCTCGCGCATCTTCGCCAGCGTCGCCGGAGCGATCGGCCTGTTCGCCTTCACGCCGCCGCCGCCGTAGCTCACCTCGTCGGCCTGGCAGCCAGCGAGCACGAGGGCGGCCGCGAGCAGCGCCCCCTTGGCGAAGGCACCCCGGCGGCCCCGGAGGGCGCCGAAGAACGACGGGCGGCGCACCGGAGCCGGTGTCACCGCAGCGAGCGAGCGAGCGTCTGGCGTTGTCGGCATGAGGTCCTGCAAAGCCGGCGTTCCCTGGCCCCCCGGCCGATCCGACCTTAGGAGCGCAATCCTTACCGAGTCGTAACCATATCGCGGCGTGCGGGACGGCGCGAGAGGGCTCTTCAGTCGGGCGGGAATGCGGCGAGCGTGTGGCCGCCCGCCGGATGCCGACCCGGTCGCGGTCAGAGGCCGCGGCCGATCGCCAGGAACTTCGCGCGACGTGCCTGGCGCACGGCCGCCCCGTCCTGGCCCGCATAGCTCGAAAGGGCCCGCTCGATGGCGTCACCGACGGCCGCGATGACCGCGGCCGGGGCCCGGTGTGCGCCGCCGACCGGCTCCTTGACGATCTCGTCGACCACCCCGAGCCGGACGAGGTCTTCGGCGGTGATCTTCATGTTGGTGGCCGCGTCGGGCGCCCGCGCCGCGTCGCGCCAGAGGATCGAGGCGGCGCCCTCCGGCGAGATGACGCTGTAGACGGCGTGCTCGAGCATGATGACGCGGTTCGCGGTGGCGAGCGCGATGGCCCCGCCCGAGCCGCCCTCGCCGATGACGACGGCGACGTTCGGCACGCCGAGCGAGAGGCACTTCTCGGTCGAGCGGGCGATCGCCTCGGCCTGGCCGCGCTCCTCGGCGTCGATGCCGGGATAGGCGCCGGCGGTGTCGACGAGGGCGATCACCGGCAGGCCGAAGCGGTCGGCGATGTCCATCACGCGCACCGCCTTGCGGTAGCCCTCCGGCCGCGCCATCCCGAAGTTGTGCTTGATGCGGCTCTGGGTGTCGTTGCCCTTCTCCTGGCCGAGCACGGCCACGGGGGCGCCGCGGAAGCGGCCGAGGCCGGCGACGATCGCCGCGTCCTCGCCGAACGCGCGGTCGCCGGCAAGCGGCGTGAAGTCGGTGACGAGGTGGGCGATGTAGTCGACGGCGTGCGGCCGGTCGGGATGGCGGGCGACCAGCGTCTTCTGCCACGGCGTCAGCTTGGCGTAGACGTCCTGGAGCGCCGCGGCGGCCTTCGCCTCGAGCTTGCCGATCTCGTCGCCGACGTCGACCGACTCGCCCTGTGCGGCGAGCGCGCGAAGCTCCTGCACCTTCCCTTCGAGATCGGCGACCGGCTTCTCGAAGTCCAGATAGCTCCTCATCGTCCCGTCCGCTGCTCCCGTCGCCGCCCCGCTGCGGCCGGACGTTGGCCAGCCGAGCGCGGCAAAGTCAAGGCGAAGCGGGCGGCGCCGCGCCGCGTCGGCGGGCTCCGGGCAAGCCTGCTTCAGCCGACGCCGTCGTAGAGGACGTCGGTCATCATGCCGGTCGCCATGTGGTAGAGGTTGTGGCAGTGGAACGGCCAGCGGCCCGGGTTGTCGGCGTCGAAGACCACCTTCACCCGCCCCATCGGCGAGACGAGCACCGTGTCGCGCACCGCTCCCGCGAGCGGCGTGCCGTCGATCTCCACCACCTGGAAGGCGTGGCCGTGCAGGTGCATCGGGTGCGCCATCATCGTGGCGTTGACGATGTCGAGCATCACCCGCTCGCCGCCACGCACGCGGATGAAGTCCGGCCGGGGCCAGTAGGCCCCGTTGAGCGACCAGGCATAGGGCGCCATGCCACCGCCGAGGTCGACCCGCACCGTCCGGTCGACCGGACGCACCGCCAGCGGCGACACCGGCACGAGGCGGCGCTCGAGGGCGAGGTCGAGCGGCGGCGCCTTTTCCACCGCCGGCCCGAGCTTCGCCACCGCCGCGCCGGGTGCTGCGAGGACGATCCCGGTGCGGGCGACATCGCCCTCGCGCTGCGCGAGCACCGGCACGATGCCGCCCGCCGGCACCGCGGCGATGAGGTCGATGCGTTGCGCCATCGACAGCGGGAATCTCGCCCCCTCGACCGGCACCACGGGCGTGCCGTCGACGGCGACGAGGCTCGCTGCGGCGCCGCCGAGGTCGATCCAGTAGGCGGTGGCGGCGGAGGCGTTGATGATCCTGAGGCGCACCCGTCCGCCCCGTTCGGTCCGCACCACCTCCGGGTCGGCGAGGGTGCGCCGGTTGGCGAGATAGGCGTCGTACTCGACGTCGTTGAGGTCCATGACCATGCCGGCCGGCATCCCGCCGGGCATCCCCCCCGACGCCATCCCCCCCGACGCCATGCCGTGCCCCGCCATGTCGTGGCCCGGCATGCCGCCGCCCGTCCCGCCCCCGGCCATGCCGTGCCCGGCGTGCGGATCAGCGGGCGCCGCCATGCCGTGGCCGGCGTGGGGGTCGGTGACCGTCATCGGCGCGGCGCCGTGCCCGGCGTGAGGGTCGGCGGCCCCGTGGCCGCCGTGACCGCCCCCGGCCGTTAGGCCGGCGAGGATTTCGGCCGGATCGCGGAAGGTGAAGTCCTCGAGGATCAGCACCACCTCCTGCACGTCCGCCCGCGCGTCCTCGGCGGCGCGGACGATCAGCGGCGCTGACAGCAGCCTCTGTTCCTGCAGGCCGTGGTGCGAGTGCATCCAGTGGGTGCCCGGCCGGGCGGCGAAGTCGTAGCCGCGCCGCTCTCCGGCGGCGATCGGGTCGATGCCGGGACCGGCGACGCCGTCCTCCCGGTCGGGCGGGGTCTGGCCGTGCCAGTGGATGATGGTCTCCTCGCCGAGATCGTTGACGAGGTCGAAGGCGAAGCGGGCGCCCGGCTCCAGCACCGCGCCGTCGCGCCCACCCGGCCCGGCGATGCCGAACACCGTCGCCGCCTTGCCGTTCACCTCGATGGTCCGCCGGCCGGCGACGAGCGCGGGCGGCGCGGCCCGGGCGAGGCGGGGCAGCGCGGTCGCCGCGAGGAGGCCGGCGCCGGCGCCGAGGAGCGTCCGGCGCGTGACGGCGGGAGGATGGCTGGCAGGCATCGTGGTTCTCCCCTTTCCCGGCCGTCAGCGGCCCCGCTCAGCGGTCCGCCCGGCCGAGCACCTCCATCAGCTCGCCGATCTTGCGGCGTTGCTCGTCCGGGTCGCCTGAGGCGATGGCGTGCTCGACGCAGTGGGCGACGTGATCCTTGAGGACCTCCTCCTCGACGCGGCGGAGCGCCGCACGGACGGCAGCGATCTGCGTCACCACGTCGATGCAGTAGCGGTCATCCTCCACCATGCGGGTGAGGCCGCGGACCTGCCCCTCGATGCGGGAGAGGCGCTTCAGGCAGGCGGATTTGGTTTCGGTCTGCATGGCTGGACATATACCCCCCGCGGGTATATCTGACAAGCCGACAATACCCACTCGGGGTATCTGGCGCGGAGACGGGCGATGGCGAGCGAGCACGGCGCGGCTGGGGGCAACCAGGCGGGGCGGGACAGCGCGGAGGCGCCCGTGCGCCCGGCGGGATCGTGCTGCGGCGGCGGTGCCGCACCCCCGGACGCCGCCCGCGGCAACGACCGTGACCGCGGACAGGACCATGGCCACGATCATGGCCACGGCCACTCGCAGGGACACGCGCACGGCCACGAACACGGCCACGAACACGGCCACGATCACGGCGGTGTGGCGACCGGCCACGAACACCACCAGCAAGCCGCCACCGGCGACCACGCCTGCTGCGGCAGCGCCGCCGCGGCCGAGGACCACCGCGTCCTCGACCCCGTCTGCGGCATGCGCGTCGATCCGCACACCGCGAAGCACCGCGCCGAGCACGACGGCCGCACCTACTATTTCTGCTGCAACGGCTGCCGGACGAAGTTCGAGGCCGACCCGGGGAAGTACCTGAACAAGGCTGACGCGCCGCCGCCGGAGCCGGTCCCTGAAGGCACCGTCTACACCTGCCCGATGCACCCGGAGATCCGCCAGGTCGGCCCCGGCTCCTGCCCGATCTGCGGCATGGCGCTCGAGCCCGACCTCGTCACCCTCGACAGCGGACCGAACCCCGAACTCGCCGACATGACGCGGCGGTTCTGGATCGCCCTCGTGCTCACGCTGCCGGTGTTCGTGCTCGAGATGGGCAGCCACGTCCTCGGACTCCACCTCCTCGACCTGCGCACCTCGACCTACGTGCAGCTGGCGCTCGCGACGCCCGTCGTCGTCTGGGCCGGCTGGCCGTTCTTCGAGCGCGGCTGGCAGTCGATCAAGACGCGCAACCTCAACATGTTCACGCTGATCGCCCTCGGCACCGGCGTCGCCTTCCTCTACAGCCTCGTCGCGACGCTGGCGCCGGAGGCCTTCCCGCCCTCCTTCCGCGACGCTCACGGCGCGGTTGCCGTCTACTTCGAGGCCGCTGCGGTCATCACCGTGCTGGTGCTGCTCGGACAGGTGCTCGAGCTGAAGGCCCGCGACCGCACCTCCGGCGCCCTCAAGGCGCTGCTCGGCCTCGCCCCGAAGACGGCCCGCCGCATCCGCCCCGACGGCTCCGACGAGGAGGTCGACCTCGGCCTGATCGCCGTGGGCGACCGCCTGCGCGTCCGCCCCGGCGAGAAGGTGCCGGTCGACGGCACCCTCGCCGAGGGCAGCGGCACGCTCGACGAGGCGATGGTCACCGGCGAGCCGATGCCGGCCGAGAAGCAGGCCGGCGACGCCGTCGTCGGCGGCACCATCAACCGCGACGGCGGCTTCGTCATGGTGGCCGAGAAGGTCGGCCGCGACACGCTGCTGTCGCGCATCGTCCAGATGGTCGCCGAGGCGCAGCGCTCGCGGGCACCGATCCAGCGCCTCGCCGACCGGGTCGCCGGCTGGTTCGTGCCGCTCGTCGTCGCGGTCGCGGTCATCGCCTTCGCCGCCTGGTCGGTGTTCGGGCCGGAGCCGCGGATCGCCTACGCGCTGGTCGCCGCCGTCTCGGTGCTGATCATCGCCTGCCCGTGCGCCCTCGGGCTCGCGACGCCGATGTCGATCATGGTCGGCGTCGGCCGCGGCGCCCGCGCCGGCGTGCTGATCCGCAGCGCCGAAGCGCTGGAGCGCCTCGAGGCGGTCGACACGCTCGTCCTCGACAAGACCGGCACGCTGACCGAAGGCCGCCCCGCGCTCGCCGCCGTTCGCACTCTCGGCACGATCGGCGAGGACGAGGCGCTCCGCCTCGCCGCCAGCCTCGAGCGCGGCAGCGAGCACCCGATCGCCGCCGCCGTCGTCGCCGGCGCCGCCGCCCGCGGCCTGTCGCTCGCCCCCGCCACCGCGTTTTCGAGCGTCGCCGGCAAGGGCGTCGCCGGCACGGTCGAGGGCCGCCGCGTCGCCATCGGCAACGCCGGCTACCTCGCCGGCCTCGGCGTCGACGTGAAGGCGGCCGTCGAGGCCGCCGAGGCGCTGCGGCGTGACGGCGCCACCGCCGTCCTCGTCGCCGTCGACGGCGAGGCGGCCGCGGCACTCGCCGTCGCCGACCCGGTGAAGCCCTCCGCCGCCGCGGCGATCGCGGCGCTGAAGGCCGACGGCCTCCGCATCGTCATGCTGACCGGCGACGGCCGCACGACGGCGGAGGCCGTCGCGCGCACCCTCGGCATCACCGAGGTGGAGGCGGAGGTGCTGCCGGCCGACAAGCGCCTCGTCGTCGAGCGCCTGCAGAAGGCCGGCCGCGTCGTCGCCATGGCCGGCGACGGCGTCAACGACGCCCCGGCGCTCGCCGCCGCCGACGTCGGCATCGCCATGGGCACCGGCACCGACGTCGCCATCGAGAGCGCCGGCGTGACGCTGGTGAAGGGAGACCTGTCGGGCATCGCCCAGGCCCGGAAGCTCTCGAAGGCGACGATGGCGAACATCCGCCAGAACCTCGCCTTCGCCTTCCTCTACAACGCCGCCGGCGTCCCGATCGCCGCCGGCATCCTCTACCCGGCCCTCGGCCTCCTGCTCTCCCCGATGCTCGCCGCCGCCGCGATGGCGCTGTCGTCGGTGAGCGTCATCGGCAATGCGCTGAGGTTGGGAAGGGTGCGGCTCTAAGGGGCGTCCGCGGGGAGGACCGGCCGGGCGAGGTCCGCCAGGGCCTCCGCGAGATCCACGGACGGCGCATAGCCGAGAAGGGCGGCCGCCCGGGAGATGTCGAGCGGGCCGACCCGCCCGTCGTCGTCGCGGCCGCGATCGGCGATGACGGAGAGCCGCGGCGGCGGCCCCTCCGCCAGCAGCAGGCGGACGATCTCCTCCTCCGACAGGTAGGTGCCGCCGGTGATGTTGACGGGCGTGAAGCCGGCCGTCACCGCCGCGGCCGCCAGGCAGACGGCGCGGGCGGCATCCGCCACGTGCACGAACTGGCGCATGTTGGAGCGGGTGTCCGTCACCTCGAGGGTGGCGCCGGCCCGCACCGCCTCCAGCGTCTGCGAAACGAGGTACGACGTCACGCGCCCCGGACCGAACACCGACGAGATGCGCAGCGCGATGGTGGCCATCCCGTGGCTCGTCGCATAGGCGCGCAGGATCGCCTCCGCGGCGAGCTTGCTCGCGCCATAGGCGTCGCCGGGACCGACGGGAGCCTCCTCGTCCACCGGCGCCCGCGTCGGCGCCGCGGCATAGACGGCGTTCGACGACAGGAAGACGAGGCGGCCGACGCCCGCCTGCCGCATCGCCTCCGCGACGTTGAGGGTGCCGGCGACATTGACGTCGAACATCAGCGCCGGATCGCCGGTCGCCAGCATGGCACCCGAGATGGCGCCGCCGTGGACGACCACGTCCGGCACCAGCGCGCGCATCAGCGACGCCACCGCCGCCCGGTCGCGCAGGTCGAGGGCCGTCACCCCTTCGCCGCCCGAGAGGTCGCTGCCGGTCACCGCGTGCCCGGCCTCGCGCAGGCGCGCCACGACGGCGCGTCCGATGAAGCCGCCGGCGCCGGTGACGTGGACCCGCATCACGGTGCGGGGTGTTCGGCGCGCCAGTGGGCGGCGATCTCGCCGCTGGTGCAGATCCACACGTCCTCGTGGCGCGCAACGTGGTCGAGGAAGCGCATCAGGCCGGTGATGCGCCCGGGCCGGCCGATCAGCCGGTCGTGCAGCGCGAGCGACATCAGCTTCGGGCTGGTGGCGCCCTCGGCATACATCACGTCGAAGCAGTCGGTCATGTAGCGGGCGAAATCGTCGCCGGTGGAAAAGCCGCTGTTCTGGTTGAAGCGGTTGTCGTTGGTCTCGAAGGAATAGGGCACCACCAGGTGCGGGTGCCCGGCGACCATCACCCAGTAGGGCAGTTCGTCGTTCAGCGCGTCGCGGTCGTAGGTGATGCCGCCGTGCTCGACGATGAGGCGGCGGGTGTTGGCACTCGGACGGCCGGTCATCCAGCCCGTCGGGCGCACGCCGGTGACGCGCTCCAGCGTTTCCATGGCGAGGCGGACGTGTTCCCGCTCCTCGGCCTCGGGCATGACCTGGTAGTCCAGCCAGCGATAGCCGTGCGAGACGAGTTCGTGCCCGTCGGCGATGAAGGCGCGGGTGAGATCGGGATTGGCCTCCGCCGCCTTCGCCACCGCCAGCAGGCTGATCTTGAGGCCGCGCTCGCGAAAGAGGCGCAGCAGGCGCCAGCCGCCGACCCGGGAGCCATATTCGAAGACGGTCTCGACCAGCGGGCTGCGCAGCCCCTGCAGCGAGGGCTGGCCGATGTCGTTGAGCACGTCCTCGGAGCAACCGTCGCCCTCTGCCAGCGACCGCTCGCCGCCCCCCTCGAAGTTGAGGTTGATGTTGAGCGCGATGCGGGCCCCGTTCGGCCAGTGGGCATGCGGAGGATGCTCGCCGTAGCCCAGAAAATCGCGCGTCGACATCGGATCACTCTCGCTCGGCAGCCATGCAAGTCATTTGCGTAATACGCAATGCCTTGAGCCGACACAAGCGCCTGTCGCGGCGCCCGCGCTGTGCCCGGTGCGTCGAACGGGCCTCCGCAGGGCTGGTTCGGTCGGCGGGGAAGCGGCCGGCGGCGAAGACGGCCGCCGCTACGCCCGCTTCGCCCGCGCCGTGGCGAGCGCGCCGTCGCACGAGGCCAGCAGCCCCCGTGTCAGGCGCGTCAGCGTCTCGAGATCCCCGGCGACGAGCGTGCCGAACAGTTCGTCGTTGACGCTCACCTGCAGCGGCGCAACGTCCCGGATCGCCGTCCACGCCTTTGCCGTGAGGACCAGCAGGACCCGGCGGCGATCGACGGCGTCTGGACGCTTCTCCAGGAGGCCGAGCGCCACCAGCCGGCGCGTCTCGGTGACGACGAACGGCACGCTGACGCGGAGCCGCTCGGCGAGATCGCCGACCGTCACATCGTCGCCGAGATGGGACAGCGTCATCAGGATGTTGTACTGCGGCGGCGTCACGCCCATGGCGCGCGCAATGGCCTCGCGGATCTGCTGCAGCCGGGCGGAGAAGTCGACGAGGTCGCTCACGAGATCGCGGAACCGGCGGTCGCTGCCATCCACGAGCAGCGCGGCCCGCGACGTCGTCTGCGGCGGGATCCTGCCCGGAGCGGCCAGTTCGTCGTCTGCCATCCGATTCATCCCTCGCGACCCCTCCCGGCCTGCGTTAGCGCACGCCATCCTCGCAGGCAAAGTGTCCAGTCGCCGGGCGCTCCCGCCTAAAATTAGATAATCGACATAGCTAAGCTAGTTATCAATCATCAGTCCATGCCGGACACCGAGGCGAGGACCGCTGATGCCGAAGTCCGCCGAGAGCCACCTCCGCAGCCTCGACGATGGCCGTTGCGTCTACATCGACGGCGCCCGGGTGGAGAACGTCGCCGAGCATCCGGCCTTCCGCAACGCCGCCCGCACCATCGCGGGCCTCTACGACTTCCAGGCCCTGCCCGAGAACCTCGACAGGATGACCATCGAGGCCGGCAACGGCGCCCGCGTCAGCCGGGCGTGGCAGCTGCCGACCTCCTACCAGGAGCTCGTCGCCCGCCGCGAGGCGCTGGTTGCCTGGGCCGAGCTGCATCACGGCTTCATGGGCCGCGCGCCCGACCATGTCGGCTCCACCATCGGCGCCATGTTCATGGGCCTCGACGTCTACGCGGCGCACGCCGGTGGCCGGCCCGGCGTCGTCGGCGACTACTACCGCTATGCCAGCCAGAACGACCTCTATGTCTCCTACGTCATCATTGATCCGCAGGGCGACCGCTCGCGGCCCACCGGCTCGGAGGGCAATGCCGACCTCGCGGTGGCGATCGTCGACGAGGATGCCGGCGGCATCACCGTGCGCGGCTCGAAGATGCTCGGCACTGGCGCGGTGCTGTCCAACGAGGTGCTGGTCACGACGCTGCGCCCGCTGCGGGAGGACGAAGCCCGCTACGCCTTCACCGCCGCCGTGCCGATGAACCTGCCCGGCCTGAAGCTCTTGTCGCGCCGCTCCTACGAGGAGGCGGCCCCGTCGTCCTTCGACTACCCGCTGTCGAGCCGGTTCGACGAGAACGATGCCCTGCTCTGCTTCGACGACGTGAAGATCCCGTGGGATCGCGTCTTCGTGCATCGCGACACCGCCGCCCAGCTGGCGCAGTGGCACGACACGCCCGCCCATGCCTACCAGAACTACCAGGCGGAGATCCGCCTCCTGGTCAAGCTGCGCTTCCTCGTCGGCCTGGCGCGCAAGATCACCGAGACCATCGGTACCATCAACTACCCGCAGGTGCGCGAGACCCTCGGAGAACTCGCCGGCCATGTCGGCATGATCGAGGCGTTCGTCTACGGCATGGAGGCGAAGGGCCGCCACCGGGGCCGGTATTTCCTGCCGGACGCCGGGCTGGTCTATGCCGCTCAGGTGCAGTCGCAGGCGCTCTATCCGAAGATCGTCCAGACCCTGCGCGAACTGTCGGGGGGCGGTGTGCTGATGCTGCCGTCCTGCGTCGAGGACTTCCACCACGCCGACATCGCGCCGCTGATCGGCCGCACGCAGTATTCCCCGGCCATGAGCTCCGGGGAGCGGGTCAAGCTGTTCAAGCTGGCCTGGGATGCGGTCGGCTCCGAGTTCGCCTCTCGTCATGCGCAGTACGAGATCTTCTACTCCGGCCCTCGGGTGGTGACGACCGGCATGGCCTTCCGCACCTTCGACTGGGCGAGGGCCACCGGCGCGGTCGACGCGATGCTCGGCAGCTACCCGACGCCGGACCTCGCCTCCCCGTCCCCCACCCCCGCTCCGCCCACGGCGCTGGCGAACTGAGGAACGTCATGGAGCCCCTCACTCTCGAAGGCATCACCGTCGCCCCGGGGACGAGCGTGCGCGCGAGCCTGCCGGCCCTCGAGCTCGCCGACGGCACGGCGGTGAACCTGCCACTGCTGCTCATCAACGGCGTGCGCCCGGGTTCCCGGCTCTATATCGGCGCCGGCATCCACGGCGATGAGGTCAACAGCATCGCGCTCGTCACCCGCGCGCTGGCGACGATCGACCCGCAGCAACTCGCGGGCAGCATCGTCTGCGTGCCCGTCCAGCAACCGCTCGCCCTGCAGGCCGACCATCGCCTGCCGCTCGCCCAGTTCCTGAAATCGCCGCTGGACCAGGTGCCGGCCGACGCCTGGACCTGCTTTCCCGGCGACCCCGACGGCAACATCGCCCAGGTGATGGCGGCGACGCTGTTCCGCCTGATCACGCGGTGCGACTACGCTTTAGACGTCCACACCCCGACGCGCGGCGGCAGATATGTGCCGATCGCCATCCTCCCGCATCACTCGCTCGGGGCCCATGCCGCCAAGGCCGAAGAGATGGCGCAGGGGCTCGGCACCGGATGGATCATGCGCGGCGAGCACGGCATGTACATCAGCGACGGCATCCTCTGCGTCGAGGCCACCCGGGCCGGCGTGCCGTGCCTGACCTTCGAGATCGGCGAGGGCGGGCGGCTCGACGGGGAGTTCGTCGAGATCGGGGAGCGGTGCGTGCTGAACCTGCTGCGCTCCCTCGGCATGATCGCCGGCGAGCCCGCGGCACCGGCCGAGACATACCTGATGCGCGACTTCCTCGGCATCCGCGCCCGGCACGGCGGGCTGCTCGTGACCGAGGCGGCGCTCGGCCAGGCGGTGGCAGCGGGGCAGGTGCTATGCCGCATCTTCAACATCTACGGCGACGAAGTGGAGGTCGTGACGGCGCCGGAGGACGGCCTGTTCGTTCGCGCCACGACCCTCGGCACCGTTTCCCGCGGCGAGCGAGTGGCCACGCTCGGGCTCCTCTGACGTTCCGGCCCCTTCCGCGGGGGTGATGCCACTGCGGGCGTAACGGCCCGCGCGGTGGGCAAAAAAGCAGCACCGACCTCCGCGCGACCGGCGACCGCGCCCTCGGCGACTGGCACGTCGCTTGCTTCATTGCATCCTGCGCAAGTCTACTTGCATGCGGTTTAACTGAAATTGCCGCCTGCTCCGGTGGGTACAGCGGCTTGCCTCAGCCACAAACACGGAGACGAAGCATGAGCGTTCGCCTGTCCTTCACGATGGCCGCGGCGATCTCCGCAGGCCTGCTGTTCGCCGATGCCGCCGCGGCCATGGACCCGGCCTGCGAGCCGGACAAGCTCGCCACCAAGTATCCCGGCCTCGTCGGCAAGACCGTCAAGTTCGGCGCCGACCCGCAGACCCCGCCCTATGTCGCGCGTGATCCCGCCGACTTCGACAAGCTCCGCGGCATCGCCGTCGACCTCGCGAAGGTCGTCATGGACTGCGCCGGCGCAAAGTACGAGTTCGTCCTCGGGGCCTGGTCGGGCATCCTGCCGGCGGTCACGTCCGGCCAGCTCGATGCGATGTGGGACGACCTCTACTACAAGCCCGACCGCGCCAAGAACATCGACTTCGTCATGTACATGGGCGCCGGCACCGGGGCCCTCGTGCCGGCCGGCAACCCGAAGGGCGTCGCGACCCTCTCCGACTTCTGCGGCAAGTCCGTCGCCTACGGCGTCGGCAGCATCGAGGAGGCGGCCACGCTGAAGCAGCAGGAAGCCTGCACCGCCGAGGGCAAGGAACCCATCACGACGATGCCGTTCCAGGATCTCGCCGCCGGGCTGCGACTGCTCGAGAGCGAGCGCACCGACATCCTGATGTGGGACCTCGGCTACGTCGACTTCATCGCGGCCTCCAACCCGACGAAGTTCTCGCGCGCCTTCTCGATCGTCAGCGGCTTCGAGATCGGCGTCGGCATCAAGAAAGGCAACGAGGATCTCGTCAAGGCCGTCTACGACGGACTGAAGATCATGCAGGCCAACGGCACGCAGAAGGAGATCTTCGCGCGGTACAACACCGACGACGCGCTGCAGATCCCGATCGTCATCAAGACGGAATGAGACGCGGCGGGCGCTCGCCGCCCGCTCGTCGTCGCGGCATGCCGGACCGGTCCGCCGGTCCGGCATCCTTCCGTCTGCTGGCTGCCCGGAGGACGGCGGCCTCCGAAGCGCGGGGTCCTCGCACATGACACGACTGGGAAGAGCCGGTCTCGCCGCCGGGGTGGCGGCACTGGTCGGTCTCGCGCCGGCGCGGGCACAGGCCCCGACCGGATCGAGCCTCGAGGACATGGCGAGCGGCCTGACCTCGGTCGATCCCTACGCGACCATGGCCTTCGGCTGGTTCTGGGAGTTCCTGTCCTACTGCGGCTCCGCCTTCCTGTGGGAGGGCGCTTGGGTCGCCGTCCGGATCACCGCCATCTCGATGACCCTCGGCCTCCTGCTCGGCCTCGTGCTGGCGCTGATGCGGCTGTCTCCGCTCGCGCTCGTGCGGGCGGTGTCGTGGTTCTATATCTGGATCACCCGCGGCACCCCGCAGCTGCTGCAGCTCGTCTTCATCTTCAACGCGCTGCCCTTCGTCGGCCTGAAGTTCGACAGCTTCACCACCGCCGTCATCGGCTTCTCGCTCAACCAGGCCGCCTTCAGCGCGGAGATCATTCGCGGCGGCATCCTCTCGGTCAATCGCAACCAGTCGGTCGCGGCCTCCTCGCTCGGCATGGGCCCGTTCCTGTCGCTGCGCCGGATCATCCTCCCCCAGGCGATGCGCGCCATCCTGCCCGGCGTCGGCAACGACACGATCGCCATGCTCAAGCTGACGTCGATCGCTTCGATCGTCTTCGTCAACGAGCTGACCTTCCGGTCGCAGCAGATCGTCGGGCAGAACAACAAGTTCTTCACGGTCTTCGCGGCCACCGGCGTGATCTACCTGATCCTGGTGAGTATCATCTCGGTGGCCCAGGGCTGGGCGGAGCGACGCTTCGACCTCGAACGGGACCGGCGCCCCACCAGCGACCTCGGGCGCCTGTTCGGCTTCCGCCTGAAGCCGGAGGCAGCCCTTCCGCCGGTGCCGATCCCGGCGGACGTGCGGCCGGAGGAGCCGCAGGCGGCCCGCGCCGCCGAGGCGGACGACCTCTTCCGGACGCTGGTGAACGCCGACGCCGACCCGGTGCCGCGCGGCGAGCCGCTGGTGGTCTGCCGGAACGTGCAGAAGGAATACGGGTCGAACAAGGTGCTGAACGGCCTCGACCTCACGGTCAACCGGGGCGAGGTCGTCGTCCTGCTCGGGCCGAGCGGGTCCGGCAAGAGCACCTTCCTGCGCACGATCAACCACCTGGAATCGGTGGACTGGGGCACCATCACCGTCGGCGGTGCCTATGTCGGCTATCAGATGCTGGCGGGCGGCCAGCCGCGCCCGACGGGCCGACTGGCCAAGGCGCGGGCGGACGCCCGCATCGCCATGGTGTTCCAGCACTTCAACCTGTTCAACCATCTGAGCGCGCTGGAAAACGTCATGGAGGCGCCGGTCCGCGTGTTCGGAATCAAGCCCGAGATCGCGCGCGAGACGGCGACGCGGCTGCTCGGCGAGGTCGGCCTTCAGAACCACCTCCATCACCTGCCGCACCGCCTGTCCGGCGGCCAGCAGCAGCGCGTCGCGATCGCCCGCGCGCTCGCCATCTCGCCGCGCCTGATGCTGTTCGACGAGCCGACCTCGGCGCTCGATCCGGAACTCGTCGGCGAGGTTCTCGGCGTCATGCGCAAGCTCGCCGACGCCGGCATGACGATGGTGGTGGTGACCCACGAGATCCGCTTCGCCCGCGAGGTCGCCGACCGCGTCGTCTTCATCGACGGCGGCGTCGTGGTCGAGGAAGGCCCGCCCGAGCAGGTGATCGACAACCCGACCCACGAGCGCACGCGCCGCTTCCTGCGGGCGGTCAGTCATGGCTGAACGGACGCGCGGGCGCTCAGAACGTCGGCGGGGTGTTGATCCAGATCACCCGGCAGTTCTCGTCGCCGGCGGCGCGGTAGCTGTGGATGCGGTCCGACAGGAAGAAGAAGCTGTGCCCCGTCGGCACCCGGTAGGGCTCCCCCTCGACGATGAGCTCGAGCTCGCCGGTCAGCACGTAGCCGACCTCTTCCCCGGCGTGCTGGAACGGCCCGCACATCGGCCCGCCGGCCGGCATCTCCAGGAGCAGGCCCTCCAGCTGGCGGTGCTGGGAGAACGGGGTGAGGATTTCGGCCGTGCTGCCGTCCCCTTCCTCGGCCGCGCTGCGGGTGTAGCGCGGCCGGTCGTTCGGCCCGTAGACGGTGCAGATCTCGTCGTCCTTCGGGTCGAGCAGCGCGGCGACGTTGACGTTCAGCGCCTTGCAGAGCCGGTGCAGCGTGCTCAGCGACGGCACCACCAGCGAGTTCTCGATGCGCGACAGGAGGCTCTCCGAGCACCCTGCCGCCGCGGCGAGGTCCTTCAGCCGCAGTCTGTGCATCCGGCGCAGGTAGCGCACGCGCGGGCCGACGGCCGGCAGTCCATCGTCGCCAGGATCGCTCTCGACACTCGCCATCGTCGCACCGTCCGGGTTCCCGGCCACCTCCGTCGACGTGACCGGGGATGCGTGGCGTTCGAGATTCGCACGCGCACGCCCGCCCCTCCTTAACAGAACCCTTGCGGCTTGTGCAGAACGCAAGCGGGAGGCGAATTTCCGCAAGCATCTAAAGTTTGTTGCATTAAACGCAAGTCACTTGCATACCTGAGTGCGGCGACGGCGGAGAGGATCAGCGATGCGGATGTCGATCGACGTGGGGGGCACCTTCACCGACCTGATGGTCGACGTCCCCGGCCGTGCCGCGACCATGTTCAAGTCGCCGACCACCTATCCGGACCCGATCGGCGGCATCCTCGGCGCCATCGAGCTGGCGGCCGGCGCCCACGGCCTCAGCGTCCGCGATCTGCTGGCCGGCACCGAGATCCTGTTCCACTCGACGACGCGCGCCATCAATGCCGTCGTCACCGGCAACGCCGCCCGCACCGCCCTTCTGGTCACGGAGGGTCACCCGGACATCCTCCTCATCCGCGAGGGCGGCCGGACCGACCCCTTCAACTATCGCACCCCCTATCCGGCGCCCTACATCGCCCGCTCGCTGACCTTCGAGATCCCCGAGCGCATCTGGGCGGACGGCCGCGTGCACGTGCCGCTCGACGAGGACGCGGCCCGCGTCACGATCGAGCAGCTGAAGGCGAAGAAGGTCGAGGCGGTCGCCGTCTCGCTGATCTGGTCGATCGTCAATCCGCGGCACGAGCAGCGCCTCGGCGAACTCCTCGAGGCGCACCTGCCGGGCGTGCCCTACACGCTGTCCCACCGGCTGAACCCGACGGTGCGCGAATACCGCCGCACCTCGTCCTGCGCCATCGACGCCTCGCTGAAGCCGATCATGAGCGACTATCTGCGCTCCCTGAAGCAGCGGCTGGAAGAGCGCGGCCTCTCCGGGCAGATCTTCGCCGTGACGTCGCAGGGCGGCCTCGTCGACGTCGCCGATCTCGCCGAGCGTCCGATCCTGGCGCTGAACTCCGGGCCGGCCATGGCCCCGGTCGCCGGCCGGCATTTCGCCGATCTGGAAGGCGCCTCCACCGCCATCGTCACCGATGCCGGCGGCACCACATACGACGTCTCGCTGGTGAAGGACGGCGCCCTGCCGTGGACCCGCGAGACCTGGCTCGGGCCGATCTATCAGGGCCACCTCACCGGCTTCCCCTCGGTGGACGTGAAGAGTGTCGGCGCGGGCGGCGGCTCGATCGCGCGCGTCGACAGTGCCGGCCTCCTGCATGTCGGCCCGGAAAGCGCCGGCTCGACGCCCGGCCCGGTCTGCTACGGCCGCGGCGGCACGAAGCCGACGGTGACGGATGCCGCCGTCGTGCTCGGCTACATCGACCCCGCCTTCTTCCTCGGCGGCCAGATGAGTCTTGCCCTCGAGGCGGCCCGCGACGCCATCGAGGCCGATGTCGCCGGACCCCTCGGCCTCAGCGTCGAGGAGGCGGCGCTCTCCATCCTCGATCTCACGACCGAGGGCATGGTCAACGCCATCGAGGACATCACCGTCAAGCAGGGCATCGACCCGCAGGAGACGGTGATGATCGGCGGCGGCGGGGCGGCAGGCATCAATGCTGTGCTGATCGCGCGGCGGCTGCGCTGCGACACCATCATCTTCCCTGACGTCGGCGCGGCGCTGAGTGCCGCCGGCGCGATGATGTCGGAGCTGACGACGGACTATTCCCGCATCGGCTTCATGAAGACCACAGCGTTCGATGCCGAGCGCGCCAACGCCATCCTCGCCGAACTGGCCGGCCGCGCACAGGCCTTCTTCGACAAGGCGGGGCCGGATGCCCGCGACCGGCGGATCGACCTCTCCATCGAGGCCCGCTACCCCTCGCAGGTCTGGGAGATCGAGGTGCCGCTGCGCGGCGCGCGCTTCGAGACCGAGGACGATGTCGCCGCGCTGATCGCCGACTTCCACGCCCGCCACACGGACTTGTTCTCCTTCCGCGACGACGGCGACGCCGTCGAGATCATGAGCTGGCGGGCGCTCGCCCGCTGCCGCCTGTCGGACGCCACCGCGATCCGCCTCGCCGACGATGCGAAGGGCCTCGACGCCCGCTCGCACCGCCGGATGTTCTTCCGCGAAACCGGGCTGGTCGACGCCCCGGCCTACCGGCTCGAGCAGCTGCCGGTGGATGCCGAGGTCGAGGGCCCGGCGATCGTCGACAGCAACTTCACCACCATCGTCATCAACCCCGGCGCCCGCGCGGTGCGGCGCCCCGGCGGCCATCTCGTCGTCCACAGCGCGGCTGAGGAGAGGACATGAACATCGAGGCCCCGTCCCCGCCCGCCACCCGCTTCGACGGCGTGAAGATGGCGATCATGCAGAAGCGCTTCGACGGCGTGACCCGCAAGATGGCCAACACGCTGCTGCGCACCGCAAGGTCCGGCGTCATCAACACCGCGCGCGACTTCTCCTGCGCGCTGGTCACCGCCGACTGCGAGCTCCTCACCGCCGCCGACAGCTATCCGATCCACGTCATCGGCGGCGCCGACCTGATGGCGCGCGCGATGCTCGACATCCATCCGGACGTGAAGCGCGGCGACGCCTTCCTGCACAACTCGCCCTATCACGGCAATTCGCACGCCGCCGACCACACCATCCTGGTGCCGGTGTTCGACGACGACGACGTCCACCGCTTCACGGTGGTCGCGAAGGCCCACCAAGCGGACTGCGGCAACTCGCTGCCCACCACCTACATGGGCAGCGCGCGGGACGTCTACGAGGAAGGCGCGCTGATCTTCCCGGCCGTGAAGGTGCAGTCCGACTACGCCGACAATCGCGACATCATCAACATGTGCCTCATGCGCATCCGCGTGCCCGAGCAGTGGCGCGGCGACTATCTCGCCATGCTCGGCGCCGCCCGCATCGGCGAGCGCGAGATCGTCCGCATGGGCCGCGAGCTCGGCTTTGGCGCGCTCACCGAACACGCGGCGCAATGGTTCGACGTCACCGAACGCCAGATGGTCGACGTCATCTCCACCATCCGATCCGGCCGCGCCCGCGCCACCTGCACCCACGATCCCCTGCCCGGCACGCCGCCGGGCGGCATCCCCGCCACCGCCGACGTCACCGTCGACGCCGCGAGCGGCCGCATCGTCGTCGACCTCACCGACAACATCGACTGCCTGCCCGTCGGCGTGAACCTCAGCCACGCCTGCGCGCGCACCGCCGCGCTGGTGGGCGTGCTCAACAGCCTGCCCCGCCCCGTGACGCCGAACGCCGGCAGCCTCAGGCGGATCGAGGTCCGGCTGCGCGAGAACTGCGTGGTCGGCATTCCGCGCCACCCGCACTCCACCTCGGTCGCCACCACCAACCTCGGCGACCGCGTCTCGAACGCCGTGCAGCTCGCCATGGCCGCCATCGACCCGAGCGTCGGCATGGCGGAAGGCGGCGCGGCGCTGCCGCCCTCCGCCGGCGTCATTTCTGGCAACGACCCGCGCAACGGCCACGCCTTCGTCAACGAGGTGATCCTCGCGGCTGGCGGCGGCCCGGGCACCCCCGTCCAGGACGGCTGGCTGTCGCTGTTCTGCATGGGCAACGCCGGCATGCCCTTCTACGACAGCATCGAGATCGACGAGATGCTGCATCCGATGATGATCGAGACCCGCAAGATCCTCGTCGACAGCGAAGGTGCCGGCACCTTCCGAGGCGCCCCGGGCATCATGACGACGTTCCGTCCGGTCGACTGCGACTTCGAGCTCGGCTTCTGCAGCGACGGCACCGTCAATCCCTCGCTCGGCACGCGCGGCGGCGGCGACGCGCAGCCGGCCCGCCAGTATCTGGAATCCGACGCCGGCGAGGTCGTCCCCCTCGCCACGTCCGAGCACGTGCACGTGCGGGCGGACCAGCGGGTCGTGTCGCTGTCGAACGGCGGCGGCGGCTTCGGCGCGCCCGGCGCCCGCGACCCCGCTCGCGTCGCCGCAGACGTCGCGGAGGGCTGGGTGAGCGAGGAGCGCGCCCGCGCCGTCTACCGGGTGGCCCTCACCGCCGATCTTGCGGTCGACGTGGCCGCGACCGCAGCGCTGCGCGCCGGCTGAGGCGCGGGGATGAACGTGCGCGATCGGCTGGCGCAAGCGGCAAGGGCGAACGGCGACAGCCTCGTCGCCATCGCCCTGCGGCTGCTGGCGAAGCGCAGCGAGACCCCACCCGGCGACACCAACGCCATCGCCGACGAGGTGGTGGCAATCCTCGCCGACACGCCCTGCATCGAGGTCGAGCGCCACCCCGGCGCCGACCATGTGATGAACCTCGTCATGCGCCTCAGCGGCGGCCGGCCCGGCCGCCGCCTGATCCTGAACGGGCACCTCGACACCTTCCCGCTCGGCAGCCGCGCGGCCTGGACGGCCTCGCCGGACGGCGAGGTTCGCGACGGCCGGCTCTACGGCCTCGGCATCTCCGACATGAAGGGCGGGCTCGCCGCCATCCTGTTCGCGCTGATCCATCTCGCCGCTGTCCGTGAGGCCCTCGCCGGCGAGGTCGTCGCCACCTTCGCCGGCGACGAGGAGACCATGGGCGTGCTCGGCTCGAAGCTGCTGCTCGACACCGTGCCGCACGCCCGCGGCGACGCCATGATCAGCGCCGACGCCGGCTCGCCGCGGGTGCTGCGCTTCGGCGAGAAGGGCATGATCTGGCTGAAGCTCACCGCCCACGGCCGATCGGCCCACGCCGCCCACGTCCACCGCGGCGACAGCGCCATCGAGAAGCTGGTCGACGCCCTCGCCGCCCTGCGCGCCATCAGGGATCTGCCGGTGGACGCGCCGCCGCGCGTGCTGGATGCGATCGCCGCCGCGTCAGGGGCCTCCGAGGCGCTCTCGGGAGCGGGCGAGAGCGACGTGCTGCGCCGCGTCACCCTCACCATCGGCACGATCTCCGGCGGCCGGCTCCCCAATCTCGTCGCCGACCACGCCCAGGCGACGGTCGATGTCCGCCTGCCCGTCGGTACCACCGTCGCCGCGGTCGAGCGGGAGATCGTCCGGATCGCGACCCTCCACGACGTCGGCGTCGAGATCACCCGTCGCTACGAACCGAACTTCACCGATCCGGACCACCCGATCATCGGCCTCCTGTCCGCCAACTGCGCGGCGCGGCTCGGCACCGTTCCCGCCGTGACGATGCGGGTCGGCGCCTCCGACGCCCGGCACTATCGCGGCGCGGGGGTGCCGACCGTCGTGTGCGGACCGACCGCCTACAACATGGGCGCCGCAGACGAGCACGTGTTCGTCGAGGAACTGGTGGCCCTCGGCGAAATCTTCGCCGTGACGGCCTTCGACTATCTCAACGGCTGAGAGACGGGGGCCAGCACCATGTCCGGGTTCGCGGGAAAGACCGTGCTCGTCACCGGCGCCGGCTCCGGCATCGGGCGGGCCCATGCCCTCCATTTCGCCGGCCTCGGCGCCACCGTGATCGCCCACGACATCACGCCGGCCGCCCTCGCCGCCACGCTGGGCGAACTCGAAGGCGCCGGCCGCACGGCGATCCCCTTCTCCTGCGACATGCTGGAGGCCGAGCGCTTCGAGGCCGGCATCCGCGCCCTCGACGCGGCGCACCCGGTCGACGTGCTGATCAACAACGCTGGCATCGCCGGCGACGGCGCCCTCGAGGACGTGGACGCCGCCTTCATCCGCCACGTCTTCGACGTCAACGTCGGCGGCACGATCTCCGCGACGCGCGGCGTCCTCGACGGCATGAAGCGGCGCCGTGCGGGGCGGATCGTCAACACCTCCTCCAACTGGGGGGTGGTCGGCCACGCGAATTCGTCGATCTACGCCGCCTCCAAGGCGGCGATCCTCGGGCTGACGAAGTCGTGGGCGCGCGAGTTCGCGCCGTGGGGCATCACGGTCAACGCCATCGCGCCCGGCGGCATCGAGACGGCGCTCCTGGAGACGAGCCCGGAGCGCATCGCCCGCATCCCGCTCCGCCGCCACGGCCGGCCCGAGGAGGTGGCGAGGCTCGCGGCGTTCCTCGCCTCCGAAGCCGCCGACTACATCACCGGGACGGTGACCCACCTCAACGGTGGCGAGGAGATCGTCGGCTGACGGCAACCACGGGCGGGCGGCGCCGGAACGCCCCCGCCACGCCGGCCCTCACCCCTTGATGTACCACCCCCACGGCTCATCCGAGGCGTAGCGCGTCACCTGCTTCACCGAGAGGTAGTTCTCCAGCCCCCAGACGCCGAGCTCCCGCCCGATGCCGCTGCGCTTGACGCCGCCCCAGGGGGCCTCGCTGAAGGTCGGTTGCGAGCAGTTGATCCAGACGATGCCGGCCTCGAGATCGCGCGCCACCCGCTCCGTCCGCTCCTCGTCCTTCGACATCACCGCCGCGGCGAGCCCATAGGGGCTGTCGTTGGCGAGGCGCAGCCCCTCCGCCTCGCCGTCGAACGGCTTCACGCAGACGACCGGCCCGAAGATCTCCTCCCGCCAGGCGGCGGACGTCTCCGGCACGTCGGTGAGCACCGTCGGTTCGACGAAGTAGCCGCGGTCGCGGTGCTGCGGCACGCGGCCGCCGGTGGCGATCTTCGCCCCGTCGCGGACGCCCTCGCCGATCATGCCGAGCACCTTCTCGTGCTGGCCGCGGCTGACGAGCGGGCCAAGCAGCACGCCCTCCTCCATCCCGCCGCCGATGGTGATCTTGCGGGCTTCCGCGACGAGGCGCTCCAGCACCTTGTCGTAGAGCGGCCGCTCGACCAGCACCCGCGAGGTCGCCGAGCACACCTGGCCCTGGTTCCAGAAGATGCCGAACAGGATCCACTCGACGGCGGCCTCGACGTCGCTGTCGGCGAACACCAAGAACGGCGACTTGCCGCCGAGTTCCAGCGACACCGCCTTGATGTCCTCGGCCGCCGCCGCCATCACCCGCCGCCCGGTGGCGAGGCTGCCGGTGAAGGCGAGCTTGTCGACACGCGGATGGCGCGTCAGCGGCTCGCCGGCATCGCGCCCGAGCCCCGGCACGACGTTGAGCACGCCCGCCGGCAGCCCCGCCTCGCCGGCGATGGCGCCGAGTTCGAGCGCCGTCAGCGGCGTCAACTCGGACGGCTTCAGCACCATCGTGCAGCCGGCGGCGAGCGCCGGCGCGACCTTCCAGGCCGCCATCAGCATCGGGTAGTTCCACGGGATGATGGCGCCGGCGACGCCGACCGCCTCGCGCCGCACCTTCGAGGTGAAGCGCGGATCGCCGACCGCGACCGGCTGCTCCTGCCGACCGTCCAGTTCCTCGGCGAGGCCGGCATAGAAGTCGAAGCAGCCGGCGGTGTCGTCGATGTCCCACTTCGCCTCGGGCAGCGGCTTGCCATTGTCGGCGACCTCGATCGCCGCGAGCTCGTCGCGGCGGGCGCGAATGCCCGCTGCGATGGCGCGCAGGATCGTCGCCCGCTCGGCGCCGCTCGTGCGCTTCCACGCCGGCAATGCGGCAGCGGCAGCCTGCACCGCCCGGTCGACGTCCACCGCCGTACCGGCCGCGACGCTGGCGATCGGCTGCTCGGTGGCCGGATCGATCACCTCGAAGGTGCCGCCCGCCGCCGGCTTCTCCCAGCGCCCGCCGATGTAGAGACCGTCCCGCATCCCCGCTCCTCCGCCACTCCGGCCCGAACCTGTCGAACGCTAGACTGCATTATTTTCGTCAAAAGTACACATTTGCGCTGGACGTCCCCCGCCCCTCGCGCTTCACTGCTGCATCGGCACCCCCGCGGGGATCGGGATGCGGGGGCGCGCAATGGCGGATCCGCGTGCCCTCGCACCGGCCACCCGCACGAAGGGGAACGGCAATGGCATTCATCGACCACAAGGCGCGCCTTCTCGGCGCCGCGGCCGCCATCGGACTGCTCGTCGCGGGCCCGGCGGCCCTGGCCCAGGACGCCTCGAAGGGCAAGATCGTCATCGGCAACTGGGACGGCTACATGCCGCCGGACCTGCTCGAGCGCTTCAAGGCGGCGACCGGCTACGACGCCGAGCTCACCGTCCACGCCACCAACGAGGAGGTGATGGGCAAGGTCGTCGCCGGCGGCGGCAAGGGCTACGACGTGCTGTTCGTCTCCGCTCCGTTCGCCCAGGCGCTGAACGCCCTGAAGCTCTCCGCCCCGATCGACCACGCGAAGATCCCGAACCTCGCGAACCTCTATCCCGAGGGCTCGCAGCTGAAATACGACCCCGGCAACACCTTCTCCGTCCCCTACGCCTGGGGCACGACGGGCCTCTGCTACCGCACCGACCTCGTCGAGGGTTCGCCGGACAGCTGGCAGGCGCTGATGAACCCGCCGGACGCCCTGAAGGGCAAGATCACCATGCTCGCGACCGACCGCTGGCTGCTCGGTGCCGGCTTCAAGTCGCTCGGCTTCTCGGTGAACGAGACCGACCCGGCGAAGATCGACCAGGCGCGCGACGCCCTGATCGCGGCGAAGAAGAACCTGCTCTCCTACGACGACACGACGTTCTACTCGAAGCTCGTGTCGGGCGAGGCCTCGCTGGTGCACGCCTGGGACGGCTGGTGCAACTACGGCATCGCCGAGAACAAGGACATCACCTACGTCATCCCGAAGGAGGGCACCGACCTCTGGACGGACACCATGGTCGTCACCGCCGCGTCGGAGAACAAGGACGCCGCCCACGCCTTCATCGACTTCGTGCTGTCGGAAGACGTCGGCAAGTGGGTGACCGAGAACATCATGTACAAGACGCCCAACAAGAAGGCGATGGAGGCCCTCGACCCCGCCCTCCTCGAGCAGTTCCCGAACATGAAGATGACGCCGGCCGAGCTTCTCGCCCAGGAACAGATGGTCGATGTCGGCCAGGCGCAGAAGGCCTACTCGCGCGCCGTCACCGAGATCATGAACGCCAAGTGATCT
>JAESFK010000060.1_pt1 | contig 135542 bp, 87 predicted proteins | sample 9269391 | NCBI WGS metagenome assembly JAESFK01 (sample SAMN14506231, study PRJNA617097) | algae metagenome | isolation source: Drouetiella hepatica UHER 2000/2452 and co-occurring heterotrophs from... | place: Slovakia: Slovak Paradise National Park, Hrabusice, Kosice Region | collected... | reverse complement strand
TCACTTCTTTGCGTGCCCAAAATCGTCCGGTGCTGGAGTATTTAGTCCAAGCCTGTCGCGCCAAACGGCAGGCTCAATCTGCTCCCTCTTTGTTGCCTACTCAAGACTACACCCCTTGAACGATTACATCGGTTGGATGCTGAGTCAGCGCTATCACTTTGAGTTGTTGCTGTTGTCCAACGGTTGGACGACTAGGTTTTTGATGAGTGATGAGGTTGAGCAGTTGGCTCAATCCACCACTCAGATACTGCTTGAGCCAACCGGGCAGCGTATCGTAACCTGCTGACACATCTCAATGGAATGACTGCCTTGTTGGAGCAATTTGATGGCATCCAAACGCTGACGGATGTACTGTTGCTAGTGACGGTAGTGGAGTTTCTGCCATTCATCAAGATCAAAAGGCTTTGCTTGTAAGGTTTGCGTCTGATTCATTTCCTACTCTCATGTTTTACTCAATTTTATATTGACAAGAGAGTAAGCAGGTGTGGACGACCCAACAAGTGTTGCTGACGATCGCCAAGTAGCGTTTAGCCATTTGCAGACGATTCGGTCGCATGGGGCGATTCTGCAGAACTAGCTGCGCTACTCAAATTCGCTTTCCAGTTCTCACAGACATAATCAGATGTGCCCTTGGCAGCCTTCTTGACAATGAGTGAACCCACTACCACGGCAACGGACTGAGGTAACCCTAGGCTTCCGACTAGAACAGGTGTCAGTAGTCCAGTCATTTTTGCGGCAGCTTCAGTCGTTTTAGCGCTCATCAATTTATCGAGTTCTGCGGCTAGTTCACCCTTGCCACCGATCGGGGAACAGAGAACGTTGTAGGCTTTAGGGCTAATCGAAGTAAAAACATTTAGTCCAGCTTTGAAGAGGTCATCGAATGCGCCCCTCGGTACGGGAATGTCTTCAATTGAATTAACAGAGACTTCTTCGGGATTAGCCTCTACATACTGGGACACTGCCCCAAGCTGTGCTGTTAGATCGTCTTCATCAAGCTCTGCTAGACCCCGAGCAACTGCCTCAACTTCTGCCATAGTTTACCCCCTCTAAAGAAGTCCTTTCGCCTTCTGCATTATACAGAACCTGAATAGCAGAAAAACACTTGTAATGTTTCCCACTTTCCCATGTCTAGAACACTACCTCTTTCTCCTTGAAAGGTTTACTCATCAGGCTGTAACGAATTACTTTCATTCTGATCTTCTCTAAATCTTCTTCAGCGATCGTGTCAAGTTGAGCGCCATAGGCATCTGGAGAAGCAGGAAATAGGAAAAAGCGGAGTCGTGTGGGCGATGAGAAAAGGCAGATTTCGCGCAGCCCTAGTTTGCCTTGCATTGCAAACAGATAGCTGGATTTTGTTTCTCCCGGCAGCAAGCCATTGAAGATAATCTCTTCATCATTCCAAAGCGTTTCGAGTTGAAATCGACCTGTCTCATCAAATCCCACCATGTAAATGTGCAAGGAGCTAGAAGTAGGGTTTTTGATGCTGAGTTGACAAAAGCTTTTAGGTTCAATCAAATATGCCTGACTTTCTCCAAAGGGTTGAGATTCGATCGCCAGAAGCTGCTCCTTGCTTTGACCTGTCAAGACTGTAACCTCTGGCAAAAAGCCTGTTTCCGGAATGGACAAAACAGGAATCCAGCAGGGAAGGCGGATTTGAATTTTTCTTAAGTCGTTATTGGAAAGCGGAATGAGTGACTCTTGAAGATCGAAGCCTACCAGTACATCAATGATTTGAGTCACTCGCTGAAAATCCCTCTCCGCCAGCCTCAGCTGATACTCTAGATAGAGCGCTTCCGCGCTAGTAGGATTGAGAGCGATCGTTTGCTCCGTCAGTTCCTTAAATAGGGTAAATTGACCCGTTTGTAGAGCAGACAACGCACGAGCTTTGAGCGTATCAAAGCTTTGGTCTCGTAAGGCAATTATCATCTCTCCTTTCTCATCACGGTGAAAGGAACCAAATTCCGGAGTTTGGGCAGATCCAGAAACCTGTCCTACTTTTTGCTGAAGATAGAGTCCTAGCTCAGAAGAGGTGATGAAACCATTGCCGTCGGTATCAGCTTCACCCCAGTTGAAGCCGTTAATCAGCGTTCCCGTGAAGAGAGAATGCCCTGGAACAGGTCCACCATCTAAAGCAAGTTGGTCTTGTTTTGCGGAGGTAATTACCTTACGACTGCGATCACGGTTGATGTCAGCACGGAATCGCTCTGCACTGCGATAAATATTGGCAGCGTTGCCTAACGCAAACCCGCTATGACAGGCGTCTAGAATCACCAGAATATGTTTTGCTGGCAGTTCAGCCACTTCTTCTAGCCAGTGATTGAGCCGGATATAGTCACCCCAGCGTTCCTCCTCTGCATCGGGCATTCGAGCATCAGCTGGAATGACATAACCTGTTTTAGAATGTTCATCAATGCGGGTATGCCCATGTCCTGCAAAGAACAGCACTAGACTGTCATCCTGTTTCAGGAGCTTGCGGAGGTGTTCCTCAACTAAGGCTTCGATCGCCTCCTGAGTAGCGGCAACATCAATTAGGGGGGCAATCGGTGCCGTAAATCCTAATTTCTCAATCAATGTTTGCTGAAATCCCAGTGCATCTTGAACAGCGTTATTCAGGGTTCGCCAGTGGGTGTATTTGTCAATGCCAATTACTACAACGACCGAACGCCCCTGTTTCACAGGCTCAGGTTCAATAACCACAGGAGTGAGCGTGCGGAATTTAGAAGTAGAGGCTTCTATAGTAGATTCAGTCATAGTTTTAGTGTGGCACTTAATCTACAAATGACAAAGAGCTTGTGTGAGTGAGCAGGAAGAACCCAAATAACCTGCTCAGCCATAATATCGATGGGATGGTTTTCTCAACCGATCGCAGTTTTTAACCATTGTTGCTCCACATCCGATAAAGCAGGTGGCGGTGACTGGCTCCTACAGCTTAGATCGAGAAGAGCTGCTCCGCATCTGCCACCTGAGATTGCTCACGAGCGATCGGGACTACATTTTTTTGCCCTCCAGCTTGATTTTCCTAGCAAACTCAACTCCAAAATCGATGTAAATGCCTTTTGCGATCGTTGGGAGCTAGATGAAGGCGACCTCTACAAAGCCTTAGGCGATCTACGGAAAAAAGGGGTAGTAGTGTCGATCGCCAGCCAAATCAGCTTACAAATCACTCCGTAGCTTGAACCACCAGATAAGTAAGAATGTGGCAATCTAGAGAGAGTTAGCAGTAGGTCTACTCTTTTATCAGTTCAAGGTGTTCGTTAGCAGAAAAGCATAAGGAGTGATGGCAATGATCGAAGTGTTTGTGATACTGCAAGTTGTGGTAAGCAGTGTTTCTGGAGAGGCAGCTGATCGCGTCCGCACACATTTTGAAGTTACCGCAGCATTGCCGCCAAGGATACTCATCGTGCAGATTCCTATTGCTGATCTTACTGCTCTTCAAGAACTTGACGGCGTTGCGGCAGTTGCTACCAACTCCGATCAGCTAAACGTTACACCGCCACTCAGCGAAACCGAGCGACTCTTTATTGCGGGCTGGATGGCGCGCGGTGTCAAATCAGGACCGCGCGCCGGGGATGGACAAGCGTGGGACGCACCAGGTTTTGTACCCCCTGACGGGCAGCGGCGCTAGCCTAAATTAAGAACCCATCGGCCACCAACCGTGCCACCAGTCGGTGAATGTTGGTTCCCATGCCGCCGTGTAGATCCTGCTGTCGCCTCCCACAACAAAGGCATCAAGCTTATCTGGAGCACGCGATACGGCAGTAACCGCGCCACCAAGCGTCGTACGACCACCGTTAAGCCGCCACCAGCCATGCCACCAATCCGTGAAGCTTGGCTCCCAGGCAGCAGTGTAGATGAACCCATCAGTACCCGTGACGAAGATGTCAAGCTTGTCGGTTGAACGTGACACTACATGAATCGGAGCCCCAGGTCGCGCACGACCGTCGCGGATATGCCACCAGCCGTGCCAGCCATCTGTGAATCCAGGTTCCCACGCCGCAGTAAGAGTCTCTCCACCGTTTGCTGTAGCAAAGATATCAAGTTTGTCTCGACTCCGTGATACGGCGTTAATTTCAGCTTGTGCCGGAAAGCGTGCATTTCCTATCCGCCACCAGCCCTGCCAGTTATTCGAGTTTGGCTGCCATGCAGCAGTGTAGGCTCCTCCGTCAGCACCAACTACAAAAATATCGAGTTTATCAGCGCTACGCACCACCGCGGTCACCGGCGCACCCGGCGCACCCATGCCACCATTAATATGCCACCAACCGTGCCAGCCATCTGTGAACCCAGGCTCCCACGCTGCCGTCATTACCCGCCCGCTTACGTCAGTGACGAAAATGTCAAGCTTGTCTGCACTGCGCGAAACCGCATGGACTGGAGTGCGGTGCGGCACGCGAATGTCGCCTATCCGCCACCAACCCTGCCAGCCGCCTGAATCAGTCCGCCATGCAGCAGTATAGACATGGTTATCGGCTCCAACGACGAATATATCAAGCTTATTAGGACCACGCACTGCTGCGGTCACTGGTGCCCCCGCCATTGCCATGCCGCCGTTGATGTGCCAGAAGCCTTCCCACCATACAGGCATCGACGGTTCCCAAGCTGCCGACATCACTCGCCCATCTTGATCAGTGAAGAAAATGTCGAGCTTATCCCGCGATCGAGATACTGCATGTATGGGCGCACCTTGAGGCACCCGCGCGGTGGTTAACCCCCAGCCCAGATGCCGCCGAGTGTGCGAACACATCGCCCAGTCATTGGCCTTCATCAGGCAAGCAATGCCGCCGCCAGGCGCACAAGTGGCACAGTTAGCGTTAGGCTCGTCATAGATGCCGTGGGTGCTGGTACAGATACAGCTAGCAGCCGAATATTCGTCGGGACACGAGAAAATATGTCCTGTTTCGTGAGCGAAAACGCGATCGATGTTATCAGGACCCCAGCCAGCGTTGGCATAGTCCATGACGATGCGCGGTGCGCTGGCATACGCAAAGTGCCACAGCGGGTACCCCTTGACAAAGAACACACAATACGCCCAACGTGTTCTCAACCGTGCACGCATAGCGTTGACATAGTCGATTACGCCCTGCCAGTTTTCGGTGTGACCTAACCGCCCCATTGCCGGGTTGCGCCAGCGCGATTCATCATCGACAGCAGTGGCGTCTGTTGCTGTTGGGATACTGACATTATGAATCTCATAGTTCCAGTTAATGCCAGCCGACGGTTCCTGATTACCAAGCCAAGTCAGCCCAGCTTGAACCTCAGCAACGACCTTGACGCGTTCGCTCTCGCTGAACTGCGTCGCTACAGTTGGTCCGTTGACAATGATGATACCGACTGCGACCGAGCCGACTAGCATTGCCGCACCGGGGGAAAGCTCAGATCCACGAGTCATGTCGTCGGCTTGCGGCGCAGCCACCATCGACGTAATCAGCGCTTCGTCTGTAGGTGTATCGTTAACCTTTGGTGCGCAGCCGCGCATGTCCCATGCCTCGCCGTCACGCGGGCGATTTGCTTTCGCTGTACGATAGGCAGGCGAGCGACGCAGCGTGAATGCTCCGATGCCAAGCTCTTCTGCAAAGCTTAGTGTACCCAGTGGAGCACGCGGCTTAGGGGAGGGAGTGAAAGGCGTCCCGCCGATCTCAAGCGGCTGGGTGCGGCGAATTTCAACGTGCGGACCATAGCGATGTAGCACACCCCCATCGTTTTCGGCAGCCTCGATAGAGCGAGGTGTAGGTGCGCCCTGCTCTGTAGGCTCAGTTCGCAAGACAAGCAATTCATGATCGGTATTGATTTCAGTCATTGCGCCATCTCCTCTGTAAGTTGCTAATGGAGCGGAAAATTAACATACATTTCCTGACAATGAAAAAGTGAATCAATGCAGCTTGACGGAGCAATGATCTCGGATGAGAGAACTATGTTGTCGGCACTTAATTACGTAATCAGATCTAAAATTACGTAATCAGATCTAAGCAGTGGATTCCCGGAATCAAACGGTTTCAACTTCTGTAAAAATGCGCCTCAGATGATCCAATTGTGGAGTATTGGTGCGATTCTTTGATATCTGCGTTTTTATCTTAAATAACTGTTTGAATTTCAGCAGTACCCTTGTGGGTAATCTTGAGCGGTTACAATCTCCACTAGTCACCAATACCTCAACAGTGTCTCTATTGAGTAACAGATTTTACCTGTAATTAAATTGCAACGCAGCCTATGGCGACGATGGCAGTTGCAATAACAATTAGCTAGTAGCCTGAAGATCTTGAAGCATCGTCGATTGTTGTGTTCAATCCTAATCTGCTCCGGAGGTTTGAGACAGCCTGAAACTATACTGAATTTCTCGCTGGGCTTATCGAAAGGTCAAAAATTGATTGGCAAGAGGTTCAATACTGCTGTTCCTCTGATAGCTTAAGCATTGAGCGTTTCTGAAAACAAGCTGACAATTGAACCGTCCTACCTAGAGGAGATGTTAAAGTAAAGGGCATTATGAGTGAAGAGAAACTGGACGCGCGATCGTCACAAGGGTTTATTAATGCGGCACAAGCCGTCGAGCAGCACTTTGGCGATCAACAGGATATCGATACCCAAGGGGGCGATGCGGCAGGGCGCGATATTCATAAGTCCACAATTATCAACCTAATTGTGCCCAACGGTGACGCAGGCTTGTCACAGCAACTGCTCCAGGAATTGATGCAGATTTTGGGGCAGCCAGAGAGTGTGCAGAGCGTTGGCAAAGCTTACCGCAGTTCTCTGCCGCCAGATGCACGAGTGTCGCGCCCGGAAGTCGACACCTCCAGTGAAATTGTGACTCAGCTTCAGGCGTTTGGCAGATTGCAAGAGTTCGTAGAACGGCTGGTGCAGGATGAGCAATTGCCACAGTCAATGCGTGACCAACTAGACAACCTGATTCCGCACCAGAGAAAGCCTCAGCCTACCAACGTACAGAAGCAGCCAATGCTTCAGGCTTATTTACTGATGGTGCTTGATCCTGATCCGGGAACCGATCGCTTCTTTGCCAATGCCTGGCTGGTTCCTGATGATACAGTGCAAGACCCGCTAACTCGTTTTGTACCGCTTGACCTAGAAGCAGAACAAAAGGGTGTTTCCTGTTCAATTGAGCAAATTTCGGCATTGATTGGGGAGTTTCTAATTCAGAGTGAGGATTACTTATTTGATCGAACTGATCACTATAATCTGACAGTCGAAGTGTTTTTACCGCGTGATTACCTATCGACCGAAGTGGAATCTTGGAAGATTCTTGATCCAGTAGACGATCAGCCTTTTTCGATCGGCACTAAGTATTCCGTTTTGGTGCGATCGTATGAGCGGACGCAGCGCAAATACTTGAGGCTGTATCGTAAGCCGTGGCGCACTAACTGGGATCGAGTTAAACAGAATCTTGGTAAGGTTCCCAGCCATGAAATGTTTGAGCAACTCGATTGCTTAGAAGACTGGACTGAACGAATGCTAACCACCAGCCTCTTAACTAAGCTAGGACTAAAGCTGACCTGTTCTCCTGCTGCTAAACACAAAGAGTTTTTCAGTTCCATTCTCAAAGCGGCGGTACCGATCGCAATCTGGTCACGGTGCAGTATTCCAGAGCTAGACTTGGCAACTGAGATGGATGCCTTGTTGATGAGCGGCTCCTTACTAGAACTGCTTGAGCGCATTCGTCTAAAACGCTGGGAGGCTTCAGGAGACTGCGAGCAGCATTTGGGGCAACATCTCACCATTTTGTGGGAGGATCTCGATCGTCTGCCGCCCGTGACTGAGCTACTGCGACCAGGGCAATAAGTGATTTGTAACTGAGTGATTCGTAACTGAGGAATAGCGTGTGGATGAGGTGAATGAGTGGCGGATATTTCAAGGAACCGGGCAACCCCATGATGGGATCGATCGCCTGCCTGATCCGCCGAGCTGGCGGCAGTTTGGTCACAAGGATAAGGTTGCAGAAGCGGTATTAATTGATGCCCGTGGCTATGATGCGACCAAGACAGAGCAGCGGGGACAGTCGTTTCATATTCCTGCCGATCAGCCAGATCTAGTGAACGTGGTGAATGCGGCGCTCTATCTGCGGCGACCGCTGCTGATTACAGGCAAACCGGGTACGGGGAAAACTTCCTTGGCGTATGCAGTTGCCCATGAGCTGAGGCTAGGCCCCGTGCTGTTATGGTCAATTACAGCACGATCGACGCTTCAGGAAGGGCTGTATCGCTATGATGCGATCGCTCGACTGCAAGAGGCGCAGGTGAAGCTGAATCGTAAGGACATAGTAGAAGGAGAAGCGAATAAAGATGTTGGTCGGTATATTCAGCTTGGTCCTGTGGGAACCTCGCTACTGCCGTCTTTGCGTCCGCGTGTGTTGCTGATTGATGAGGTGGACAAGAGCGATATCAATTTGCCGAACGACTTGCTGAATTTGTTTGAAGAGGGAGAGTATGAAATCCCGGAGCTGGCGCGGCTGGCAGAGCAAGTTGAAACGGTGCAAGTCCGCACTTATGATGGGGCAAAGGCGCAGGTGACAGCGGGACTGATGCGCTGCTATGCATTTCCGTTAATTATCTTGACTAGCAATGGCGAACGAGACTTTCCGCCAGCGTTTCTGCGACGCTGCTTGCGGTTGACGATTCAAGATCCAGACAAGACTGCCCTGACGGAAATTGTCCGGGCGCATTTAGGAGATGCGGTGCTGGAAAAAGCAGAGCCGTTGATTGCTCAATTCGTGGCGAAGCGACAGGAGGGCGACCTTGCGCCGGATCAACTGCTGAATGCGGTCTATTTGGTAACACGGAAGCTGAGTCCGACAGAGACCGATCAGAGTAAGCTGATGGATCTATTGCTGAAATATTTGAGCAGCGCTGAGGACAGATGATCAATCCACTGATTGCAGCACTGGGGCTAGATTTGGATTTGTCGGCAGAAGAGATTGCCGATGTGATTTGGTTAGCAACTCAGATGCAGCAATCTGTTCCGTTACGGACGCGGACTGATACACCAGCACAGGAAGTGCCACAGACCCCGACCCTATCTAGAGAAAAGTCTTTTGCTCCACCTAAACCCCGTTCTGAGCAAAAGCCACAGGAGCCACAAGGAGAAATTGTGCCTCAAGGGTCACGCAGTCCTACCCTAGGTCGATCGCAGGAATTAGCTTTTCAGGTGCCCGATGTCCGATCGCTGCGGGAACCTCTGACCTTGGCTCGATCGCTCCGTCCCTTATTGCGTCGAGTCGCCACGGGCAACAGTACGATACTGAATGAGGCAGCGACAATTCAACGCATTGTGGAGGAGCAGCTTTGGATACCTGTGCTGCAACCCTCGCTGGAGCCTTGGCTAGATTTGGCGCTGGTAGTAGATGAAAGCGACTCCATGCTAATCTGGCGGCGCACGGTCACGGAATTGCAGCGGCTTTTGGAAAACTATGGCGTGTTTCGGACGGTGCGCGTCTGGGGGTTAGTAGAGGTAGAAGACCGGGTACAAATTCGTCCCGGCTTTGGGGTTTCTGCTCGCCGTCAGCGCAATCATAGTCCCAATGAACTGGTTGATCCAAATGGACGCTGTTTGGTGTTGGTAGTGAGCGATTGCGTGGCTCCGCTGTGGCAATCGGGTCAAGTGCTGCCTGCTCTCAAGGCTTGGTCGCAATGTGGGGCAATGGCGATCGTGCAGATGCTGCCAGAATGGCTGTGGCGACGGACAGCGCTGGGGTTAGCAACAGCGGTGCAGCTTCGAGCATTGGCTCCAGGATTGCCCAATCAGCAGCTGACGGTGAGTGCAAGTGAATCTTGGGACGAGGCGGATTTGGAGACGGGAATCAAAGTTCCTGTGATCACATTGGAGCCAGAACTGTTTGCCACTTGGACACAGGTCGTTGCAGGCCGAGGCGGAGTTTGGACACCGGGAGTGGTGTTTGAGCCATCGTTTGCGGCAATGGAAGAGGAGGAGGATATTCTTCCCACTGACCTGACTGCCGAACAGCGGGTGCAGCGCTTCCGGCTGACGGCTTCTCCGATGGCACGGCGGTTGGCAGGGCTATTGGCGGCAGCTCCGGTAATTAGTTTGCCGATCGTGCGGATTGTTCAGGATCGGTTGCTGAGCCAGTCGCGGCAGGTGCATTTGGCAGAGGTGTTTTTGGGCGGGCTACTGAAGCCACTGATGGCGATCGCACCGGACACCAACCCAGACAGGGTGCAGTACGACTTTTTTGAAAGAGTGCGGGAGGTGCTGCTGGAGTCGTTACCGCTGCCCGATTCGGTGGATGTGCTGGATGCGGTGTCGAAGTTTGTGGCGAGTCGGATGGGGCTGTCGCTGGAGGCATTTGCGGCGGTGCTGAGAAATCCACAGCAGGTACAAGCGGGAGAGATAGCAGGGCAGATGCGTCCGTTTGCGCGGGTGACGGCGCAGGTTTTGAAGCGAATGGGTGGGGAATATGCGAAATTTGCGGAGCAGTTAGAGGGGACAGTTCAAGAAAATGATAGAGCTTTAGAGGCTGAGTTAGACGCAGCGTTGGCAACTCAGGGTGAACAAGAACAAGCTACAGCCTTGACTGACCTGATAGCACGATCGCCCGAGATGCCTTTAACTCTCCTACGCAGCCTATCTGCTATTGCAAGTGAGACCGATCGCATTTCTGCTCTGATTGCGTTAATTCCTCATATTCCCAATGCTTTGTTGTCAGATGTCCTGAAAATGGTTAGAGTGCTTCAAAATACATCTAGCCGCTTTCAAGGATTAGCGGCGCTTGCTGTTCTGCTCCCCGAAGTTGTGCCAGAAGCCCTTCAAACTGCCTTGGACATCGAAGATGAATCGGCTCGATTCAAAATGCTAACAGCTGTAGTGGAAAAGCTTCCAGTGGCTCTATTACAGCAAGCCTTGGAAGCAGCCCGCACCCTTGAGGATGATTATTCTCGTGCCCTTGTGTTGATTGCTCTGGCAAATAAATTACCTGAGATAATTCCTACTGCTTTAGACACTGTCCTAAATGTTGAGAATACGTACTGGCGTGCCCAGGCGTATATGGCTTTAGCAGACAAACTGACACCAGAAGTATTGTCTCGACTGCCAGAAAATCTGCGGCAGCAAGTCAGCCAAATTATAGAAGCACCGAGTCGTGTTCCGCTCCGACAATTAGGGAACACCCAAGTTTATACCTGTTGTACAGACAATCCCTGGCATTTGCCATTCGATGCTTTAGTAATTCCAGTGGGGGATCAAGGCGGGCTAGGAAGCTTTGGAAGAGCTTTTCAAGCACATTTGAGCGCTAGCCTTGACTCTGAATGGCTCTCTCATGCTATTGGTAGCGCAATGAGGGCAACAAGGGTGAATCGGATTAGACCCGATCAACCCTTGTTGGTACAATTACCCTTCAATGTAAATACTCGGCTCTCTTCCCTTTCAAATTCGCTCTCTGAGCGATCGCTCATCTGCGCTACATCAGAATCAGAAGATGGACCCAGCAGCGAAAACACTTCTACGGCCTATGAGTCAATTGTTCAATTAATAGTGAATCGAAGATTTAGACATGGGGTGATTTCTCTGATTGGGACTGGCCTTAATCACCTGTCAGTAGACAAGGCTGCAAAGGGAATGATGAGAGCGATCAACCAAACACTTCAGTCTCGTGAATCGCTCGCTCTTGAGGAGATCACGATCGTCGATCGCGATGAAGACAAAATTGCAGCAATTATCGAAATTTCCCGTCGTATTGTACTTTCCCGTCGCTCTGAAGATTTCAAAACGATTCTGTTTCTAGCTGCTGATCCAAGAAACTCAGCTCCGCTGCGCCTAGACCATGAGGCTAGGGAGATAGAGGAAGTTTTAAGGCTATCGCAGAAGCGAAATCAGTTTCAGTTAGTCCAGCAGTGGGCAGTCACCGCCAGAGATGTGCAGCGGTCGCTGCTGGACTTTAAGCCCAACATTGTTCACTTCTCTGGGCATGGGGTTGGGCAGGAAGGACTAGCGCTTGAAGATCCTAATGTACAGGTGAAGCTGGTCAGCAGTGAGGCTTTAGCCAAACTGTTCAAGCTGTTTGCCGATCGTGGCGTGGAATGTGTTTTACTCAGCGCTTGCTATTTCGAGGTGCAGGCTGAGGCGATCGTGCAGCACATTCCTTACGTGATTGGCATAAAGCAGGCGCTCGGTAAACAGGCGGCGCGGGAGTTTGCCACCGGGTTTTATGATGCGCTAGGGGCGGGGCGAGATATTCCGTTTGCCTATGAGCATGGTCGCTCTAGAATCAGCTTGGAGGGGCAGGCGGCAGAGTTGACGCCGGTGCTGCTGAAGCGATCGGAAAGCTCCCCTAGCCTCTCAATCCTGGAGGAAACTAGATCGAGAGCTTTAAGAGGCGATCTGGTCTTAGAGCAGCCAGAGGGGCAAGTGGGGTTAGAGTCGGTTTTTTATGTCGATCGTCCGCCGATCGAGCGGGATTGCTACGAACATATTTTGCAACCGGGAGCGTTGATTCGGATTCAAGCACCCCGACAGATGGGCAAGTCGTCGCTGCTGTTGCGGGTGTTGCAGCGGGCAGGGGGTCGATCGGTGTCGATCAACTTTCAGTTGGTAGATGCAGACATACTGACCAATTTGGATCAGTTTTTGCAGTGGTTTTGCGCCAGTGTCACTTATCGATTGAATCTGCCCGATCGGGTAGATCATTACTGGCAGGGGCAATTGGGCAGCAAAGATAAATGCACCTACTACTTTAAAGACTACTTGCTGCCGCAGCTGACGGAGGGCTTGACGCTGGGACTAGATGAGGTGGATGAGCTGTTTCAATATCGGCAGGTGGCGGCGGACTTTTTTGGGCTGCTGCGGTTCTGGTATGAGGAAGCGAAGAATAAGCCGCTGTGGAAACGACTGCGGCTGGTGTTGGTGCATTCTCAGGAGGTATATGTGCCGCTGAATATCAACCAGTCGCCGTTTAACGTGGGGCTGCCGATCGAACTGCTGGAGCTGACGCCTGCGCAAGTGCAAGACCTGTGGCATCGGCATCGGCTGACGTGGACGGCAGAGCAACAGCAGGCGCTGATGCAGATGGTGGGCGGGCATCCGTATCTAGTGCGGATGGCGCTGTATGAGCTTGCTAAAGGACGGCTGACGCTGGCGGAGTTCTTGGATATTGCGCCGACAGAGAGCGGGCTGTATGGCGAACATCTGCGGCGGCACTGGCTGAATTTGCAGGAAGGGGTGGAGCTAGTGGCAGCGACGCAGCGGGTGGTGACGGCGCAGCATGCGGTAGAACTCGACAGCACGGCTGCCTTTAAGCTGCGGAGCATAGGGCTGGTGAAGTTTCAGGGGAATGGGGTGGTACCGCGATGTGATTTGTATCGTCACTACTTCAGCAATCATCTGCAATAGCTTCTCACTGTATCCATTAAAGCAAACTTAAAATACTTTGCAGATTTGGATGAGCCTTCACCAATCCCTGAAGCGATCGCTTTGCATCCTCCAACTTAACCTGCCGTCGCTCCAGTTTCCCCTCACTCTCAGCTTTCACAGCCGCTTGCAATGTTGACTCTACCGATCGCAAGTCATCTGCAAAATCATCTTCGCCTCGTGTTTCTGCCCGTTCAACCAGTTGTGTCACTTCGTCAACAACGGTTTGTAGCGAAACGGCAGCATTAGGACGAGGAGAGCGATCGCTTTTATGCATATCCCGTCCAGCATAATCGCCACCACCCGTATTGATGCTGGTTTGATTACCAAAATGCTGCGTGACCGGAGCCGAGGCATTATTAATGAAACCCTGCGATTTTTGGGCATTGATGTTTGGGGTACGATCGTCACCCATTGGCTTAGAAGCCTTCTGAGCAGCCTGATTCTGAGTTTTCAGTGTAGCCGTCTGCTCACTCTTGGGTTCTGGCTCAGGCACAACCACTAGCTTTCGACTGATCCAGGCATCATCTATGCCCGGTTTAATCTTCAGCTCTGGCTTGGAAGACTCCGGGATATTTTTTAGATCCAGCGAAGCACAACCAATCTCAAACGCAGCCTCAATCGATCGCCCTGATCCCAATGCAGCATAAAAGCCTTTAGCAAATTCAATTGCCGCCCGATCGCCAATTGACTGATTCATCCCAATCACGCAATTAATATGCTGATTAATCGCCTCAGCCTGAATTTCAGAATAACAGGCATTCAGTAGCACACATTCCACCGTATCTGCAAACGACTGAAAAAATCGAGCTAGCGCCTCTGTAGTGACAAATGCCTGTTTCCCCAGATCATCCTCTAGCACCAGACCCGCCTGCCCTGCCCCATGTCCTGAAAAATGCACGATCTGTGGCGATTGAGACAGCATGGCATCTCTAAGGTCCCCAACCCGAACCGCAAACTTCGGAATCAGCTCAAAGCGATCGCGATGGTTTGCCTGCTTCAGAACAATATCAATCTCCCGAATTTCCTCTCCTAAGCGCAGTGGGTCTGTACTTTTGGGATTTGCAGCTAGTAGCAGAATTTTGATCTTTTCTTGCACGGGGCTACTGACCTCTTGAGAATACGGATGCGGTATCTGAGCAGCAAAGCCTACACAGAGTGCTGATCGCTGCTCCAATTCTAAGCCCAATGCTCCTTAAGTTTTCTAAAACTGAATCAAGTCGTGGTTCACGCTAAGGGCGTAGAGTGAAATGGCACTAACGGAAGCTGTATTAAGCAGCCAGTTTAGCTTTAAGAACTGGGCAAGGCTTCTGCATCTTAGGAAAAGGTTTGGGTCGCTGGCGATCGAGCGGGATTGATCGGGTGCTATGCTGATGGCGTTTCAAGCCTTTTTGAACATTTTGTTTTTGAATAACGCAGGCTAAAACGATTGGCAACGCTCCGGCTTGATCCCGCGAGAACTCGCCTGATTTCTGGATTCGTAGACACCTATCTTCGCCTGAATGGTCAGGAGATGCAGGTGTTCCAGGAGGAGATTGGTAAATTAGAGGAAACGGAGCGGGAGGACGTGATGCAAATTGTTACAAGCTGGATGGAGCAGGGCATTGAGCAGAGCATTGAGCAGGGATTACAGCGAGAACGATCGCTTATTCTCCGTCTGCTAACTCGGAAAGTTGGTAACGTCCCGGACAGGTTGCAATCTCAGATTGATCAACTGCCGATCGCCCAATTAGAGGCATTGGGTGAAGCCCTCCTGGAATTTGCAAGTTTGGCTGATTTAGAAGCGTGGTTGGTGGTGCAGGGATAAGGGTTCGTTCAGCGATCCTTCAAGGCATCATTTCAGCTTTTGCCGTAACGATCGCCCCCGAAACTACAGCATTTCAGCTTTTTACTGCAACGATCGAGCTTGGAACATCAAAGCTCACACTTTTTGCTCCACTGCCTACAATCGATTGTACTGAAACTGTACCTGAAGTTACGGTTGGAAATGTAGGATAGAGCGATCGCTTCAGTGCGGTTTGAGCGCGGAGAGTGTGATTCGGGCTTGTGTGCGTGACGCTCACGAACCGCATCATCTTTTCTGGTTCTACTCATTCATTAAATTCCTGAAGTACCTGTGTTCAAGCTTGAGAATACTTAAGTTATTCTGACTTTCAATTTAGTCTAGATAACAAGCACGATACTTGGGGAAGCTATTAAGCATGTTTACTTGTTATCTAGTTGCGAGGTAAGTAGGGTGACAGACGAATCAAACCTAAAGCTGACGATTAACTTCACAGATCCAGATTTAGATGAAGAAGAAAAGGACAAAGCTTCTCAGCGGCTGTTGTCTCAGTTGCAAGATTTAGATGAAGTTGAGGAGGTTAAGCGAGTTATCGATCTCAACCCGCCAGATGGCAATAAATCGATTGGGGGCTTTCTCGCTGGGGCATTAAGAGCTGAGGTGAAGCCCAGTAACGTCCGGCCTTTGTTTGGTTTTTTGAGCGATCGCTTTAACTCTAATCCTCTAGAGATTGAAGCCGAATTTGAGGGGCGCAAGCTAAAAATTAAAGTTAACAACCAGGAAGAGCTAATAGGGGCATTGCAGATGCTTCAGAAGTTCATGGTAGACAAGCCCGTGGTAGATAAGCCTTCAGCATCCCAAACTTACAATCTGCTGATTTTAACGGCAAATCCCAAAGGCACTGCACAGTTGCGGTTAGATCAGGAGGTGCGAGATATCGAAGAAGGGCTAAAGCGATCGCAGCATCGCGATCAGTTTGTCTTGAAACAGGCTTGGGCAGTTCGCCCCAGAGACATTCAGCGAACCATGTTGGACAATAACCCGCAGATCGTTCATTTCTCTGGACATGGAGGTGGCGAATCAGGATTAGTCTTTGAAAATGAAATTGGAAAACCTCAGTTCATCACGGCTGGTGCTCTAGCAAGCTTGTTTGAACTGTTTGCCGATCAGGTGAATTGTGTAGTGCTAAATGGCTGCTACTCTGAGGTGCAAGCAGATGCGATCGCACAACACATCAACTACGTAATTGGCATGAATCAAAGCATCGGCGATCGAGCGGCAATTGAGTTTGCGGTTGGGTTTTACGATGCGCTAGGAGCAGGGCGCTCAGTGGAGTTTGCCTTCCGGCTAGGGTGCACTGCCATTCAGATGGCGGGAATGGGAGAGCATTTGACACCTGTCTTGAAAAAGAAGGTGATTTTGAGTAACTTTGGGGAAAGTTAAGACATCAAAAATTTGAGTGAGATTACATTGCAGCAAGGAATGCACATTGACCAACGTTAGGCCAGCATATGGGTCACTTTTACGTCAAATGATCACGCTAGAGAGGCTCAAAGCTGTGTAAGGGAACTGGTAAAGACCGTACTTGCTTTCAAGTGCGCTGATTTTACTGTTCAATGGGTACAGAAATACCCTGATTCTGTAGAGCGGTAGCCAGAGTCTCCAGAGTTTCTTGAGAATCATCATCAGGTTTAAGTGTAAATAGCAATCCTTGATTTAGAGAAATGTCATCTCCACAGTCTCCATCTTCTTTACTAGTCAAGCAAATTACAGGCTGTCCCTTTAGTTTTCCTGTAGTGAGATAGGCGATGAGATTGCCTTTGGTGTAGGTTCCAAAACGGGTAGAGACTTGTTTACAACGTGTTTTTGCATCATATCCGGCAGGCTTAAAAAATTCAGATTTCCACCAGATGATTGGTAAATCCTCTTTACCTTGAATCTTAACAACTGTGGCTGGCGTGCCATCATCAGCACCGCACAAGAAAGAAACTTTTTCTAAAGTCACTTTCTTAGTTGACAACCGTTTGGCAGCGGTAGCTAGAGAGGATTCACCAGAGTTTACACCTGTAGTTGCTACAGGAGATTCTACAACCACAGGAGATTCTACAACCACAGGAGATTCTACAACCACAGGAGATTCTACAACCACAGGAGATTCTACAACCACAGGAGATTCTACAACCACAGGAGATTCTACAACCACAGGTTGCTCTGGATGGCTTTCTTCATAGTTCTCTAGGGTTTCCTTATCACGCTTGCGTCGAGCCTCCGTGCTTCCAACAGCTTCTTGAACAACCTTCGGAAGCTCAACAGAATTCCCTATGGTTGTCTCAGAATCTAGATCTGAGGGAATTGAAACTGGACTTTGGATAACGTAGCCAGCTGAAGAAGTTGAATCGGATGTTACAATAGGACTCTCAATAACCTGAGCCACCACAGGTTGAGAAGCCTGGTTTATAAACGGTTCAGTTGCGATTGCTGGAGCCGGATGAGGCACATTCACCACCTCAGATGCTTGAGCGACAAATGGGATAAAACTGAAGACTCCCGACGTGCACAGTAGCATAAACAAGCATTTATTTCTCATTTTCATCATTTCTGAAAGCGGTGCTAGCGGGATAATTTGCTTGTGTCGAAGGTAACATGCAGGTAAACACCACATTAACTAGAGCAATCCTGCAAAAAGTGGAAAATCTAAGGAGTTAAATACAAGTCGCATGCTATGGACTTCTGTAGTCTGTAGTCTACACCACGATTCCACACTAGGAGCGCAGGTAGATGTCCAGCAGGAGGATTTGTAAAGTTGGGTGTTTTACCATCCGTATATTTATATCGTTTAGCTGTTTGGTCATATTCCCAACTTACAGTCCACGCACCATCATTACTTTTCCATTCAATCTTTTTGTAATAGTCATCAGCACGCTCTCCAGCATCCTCCCTGAAAACTTTAATTTGGGCACTGAATCCTAGCTCATTGTCACTAGCCTTGCCCCAAAGTTCGTCAATTTTTTTAAATTGTTCACAAGGAAACTTTTGCCACTCCAGAGAATCAAAAAAGCCTTGCGTTTTTGACTTAGATCCCGAGATTTCCAGCATCAACTCATAGGTAATTCGATCAGCGTCCTCCCAACGTTTTGCAGTTAGGGCTTCGCCTAATTGGCTGTAGAGCGTAGCGACTTCGGGAGTACCAGATGTTTCAACTACGCTAGGGCTGGCACCTTCAGATGGAGCGGGACTGGCTTCCTTAGCTGGTTCAGAAGGGTTGGGAGAGGCAGAGGGAATTTGACTTGGGCTAATCGGCGGCGAGGCAGGAGAACTGCTACCTCCTAGAGATTGCGCAAGTATTGAACTTGTTGACTGATAGGACGGAGCAGCGATCGAACTTACACAAATTGAGCCAATGATACCTATGAGAATAAAGAAAAAACGATGTGCTTTCATGAATGATGAAACTCCTCGAAATAAAGATACCATAGCGCCATATCATGTACAAAATCACTTCAAATTAAAGAGGAACAGTCAATTTCATTTTGATCTACAGTCCACAATCCTTTGCCTTTCCAAGTCTCTGGTCATCGAAACTAATGTTTCCTTGTTGATCACTCCATAAAAGCATGGCCGGTAGATGACCAGCAGGTGGATTGTCAAAGTTAGGTTCTCCACCTTTACCAAACTTCGCTCTTCGAGTCTTATTATCAGGAGCCTGGAACTGCACTATCGCAACTCCATCTGAAGTTTTCCATCCAATAGTGTTGTGATATTTGCTTGCTCCTACCCGCTGATAGATCTGCCACTGAGTGCTGAAGCCTAATCTATTACTGCTTGCTTTTCGCCAAAGTTCATCAACTTTTCGAAATTGATCGCAGGGAAAGCTTTGCCATTCATTCAAGGCGAAGGAGCCTTTCTGGGTTGATTCAGAACCTGCAATTTTCAGCATCAGTTTGTAAGTCTGTTGATCGGCTTCTCTCCAATCTTTTCTTTGCAGAGCGGTTTGTAGCTTGGCATAGTCTGCCTGAAAGCGATCGGGTTTTACTTCTTGATTCGATGAGTCTTGTTGTTGAGGGCTTGAAGGGTCTGATTGTACAGACGCGGTCACTGTTTGGTTAGTCGCTAAGTCTCCAGGCAGAACACCTAATCCTAAAGTTTTACTTATCATTTGGCTTGCAACAAATCCGATAACAGTGATCGCAACTATTACTACTCCCCCTAATCCTAATACTAATCCCTTCCTGTTACTCTCTGGTTGAGCTTCAGATTCTCTAAAGAATTCTCTTAATTGGTCTTTAAAACTAGAATTAATCTTAGCTACCTGTTGGCTCGCCTCTATATCCTCCTTTTGAAAAACGGGTATGGAGTCAAGACTATATTTAGTCTCAGCTACATTAGTTTGTAGATCAGCAAATTTAGTTTCTTGTATTCTAGAGTCATTCTGTTCTGCATCAAAGGAAGCTACTTTAGTCTCGTAGATATCAGAAGTATTTTGCTCTGCACCAGATGCCACCTTAGTTTCCTGGACTCTAGAGATATCTTGAATTGCTGGAGTATCAGTAGCTGTAACCGTATCTGCTAGTTTTTGTAGATCTTCCTCTATTTTTGCCGCACTTGCATTTTCATTCGATTCAGTCGACTTAAAGTAACGATCGATTAGAAAAATTAGTGCATTTAGTGCCTCTGTCGCTGATCGATAGCGTGCCTTAAAGTAGTAGCGCACCATCTGGTTAAGAATAGACGCTAACTCATCGCTAACTCGTGCCCTATGCTGCCAAAGGATTTCTCCATCTGCATCTCGTTGCAATTCAGCTGGATTTTCACCTGTAAGTGCCTGAATTCCAATCATGCCCAAAGCATAAATATCGCTGTTTAGGTTAGGGCTACCCGCCTGTTGTTCTGGCGGCATATAGCCTTCAGTACCGATCGAAATCGTTCCCTTAATTTGAGTTTGCTCTAAGCTGTGGGAATCTCGTTGAATTTTCTGCTTAACTGCACCAAAGTCGATTAAGACTAGCTTATTATCATGCTGGCGTCGAATCAGATTAGCAGGTTTGATATCTCTGTGAATTACGCCCTGCTCATGAACAAATTTTAGAACAGTAAGTACATCGTTTAGCAGTTGAATCACCTTAACTTCCGACCAGCGATGCCCCAACGGCAATTCTGCGCTGAGAGGTTGCCCTTCAATGAATTCTTGAACCAAAAAAAACTCTTCATCTTCATCAAAGTAAGCCAACAGCCTGGGAATCTGATCATGGTGTCCCAACTGCTCTAAGGTTGCGGCTTCGCGGTTGAATAGAGTTTTGACAACTGGCAGGAGGTCAGGATCGGTAGAGGACTTTAGGCGTTTGACTACGCATATCGGCTCTCCAGGGCGATCAATATCTACCGCAGTGTAAGTTTCGCCTACGCCTCCACTCCCCAAAACACCTGTTACCTTGTAATGTCTACGCAGCAGTTTTCCAACGATCGACATAGCTCGACCTTCCTGAGTCGTTGTCACTTACATTGACTTACAATAGAATGCTCTTCTCAACTGCATTGGAGCAAGACTGAGGGAAGTAGCTCGTTTCATCTTGGAAGAGGCAAACCTTAAACAGATCTACCTCTTCCGACTCAGCTCAGGCATACAGCTCAAGCTAAGCCATTTTTGTCTCATTGCTTGCCTGACCGGAAGCTGCATTAAAGTAGGTGATTCGCACCTGCTCTAGTGGGTTCTTACCGATTGCGATGGTATCACCTGGTCTTAGCAAGTGTCCTACAGTGGTATCGACCCTATCGTAATCATCTACTAGCAATCCGTTGCGGCTAGCAACTTTGCCGTCACCATCAAAGATGCGATAGCTATCTCCTTCACGCTTCAGGATTGCATGCTGCCTAGACAGTACCTCCCAACTGGCTGGCATTTCAACATCTGACCATGCCGGATCTCGTCCGATACGGTGGGTGTCTTTATAGAGCGGCAGCTTTATCATTTCTCCTCTCCCTTCTAGCTCTATCCAAGCTTGAGCATTAATACTACTAGTTTTAGAAACACCCGTTTGAGCTGGCTTAGAGAAAGGTCTAACGTCACCTGAAGATTTTCTAGCTGTCTTAGGTTTGCGCCGCATCAAGGCGAAAATTAATCCTAAAACTGCGGCACCCGCGGCGGCAATTGCACCCCAAAAAGCAAAGTTTGGCTTACTAAACTGGTTAACTCTTCCCTTATTGCTTTCACTAATCAGTCGATCGACCTCTGAGTGCTGTGGAAAGAGATCCTTGACGACCTCAAATTTTTCTTTTGCGCTTGCATAGTCTCCTTGCCAGAAGAGTTCTAGACCACTTCGATACCATCCATCAATTTCTCCCTGGCTGTTCACTATATTTCTAGAGGTGAGCAGTTTCTGTACCGCTTTTGCAGGAATAGCCAGGGCGAGTTCTGAAGCATTAGAAGGCTGACCATCCGCAACTTCATCCTCATTTACATAGCGAATCTTATCTTTCTCTGTAGGAGTAATTATGCCAATAACTTCACCTTGCTCATTTAGAACTGGGCTGCCTGCGTAATAGCTTCCAGATGCAGAAATTTCAAATGCTGGGGAATTATCTGCTAGCTTCCTAGAATCGTTTGAAATCCTACCATCACTTACAGATGCTTCATAGGCTTCTGTATCTTTCAATGCTTTATTATCTTTAGCACCAACCGCATACCCTACTAACGTAACGTCATCTAGCCCAACCTTTTCAGATTCTCCAAACTTAAGAGAAGGAGCATTTTCCTTATCAAGCTCAATTTTAATAATTGAAGCATTTTTGGAGTCATCACTTGGAAGCTTAAACTCAAGCGGCTCTTGCCTTGATTCGGGGTTTGGCGAAGGTAAGATCACGTTTCTGACATGCTCAATTTTGGGCTTTATGTCAGGACGATTAGAATCAAAAGGAACTAGTTTTTTACCTTCACCAATCAATTGCTGCGTAAGCTCCTTTTCACAGTCTATGTCACTTATGATTCCATACGTTGCAATGTAACCATCGGGAGTGATAAAGAAACCTGAACCCAAAACACCGTAAGAGGCATAAGCATCCCCAATCCCATCAGTCCCACTAGGACCCTGGTAGAACGAAGGGAAGAAACCGAAACAACCGTTTACCACACGTACAATAGCTGGCTTCGTATAAGTTGCAAGCTTTTCACGTGCGTTTGGCTGAGCATTCTGCGCAACAGAGGGAAATTGAACAAGAGCCAGAGCTAGAGCAGTAAGTGAGATCCCTAGGTATCTAAGTATGGCAGGCATGATAAGACCTTCTTTAGATGCAGCTATTACGACAGTGTTGCAACCCCAAGCCTACTGAGAGCAGATATCCTGGAGCCTAGATTGCTCAAAGACCGAAACATTTAGTTCAATCAGACTTAAGCTAGCTGGATGAACTTGGGCTAATGCATCCGTCAGCTTATTTTGGTAGAAGAGCGCGAGTCTTGGGGGTACCTGCGCGGGCACTTCCAAAGCTGCTTCATCTGAGGCTACTGTCTTGATTAAATTCAGAAGTTAACTATACAGATCAATGGAACCGACCTCATACGAATCAATCGCTTTAGCCTTTGAACTCATTAGAGAACATTGCCATAGACTCACACAAACACATGCTTTAAACGCACAGCATCGAGATGATGCAGCTCCTCAAACAGGTACAGTTTTAGTGATCAGAATTATGCCTGATTTCTTTAAGACAGCTGAGAATATACTTAAAAACTTAATAATTGCTCTAGTTTGAGTACTTGAGAGTCAACTCAATGCGTTATGAATAGTACAAAGAGTCAAAGCACCAACACAACAGACTATAGATCAACTGTTTTAGTTATATAGGCTACTAAATTTTGCATTGGCTGTGGGTAGCTTTGCGAATTGAGTGAGACAGTATAAGATTTTAATGATCAAAGCTCAAATTTGAACTCGACTTTATCCATTTTGAATTAGAACCATTTTTGGCGGTGCGTGAATTGTAGGCAGGCTCTCAAACTTTTTCGGATGTCCGGCGCTTAACCAATATCAAGATAAAGTTTAGGAAAATCCGTCATGCTAGAAGCCCTGCTAATTGTGAGTTTCAGAAAATGGATAAAGTCGAGCTGAGAGGATGTCGGAAAAGATCCTAGCTTTGCTTTTAGGCGCCTCAGATCTCCCCTAACCCCTTTATTTAAGGGGGATCTTAAACGTTCAACTTCCTACTCTGGGACTTTTCAGATATCCTCTAAAAGCCGCAAATTAATCAAGCAGGTTATCCGAGTAGGTCATTGGCTCAAGTTTAGGTTTGCTCACGATTCTCATCACTTAGTAGCAAGGTAAAGATGGCAAAGGTCGCTTTGTTAGTTGGAGTTAGTGAATACGAACCGGGACTCAATTCTCTGCCCGGAGCTGTAAGAGACATTGAGGCAGTGCAGCGAGTATTGCGGCATCCAGAAATGGGCAGTTTCGATGATGTAAAAATGTTATCCAATCCTGATCCATTGGCGATGCAGGAGGCGATCGAGGCTTTATTTTTAGATCGCGCAAAAAATGATCTTATATTGCTGTTCTTTTCAGGTCATGGCATTAAGGACGAGAGTGGTATGCTATATCTCGCTACCCGCATTACCCGTAAACATCCCAAAGGTGAGCTGGTTAAAGCAACTGCTGTTTCTGCCAGCTCTATACATGATATTATGAATGGATCGCGCTGTAAGCGGCAGGTCGTGATTCTCGACTGTTGCTTCAGTGGAGCCTTTGCGGAGGGCATGAAAGCTAAGGATGACGGAGTTGTAGATTTGCAAACTCAGCTAGGGGGTGAAGGACGAGCCGTTCTAACTTCTTCAACCTCTACCCAATACTCCTTCGAGCAGCAAGGCTCAGACCTCTCAGTTTACACTCGCTACATTGTGGAGGGCATTGAGACAGGGGCAGCCGACACAAACAATGATGGTATTGTCTCAATTGACGAACTGCACGACTATGCTCGCAAGAAGGTTCAAGAAACTGCGCCTGCTATGAAGCCCAAAATCTATGCCGTAGAGGAGGGATTCAATATTCGTCTGGCTGCTGCGGCTGTGGGTGATCCCAAACTGCGCTATCGTCGAGAAATTGAACGCTTTGCTAGTCGGGGTGAAATTTCTTCTATCGGTCGCCGTGTCTTAGGCGAGCTTCGAGACAAACTGAAGCTCCTGCCCGAAGAAGTCGCTGCGATCGAAGCTGAGACATTAGAACCTTACAGAAAGTATCAAAAAAATCTGCAAGAGTATAGCCAAGCACTTTCGGATGCCACTCAACGTGAAACCCAGCTCAGTGGCTACACTCGTAACGAACTAAAGCGTCTACAAGAAGTTCTAGGGCTGAGAGATGAGGATGTAGAGCCAATTGAGTCTGAAATTTCCTCAAGGCAAGACATCAAGACAACTGAGGGAGAACAAAAGCAGATAGCAGAATGGTATGCCCAAGCTCTTATCTATTTGCGGGATGGGCAATGGGTAGAAGCCATTCAGTTGCTGGGTCAGATTAATGCCCAGCAAACTGGCTATAAAGATGTCAGTACTAAGCTACATGAAGCAAAACGCCAACAGCAGATCGCTGAGCTTACGGCCAAGGTGGAAGAGTCCTATGCCAGCCAAACTTGGGTTGAAAGCATTAAGCATCTTGAAGCAATCTTGGCGATCGACCCGGAAAATCAGAAGGTAAAGACGCGTCTTGATGATGCCAAACGCCAGCGGCAATTGGCTACTCTCTATGCTCAAGCTCGTAACTGGCACCGCGAACAGCAATGGCAGAGAGTTATTGATGTGTTTAGAGAAATTCGTGCTCTAGACACATCTTGCCCTGATCCAGATAATCTTCAAGAGCTAGCTCGACAGCGGTTAAGGGAAAAAGAGCGCCTCAACCAAGAGGGAAGAGTTGCTAAACTTCATAACCGGGGACAACTTTATATGAATGCTCAAGAGTGGCAAAAAGCAATAGAGGTTTTCGAGGAACTCGCCCAACTCAATCCGAACTACCGAGATACATCAGCCCTACTAGCAGAAGCTCAGCAAGAACTCAATCAGGGCAAACAAATGCTGCCTTTCATGGGGTTGATTGCTGCTGTCTGGGTAATCATTCTATTTCTTGCCAATCCTCTAGGTGATTCGGTGGCAGGAGGCATTGGTGGTTTGCTCACTGGATTAGCCATAGCATGGACAACGCAAGATGAAGCAGCAGATGTTATGTTGCAGCAGCTTTTGAAAATTCTTATGTTTGGCGTTGCTGGAGCCGTTGTAGGAAGTATTGTTTGGCTAATCATTCCAAACCTAGACAATTCCTCAATTCCAACAATAACTATTCCAATAGTTAAGGCCCTTATTAGTGCTGGTATAGGGATTTCAGCCCTACTTCTCTGGAAGCAGCTTGGTTGAATTACTTCAACACGCTAGTGGATTTCAGCAACAGGTCTAGAACATTACCTCTCCTAATAGCTTTGGAGATCTCAAAAGTTGAGTTCTGAGCCTATTGTAACTAGCCAAGCAAAACCTTGAAGGTAATCCCAGTCTGCTAGGGGGCAGCGAGTTGCATTTCATCTCATCACTTCAACTAGCAGTCTTACCATTGAGTTAGTACTTATTCAGAGCAGAGTATAAATTCTTGTATCAAAGCGGATTTTCTAAAGCACTGCAGTAGGCTACTATCATAGCCTACTGCAGTGCTTTAGGATTGGAAAAGTTTAGCAGTGAGTTCAGGGATATGCTGTACAAAAGATTGCGTAAACTGAATCAACCCACTTTCCTAGTTTTGCTTCGATGATTTCAACTGAAGAAGTGGAAAACTGATTAAATTACAAAGTTGATTATTCAACATTGAAAAGAAGTCGACGAACGTGGGTTGAATTTTTTCAGCCCGTTTTTCTCTACTGGCAAATCTGCTGATTATCAGACTGAGCTGAACCCGTTGAGAGCTCAAGATAATCCTTGACTTGAGTGCAGCCTTGCTCCACCAGTTGGTCAAAGTTCCATAACTTACTTACATCCCATATCCTGACGGTTTTATCAAACCCAGCAGTGGCTAACGTCTTGCCATCAGGCGTGAAGCTAAGATCTTTAACCTGATCGCTAAATCCAAGTAAAGTTCTGATACTAAGGTCGTCAATTGAATCGGGCTTTTTGAGTAAAGCCTGTATGGAATTGTTATCGACTCGCCAAAGTTTAACGGTTCTCTCTTCACTAGTAGAAGCAAGCAACTTACCGTCCGGGTTAAACTGGATGCGCCAAACTGCCTGTTGGTGACCAGTTAGAGTAGCAATGAGTTGTCCTTGTCGGCTCCATAGCCTGACTTTGCCATCCTCGCTGCCCGTTGCAAGAGTCTGTCCGTCTGGACTAAAGCTGACACTCAGCACTTCAGAGCCTTGATTAGGAATGGTGAGTATGTCCTTTCCATCCAATGCCCAAAGTTTGACAGTTCCATCACTACTGCTGGTAGCAATCATTTCAGGGCGGAAGGCAATTCCCCAAATACTCTGCTGATGAGCTTGAATCTCGCGAGGGAAAGGTCTGTCTGTACTCCAAAGGCGCAAGGTGCCCTTTGAGTCTCCTGCGGCGATCGTTTTCCCATCTGGACTGAAGCTAACCGCAAAATATTCTTGCTGAGTAAGCTTGGGACAGTTATTGCTGGCACAAGAGCTGAGTTCTTTGCTCGTTCGCTCTTTTAGATTCCAAAGCCGAACTGTTCGATCTGCACCGGCAGACACAAGTTTTTGACCATCTAGACTAAAACTAAGAGCGAAGATTCTATTAGTGTGCCCCTTCAATCTATGTTTGAAGCTCCCATCTGCATTCCATATGGCAATGGAACTGGTAATTCCAGCTTCTCCACCTGCCGCCGCAAGCATTTGCCCATCCGGACTGTACTTCACCGCCCACAGCGGGGTTTGTCCATCCAGGGCATCAGCTGGATTGCCTTGTAGACGCCACAGTCGAATGGTCTTATCCCAGCTAGCAGATACTAACGTTTTACCATCGCGACTTAAATCAAGTCCTGATACAACGCTAGTATGCCCTCGGAGAGTATTAAGTAAGGCAACACCGGGTGGCTCTCCTTGTTGAGCATGGAGCCGCCATAGTTTAATGGTGTGATCTTCACCTGCGGTAATGAGCGTTCTGTCATCTGAAAATCGGACTGCGCGTACGGGTCGCTCTTGATCGGGAAGCGATTTGAGCCGGAAGGTGTTGCCGTCTCGATACCAAAGTTTAATGCTGCCAAACTGACCCACGGCTGCCAGAACCTGCCCATTGGGGCTGAAATAAAGGTCATTTACCGGGGCTTTGTTATCAATCAGTTTTATTTGAAGTGCTTCATCTGGCTTCCACAATCGAATCTTTGAATCATTCCCACCGACTGCAATAGTTTTACCATCAGGACTGAAACTAACTGCTGAGATGCTACCCAGTTTCCAACTCTGGAGGAGCTTAAGGTTTTGCAGATTGAGATTCCAGAGTTGAAGTGTGCCGCTGCTTTCTCCAGCGGCGAGTGTTTCCCCATTAGGGCTGATGCTGATACTGGTTACGCTATTGTTATTTGACTGGCTTGCTGGTAAGGTTCCCAGTAGTTTTCCTTTGAGATCCCACAGCTTGATTGTTGTCTCACCTGCGGCCAATAGCGTTTTGCCGTCAGGCGTGAAACTGAGGCTGGTGATGAGTTTCTGAGCTGAGCCAAATTTAGCATCGGCAATGAGTTGACCATTGGATTGCGACAAATGGATAGTACCATCGGCACTGGCAGAAGCAATTAGTCCATCACGGCTGACGCTTACAGCCGTGACTCTGGCTTTATGTTCCTCAAGGCGATTGAATTCTTGAGCATCGTAGATGGGCTGTTGCAGCGCAAGCTGGGTTTGGTAGCGAGTATCACCATCGGGTGGAAAGAACAACTCTTTCAACTCACGTAATTCATGTGCAGATATAAGCGCCATCGAGAGGGCATCCAGTCCTTGATTCGCTGTCCAGCTCGCTCGGGCAGAGGCAGCATGTAATCGGACATCTCCCCGTTTTGCATTGCTGTAAGACCAAAATGCTGCTCCAGCCATTGCAGCCGAGAAAACGGCTGCTACTCCCAGAATTACACCGCTAATCCGAATGCGACGCTGAGCAATTCGAGCAGCATCTGCCAAAATTTGGTTCGCTTTTTTCTCGGCATCTAAAGCAATACGAGTCTGTTCTGCTTCAACTCTCTGCTGAGTTTCTCTCTGCTTGAGTTCTTCGCTGGCAGCCAGAAAACGATAGTCATCTGGATCAAGCTTCTTGCCGACGATCCATGCCTGTGAATCCTGTAAAGCTATCCCGCGCAGCAAACGGGATTCATCCCGGTATCCAGACTCAGTCCACGCTTTTAGAGCCTGATTATAGGGACGGACGGTGGCGAACTCATAATCGAGCCAGTCTTGATTGAAAATGGCGGCATAGATAGGATTGTAAACCTGTAACCGATCGCCCTGTCTAATCACCAGACCTGTGAGGAGAAGATCAAGTTGCTCGGTGCTACCGTTAGCTAGTAGCCCCTCGGGACGCAATACCTGCTGGTAGAGATCAAGTAATTGCCCGATTCTGTCACCGCTGTGGAGCAACAGCCGATCCTGCACAGTTTTTAAATGGGATGGTTCGTCTTGCGATGCCCAATGGTCAATTACTTTTGTTTGGACTAGAGCTTGCAGCCACACCGCTTCTTGTCTAGGAGGAATAGGAGTCTCGGCAGTGCTGACAAGTTTGCAAAGTCGCTGTGTTAGGAAAGGTTGCCCCCCTGACCACTCCAGGATAATTTGTAGCAAGCGATGAGGGTTATCTGTTTTGGAGGCGATGCCGGGAAGTAAAGGCTGGCTTTCCTCAAGCTGAAACTGGGTGAGTTGAATGCCGCGACCAATATTAAAGGGAGTCCGGCGCTTATCTTGAATCAGGTTGGCAGGACTGGCAACGCCAAGCAGCGTAAAGGTGAGACGACGGTAGTCGGGCTTGTCTGCACGATTGTTATAGCAGTCACGGATGACAGCAAAGAAATCATCAATATTAAACGGCAGGCTCAGGATGCTGTCAATTTCGTCAATGAAAATAACGATATTTTTAGGAACGAGCTTGAGCAGGATATCTTCAATGAAGCGAGAAAATCGTTGAACATTAGATAGGAGACTCAAGCTTGCCCACCAGTCCTCTAGATCGAAGCGATCGTATAAATCTAGGCTGCTGGTGATAGTGTCGATAATGCCTGCGTACCACTGCTCAGGAGTAATATCATCTGTGCCGATGCTGGTAATATCCACTGCTACACAGGCAATGCCTTCTCCCTGCAAGCGCTGCATAGTGCGTACCCGCAAGCTGGACTTGCCTACCTGACGCGAGGACAGAACATAGCAGAACTCTCCTGCCTTTAGTCCTTGATACAGATCTTCATCGGCTTGCCGGTAGACGTAGGTGGCTGCGTCTGTGGGTAGGCTGCCGCCGATTTGATAAGCATAGGTAGGAGAGACGGCTGTCATAGGAGATTTAAGCGATTGCCAGTTTACAAATTCTAGTTCAGAGATCCGTAGTTAGATATGACTGATAAAACGCAAGTTCTGTTTCTATTATCTGACTTGCTTTTCATTACTGTTCTTTATCTATACTTCCCTTAATCTGTTTTTTCCTATCTATACCTCTTTGCTGTTCGCATAGCTGACGCGTTTTGAGTCATCGACTTGCCATACCGCAAGACTGGTAATGTCGATCGCCACAGAGGCAATTTCTTCCTCTTGCAAGCGCTAGATGGTTCACGCTCGTAGCCTGGATTTGCCAACCTATTAGCACATACTCTGTCTGTTAAATTTTTAGCGGAAAAGCAAATTTTACTAGGGTTGGCACAGCAAAGTTCGCTTTTGAGATAGATTCTAGTATTGCCGTGAAATTCCTGGCTCTGGAGCTTGAGGCTCTGAACCTTGAGACTCCTGGCTCGGTTCCGCTAGCTGTGACTGAGAATCAATTTCTGAAGGAGGCTGATCAGAGTAATCTTCTAGTGCAGATTCTGGAATTATATCTGGCAAGATCATAACTTCTGGCTCAGATACGTCAGATAGCTCTGTTTGCGGTGCGTAGGGAGGTTCTGGAGTAGGTTCTGTTGGCAGGGGTTCCCAAGGTTCTGATATCTGAGGTTGTGAAATCTGAGGTTCTGGCATTATAGGTTCTGGCATTGTAGGTTCTGGCATCTGGGGTTCTACAGGATTAGGTCTTGACGGCTCAAGAGGTAGATTTTGGTCTCTGGAAATTCGCTCAATGATAGGGTCTGCGGCTGGAGTGGTTGCCTTTGACTTAGACTGGGGAGCTACATCATCTAAATCGACAGAACGATCGGGTTCTACTGCTACTGCTGGTGATGCTGGCTTTGAGGCTGGTGCCGGAGAAGCTTTGGGTTGAGTTTCTGTGGGAATTGAATTATCAGTTTGAGGGATTGAAGTTGTTGAGGAAGAACATGCGGCGATTGTAACTGTAAGTAGCAATACACTGAGTGTGAAGAGCGTGGTTTTCTGAAGGTAGTTATTCATTTGAACGGCTGGGTTCCTGTAATTATGATTCGGTTAGCACTACTGTGAATACTCGACACTTGAATGGCTTGAGGACAGGAATTAGGAGAACCAGAATGACTAGCAAGGTAATCTTTGAGCCATCGGCATCCTTGGTTTAAAAGATCATCTAAGCTGCTTACTTGCCAGAGTCTAACAGTGCCATCATCACCTGTTGAAATGACCTGCTTTCCATCCAAGCTAAAACTGATGCCTCTGGCTGCATGTTGATGCCCCCTATACTCTGCAAGCTGGCGTCCTGCTATCGTCCAGACTTTTACTAAGCCCTCATCCCCGGTGGTAGCGAGTAATTGACCGTCTGGGCTAAATCTGACCCGCCTGACTCTGCCGATATGTGCCCGGAATTCATCCAGCTTTTCTCCAGTGAGGCTCCACAGCACCACTTTGCCTTCTACGCCCGTAGTTACGATCGTGTGTCCATCTGGGCTAAATTGGATAGTGCTGATATCTCCTGAAGAAGTCTTGAATTCAGTAATTAGCTGCCCTGAATTTGTCCAAAGCTTAGCAACACCATCGTCGCCTGCTGCTGCGATTTGCTGGCCATTAGGACTGAAGCTGACACTCCACAGCCGCCCACGATCGCTTCCCCTAAATTCAAGCTGCTGATGCTCTTGTAAATCCCAAAGTCTAATCATGCCATCTGAACCAGCAGTCACTAGCCTCTGTCCATCGGGACTAAAGGCAAGAGTGCTAAACAATCCTACCTCTGCCTTCATCTCAGCACGCTGTTGACCAGAGAGGTCCCAAAGTCTAGCAGTGCCATCTGTACTAATAGTTGCGATCGATTTACCATCGGGACTAAAGTTAACGTTCAAGACGCGATCGGTGTGCCCTTTGAATTCCTGAAGCGGCTTACCATCAAGTGTCCACAGTTTGGCGGTACGATCGCTGCTAGCCGTTGCGATTGTTTGACCATCAGGGCTAAGGCTGAGTCCTGGCACAGGCTTCTGATGCGCCACGAATTGAAATGAAGGGGAGCCAGCGAGGTTCCATATTCTAACGGTTCGATCTTCACTAGCAGTAACTAGCCTTGTTCCATCTGGGCTAAAGTCGGTGCTGCCCACAAAATTGCTGTGCCCCCTTAGCTCTCTCAACAGTTCACCTTGCAAATTCCAAAGTTTTGTAATCCCTAACTCTCCAGAGGTGACAATCTGTTTGCCATCCGGACTAAAGCTGGCGCTCATTACCCAGCCTACATTGCCAGTGAGCTGAGTAATCTGCTTACCCTCAAGTGTCCACAGTTTGGCAGTACCATCTTCACTTGCTGTCAGAATCTGTTGGCCGTTGGGGCTAAAACGAACCTGTCGAATCAAGCCGGTATGAGCGTTAAATTCTGTAGGCTGTTGTTTGGCGAGGTTTAGTAAGTGCACTGTACCGTTTTTACCCGCTGTTACGATCTTTTCTCCGTCCGGGCTAAAATCAAGGCTTAAGAGTTCTCCCTGGCTGAGTTGAAAGCCTGGGAGCGGTTGTCCTGAAAGTGTCCAAAGCTTTACTGCTCCACTGCCACTGGCGATCGCCACCCTCTGTCCATCTGGGCTAAATTTCACGTTGTAAACAGGTTGTGGTTGCTTCTCAAATTCAGTTATTTCATCACCTAAAAGACTCCAGAGCCGTACCGTACCATCTTGACCTGCCGTAACAACCTGCTGTCCATCCGGACTAAAGTCAAGTGAATACAGGATCTTTTGCTTTCCAGAAAACTCGGATAGTTTTTGCCCCGATGCACTCCATATTCGGATCATCCCATCTTTACTGACTGTGGCAACTTTTTGTCCATCGGGACTGAATGCAGCAAATTGGATGCCTTCCGGATGCTGAAACACATTTTGCTCATGAATTTGAGACAAGATAGCCTGAAGTGCTTGCATTGGATTCACGACGGAGTACTGCTTTGATCGCTCCTCTCCAATCAGCTGCTTCAATTGGTATCCACTTTCGAGGGCGCCCAGCAACGATTCAATTTCATCTCCACCTGCAAACTGCTGAAGCGTTGCTAAACCAGCTTGCTCAAGACTGGCGGTTTCCTGAATTTTCTGCTGCTGCCCATAGGCATATTCGGCAGCTAGCCCAGCACCGATCGCCACACCCAGCGATACTCCTAAAAAAACAAAGCTGATCCGAATCCTACGGTTAGCTTTGACAGCAGCATCAGTCAAAATCTGGTTTGCTCTTTTTTGTGTGGCTAATTCGCTCTCCTGTGCCTTGAGTCTGATCTCTGCTTCCAGATTTTCAAGCTCTCTCGCCTTCTTTTCGGCAAGTAGTGCTCTCTCTGCCTCGCGTTTATCAATCTCCTGGCTAGCAGTTAAATATTGGTAATCGCGATCGCTCAAGCTCTTACTCGCTGCCCAAGCCAGCGCATCCTGCAATGCTTGCCCCCGCAGCAAGCGCGACTCGTCTATGCAGCTAGAAATCAACCACGCCGTCAAAGATTCTGAGTAAGGACGCAGTTCAGCCAACTGGCGATCGACCCAAGCCTGATCAAAAATCAGCGCATAGAGGCGATTGTAGATTCGTAAACAGCCTTCTCGACGCACAACCAACCCCGACAGACGTAGTTCAATCTGCTCTGGACTATCATCTACCGTAGCTCCTGTTGGCAAGCCATCCGGCGCAACAGGCGACTGCAAAATCTGTTGATACAGCCCCAGCAATCGTCCCACCCGCTTTTCATTCCACAGTAATCGATCGGCAATCGGCTTGAAGTGAGGCGGGTCGTCTTGCGTTTCCCAATGTTGAATCACCTTTTCCTGAACTAGGCGATCGAGGGATAATTGAGCCTTAAAGCCATCAAGGCTCAATTGTCCGATTACCAAACGACAGAGTCTTTGAGTTAAAAAAGGCTGCCCACCCGTCCAATAAAAGATGTTTTGCAATAGAGCTTCGGGGCGATCGCTTGCCCTAGCAAGTCCAGCTAGTAGATGCTGACTGTGTGAGAGTTCTAAGCCGCTCAGCTCAATGCCTTGACCCAGATTAAAAGGCGACTGACGGCGATCTTGAATCAAATCAGTGGGGGTAGCAACTCCAACTAGGGCAAACGTGAGGCGATTAAACTCAGAGTTTAGAGCGCGTTTGTCATAGCAGGTGCGGAGAATTGCAAAAAAATCATCGGTATTAAACGGCAGACTAAACACACTGTCGATTTCTTCCCAAAAGATGACGATCGCCCCTGAGATAAACTTGAGCAGCGCTTCTTCAAAGAACAGGCTGAAGCGCTGCACGGGCGAAATCAACGCATGGCTCTCCCACCAGGCTTCCAGGTCAAAGCGATTGGTTAGCTCAAAGCCATCGAGCAGGCGATCAAGGATGCCCGCATACCATTGTTCAGGGGTAATGTCTGACGTGCCGATTTCGGTCATATCGAGGACAGCACAGGTGATTCCTGCTGCCTGCAAACGCTGAATTGTACGAACGCGCAGGCTTGATTTACCCATCTGACGGCTGTTGAACACGTAGCAGAGCTGTCCGGATTTAAGTCCTTCGTAGAGATCGCGATCGGCCTGGCGCTCAACGTAAGTGGAAGCGTTAGCAGGGAGGCTGCCGCCGACTTGATACATATATGTAGGATGAAAAGTCGAACTCATAGCCCTGCCTCGTCATAGTTCAAGTCAAATCAAAGATTTTAATCACCAGATGATAATTTTTTGCAAAAATAGTTCTTATTTGCTTTCTCAAAAGCATCTATCCAGTCACAACTGCGCGATATAAGTTCATCTAAGTTTTCTATTTGCCACAGACGAACAGAGCCGTCATAGCTAGAAGTTGCGATGATTTGCTTTGACGAATCAAACGCCATGCCGCTAATCTTGCTTCGATGTCCCTTGAATTCAGCAGTTAGCTGTCCTGACCGAGTCCATACTTTGACCAGCCCGTCATCACCTACACTTGCAACACGTCGATTGTCTAGAAACATAACACTTCTTACCCAACCCCTGTGCGCCTTCCATTGACTGAGCTGTTCACCCAGAGAACCCCATAGTCTAACAGTACCGTCCATTCCTCCTGTGACAATTGCCTGTCCATCTGGACTAAATTTTGCACTTAAAACCCCACCTCGGTGTCCCTTAAATTCTGTAATTAAATTTCCTGATAGATCCCAAAGCTGAATTGGACTATCAACAATGCTGTAAAGATTAACTTGTAGTGTTCCTGCAATTAGTAAGGATTTTGTATCAGGACTGAAGTCCATGCTGTAAACACTGATTTTTCCCTCAGTTCCTAAGGAAGGATTCCACTCTTTAATTAACTGATCTGTAGCCTGGTGCCAAATTTGAATCACATCATTTGAGTCGCTTTGTGTCGCAATAGCTAAATGCTCGCCATTGCCACTAAAGCTCACGTTGTAAGCACTGTACTCAGCAATCTTTTCGCCAGACATGTTCCAAAGCAACACCCGCTGAGGAGAAGAAGTAGCTACATATCGTCCATCTGGACTAAAACTAACCCCTTGCACTCCTCCCCGTATAGCTTTCCATTCCCTCAATTTTCTGCCAGATAAGTCCCAAAAGCTCACTTTTCCACTTAGCTCACCTGTCACTAACTGCTGACCATCAGGGCTAAAATCAAGGGTATCAAAAATGTTTTGATTGCCAGAAGAACTACCTTTAGGAAATCGATTAGATGAAGTTTTGAAGATATGTCTGCTATTGAGTAAACTCCACTCTCCAACTCTGCCAAGAATACAGATCTTGGAGCTATCTACTTGAATGCCCCAATCACTACCGAAAACAGGAGCATCTTCCTCAAATGGATATAGCCAAGTTGCCTTTGGTTCTACCAGAAACTCTCCCCATGCTTCCCCCGGTAAATCAGGATGATACAGCTTAATTGTAATTACTTGATTGGATTGATTCTCTAACCAAATCCTACCAACTCGATTGTCGTCAAATAATGCTGATGCAACCCGTTCTGGATAGAGTCCAGGAGCATACAAAGAAACGCATCGTACGTCATTTTCCGGCTCTTGAGATTTTGAAAGGGCAATAAAGCTATTTGAGTTGAAGCGTTGTCCAGATAAATTCCAAAGTCTTGCAGTACCATCAGTTCCTGCTGAGACAAGCTGCTGATTATTAGAGTTGAACTGAACATTCAATACGCCACCCAAATGCCCTTTTAATTCAGCTATTTGCTGACCAGATATATTCCACAGCTTCACTATTCCATCATCTCCAGCAGTCGCAAAAGACTGACTATCTGAGCTAAAGTTGATATCTCTTGTCCAGCCCTTATGTGCCTTTAAAGTAAGGAGTGGTTGCCCATTTTGATCCCACAATTTGACAGAACCATCACTTCCGGCTGTGGCAAGCGTTCTTCCATCTGGAGCAAATTGAGCGCTCAAAATGGCACCTTGATCACTTGCAAACTCTATAAGTTTTCGCCCAGACCAATCCCACTGCTGCACTTTACCTTCAAGTCCTGCTGTGATAAAGCTTTGATCATTAGGTTTAAAGTTGATGCTGTAAAGCTCTTTTTCAGAAGCTTGCCAAGATGCTTGTTGTTGACCAGCTATATTCCACACTTTAGCTATTCCACCGCCAACTGTAACAACTCGCTTCTCGTCGGAGCTGATTACTACAGCTTGAACAACTTCCTGATGATCATATGTGTTTAAAACCTCTCCAGACAAATTCCATTGCCTAGCTACACCATCATCACCGGCTGTCAAAATAAACCTTCCAGTGGAACTAAAGTTCATGTCTAAGATACTGCGATGGTAGCGCTCAAACGTCTTTATAGGCTGCCCTAGGACATCCCATAATTTAACTACTCCGTCTGAACCAGCTGTCGCAATTAATCTGCCATCTGGACTGAATCTGACCCTTCTTACCCAACCTTGATGTCCAAGGAGTTGGTTCTGCTCGGAAATATTGTCGAGTATTTTTTGAAGCGCTAATAATGGACTAAATGCTGGAGATTTGTCAAATACACCTTGTGATTTCACTAGCTCCTGTAAAGCTGTTCCGCTCTGTATCGCCGTTAACAAAGACTCTAATTCTCCGGACTCAAATTGTTGTAAAGCAACATTCCCTAATTGGTTAATTGCATTTCCTTGAAGAGTAATCTGAGTAGTTTGCTGTGATTCTACAGCTTTTTGTCGTTCCTCACCAGCTTGTGCTCTAGCTTGCTGAGCTAACATCTGAGCAGCTTCTGTATCTTTCAGTAACTGTTGCAAGTCCCCTTGAAGTTTACCCCTTTCCTGTTGTGCGGTTCGTAATTCCTGCTGTGCTTTATCACGTGCCTCCTGTACTAACTGCTGTTGCTGCTTTGCCTGATTAATTTTTGCCTGAGCTGCTTGTGTCTCCTGTTTTGCTTGAGCAATTTGCCTTTGAGTTTGGTTACGAGTACTAGAAAGTTCCCGCTGTGATTTTTCGATCTGCAATTCGTTGCTGTGGATAGTTTCTTCTGCATTTTGAATTTGACTTTGAGCTTCGACAATAGATTGTCTACCCCACCAACCAGCTAACATTGCTAAAGCCAACGCTGTGATTAAAATATAAACACCAAAGCGTATTCGTTTTCTGGCTTTACGGTTAGCACTTGTCAGTAACTGATTTGATTGCTTCTCGACATCTAAGTTACGTTCAAATTCTGAGCGTTCTAGACTTCGACTAGCATCTAAAAAATGGTAATCTTGATTGCTGAGACTTTTATTAGTTGCCCAACTCTGAGCATCAACTAATGCCTGCCCCCGTAGCAAGCGCGACTCATCTGTAAAACCAGACTCCACCCATGCACTGAAGGTCTCTGCATAGGGGCGCAGATTAGCTAGCTCCTGATCTACCCATGCCAGATCAAACACCGCAGCATAGATTAAGTTATAGATTTGTAGCCTGCCCTCTTGCCGCACCACTAGCCCTGATAGTCGCAGTTCCATCTGCTCTGGGCTATCGTCTGCTGTCACGCTACCTCGCTGAAACACCTGCTGATATAGCCCTAAAAGCCGCCCCGTCCGCTGGGCGTTGCTGTACAAAATCCGGTTACGAATGGTCTTTAGATGCTCTGGCTCATCCTGGGTTTCCCAGCGATCGATCACTGTATTTTGCATCAGATTCGCCACCCAGTCTGTTTCGGCTCCAGCCGCGATCGGGAAGGAGGATGCCATCACCAATCGACAGACTTTCTGGGTCAAAAAAGGTTGTCCACCTGTCCATGCCAAGATTTCTCGTAGCACTGACTGCGAATCTTCTGCCTTGGTTGCTAATCCCGGTAGGAGTGGCTCTGCCTCATGCAAACTAAAGCCCGTGAGTTCGATCGCCCGTCCAATATTGAATGGGGTGCGTCGCTTATCCTGAATCAAGTCTGATGGCGTTGCAACGCCAATCAACGCAAAGGTCAGCTGACGATATTCGAGCTGATTGGCGCGATTGTTGTAGCAATCCCGAATCACCGCAAAAAAATCATCAATGTTGAACGGCAAACTCAAGACGCTGTCAATCTCATCTACAAAGATGACAATTGCCTGACCTATCTGTGCTAGGAGGATGTCTTTCAGAAATCTACTGAACTTCTGGACAGGCGACAGTAAGCGATTTTCCTCCCACCAAGCAGAAGAATCGAACGTGTTGTAAAGCTCAAATCCGTTGATTAGCGTATCAATCACGCCAAAGTACCACTGCTCTGGTGTAATATCTGAGGTGCCGATACTGGTAATGTCGATCGTGGCACAGGCAACGTCCTGCGCCTTCAGACGCTCTTCTGTACGAACACGCAAACTCGATTTTCCCATCTGTCGTGCGTTGAGAACATAACAAAAGTCACCATTTCTCAGACTTTCGTATAAATCTCGATCGGCTTGACGGTAGACATAGCTTGGAGCATCGACGGGTAAGCTTCCTCCAACGTAGTAAGTATAGATAGAGGAAGGGACAGTGCTCATTAATTGGCTCCTAAGCGATCGCGAAAATAGACTTTATACAAGTTACAAAGTGGAATCACGTTGTTTCCAGAAAGTTCTACTAACCCCATGCTACGGAGCTTAAAGGCGTAGTTTTGATCTAACTGCACGGGTTCATCTGCCATCACAACTCGACGCATAGCAGCAGATAAACTAGAATCTTCTCTCAAATTATGAAGGTGACGGCTGAGATGGTCGCCATACAGCCCCTCTTCGGTATAAGCCACCTGCAAATATTTCTCTAATGTTAGGTTTCCTTTCGCAATATCGTAAAGGGCTTTCCGCAACAGATAGGGATGTCCATCCGCAACACTCATCAACTGCTTGACTTGCGCCATTGACCAGTTCAAGCCGTGTAGCCTGACTAGCTCCGTAACCTGTGGTTGGGTAAGTTCGGGTAGATCAATCGGTAGTCCGACATTAAAAGGAGATTGATTGATGTTGAGCGGAATATAAACTTCCTTCGAGTGGGCAATAACTAGACGAAGTTTCTTCCAGATTTCTTGGTTTTTGCCCTGTTCATGCCAAACACGCAGCAGGCTAAAAAAGCCATCAGCGATCTCCAAGTGTTGAAAGACCTGATCTACTTCATCCAAGCCTAGTGTCAAGGAACCCGAAACTTCCTTGAGAAGGTATCGCTGGAAATAGTTTGTACATCTTACCTTGGTGCTGAGCATAGGCTTCCAGTGGTCTTCTAGCTTGTCTTCTAACTCCAATGCATCCGTAACAGTTCGACAAAACCATTGCAGAAACTTATCTAAATCTGTTAAGACTTTTGGATCAACGAGCTGGAAGTTGATGTATCCGGTTTTATGCCCAATTTCTTCAGCACGGTGCAAGATTCGCTGCTGTAAGGAGGTCTTACCCATCTGTCTTGGTGCCTTGATCCGGATGAGTGCGCCCGGTCTTAAGACGGCCTCATAGCACTCTTGCTCAATCGGTGGGCGATCGATATACAGGGGTGAATCAGTGCTAATTGAACCCTCTGGTACGTCAATAATGAATGGAAAAAGCTCGAAGTCCCGAACCGGACCCAGTGGAATAGCAACCAGTTCTGGCAAAAGCTCGATCGGTTCAATAACTTCAGGTTCTTCGCTCTTGCGCTTCAAAATCGGGGTGGGGATATCAGAGAAGCCTTCCATCCCAATATTGCTACAGCCCCAGTTGTAGGCAGATTCATAAAGTTCACCCGATCCTAGGGCATTATAAAAGCCAAATGAAAATGCCCTTGCGACTCCATCGCCTACCTTCTGACTGGTGCCAATTACATATGGAATATATCGGGCAATGGCTGCTGCTTGCTGCTCAGAATAGCAGGCATTTAAAACAACACATTCCACAAAACTTTCAACCAGTTTGAATACCGCTGCCAATGCGACCCCATTTACTAGCCTGGCTTGACCACTCGCGTCTTCAAAGACAAGTCCGGCTTGGTCAACACCATGACCTGCAAAGTGCACAATTTGGGGTTTAAACTCTAAAAGGGCAGACTGAATATCTCTCGTCTGTGCCGCCATCTTAATCTTTAAGACAAACTTATCTCGCTTTTGTGCTCTTTCCAGTTCGGCACTGATCTCCTTGACCTCTGTTTCTAAATCAAGGCGATCGGAGTTTGCAGGATTTGCACCCAAAAACAAGATGGTCGTCTTTTTCCTTTTAGCTGAGGGAGGCATAGTTCACTCTGGCTTGATTTATGTAAAAATTACGTCTCTGTTTACTGCTTGACATCTGATGAAACAGCAGTCAAGTAGTCTAACTGCTCCCTGCCCAAACGTTCCAAATAAGCTAAAAAGTTATTCACACCAGATAGTGTGTTCACCAGCCTTAGTGGGCTGCCTCTGCCCTATCCCCCATATAATTGCGTAATATAAGTTGCCCAATCTTAGCTTTAAGAGTGACCGATCGCTGCAAACAAAACTTTTCCTTAAGAAAAAGCTTTTCGGAGACGCATGAAACCTTCCTCGCTTTGTTGCTTCTAACGGTTACTTGATTGATTCATAGTCGTAGCGCGAACTCAGTCAATTTTTGCATTTCAAAACAGGAATTAAAGAGTCTGGAAGCGGCGCAGGGGAATCATCCGGTAGAACAACAGATAGCTTCCGAGCAATGCCACCACCAGCTAGCATTGTCTGGATTGCCTGTTTTCCCTGCTCAAAAGCTGCTTCGATCGACAAGCCGTCGCCCAACCCCTCGTAAAATCCAACGGCAAAAGTAATGGCGACATCATCTCGCACAGCCTGCTTCATTCCAATTACGTAGTTAATGTGTTGAACGATCGCTTCTGCCTGCACTTCCGCATAGCAAGCATTTAGCAAGACGCACTCTACGCGATCGGCAAATAGCGCAAACAAGCCAGACAGAGCTTCTGAGCTAACCAGCTTAATTTGCCCCATCACGTCCTGAAACACTAGACCTGCATCGCCTTCGCCATGCCCTGAGAAATGCACGACGTGCGGCTTCACCTCTAGCATGGCTCGTTGTATATCTCGCGGCTCCACTGCCCATCGCTGCTCTAACTGAAACCGATTGCGAAATTTCGATCGCCGCAATCCATCTTCAATATCACGCACTTCGCGATCGAGCCTCAAACGGCCGGTACTTTGAGGGTTGGCAGCAAGGATTAGGATAGTTCTTTTCATAGAGCAGCAGTTCGGGGTTGAAGGTCGCAGAAAACTAATTAACCGGATAGGCTCTGAATGCAATTATTGAGTTTCGATGCCATCACAGAGGTGTCTGTCGTTTGAGGAAACGGCAATATTGTTCGTCAAATACCCTTTTAACCAGGTGCAACTTTTACTCAGAAGAGCATCCAGCTTAGGAATCTCCATTTCTTCCTTCTCCATTTGCCAGGTTTTGATAGAGGTATCATTTCCAGCCGTTGCAAGTCTCTGACTATCTGGGCTAAAAGCTACATCTAAAATCACGTTGCTGTGGGGTATGGTTCTCAGCAACCGACCTTCTAGGTTCCAAATCTTGACTGTACTGTCATGGCTGGCGGAGGCAATCAGGCGACCGTCCGGTGAGAACATAGCGCTACTGACCCAGTTAGTATGTCCTGTTAAAGTTTTCAACAGGCGACCCTCCAAACTCCAAAGAACTGCGGTATTGTCATAGCTTGAAGAGAGTAGCATTTGACCATCTGGGCTAAAGTCAACTCGTGAAACCCAATCTTTGTGAGCCTTGATTGTTTTCACTAAACTGCCGTCTTTCCAAAGTTTAATGGTGCCATCCCGACTTGCCGAAGCCAGCATTTGACCATCTGGGCTAAACTGCACGCTCAGAACGGGTTGCTGATGTCCGGTTAATGTTTTAAGCCAAGTTCCATCTGTCTTCCAAAGTTTAATAGTTTTGTCGTCGCTTGATGTCGCTAGAATTTTGCCGTCAGGGCTGAAGCTCACACTCCTAACCGATATAGTATGACCCTTACAATCCTTGGTATTTCCCGGACAACTCTCGATCGTTTTCAGTAAGGTGCCATCACTCTTCCATAATTTCACCCGGTTGTCAGTTGCGACTGAAGCCAAAAGCTGGCTATTGGGAGAAAATCTAACGCTATTGACAATATTACTATGCCCTGCACAGCTTTTGGCTTCTGGTAAACAACCTTCCAAGGTCTTGAGCAGGGTTCCATCTGATCTCCAGAGTTTCACCGAATTATCGGCTCCTCCCGAAGCCAAAAGTTGACCGTTAGGAGAGAAACTGACGCTCTTTACACCGTCAAGATGTGCCCGTACTGCAACCAGAGGCAAAGGCTCAGCTTTCCAAAGCCTTGCTGTTTTATCGTAGCCAGCAGAAACTAAAGTTTTGCCATCGGGCGAGAAACTGACGCCTGTAACGGGTCCATTATGCCCCCTAAAAGTTTTCAGCAATAGACCATCTGCCGTCCAGAGCTTAATGGTACTATCAGAGCTAGCCGTCGCAAAGAAACGTCCGTCTGAGCTAAAGTTAACGTTCTTGACTACATCTAAATGGCTATTGAGTGTTTTAATCCAGGTTCCATTAGATTTCCACAATCGCACCGTACTATCTGCACCTGCCGACACCAGGAATTTTCCATTGGGGCTAAAGCTCAGTCCTTGAACTAACGCGTAATGTCCTCGGCAATTTCCAGCATTTTTATCTCCTTCTTTACATCCTTCAATCGTTCGTAACAGGAGGCCTTTTGTACTCCAAAATTTAATTCGTTTGTCTTCACCAGCAGAAGCAAGGATTGTGCCATCAGGATGAAAACTAACGCCCAGAACCTCGCCTTTATGACCTTGGCAAGATTTCTCAGTACTGACACAGGTCGGAAAAGTTCTGAGCAAACGCCCGTCTTTCACTTGCCAAAGCCTAAGAGTGCCATCAGCACTGGCTGAAGCAATCATTTGACCATCTGAACTAAACGCAATACTGTTGACGCGATTGCTGTGTCCTGAAAGCGTCTTGAGTAACCGTCCATCTGCCACTCGCCATAGCTTAATTGTCCGGTCGTGACTGGCTGAGGCGATCGTTTGACCATCTGGGCTAAACCGGATGCTGACGACCCCATCGGTGTGCGCGGTCAACGTTCTGAGCAACCGTCCTTCGGGGTTCCAAAGCCGAATTGTTTTGTCGAAGGCTGATGAAGCAATCATTTTGCCATCCGGGCTAAAGCTAACGCTCCATAAGTCGGCTTCATGACCTTGTAGACGATTCCATTCCTGAACCCCATAAATCGTCGCCCGCATTTGGTCTTCTGTTTCTGCTTGAATCTCAGGCTGTGTTCCCAGCTTAGACAAACTCTCTCCAGCCCTGACGCTCGACTCTAGCGCTTCGAGCTGTTTATTTGAAAGGAGCTGGGAGTCTGACAAGGCATTTAGGGCTTTAATTTCAGAGGTTTGGGCCTGATTTCGCTCAAAGCCGAGCTGAACGCTGAAGATCGCCATTGCCAACGCTGCAGCTAGTAAACCGACCATCGCCACCATTCTTATTTGAGATTTAATTCTGTATTCAGCAGCTTTCTTAGCCTGCTTTTCAGCTTGTAGCGTCAGTTGCACCTCCTGTCTATCCAATTCCTGAGCAGCCCTTAAAAACTGATTATCAACATTGCTTAAACTTTTACTGGCTGACCAGGCTAAAGCCTCTTGCAAGGCCTGCCCTCGCAGTAGACGGGACTCATCTTGAAAGTTCGACTCCTCCCATGCCTCTAAAGCTTCGGCATAGGGACGCAAGGCTGCTAATAAGTTAGTTGTCCATTCTTGGTTAAAGACTGCTGCATAAATGCGGTTATAGATTTTCAGGTGTTCCCTTTGCTTCATAACCAACCCCGACAGTCGTAGTTCCATTTGCTCGGGACTATCATCTGCTAGAACTTTGCCCTGCCTCAAAATCTGCTGATACAACCCCAGCAACCGCCCTGTTCCTCGAGAAGAGCTGTAGGTAATCCGATTGCGAATTGTTTTGAGGTGTTCAGGTTCATCCTGAGACTCCCAGTTGTAGATGACAGCGTGTTGTAACAGATTGGCAAGCCACTCCTGTTCGGCCCCGGCAGTAATAGGAAAAGCTGAGTCTCGCACCAACCGACAGACTTTCTGAGTCAGAAACGGCTGTCCGCCTGTCCAATTGAGAACCTCTCGAATCATAGCCTGTGGGTTCTCGGCTTTTGTGGCGAGACCCGGTAGAAGCGGATCAGCTTCAGATAAGCTAAAGCCACCTAGCTCGATCGCCTGCCCAATATTAAAGGGCGTACGGCGTTTGTCTTGAATCAGATCCGAGGGAGTAGCAACACCAATGATTGCGAAGGCTAAGCGGCGATAATCGGGTTGATCAGCTCGGTTGTTATAGCAGTCACGGATAACGGCAAAAAAGTCGTCGCTGTTAAAGTCAAGGCTTAAGATACTGTCAATTTCATCAATGAAGATGACGATGTTGCCAGAGAGTTGCTGCAGCAATACTTCACCCAGAAACTTGTTAAACTTCCGCACTGGAGAAATCAGCGGATGTTCTGCCCACCAAGCTTCTAGGTCGAAGCTCTCAGTCAGGTTAAAGCTGTTGATTAAGCTGTCAATGACTCCGCCATACCACTGTTCTAGCGTGATGTCTGCCGTGCCAATGCTGGTGATGTCAATCGCCGCACAGTCAATGTTCTCAGCTTTGAGCCGCTGCATTGTCTGAACCCGGAGGCTCGATTTACCCATTTGTCGGGCGTTGAGGACATAGCAAAACTCGCCTGACTTCAGGGCTTCATAGAGGCTGCGATCGGCTTTTCGGTGAACATAAGAGGGGGCATCTATCGGCAAGCTGCCGCCAACTTGGTATGGGTATGAGGGGCTAGGGACAACGCTCATAGAAACTTAGGGGTATAGAGTTTTTCGGGTGCCTTGTTTTATCTGCTTGAATTTGGAGCCGCCATTAATTGATTTGGTAATTGAGTAGAAGCTTGGCAGGACTGCGAAACATTTTGTGCCTCGGCATGAGTTGCTAAATAATTATTGAGCCAGCCACAACCGCGTTGAATTAGATCTTCTAAGCTATACAGTTGCCATAACCGCGCAGTTTGATCGATCGATCCCGTGACAATCTGCTGTCCGTCGGGACTAAAGCTGGCGCTGTAGACGGCTCCCTGATGACCTGGGAGTTCTAGGATTAAATCTCCTGTCCGACTCCACAGTCGCACCGTGCGATCGTCTGATGCAGTTGCAATCTGCTGACCGTCGGGACTAAAACTGGCGCTCCAGACGACTCCTTGATGACCTTTAAACTCCTGAATCAGTTCTCCCGTCAGACTCCGTAGCCGAACAGCTCCACTATTGTTTGACGTAGTGACAATCTGTTGACTATCAGGGCTAAAGCTCACACTCCAAACAGCTGCCTCTCTCTCTGCAAACTCCTTCACCAACTCTCCGGTGCGGCTCCAGAGTTGAACAGTACTATCGTCTGAGCCAGTGGCAATCATCTGACCATTGGGACTAAAACTTACGCTGTTAACCCCACTATGATTGCTCTTCAATTCAGTGATCAGGTCTCCAGTTACATTCCACAGACGAGCCGAGCCATCTCTTGATCCGGTGACAATCTCTCGTCCATCGGGGCTAAAGCTGATGCTCCAAACGCCTGCTTGATGCCCTTTAAACTCATGAAGCAGTTCTCCCGTCACGCGCCATAATCGAGCTGTGCCATCATCGGACGCGGTGGCAATCTCTCGTCCGTCTGGGCTAAAACTGACGCTTCTTACCCATTTTTGATGCCCCTTAAACTCATGAAGCAGTTCTCCCGATCGACTCCACAGTCTGGCAGTACTATCTCCCGCAGCAGTAATAATCTGTTGACCATCAGGGCTAAAGCTGGCGCTCCAGACCGCTTCCTGATGTCCCTTCAGTTCATGACTTGACCCTTCCGATCGACTCCACAATCGAGCAGTGCCATCGCCTGAAGCAGTGACAGCCTGTTGACCATCAGGACTAAAGTTGACGCCCCAAACACCTCCCTGATGTCCCTTAAATTCCTGAATTAAGTCTGCCGATCGACTCCATAGTCGAACCGTCCGATCTTCAGAAGCAGTCACAATCTGTTGTCCATTAGGGCTAAAGCTGATGGCATACACGGCTCCTTCGTGCCCTTTAAATTCTTGAATGAGTTCTCCCATCAGGTTTGATAGCCGAGCGGTATTATCATCGGAGGCAGTAGCGATCTGCTGCCCATCGGGGCTAAAACTGACGCTCCAAATCAATTTCTCATGCGCCTTAAACGATCGAATCTGTTCTCCAGTTTTGTTCCACAGCCGCACTGTCCCATCTCCTGATGCAGTTGCGATCGTCTGTCCATCAGGGCTAAAAGTAGCGTTCCAAACGCCCTCTTCATGCCCTTTAAATTCCTGGATGAGTTCTCCCGATCGACTTGATAGTCGAGCGCTGCCGTCCAATGATGCCGTGATAAGCTGCTGCCCATCTGGACTAAAACTAACGCTGCTAACGGGCGCTTGAGAGCCCTGAAATGTTGCAATTAATTCCCCCGATCGCTGCCACAGGCGAACAATGCCATCCTGTGACCCAGTGGCGATCTGCTGTCCATCGGGGCTAAAGCTGACGCTCCAAACGCCCACCTGATTTCCTGGGAACTCTTGGATAAGTTTTCCCGATCGCTGCCATAATCGCGCCGTTCCATCTCCAGAGGCTGTAGCGATCGTCTGTCCATCTGGGCTAAAACTGACGCTCCTAATCCACTGACCATGCCCCTCAAATTGGTTCTGCTCGCTGAACTGCTCGGGCTGATACAGGTTTCGGTACAGTACTTTCTGCAACGTAGAAAAAGGACTAAAAGCTGGATAATTCTGCAATGGAGCTGCTCCAACAATCTGCTTAAGCTGCTCCGCCAAGGGAAGCACCGCAGACAGGGCCTCAATTTCCCCAATTTTGGCACCATTGGCATCTAATCGGCGCGAGATTGACGTTCCTTCCCGCTCTAACGTCGTTCCTTGCCGAGCGGTCGCTGTCTCACGTTGAGCTGCTGCTGTTTCACGTTGAGCCACTACATAAGCCAAAGCCGCCTGTTGCTGATACTGCTGTGCCACTTGCAGGCTTGCCTTAGCTTCTTGTACCTGCTGCTGAGCCTGCTGTTGATTTTGCTCGGCTTTAGCAGCCTGAAGCTGCGAACTTTGAAGCTGTTGTGTTGCTGCTGCTACCCGTTGCTTGGCAGTTTCTAGATTCTGGTCAGCCAGCTGTAGCTTTTTTTCAGCCAGCTGCTTGCGCCCCTCCGCTCTCTTTAGAGCCAAATCTGCCTCCTGCTGAATCTTTTGCTTTTCCTGCTCAAGCTTATTTTTGTCTTGTGTTGCTGCTGCTACCTGCTGTTTAGCGGTTGAAGTGCTTTGCCAGGCAGTAATTACAGCTACGATCGCCCCTGCTAATGTTGCTGCCAATATGACTGTCCCTAACCAAACGCGACGATTGGCTTTCTTGTTTGCCTTTGCCAACAGCGATCGCGCTGCTGATTCGGCTGCTAAGCGGGTTTCCACATCTCGGCGATCGATCGTCTGACCTGCTGCTAAAAACTGATAATCCAGATCGCTTAAGCTCTTGCCTGCTGCCCATGACTGAGCATCAACGAGCGCCTGCCCACGGAAGAGGCGCGACTCGTCTTCATAGCCCGACTCTACCCACGCAGATAGCGCTTCACCATAGGGACGCAAATTTTCTAGCGATTGGTTCACCCAATCTAAATCAAACACCGATTCATAGATACGGTTATAAACCTGTAGCTGCTCATCCCGCTTGACAACCAGCCCAGATAGCCGTAGCTCCATTTGCTCTGGACTGTCGTCTGTAGGAATGCCTCCTTGCTGCAAGATCTGCTGATAGAGCCCTAGTAGCCGCCCTGTTCTTTGGGCACTGCTGTCCATAATCCGTGCTCGAATTGTTCTTAAATGTATGGGTTCATCCTGCGATCCCCAGTTGTGGATCACGGCATGTTGAAGCAAGTTGGCAATCCACTCGCCTTCAGCACCTGCAGCGATCGGAAACGCCGAATTCCGCACCATCTGACAGACTTTCTGCGTTAGAAATGGCTGCCCGCTCGTCCAGCTGAGAATCTCGCGCATAACCGTCTGCGGATTCTCAGCTTTGGTCGCAAGACCCGGAAGTAAAGGGTCTGCCTCGGACAAGCTGAAGCCACTCAGCTCAATTGCCCGACCAATATTAAATGAAGTCCGGCGTTTGTCCTGAATTAGGTCTGAGGGAGTGGTTACACCAATGATGGCAAAGGCTAAGCGACGGTAATCAGGCTGATCAGCTCGATTGTTGTAGCAGTCGCGGATAACGGCAAAAAAGTCGTCGCTGTTGAACTCCAAGCTCAGAATGCTGTCGATCTCATCGACAAAGATAACAACGTCACCAGGAAGGGAGCAGAGCAACACCTCGCCCAAAAATTTGCTGAACTTCTGCACTGGAGAAATCAGCGCGTTGGCTTCCCACCATGATCCCAAGTCGAAGCCATTATAAAGCCGAAAGCTGTTGACCAAGCTATCAATTATCCCAGCGTACCACTGCTCTGGCAGCATATCTAGAGTGCCAATGCTGGTAATGTCGATTGCCGCACAGGCAATGCCCTCGGCTTTCAGGTTCCGCATTGTCTGTACCCGCAAGCTGGATTTCCCCATTTGGCGGGCGTTGAGAACGTAGCAAAACTCGCCTGATCGCAGTCCTTCATAAAGCGTGCGATCGGCTTGACGGCTGACATAGGAGGGTGCATCTACAGGAAGGCTGCCGCCTACTTGGTACTCATAGAGGGGTTGGGGAGCACTCACACTTTGACTCCTAACTGATCGCGGAAGTAGTCACGGTATAGATTGCACAGAGGCATGACGTCGCTGCCGCGTAGCTCTACTAGCCCCATGCTGCGCAGCTTAAAGCTTTGAGTTTGATCAATCCGCACTGGCTGATCGCTGGCAATCACTGTCTTCATGGCTGCTTCGAGCTTGGGATCGTTCTGCAAGTTGAGTAGATGCCGCCGTAGATGGTCATAAAAGGGGCCAGCATCAGTAGCAGCGATCTCCAGGAAACGCGGCAGAGTGATATTGTCACTGGCGATCTCATAGAGCGCCCTTCGCAGCAGATAGGGATGCCCATCGACAACGTTCTTCAACTGCTGAATTTCACGATCGCCCCAGTTCAGCTGATGCCGGTGCACAAGTTCGCTAATCTGCGCGGCGTTGAGTTCAGGTAGCTCGATCGGTAAGCCGACGTTAAAGGGAGATTGGTTGATATTGAGTGGAATGTAGACTTCTTTAGAATGAGCAATCACCAGGTGGAATTTTTTCCAAATATCATCGTTTTTACCGTTCTCATGCCAAACTCTCAGCAAGCTAAAAAAGCCGTCGGCAATTTCCAGGTGTTGGAACACTTGATCGACTTCATCTAGTGCCAGCGTTAGCGATCCCGGAATCTCTTGGAGCAAATAGCGCTGAAAATAGTTACTGCATTTGTTTTTGCTGCCCAAAATTCCCTTCCACTGAGTGGCTAGCCTATCTTCTAGCCCCAGTGCATCAGCGACGGTGGCGCAAAACCACTGTAAGAACTGGTCAAGGCTGGTCAGAAAATCGGCATCGACTGACTGAAAATTAATATGTGCCGTGCGGTGTCCCTTTTGGTTGGCATGTTGCAAAATTCGCTGCATCAATGACGATTTACCCATCTGCCGGGGAGCCTTGACGCGAATCAAAGCGCCAGGTTTAAGGATAGTCTCAAAGCAGTTTTCTTCGATGGGCGGACGCTCAACATATAGCTGCGAGTCTAAGCTCACCATACCTTCGGGAACGTCAAGTTGGAGGGAGGCTTGAGCTGGAGGGAGAGGAGCAGCCTCTTCGACTACTACCAGTGAGCGTGGATCGTTCACTGGAATGGGTGGAGCGACACTCATAAGGGGCTGAATTAGAGCACCCGAATCTAGTTTCCGTCGTAGAACGGGCGTCAAATCTTCGGGGATGCCCGCCAAGCTAATGCTGATACAGCCATTCTCAAAGGCAAACTCGATCGATTCTCCGGCTCCTAAGGCATCATAAAACCCGACAGCAAACTCTCTGGCAGCCGCATCGCCCACTGCCTGACTCATGCCAATCACGTAGGGAATATGCTCGGCAATTGCTACAGCTTGCACCTCGGAATAACAGGCATTGAGCAGAACGCACTCCACACCCCGATCGGCAAACAGCTTAAATAGCTTGGCTAAAGACTCGCCGCTAACTAGCTTCACCTGCTTATTGGCATCTTCAAGCGCCAGTCCGCCCTGTCCCACACCATGCCCAGAGAAGTGAACAATGTTGGGCTTGAAGTCTAGCATCGATCGCTGCACGTCTCTAGCTGTAACTGCCCACTGTTGTTCTAGCTGAAACTCATCACGCTTCTGCGATCGCTTCAGACCTTCCTCGATTTCTTTCACTTCTTGGTCTAGACGTAGCGGAGTAGAATTTTGAGGATTAGCGGCTAAGAATAAAATCAGTCTCTTTGAGGGGCTAGGCATAGGTGCTTGCTGCAACGAATTTGATAGCGACTGTAGTTAATTATCCTGAATAGAACTGATAGGGCAGCAAAGCTCTGAAGGTAATTTCAGATTAAGATATCCATAATTTAGATAAAAGTTGACAATTGTGCTGCCTCCCTCTAATGAATGTTTTTGTGAACGATCTCAAACTCATTGTAGAGATAGCGTTATTTTATAGATTTTGGGTAAATTGACTCAATATCTGGTGCCGAAACAGTAAATAGCTCAAAAATTCTATTTACTGCCGATTGCTTACAATTAAGCAGATTCTATTTCATTTCGAGCAAATTATAGAAGCAGGTCGATCGCCTAGCTCAATAAAATTGGTTCTAGAGTACTAAAGATCGTCCCAGTCAATGTCTTTTAACGCGATCAGGTACTCACTTCCATCATTAACGGTCACCGTTACCTGTTTTTTCTCAGTTTGTTCGATGTCAAACAAAATCCTACCTGCATTCAGCATATTCCCAAGATTGGCGGCAGCTTCAAAATTAGAGTCAAAGGCTGAAGCAGACTCGAAGGTAACGCTATACCGATCGGTCAGCAGAATCTGATGAACGATCGTTTCTTTATCAATACTGATATCGGTCGTGATTTGACTGTCATCTCCACCCACAAAGTCTTTGAGTCGACTGAGATAGCCCGTTGGAATAAACAGCTTGCGAGTATTGGCTCCAAACTGAATTGAAATCTTCTCCATCCGTGAATAGTCAATGCTGAAAGAGACTGGCAAGCTTGGAAAATTGCCGACACTAGACTTTAAAGCATCAGATTTTTCAAAGACAACATTCAGGTCAGGATATTTCACTTCTACAACAATTTGCTCATCATCTGCCAGTTTCAGCTCTTTGCGATGAGATTCGATCGCTTTTAGAAGCAACTGAGTCGTTGTTAAATGATTTGGCTCCGGAAAGTCTTTGCCAATTATGGTAAATCCAGCACCTCCTGGAAAGAGTCCGCCAGACATCTCATTCACAACCGAGCCGAGTAGACTGGCTCCGCCTCCACTGCTGTTAGCCTCCTGGGGAATGATCAGAAACCACATTTTGCCAAAACCTCGGACCAAGCGGCGCGACCAATAGTAATTTGAAGATGACATTGTAATACCCCTGCTTGTATATCAATAATTTTATTGTTCGGATTTTGTGGTTCATGATTGAAGAGCAAGTCTTGTAGATCCCCAACCCCTCCGTCCAACCGCAAACGCCTATGTCTGGATACTAGGTCAAATGCTGGAGAGCCAGATGGCGATTGCGACCCGGAAGGAGCAGGGCAATGAACCACAAGAATGAGCCTTTGGGATGGCGTTTTGAGAAGATTCAGCCCCACCATTTAGAGACACTAGCTGTGGTTTATGTGCGTCAGTCAACGTTGCAGCAAGTTCTAGATCATCAAGAGTCTACCCGGATTCAATATGGCTTGGTGTATTAAGCCGAAGCATTCGGTTAGAGCCTTGAACAAGTGCGATTGTTCTTACGCCTTGAAAATTCTAAGACTCCCCACTCACAAGCTTTACAGCCTGTCGTTGAGCGTATGTTCGCTTAGATTGATACTCGCTACTCTTCTTCTTAGCTGTTTCATAGTAAACGGATTGGCTAGACACTTTCCGCATCAATCCAGATGCCTGATCCCATAATCCTGCAATCTCTAACCAATCTTCTTGGGATTTTGCTGTCGTTGCAGACCTGCCTGCATTTTCAGCTTTTCTAATGCCTTGAATATATGGGGCAAGTGAACTTGCTTGGCTTGCATAACTCTCATTATTTTGGTACTCCTCCATTTTGCGTCGTGCTTTAGCATAATTTGAGTCAGTAGATGGAACTTCGTTTAACTTAGTCATTGCCTGCTGCCAAAGGCGTTTAATATTTTCCCATTCTTCAAGAGATAGAGTGTTATCCTTCCCTGCTTGTGTAAGTTTTGCGGCAATAATACCAACTCTGAGTGCTTCAACATATCGAAGCTGATTTTCGTACTCACTTAGCTTTTGAGATGCTTGCAGATAATTTTCATTCGTGGGAACAATTTGTTTCATCAACCGAATAGCATTTTGCCAATTTTCGATAACTTGTTCCAGAGCATCTTCAGTTAATCCGTCTTTAGGCATTTGGGTAATTGTTGCTTGCTCTAAAGCGAGAGCTTTTTCAAAAATATCAGCACTAATTGGAGGAGAGATTGAAGGAGAGGAGCTTGATGGTATCACGGCACCTGGATCTGCCAAAAAATGCTCATGCCATCTGTTAATTAGAATGAGGACAGCACAACCTGCGATTGTAGTTGCCAGGGTAAACAGGACAAGCCGAATTTTAGTATTTGGATTTGCTTTCCCCTGATTTAAGAGCAAAAGGCTACTGCTCGTCATCAAGTTCAAAGGTTGTCCTTCTGTACCTAGGTTCGTGATCGCCAAGGGTAAATTCCGATCGAATGGATTTGTTCCAATACTGGGATGCTGTTTATGATTGGTGGCATTTTTTACACTCTCGCGTACGTACTCAAATAACTCGCCAACTGTTACGAAACCATTCCGGTTAGAATCAGCTTCACCTTTCAGCCCTCTCAAGAGGTAGTAAGTGAATACTCCGTGCCCACCTCCCCATCTTTTACCTCATTCGACTCTGCTGACGTAAGTAAGGCAGTTCCTCCTCTTGCAATACTGATCTCTTTTAGGTAGCGGTTTATCAATGTTGTACTCTCAGTCAAGCTCCTGCTTCTAATGCCCCCACCAATTGCTGCACTGTGGCAGGTATCCGCTAAAATAACGACCTTTTCTGAGAGCAGAGTGTCTTTCAGCGCACGATCGATATCCCCCATGGGCAAGGCAGTTCCTGCAATATCACTGGGGTCAGTATCATGAGTAAGGAGATAAATATTGCTTGGTCGCTCGGGATCAGGCGAACCATGACAGGCGAAATAAATCAGCACCAAATCTTCTCTCGCTGGCTTTTTCAAGAAGCCCCGCAATGCACGTGTAACGTTTTTCTTTGTCGCTTGCTTGTTGGTAAGCTTGCAAACGTACTCAGCCTGAAAACTTCCTCCATTGGGAGTAAGCAGTAGCTGATAAAGTTCCTCCGCATCGCGGTCGGCATATCTCAAATTCAGTTTTGAGTCCTGGTATTTTGAAACGCCAACAATAACTGCCCAGCGATCGCAATCCCGATACTGGGAATACAACTCAGAATCAACTAGCTCTGCTTTTCGGGTGGAGGGTTGATCAGGCATAGAAAATTATGGATAAGATCGAGAAGTGAGAATTGATGCTAGTTCGACATTTTCCATAGTTTAATCTCCAGATCGTCTCCTCCGCTAGCCAAGAGTTTGCCGTCCGGGCTAAAAGCCACCGATCGCACCTCTCCTAAATGCCCCGTAAAGGTTTGCAGCAGATCCCCTGTCTCTATATTCCACAGCTTCACCGTAAAATCCGCACTGGCGCTGGCAATTCTTGTGCCATCGGGGCTAACCGCCACACACCACACCTGTCCCGCATGACCTTCGAGAATGTGTTTGGGTGCTCGCTTCTTCCCTGTTACTAAATCCCATAGTTTGATGGTGCGATCAGCTCCACCGCTGACCAAAATTTGGTGTTGACTGCTAATTGCAAGCGACAGAATTTGATTCAGGTGAGCATCTTCAATGACATACAGCGGTTGTTCATTTGGACTATCCAGATCCCAGAGCTTAATGGTCTTGTTTTGACTCCCACTGGCAAGCCATTTCCCATCGGCACTAAATGCCAGCGACAAAACTGGGCTACTGTGCGCTTGTATCGTTCGTTGCAACTGTCCAGTTTCTAAATGCCAAATTGAGACTTTGCCATGTTCTGCTCCGGTTGCAAAGATAGGACGTTGCGGATTGGAACTGATAGGTAACGCATTCACCAGGGTCATTAGCCGAGAGGATGCTTTGACCAGATGGCGGCAGTCCCCCGTCTTTTTATGGGTCAGCAGTTTCTTATCCCACACCCTGACTTGAGCATCGGGACTGCAACTGAGCAGCAGTTGTCCATCTGGACTGATTCCCACACACTTGACTCGATCGCGGTGTCCTGTGAGCAAATGGAGGAGCCGTCCTGCCTCGATATCCCATACTCTGACGGTGCGATCGTTGCTGCTGCTGAGAATGGTTTTGCCATCGGGACTAAATGCCAGCGATCGAATCCAATCCGAATGACCAATCAGCGGTTCAAGCTGAGCCTTGGGAGTTGAGACGGCAAGAGCAGGAACGATCTCATTCAGTTGCTCCTTTTGTTTCAGAACAGGAATTAGATAGTCTGGTAAAACCAGCGGGTGTTCACTCTCAGGTGATTGGATGGGGATCAGCTTACGGTTTGTGCTTGATAGGTTGGGAAGATCCGTTTCGATCTCACTACATCCCAGCTTATAAGCCGTCTCAACCGATTCCCCAGCACCAATGCCGTCATAGAAGCCTATGGAGAAGGCGATCGCGGCGGCATCGGGAACCTTGCGGTTCATGCCAATTACATAGTTGATGTGTTGAATCAGGGCTGTGGCTTGCACGTCAGAGTAACAGGCGTTGAGCAGAATACATTCCACCTAATCTGCAAAAATCTCAAACAGACGCGCTAGCTCATCACTTTTCACCAGTTGGGCTTTGCCGTCATCATCTTCCAGAATCAATCCGTCTTCTCCATCTCCGTGTCCACAAAAATGCACAATCTGGGGTTTCACCTCCAGCAGCAATCGCCGTAGATCAATCGGTCGCACGGCTCCGCGCAGTTCGATGTGGAATTGGTCGCAATTTTGCGATCGCCGTAATCCTTCTCGAATATCTCGAATTTCGCGATCGAGGTCGAGGACGGATGTGCCGTTGGGATTGGATGCCAGGATCAGAATGGTTTTCATGGGTTGCCTATTCCTGCTAATTGACCACAGTTTTAGACCGAGAAACCGATCGCTCTTCAGGCTCTGCTGGATTCTGGGAGGCAGTTTGAGCTATTGCTGCACCCTGGCTCAACAGTAAGGGAAGGAGGATAACAATTAAACGTCGTTCATGCAATTGATCCTTCGTTCAATGATATGGGTGTTTCACAGCAAAACCAACCACTCTACCTAATCAGCAAGCCTGTGGCTTAGTCCTCCGCTCGATCGATAGGTTTGGCAGCTTTAACCCACTCTGGATAGACCGGAATAAAGGGCAACCCATCCTTGCTAAAGCGAATCGCCCAACGTCTGGCTAAGGGAAAGAGATCTGAACGGTAAATCAAATCGGGTGCGGCTGACTGGAGCAATTTTTCCAGGCAGTCTACCCTGCCAATCTTTTCCAGTGCCGCTACTGCATTATCTCCAACGTCACTGGTCTCATGGTTGAGAGCGGTGATTAAGGCATCGACAGCTTTATCAGTACCAATCCGACCTAATGCCTTTGCTGCTCTCTCTCTATCGGCGCTGTTCTGATCGTTGAGAGCGGTAATTAAGGCATCGACGGCTTTGTCATTGCCAATCTGTTCCAATGCCGCTGCTGCACCCCGAATATCGTAGTTGGGCCCATCGTTATCGTTAAAAGCGGCGATTAAGGCATCGACGGCTTTGTCAGTACCAATCTTTCTCAGTACCTTTTCCGCCCTGTATCTAACCTGGTTGTGCCCATCGTTATCGTTGAGAGCAGCGATTAAGGCATCGACGGCTTTGTCAGTGCCAATCTTTCTCAGTACCTCTTCCGCCCTGTATCTAACCTGGTTGTGCCCATCGTTATCGTTGAGAGCAGCGATTAAGGCATCGACGGCCTTGTCAGTACCAATCTTTCCCAGTGCCCCTGCTACCCTGTATCTAACGGTGCTGTCTTGATCGTTGAGAGCAGCGATTAAGGCATCGACGGCTTTGTCGTTGCCAATCTTTCCCAGTGCCTCTGCTGCATTTGTTCTAACGGTGCTGTCTTCATGGTTGAGAGCAGCGATTAAGGCATCGACGGCTTTGTCAGTGCCAATCTTTCCCAGTGCCTCTGCTGCCCAGTATCCAACGCCTCTGTCTTCATGGTTGAGAGCAGCGATTAAGGCATCGACGGCTTTGTCGTTGCCAATCTTTCCCAGTGCCTCTGCTACCCTGTATCTAACGGTGCTGTCTTGATCGTTGAGAGCAGCGATTAAGGTATCGACGGCTTTGTCAGTGCCAATCTTTCCCAGTGCCCCTGCCGCCATGTATCCAACGTATTTGTCTTCATGGTTGAGAGCGGTAATCAAGGTATTAATTGCTTTATCAGTACCAATCCGACCCAGTGCCCCTGTTACGCTGTGTCTAACGGTGCTGTCTTGATCGTTGAGAGCAGCGATTAAGGCATCGACGGCTTTATCAGTGCCAATCCGACCCAGTGCCTCTGCTGCTCTCTCTCTAACGGCGCTGTATTGATCGTTGAGAGCAGCGATTAAGGCATCGACGGCTTTATCAGTGCCAATCTTTCCTAGTGCCCCTGCTACCCTGTGTCTAACGGTGCTGTCTTGATCGTTGAGAGCAGCGATTAAGGCATCGACGGCCTTGTCAGTACCAATCTTTCCCAGTGCCCCTGCTACCCTGTATCTAACGGTGCTGTCTTCATGGTTGAGAGCAGCGATTAAGGCATCGACGGCTTTGTCAGTGCCAATCTTTCCTAGTGCCTCTGCTGCATTTGTTCTAACGGTGCTGTCTTCATGGTTGAGAGCAGCGATTAAGGCATCGACGGCTTTGTCAGTGCCAATCTTTCCTAGTGCCTCTGCTGCATTTGTTCTAACGGTGCTGTCTTCATGGTTGAGAGCAGCGATTAAGGCATCGACGGCTTTGTCGTTGCCAATCTTTCCCAGTGCCCGTGTTACGCTGTGTCTAACGCCTCTGTCTTCATGGTTGAGAGCAGCGATTAAGGCATCGACGGCTTTGTCAGTGCCAATCTTTCCCAGTGCCTCTGCTGCCCAGTATCCAACGCCTCTGTCTTCATGGTTGAGAGCAGCGATTAAGGCATCGACGGCTTTGTCAGTGCCAATCTTTCCCAGTGCCCCTGTTACGCTGTGTCTAACGGTGCTGTCTTGATCGTTGAGAGCAGCGATTAAGGCATCGACGGCTTTGTCAGTGCCAATCTCTCCCAATGCCCTTGCTGTGTCCCATCTAATGTATTGAGACTTATGGTTAAGAGCAGCGATTAAGGCATCTACAGCATAGTCAGTGCCAATCTCTCCCAATGCCTCTACTGCATACCGGCTAACAGCACTGTCCTCATGGTTAAGAGCAGCCTGGAGATTTTGAACTAGTTTTGTCCAGGTTTGACCGATCGCCACCACAACCGATCGAATAAATTCAGCCTCTGGATACTTCAGCCAAAACTGATAGATACGATCAAGTAGTTTATCGATGAGCGGATCTGAGATCTGACTGCATTCGGCAAGGCACCGACCTGCCAGCAGCAACTGCGTTTGAAAAATATCATCCTTTTCAGCAGCAATGGCTTCAATCAACGCCATTGGGTTTTCCATCAAGCCTGCCAGCAATGTCAGGGTTTCATGCCAGTCATAGTTCCAAAAAAGCTTTTCAAACTCAATCTCGCCCTCATCAATATGGCTTAAGTATGAGGCTGTTAAGTATTCCTGAAAGGTTCGATGCAGAAATAAATAACGTCGTTTTTCAATCGGTAATCTGTCATCTTCTGCTGACCAGCGTTGTAGAATACCATCCTGCTCACATAGTTCCTTGGTTAAATCTGCTGCTTTAACACTCTCCAGGTCGGTAGGCGCATTCCCACTCTTTAAGTATTTTTCCAACTTCTTCCGCAGTTCACCAAACGAAAAGAGCTGCTTGCTCTCACAACTAAATTGATAGGCAAGTTCCTCTAACAGTTCTTTTTTAGCTAAAGTCCATCCTTCATTTGCATCGTGCCCTTTATTGTCGGGACCCCACCGTCCCAACATACAATTGACTGCCTGCTCGTACAATTCACAGCGTCGTACTGGCAGTGTCAAATGATCCTGTTGATACAAGCTACAAATCAACGACAGCAGCAAGGGATTTTGAGCCAGTCCCGCAATTTGGGGACGCTCTCGCAGCGCCTGGATCAATCCCCGTGCCGACACCGACTCATCCTTGAGCGGCGCATTTCTAAACCAGGTTTCAATATATTCCTCTGTTTGCTTCTGGTTAAAAGGGACAATCTCCGTGTCTTTTGCCCCATCTATCAACCTGCCGCCATAGCCGACAATCCGAGACGTACCGACGATCGCACAGGTCGGGTAGGCTTTGGCAAACTCATTCAGCTTTTCTAACAGCTTTTTGCGTTTTCCATCCGGCACTTCATCTAGCGCATCCAGCAAGAGCAAAACCTTGCCACTGAGCAACTGTTCCTTCAAGAATCCATTCAGAAACACCACTACTTCTGCATCGGCATGATGCTTCAGCAGATTAGAATGCCGCTCTTGAATAATCTTCAGAATCGCCTCCTCCGTGGACATAGCTGCTATTTCATCTGCCAGCGTCGAGAGCCGGATAAACAACGGTAGAGTCATGTCCTTCAGAGGTCTGTCAGTTTCTAACGCCTGGTAAGCCTGTTGCACTGTCGCCCCCACTTCCATTCGCAGCAGCGTTGACTTGCCCATCCCCGGATCAGCCAGCACCACAATCCGCGACTGCTGCCGCCTCGCCTCCTGCCAATCGACCTGCTGCCGCTTAATCTCTTCCTCACCGCCGCCCTTCAGCGCATAGATTCGCTTCAGTTCCGCCTCCGATTCGGCATAGCCACCGATCGTCTCCACCGTATGCTGATACCGTCGCTCCAACGTCACCTGCACCGGAATGTACTGATCCTTCAGCACAATCGGCTCATCCGCATGAAACAGCCTAATCGTGTTAAAACCACTTTCGATCGCCCCCAACAGTTGCCGCACCGCATCCTGCTCCACCGCCGGACTCAACCACAACGGCTTAATCGGCGTTGGATTTAGATTAGTTTTCAGAACGGGAATCAAATGCTCCTGATTCTGACCTTTGACAGGGCTGCCATCCTCACCAATCACCTCACCCTTACGGCTTGGCGCATGACGCGATGATGCCCTCCCCAGCACCGCATTCTTGCCCGCCTCAAATGCCCGTTCGTAAGTTTCCCCTGCCCCTAGGGTGTCATAGAATCCCTCAGCAAAAGCGATCGCCGCATCATCCCGCACCTCTTGGTTCATTCCAATCACGTAGTTAAGGTGTTGAGCCAGCGCATCGGCAAGATTTTCCGAATCACAGGCATTTAACAAAACACACTCAATGCGATCGGCAAAAACTCGCAGCAAATCCACCAGAAACTCATTCGAGACGACCTTCGCCGTACCCATGTCATCTTCTAGAACTAATCCTTGCTCAGTCCCATGCCCACAAAAATGAATAATCTGGGGTTTGACATCCAAAATATGGCGGCGCAGGTCAGTTTGGCGTACTGCTACCTCCCATTCCACAGTAAAGCGCTTTTGATGTTGCGATCGCCTCAACGCTTCCTTTAACTTCTGGATTTCAGGCAGAAGATCTAGATTAGTCGTGCCTTTAGGATTGGATACCAGAACCAGAATCTTTTTTTTCATGGAATGGAGACGGCTAAAGATAGAGTGAGACTGGCTCTGCTAATGGATCAAGATTACTCCAAGATAGTTCCATACCGCGTCTTCAATTTCTAACAACCTCAAACAAATCATGAACTGGGCTAGGCGCTTGTTCGCTGCTGTCCGTTCTAACCCTGACCCGGTAAAGCCCCGGCGGCAAATCCTCGATCGCCAATACCCATTCATTCTCCTGCTCGACAAAATCAAGGCTAATGGCAGGACGATTCCCCGTTGGGGAGGCAAAGCCAACGCCAGAAACAGCTTGAATATCCGCCTTTAATTTTGTAGCGGAATTGGGTAGTCCAATCAGACGAGCACGCATAGCGATCGGCTCATCCGCCAGATACAGATCCTCTAGGCTGAGACTGATAGCCGCCTGAGTTTCCCCTTTGATGGCTTCCAAATCAATCGTGCCCATTCGTAAAACATTCAGCAGGTTATCGAGCACCTGAGCCTGATTCTGTAACGCGCCATGCTGTTCAGCGATGAAGAAATTGTCGAGGTTCTGCGATCGCTCGATCGGAATCGAAGAAACTTTGGGAACCGTTCCATCTCCGTCCCCCAGATCCGAGCGGTCTTTCAGTATCGCTGGCAAATCCTCAGTCGCGGTCAATGTTCCGTTCGTTAGCACAGCCGATTGTAGTGTCGGCTGCTGTGTCCCAGAAATAGGAACGACCGTAAAAGATTTGAGATATTGCTCATCTTTGAGATGGCGCTCTACTGCTGCTTCAATTTCTCGATGGAATGCCAAAGCATCCTGCGCTTTAAGTTTGTTAATGTTAGGCAGGTTATCTACTTCTGCAATGCGGTGGTATTCACCATTGATATTGATGACTTTATAGATGGGTAAGAGCTGATAGATGGAGGTGAGCGATCGCATCACATCTGTCAAATCCAGGAAAAGCTGCTTGTATCCATTTGCTAGAAAGTTGACGGCTTTAAGCGAACCCCGATAGGGAGTACCAAAGGTGAACAAAGCGCGGCTATCCTGCCATCCTTCTAGCACTTCTAGATAGTAGCGAGACACCAGCCCACCCATGCTGTGAGCCATCAGAATCACTTTTGCATCGGAGGCTCCGCTGGTTTCACGCCAGCATTTTAGTCGCTTATCAATCAGCTTTTTCAGAATGTGGGCATTTGCCCGGTTATCTCGTCGCCAGTCGTAGGGAAACTGGTAGAAGTTAGCGGCTCTATCATCTGGGTCATTGTAGATATCACCGGGGGTGACATCAAAGTTATCGGTAATCAGACGTGCGGTTTTAGTATAGCCATCGATCTTCCAAAATCCTGGGATGAGATGAGTATCGTGAATCAGTTCCGTAGCGCGAATCCCGTCACCCAGACTTTCAGCTTCTGGGTCATCTTGAGATAATTTCAGATTGTGAATCGTTTCGCCAGACTGGGTAAGTACCTGCCAAATTGCCTGCCCGGAGACTGCCCAGAGGTCTTTGCCATCTTTCTGCAAAACGCTTCCTAAGATGCCAGGAAGGATGATGACCATATCTTTCATGGGAGCTTTATTAGCCATTTCTATTCTCCTCAAAGCTAGCGATCTGACACAACTTCAACTTTCTGAGCAAAATGCTCCAACAACATGCGGTGGAAGAAGACATAGCCTCCCCCAACCTTTTTCATCAGGAGTCGGTCTGAGGCAAAGTCGAGAAATCTTGTATAGTTCCAGGGGATACGCCCCTTCTGGTATAGTGTCTGGCGCAGCGCAAAATGTTGAATACAAGCGGCTCCACCATATTTCAGCCCGCTAATCAGCCCAACACTCAGCCCATAAATCAGCCCAATACTCAGCCCATAAATCAGCCCAATACTCAGCCCAAAAATCAGCTCACTACTCAGCCCAACACTCAGCTCACTACTCAGCCCATAAATCAGCCCAAAAATCAGCCCAAAAATCAGCCCAAAAATCAGCCCAATGAAAAGGCTGTTTCTTAGAGAAGTGCGAATTCCCTGGTTTGGCACTGTTCGCTGAACGATTTCAGAGCCGCCCAGCCCACTACCCAGCCCATAAATCAGCCCAAAAATCAGCCCAAAAATCAGCCCAAAAATCAGCCCATTACTCAGCCCGCTAATCAGCCCAAAAATCAGCCCAAAAATCAGCCCGTAACCAGCACCAGTAAAAAATTCACGAATAAACTTAGACTTAGCCCTTTGCCATGACCAACTCAGTTGCTCTAAAGGTAATATTTTTTTGGCTAAACTAGTAATCAGCCCAACACTCAGCCCAACACTCAGCCCAAAAATCAGCCCAACATTCAGCCCAGCACTCAGCCCATTACCCAGCCCAAAACGCAGCTCAAAACCCAGCCCGGAAATTAGCCCAACACTCAGCCCAACACTCAGCCCAACACTCAGCCCGGAAACTATAAAAGTTCTAATTTGATAAGCTCTTTCCTCACTACGATTCTTTAACCAGGTTGGCTGCAACTTCTCAATCAAAAAAATGGTTTGCTTTTCCTGCACCATTCGACTTGCTAACCAGCTCAGCCAGCGTAGCACCTGATTTTCGGGATAGTCTGAAGTCGCCCCTCGCTCCAGTCGCCGCTCAATATAGGTATCGAACAGGTGTTGGTTGCGATCCGGAGTCGAGTGGAGTACCTGCATCAACTGTTCTACCAACCATCCCTGATATGCCACACTCATAAAGTTCAAAATCAGCGGAGTTCGGGCAAACTGCTCTAGTTCCACATCTCTTTTTAACAGCGTTTTCAAGCCTGCCAGAGAGCCACCCACGCTGTCCAAAAACTGATACATCTGCTCTGATGAAAGGGGTTGCAGGCAAAGGGCACTGCTGATCTGTAAACGCTCTGTCAGCGCCTCGTAATCTCGCACTCGGCTACAAACTGCCACCTCAGTCCGGGGGAACAGCCCAATAAACTCGTTCAAGGCACGAACACAATCGTTTCGATAATGTTCTTTGACTTCATCCAGCCCATCCAGCAACAGGATAAGCTGCTGTTGTCTGAGCCAAGGTTCACTCAACGACTTGGGAACCTGATATTTTTCTCGCAGTTCCTCAATCAACCAATCAACGATCGGCTTTTGATCCCTCGCCCAAGAAGACAGGTTAAATACGACGGGCATCGGCAAACTCAAGTCCTGTTCGCTGCGTTCGATCAGGCGTTGAGCTAGTTGCAGCAGAGCGATCGTCTTTCCGGCTCCAGGAGATCCCAAAATCAATAGTGTCCGACCCTGCCCCATTTCCCCATAAATTTGCGTACCTTGTAGCCTTTCATAGGATGAATCTAGCTCTACAGACAGCGCTTCAATTCCCTGCGATAAATCGGCGATCGCATCTGGACGGGCTTTCAACTCAAGGCTAAGGGCATCAACACCCTGAAGAGAAGGCTGGAGAAATCCCTCAATCCAAAACTGTTTAACCTTTCCTAAAAGTATCTGACGCTGCTTGTACTCCGATTTGCTTAAAACAACCACATTCTGAGCCGAAAACTGCCCAAAATTGTCATAAGCGTCTCTCGCCTGATCTTTGTATTCTTTGCGCTCGATCTCTTCGTGAACAAATTCATCAAACCTTTGGGGATGCTCAGATGGTGCTGACAAAGGAGCAACCTCTGAAGCTGAGCCGCTGCTAGCTAAGCTAGAGGATAACCGCGCGCTCTTTTGCAGCAATATTGGCTTCAGATGTTCTGCTAGCGGAGGCTGATCGGACTGGGCAACATCCCCAGCATAGGCTAGCTTGCGATACTGTCGGTTTTGAGTTGATTGGGAACGGGTTTCGCTCCAGATTTGAATTGCAATACAACCCATCTCATAGGCTTGCTCGATCGATTTTTCAGCGGCTAACCCTTTATAAAACCCAACTGAAAAAAGATGGGCAGCTTGATCGAGGATTGGCTGACTCATGCCAACCACATAATTGATATGCTCAACGATCGCTTCTGCTTGGCGATCGCTGTCGCAAGCATTCAGTACCGTACAGTTAATCTCATCTGAAAAAGTCTTGAATATTCGAGTCAGTATCTCCGTGCTAACGAGCTGTTCCCGTCCATTTTCATCTTGAAAAACTAACCCCTGCTCTCCTGCTCCGTGCCCACAAAAGTGAACAATCTGCGGACTATGTTCCGCAAGTAGACCTGATAACTCTTGAGAGCGAACCCCTAATCCTAGGCTGATTTCAAACTTTCCCAAACGTTGTATTGCCGTACTCAAGTCTGAAATTTCTCGATCAAGATTCAGATCTCGTCTCGGATTAGAGGACAGGATAAGGATTTTTGGCATTACTTTTCACGGTGTTACAGTAAGCTGTCAATACTCGCGTTTATATCCACGATTGAAGTTTTCCAGTTGTGTTAGCTCCTGTACAGATCAGAGCAGGGGCTACCTGAATCTAGAGTAGCCCCTCTCATCGACTATTGCTTCACCGTCATTTGAATCTGCTTCGTTACCCACTCTGCACTGGGGTCTGGCTCATAGACAGCAGCGCGGGTGAGCTGAGGTGCAGCATCAGTGTCTTCACCTACTGCTTCTAGTAGCTTGCCGAAGGAATTGCTAATGCTGCGAGTTCCCCGTGATGCCTTCCGTTCAATTTCTTGATCCAGGGATGGTAGTTTGAGCCAGCGAAAATCAGCAGGGCCACGAGTAGCAAACAATTTAAGCATTTCCTTCGCTTGAGTGTACCCTTTACCTTCCGGCACCGTGAAACGCAGCCGGATATCGATGGATTGATTGGGCACTAACTGAAAGAATGGAGCATCAAGCCCCTGAATGGGAATCTGTGATACCTCCCAGGTGGGTTCTAAATCAAGCACCGCCACATTTAGGGGCTGAACAGAGGTATTCTTAAGTCGCAGATAAACTAACTCACCTTGCTGCAAAGTGATGTTATTGGGATTGGGTAAAGGCTGCTTGTTTTGGTTTAACAGCTCAAATTCGACAGCATCACTTAGCTCAGAGGTAAGATTATCCAATTCTTGAACAGACTGATACTTCGCCAAGTGAATTAACCGCTTCACGACCTCCTTGGGGGCCTCTGGATCGCTAGTGAGCAGCAGAGGCGTAAGGTTTGCCAGAGGCATCCCAATACAGATCTCATACTCCCCACTTTTCCCAACGGCTACCTGATAGTGGGCTTCATCATCATCCTGCACTTCAACCACCCAGCCGTTGCCTGCTAATGCCTGTCGCAATGCCAAAAGAGCTACTGCTTGCTGATCAACCAAAGCTTGAGTGGGCAGATCATTTTCTGCCTCTCCCAGTTTCTTGTCGCCAAACAACCGCACTCGACGCACCAAATCAACAGGAACAGAGAGGATGACCGCAGGCGCGCCCTGTTCAATCTGTCCTTTCATGGCAATGCCGCCGTCTTGCTCTGCCAACACCTTTGCAGATGAGCTAGAGGCTTCCACCTCAGTCACCTCAACGATCGCTACTTGCTTCTGCTTGTCGGTGAAATCAGTTGTGCCTAAAGGATAGACCGCGAATCTTGTACCGCTGCTTAGGCCCTGTGCCAATCCTGCTGCCAATTTAAGCCGGGTTTGATTGGCATCGACTTGAAGGACTATAACCGCATATTGAGTAGACACACGATCGCTGCCAAACACGGCTCGATCGCTCTCACCCAATAACATCGGTAATTGGCTAGGGAACTTGCTCTGAATCTTGGCACCGACGCGATCGTGCAAGGATTTGTAAGTTAATCCAGAGATGCCGCTTTTCAGCGTATCAATCATCCAGTAGGTGAGTGCCCCATGTCGATCTTTGCCATTCACCGCATACTCATAGGCATACTCGGTCGGGCGACAGGCAGCTAGCAGCACATAGTCTCTCGATTCGGGCAGCCAAGACGATTGTTTGTTGCCATCAGTGAGGGCTTTCCAGTTGCTAATCAATTCGTCACGGGAGGCGACCAGGCTATCTTGCGATCGACTGGTTGTGTCTATGTCATTAGAGCCTCGAATATCACAATCACCCCGAGTTGCCCCTCCTGAATGACAGCTATCGAGGATAATGGTGACGACTACTCCTTTATCGGTCAGGCGTTTTAGCAGCGTCGCAAGCTCTACATCGCGGAGATATTGTCCCTGCTGTTCGCCGATATCCATGGGCACAATTCCCTCATCATTCTGCCCCTCTCCTTTGATCTCAGAAAAGATTGTGGTTGTCCGTCCACCATGTCCAGAGTAGTGGATATAAACTAAATCTTTGGGTTCGGCTTTATCTGTAATTTCTTTGAAGGCATTGACGATATTAGCGTAGGTCGGCAGAACATCTTGCTCTTGGGTCGCTCTGAGATCAAGCAGAACAGCATTGTCTGGGTTAGGGGAGACTAATTTGTAAATTTGCTTGGGAGCAGGCTGTAGGGTTTGTCGAAGAAAATCATCGACTAGATTAATATCGCGTACACATCCTTGCAAGCTTTTGTACCAGGGATTTGGCTTGTAGTTGTCGATGCCGATGAGCAAAGCATAGAGATTTGGGGCAGAAGTCACGGGTTCAGACACGTTGATTCCTCTGAAGTTGTCTAGTTTTTGTCAAACCACAGTTAAGGACTTGTTCTCCGTCAAACGTTGATCGATCGCCTGTGAACAAGCCCGATGCTTTATAATGAAGAGTAATTTCGATCGCCTTGGTCACTAAGCCAGTCTTATCTGCCAGTTCATCGCATAACCCACAATCCGATCGGCTTCATCAAGTCCGTTAATAATGCGACGGGCGTTGCGGAAATCAGGGCGATCGTCCGTAATATACTGATCCATCCCCACGCCAGTGAACACACCTCGCTTCATGCCGTCAATTAAAACGAAGAGCGAAATCTCAGGACGCATCACCAGATCGGGTTCATTGACCAAATCTAGTGCCAGCAGATTGGAATATTCCCGATAGTTAAAGTCCCAGGTCAGCTGCACATAGCCGCGTCCGTAGAAGGGATAGTAACGCAGCGTTTGCCGATAATTTTCTGCTTTCGGCTCACCTAAGAAATAGGCTTCTCGTACAGGTTGAAATGTGTCATTCGTTTCGTGCTGCACGGTTGCCAAAATGTAGGCGATTTGCGATCGCAAGTTAATCCCTTGGCGACGAGCTTCCTGGATGATTGCCTGAATCGTCGCCTGTTTGTCGCCCCCCTGCCAGTCAGGTAGCGCTCCAGCAGCAGGTCTAGCTACCAGCAGAGACTTAGCTGTGGTTGCACCCAACACATCGCCACCGCCGAGTTGGTGACTTGCTTTGAAGCGACGCAGTGCCTCCCGTGTTTTAGGACCATAGAGACCGTCTGCAACTTCTAGAAGCCCATTGGCACGAAGAATGGTCTGAATTTCGGTACAGAGCCTTTCATCATCAACCAGCACGCCTGCGTTAATGTTCTCGAATGGAATCGATTTGTTTTGATCAACAATATCCTGGAGCTTTAACCCCAGCGGTTCAGCGCCACGGGCTACTCCCCCGCTTGCCTGCTCGCGGATCACCTGCGCCAGTTTTGCCTGCGTCACGGGTCCTACCGCACCATCAATTTCTAGCCCCTGCTCATCCTGAAACCTCCGCACGGCTGCGTCGGTTTGGGCACCGAAGATACCATCTGTACCGATCGAGAAACCTGCTTTCACCAGATCCTCTTGCAGTTGGCGGACGCGATCGCCCTTCATAGGCGGCGAAACTAGTTTTAGACTGCCTTGCTGGTCGCTACTGTGAGCAGCAGGAGCAACTCCGGGAGAAAAGAAGCTGACATGGAAATGGTTATCATGTCCTGCCCAATGTTCTACGCCTTGAATGTTGGGATCGTTGAAAAAGATAGTTCGGACGTTGAGAATCGGATTATTACGGAATAGATCAATGAGTTGCTGAGTTCGCTGCCGAGAATATTTGGAATCCTCCCAAGTGAGACCAATCTCTTCGTGGGTGCTGGCAACCAGGGCAATGTCAACATCGACGCCATGTTGATGAGAGGAATGGGGAGGCATCGGGCCACCGTTGGGATAGCTAATGTCTCCAATTCCAACTCGTGGACCGCTGGTATAGAGCTTGTCCCACTTGGCACAAACATATTTAAGAACCTGAATGACTTCTGGCAGCCCATAGCGATCGCCATCGCCTGAATAACAGTCAAACCCAGAGCCAGATTTGGGCATTTGTTCAAAGATACCTCTGGTGCCCCAGCTAAAGGCTTCTATTTCTGCTTCAGTTAAACCCACATCTGCAGTACAGGCAGCTTTGGGGTCTTGATGATGACCAGAGTGCGAGTTAGGATCAAGTTCTTGAAACGTTGTCATTAGCGTACTCCTCGATGCTTGAATAAGAGCGATTCAGGTTTCTTTGAGATTCGGCTTGTGAAAGCTGTGAGTCTATCACAAGCTCAACTCTGAGTATTGAAAGAGGTAGAACGAACCTCCAATGCTCAGAGCAATTGATGCGTAAAAAGACTGCCCTAAAAAATGCTCTTCTACATGAGCGGATTTACCGCGAAGAAGATAAATGGCTGAATCTGTTGGGCGATCGCTCAGACAATTAATCAACGAGGGAAAAGCTAAGATTGAGGTCGCGATGCCCTTAATACGCGGTGTAAATATCGGTTTGCTGGCTCATACCCTGAATGTCTTCGTAAGCATAGCTTTCACGAACATCAATAGATTTATTCTTCAGCATGTCTTAACTTATTCTTTTTCCTATTCTGCTAGATTTTCAAACGAAATGACCTGTTGGCATAGTACCCGCGCGGGTACTATTTTGCATGACATTTAATACAGAGCGGTTGGAAGAACTTACTCAACAATTTGCGCTTGATCATCCAACCGTTGATTTGTTTTAACTGGCTCAAGCGGTAGTTACAAGTCTTCCCGATCGCCTCCTTATGATCTGGATTTGAGCTACTCACCGACCAGATGAATCAGTTTGTTTGCCCCATTGTCCATCAGCTCAACTTACAGCTTATATTTTCATCCCAATAGAGTAATTAATGAGGGGTATCATCAGACATCAATTTCAGATCTACCTATTCAATTCACTATAAATGGAATGGGCAATACTTTGTCCAAGTTTGGCAGAGTGCATATCCGAAGGAACATCGTCTACATGAACTGATAAATTAGAAACTGTCTTACCATACTTCAAACGATCGGGAATACCATTGGCGGTTAGTAGATAGGTGAGTTCAGTTTCTATATCCGTCTGCAAGCGACGACGTTGACTAGGAGAGAGATTCCCGCTATCTAGAACAATCCGATCAATCAGAATCTTCATGTTCATCGGACGACTTCTGCTGAAGAATGCCAGCGAAACTCAGCTTCATTGATGGGGCGATCGAGCTTGCGAAATTCTGTACGAGCCGCAGTAAGGACTACCGACATGGTGACAGGTGTGCCTGCATGGGCTGCAAGAAAAGCTGCCGTCAGAACAACATTATGGATACTGCCTCCAGTAAGATTAAGTTTGGCTAGACGGTTGAAATCTATATCTTGGGTTGGCATTTCCGGCGGAAAAGCTTTTTGCCAAATTAGACTCCGTTCCTTAACGCCAGGAAATGGGAAGTTGATAATAAAACGAAGCCGCCGCATGAATGCCTGGTCTAGTGCATTCTTCAAATTTGTGGCAAGAATTGCTAGCCCCCGATACGATTCTATTCGTTGCAGCAGATAATTGATTTCAATGTTGGCATAGCGATCGTGTGAGTCTTTTACCTCACTCCGTTTGCCAAACAGCGCATCCGCTTCATCAAAAAACAGGATTGTTCCTCCATCTTCTGCTGCATCAAATAGCCGCCGCAAATTTTTCTCTGTTTCGCCAATGTATTTACTAACGACGGCGGATAGATCAATGCGGTATAAACTTAACTGTAAATCATTCGCAATGACTTCTGCCGCCATCGTTTTGCCAGTTCCACTTTCGCCTGAAAACAAAGCGCTGATACCGAGTCCCCGATTCATTCGTTGTTGAAAACCCCATTGTTGATACACTATGCTTCGATGACGGACTTGCTCCACAATCTGATGTAATAGATTAAGCTCTTCATTGGATAAAACTAAAGCTTCCCACGTTGCCTTTGGATCAAGACGTTGAGCGAGGGTATCTAATCTAGGACGAGTGTAGGACAAGCATGTACGCCAGACTTGATCGGAGAACGAATTAGAGGATGCCTTTGATGCAGTCAGAGCCGATTGCGAGATTTCAGTAATTGCAGCAGAATTGAGATTGAACTGACTAGACAACCAACCTGGAAGATGATCTGCTGCCGTTCCCAAAGCATCTGTCCATAATTGCTGCTGTTCTACATGGGTTGGTTTTTGGATATCGATCGTCTGATCACTCCGAGCTACCCCTGGTTGAGCTTCCCTACTGCTGATAAAAATTAACCCACCACTGCGAGTTAGAAATCGATGCAAGGGTTGCATCGCACCTTCAAAACTAGCTCCTTCACGCTCATGAGCATCTAAATACAAGGTAATCGGCAACAGCAAACTTTCCCGATGCCACAGTCGGGCAAGGGTTTCGAGTTCGCCAGCTTGAGAGGGTAAGAGTTCTACTGGCAATCGATAAAGGTTAGTATTCAAGAGAGCAGCTACCTGTTGAGCTATCAATTGTTTGCTGAGGGAATCTAAACCCACCAACTGCATGGTTGGGTTTTCCCAGTTTGATTGCTCCAAAGAATGAATCACCGTTTCAACGGCAGTCTGCTGTGATGGCGGTAACTCTACCGACTGATGAGGGATATCTAGAGGAAGCAAAAAAGACGTTAAGCGATCGTCTAGATAGTTTAACCCTTTGATATAGTTAACAATTCGCTCATCGACCCGCAACGCACTGATGGTCAAGGACTGAGTGCTGGATTGATTGATTTCAAGAAATCGCCAATAGCGTAGCGGACGTTCGGGGGACAAGGCATCCCAGGTCGGTTGTTCAAAACAGGTCAGGGCTAGTGCAAACGTTGGGTAGCTCCAGTTGGAATTATCCTGTGCTTGTGCACACAGAGTCGGTATTTGAGTATCGAGTTCTGGGGCTGTGCACAGGAGTAGAACATTTTGTTCAAATGGCGATAAACCAAATTGTTCGCTCAAAACTACCAGCGCAGGAGCAGGCTGCATTTGGGCTGCTTCTGCAAGCGCCTGTTCTGCCTGCGTGAGTTCATCTGATATGACGGATGAAACTGGAGTTGTTAATCGATGGGGTAGGAGTCCTTTACTAGATGGAGCGGCGCTGGTAGTTGTCTCAGCAATTTTTGTCAGCCGCAACCGGAGCCAATGCAATGCGACTGCCAAATACTGATCATTGTCAACTTGCCATTGCTCCAGGCTACTCATGATACCGTTACCTTTTGTCCTGGGTCAAATTCTAATTTAGGTGGTGTGCCTCGACGTGTGATCAGCAAACTATCTATTCCATCAACTCGTAAACGCACAAAATAATCGCCTGCAGGAACCATAGAAGGAAGGGTAAATTCCAGAGTATTGGTTGGGGCTGCAATATCGTCACTCGCGACCTGGAAATCGCCAATCAGCAAAAAAGTACGCTGTTCAGGAAGAATACGGGGTGTACAGGTCAAAGTCAACTGACGTGTAGCAGCAACATAACTTAGATTGGTGATGCGAGGGGCGATCGCCAATGTCAATTCATTAGTCGTACGAGTTTCACGAATATTGGAGCTATCAGGAAACTGGCGAATTCGGCTAACTTCCACTGTGACTCTGTAGACGCCGATTAACCACTGGTCTGGATCTTCCAGCGGTTCAGTCGCAAGGGGGATAGGATCGGGATTGTCAGGCAGGCGGAAGGTAATTTGGGTTGTAGAGAAATCTTCGATGCTGGGAGGTTGTAGGGCTTCTTTTTGGCGAGGATGCTGAAGGCGTATTTCAGGAGTTTCACCAGGCTCAGGGGCTAAGTTATATCCTTTGAGGGTGATAACGTCTCCAGAATTCGCTGATCCATCCCCACAGCGTGCTGCATTTTGTGGATTGGGTATTTCAATTTGAGTGAGTGTTGGAAATGGCGGCAGTAGGTTAGGTTGAGCTGTAAAGATTCGATCCAGCACAGGTAAGGGAGAGCGGGCAGGTCGAATACTCTCAATTAGTACGACAGACACTTCATAGGCTGTTGATACCCGATAAGGAGTCGTAAACGTAGTCCACAGTTTTGATAGGTCTTCTAGAGACAGCGATAGTGGTGTAATTCGCACCCGTTCCACTTGTTCATGAAGATCGTTCTCTAGGAGGGCTGCTCTAATGTCCTCTCGGTCTAGTACCGCGTTATCATGCAAGACTCGCATGGCTTTGCCTAACCACTGATGGCTTAAGATCCCATCATCTCCGCTGCCATTGCTACTAACCAGGTAGTAAAGATTGATTGCTAAGGGAGGCTGGCTTGTTTCTCCAGGTCTGATTTGATTAGGAATATCACGATTTCGCCAACTGGCATTGGGCATAATCTGATAGAGAAATAAATTGATTTGATCAAGGGCTGCATTTCCTCCCCCAAAGGCTCGATCCGGCGGTATCACCGTGACATTTTCACCTGGGATGTCAGGAATTCCTCGAATCAGTAATTTTTGTAAAGTTGCCGTGACTGTTGCGATCGCTAAGTCATTACTCATGGTTTTCCTCCATCCCGCTGGTTGAGGTATTCACTGAGGGATAAAGCTGGAGTTGACGACGTCGATTTGGAACGTGGTTTGAGCGTCGTTGGTGGTATCCCTCGGACTTCAATGCGACCAATCCGAACCTCAATTTCTGGTTCGGGTTGATTAATGGGCTGAGTGATAGACGAAGATAAATGAACAAGAGAAGATTGAGTAGAGGCAAATTCTGTCTGTGTACGATTTTCTAGAGTGATCCACGGAGAGCCAGCACTTGTCTCCTGACCAATACTTATCTCCTGCCCCTTAACCAAGGGAATAGACGATGAATGAGCAATAGCAGGAGGGACTAAAGGGAGACGGGCAGAACGAACCTGAGGATCTTGTTCAGGTTGTTTTAGGGACTGGGGAGGCGGAGAAGAGGAAGGCTCTTTAAAACTGGGTGATGGAATCAACTGCGGTGGCTCAGCTCTCTCACTCATAGGAGAAACAGCCTGAATTTCCAGGTTTTGTTGCGGTAGGAGAGGCGTGCTTTTGACTAAACGTTCAGATGAACTTGTGGGAGAAGAAAGAGTGAGTTGAGAGGGTGAAGGCAGATGCTCTAGATCATTCTGAGTTGCGTTCAAAGAGCTTAGGAAAGAGGGTTCCGTTGGGGCAATAGAAAGAGTATTTTTTGTTTCTAAGTTGGAATAAAGAACAGTTTGACTGGAAGATTCGAATGGGATCTGAGGAATGGGAACATCCGGTGCTTCTGTTGAAGGTTGAGGGGTTACCCATTGTTCTGGTGTGTTTTCCATCATGACCTCAGACGCAGGCGCGTAGCGGGAAGCAAGCCGAGGTTGAACCACGGATGCTAGTCCTAAAGTGCGTTGTGCCAGTCGGGTGAGGAAGTCTGTCATTAGCCAATCATCTTCAAATAAAGGTTGCGTCGCGTCGCACTCATGGCTAGGATGTCTACTTCATGCCAACTGTAGTGTCGGGCAAGTTGATGCACTTCTAACAAAAGGCGTCTTGCTTGAGCCGATAGTTCTGCCCAGAAAAAACTCACGATATCGAGCAGGATCTGCCATTCATGCTGGCAGGCAGGACAGGACAGGTCGAACAGGATTTCGGCTTGTGGATCGATTTCTGCCATGTGTGTTGCCAGTTGGCTAACAATCGGTGGTGGAAGCTCTTGATGCGAAATCTCAGTTCCATTGTGATGGGCTTGAAGAAGACAGCGTCTGAGCAATGAAGACTTCGCTATCTCGGGGGTCTGATCGCCTGCGATCGCCGCCAAATCAAAGCTATTGGGCAGGCGAAATCTCCCTTCAAATCCTGCAATTGTAAACGCATAGTCTGGTTCTAGAGATTGACTTGGATCAGAGAGTCGAATCTGAGCCGTTTCAAGCGTAAATTCCAGCTCTTCTCCACATTGAGGACATTGGGCAAAACAGTTGAGTGTATTGCCCAATGTCATTTCCCGTAAAGCCAGCAGTAAAGCATCTCGCTGTCCGACAGTGAGCGAAGCAAGATTGGCTACGGATTGATCTGGGTAGGAAAATACCAGTAGCGTCAATGCCCGATCGACCGGATGCTGACGCTGACCTATTTCCCAGATGCGGAGAATTTGCTCAGACGATAGGGGACGCATAGCAAGTAACTGCCTTATTCCTTTTTTCTCACTAAGCGGGTTCTAAGAAACTCGGTTCTGTCGGTTCAGCAACGTCAAAATCACGTTCCCATCCTTCGTTCTGAAGTTGAATGCTTTGGATGGCGATCGCGTTAGCATTGGCATCCAATTCTGGTAAAGCAGTGAATTCTGAAACCCAGCAGCGGTAAACTTTGTAGGCGATCGCAGTCTGTCCCGACTCGTTCATGACTTCGATGATGATTTCTTTACGAAAGTCTTTGAGCGAGACTTCGGCTCCTAATCCAGAACCATAGTTCCAAACTTTGTTTGCCCATTGTTCAAATTCTTTATCGTGGGTGATACCCCGCTCCAGCATGATCGGCTCATATTTAGTTTGACCGGGTGAGTGGCGTTGGCTGCTGGAATCTCCACCTTCTCGATGGTTGACCACTTCAGTGCTGCGCTTTAGTGCTCCCACTTTGCTGACACCTGCGACATATCTACCGTCCCATTTGACGCGAAACTTGAAGTTTTTGTACGGATCGAATCGTTGAGCATTCACACTAAATTGAGCCATTGCTGCTTCCTTTATACTTCAATTTGACCGGCTAATTGTTGCAGTTTAATAATCACAAACTCTGCTGGTTTCAATGGGGCAAACCCGACCACAATATTGACAATGCCCAGATTGATATCATTTTGGGTTGTCGTTTCCTTGTCGCATTTCACCAAATACGCTTCCCGTGGTGTCTTACCCTGAAATGCTCCCTGTCGGAACAAGTTATTCATAAAGGCTCCAAGGTTCAGACGAATTTGTGCCCACAGGGGCTCATCATTGGGTTCAAACACAACCCATTGGGTTCCTCGGTAAAGACTTTCTTCTAGAAAAAGAGCCATTCGTCGCACTGGCAAATACTTCCACTCTGATGCCAGTTGATCAGCCCCTTCCATGGTTCTTGCCCCCCAAGCGACATTGCCATAGACCGCAAACGATCGCAGACAATTAATCCCCAATGGATTGAGCTGACCATTCTCCCCATCTGTCAATTTATAGGTCAATTCTGATACCCCCGAAAGTATGGCTTCAGTTCCTGCTGGCGCTTTCCAGACGCCTCGCTGAGCATCGGTGCGAGACATAATACCTGCCATTACACCTGAAGGCGGAAAGGTTTCTAAACGATTTTCCTTAAGGGAATCAGCCAATCGTACTTGGGGAAAGTAAACTACCGCGTTTTTACTACGCAATAGCGAACGAATACCGCCAGAATCTTCTGCTGCCTTATCAGGAGCACTCCATTTTGTTGGCGGATCAACAATTAACATCGCCCTCCGCTCTTGACAATAGGCAAGAGCCTTAGTCAATAAGGATATCCCAGCGTCGTCGTCAGCAACATTAAGATCCCGTATATTGGGTGGAATGCACAAGAGATTAAATAGATCGACCTTGTCTAGTAAAGGATTCGTCTCCCCATTCCCCCAGTAGTCGCCATAAGTAGGAGGTGCATCACCATTTGAACCGCTCTGAAATGTTCCGGTACCTGCTCCAGGTCTTGTCTGAGGAATATCACCTTGTATGCGGACAAAATTGGACTCTTCCTGCAAGACTTTTGTGACAAAACGAGAGGCATTCGGTTTGATAGACAAATTACGAAAGACTTCAAGGGGGCGAGCAGTAGCCTGATTAGGAATTTTTTGTTGAATTGTCAGATTAAACAAGGTTTCATCTGGATCATTGGGTCGTGTATTTTGATCAATTGTGACTTGCAGTTCTTGATCTGTTTTAGAACTCCACTCACCAGCACTCGCAGCGACCAAGTTCAGTCCGCTAGCCGTTGTTGTAGCAGGTTTAGCTGTTTTACTGACTACCCGAATAATGATTGCATCCGAACCGCCGTTAAGGAAAAACTGTTGCACGGCATAGCTCATCATGCTCTCGACCCATAAACCACCAAACTTTCTTTCAAAGTCGCCAAAACTTTGAATCCGTACAGCTTTGTCAGTGGGTCCTTGAAGTGCACGTCCAATGAAAGCCGTGATAGAAGTTGCGACACCCGTAATTGTGCGAACGCCACTAGGAATTTCCTCAATATAAACACCTGGATAAGTAGGGGTTACGGGCATAATAGATTTCTCCTTTTAAAACAGAATGACGAGCTTCAAAACGAAAGAGTTAGTACAAGTTAAGGACTTGGAGCAGTTTCTGGAGCAGGTGTTGAACTAGGTTCTGGAGCAGGTGCCGGAAGGGTTGCATCACGCCCTACTAGAATTTCAATCACAGCCGGATCTTTTTCAGCGCCAGCAGTAGCAATAGTGCCAGCAGCACCACCACCACTACCTGCGGCTTCATCTTCAAGCTTGTTGGAGAATTTGATTTTTTTTACTGCACCTAGCAAAGTAGTAATTGATTCTGTCCCTAAGTAAATCTGAGGGTTATCCAGGCTAATAGCAGGCTTGCCTTGAGGTTGATACGTAAGCTTTTTATCATCGGCTGCATCGGATGGAGTATACATACTCGATTTGATCAGCAGAAAGCTGACTGCTTTTTCACCTGGTTGAACATCAATATCTACCTCAGCACCTGGTTTAACACTTACTTCAATTTTGTCGTAAGCTTCGACAGGAATTTTTATAGGCGCAACAGGAACCTGCGGACCTCCTTCTACCTGTATGCTGAAACCGACATTGATAATATTAGGCATTGCTCTTTCTCCTCTCTAAATTTGGTTTGGGTTTGAAATTGATGACTGGTGATGCAAATCACGAGTAAAAATTTGAAATTAGCGTTTTCATTCTAGTTATCCTAAGTTCCGCCAAATAGTTGGCGGATGAAGCGTTTGAGTTTTCGATACAACAACCATTCAGTGCGTCTAGAGGTTCTAGACGATCGCTCAATAATCTGCTCATCTAGGGGGTTTATGAAGGGCGCAATCGCCTGCGGACTGTCAAGATTTCGCTCCTCCAACGCTCTAAGGTTTTCTCGTAATATCTCAAGTTCACTACGCTGATTTTCAATAACCTCAGAGAGTTCTTCTGACATCATCTGTTGATCTTTGACGGCTTTAGTGAGAACGGCAACGACATCCAGAATTTTAATGGCTTGTTTATCAGATGAGGTGAGTAAGTCAGGCGTATCTTCTGCAATAAAGCCAGCACGCAAGCTTTGGGTCGCGTCTTCGGTATAGACATATTTTACAGGATTGAGCCTTTGCAGAATTTCCTCAACTTCTTGGCTGGATAAATCACTTACCTGATCTTTTAGTGTCCTTGATGAAATCTGCTTAAAATCTGACCCTTGAAATTCGTTGGCTTCTAAAACCCCTTTAGCAAAAATCCTCTTTTCTACTAAGAGAGAACCATTAACATAGAGCATTGGATCAGGATTATCCTGAGTAGGAGCATCACCAGGGAGTTCATCTGCGTTAATAAATAAGCGATCACACTTAATATCATTAGCAACTTGCAGAGAACCATCGACGTGCAGCTTTTCCTTTATGTCCCGTAAATTTTCAATGCCAATACCCACCTTGCCATCATTTCTTACCCAAAGCAGGTTTTTAAGCTGCGAATTTGTGATATTTAATGCGGCTTTCTGAGTATCACTGGATGCTCCTTGAACCTCAAGCTTAGCGTTTAATGTTACAGGAGATCTATCTGTACCAATACCAACACCCCCCTCTACTAAAAGACCATCTTTAGGTGCTTCTGTTTGATCATATCTTTTCCCGATTGCTGCATTCCCCTTTACTGTTAATTTACTAGCTGGGTTTTCAACCCCAATTCCAACAGTAGAATTTAAAGTAGTAGGAGAAGGAGTTGCAAGAGAGGTGCTTCCCCTAACAATTAGTGTTCCACTAAATACATTATTCCCCTCTGTCTTAACAACTCCAGTGAGCGCTGATCCATCTCCATCAAATGCGGTAGCTTTAACAGTACCGTTTACATGAAGCTTTACATTTACATTGGTGTCAGGTTGAGCGATTCCGATTGCAACCTTCCCATCGACCAGTAGCCCATTAGCAGGAGCCGTTGTAGTTCCGGCAAAGGCTTGCCCAATCGCAACTGCACCAAAAACATCAAGTTGATTTTTGGGAGTGGGTGTACCAAACCCAGCATTCCCTTTGACAATAAGACCATTTTGGGGAATGGAAGTTGAATTTAAAAAGGTTGCATCTCCAATTGCCACATTGCCAATTACCCCAAACTGACTGGAGAAGTCTGTTACCCCAATACCGACTTTACTAGTCTTGGTGAATGCAAAAATGCTTGCTTGATCTGGTACAAATTCAACTCGGTTAGGATTTTCACCGATGCGAATCGAACCATAGATGCTGGGATTGTTAGAAGTTGGGTCTTTGGTAACTGCGAAGGTTGCACCTTGAAATGTGCCTGCTGAAAATCTACCAGAAACATTGAGGTTATTTGCTGTAAGTGTTCCTTGAACGTCTAGATTGCCTTTTATGACCCCTTCTCTGGTATCAAAGGTATACGCTAGAGCAGGGAATATGAAACGATGATCTTGTTCCTTGATCAGTGGACTAAACTTCCCGTCTACGACCTCTACCGCAGCTAAGAGAGCATAGTCATGCTCAATTCCCAGTGCAGTTTGTGGTAGAGGCTGGCGCTTGTTCAAGTCTTCAGCCTGATTGTCTGACCATTCAATGTCATTTGTTGCGGCTCTTGCCGGAATTAGCCAGTAGTCGCCCGTTTTGTACTCAGATTCTTTATCAAACTGAACTTTGATTCCAGCTTCCAGTTCAACCCACTCTGTGCGGGTCAGGATGGACGCTTCCTTAGTCATGTGATCCCAACGTCGCACCTTCGTTGATTTTTGAACTTTCTCACCCACAAGGCTAGAGACATCAAACTCAATTTTATTGCCAGATACCCGACTCAAACGAGCCAACTGACCTGGTTGACCTTTTAACTCCCGTTCTTCATCCAAGATCTCAATCCATTGCCCAGATTTGGAAGAAGTCCATGCATCTTGGGCAGATTTGCGAATGGTAATGATGCCTTTTTCAAAATTTTCGTAGTTTTCAATAATACTAACAATGCTGCCATTGTCGCGCGACCATTTAAATGTAGCCTTCTTGCTTTCGGCTTCAGATTGATCGTCACCCACTTTACCGGGATCATGAATTTCGACACGATAGAGCTGATTTTCTAACCGACGATAGCGGCTGTCACTTGAGGTTGCACTACCAGATGCGGTACATAGTTTGGCACAAGCATTCATGTAGGGTTTGCGTCTTTTGCTCCTTTGAGGAAAGGTACTCCATGCATCCTTAGTGAAGGAAATCCACTCTGGTTTGCTCAAATCATCCGCTATTGTTTCATCTCTTTCATAAGATTCGAGTTCCTTCAAAACCTGATCGGATGCGATCGCCTTGTCCAGAAAAGTCTTAAAATCTGCCTGAAACGTATTTCCTTTGCTAGTTAGCTGGTCGATTTTTGGCAATAACGCATTAAAGCTTGCCGTCCATCTTGTCTTCTCTTCATCTGATGCAGAAGTGGGTGCTGCTTGCAAATCATTAAAATAACTCTGCAATTCAGCCTTTTCTTCAGTTGTTAATGTGATTTTTGACAGTAATTCGTCAAAGGGGTGCTGTAATTCTTTCTTGTCTTCTTGCGTGGATGTAGTTCTCGCCAGCAGGGTATCATAGGATGACTTTTGTTGATCTGGGTCAGGTGGTACAACCTTTGCTAAAAGCGCATTAAATGGAATCTTTAAGTTCGTTTCCTGGGCAGGCGTTAATGTGACTTTTGCCAACAATTGGTCAAAAGGCTGAACATCTGTTAATTGAACTGTTATTAATAGATTATCTAAAGCGGTTTTTAATGCATCCTGATTAACAGCTAGAAGAGATTTTAATATGTCCTCAAATTGCTGTCTCCATGATGGTGTGCTTGGATTTACAACTGTGTTTAACAGAAATTCAAATTTTCCTTTTGTATCACCCTGTTGTGCGAGAGGTATGTTGGCGGTTAGAAAAGCTTCAAAACTTTGCTTTAGCCTCTCTACGCTAAGACCATTTAACCTGCTGAGAAGATCAGTTCTAGTTTGTCCTGCAACAGTACTATCTTCAATAAATTTTCGATTTAGAGGTTGAAGTTTTAACTGCCAGACGGTTTTTGTTCGAGTTGTTGTATCAGGAAGATTGAGGGCAGGTTCACGCAGACCAGGATCTTCGATCGTCGTGATATGACGTTGCCAAACATCGAGATAGGCTAGATGTAAGCCATTTGCAGAGGGTTCAGAGTTAGGATGATCAGACTGTGTCTTGTAGGTTAAAGTACGGCTCAACTCCCCACGCTGACCGACCGAACCTGCCGAGTCATTTAATGGCAGTTCTAATGTTTGGGTATTAATTTCTCGATTGATTTTGAGAATCTTCTGATCACCTACAACCTTAATCCATTGACCTTCTTCAAATTTTTGACCATCAACAATTAATGTATTTACTTTGACTTGGTTAGAAGGCGTAACTTCAAACTTGACACGAGTAGCTTCCAGTTCGCAGAGCGTTCCATTCACATAGAAGCGACCGGGAGAAATTACTAAATCCTCCCCATTACTGCTGGTTTCACTAATTTTGAAACTATCTTTATAAGCTTTATCTGTTTGTTGATTCGGATCATTCTCGCTCGTTGGTGCGCCACTTTCTGCACCGATCAAATCTACCACTTGAGTTCGATACAAATGTGCCTGAATATCCGCCTGCTCATTCCAGTCAGAATCAAGTTGCAGGCGACCTTGTTGCATCAGCACACTGGTGTAATGCTTGTCAGGACGAAATGTCAATCGAGTGAAATCACCTTTCATTCAACTCTCCTCAAGTAATGTAAAAAATTCCTGCCTCTAAACCAAATCGCAAGTATTCTTCCAGGTTGGCTTGTAAGTTCGACTCCCGTTGAGGCTGCTTCAAATCGTTAAACACTCCCATCTCTGCCCCGTCTTCTGCCCCGGTGCGCAACTCGTTTGCACAGCTTTGACTCAGTTGAGCATAGCCCGGATCTCCATAGCAATCTGAAGTAAATGTGGGCTGCAATCGCTCCATAATCAGTAGCTTTTCGATCATGTTAGGCAATCCTGCATTGATAGACTGCCAGGAATTACCCTCATCATTTGAACAGTAAATAGCGCCAGCAGCCGTTCCAGCAAATAACTGTTCACTGCTCTGATTAGCTGCCAGTGCTGTGACATCTAACCCTTTCAGATCTAAACTTAACTGCCTCCAACAGTCTCCCCCATTAATGGAACGGAAAAGCTTACCATCAGATGTCGCTGCAATCAGCAAGTTATAGGATTTATAGGGAGTTTCAGGCGGAAGATCAGAAGAAAGAGATGCCTCAAGTGTGAGAGATGTATTGGATTCGATTGATGCAATCTTTTGTGATCGCCCAGAAATTGTCATCGATTCTCCCTGTCGCAGTCCTTCCTCAAAGAAGAATGTTTTCTGACCGTTTATGAACTCCTTAACGCTGTTAATTGTCCCTGTAATCTCACAAGCGATCAGAGATGTTATACCAAAACTGGATAGACCTTGGTTAACTGGAATCCACTCAGATTCACGATTAGACTGAGTCTCACTATTAAAGCGAAATACTCCTCCACTCACTGTCCCAGCAAGAATTATTATCCCACTGAAATCAATGGCTAATGCTGAAATGTTGTAATTCTTCAAACCATTATTTAGCGATATCCAGCGCTCGCTCCGACTATCTCTAGGTTCTCCCCTAGATTTACCATGAATCATCTGAAAAACTCCACCTCCCGCAGTCCCAGCAAAGACCTGTCCATTTTTAGTCACTGCTAAGGCTCTCACGTCAAGGTTGGTGAGACCTGCATTAATCGATAGCCAATTCTCACCATTCGCGTTGCCTCTAAGAATGCCCTCACCTGCCGTCGCTGCCAAAAGAGTATTGAGATGAAAGGCGATCGGTTTGGGTATTGTGCGATGCGTAAATGGAGCATTCAGTATCAGCAGCACTTTTTCGGTAGACCACTCAACAGCATCAATCCTTCGAGTTTGATAGTCCTCGCTTTGCGTATCATCACTTTGGGTGGTGTCGCTCGAAACCACATCTCCCACTTGGAATTCATCCTCTGGAATCATCTGGTTAATTTCAATCTGTAACCCACCTTCAATTAACGTACCTGTGAAAGCCCACTGATCTTGGCACAACACTGTAATCGTTGAAGTGACTCCAGGTAGGGTAAGAGGAATCCAATCATCTCCATTATTTTTGGAACGGAAAATCCTTCCACCTGTTGTTCCTGCTAAGACAGTATTGATTTCAAAAGCGTATGGTGATGAACCCGTGAGATTTTTAAAGCCCTTGTCAACTATCAGGAGACCATCATTGCGAATTTCAGTCACGGTACGAGTTTCGCCTTGGATGGCGATCGTATCCTTGGGACGGAATTGTTGAGTAAATGCAGCGACTTCCAGATTTTCTGCACTCACCTTTGTTGGGTCACTACTATCAATTTGAACCTTTCCAATTCCGGCTTGCTCATAAGCCAAAGTTGTCGCTACATAGGGGTTTGATAATCCCCGATTAGCCTTTTCCCAAATTTCGCCATTATTGATAGAACGGAAAATTCCACCACCTGCACTCCCGCTGAAGAGGAAGGAATCATGACTCGCAATTGAGGTAATCGCATCGGGAATGGGATCTAATGCTTCCTGAAATTCCTTATCGGGTTGGCACTGATAGCGAGGCGGTGTTTGAGAACCCTCTGGTACATAGGAGAAACGAATACAACCTGTCTGATGCAGTTGTACAGTTACCTTCTCCGTAAACAGACTATTGCTGGATTCTAGACTCCGAACGGTGGTCATTCCCAGAACAGTTGTGGTGAAGATCTCTGTATCTGTGCCAGGAGCCAAAATTGCTAATCCGCTGGTGTCTTCTACGCCATTTCTAGCTTGCCCTTTATCCAAAATGCTGTCTTCGATGCTCAACTTTGGAACAGCCTCTGTCAAGGTAATTGCACCACAAATACTGTGATAGAGGCTAATTTCTAGACGTGAATTGTCTGGGGGATCAGTTTCCTGCTCTGAAGAAGAATTCTCGAATAAACAATCCCAACCATTGATTTGAGAATCCAAACTTGAATCCATCTGAGTGACCCAGGGGAAAATCGTTTGCCAGATTTCGGCAAGCAGGCGATTCATCTGCTGCGTCACAAGTTGTGTCAGTTGCCCCAAGTATTTTTCAGGGGTTTGGTCAAGCTTTAGGTTGGAGTACCATGCCCCCTGAACAAAGGCAAGAACGGTCATGACAGAAGCAATGGCAGCCAATGGATCTTCTGCATCAAAGATGCAACAAGAGGAAAGCGTTTCTTCTTGCGGTTGAACCCATAGCCCACCTTGCTCTGGCACCAGCGTCGAATGAATCACTTGTAATCGCTCCAAATAACCCGGCAAGACTATCAATCCTCCTTCAATGAGTAACCCTTCCAGAATCAACTCTCCTTGATTAGGCTCTGTAGCAGGAGCAGTTCCCTGAACCGACACATTGCCGCAAATATGAGGACGACTACCGTCTACCGCAATAATTTTCAGCTTTTTCTCTTGGGGAATAGTGATTTCTAAGTCTCCCTCATAGGTCAGACTGTCTTTGATCAAAATGATTCCAGTGTCCGCTGGATCAGGCTCTTGAGGCACAATTCCCAATTGCTGCCAGTCTTTCTTAGTCGAAGAATCAATCGGCTGAAGCGGGAATCCCTGTCTTCTTTGAGGGGAAATGAACAGAACAAATTGCTGAGCCGTGTAAGAACTCAGGTCAAATTGATAAGCTTGCTCCAGATTGATTTCTCGTCCCTGACTATCTTTAGCAGTTCCAGCCGCAATGCTGATTCCTTTGTCTGTTGCGTTAACTTGCAGTCCTTCGATCGCCCGACTCGCAGCATCGATCCCATCAACCTTGAACTTAACCTTGGGAACGGATAGACTGGCAAGGCGGATATAGCGATCGGAATTTGCTTCTGCTTCCGATAAGATGTACTCTAGTTGCCATCTCTGCCCAATTTGACTGGTTAGAGAAACGACTAAATAAACTGTAGAACCTTGATAATCCTTAAGATTTAGCAACTGGGTAGTCGTCGCAATTAAGACATTACCCCATTTATCCACGGCTGTTCCTGGAGTAATAGCAACCTCTAATTTCCCTGGGCGCACATTGACATCTAATCCTTGGACAATACCGCGTTGGTGGTCATCACGAACGCTTAGATCGGGCTGACCCACACACCGCTGATCAGAATTTGCAGACCTTATTTTTAATCGAGCCAGAGGAATCAATGTACCTTCGGGATAGCCATCATCAGCGATCGCCGTTTCGGGCACCCAAGCAAATTGATAATCTTGTCCTTGCAAAGCTGCGCGATAGCAAATGACCAAGATAATAAACTGATCATGCTGATGGGGGTAAACACTCAGATCGTTCAGGTCAAAAGTTTCCATTTGACAGACTTGTAAGCGTCTACCTTGTCGATCAATGGCTAATCCTGGTGTGATCAGAATCTCTGTGGGACAGAAACCCGGTAAGACTTCCAGACCTTTTCCCACAATTCCAGGTTTGAATCGGAGAGGAACAGGATCGTTACTTGATTTAACCCGGCTTATTTGAACAGGTGACACCGTAACCCGAGCCAGAGGAACATGGATTTGATCTCGCAAAGCTTGCCAAGCAGATACGGTTCGATTCCAGTTTTGAATAGCGGTATCCAAAGGATTGTCATCGGCAGAAGCGATCTGCTCAACTTCCCAATAGAGGGGATTAATCCAGTTAGTTTCTGGTGTGTCCTCGATTAGTTTTTGACCCGCATTTTTTAGTAAATCAGTCTTGTTTGCTCCACGACTGTAAGGTCCCCCACCTAAGTCGTCACTGAATCCATAGAGATAGCTGACCTCTACCCGTTCTGGCAAGGTGCGATCCAGAAATGCGATGCGTCCCAGTTCTGGATCAACCGCAACAACTTTTGTGGGAATGGCAATATCATCTGGGTTCCGCTCGGAATCAGCGTCAGGAAATAGCCAGGACATATCATCAATCGGTACTTGTTCTTGTCCTTGTGCTTGCTCTGCCTGATTCTCTGCCTGATTCACAGCAATGGCTTCCTCTCGTTCCGCTTCTGTGATCGCCAAACGGCAAATCAAAATTTCTTCGGGTGGAATTGGATTGGGCTGACCATTCACAAAGATTTGCAGCACTGGGCTACTTTCGTTGAAATAACGGGGCGAGAGTAGAGGTTTACCTTGTAAGCGTAACTGCCGTCGCTCTTTCAGTTCATTGGCTAAGGAGCCATACCGTAGAGGAGTAGGTAAATTAATTTCCTGCGCTTGCTTTGTCAGGTCTGTGGCGGACTGGGGTTGGTTGAAAAGCGGCACATCATCATAGCCCAAGGGATTGAAGGTGCAAAATCGTCCTGTGGGATCAGCTTCTGTCACCGCTACGACACGGGCGGTTCCTCGCTGGATGGGATAGCTCTGTAGCCGCCAGACGAAGATGCCAATATTGGGGATATTGTATTTTCCACCTAGACTTGCCCGACGGACCTCTGCGGTGTAAGCAACTTGTTGTTCAAATGGAGTTCCAATCAGATCAAGCGAAGTGTTGTTACGCAAATCAACCGTTGCGCTGTTCGTCCGAAGATGGTTCAGATTTTGGGTGGTGATCAGCAAACGCGAAAATTCGATCGCCCGTGCCCGCCATCCCGTAACATCCCGCACGAGCTGCTCCAGGACTGTCGTAGTTCCTTTACGTCGCCGATAGGCTAATGTATTTGCCACATAGGCTCGTCGTTCTTGTTGCCCATAGGGGCGGGGGCGAGGAGGGCGATCGCCTAATAATTCTTTTTGAGTCGTCGCTAGTTGGTTCTGCGGCTGATTCTTGGGAAAAGAACTGGCATAGAGCGCCCTCACATCCAATAGGTCGCCCATATAGGGAATTGCCCATTCCACACAGGTTTCAATAAACCAGTTGTCATAGAGATCGCCAATGTCTTCTTCGATCGCCTCTACTTCCTGCTCAATCACTGCGAGTAGTGCTTTGAGGGGTTCTCCTTCTACCGTATCTCGCAGTTGGTATATGGCGGGTAGAAGTTGATAGAGGCGATCGCGCGATATCTGGTTCATAACAATCTTCTTCCCTTACAACGTTGATACAATTGTGAGTTGAATGCCTTCCGGGTTTAAGCGCAATAGCTGGGCTGGTTGAATCGTATATGTTTGGGCATCATAACGAGCGGATAAAGCAGTTAGCGATCGCTCTAGGGCTTTACTTCGACCCACCTGATACAACGCATCTAAATCCACTGCAATCACACCTTCCACAGACTGAACTGCTGCAATCACTTCAGATGAAGTCACGTCTTGCCCAAATTTACGTTTCTCAAACGCAAAGGTGTTTTGTAGGGTTTGACGAATTTTTTCGGTAACGACCTTGGCTTCATAGCGTAAATCCAGCAGTAGACGTGCTTCCAGGTTGAACAGTAGCCGCTCGTAAGAATCAACCTGTACCTGCTGAATCGGATCTCTGGCATTGTCAATGGCTTCTACTAGCTTGGTGTAAAGGTTTGAGTCTTTCAGAACCTCATTTCCCTGGACTCCGGCAACGGTGATATGCACCTGTTGGGTTTCACCATTCCAGAGGGGAACGGCTTGTGCCTTGCCAATGCCAGCAAAGCCTTGGGCAAAGTCTTCGAAATCGCGGATGGAAACAATGCGATCGAGGGTTCGCACTGTAGCAGGTGCATTCACCTGTGCTTCTGTCAAAGATTCCCGTGGCGCACCGCCTGTCGCAGGCAGCGGGTTGATCACCTCCGAAATTCCCAGCGGGCGGGTTTTGAGTAAGCTCAGTTGTTCCGCCTGCAAGTTTCCATCTAAACCAATGCCACTGCGATAGGTGGAAGTGATATTTTCCAATCCGCTTGGTAAACGTGCCCCTTTTGTGCCATCCCCAAAGGTGACAATGGTGGTGCCATCGTCTTGAATCCGAATGATGTAATTTTGGTCAGAAGGCTTCAGGGGATAAAGTGAAGAAACTTCTTGCCAGAGAATTCCATTTACCCGGACTTCTAAGGAACTCTCTGAGCCTCTAGCATTGGAGGCGGGCACATAGGTGAGCGGGGGCTTCTTCAGCCCAAAACGCTGATTTGGCAGATGACCATCCCCACTGCCCAAGACCTCCTGCACCGTCTCGCCATGCGTCGCGGGTACAACGTTGGCATAGATCCTCACTGTTGCTGGATCGTAGGCGCATTTTAAGGGCTGTTGTAGGGTGAGGATGGGACGTTGCTGCTCCGTCGGTGGATTTTGAATAATGGCGATTTCACTGACCACCTCGCTATCAGCTAAAGCTGGCAGTAAGGTTATTTCATTTTTGAAGTCGGACTGATCTAAAGCCGTCGTTGTGATGAAATCGCCTTGAAATCCATCTTTATCCATCAGCTTCCAAAGTTGATAGTTGGGGTTATCTGGGATAGAAGCAGGTGGCTCTAGAACCTGAAGGATATCTCCCCGCTGAACAGGTTTGGGATATGAGCCTTCGGGGGGCTGTAAAATACCAATTCCACCGACAAAAAAGTTGGAGCTTTTTCCTTGAGGCGGCAAGATTGCCCGCACATCCAGGTTTGTCAAATGGGTATTCACGGCTTCCCAAGAATCTCCATTGTTAGTAGAACGGAATACTCCAGCTTTAGAAGTGCCAACCCAAATAACTCCACTCTCATCAATCACTAGACAACGGATTTCCAGATCGGTCAATCCGGTATTCACGGCTGTCCAGCGATCGCCCAATTTCCGAGTACCAGACTCAGTACTAGAACGAAACACGCCGCTACCAGCGGTTCCTGCAAAAAGAAAGCCAGCTTTGGTATCCAATGCGGTGATGTTTCGGTTGGTCAGACCCGTGTTAATTGTAAAAGACGTGTTTGTAGTTAAGTCAGGACGGAAGGGGCGATCGACGATAAGCTTCCCATCAGAATTGATTTCAGAGGTGATTTCAAGAACCGTTCGGCTTTGCCCGCCTGCGTTGATGACATCCCCCGGTTTCACCTGTTGCATTTGAGCGCTGAAGTTTGCACCTTGACCAGTAACGACAACTCCCTCGGTTGTAATTATGCCTGTTCCTTGTCTTGTATCTATAATTTGTTGCCAAGTTAGAAATTTTGTATCTATGCTGCGGAAAATGCCATCTCGAATAGTTCCTGCAAAGGTGAATTCTGGACTGGCTCTTGGGTAACTGGTTAGGGAATGGACATCCGTATTATTTAATCCTGTTGTTCTCCAAGTTTTACCATTATCGACTGACCGAAATACTCCACCGTTTATTGTGCCAATTAAAATTTGTCTCTCCTGGTAAAGGTAGATGACTCGTATGTCACTGTAGGTAAGACCTGTTGAGTCCTCCTCCTTGTCCCAGGTTTGTCCAATAGGAGACTTAAAACGAAAGATTCCTTCGGCGGTACCCACAAACATCAGATAAGATTTAGCTGAATCATCAGATTGAGTTAGGAGAAGAGCCTGAATCTCTTTCATTTCTAAAGTTTTACTAGTTGAGTCCCATTCGATGATTGGTTCCCAAAGCTCACCCTTATTTGTAGAGCGAAAGATTTTTTCAGTAGTGCCTGCTAGTAAGATGGTTTCATCTTTATCAACGGTCAGCGATCGCACTTGAGAATTTGTTAAACCTTTATTTATCCTTTTCCAAGAATTTGATTCGTTCAGGAGAAATACTCCACCAATCTCATTTAATTGAGCACGGATTCGTTGACCGCTCACAATCAGGATTTGATTCCGGTGCAATTTTTGAACAAATTCACTCAGAAAAACGGTTTTACCCTGGATAGGATCTTGGAAAATGTCGGTTTGGCGATCGCTTACAATCAGCGGTTCTGGAACTAATTCCAGTAGTTCACTTTGCGCCAGAACAATTGTGCTTCGAGCATCACCAACTTTGGCAGCATCAAGTGCAGCACGAGTGACCAAACTAATCTGACCAAAATTCTCACTGGTTGCAGGATTTTCCCTCACAACTGGTACTACGCTTCTTGCTCTAGCGGCTGAAGATATATTAACAACCTTATACGCCTTATGACTTGGTGTATCCGTAGGAGGTTTATCATAAAGCACAATCCAGCTACCTTGCAAAATTTGAGGATATAGAGAATCAAGATCAAGCTCAGTATTGGAAGGAGCATTAAGCAAATTCTGGATATCACTCCATTCGCGTGTTTCCGAAGGTGGTAGTGGAGGATTCGGAGGAGGATTAATATGTGTTACTACTAAACTTACTGTTTTAGGAGCATCGTAGCCAAAGAGAAAAGCTTTTTGTCGAAAGGCAAAAAGTTGAGGATTTTGTAGAAGAATACTTTCCGTGGGTAGACCCGTACCGTTTACTGAAAAGGCTGTTTGCCAGCGTACAAGCGTATAATCATCAGATGGATTAGCTATCACATCTGTTAACAGCATTAAATATCTCCGATCCGCAAAATCATTATCAAGTAGCAGGATAAAATCACCTGGTTTTAATTGAGTATTAATTCCTTTGAGATAGAGTTGTTGTAAACCTTGTTGTATAGGGCTTTTGACTGCTTGAGGGCGACTAGGGCGAGGCTTAAGATTGTTCCAATCCACACGAGCCAAAAAATCCTCACTCGTCTCAAAAGTTTGAGGCAATTCATCTTCCCCCGGAATACTCACCACTTGAGTCCCCCTAGGAATGGTGGCAACTTCAGGCGAACCAGGCGCATCCTCCACCGTAAAAGTAAAATAGCTACTAGCAGCTACTCCTGGATTAAGCTCATAACCAATCATTCGAGCCAGTTCCAACACCGATCGCCGTTCCGTGGCGGTTCGCAAATAGCCCTCATTGGCAATCCGTTCCTGATAAAAAGTTAGAACATCGGCAAGTACTGCCCAGGCATCTAAGAGGGCGATCGCCGTATCATCGCGATCGCGGGTGGTCAATCCAAATAATGGTCCTTTTTGCTCGCTTTGCTTAGGGCGCAAACTATCCCGCAATAACGTTAACAACCACTTCCGAGAAGCCGTATAGTTCGTAATGCGATACGCGAGATGTGGCAACCCAGCTCGGTTTTCAGGTTTTTGAGGTGCATCTTTAGCATTCATAATCCACCCTCCATTTGAAACTCAATCCTGCCGTTTTCAGGTGAGCTAGGATCATTATCTAACCGAGCAATTTCTAACAGATCAAACGCAATTTGTCCCAGTTCTAAGGCTCGTCTACCTTGGTCGTCTGATTCAACCCAACGCTTAAACTGAGTCACATTCACAGACTCAACGCCTTCCACGGCAATGGCGCTTGAGATCACTTGACTGAGGTAAACCGGGTCACCAAAGCTGAAGCGATCGGGGTGGAAAAAGCCCTTTTGCTGGGTCGCCAAAATTTGCTTACTGAAGGCATCCATTAACGCTTTCTTGATCGCACTCTGGAAATACCCTGACTTCACTTTGACCGTCATCTCAATATCGAGTGCCACAAAGCGAGGGTTCTCAATTTCAATATCATGTCCGGTAAGACGAAACTCCTCTAGAAACGCGAGTAACTTTTGCTTGAAATCACCCTCAATCGATTCTCCTTCTTCCCGATCAACCGTAATGTAAATTGTGTGCCAACTCCCTGTCCAGCGTCGGTCTGCAATTGCATTTTGCACGCCCGGATATTGTTTGGCTCTCTCGGCATAATCTGCTGTCGTGACTGCCCGTCGCTGCACTCGAAACGCTTGAGGCGCATACTGTCGAATCTGTTCAATCGGTTCTGGGTCAACACCACCCTGGGCAGGAAGCGGATTATAGAGCATGATAACGTCGTTCTCATCCTGATCTTTTTTCTGTTTAAGAATTGGCAGATATTGACGTTGATCTTCAACTAAGTTCTCAGACAAGAGCAGAATATTGGTAATCGACTCAGCCCCCACATTGCCACTACTCCCATTACCGATGCGGTACGTTGCATACAAGCGCGTATCGGCATTAGGTTTCTTACCCAACGTACCATCCCCAAACCGCAGATACGCCCGTCCATCCTCTTCTGTTTCGACGACAAAATACCGTGCAAAGCGATCGCCAATCAATAGATCCCGTTGTGATTCCCAGCGTGAACCTGCTTCTGTTGTCGAGGTGGGTGGACTATTTTCCCAAACGGCGATCGCCGGACGGGCATCCCGCAATTCCCATTTCATGGCAGCATTGGCGGGTTTCTCCTCATCAAAATAGACCCACTGGTTTTGAAGATTATAGACATACCCCTGTTGTGTCAAAGGTCCTTCCTTTAAACGGGGTCGATGCTTTGTCCGATTCCAACCTGCATCTCTCCAGAGTTCTTCGAGGGATTGGTCTAACAGTTCTTCATTTTGGCGTAAAGAGTTTGATTGAGGTTTGGGGATAGTACATCCAGCATCGACCAAAACAACATTTCCCCGCGCCACACTAATGTCAGAGATGGGATTACCACGGGCATCAACATTCGATAGTTGCAAATCAAATGGTAAGGCATCTTCTACATCCCATTTAACTTTGATAATAGCTTTGCCATTCAGAGGATCGGTTGCCGCTGTCACCTTCGTCAGCCGTACAACATGACGGTGAGTGCGATCGGCATCAATTGCTAAGCCTGATGTTGCCCCCCGAACTTCTTCAAATACTAAAACACTGCCTCTTTTGAGGAGTTTTTGTAAGACTCGATCTAAGTTCTCTAATTCTGAGTTCTCCAGTTCTGAGTTTTCCGATCCAACTGGACTTTCCAAGGTCGCCTGAGTCGAACCCTTGGGTAAACAACATTGCTCATCTTCCCAAGTATAAAAGTGCAGCGTATTCAAACAGGAATGCAGGGTGACATCATGCAACGTCTCGAATACCTGTGCCCCGGCATTTAGCGCATCCTGAAACTTTTCGATCGATAGCACCCCATCTTGGAAGATTGAGCGAGTTAGCAACTTAACTCCAGTGCGGTTTTTCTCAATTGAAGGTCCCAAGAGGGTCACCCCCTCTATCGAGGATTGATTATTCTGTGGATTGAAATGAATCACAACCCAGGCGCGCGCATTGCAGCCATCATGGATTAAATAGTCTAATAGGCGAGCATGGCGACGAACAGAGACTCGTTTACGAGCCGTTCCTAAGTAAGCTTCTGTAGCAACAGCATCCTGGTAGTAGCTGAGATAGTCGCCCGTGTAGGCTAACAACTCCACCAACATCACCCCGATGTCTGAGGGGTTTCGCTCCCTCCACTGCGGGATTGTTTCTGAAAGGCGATCGAGCATTAACTGGCGAAAACTGGTGTAGTCTTTGGCGAGATAGTCAATAACGGGTGGGGGTGGTTCTGCTTCAGGTAAAGGATCAGGCGGTTGACAGTCAAATTGGCTCAACTCCTCTACCCAGAAAGAGAAAGATAATTGGGAAAGCTGGGGATCAAATCCGTCTGGTGGTTCCAGATCTTCCAATGCTTCAGAAGTGAACGCGGAGTGCACTAACCGCAGCGTATATTTGGAATAATCCCCCACCTGGTTGGTGCGAACGGTTAAAACATTTGTATTAGAACTGACAGATTCTACCGATAGGTTTTGGACTCGCGCGCCCCCTGAGATCTGGATATTTTCTTCGCTTAACTCTGCGCCAATGTCCATGAGCGAGTGAAGCAAATACACCACGAGGGTTTTTTGATCTGCCAGTACCTCTAGATAGTCAATTCCATTCAAAACAGGCTGTCCGTTTTCTAGTTGGTTGCGGACTGCCCTACGTCGCCGCTCATTTTTACAACGGTATTGAGTCGGCATCTCACAGCACCTCTCTACTAAATTGTGCTATTTGCCGCTGTCGATTTTGTCGAACGATATACTGAACAGTCACCTCTAATCGGGAGTCAACGTTCTCAACATCAACCGCTTCCAACAAAATCAGATCCCCTAACCATTGCTCGATCGAGCCTTGGACTAATAATTGAACGGCTGCCGCCAACTCGGAACTGTTAGGTGCAAAGATCAGTTGTTTCAAACCGCTACCAAAATCGGGACGATTGACCCGCTCCCCCGGTTCTGTAAACAAGACTTGTTCAATCAGGTGGCGAATGTGAGGATCATAGGTCACCTCTGCCACTCGTCCACGCCCGTCTATCTGAAAGGGATAACTGATTTGCATCGCTAAATCCCCTTGACTCGTTGTTGTGTCACTTTAATACTGGGAGGCCCTTGGGGAATCTCTTCTGCACTTTTGCAAAGCCCCTGGCTGGTTTGAAGAATGACAGGGTTGCCGTTCACTTTAACGCGGGTGGCGCCTCTAAGCCACTGTACTTTAATGCAGGGTTGAGGTTTGGGACCAGGTATCGTAAAGGCACAGCCTGCTATTAAATATTGATCGGTTAATGTGGCGACTGCTTGGCTACTCACTTTAACCCGAGGACTACTGACGATCGCCGAGATTTGTCCCGTTTGATGGGGGCAAGTCGCAACCGCGTTGACATGAAAGATGTTGTCGCCCATCAGGTCACCTCCAAAGCATTGTTGTTGATTTTGACGCTACTAGACGAAGCTTTAATCGTTCCTAAACTACCTGCGGAAATCTCAATTCCCGTCGAATCAAAGACCAACTTGAGCGGTTGGCTGACAACGGGCGGCTCGACTTCGATCGCCAATCCCTTAGTACTCCCAGAACTACTCATTTTAATCGTGATGCCTTTGCCTCCTGTAGCAAAGGCTTTGAACACGATCATTTCATCGGGTTTAGCAACCTTGGCTTCCTCGGGTAACTCATTATTGCCCCAAAAACAACCACTCCAAATGGGATAGTCTGGATCGCCACCTTCAAACTCCACCCAAACATTGGTATCAACAGGGGGAATCGTAAACAGCCCAATGCCTTTTCCAGCATAGGGAGAGCAGGGCATTGCCCAACTTTGTTTACCCTCTTCAAAAATAGAGGCGACACTCACCTGAACACGGCCGAGATTCAGAGGGTCTTTGTTAGCGGTTATTTTCCCACGATATTTGCCAAAAAATTGCTGCACTATTTTATGTCCTTTTATATGGTTTTATACGGTGCTGCCTAATCCTTCACGGGTAATGGTAAAGCTCTGTTTGTAGTCCCCCTTGTTGATTTTGTGGGTGACACTTTTGACGTAGTAAAGACCGTCATAGTTAAACCCAACACCCCGTAACGTCACGACTCCTCGGACTTGCAACAGCGTACCGTAGGTGACAGCGTCTAAATCCCCGGTCACAGTGATCACGTTATCGACAGAGCGATCGGTAGTCGCCTGTGCCCGTGCTGCCGCTTGAGTCGTGTCTCGTCCGGTTTCACGGTATCGTTCAGTGCGTCGGTGAGCTTGTTGATTGAGAGCTGACTGAGCGGCGAGGGCTGGGCGATCGCTGGTGTTTTCAGCAACAGACTGAATCTGATTGGTACGGCGATCTTGCACTTTCCCTTTCACCTCAGTCACAGACATGGCATTATTTTGGAAGCTGATCGAGGTGACATTGGTAAAGGAGCCCATGTTGACCGTTAAGGCAGGTTGGGGTTGAGTCTTGCGTTGAGGTGGTCCCCAATAGGCTGTGCTTGAGCCTGATGCAGGCCCGGGAATAACATAGAAGACATTGGAAAAGCGATCTGCGATCGCTTTGAGGTATTCCAGATCTGTTCCTTGCTGGGATGGAATCCGTTCATTTTTCGTGGGGCGGTCTTTGAATTGGGGAATCACGATCTCGGCAATTATTCCATACTGGGTATATTGCGAAATCAGCATTCGAGCGATTGTGGCTTCATCTTGAGCCGTATGTTCAATCGATTTTTCCTCTAAATCCATCATGACGCTGACATCTTCGCCCGTGATCGCAAATGTCGAGTTACCGGGTTCCATGCTAGGCGAAAACTGGTGGTTGGTAATGATTCCGTCCATTAAGACTTGGGCGGTTGCACCCATTGTGATGATCAGAATCACCCGATTGAATACTTTCAAGAGCGGCTCTTTCAGCAGTTGATAGTCTTTGACATCATTACGGTTCGATCGCCCTAACTGAAAGACGATTTGAAAGCCAGAACGCCCCTCATCGCTTTGAGTCACTTCCACGCTTTTGAGCGCTTCTATTAGAGATCGCGGCGCTGGTTTAGGGATATTTTCACCCATTAGTAATGTTAAGTTAATTCCTAGTGACATTGTTCATTCCTCACACCTGAGGGGTTGGAATGCGAATGATCCTACCGACTTCAGCGATTAATTCTTCTGGGTTCATTGTGTTATTCGCATCACACACCTGCCAGAAATGCAGGGGATCACCCAAAGTACCGTAGGTTATTAAATCGAGACGATCGCCCTCAAGCACCGTAACTTCCTGCAAGAGAGGCATTGTCTGTCCTTGAGGCAAGAACCGGCGACGCTTATAGGCGATTTTGCGATCGTCCGCAGTCGTGTATTCTAGGGTCTCCAGGTTGTAGTAACGGCTGGTATGTTCAAACATAGCGAACCTCTACTCTGCAATTACGTATTGGACAAATATTGTGCTGCAACCCTATTCTTTTTTAACCGCGAAAGCGTGCTGCAATATCAACGCCTGTAACCGCTGCTGGATTACTAATACCTCCTTTCTGAGCCATGCGTTCTTTCGCTTTATGGTGCGCCAGAAACAGCCGAGCACCGCGCTGTCCCCAAGGCAAGTCGCCGTAGTTCAGCACGCGCAACCCTAACGACACTTTTGCCCGAATGGGGTTCAGGTTCACATCATAGGCTTCTTCCATAATGCTAAATTCGGTTAAACGAACGGGCAGCACCCGCTTGCTCCCCCAAACTAGCAAGGTCATAGGCGCTTCCATCGGCACAATTTCTAGCATCCCCATATCAGCCAATCCCATGTTTGATTCAATATCTGCACTCGCAGGATAAATCAGGGTTTCCAATGCAGAGAGTTGGGGATAAACGCCAAATTCAACGGCTGCATCCTGGGCATTCTGGGCTTTCTCTAATTGATCAGTAGCGTCTAACTCAATATCTAATTTGATGCTTTCGGCGGGTGCGCCCTCTAATCTCAATGCCTCAGAACGACTACCCTGAGCTTCCCCTGCCGTCTGGGGCTGGAGGGTGCGGGATAGGGTTTCTGGGTTGTATTGAAAGGCGATCGTGCTGACGATTGTATTAGTGGTTGGAGCAACCGCAACGATCGCTCCTTTAAATAATTTGGGAGAACCAGGGAAAGTAGTCATGGGGCAGTTATCCTTTCCTATTTTTTCATCCTGTTCTCTATAAAGATGCAACCTATCTACAACTATGCCTTTTTTACAAAAGCAAAGGCATAGTTTGACAGGATGAATTTTAAGATAACAAACCCTCACGTATGTTTTATACGCGTATTCTGAATGACTTGACTAAAAATGATTTGACTAGCTAGATGGACTTTGCATCTAAAAGATTTTCTACTCTCCATAAAAATACGCTAGTCAAGTTCCACTTAGCAACTTCTATGAATCTTTTGTTCGGAAACTTAATAGTTATTCATAGCATTACTAAATAAATTCAAAGCAAACAGATCAAAGCGAACCGAGCAGCAAAAGCAACCAGAATCTAGTCACACAAAATCTGTTTGCTTTGATACTTTTTCAGGCACAATTGGGTTAGCTGATACCACTCCTTGATCTAAAAGGTGCGGCTCCTTGTTGGACAACGTGAGTTAACTCATGGGCGAGGAGATGCTGTCCGTGAGGGGCTTTGGGCTGGTATTGGGCTGGATTAAAAAAGATGTCGTGTCTACGGGTGAAGGCTCGTGCATTGAGAGCCTGGGTAGCCTGGGAATCGTGATGCACCCGAACTTTGCTAAAGTCATGATGGAAGCGAGATTCCATGAAGGTGCGGGTGGGTTCTGGTAAAGGTTGACCTCCTCCTTGCCGGGTACTGAGGTGATTTTCAAGGGTTGGAGTGACTATTGGGACTTGCCCTGGTTGCGCCTGGGTTTGCACTGGTTCGTCTTCTTTCTTTTTCTTTTCCTTGACTTGCTTATCTTTATCGGCTGTCACTGCCTTTTCTTCTGCTACTACTTTTTCTTTTTCTGCCTGTTGTTTTTTTTGTTCTGCTTTGTAGGCGACATCTTTGGCGACCTTCTTTTTTTCATCTTCTGCGGCAGGTTGCCGCTGCAAGGGCTCGTTCATTTGGCGTTGAATCCGCCCGATCGCGGGCATTGGCGACATTGAACGAGAAGCAATCGCTGGGCTAGATGACTGCATTACTCGATCTGCCATCCGATCAGCTTCTTGCTCGTATTTATCTCCCGGTCGTCCAACTTGCAATTTGGGTTGGATGGGCAATGTTGTGGTGTGAGCAGACACTTGGCTAAAGTCTTGTCTAAAACGTGACTCTGGCAAAGTTTGAGGGGTGTTATTGGAAAAGCTTTTAGGGTTTTGGTCATGCTCAGAGGCGATGGAACGAGTGCGCGATCGCTGTAGCAACCCTGACACGAGCAAACCGCCAGTTTTTCGGGGGTTGACTTTCCGGGCATCGAACCGCTGACTCATAAGCGCCCCCTTTGGGATTGGAATTTGTTTATAAAGTCCTTACCCTATCTAATGCCATAGATTAGGGCTTTTGTTTCCTTTTGCCATGAAATTGCAAAAATTATTGATATTTTGAGCAAAAAACTTGCGGTTGGTGCTTGAGATGAGCAGTAATGGCGCTAGGGTTCGGGGTCATCTTGAGTGTTGGTTGTAGCGATGGCAGTTTGACTTTCGATTTGAGAAATTGCTTCTGCTGCCGACAGCCTGCTATCCATTACAGCCTGGATGCCCGGTAAGTAGTGATCCATCATCATGATGTTGGCGTAAACCAGTTGTTTGATCAGGTCGGTGGTGAGGAGGTCGCCTTCTACATCAATGCTGGTTTTGTAGCGAATCTCACCATCATCAAAGTCCATCTCAAAGTTGCCGATGATGAGCCCGTAGTTGGCGCGGGTGAGGAATTCTGCCATCGTTAGTCGTTTGTCTTCGGGGGCAATGTCAGGGTAAATCGAGTAAAAGACAAATTGCTCCTGGTCTTCTCTGGCTTGGGCATAACAGTTCCATCTGCCGTTTTCGCCTTGGCAGGCGACTTGTAACGTGGATTGCCCCTGGAGCTTGGTAAAAGTCCAATCGTCTTCGGTGAAGAAATCAATGACGGTTTCCAGAATGGATTCGTCGTCATCATCGGTATCCTCTTCACTATCATCCTCATCTTTGGAAAAGGCGTTATCGAGCCAGGTGTCGAAGCCGTCAAAGAGGGTAGTGACGCCTTTGAAGAGTTCTTCGGTGATGTCCTGGGTTGCGGCGGTAAGGTTGGCAGCAGTCCAATCTTTGAAAAAGTTGGTGATGCCTTCAGCAATCTGTTCGCTGGAGGCTCCGGGCTGATTGAGGGTTGCTGGATTGACGTAATTCCAGAAGGTGGTGTAGCCCGTTTCACCTGTTTCCTGAATTTGTTTAACAGACAGGCAGAACCAGCTTTCGGTATTCAACAGCAGATTGAGGGCTGCTTCTGTATTTTGAATCGTTTCTGCTGAATTGCCTTCTGAAGCATTGGGTTGGACTTGCTCGGCTTTTTGTTGGCTCAGAGTTAGCAAATAAGCAGCGGCTTCTTCAGCCGTTTTGGCGTGCTCTAGCAGGAGGGGAAGCAGATCGCGATGGAGGGTGACTTCGAGTTGGATGGGGCGATCGGGGAGAAAGTCACCGTTGATGAGGGGGGTGCGAAATTCGGGTTTGAGGTTGAAGAGGGCGTTGGCGTCGATATGGTGATAGAGACCAGGACTAACTTCAAAAGTGAGGCAGCATTCAATTACTTGGTCGGATTGCTGAGCAAGGGCAACAGTGAGCGTATGAGCGATGGTAGCAAATAGAGAAGAGCTTTCAAACTCTAAATGATTTAATTCGTAGAAATCAGTACCAGTAACCATACGAAAAATAATTACCCATTGGGCTTAAGTCAGGTTTCTTGGACTTAACAGAGAAATATTGTGGAATATAGACTTGGTGGTTCAGATATAGCAAGTCCAGCTTCTAAAAAACGATACTGTTCGGAAGTAAACGAGGTTGGTACAAATCCATTGTGTCTAGCTAGAGCGACTACTGCACAAGCTTCGGGGTTGAAGTCGGGATAATCCCCAGGCTCATAATTCATCCAGCTATCTTCAAGCTCCGCCATCCAAAAGTCAGCTATGTCCTTTAAAGCTGCTTCAGTGACATCATGTTGACCTGCTGGAATACTTTGCGCTAATTTTAGCCATGCCTTTCTTTCACTATGTCTACCAGTTTTCGGCAATTCAGACATTAGATGACCGCCAACTAAAAGCCAAATCACTTGCGCCGAGATCTGCTTGCTCACATCTCCAGTTAGAGGAATAATTCTTAGAAACTCCCATTCTTCTGCCAGAATAGTATATAGAATGCTTTGATAAATTTGATCGGTTAGAAACAACCCGAAAGCTGCAATTGCAGACCAACGTCGCCATACTTGATGTTCTGCACCAGAGGCATATAAAGAAGATGCTATTTCGATCGCCGCTTCAGCTAGTTCAGTCAATGCCTCCTTCCTGTCGATAACACCGTCTGTTAGTAGCTCAAATACACCCTCTATCGCACCACTGGCAGACGATATTCCTGCTCCATTTTCTGCACCTCGCCTACGCACTGGAGCATGAGGTATACTCAGACTCTCAAACTCTTGTTGCAGGAGAGAAATAAAGGTTTCCTGGTTTAAGGTGATCGATGTCATAACAATTTTCCTTTAGCTGTTTTTACTAGAAATCATCATCCATCAACAGTAAAGCTCTAAGAGGTTTTATTGTCCCAGCACGCTAGTCCAAAACTACCCACTTTAGTGGGAGGCTTTAGCTGGTACTCATCTCCAGAGAGGTTTTGGCATCCACAGGAATGGTAGCTTTGACGTAAACCGTTATGGCAGAGCAACGAAGAGGCAGTCATAGTGTCACCCGACTGACTGTCCACATCGTCTGGGTCACGAAGTACCGCTATCACGTCCTTAAAGGAGACATTCAGAAACGGTGTCGAGAATTGATCATCCAAATCTGTGATGCTGAGGACATCAAAATTCTCAAAGGGGCAGTCAGTCAGGATAATGTCCATATGCACCTGGAATATCCTCCATCTAAGTCCATCAGTGACATCGTGAAGCGCCTTAAAGGTCGAACGTCCAGGTTGTTGCAGCAGGAGTTTCCAGAGTTGGAGAAGCGATACTGGGGTAAGCATTTCTGGGCAATTGGGTATGGAGCTTGGAGCACTGGAAATCTTACAGAAGAACTGGTCGCTGAATACTTGGAGCATCACCGGAATCCATCGAATCAGGATCAAGATAACTTTCTGCTGGAGTAAGTTACCTTGGACTTTCAGTCCAGCCCAACCTCTGCACTTTCAGTGCAGAGTGGTTGAGTTATTTTTTTGCATCTCTGCTTCAGCCCTTTGCTGAGCATCCTGTTCAATGGGAGCAGCTAGTTTAATTGCCTTCTTAGTAAGAATTTTATCTAGCTTTTTTGGATTAGAAGATACAGGTGAAATGTCCCATACGATATTGTGTTGCTTAACAAGATTTTTCCCTGGGATGCCACCAGTAAAAGCTACTTCATCTTGATGTAATTTTCGATGGTTTATGCTGATTTTTTCCTTTTCTTGCAAACCTCGAACATTGGCAGCATTTTGCTCTTGAAGCTCTTTTCCAGAAAATAGATATACAGATACTCGACCTGCGACGCCAACCTGCCGACGTCGTGGCTGTAATTCTTTATTCAGGCTTGCTCCCAAAGCATACTTGATAGGATGTTTTGCACGCCAGGAAGTAGAAATGAACGGTATAGCACTGAAAGACAAACCTTTATAAGGCTTTTCTTTTTTCTCCTTCAATTCTTTCTTAAACTTACCGTACGTATTGATATATCTCTGCAGCAGAACAAGGATTTCACTGTTAAATGGCTGCTTTGGCTTCCACCAGGATGTGACATCTTTTGCTGTAGCTGATTCACCTTTGCTTTCTTTTTTCTTAAGTTCTACTTTTACCGTTTTTACAGCTTCTTCTAAAACCTTTTTATCTTTTACATCACTACCATCAAATGTTTGACTTTCTGCTAACTCTAATGCAGCAGCGCTAAACGTAGGCTCACCAACTTGGCTCTTTAATTCATCTTCATATTTCTTTTCATCTTCAGCAGTGTGATTTTCTGCCTTAAGAAAATGTATGCCACGGTAAATCGGGAGAACTAAATTGTTCTCTACGGCATAGGCAATTTCTGCATCGGTGTCAAAATCGTTCGGTCCAATATGAACGTGAAAATCTAAGTCAGTATCTTTCTTGTCCTGTTCTGGTGGTTTAAAGGTAATCTTCAGCTTAACAGGCTGTTCCAGTTGCTGGTTATATTTGGTTTCCAAACCTTTTGCTTGCTCTTCTTTCTGCTTACGCAATTCTTCGTAAGTTCCATCTTTAGAAGGTTTCTGCGACATCACTTTGACAACGACTTTACCAATCTTGGCGTGTTGCTTCTCTGCCTTTTTCTTGGCTTTATCCTTCTTCTTATCTTTATCTTTACCAATGCCAAGCTTTTTCTTGATCTTACCAACAACAGCTTTAGCTTTTTTCTTCGCTTTCTTGACTAATGCTTTTACTTTTTTCTTGGCTTTCCTGACCAGTGCTTTCCCTTTTTTGAAAACGCGTTTAACGATGGGTTTGACTTTTTTCAGCAACCATTCGATCGCCCGCTCAATGGGTTTACGGACAGCCTGGAAGATTTTTCGGACTTTCTGAGCTAAATCGCCTAGATTAAGGAGCTTGGCGAGGAAATCAATAGCCAGGACGATAAAGTTTTGCAGTGCTGTGACAATCCTGCTGGCAATGCCGCCTATATCTCCTCTGACAGCCATTTCGACGGAATCCATGAAGGCATTAACCAGTTCTCTAATGCGATCAATGTTATCCACCAAGAAGCGTAAGCCCTTGTAGAGGAGCTGAACCGCTTTAATGAAAGCCCCTACCGGTGTAAACAGCAATCCAATAAAAGCTAGTGCTTTTTTAACGGTTTCAAATATGACGGTTTCCTTAACCTGATTAATGATGCCATCAAAACTGCTGGCAATCGTTTCCTTGAGGTCATCCCACAGGGCAATTAAGCCTTTCCCCTGAATTAGTTGGAAAATTTCCAGACCCTTCTCTGCGGCTCCAGCTCCTTTTTTCAGCAGTTCAACCTCTTCTTTGCCCAGGATTTTGGTAGCCAGCGTCCAAAAGGTGTCGTAGCCCAGCCCCAGCACTTGTGTAACGAGAGAAAAAATACCTGCGGGATCCAGCTCGTCAGGGATGGTAATTCTGGCTCCTCCCATAGACCCCCGCAGCCAGTCAACGAACCCTCCAGCTAGATAACCCTCAATTCCTGCAATAAACTTGCCGAATCCTGCCTTAACGCCTGCCGCAAGATTTTCCAGGAACCGGATGGGATGAGCCAGAATATCCCCAATTAAGGCTGCAATTCGTTGCAGAATTGACAGCAATAGATCAGCCAAATTAGCAATGGCACTGGCAACCTCTTCAATAAACTCGATCGCCTTTTCAATCCAGGATTTTTTAACTTCCTCGTAAATTTTATCGAAGGTTTCTCTTAAAGAATCAACATTAGACTTATAAGATTCCGCCAGGGTTTGGGCTAGCTCCTGCTGTTTATCATTGACGCTGGTTTCCAAATCATTGTATTGCCCCCTGAATAGCTCCATCGCATCGCTGGATTTTTCCTGCTGTTCCTTATCTAGCCCATTAAATAGCTCTTCGGACTTCAATCGACCCTGTTCAATCGATTGGATGGCTTCATTCAACTTTGTTGCAATCAAATTTGCGATCTTGTCCAGCGTTTTATCCATTGCTGACAAAAACTTATTCTTCTCCTCTTGGAAAACCTGTTCGATGGCTTCAGTATCTTCCCCAAAGAGAGCATCATCGAAGCGGAAAAAACCGTAAATGTCATCAAGCTTCTCTTCAACTGTATCCTCAAAGACTTTCTTTGCCTGCTCCGATTCTTCGCTAAAGATCCGATCAACTTCCTCAGATAACCCGGTCAGAATGACACCGACATTATTCTTGGTATCGTTATAAATCTTCTCAAGACCCTTAAAAACTTCCTTTTGCTTATCGACGGAAGCTTTTTCCGTGTCCTTCTGTTTGGAATGTACAGTATCAAACGCTTCCTGGCGATCGCCCACCATACCTCCAAACTGCTCTTTTCCCGCCCCCTGTGCCTTCTTCTCCGCCCCCGCCAGATCCTTTTCCTCTTCCTGACGGTAGCGTTCAGGAGCCGCCTTCGCCTCTTGCTGGGCCTGACGCTTTGTCCCTAATGCTTGCGTAAACTTATCCTCCCCCGAATTTTCCAATTGCTCTTCTGTCATTTTGTTCTCAGACAGCTTGGCATCCAGCTTTTGGCTCTCCTCCTCCATAGAGATTTCAGAGTCATGCTTAGGTTTTGGAGCCACCGCTTGAGGATCAATGGGTCGTGGCTTAGATCCAACAGGCTCCTCTTGCAATGCGGTCGCTGCTTTAGTTGAAATCTTACTACCAGGAGGATCCTGTTTGACTTGGCCAGTAATGGGAGCAGCTACCTTCTCATTTTCCGACGCAACCTGCTGTCCAATATTTTCTTTGACCTTCTTCAGCGGCTTACCGTCCTTAAATTCCCGTGCGCCTGCTTCATCCTGGGGAAGGTTTTTCTCGATCTCTTTCAAGTTTTGTTGAAGGAGTTGTTTAAAGGTCTCCGGCTTAAAAGGTTCCTTCTTCTGATCAACGGCTTCTGCGGTGTTAGCGATCGTTTCCAAATGTTGTTTGCGATCGTTTTTATCTTTTTGCTCATTCTCAGGAAGAACTGCTGCTGCTTCTATTTCTCCAAGCTTCGTATCTGGAGGAGAATGCTTGCGCTGAGCTCGTTTAGTCTGATCAATTTGCTTTAAGGTTGCTTGAAATGCTGGATCTTCCTCTGGTGAGGTAGGGGTCTGTTGAGAATCTTCAGGTAGCGTCGTGTCCGCTAAAGTTTCATCAGACTTTGCGGCATCTTTTTCTGCTGTGTCAGACTTAGCAGCTTCTGCCTCTTCTACTTCTGCCTCTTCTATAGGTACAGCATCTTCTTTCTCAGAAGCTTGCTGTGCTTCAGGCTCAACCTCACTTTCTGGGTTAGCGTTCTCATTACTTGATCGCTTCGAGAAAGGATTTAAATTAGCGCCTACATTTGCCGTTACAGAAGCATTGAAGGAGAATGTGAGAGATCTGGTAGCTTGGCTTCCACTGCGGCGCAGAGAAATCAGGTTTTGTGCAGCAGATACTCCCTCAGAAACCGTAACAGGTGAAAATGGAACATACGGTGTCACTTGATGTTCCACTGATTCAGCTTCGTGTTCGAGCCTATGAGGAGGTTGAGTGACGACTAAAGGGGATGCCTCTGGCTTATGAGAGCGTGAAGGAAGGGTGTCTTGCTGCTGAATGGTATGAGTCAGTTCGTGAGCCAGTAATCTTTTCCCAGACGACGTATGGGGTTGATAATACCCTGCACCAAAGTAAACGTCCTGCTTAAACGTAAATGCCTGAGCATTCAGACCGCGAGCCAACTGATGCGCTTGACCATCTGTATGTACTCGCACCCGGCTAAAGTCATGGTTAAATCGGGATTCCATAAACTCGCGGGTAGAGTCTGGCAGGGGTTGCCCTCCCCCTCGACTAGCTTTCAGACGGCTGGCTAAATCTGAAGCCACAGTGGGAAGTCGGTGAGACATACCCTTCGCTTGAACAGCTTCTTCCTCTTCCTCCTCTTCAGGCTTTGCTTCCTGCAATTCATCCACCTGACGCTGAAGTCGCTCCCCTGATGAAAGGGACGATAGAAATTTTGCTTGAATCGGCTCTTCCTCATCCGCTTGGGCTTCCTGCAACTCATCCGCCTGACGCTGTATCCTTTCTCCTGATCCCGAATTCAACAGATGGATCGATAAAGATGGCAAGAATTTTGCTTGAACCGTTTCCTCCTCCTCCGATTCTTCAGACTCCTCCACCTGCCGTTGCAGTTTCTTAGTGCTATTTGACTTAAGTCGCTGAATAGAGAGAGGCTGCACTGCCCCAGAAGGATGATCTAGACCAGTTACAATGGCGGGTTCCGGCATCAACATCACCTGTTCTGCAACCTGATCCGCTTCCTGCTCATAGCGATCGCCTGGTCGCCCCACCACCAGCTTTGGTTGAATCACTGGCACTGATAAGGGACTGACAGGGACGCGGCTAAAGTCCTGCTTAAAGCACGATTTTTGTTCAGAATTCTGCTTAGCCCATTCCTCCGGCTTCCGCTTGGGTTCAACCTCTATTGGCTTCACACCAGAATGTTTCAGCAGACTGGTCTTTGCAGCAGCATCTGCTTGGGTCGCATTGGTTACCTTGGTGAGCGATCGCGCACTCATAAAGTTAAACTCCCTTAAGCCTGCCTTAACCTGACCAATCGCAGAGAGTCGCATTACTTCGAAACATGGTCACACTACTTTAGTGCCATGAAATCTAGTCTTTTCTTCTGACCCTTCACAAAATTGTAATGATTGTTAATGCTTTGTTTCAGTTGGAAAAACTGAGATGGACAGAACACGAACCTTTTGCAACATTCCTTGTTTTGCTAGGAGTTTATATAGATAATCAAAAGTATAAGAAAAGTACCAGGCTAAGCACGCTATGATCCGAACCATTATCTTCTGGCTAATCGTTGCTCCCGCTTCCTTAGCGTTCCTGCTAGGGCTCATCGCTAGTGTTGCGCAATCAATGGTGAATAAACCGACTGATGACCAAGCAACAGAACCTTCGCAGTGATTGCCAAGTCCCTATAAACCAATAGTGTACTTCTACTTTTACTGCAGAAATACGCTGTTGGTTTATGACTTTAATAACGCTCCAGTCCTACAGAAAAGTACTGCCCGATACTATTCTGAGTTGCCTGAATCAGTTGGCTCGGTTAAAGAATTGGTTTTCTTGGGCAAACAAGGAGAATTATCCGGAAACTTAACCCCCAGTTGCTTTTCGACAATCTGGCGTAGATCTATTTTGGGTGGAAATTGAATTTGAAATCTCTCATTAATTAGCTTTTCTGACCAATCACCAAATATCGCCAAAGGCGAAAATATCGCCACGATTGAACTATGTAAAATATTCAATGCAAGTTTATCTTGATTGCTATTTTCTGGATCATCTAGCCAATCCCCTAACCGCCAGCCGCTCCGAAAGCTGGCAAGCCAGACCCATACCAAACTAGTGATTACGAATAGCCCTAATAGAAATAACAAACCCAGAAATCTTACAAGCAAGCCTAAGACGATTGCAACTGCACGAACAGGCGAACCGTCTTCACTGATATTATTTTTCTCTGAGCCACCAAGCGATCGAGTAGGGCTATATGAAGGAACAAGCGCATGCATCGTCAATACTCCCACATTATTTTTCTAAAAGAATAGCATCGGCTATATGAGCTACACCTAAGCGCAACACATAGCTTAATTTTTTAAATAGACACTAATGCATCCGTGAAACTCCCACAGTGCAAGGATTTTCATTTAGTATAGCCTAGCCCTTCCGAACTTAGTCGTAGTTTAGTCGTATATAAGATATTGTATAAATATTTTACTTGAAAACACTTCATTGGTGCTGCCAGAATGTATAAATCGAGCAAAATGAGTTGGAGTAAGCGACTGTTTATTGCCAGAGTCGCTCTCAGACCCCCGAATCAGGAAACCCAGTTTCCTGTGCCACTATGTTTAGCCTCGCTGATTTCCATAACCCAGAATCAGTGAGGATTTTGCGGTAAGCTCAGACTAGGACAGTTTGACCCTCAATCACTTAGGGATCTCTGGAGAACTCAATGCGGCACTTTCCTGGCATGAATCCCTATCTCGAAGGTTATCTCTTTGCCGATTTGCATAGTGCTCTAGCTAGTCGTATTCGTGCCCTGCTGACCCCATTATTGCGCCCTCGCTATGCTGCTCGCCTGGAAGTGTCAGTCATGCAAGATGCGGGACCAACCGAAGATTTGGGCATTCTCTATCCCGATGTTGAGGTGGTGACTACATCAGTGCGAACTTCCGAGACGAGAGACGCGGACATCAATTTTACTCCAGCGACGCTGACCTTGCCACCACCCGTACAGGTGCGCATCCCGACGGTGGAGGTGCGAGAAGTGAAAGCTAACAGGCTCGTCACCTGTATCGAAATTCTCTCCTATGCCAACAAACGGCAACCGGGGTTTGATCAGTATCTTCAGAAACGCCAGCGATTGCTACAAGCAGGTGTTCATTTAGTTGAAATCGATTTGATTCGGCGTGGCAATCGCCCGATCGCTGATGCTCAAATTCCGACCTCACACTACCGGATTACCGTGACTCGAGCCAACGATCGCGTGGCGGTCTGGACGCTACAATTGCCCGATACCCTCCCTACGATTCCTATTCCCCTCCTGCCACCGGATCCAGAGGTGCCCCTAAACTTAGCCCAGGCGATCGCCCAGGTCTACGCAGAAGCGGATTATGACTTGACGATCGATTACACGCGCCAACCGCCGCCACCCCTGCTATCGGATGCGGAGCAACAATGGTTGAAAACGGTCATTGAGGCGGGCATTGCGCTCAACAATCAGGATTAGCAGTTTATGATTAGGGTCATACGAGCATTTGTTCTGATGGTGCTGTCTTATGCTGTTTGAGTCCGATGGGCTACCGTCGATTCGATTGGTTGCTTCGACTGCTCCGGCGTCCACTCACTTGAGGGAACCGGCTGATCTGCGCTGGCTGCGAGTCGAAGAATATTTTCAGGCGCGATCGCTGGCGGCCAACACGCAAAAAGCCTACAGGCGTGAGTTGAAGCGGTTTTTAGTGTGGACCGATCGGGCTTGGGCGGATTTCACTCCGCGTCAGATTGCCCAGTTCAAAGCCTATTTGCAGGGGCAAAAGTTATCCAAAAACTCCATCAACCGAGCTTTGACGGCTCTGATGAGTTTCTTTGATTGGTTTCGAGCTGCTTACCCAGAGCAAATTGCTCATGACCCAACCACAGCAGTCGAGATGGAGCGGGTGCCCTTGCCCCCAGCCAGAGACTTATCAGACATTGAAGTCGCAGCGCTGTATCTGGCACTTGAGAAACGAGGGGAAACAGAGATGCGCGATCGATCTCTGTTAGCCGTGCTCAGTCATGGTCTGCGGGCAGAAGAAGTCGTCAATTTGAATGTAGAGGACTTTGATGGGGTGCGGTTAACAATTCGGCAAGCTAAGGATGACAGTACAGGCACGGTGCCGCTCGATCGCCAAGCACGAGAGCAGTTGAATCTCTATCTCATCCATTGTCGTGCCACAAAGGAAGACTTACCGTCGGATAGTCCACTGTTTTTGTCCTATGGACGAAATAGAGGGGGTCAGCGGTTGGGCTACCAAGGGCTGTATTACGCCGTTAAGTCTTTAGGTAAAATTGCAGCGGCGCAGGCTCAATCTGCTTTAGAGCGGCAGCAGAGAATTGGGCCGGGAGCGATAGAAACTGCTTCCCAGGACAGATGGGGACAGTTCAGTGAGTCAGAACTTAAACAAATCCTGACTTTGGTCAATGTTCATCCCCACCAATTACGCCACACTTTTGCCACAGGCTTGCTTCTACGAGGCGTTGAAAGTCTTCATGCCCGCACCTTAACTCGCCATAAATCAGAAGCAAGTTTCAAACGATATGCCAAGCGATCGCTCAGCGCAGCGGCTGAACGGGCTTTCTATCAGTCCATTGGGGAAGAGGCACCAGAATGAGCGGAAATATTGCCCATTTATTGAGGATATGAGTTGCAACAGTAACACTCGCATTTATTGCCCAATCTCTATGTTCGACCGCTCTCATCCTCACTTTGTCAACAGCTGGGCATTGACTTAGAGTAACGGGCGATCGTCGCTTGTTCTTACCTCACTTCCACTGCAGCAATAGGCAGCAGTTAAGCTATTGGGGCATTCAGGATGTGATAAACAGAATCAAAGAGGCGACGGGCATTGATTTGAAGGCTCATTGGTTCCGCCATACCTTTGTCACAAATTTAGTGTTCAAAGGGATAGATGCTCAACACATCATGACCCTGACCTGGCACAAGTCAGTGACTCGGCATAGGTCGATGCAGAGCTTCAGGCGCTACACCAAACGAGCGGATCAAATTGCCACAGAAAAAGCCTTTTTCGAGGTATCGGCAAAGGTGAAAATCACCCATAATATTCAGGTACAGCTTACCCAGTTTTAGAGCGCGTACATTACATTGGAGGGCAGAATCGCGTAGCACCAGTGCATATAGTGTGGTTGTAGCAGACACTCTCACAATAAACTACGGCTTTATGGTCTATGTTTGAGTCTATATAGGAAAAGCAAAATGAAGAGATGATCCACTTGAGTTGCGATGATGGCTTGCTCAACCTCAAAGATTCGAAAGTATAAATTTGTTGAGATTCGCTTTTGTCCTCTTGGATAATATTGAGTTGAGAAGCCATCAATCTGTACTCTAAACCGTTAGAACTTTTGGTGAACAATCGTTAAGGCTTTGTCGTATTATCTACTTCTACTACGGATTTAATAATAGTTTGTCTAGTTCAGCCTCTTGTAGAAATGTTCTAAGCCAAACTAGTGAAACGCTATGCTCATGGAATAGAACCGGTCTACCTTTGTAGTGAAAGAGATGTATTCACGTAGAAAGCGCACAAAAGAAAGTATCGTGACCATTTTTTCTAACAATTTTTTCGAGTGAAACTGTACTGGGGAACCCCGGTACATCTCTCCTAAGATTCAGGTAAATGTGTACTGGGGAACCCCGGTACATTACAAAACTTCTCAGTGGGGAATCGCCATGATTATTGTTTGTGGGGGAATCAAAGGCGGTGGTGGAAAGACTACCTTGGCAACAAACTTAGCAGTGATGAGGTCGCTAGCTGGCTATGATATTTTGCTAGTTGATGCTGACGAACAGGACAGTGCAACTGATTTTACAGTGCTTCGTAATCAAATATTTGAGCCAATTGGTGGTGCTGGTTACACAGCTATTAAGCTTAGAGGACAAGCGGTGAGATCAGAAGTAACTCGCATGGCTTCAAAATATGATGATGTAGTGATCGATGCAGGAGGAAGGGACAATACGGGTCATAGAGCAGCACTACTCGTTGCTAGTCTTTATCTTATTCCACTCTTCCCTGGAAGCTTCGATGCGTGGACGTTAGACAGTGTTGCAAAGTTAATTGATGAAGCAAGTGCTTTTAACAATCAACTAAAATCAATTTGTTTTCTTAACAGAGCAGACGCTCAAGGTGGAGATAATGAGGAGGCAGCACAGGTAGCCAGAGAAACAGAGGGATTAATTTTCTTAGAGCAGTCCATTGGCACTCGAAAAGCATTTCGGCGTTCAGCATCTGAGGGTAAGGCTGTGGTTGAGTATCGACCAAAAGATATGAAAGCATTTGAGGAAATCACACGACTTTATCGTTCAGTATTTGATGAAAAATGGGCTTTGGCTAAGGAGAATAAATAGATATGCCAATACGACGTAGACCAAAACCTGCTTCTCCAGATGAGTTTATGGAGGGAGCAAATCTGACCGAAGATGTCTTGCAACATCAGATTGAGGTTCTTGAGCAGAAACTTCAACATAAGGATGAGCATGAGCAAGCATTAATTAGCGAAATCGAGCAGCTACGGTCAGAAAATCTGAATGACCATGAACGTCAACTTCTGCAAAAGCAGATTGATGAGCTACGTCAGCATCTGCAACAAAATCAGGGCTCGGTTGAGTATCCAGTTAACGAAATTCGTCCTAATCCAAAACAGACACGACAAACCTTTAAAGAAGAGGTTGAAGCGATGGAACGATCGCTTCAAGAAGAGGGTCAGCTAGATGATGTGATGTTATTCGATGATGGCACCCTGTTTGACGGAGAGTGTCGATGGCGAGCAGCTACTAATTTGGGTTGGAAAACCATTAGAGCGGTCTTTATTATCCGTCCTGAAAGCGATAAAACTCTGCGTCGTAGAACTTATCTAGCTAATCGTCATCGTCGAGATTTAAATGCACTTGATAAAGCAGAGAGTTTAGTCGCGATCGTCTGTGATGAAATTTCCCAGCTAGAGCCTACTGAGGTTTCTAGAGTTGTGAATCGTGTACTGACGCGATTGAAGCGAAGAAAACAGAAGTTAGGCGATAGGTTGCATCTACAACCTCAAGAGCAACAACGTGCAGTTTTGGCTCAATTTGAGCTTGAACCAGTAGAAATACAGGTCTTTCTAATTTTGCTAGGACTCCAAGAGCATCCTGCTACACTGAATCGCAACGTTTTTCCTACTCTCAGTCTTACTCTTGACTTGAGAGCAGCTATCAGAGAAAAAGCATTAGGCTGTGCTCAAGCTCTAGTTCTTAATCGGTTAACAGCAGAAAATCTTGGTCTTTCTGAACAACACGCACTACAGCTACGTAATAAGGGCGTTGAAATAACTCTGACAAACAATTTATCAGAAATTAAAGCACAACAGTGGGTAGCTGAACAGAAGAGACAACTTATGGGAGACAGTGTAGCAATACCATCTAATAGCGCTAGAGATGAGCAAATCGATCATATTCTTGCAGCTGTCCAAAACTTGAATTTTAGTAAGACCTCAATTTCAATTGAACAACGACAGGAATTGAGACAAGCCTTAGAAAAAGTTTTACAGATGTTGTAAGAAGCGGCAGACTTTGAACACCGGAGCCATTGACAAGCCTATTGTTTTAGAGCAATTAGCCTCAAGCCCTCAATAATGGAGTTCATCCAGACTAAATGCGCCTTTATACTCCTACACCACTTATTGCTTGACAGGTTCTTTGATTGCTGAAATATATTCATGTCTAACTTATTCAATCCCAGAGACTACGAAACTTTTCTAACTGATTTAAAGGTTCGCATCCGTAGTGCTCAAGTTCGTGCCGCGCTTGCCGTCAACAGAGAACTGGTGCTGCTATATTGGCAAATTGGGCGCGACATTTTAACGCGCCAACATCAGCAAGGTTGGGGTGCAAAAGTCATCCAAACCCTCTCAAAAGACTTAAAGCAGGAGTTCCCAGAAATGAAGGGGTTCTCTCGCTCCAATTTGCTTTATATGCGGGCATTTGCTCACGCATTTCCTGAAGAGGCAATTGTCCAAGAGGCACTTGGACAAATTACCTGGTATCACAACGTAGCTTTACTAGACAAACTCAAATCTAATGAAGAGCGTCTATGGTACGCCAGACAAACGGTTGAGCATGGCTGGAGCCGTAATGTCTTGGTACATCAGATTGAAAGCAGTTTGTATCACCGAATGGGAGGAGCAATTACTAATTTCGATCGCGCCTTACCTCCACCTCAATCTGATTTGGCAAACCAGCTGCTCAAAGATCCCTATCATTTAGATTTTCTGGATATAACATCATCTGCTCAAGAGCGAGATCTTGAACGAGCACTCGTTGAACGAATTCGGGAATTTTTGTTGGAGTTGGGGGTTGGATTTGCTTTTGTAGGCAGTCAGTATCATCTGGAAGTAGATGGAGATGATTACTATATTGACTTATTGTTTTACCATCTAAAGTTACGCTGTTATGTAGTAATTGATCTTAAAGTTACTGAGTTTCAGCCAGAATTTTCTGGCAAGATGAATTTTTATATCTCTGCTGTAGATGATTTGTTACGACATCCGGAAGATCGAGCGACAATTGGAATTATTCTATGTAAGGGAAAAAAGAAGACGGCTGTAGAGTATGCCCTACGGGATGTCAATCGTCCAATTGGTGTTTCAACTTATCAGCTAAGAGACTCACTCCCCAAATCACTTGAGAAGAGTTTACCGACAGTGGAGCAGCTTGCAATTGAACTCAACACGGTAGTAGGAGAAACCATTGAGGCTGATGAAAGTGGATTTAAAGGGGAAGTCGAATAGAGCAAACTAAAACGATCGCGTCTATCTCATTTAACTCAAATTTTCCATTTGCGGAGAAGATAACTTTAAGCAAGTCACCAACCTCCGGCTTTGCCGGAGGTTGGTGACTTGCTACCTTAACAATGCAGCAGTATAGCTGAATCGAATAGGCAAACTGCTAAAAGAGCCTATTCGATTGATATAGGGATGATTACCATTGTGGATTAAGGTAAAGGTTAATCCATGTAGCAGCGGTATTTGTTGTTCCTATAGCTACGAGGCGATTACTCGCAAACCTCCCGCACTCTACGTCGCCGCCGATAAAGCAGCGTAACTGCACTCCCGACTACTAGCCAATAGGGACTATAGACCATCAGCCAAATGCCAATCTGCATCAAATCAACTGTAAACCTACCAATCGATTGCGTTGCATCATTCCAACTGTCGACAAGCTGCGTCTGCACTGCAGGCTGAGCAGGAACCGGAGCAATCACAGACTCAAACCGCAGCTCGATCGTTGAGTAGCTGACCTGGTTTTGCAAGCGGCTGAGCTGAGCATTAATCTGTTCAATGCTCTGGCGAATGTTGTTGAGTTCTTGCGTGACTTTGAGCACATCGCTAATGTTGCCCGATCGATCCATAATTTGCAGCACGGTTGCTTCAGCTTTGCGCAGATTTCGCAGCCTCGCCTGATAATCTACAAGCAGATCCGAAACATCTTCAGCTTGCAGCGTTTGCTGCTGCACCGTACCCAGTTTGGAAAACGCTACGATCGCTGCATCTAGCTTGGCTTGCGGCACCCGAATTTCAATCGAAGCAGTGTGATGTTCACCCTCAGTAGGGGTTCGGTTTTGCAGATTCATCACTTCGCCCTGCTGCTGCCGAGCGATCGCCATAGACTGCTCAATCGCCTGCTTAACTGAGTCAACGCTGAGGTTCAAATTTGCCGTCCGCACTAGCTGCGGCTGCGGTGCAGATATATTTGCCGTCAAACCTTGTACCCCGCCCGTCGGTGCTGGTGCTTCAGAGGCTTGATTTGTGACGGCAGAACTGGCTGGCAGCGCGGAATTTTCTGCCGATTGCGGAACCGAGCCACAGCTCGTCAAAATTGAAGCGCCTAGGAGCGCCATTGCCAACAGCGTTGCCTGGGCTTTCGATCGATGAGCGCCAACCATCGGTACAACTCCTGTGAGAACAGTATGTTAGCAGTATGCCCTTACAGTGTGCCTCGATCGAATGGGGTTGCAGTTTATGTAACTAGCCAGAAGTATAGACGGTAGGTATTTAAATTTCAGAATGCCTGTGCAGAGAGGGATTTTAAGGTTTGTGGCACTATTTGTCATCAATCTCGGCTCGACCCCAAGTAGAGTAGGTTAATTCACGGGAAAGCGACAGTAGGGCAGAGAGCTTAGCAAGTTCTCTATCTCTCTAATGCGAGATACTGCCCAGTATAAACAACGTTTTCTGATGGAGGACGCGATCGCTCCTAACTTCATCGGGTTTTATGCAATGCCAGAACAGCGATCGCCTTTTTGCATAACAAGACAGCATCCACGCTATTTAGAAGAAACCTAAATTAACGCGAATTTGCGACCGCTTCTTTCAACCTTTTGAAGGTTTGACGCTCCTCAGAGAAGGGAGCAGCTAACCCTGAAACCTTTTCCATCAGCCAAGGCACCAGACGGTTGCCCCAGACGGCAAGATGACTTTGCCATCCCACCAATATCTCTGGTGTGCCCTTTTGAAGTCCCTTTACTAGCGTTTGAGCAACTTTTTGAGGCGTGGTTGGGATCACCCACCGAAACCACTGAAAGTTTCGCACCATATCGGTATCAGTTAATGAGGGCAGTAAGGCGATGACTCGAATGTTATGAACCGATAGCTCGCTTCGCAAAGCTTGCGTAAATCCTAGAATTGCAAACTTTGTTGCTGAATAAGTTGCCATTGTCGGCGCAGCGATTTTTCCCATTAAGCTGGATACATTGATGATCGTGCCCTGTCGCTGCACAGCCATGCGTCGAGCAATCAGACGGGTGATGGTATACATTCCCACGAGATTAATGGCAATCTCCTCCTGCACCTGATGCAGTTGGGACCGCAAAAAGGGAGTTTGATAGGCAACGCCGGCACAGTTGACGAGCAGATCAATGGGACCATAATCGCGCCAAGCTTGAGCGATCGCAATATTGACTTCCACGGGCTGAGCCAAGTCTAGTGCTAAAGGCACTGCCTCGACTCCAAATGCCTCAATTTCAGTAGCAACTTCAGCTAAACGTGAATAATTACGTGCGACTAAGATTAGGCGTTGTACGCCTTGATGGGACAGTTCGAGGGCGATCGCCCGACCAATACCGCGGGAAGCACCCGTGACGAGAATAGTTTTACCCTGAAGATTCATGGAAGCCTCTAATGGTGAGAGTTTAGGGTGCAGTCAGTTATGGCTGAACTGAAAAAGTGCAAATAAACCCAAGATCGATCGTTAGTGGAGCCTGAGTCTGACGAGAGTGATAAGTAAGTAAGAAGGTGAAAGCGTCGCTGTAACTCAAATCCTTGGAATTCAGTGAATTGGGCGATCGCCAAGGTTGAGGTCAAGCACAGGTGTCCCTCTGCTGGAAGCGAGAATCAATTTATTGTTAACATCCACACCTTAGCAACGAGATCAAGTGTCTGCAATGTTTATTAACAAAAACCCCAGATTGTGATAATGCGATACAAGGCTCTCAGAAACCCTGCTGAGTTGAGGATGCCAGTGAATAGTTGCTTTAGCTCCTGTCGCCAGCCCATTTCGGAGTCTGACAACGATTCAATCAAAAGTAGGCCCTTTGATTTGAATTCTTCACCACATAAGGCTTTCAACGATCGCTTTTTTGAACAGAGTTTTTAATCGGTGAAACAAAAGAATGCGGAGTTCAGCGATCGAGTTCAGTGAAAATCCATCAAATGGCCCTTTATTGCTTCAATCATTGCCATACCCAATCAGTGTCGAGTGAGAGGCAGTCCCTGGCTGATCTTTTCTTTTGAAGTTTCTTATGTACAAAATAAAATTTCTTATGTACATGAGCTTTTTATGCAGTCAAGCTGTACATAAGAAAAACTAAACGTACATAAGAAATTTTTAACTGCGCCTAGCTTCTTGCAAGTGCTGCCTCACTCACTGACAAGAGTTAAGGAGACTGAAGACACTTCACTGTTCCGATTTCTTATGTACAGAATCAATTTCTTATGTACAAGCAATTTATTGAAGCTTACACCTAAGAAATCAATACGTACATAAGAAACTCTAAACGTACATAAGAAATTTCAGCTTTCCCTAACTGGCACCGATCGCCCCTCTCAAGCTGCCATTACTGGGGTTCGATGAGCTGTGAGACGATCGTAGTTGAGCCTAAGTAATTCAATCAAAGCAGGTACATCGTCTGCACTGTGGATATAAAAACTCACCCAGCCACTATTAGGATAAAGATGATGCAGGGAAGCCTTTCCAGCAGCCACTAGCTCTCTACGTAATCGAGAAGAGAAGGGAATATCAGCTTGATAGTTACCATGTAAATGACCTACCTCACGTTTATCAACCCGAAACTCAATCCCACCAAACCGATGCGGCGAGATTGTCACTCCTTCCCAAGTTGATACCGTATCCGCGATCGCTTGACTAATCGTTTTCATCGTCATTGTTGTTGCCTCTCTATCCATAGTAGTTGGTCATAATTTGGCAGAAGCTGTCCGTCCTGATTGAATTGACCTGGATGAACAGCTTCTTTATCGCTGAACTTTAGCGGCTAGCAACGTCACCACATCTGCATGGGCTAACACCACATCGGGATTGCGTTGAAACGTTGCATCGTACTTTATCGCAAACCCTTCTCCTAGCGCATCTGGGGTAAGCAGCGTGTGGACATCTATGATGAGAGTGGCGATCGCTTCTGAAGTCACAGGTTCATCTGCATGGAGCAGTTCATCAATGCGCAAAATCAGTGCCGAGAGTGGGTATAACCAAGCAAACTGATCGTGACTAATCACGAGTTGCAGCAATTCGCCCCTAGAAACCTGCCCCCGCACCTGCTCGTAGGTCACTCGCTCTGTGTCCAGCAATAGCTTATGCAGACGCAGCAGCTTCAGGCGGAGTTGGCTCAAGAGCTGATGTTGATTAATCCGGTGTTGCAGTGTACTAAGCATGGATATGTCCCATCCTTCCATTTCGGTAGTCGTCGATCGCTTGAATAATTTCGGCTTCAGTGTTCATCACAAAAGGGCCATAGCGTACTACAGGTTCATTGAGCGGTACACCTGCGATTAATAAGAGGTCGAGAGGGTGTTGAGCCTCAGCAGAATTGGCGATCGTCACTTCATTACCATCCTGCGCAAAGATCACCATCTGCCCATCCTCACCTGGCTCTTGCTCGGCACCAAACAAACCAGAGCCATCCAGCACATAGGCGAAGGCATTGTATTCTTTGGGCACAGGTTGAACGATCGTGGCACCGGGCTGGAGCGTGAAGTGCAGATAGACGATCGGCGTGCGCGTTTCAATCACCGCCGTTGCTCCCAGCGCTGCTCCTGCAATCACCCGCACGGTTACAGCACCATTCTCGGTTTGAGCTACCGGAATTTGAGCTGACGGAATTTCCTGGTAGCGGGGTGCCATCATTTTGTCCTGTTGGGGCAGATTAACCCAGAGCTGAATGCCGTGGAGTTTTCCACCTGTGCGGATAAACTCTGACTCCGGCATTTCGGAATGGATGACTCCCGCCCCTGCGGTCATCCACTGCACGTCACCGGGATTAAGTAATCCAGCATGACCTTCTGAATCCTTGTGTTCCAACCGTCCATCCAAGATATAGCTAACCGTTTCAAAGCCCCGATGCGGATGATCTGGCGCACCTTTGGCTTGACCGGGTTTCAAATTGACAGGACCGAGTTCGTCTAGAAGCAGGAAGGGATCAAACTCTGAAAAGCTGCTTTTGGGGAAGGGACGACGCACCAGAAATCCTGCTCCCTCGATCGTCTCAACACTATTAATGATCCCGGCAATGGTTCGGAGCGTTTGAGTTTGCACAGTCATGCTTCTCCTTGAAGTTGGACAAATCTTTTTGTGTCGCTTTGTCCCATATATGATTAATCCTATAGTAGCATAGAAGGATATGAATCTCAGAGGTAGGGCTTATCCCTCCTTTTATTCGGTAAACCGTCTATGTCTCTCGCTCACGTCATTCTAGGTCTTCTCCAGCAGCAGGAGCGGACGGGCTACGATCTCAAAACCGAATGCTTTAATCAGTGCATTGCCCATCTGTGGCAAGCCGATCAGGCGCAGATTTATCGCACGTTGGATAAACTGGAGGCGCAAGGTTGGGTGCTCTGCACTGTTGAGATCCAGCACGATCGCCCTAATCGCAAGGTTTTTCAGATTACAGAAACAGGTGAAGCAGAATTAATTCAGTGGCTCCAAACGCATCAGCCCTTGCCGATTTTGCGAGAGCCGCTGCTAGCGCAACTTTATTTTGCCGCGCAGCTGCCCAATGAGGCGATCGTCCATTTACTGGAGCAAGAGCTTGAATCACGGCGCAGAAAGCTAGCGGAGTGTAAAGCAGTTGATGTTCCATCTTTGAATGATCCAGCAGCATCGCGTGACCAGAAAATGCACCGACTGGTACTGGAGTTGGTCATACAACGAGAACAGACTTATCTAGATTGGCTGAAACATGCTATAGAAATGTTCCAAATTCACTCCTGAGAAATCTAACGTTATAGCAATTTATATCCTTACAGTTGTTCAAGCTAGTGTTCATTGTTATGTTACTCTCCCGTATTCATGCTGACATAGGCTAAGTCTATTTCTTGATGCCTTGGCTTTGCCTCTTTTCTCAAGAATTTGTGAGCTGATGGGATTAGATTTGTAAGCTCAATTAAGTTGACAATCAACACTACAACGTCTTTGTTCTGTAAGTTACCCAGCATGTTATGGAAATCATTCATGCTCAACCCTCACCATTCACAAAATGACTTGCGTTAGCTCAAGGATTGAGCTTGTCAGGAGAATTAATCTGTAAAGCAAAGAACAGATAGTAGCAGTCATTGTTCAAAAGCTTATGCTGACAGATGCGCAGTAGTTCATCACGATTCAGGTAATAGTCTACCTTCATAAATGATTTATCTTTAAGCAAAGATGGGTTAGAGCTAGTTGCGAGGCTAGACAGCGATCGCAGTCTATCGATTGTGACTCATAGGAAGAGTGAGTCGGTTCAACTGCAGTCTAGGGTAGAGGCACTCCTGAGTCGCTCGGTATATAGAATTGTCTCCTTAGCTCAGGTCAGTCATAGTGAGTCGCGGATATAGAAAAGCGATCGAGCGCAGATCTAGGAAAGTGATCGAGGATCTACAGTAGAGTTCAAAATCAATAGTGATTTCAATCTTTTGTCGGTTGTTGCTGGGAGAGCGATCGAGGATCTGTAGTAGAGTCCAAGATTCCCTTACTGGATGCCGTGGACAGTCGCTGAGGCTGAACAGGACTTAACTCATTTACTTTTCATAGGTAACACCACTAGCATGGCGCAACTCCTCTCCGTTGCAATACCAATGACCAACGACTCGACCCCTTGGGGAATTTGAATGCCTGTTTAAGCTCTATGAAAAATCGACCCATAGCCTGCTGCGCTTGAAACTCAGCCTATAAAGTTCTAGGGGAATTGAGCCACTTATTTGCAGCAGTGTCACTCATCGGCTTACTACTCATTACAAAAAACGTAACAATATGAGATTTTTGAATATTGCGCGTCCTGAAAATAAGGCTACAATACTTGTGGGAGGTGAGCTTAAGTAAAAGCTACTCCCGAAAACCACACGCAGTATGAGATTCAAAAACTTCTCATACTCTACATAGAACCTAGTATGGAGTGCTCAAAACCCTTACTGCAAAAGAGCTTGGTAGCTGTTTTTAAATTTTTGTGTTTAAAGTTGTTATCTACACTAAAAGTCATAAAATTTATACTATAATCTCATAGTACTCTTTCATTATTTCAATGAGTATTAATACTTACGAAGCCTTGCTTAACTACACCCAATCCTTAGAGCTATCCTTCTCTTCAACAAAAATTCGGAAACTTCTCACAACCTTTCGCGTATACCTTGCCTCTGCGTTCGGTCTTTCAATTGGCTATACAGAGGAGGAGGTGGCAAAAAGCCTTAGCAAGCTTCCTTTGAAAAGATTTGTCGAAAAGGCTCTTGCTCAATTTGAGATAGCCTTTGCGGAAACTGTTAATTCAATTACTGATGAGGAGGAAAGAAAGAAGAAAAAAGCTACCCTATACAACGATCGCTCTAACTTAAAGAGTTTCTTAAGTTGGATCTCAGAGCAGAAATGGCATTCGTCGTTCCAGAAATTGAATTCTGATTCGAGTAAGAGGGCACCAAGAACTAGAAGAGGCAAGTCGTTAGGGGCGACTCGGAGAGGTAGAGGGAAAAACCTGCACGCCAGACAGTACGCATTACCAGAAGCAATCTTACAGAAGGAATACTCACTACTTCATCAAGATCTGAAGTTTCTGGAAGCTTATGCTGTTCTGAAAGCTCCCCCAGAAGGACTTAAGCGAGGAGATCAAGTAGTTATCCGGGATACAACCTTTGCTAATCATAGAAAGAGAATCAGACAGTTCTATGGATGGGCAACTGGGGTAAAAAGTCGACTGGAGCAAGAGAAGCTTACTACCAAACTTCAGAAGGTGACAAATAATCTTGCATCAAATTCAAAAGACCAAGGGTTGCAAAACCAAAAGCAAGAATTGGAAAGGCAGCTATCCGAACTTCATGCGAAGCCTAAAGAAAGCCTGTCTCCACTAGAGAGAAGAAAGGTAGAGATCTCAACTGAACTGTCTCACCTCAAATCAAAGTCTAGCAAGAATCTTAGAAACCGCAAAAGACATCTAGAGAGGCTAGTTGCACAAATTGACAGGTGCTCTCTAGAAATAATGCTGGACACTACTTTATTCAATAGATTTATCAGTTGGGGAATTAACGAGTACAGTAATGGTGATGGGTGGGCTATAGTTCATTATTCAAGCGGAATTTTTGTTGCTAAATTTCTTGGAAAAACCAGAGATTACGATCAGAGTTATATTTCCTCAATTATCAACAATTTAAGTACTGATCGGAAGAACCATACAGACTCGTACAAGCCTAACGTGCGCAAAGATAAGCCTGAAAAATGGTTAACTTTAGAACAACAGGATGCCCTCGTCAACCACCTTGAGGCTTGTACTGCTGAGTACGATCATCGAGGCGTGGAAAAATCCCTAACAGCGATTTTAAGAAGCTGGCAAAGATACATCTCGGTTCTATTTCAGCAGCATTACCCAATTCGTGTGTACGAAATGACTATCTTGGAGTCGAATAAAACCCTAAAGTGGGGGACAGACCCAGAAACCAAACGTGAAGGATACTACTGTGAGTTTTCAGCAGAGCAGACCAAGACTGGAGAGCCTAAGATATGGTTCCTTGACCCCGACGTTTTCAATGAACCACTAACGCAATGGTTGCAAGTTTGGCGTCCAAAAGCAGGCGTTGATCACAACTTCTTATTTTTTACTCTCAATAAAGGAGCTTATGGGCAGCAAATGACCTGCCAGGCGTTGGGTGCAATGGTCAAAAGCTCTGTATTCATTGCTTCTAGAGATTTAAAGCTTGCGGCACAAGATGAATTACTAAAGTTAAAGTCAGAGGGGAAAACGGAGGAAGAAGCTAGACAATCCTTATCTAAGGAACACCTGTGTTTCATTGATATTGAGCCTAGACGCACAAACATCCATTACGGTAGGCATATTGCTAGCACACACATGAGGAAAGCTGGTGCTAGCTATAGTGAGTTGAAGGCATTCCATAAAATTGTCGGAAACAGCGTTGAGATGGGTAATACCTTTTATAGTCAACTTGAGTTAGAAGAGGAGACTGCGGATGCCATTTCTTGGCGACGTACTTTAATTAAAAAACCTGGATTGAGCGAACAGACGCTTGATCGCTACAAAGATCGCCTTCTAGCAGCTGCTTTTGCGATCATGACCAAAAAACAGTTCAACAAGCTGCGTGACTTGGGATTTGACGTCTGAGCAGACTAATAAATAGGGTAGGCGCTGCCAGCTATTAGCTTTGCTGTCGTTATTCGTAAGAATGGAGAAAGGCTAAAAGCGTTTCTAGAACTGAAACACGGCCGTTGATGATCCATCAACAACATCAACAACACAATAGCAGTAAACGAGAGAATTAAGTTTGCTGGAGACAAGTTACTAAATCGTACCTGCTGAACCTTCCTGCTTACTCCCGATAGTGCAGCATCTCGAAAATCAAGATTACTTTAAAGCAATCATATATCAAGCAATTGCGGTAAGGTGGGCTGTGTAGTAGCAAAATAGGGTTGGTACTTCCCATCTACCCAACTGCCACAGCCAAACTGCACAAGTGTCGAGAGGCTATCTCTAATTTGCGCCGTGGTATATTTTCTTAGGCTCCAAATACCTGATTTGAATTCCCGAAGCTCTACAGGATGTCCTTTATTTTCTGCAAACACTTGCATTTTTAGCAGAACACCTGCCAAGTGCTGTTGAGGTGAGTTGTAGGCGTAAATTAACCGCAGTTGATTGATGAAATAGGTGGTCAACTGCGTCGCTCGCATCATCGTCTGTTGATTAATTTCTTGAGCAGGATGCCCATATCCCAAAGCTGCATTAACCACATGGAGCCAGAGTGCTAGCCGCGCCAAGTAGCTCTCAAATTTAGGATAGGCCGCCTTTAACCCTGGCTGGTTCTCCTCCTGCATCCAATCGACTAATCGATGCTGAGCCGTTTGAAAAATAATTTTTGCCTCATTCGAAAGGAAGTATTGAGCAGGAGAAATGCTATCTAATTTTTGGTACAACCGCTTTAAAGTGGAGTAGGCACTAGAACTCGTATCTGCATCAGCACTGAATAAATCAATCTTTGCCAGAGGAGTCGGAGCCGCACAGAATAGCCACCTCGACCATTCGCCGTTATGATCCTCATGACCTTTCATTAGGCCAGCTAAGGTTTCCCACTGAATTGAGCCAGTGCGTGAAATCGCAGAACGCAGAACAACTAAGCTTCCAGATTTACGATCTCTTGTAAACGCGCCACCGCTAAACTCTGATAGTTCCGTTTCAGCATCATCGCCTACACCACGACGATATTTATTGCGGCTCGTAAAATGAGCACTCCCCTCATCACGGTAGATTAAAAAGCCTCGCGGGTTTTCCTGATGAATTTGCTCTCTCGCCTCGATCGTAGAATCTCCCAAAATATATCGTTTTCGGGGTAACGGCAGCATCGGTCGCTCCCCAGTACTTTCCTTGCGCCGCAGACAAGTCTCGTATTGGTAGAGTTTTTGTTCATAAATGACTTGGGCATCCCGCCAACGATTAAATTCCTCTGTGTCCAAAGCCTCTAATGCAGCTAGGATCACGTTTTGAGCAGGCGTTTTCTTAGCGCCTGTTGGTGCGACAATTAAGGTCCGGTAAATTGGAGGCTGGACATATCCAGCACTTGGCTTAATTACGATCTGTGTTTCTGCTCCAATGCGGCTACCGGCGGCTGGAATTAATGTCGTTAGCAAAAATTCTGGAGCCGTTGGCATTGCCTCTGCGATCGCTGTTAATTGTTTGGCTAACTGTCCTTGATCACCCCATAAGTAGTCTGCCAACACCAAGCGTTGCTGCTGGAACTGCATTAACGCCGGTAGCCGATCATTAATCAGGTATGCCTGCTCTTCCACTCGATCGCACTCTTGAGCGATCGCTTCCCATAGCTCGTGAATTTCTTGAGTACCCAGTTCTGGATTATCAAGCCGTAATTGAAGCTTAAAAGCTTTAGTAGCTGAGGCAGTAAGGTTTTGGGTCAGCGCAGACCGAATTTGAATTCTGAGGCACTCCAGCTTCGTATCGGATGAACTAGTTAAATCAGGTAGTGTTTTGCTGGAACGCGTTTCACGCTTTTTGAGAGCAGCAACGTCAAGCTCACTACTATCTGCTGTATCAAAACAATTCGCTGGTAAATCTACTTGTGAGCCGGGATTATGATTTTCTTTACCATTTGATTTTTGCTTCATCCATGTCCTTTATTCGGTAGCGAGTTTAAAGCATATTGCAGGATATTTTTTGAACAGCACCTTCTCGTGACCCTAGCGCACGTACCTGTGCTAGTCCGCTGACAACTATTACAAAGGCTTCTTCCTCTTAATGCAAAGCATTCCTGTCGTCTCGACATGAATTTATGAAATTAAGTAATTTTGAGGATGGCGCCCAATCCAGCAGCTCAAGATTTTCTTCACCAGTCTTGGAAATCGGTGCAACTAATAATTCCCGCTGCGATAGAAAATGCCGCTGCTTGGTGCTCATTGGAAGAATTCAAGCCCAGCATTGGGCTATGGTCGATTCCTAAGCCAAGGACTTATGCGATCGAATCGAGGCAGGTGCAGCAGCAATCACCCAGCAAGAACAAAGCTGGCTACTAGCTGAGAACGAAGTTCTGCAAAAAATTCGATTGATACTAGAAAAAGGCTCTCATGCTTTATTTCAGACTTTTAAATCTATCAAATTTATCGAGCCTGCTAATCGCTTCCAACCCTGAAATGGACATCATATAGGATGGGTGCATTAAACAATATTGTCCGTCTTGGTGCCCATAATTGAGCGAGCTAACAGAATGCAAAAGCACTATGTCTGCCCCTTACTAGAAAGGACGAAACGTATGCCAGCAATAGAGAACAACAAATCTCTATTGTTGCGCTATGGATTGATGAAGCGACGCTACGATGCTTCATCTTCTGTCAATTTGCACCACTCGTCCAGGAGTGCTTGAGGCAGAAGGTCGCTCTGACGCCACAAGAAATCGATCGTCGCCAGTCTGCGACAGTGAGCTAAAGGGACTTCACGGCTCCCGCTCCCGGTGCTAAACCAATGAGCCACAGTGTCGCGGCTAACACCCACGAGCTGGGCGAGTTGAGGATAATCGAGATCCCACAGCTGTAGGAAAGCACGGGGATGCAGGGGAGGAGGACAGTCTTGATAGCGTGCAAACAACGCCCATTGATCATCTGTAGGATACATGCACCAAGTTCTCTATCTGCTGCTAGAAGTGAAATCCACGCTCGGTAGCAGATGAGCATGGGTCTCCAGCAGTTCGAGATCTGCCTCAAATGCCCAATCTGCTTTACAATCCGCACTGGATGGACTGACAGGATCTAAGCAAATGGCATAGTGAAAGCCCGTCGCTTGGATGCTAGTACAACGGGCGAAAATCAGGCCGACAATGGTACCAAAGCCATGAGTGGGAACGATTGCCCACAGCACTTGTTGGCCGATGCAGAATTTAGGGGACGGCAACAGCTGCGGATGAATTTCAGATAAATGAATGGGTGAAATAAGAAGCAGCGGGTCTGACATAACGCTTTGCAGAGTCTCCATAGAGTAAATGAGGGGCCTTTAGAGCGATCTCATCATGTTGAAGTAGTCGTTCTTCAAGCATTAAAAAGCTCCTAGCTCCCTCTGGCAAGCGCTTAGGGAAAACTCCTGTTGAGATGACAACCCAGTTGTCGAAGCAACAAGCTGATCCGTTACAAATCTTTCCATCTATCCCGCCCATCTCATAACTGTAGCTAGGGCCAATACAGAGAGTCGTCATGAGTGAGCAAGAAGTCGGTGAGCGCTAACAGCTTCTGGTAGCTCTCAGCAGGCGATCGCCGTCCTGCGCCTTCACTAAACCAATGTTCGACAGTGGAAACCGAGCAGCAACAGATTTGACTTATTTCTAAATAGGTCAACGTCCACCGCGCCAGAAAATCATCAGGTGACAGTACTGGCAAATCTAAAAACTGTTGAAGCAGTTGACGTTGGATCTCAGTCAGCCTCATTCAAATTCCCTCACTCAAAGCGTTCAAGGTCATCTTCAAAGCCGTAGTCTATTTTGCAATGGGTAAAGGAAGGGCTATCAGGATCAAGTTGAATACTGTAATGCCATCCCACTGCCTGTACGCTGCTCTCTAAGCTGTAGAAGCGTCCAATCACTACGCCAAAATCCTTAGTTGGCACGCGGAACCACCGAACTCGATCGCCAACGTTGAACTTGGATAGTAGTCGAGCATTGAGAATTTTCTTTGAAGCCAACGCGAGTAAAGCCAAAAATATTCTGTTAAACACAATAGTTTCTTAGCGAAAGATGCTGACCGACTGCAAAAAGCTGTTTCCTCTAACTATCAAATTTTTTGGAATCGAAACCAATAGTATTATAGCTCAGTTACGAAGTTACGAAGTCGTAACTAAAAGAAAATTAGGAACAATGTGAGAAGATCAACTCGAAACACCACATGAAATGAATGATTTCGAACCTGTGAGCAAGAAGGATGACTCCAATTACGAGGCAGTGCGTGGGCACATTCCCAAAAAAATGGCGCGGCACTTCAAGGGACTCTGTGCCCAACTAGGGATCGACCATGGAGCAGCCATGGAAGAAGCTCTTGAACCGTGGATGCGTCAGAAAGAGCGAGAGCTAGAGGAGTCAGAGATACCTCAGGAGGGTAACGATGCTTAACATCAACAGAAAAAACGAGCTGCTCTTTTTGCGAAACAGTTGCGATCGCCAGGAATTAACCCTGCAGTGAAGAACCCTAACTATCTTTGCAATAGCTGTCAGGGAAAATTTCTTAGCTCTTAAGCCGATTTAGTGTGTATCCAGCTCTGCTCATGAAGGCGTTGCCAAGGTTTATCAATTATGTCGTGGCTTCATCTGTTCTGGTCGGAAAGATTTCACTGCTGCACTTTCACGATCGCCCGCTCCACATTTTCTGCTGCCTGTGGATACTTCTGAGTGTCCAATAGACGTCGTTAGCATTTCTAACCGTAGAGGCTTTCAAATCCTTCTATCAGACTAGCTACTTGCTCCAAGGCTCCAATAGCCGATGTATTAGCCAGACATATCTGAGCTGCTTCTGCTGCTCCTACCAAGAGTCAAATTCTGCTCTATCCTCCTCAGCGTGATAGCCCTTAATGAAATCACCTTCTAATTGCTGTAGAACTGGATGCAGATTTCAGCCCCTGTCTCAAAAACGGTTCAGAATGTTGATGCAAGAAATATCGCATCGTACACAAGAGATTAGATAGGTGCAATAGTAATAACTTTGATAGCGAAGAATTCAATTACGGATTGGTGTTTGGTCGCAGCCTTTCAGAATTGATTTGAAACTGAATTGTAGGCGTTTTTCTTTTACCAGGTAGTTCCTGAGCGCCGAGAATGTATCCCTTTTGCTGTAATTCTTCAACAGTGCGCCAGAAAATTTGATTATTGCGTGAAGAATTGCTACCTAAGAGGTCAAGGTTTTTAAACAAATACTGTTTAGAAATCATTAAATATTGCCCACCTTGGGGAGAGTCCCACTTTAAACGGCTTGCCAGATAAAGTAGAAGCTTAGTTTTGTAGTCATTTTTCGTGTTGTTGCCAAGTTTTTGCGTAATGTCTACATCTCCAGCAAACAAAACGTAGTCTCCTGTCCGGCTAGGTCCCTCAAAAAACTCCAAAGAGACTGTGTATGAATCTGCTAACTCATAGGTATAGTCCGCAGCCTTTGCGAGATCGAAGTCTCTTGAGAGATTTTCTATTTTGTAGCTTTTTATCCGCAGAATACTCTTAATGATGACTTCCGCCCCAATCTTGTCGCCTTCCCTCAAAGATTTAGCCAATACCAATTCAACTCTATGGAGTGCCACTAAGTCGCGGTTGAGCTGCGATCGCACTTTAGCGTGAAAGCTACCTCCTTTAGTACGCGAGTAACCTAGACTCTCCAACAGGTCATTCGAGCGAAATGTCACAACTGGACCGTTCTTCTGTTCGGCTGCCAGTTTGTAGAAATACAACACAATTCCAACCTGGCGAGGATTGAGGAAGGTCAACAGTGCTACAAACAGACGCTGAATTTTGCGATCCTGAATTTTTTCAAGTCCCTTGCCGATTCCCTGATCAACTAGTGCTTCTAAATCGAGGTTATCGTACTGCTGTTTAAATTCTTCCCACTCATCTGTCGTCAAATCTTCGAGGGGAACACGCCGCGTCAGCGCAACTTCACCAGCATCATCCGTGTCTGCCTCAACGCGCATCTCTAGGTAGCACCCATCTCCATCAGAACGCAGAATGGGTAGACGAACATCTGGATTGTTGACTGACGCTGCGGCTCTAGGCAACACCATGAGTAACTGTCCATCGACCGGAAACGTTAGGTCTTTTTTACTCAAAGTCATAGGGGTAGAGAAGTAAGCATTGAAGAATCTTACTAGATGTAACGAATTTAGATCTCATATGCTCAAGATTGCTCTAGATTTGACCATTGGGAGTTCTATCATTCCCGCGTATGTTTTTGTCCTCAGACTCTATCACTTCCGCGTATAAATATCTCTGTCACTCCCACGCACAGGTGGAATCAGTTCTATCACTCCCACGTATAACCTAGTCTGTCACTCCCACGTACAGCTTTAGAAAACTCTCTACTAAAACGTATTTTCTAAAGACATTAGAGCAGTTGTTCTATCACTCCCACGTATAACTTGGTATATCACTCCAGAGGATATTACATCTATGTTCTGTCATTCCGGCGTATGAATGACTCTATCATTCCGGCGTATCCTGGTTCTGTCACTCCCGCGTAAAGTGCCTGCACAGAAGATTTCAGCATGTTTCATGAAGAAAATTTAGGTGTTTAATAGATTGCATCTGCTTCTAGTTCTTCTGTTCTAGAGAAAGTAAAGGCTATGAAGTTTCGTTGTTTGGAGCTTTACACACCATGATGCAGTGGTTTTCTATAAGCCATTGTTTAGATAAATTTGACCTAAAGTACCAGATACTATCTACTTACAGTCGCTAAGAAACCGGGACGGAGCCTCGCCAAAGTCTCACTTGCCCCGGTTTCCTAAGCTCTAGTTGAAGAAACAGCCATTTCTTCGACCAGATTCGTGCATCTGCATGATAGCAGTCCTAGTAGTTCATCATGCAATAGTATTTGCTGAAGCTTGAACTGCCTTAGCAAGTTTTTATTGGTTTAATCAACCAGTAATGTTTGTTGCAATGAATTTACAGGTAATTAGGAGATTGAGGTTAAACGAGTCTAGACAGGAAATATCTGAGCCGGTTCCATTGAAATGGAGCCAATATGATTACTACTCAACCGACCAATTGCTTCCAATACATCCAAGAATGGAATAATGAATCTCTTGCGCTCTTTCCCCATCGCTTCGACTACATTTGGGCAGACTATCCGAATCTAGATGCGCAGGTTGAGTGGAAAACCGAAAGTCGTCACCCCCTAGGCGATCGCCTCATTTTGCAAGGGGCTTTTCTCTACGGTGTTCGCTTCGGTGCTGAGACAAGTTATTGCCTTCTCGACATTGACACTAGCAGCGCATATCATCCAAAGCGAGATCCTTTAGCTATCTCGCGGATTGTTGCGGCACTCGAACCACTTGGACTCGTGAGCTATGTCAGCTGCACTTCTAGCTACAGCGGCGGTCTGCACCTCTATTTTCCATTTCAGCAAGTCCAAAGTTCTTGGCAGTTGGCGATCGCCCTTGCCTGCCTACTCGAAAATGCCGGATTCAAACTTCAACCTGGACAACTTGAAGTTTTTCCTAACCCTAAACCCTATGCAACGGACGGTACCCTGAGTCTATTTAATGCTCATCGACTCCCGTTGCAAATCGGTTCATATCTTCTAGACGGCGCACATCAGCCTATCTGGAGTGATGCTCAAACTTTTGTCAGATGCTGGAACCATACCCAACAGCGTAATGACATCGACAGTAGAACACTTAAGCAAATTCTGAAGCAAGCTAAACGGAAGCATTTCGGGATCTCAGGCAAAGCAGAAAAATTTGTCAATGACTTGAACGCCGAGATCGAACTAGGTTGGACAGGTCGTGGACAGACCAACCGACTTTTAGGACGTATTACCTTACGTGCATACATCTTTCACCACATTCTTTCAGGTGGAGAGCCGCTACAGGGACAAACGTTAGTCAGTGAAATTATCGAAGTTGCTCAATCCCTACCCGGTTACCAAGAATGGTGCCGGCATCAACATGAGATTGAACATCGAGCTGAGGAATGGGCACGCTGCATTGAGAATAGCCACTACTTCCACTTCGGCGACCAAAGTAAAAAACAAAAGCCTGGAATCCAAGATCCAGAGTTAGCAGCTGCAATCGACCAATCTCCCTCTTGGAATCAACGACAATCTGCAGCCACTAGAGATCGTATTAGAAAAGCGATCGCAGACATGCTGGAGAAAAATAGTTTACCCATCCGCGCAACTGCTCGGTTTCAAGCATTACTAAAGTACAGCCTTGGTGGTGCATCCCTTTACCGTCATCGAGATCTTTGGCATCCCACCTACTTTGGCATCGACTCAGTTCAAAGCCCAACGGATGAGTATGGCTTGCCTGTGGAAAACCCCCCAGACCCCCCAAGTCTCGAAATAGACAGGCAGTTAGATCACGCTGATGGCGTGTCTAACTGCCTCAGTCCTCCAAGCTTATTACCTATCAATGATGGTGATAACCCTTCCTGCATAGCTTTGAGCGATTATGCTCCCTCCAACACCGCTCCTACCGATGGTAATTCTCCCGCAAACTCTGATGGGCATCTTCCTACCTCAGATTCATCTCATGGTGCTCTGTACGTTCAACAAGCTTTGTTTAATCTCAAAGCTCAGCAAGACGCCATTCAGGAAGCGGCTCGAATGACTCAATCTCAGCATCAGCGCGTCAAGGCTGAGGCAGTCCAACAGCGTCATATTGCTCGCATGCAGCAATTCTTAGACTCGGGTGACCCGATTTTAATTGCCGAAGCGATGGCTTGGGCACAGGTCAACCCTAATGTTCTCAATCTGAATCAGCTTCAGCTTTCTCTACTGACAGAACAGCCTGGCGATCGCTCAACATTACTCGCTGCCACTACATTACAGATTCAGCAATTGGCATGGTCGCATGAGCAAACCCGTCATGACCTTCAGCAACGTTTTGGCAAAGAGGCTCTAGACCTACTGAGTGACTGGGAGTTAATGCACTGGTTGGAGCAATTGGCCCATACAGCTCGGGCTGAATCCTCGCGATCGTCTGATTGACCCAGATGTTACGTGAGGTTTCTCGCAGTTTCAAGTTTAAGGAAAAGTTGAAGTGTTTATAAGCGTGAAGCCATTGGAAATCACTCCGTTTCTGCAAGTTACAGGATCTGCTTCAGGTTTCTTATGTACTGTCCTTTTTTCTTGTGTACACCTTCGGTCTAGCACACGCTATTTCAGCGTTACATAAGATTTTAGGTTTTGTACATAAGAAATTTTATCTAACGAGTTTCCTCAGCTCTCCGCCCTTCACGATATGGACCTTGTTTCGCTGACTTCCCTCATACCCGAGAAATGACCATATACCTAAGACCCTATGTCCAAACCTCCTGACTTCGCTAAACTCCGTTCTATGCTGGGTCAGCTCAACCTGGATCAGGCAAAGCAACTCTATGCAGAACTGGGGGCGATCGTCCAAACTCTAGAACAACAATCAACCTCTCCGGAACCAGTCGGGGCAAAAGGTCGGGAAGTTGTGGAAGCACAGCGTATCGGAGAACGCCTCTACCAGTTGGAGCGAATCCGTTGTGGCAAGATTGGTTGCAAGTGTGCCGGAGTAAATGGGGTATTGCATGGTCCCTACTGGTACGCCTATTGGCGAAACGAAGGCAAGCTTATCAGCCGCTACGTGGGTAAGCAACTGCGGCAAGTTGAATAAGATGAGCGTGCAGAGCACTGAATTTAATTAAGGCGATCGCCTAATTTCTTATGTACAAGATCCTGTTTCTTATGTAAGCGCCGAATAAAAGGGAAGCAGAGCTGTCAGAGGGGAATGTCCCACATTGTTGTCTACACCAAGCAGGGGAGAGACACGCAGTCATGACAGAGATTTATTCGTGTTCGCAGTCCAGTGTAGGTCGCTGGTTTTATCAAGGACAGCAGAGATAGAGCTTCTCCTAGCAATCCAACGAGGAGATTCCTCACCCTATTCAATGACGATTCTGTCTGTTACTTTCGTTACAAAATGGACAAACTCTGGCGCGACGCCAGCATCTGCTTGCTCTTCTGTAGGGAGGGTTCTTTAATTGAGGTATTCCAGAACGTCTGTATTGACAAAAGGGAAATGTTAGAACTCAACCTAGCGCGACCCGTCTTGCTATTGCTCTGCCCAATGCCGTCTTCTCTTACTATCAGTGCGCTTCATGACCAATCCAATCACCACGTATGACCTGAGCAAGGAAGCCCTGCTGGATCTGCTGCGTGGCATTGAGCAAGGCAGAATTCAACTACCGGATTTCCAGCGTAACTGGGTCTGGGATGACACTCAGGTGCGCGGCTTGCTCGGTAGTATTTCCCTAGCTTATCCGGTCGGAGTGGTTATCTTACTGCAACTGGGTAATCCTAAGGTACGATTCAAGCCCCGCCTACCTGAAGGTGTGCATATAGAGCCACCCCCCCAGCCAACTCTGCTGATTCTAGATGGACAGCAACGGCTGACTACCCTATTTCAGACCCTTCTGGCTGAACAGCCGGTCGCCACTCGAGATAGCTTGAGTAAAAAGCCTTTGCGTCGTTGGTACTATATCGACATTGACAAGGCGCTCGACTACCCCCCGACCGATCGCGAGGAAGCCATCCTGGGCTTATCGGAAGATCGAACGCTCCGGCAAAACGGCAGCAAAGTTATTGATTGCTCCTCGCCTGAGCAGGAATATAAGCTAGGGCTATTTCCAGTCTCGAAGATCTTTCAATACTCCGAGTGGCGATCGAAATACTCCTGCTACTGGCACTACAACAGCGAGAAGCTCCAGCGGCTCGATCGCTTTGAGGCTGAGGTGATCAAGTGCTTCGACCATTACCAGGTGCCACTGATTCGGCTGCGCCAAGAGTTACCCAAAGAAGCGGTGTGTCAAGTTTTCGAGAAGGTTAACTCCAGTGGCAAAGACTTAACGCTGTTCGACCTGATTACCGCTGCCTACGCTGCCGATAACTTTTCCCTGCGAGATGACTGGGCAACGCGGCAACGCCGCTTGCAGCGTCAACCTATTCTTAAGGTGGTAGACAATACCGATTTTCTGCAAGCGGTGACTCTAGTCGCGATGCAACAACGGCGCCTGCAAGCCAGCCTGGAGCCAGCAGGCACCAAAGTTATTCCGGCCCGCTATAGTCGTTCTCACGTCTTGAGCTTGAGCTTGCACGAGTACAAAACCTGGGCTGAACCGATTACGAAAGGATTTGAGGAGGCAGCGCGCTTACTGCATGGACAGAAGATTTTCGATGCGCGGGACCTGCCCTATGCGGCTCAGATCATGGCGCTGGCGACCTTCTTTACAGTCCTAGGCGATTGCACTAACAATGAGCAGGTGCGCGCTAAGCTGATTCGCTGGTTTTGGTGCGGCTTATTTGGCGAGATGTATGGGGGTGCATCGCACTATAAGGCGATGCGAGATCTAGCCGAAGTACCACACTGGATCAAGGGTGGAGCCGAGCCAACGACGCTGTTGGAGTCCAACTTTGTGCCAGCGCGCTTACTGCGGCTGCGAAATCGACAAAGTGCCGCATTTCGGGGACTCTGTGTCTTACTACTTCAACAGGGTGCCCGCGATTTTAGCAGTGGGGAGACGATCACCGATGCCAAGTATTTTCATGAGCGCATTGACAGCCACCATATCTTTCCACAAGCCTGGTGCCGAGCGCACGGCATTGACGACAAACTCTCAAACAGCATTGTGAACAAGGCTTTGATCTCAGCCAGGACTAATAACGAAATTGGTAGTCGTCCCCCTAGCCAATACTTACATTTAATTGAGCAAAAGGGCATGACCCGATCGCGGCTGGATGGCATTTTGCGCTCTCACTTAATCGACCCTACCACCATGAGAGCAGATGATTTTCGAACCTTTTTCCAACGGCGCACCTCTGCTTTATTAAATCTGATTGCTCAGGCGATCGGAAAGCCAATCGTGCAGGATGTCCTGTCAGAGCCGCAAGCTGATTTGCCTGATGCTGCTTGGGTTGAGGACATTGCTCAAGTCACGGCTACTAGTGGACACAAACTCACTCCTACTTTCAACACCAATGGTCAAAGTCCTAGCAGCTGATAAATCAGTTTTTTAATTGCACAACTTTTCCTGCTTATCTCTCAAATGGAATCCTGACCAATATCCGGGTGATAGAAGCTGGTATTGCATTGGGAGAACTTACCTCAACTCCCGGCGATCTGGAATATTTTGTGGAATATTTTGAGGACTTGCGATCGCTTTACGACGAAGGAAAACATGAAGCCATGCTAATTCAGATCTACCAATTTGACAGGAAAAGCGTACTGGGTAGCAATGACGGTTTCTACAATGCTTCCTCTATTTGAGACAATTCATGATGATGAGTCTAAATCAATTTAGATTTAATTTCTGTATGGATTTTGTACCAGAGCTATAAACAGATAGAGAAAGCATTTGAAACAAACTAAAGTAAGTTAAATGAATAAAAAAGATATAGTACTTTAATCCTGTCAACTTTGAGCGATCGGATTAACTCAATTAAAATCTGCTTACACCCTGAAAGCGACCCAGACAGATTTAACACTCAGCGTGGAACTTGAACAATACCTGGTAGAAAACCATGCAATATCTCATCTACTTTGTTTTCAGGTCTCTCCATCCCTCTAGAGAAACGATGCCAATGCCCGGTGGTCTTGAACTAAAATCTGCCTGGGAACAGTACCTGCTGGAGTTCTCAGAGTCCCCTCCGGTTGAGAACACCATCAAAGTTTGGGGAAGCGTGAACTGGAATATCGACCAGGTTCAGGCATATCACCCTGTTGAGGCAACCACTCCTGCGACCACAGCAGGCTTCTACATGGCGATTTGTACCCAAGACGAGCTAGTACCGGATCGACTCGATAGACGATCGCCCATCTTGTATTTCCTCCGCGACGCAGACTGCAAATCTACCACGCCTGTGGAGGAAGAAGGATGGTTAAGCTTCGGCACAGCGCAGCATAACGACAGCGCTCCCCAAGTCCATGAGATCTTGCCTCAATTTCCGGGCTGGTTTGTCGAGAGCGTCCAGGCATTTGTGCCCCTCAACGCTGCAACCTTTGCCGAATATGTGAGGTGGCCCCCCAAAACTGGACAGGTAACTAAGCTCTAAACTGCCCAACCTATGCTAGGAGTAGTTGATGAGTCAGAACAAACGCAAACAGCACAGCACCCAATTCAAAGCTAAAGTCGCTTTGG
>JAESFK010000059.1_pt1 | contig 137641 bp, 137 predicted proteins | sample 9269391 | NCBI WGS metagenome assembly JAESFK01 (sample SAMN14506231, study PRJNA617097) | algae metagenome | isolation source: Drouetiella hepatica UHER 2000/2452 and co-occurring heterotrophs from... | place: Slovakia: Slovak Paradise National Park, Hrabusice, Kosice Region | collected... | reverse complement strand
CGGCGCGCGACAGGAACGGGTTGCCGCCCGCGTCGGTCACGGGGAAGAAGCCGCGGCCCTGGAGCGCGAGGTCGGTCGAGGAGGTCGTGTAGGAGAGCGGCCCCTGCTGCGAAATCGAGTAGCGGACGTTCGTCACGACCGCGCCGGAGTTGTAGTTGTTCTTGCCGCTCTCGACGATGAGCGACGAGAAGTCGGTCCAGGCGCGCTTGTATCCGGTGGTGCCGGCGTTCGCGATGTTGTCGGCGATGGTGCCCAACTTGTTGGACTGTGCATTCATGCCGGAGACGCCGGTGCGCAGAACGCCGTAGAGGCTCATCGGGGGAGTCCTTCAGATCTCGAGTGGGAGGAGGATGAGGCTGTTTGCTTGCACGAGGCTGCCGCCACTGGCGGCCGCTATTGCGGCGCCAGGGCCTGGGCGAGTTCGCTGAAGACGTCGCGGCAGAGCGGCGTTTCGGGCCCCTGGCGCAGCGCCTCGTAGAGACGCGTCGTCACGGCGACCGCCTGGTCGAGTTCCGGATCGCTGCCGGCGTGGTAGCCGCCGAGCAGGCGCAGGTCGCGTGTGTCCTCGAAGCGGGCCACCAGGCGGCGCAGGCGGACGACGAGTTCGCGCTGTTCCTTCGTCCAGACGAGATCCGACAGCCGCGAGATCGAGCCGAGGACGCTGACGGCGGGGAACCGGCCCTGGTCGGCGATGGCGCGATCGAGCACGATGTGGCCGTCGAGCGTTCCGCGGATCGCGTCGGCGACGGGATCGTTGTGGTCGTCGCCGTCGACGAGCACCGAAAAGACGCCCGTGATGGTGCCGGTGCCCTCCGGCCCGGGGCCGGCGCGCTCGAGCAGCCGGGGCAGGTCGCTGAACGTGCTCGGCGCATAGCCGCGGGCGACCGCCGGCTCGCCGGCAGCGAGGGCGACGTCGCGCGAGGCGTGGGCGTAGCGGGTGACCGAATCGATGATGAGGAGGACGGAGCGTCCGCGGTCACGGAAGTATTCGGCGACGCACATCGCCGTCTGCGGGGCGAGCCGGCGCATCATCGGGCTCTCGTCGCCCGTCGACACCACGACGACGGAGCGGTGACGGTTCGCCGCGAGCGGGCCCTCAAGGAACTCGCGCACTTCGCGGCCGCGCTCACCGACGAGGCCGATGACGACGACGTCGAACTGCTCGGCCCGGGCGAACATCGACAGCAGCGTCGACTTGCCGACGCCCGAGCCGGCGAAGATGCCGATGCGCTGGCCCTCGCAGATCGGCGTGAAGAGGTCGACCACCTTGATGCCGGTGCGCAGCGGCTTGCGGATGCGGCCGCGCGTCATCGCCGCGGGGGGAGCTGCCTCCGTGGGGAGCGACAAAACCCCCTGCGGGAGCGGGCCTGCACCATCGATCGGCTCGCCGAGCGCGTCGATGACGCGGCCGATCCACGCGTCCGTCGGTGCGAGGCCCTTGCGGCCGACGCGGAAGGCGACGTCGCCGACGGCCGCGACCGCAGCGCTGTCGAAGCACTTCACCGTCGCACCCGCCTCGTCGATCTGGACGACCTCGCCGATCGAAGACTGGTTGGTGCCCTCGAAGACGATCCGCTCGCCGAGGGAGACGAAGCGCGACAGCCCCGAAACCCGGTAGTGGCTCGGCGAGACCTCGCGGACGATGCCACCGACACGGACGAGCGGCACGCTGCTGTGGCAGTCCTCCACCGCGGTGGCGAGACGAGCGAGTGCGTTCATGCCGGCGGTGCTCCCATGCGGCGGCCGGTTACGACGACGGGCCGAGCGAGCGGATGGCGTTCGTCAGCGCATCCTCGCCCTCGCGGATGGCGGAGGCGGCGCTCTCGAAGGTGCGGGAGATGGTGATGAGCTTCGTCATCTCGCGGATGGGGTCGACGTTCGCCCCCTCTAGGAAGCCCTGGCGGACACCCTGGGCGGCGACGTCCTCGACGGGCACGGCAGCCTCGGTCGAGGTCACCGCGGTCGCACCGTAGCGCTCGAGCCGGGCGGTGTCGGGAAGCGTGAAGAGCCCGAGGGTCCCCACCTGGGTCGTGCCCTGGACGATCGAACCGTCGGCGCCGATCTGCACCGGCCCGCCGCGCGGGTCGAGGGCGATCGGCGCGCCGCCGGCGTCGAGAATCGCCTTGCCGTCGACCGAGACGAGATCTCCCGCCTCGGTCATCTGCATGCGGCCGTCGCGCGTGTAGGCGACGCCCTCCGGGGTCGCCACGCCGAGCCAGGCCGCACCGGTGATGGCAACGTCGAGGGGATTGCCCGTCGGATAGACGCTGCCCGAGCGGCGGGAGATGTAGTTGTCGCCGCTGTCGGAATAGGCGACCTCGCGCGACCCCATCTTCGACAGCACCGTCTCGAAGCGGACCTCCTCGGCCCGGAAGCCGGTGGTGTTGAGGTTCGCGACGTTGCTCGCCACCGTCTCGAGGCGCCGCTGCAGCGCCATCTGCGCCGACAGCGCCACGTAGATGCTGGACGTCATCAGTAGCCACCACGCTTGAGGTTCTGCAGGGTCATCACGAGGTCGAGCCCGACCGAGGGCGTCGGCGCCGCGTCGAAGAGGCTGAGGATCGGCGCCGTGCTCGAAGGGTCGGCGAGGTCCCACAGGGCGGTGAAGCGCGTCAGCAGCTTCTCGACTTCCTTCGGGTCCTGCAGGGATTCGATGTCGAGCCGCTTCTCGATGGCCGCGGCCTGCTTGTCGATGTCGGCGCCGCGCATCTCGTCGGGGAAGCCGAGGGCGGTGAAGACCACCTCCACCAGCGCCTCGTCGGCGAGGATGCTGTAGGCGGACTTGATGGTTCCGGCCGTCCGCTCGAAGTAGAGCGCGAGGCGCACGCCCTCGTTCTCCTCGCCGGCCGACACCTCGAGCGACTGGCGCACGTAGCGGTCGACGACGCCCTGCCGCACCTTGCTGCCTTCGACCGCCGCCGGCCCCTTGCCGGCGAAGTCGAAGACGGTGGCGAACTGGGTGAAGCGATCGTCGGAGAGCCGCTTCACGAAAGCGTCGTCGTCGACGATGCCCTCGGTCAGCACCTTCTTCATGTACGCCTTGGCGTGCGACATGTCCTCGAGGCCGAACGCCTTCATCGCGTACTTGAAGAGGCGGGTGTCGGCGAGGAAGTCCTCGATCGTCTCCACCTTGCCGATGTTCTCAAGATAGTAGTTCGACTCGAGGGCGACCTGGCGCTCCGACGCCTTCAGCGTCAGCGAACGGTCGAGGTCGCGCGTGATCAGGCGATAGCTGGTGTAGGTCGAGAGCATCTGGGCCACCCGGTTTCGGATCGACCCTCCGCGGGCTGCCTTGCCCGAGCCTTGCAGCGCGCCCTTCCGACGGACGCAGCGCCTCCTCCCCCTGACTCAGCCTCGCGCAAGCAACGGTCCCTAGCGTCCGGCCACGGTCTGGCGAAGGAGAGCGCTGGTGGGAATCTTGATCGGACTGGTCGTCGGCATCGCCTCGATGGCGGGCGGCTTCATGGCGATGGGCGGCCACATCTCGGTGATCTGGCAGCCGTTCGAATACGTCATCATCCTCGGCATTGCGCTCGGCACGTTCATCATCGCCAACCCGATGGCGACCATCAAGGATTCCGGCAAGGCCCTGAAGGAGGCGTTCTCCAACACGGTGCCGAAGCGGGAGGACAACCTCGCCCTGCTCGGTCTCCTCTACACGCTGATGCGCGAGCTGCGCAGCCGGCCGCGCAACGAGGTCGAGGCGCACATCGACGATCCGGAGAACTCCGAGATCTTCAAGCACTATCCGAAGATCCAGAAGGACAAGTACCTGACGCAGTTCGTCTGCGACTACGTCCGCCTGATCATCATCGGCAACGCCCGCTCGCATGAGATCGAAGGTCTCATGGAGCAGGAGATCAACACGATCAAGAAGTACAAGACGAAGCCGTACAGCGCGATCTCGACGGTCGCCGAGGCGCTGCCGGCGATCGGCATCTGCGCCGCCGTGCTCGGCATCGTCAAGGCGATGGGCGCCATCGACCAGTCGCCGGAGATCCTCGGCCACTACATCGGTTCGGCGCTCGTCGGCACCTTCATCGGCATCTTCGCCTCCTACGCGATGCTCTCGCCGCTCGCCAGCAAGGTGAAGCTGACCCGCGAGAAGCAGTGCCAGCCCTACATCATCGTCAAGCAGACGCTGATCGCCTTCATGAACGGCGCCCTGCCGCAGATCGCCCTCGAGCACGGCCGCAAGACCATTTCCGCCAGCGACCGCCCGACGATCGACGAGGTCGAGAGCGACGCCATCACCAACACGCCGGGCTCCGGTAGCGCCCTCAAGCAGGCGGCCTGATCATGGGCGTTCCAGCCACCACCGGACGCGGCGACATCCGCGACATGCTCCTCGACGCCGCCGGGCTCTCGCTCGACCGGCTGCCGATGCTCCACGTCATCTTCGACCGCCTGGCGACGACCTGCGCCGACGGCATGCGGTCGCTGGCGGCCTCCCAGTGCTACTACTCCCTCAGCAACATCGAGAGCGCCCGCGTCGGCGACGTGCTCGACATGTACGAAGGCACGGCCCTCGCCGCCGTCTTCCATGCGCCGGGCTGGGATTCCCACGTCATCGTCGGCTTCGACCGTGACTTCATCTTCACGATGATCGAGGTCCTGCTCGGCGCCGACGGCTCGGAGCCGCCGGTCGAGGACGACCGCAGCTTCTCGAGCATCGAGGTCCGCCTCGCCCAGTCGCTGTTCGAGATGATCGGCAAGGCGCTGCAGTCGTCCTTCGCGATGGTCTCGACGACGCAGTTCAAGCTCGAGCGCCTCGAGAGCCGCATGGACTTCGCGGTCATCGGCCGCCGCAACAACCTTGCGGTCGTGGCGAAGTTCCTGCTGCAGGCGATCAACCGCGGCGGCGAGATGTTCGTCATCATTCCGCAGTCGGCGCTGACGCCGATGCGGCAGACGCTGTCGCGCGTCATCACCGGCGATTCGTCCTCCCGTGACCCGGCGTGGATGAAGCAGATCCGCAGCGAGGTGCATCGCACCGAGGTCACGCTGCGGGCCGTTCTCGAGGAGCGCAGCTACCCACTCGGCGAGATCGCCGACTTCGCGGTCGGCCAGGTGCTCATGCTGCAGGCGACCCCCCGCTCGCGGGTCAAGCTCGAGGGCAGCGACCAGCCCCTCTTCTGGTGCCATCTCGGCCAGGCGGAAGGGACCTATGTCCTGCGCGTCGACGAGGTGGTGAGTCAGGAACAGGAATTCATCGATGACATTCTCCCTGTCTGAAGCCGCACTGCTGACGGCCCTCGTCGTCACCTGCGTCTGCGTGCTCGCCATGTACACGCGCCTGCGGCGGCTCGACCGGCACCAGGCGGAGTACGAGCGGACCTTCGCGCGGACCTCCGACGCGCTCGACGCGACCCGCATCGAACTCGCCCGCTTCCGCCAGGACGGGCGGGACCTGACGACCGCACTCGACGAGCGGATCGCCGTCGCCCAGTCGCTGCTCGAGACCCTCGACCGACTGAACGGTGACGGCACCGCCGCCCGCTCCCGCCGCCAGGCGGGCTGACGCCCGCCCTCCCCGCCGCCCTGAGGACACCCCGAGGACATCATGTCGATCTCCGACGACGCCAAGACGCCTGCCGGCATCAGCCACGACGACGCCCTGTTCGCCAAGGGAGAGGCCGGCGAGGCCGGTCAGGCGTGGAACTTCGGCAGCGCCCGCAACATTGATTCCATCCTGCGCATTCCGGTGCTCATGCAGGTCGTGCTCGGGTCGGCCACAATGCCCGTCGCCAACCTGATGAAGCTCGGCCGCGGCGCCACCGTGCCGCTCGACCACCGCGTCGGCGAGCCGGTCGACATCGTCGTCAACGGCCGTGTCATCGCCCGTGGCGAGGTGGTCGTCGTCGAGGACGACAACTCCCGCTTCGGCGTGTCGCTCACCGAGATCGTCAGCCCGACCGGCGCCAACGGCGCCTGACGGATCGCTCCCCGATGGCCACCGCCACCTCCAAGTCCGTGCGCCCGCTCCGCGGGCCCGATCGCGTCGCCGCGCTGCTCATGGCCATGGGCAACTCGCTGGCGGCGCGCGTCATGACGCACTTCGAGCCGGAGGACATCCGGATCGTCACGCGGTCCATCGCGGAGCTCCGGCCGGTCTCACCGCCGCAGCTCGAATCCATCGTCGAGGACTTCGCGACCCAGTTCGGCCTCGGGGCCAACCTCGTCGGCACCGCCGGCGAGGTCGAGAAGCTGCTGTCGGGCGTGCTGCCGCCCGACCAGGTCAGCGAGATCATGGCCGATGTCCTCGGCAACGCCAACGCGTCGATCTGGGACCGCATCTCCACCGTCTCGGAGGCCGCGCTCGCCGCCTACATCATCAAGGAACATCCGCAGACCGCCGCTCTCATCCTGTCGAAGGTCAAGCCGGCCGCTGCGGCCAAGGTGATGAGCCAGATGATCCCCGAGCTCCGTAACGACATCATGCGCCGCATGTTGACGTTCAAGCCGGTGACCGAAGAAACGATGCGGATCATCGAACGCACCATCCACGAAGATTTCATGATGAACTTCTCGCGGACGGTTGGCACCGACACCCATGCGCGCATGGCGGACATCATCAACAAGATGGAGCGCGAGCACATGGACAATGTGCTGAACAGCCTGGCGGAGACGCGGCCGAAGTCGGCGGAGATCCTGAAGGGCCTGCTCTTCACGTTCGACGACATCATCAAGCTGGCGCCGCGGGCCCGTACGACGCTGTTCGACAAGGTGCCGAACGACAAGGTCGTCCTCGCCCTCAAGGGAACCGACCAGGAGTTCCGCGACACCATCCTGCAGTCGCTCACCTCGCGCATGCGCCGCATGGTCGAGCAGGAACTGACGAGCGGCGAGCCGTCGTCCCAGCGCGACGTGCTCGACGCGCGGCGCATCATCACCGACCTCGCGCTCGAGATGGCCGGGCGCGGCGAGATCGAGCTCGGCGCCGACGGCGACGAAGACGGCTTCCTGAGCTAGATCGGAGCGCGCGTGAGCGAGGACGCCGACAAAGAGAGCAAGACAGAAGAGGCGACGGAGAAGAAGATCTCCGACGCGGTCGAGAAGGGCAACATTCCGCTCTCGCGCGAGATGACGGTGTTCGTCTCGCTCGTCGGCATCCTCGGGACCCTCGCGTTCCTCGTCAGCGAGCGGCTGCCGCCGCTGGTCGCCGGGCTCTCGCGCCTGATCGACGACGCCGGCGGCTACACCCTGCCCGACGCCTCCGCCGCCACCGTCCTCGGCACCGACATCGCTCTGGCGGTGGCGGCCTTCCTCATCCCCGTGGTCGCCGTCCTCGCCGTCCTCGGCATCGTCGGATCCGTCTCGCAGCACGCGCCGAAGATGGTGCTCGAGCGCATCCGCCCGCAGTGGAACCGCGTCTCCCCGATGGGCGGCTTCAAGCGGCTCTTCGGGGTCCAGGGTTTCGCCGAGTTCCTGCGCTCGCTCACCAAGTTCGCGGCCGTCGGGATCGCCTGCGCCGTCCTGCTGCAGAGCGAACTGCGCAGCCTCGTCGATGCGATCTACACCGACCCGACCCTGCTGCCGGCGCAGATCCTCTCGATGTCGACCCGCCTCGTGGCGACGGTGTGCGCCGCGACCATCGTGCTCGTCGCCGCCGACCTCGTCTGGTCGCGATTCAAGTGGCGCCGCGACCTCAGGATGTCGCGCCAGGAGATCAAGGACGAGATGAAGCAGGCGGAGGGCGACCCGATGGTGAAGGCGCGGCTGCGCTCGATCGCCAAGGACCGGGCGCGCCGCCGCATGCTGACGGCGGTGCCGCGCGCCACCCTGGTGATCGCCAACCCGACCCACTACGCCATCGCGCTTCGCTACGAGCGGGACGCCGGCGGCGCGCCGCTGGTGGTCGCCAAGGGGACTGATCTCGTCGCCCTGAAGATCCGCGAGATTGCCGCCAAACACGACATCCCGGTCATCGAGGACCGGCAGCTCGCCCGGGCCATGTACGACGCTGTCGAGGTCGACCGCTGGATTCCGCCCGAGTTCTATCACGCGGTCGCCCGCATCCTTTACTTCATCTATGCACGAGAAGGTCATGGCCAGGCGCGTTAGTCGATATTTGTCCGCCTTTGCCCCCAGTGGTCCCGGTGATCGTCGCTCCTTCGAGAAGCTGCTGGCCGAAGTCCTCAGACCGTTCATCCGCGAGCTGGTGCTCGTCGATGCGGGGACGTTGATCGGCTACGCCCTCGCCGACGACGGCTCGAACCTCGAGGACGTCATCGTGTCCTGTGGCGAGTCGCTGGCTTCCGCCGGGCAGCTTCGCTACGGCGGCTGCGCGGCGGCCAGCTGCGAGTGGGGCCAGGCGCCGGCGGTGGCGATCGAGCTCGAGCTCCATCACGACGCCGTCACCACGTTCTTCCGCGTCGTGCTCGCGGCGCGGTCCATCGAGATCGAGCTGCACGGGCTCGTCTTCCCCGGCCCCGCGCCGGAGCCGGAAGAGGCGTGGCGGCGCTATCACGCCGCCCTCTCGCAGCCGATCCAGACGCGTATCGACGAGGCCCGGACGTCCGCCGGCCTGTCGATGGCTCCGCTCCCCCGCCGGATCATGTAGCGGAGCCGGAGGGCCGCGGGGCGCCGCCGGCGCCCCCACGGGGCGCCAGCCTCGGGCAAGGAAGCGGCCCTAAATCTTCTCGCCATAGGGCGAGGAGAGTTTCCTTGAACGGTGTCTATCTGTTCGATCTGGCGACCCGGCACGCGCAGTGGGCCGCACTGCGGCAGACCACGGTCGCCGGCAACATCGCGAATGCCGATACCCCGGGCTTCAAGTCCCTGGACGTCGAGCCCTTCGCATCGGTCCTCGACAAGACCCGCCTCGTGATGACGGCGACCGCGCCGGGGCATCTGACGCCCGGCCCCGCCGGCACCGCCGACGTCGGCTCCGGCAAGCGCGACATGTGGGACGTCACCCACTCGGGCAACTCGGTCAGCATCGACCGGGAGCTGATGAAGGCGAACGAGGCCGCACGGCACTTCTCGTTCGACACCACCATCATGCGGTCGTTCCACCGCATGATCCTCACCAGTCTGAGGTCCAGCTGATGATCGATTCCCTGCAAGCCATCGGCAAGATCGCCGCGGGCGGCCTCGAGGCCCAGTCGACGCGGCTCCGCATCGTCTCGGAGAACATCGCGAACGCGCGCTCGACCGGATCGTCTGCGGGCGCCGACCCCTACAGTCGCAAGACCGTGCTCTTCAAGTCGGTCCTCGACCGCGAGATCGGCGCGAACGGCGTCTCGGTGAAGGGTCTGTCGACCGACGCTTCGCCCTTCCGCATCGAGTACGACCCCGGCCACCCGGCCGCGGATGAGACCGGCCACGTCAAGATGCCGAACGTCGACATGCTCGTCGAGATGGCTGACATGCGCGAGGCCACCCGCTCCTACGAGGCAAACCTGCAGATGATGAAGCAGGCGCGCTCGATGGTTTCCATGACGATCGATCTTCTGAGGGGCTCGTGATGCTGTCGCCGATCGGAAGCCTTTCCTCCGTCAACACGCTCGGCCCGAGCGCCGGCGTCGGCGCCGCGACGGCCGCCGCCCCGGCCGCGGGCGCCGCGTCGGGCGCCGACTTCTCCCAGGTCCTCGCGAACGTCGCGACGGACGCGATCGGCACCGTGCGGGCCGGCGAAGTCGCGGCGATCTCGGGCATCGAGGGCAAGGCCTCGATCCAGAGCGTCGTCGCCTCGGTCATGGCCGCCGAACAGACACTGCAGGCGGCGGTGGCGATCCGCGAGAAGGTCGTCTCCGCCTACCAGGAAATCAGCCGGATGGCGATCTGAGGACAAGACGATGAGAGCACTCGCGATCGCCGCCACGGGCATGAGCGCCCAGCAGACCAACGTCGAAGTCATCGCCAACAACGTCGCGAACATCAACACCACCGGCTTCAAGCGGGCGCGTGCCGAGTTCTCCGACCTGCTCTACCAGTTCGATCGTCTCCAGGGCGTTCCGAACCGCGGCGGCGAGAGCCCCGTACCGGAAGGCGTCCGGGTCGGCCTCGGCGTGCGCACCGTTGGCGTCCGCAACCTTCACATCCAGGGCTCGCTGACCAACACGGGCAACCCGCTCGACCTCGCCATCAACGGGCGCGGCTGGTTCGAGATCGCCGGACCGAACGGCGAGCCGCTCTACACGCGTGCCGGCTCCTTCAACAAGGGTCCGGAAGGCCAGCTTGTCACCATCGACGGCTATTCGGTCGAGCCAGCCATCGTCTTCCCGCAGGACACGACGCAGATCGTCGTGAACGAATCGGGCGAGGTCTATGCGGTGCTGGCGAACCAGCCGGAGCCGCAGATGGTCGGCCAGCTGTCGATCGTCTCCTTCGCCAACGACGCCGGTCTCGAGCCGATGGGTGACAACCTGTTCCGCGAGACCGCCTCGTCCGGCCAGCCGGTCGCCGGCGTCGCCGCGGAGGAGGGCCTCGGCAAGATCCACCAGGGCTACCTCGAGGCCTCCAACGTCGACCCGGTCAAGGAAATCACCGAGCTGATCTCGTCGCAGCGCGCCTACGAGATGAACTCGAAGGTGATCCAGGCGGCCGACGAGATGGCCGGAACGGTGTCCAAGGGAATCCGCTAGGATGACGCACGCTCTGCTCTCCAAGGCGGGCCGCATCGCCCGCATGGCCGGGCTCGCCCTGTCGCTCGTCGGGGCGGGGGCGGCCACGGCCGCCGCCGCCGGCTCGTCCGCGGCGGTCATCCTGCCGGTTCCGGCGGCGACCATCTATCCGGGCGATCACATCTCCGCGGACATGCTGACGGAGAAGCAGTTCTACGTGCAGGCCGGCCGGCCGCATGCGTTCGTCGAGGACCCGGCGCCGGTGATCGGCAAGGTCGCCCGGCGCACCCTCGTCGCCGGCAAGCCCATCCCCAACAACGCCTTCGCCGAACCGCACCTGTTGACGCGCGGCGTCGCCACCGAGGCGCTGTTCAAGTCCGGCGGCCTCACCATCTCGGCGCTCGTCGTACCCCTGCAGAACGGATCGCTCGGCGCGGTCGTGCAGGCCCGCAACGTCGATTCCGGCCAGATCATCTCCGGCATCGTGCAGGAAGACGGCACCTTGCTGGTGGGCGGGGTGGGCACGCGATGAAAGGCCTCCTCGCCCTCGCCGCGCTCGGCTGTGCCCTCCTCGCGGCGGACCCCGCCGCGGCGACGCGCATCAAGGACATCACCAGCGTCCAGGGCGTGCGCGAGAACCAGCTGATCGGCTACGGCCTCATCGTCGGGCTGCAGGGCACCGGCGACACGCTGCGCAACGCGCCCTACACCGAGCAGGCCCTGCAGTCGATGCTCGACCGCATGGGCATCAACGTCGACGGCGCGCCCTTGCGGGCCCGCAACGTCGCGGCCGTCACGGTCACGGCGGAGATGCCCGCCTTCGTCGGCGTCGGCAGCCGCATCGACGTCACCGTCGCCTCGATCGGCGATGCCTCCTCGCTGATGGGCGGCACCTTGCTGGTGACCCCGCTGATGGGTGGCGACGGCATCACCTATGCGGTCGCCCAGGGGCCCATCGCCGTCTCCGGCTATGCCCTCCAGGGCCAGGCCGAGACCCTCACCCAGGGCGTGCCGACCGGCGGCCGCATCCCGAACGGCGCCATCGTCGAGCGTCCGGTGCCGGCGCAGGTCGGCTCCGACGGCCACCTCGTCCTCGAACTCCGCAACCCGGACTTCCGCACCGCCGCGAACATCGCCGACGCCGTCAACGCCTTCACCCGCGCCCGCTACGGCAAGGCCGTCGCCAGCGACCGGGATCTGCGCACCGTCGTCGTCGGCAAGCCGGCGAAGGTCTCGATGTCCCGCTTCCTCGCCGAGATCGGCGACCTGCAGGTGAAGGCCGACGTGCCCGCCCGCGTCGTCGTCGACCAGCGGACCGGGACGGTCGTCATCGGCCAGAGCGTCCAGGTCTCCACCGTCGCGATGGCGCACGGCAATCTCACGGTCCGGGTCACCGAGACGCCGGAGGTCTCGCAGCCGAAGCCGTTCTCGGAGACGGGCGAGACGGTCGTCGTGCCGCGCACCACGATCGACGCGGAGCAGGAGAGTGGCCACCTCGCCGTCGTCGGCGGCACCGACCTGCAGACGCTCGTCCACGGTCTCAACCGCGTCGGCCTCAAGCCGACGGACATCATCTCCATCCTGCAGGCGATCAAGACCGCCGGCGCGCTCCAGGCCGACCTCGTCGTCCAGTAGGCCGCAGCGGACCCGCAACCGAGGCACGCACATCATGCGCAACCCCAGCCGCCGGCTCCGCTGCGCCGTCGCCGGCGCGGCCCTTCTCGCCGCCCTCACGGCCTCCCCGGTCCGGGCGAACGATCCGGCACCGCCCCCCGCCGCGCCGGCGCCCGAGGCGGGCGGCACGCCTGCCGCCGGTGCGGCCGCCGCGCCGACCGCGGCGACGGTCGCCGCCCAGTACTGCAACAACATCGCCGACGCGGCGGCCGACGCACGCTTCGCGCGGCAGGCGGCGGCCCTCGCGGAACTCGAGCGCGACATCGAGGAGCGGCTCGTCCGCCTCGAGGCGAAGCGCGCCGAATACGAGGACTGGCTCGATCGCCGGGAGAAGTTCCTGAAGACGGCCGAGGAAGGCCTCATCGCCATCTACACCCAGATGAAGCCGGACGCCGCCTCGGCGCAGCTCTCCATCATGGAGGAGATGACCGCCGCCGCCATCCTCTCGAAGCTCAATCCCCGCACGGCGAGCGCCATCCTGAACGAGATGGATCCGGGCAAGGCCGCGATGCTGACCAACATCATGGCGGGCCTTTCCGACCGCACCACCAGCCAGAGGACGTCCGGATGAAGAAGCTGCTCGCGGCACCGCTCCTGCTCCTCGCCGGCGCCTGCCAGTCCAACGACAACATCTTCACCGGACCGGAGATGACGCCGGTCGGCTACGGCCTCACCACGACGCCGCGGGCGGACCTGCCCGACAGCTTCGCGCCGACCCAGGCGCGCAGCTTCGGCTCGACCTGGGGCTCCGACGGCGCGGTGCTCTTCAAGGACATCCGCGCCTACAAGGTCGGCGACACCGTCACGGTCACCATCGACATCGACGACAAGGCACAGTTCGACAACGAGATCGACCGCTCGCGCGAGTCGGGCTCGATCTTCGACGCGGCCGGGGCTCTCGCCGCCGCCGGCTTCGGGCTCGCGCCGGCCGCCGCATCGGCATCCGGCAACCTCGACATCGACGCCGAGACCCGCACCCGCGGCGCCGGCTCGATCGACCGGTCGGAGAAGCTCAACCTCTCGGTCGCCGCCGTCGTCACGGAAGTGCTGCCGAACGGCAACATGGTGATCAGCGGCACCCAGGAGATCCGGGTCAACTACGAGATCCGGGTGCTCACCATCGGCGGCATCGTCCGGCCGCTCGACATCTCCGAGAACAACCGCGTCCCCTACGACCGGATCGCCGAGGCGCGCATTTCCTACGGCGGCCGCGGACGTCTGACCGACATGCAACAGCCGGCATGGGGGCAGCGCCTCTATGACGTGACGATCCCCTACTGACGAGGTCGATGATGGCCGCCGCCAAGGACGATACCGCGAAGGGCAAGGGCAAGAAGGGGGGTGGCGTGTGGATCGCCGCCGCCGTCCTGACGGTGCTCGCCCTTCTGACGGGCGGCGGCCTCGGCCTGCACCTGTCCTCCTCGCTCGAGGAGGTGATCACCGAGCGCGCCAAGGAACAGTCGGAGAAGGTCCCGACCGAGATCAAGTACAGCGGCGACATGGTGCTCACCCGTCTCGACCCGATCATCGCCAATCTCGCGGCCCCCAGCGACACCTGGATCCGCGTCGAGACGGCGATCGTCTTCGAGAACGGCAAGCTCGCCAACCCGTCGATCGCCACCGCCGAGATCAGCGAGGACATCGTCGCCTATCTGAGGACGCTGACGCTCAGCCAGTTGCAGGGACCGATGGCCTTCCAGCACCTGCGCGAAGACCTCAACGAGCGCGTTTCTCTGCGCACCTCCGGCGCGGTCGAGGAACTTGTCGTCGAGACGATGGTGATCCAGTGACCTGCTCCTCCCGGCCTCTGCCGGCCGCCCCGCGCGGGCGGCGGACGGCGCGCGCCGCCGCGGCTGCCGCGGCGCTCACCCTCCTCCTCGTCGCCGTCCCGGCGGCGGCCCAGGACCTCGGCGGCCTCGCGGACCTCCTGCCGGAAGGCGGCGGCTCGGCGAGCGGCCGGATCATCCAGTTCGTCGCCCTCATCACCATCCTGTCGGTGGCGCCGGGCCTCCTCATCATGGTGACGAGCTTCACCCGCTTCGTCGTCGCCCTGTCGTTCCTGCGCTCCGGTCTCGGCATCCAGAGCACCCCGGCCAACCTCGTGCTCATCAGCCTTTCGCTCTTCCTGACCTTCTTCGTCATGGGTCCGACCTTCGACCGGGCCTGGCAGGACGGCATCAAGCCGCTCACCGAGGGGACGATCAACGAGGCCGTCGCCTACGAACGCGTCACCGGGCCGTTCCGCGAGTTCATGCTGTCCCAGGTGCGCCCGAAGGATCTTCAGCTGTTCGCCGACATCGCGGCAGCCACCGCGACGCCGGGGACGGCCGCGGCACCTACCACCGAGCCCGACGAGGTGGAGCTGCGCGTCCTGATCCCCGCCTTCATGATCTCCGAACTTCGCCGGGGCTTCGAGATCGGCTTCCTCATCGCGCTGCCGTTCCTCGTCATCGACATGATCGTCGCGACGCTCGTCATGTCGATGGGCATGATGATGATGCCACCCACCGTCATCTCCCTGCCCTTCAAGATCCTGTTCTTCGTCCTCATCGACGGCTGGAGCATGCTCGTCGGCAGCCTGGTGCGCTCGTTCAGCTGACGACGTCCCACAGATCGCGAAGCCTTCCAGGCGCGCCCCCCGGCGCGCCTTTTCTTTTCCAAGGAACGGGCCGCCAGCCGGCGGTCAGAGAAAAGACACCGCTCCGCGACGGTGCGGCGACGGCGCAAGCCTCGCACAAGCCAGATGGTTCAGTGTCTTCCCATGGCAGGTTGGTGACTTGGAACGACAAGTCCGACACGCCGCCCGGAACACCCGGCGGCGCTCACCAAAGGCATGATGCCGCCCTGCCATGCCGGCCGATCCGGCATGTCCCCCTGAAATCTTCTCATCTTGTGAAAGAGGGACATCACCATGTCTAGCCTTCTGACCAACACCTCGTCGATGGTTGCCCTGCAGACCCTGCGGAGCATCAACGAGAACCTCGACCAGACCAACAACCGGGTCTCCACCGGTCTGCGGGTCAGCTCGGCGTCTGACAGCGCCGCGTACTGGTCGATCGCCACGACCACCAAGTCCGACAACGGCGCCCTCGGGGCCGTGTCCGATGCGCTCGGTCTTGGCGCCGCCACCGTCGACGTGGTCTCCACCGGAATGAACGAAATCCGGAACGTGCTCCAGCAGGTGAAGGAGCTCCTCGTCACCGCCCTCGAGCCGGGCGTTGACAAGGCGAAGGTCCAGACGGAAATCACCGCCCGTCTCGACGACATCGCCAACAAGGCGAAGACGTCTGTGATCAACGAAGAGAGCTGGCTGGACGTCGATTCTTCGGCTGCCGACTACAACGGCACGAAGAGCGTCGTGGGTTCGTTCACCCGCGTCGGCGGTGCCGTGTCGGTCGACACCATCGACATCGACATCTCCACGATCAGCCTCTACGACGCCAACGGCAACATCGGCATCATGGACAAGGACCGGACCGCCGGCGGCACCACCATCGCCGTCACGGGCATCGACATCTCCGCTCTGACGAACGCCGCCGCCGACCTCACGACCATCGAGGAGTACATCTCGGTCGTCGACGAGGCTCTGACGGACATGACCACGGCCTCGACGGAGCTGGGTACCGTGTCGACCCGCATCGAGTCGCAGCGCAGCTTCGTGAAGGCGCTGATGGATGCGAACGACCGGGCGATCGGCACCCTCGTCGATGCGGACATGGAGGAGGAGTCGACCCGACTGAAGGCGCTGCAGACCCAGCAGCAGCTCGCCGTTCAGTCGCTGTCGATCGCCAACTCGTCCAGCCAGAACATCCTGTCGCTGTTCCGTAACTAACGGGTCGTCGGCTCTCCCCCCTACGACGACCCCAGGGCCACGCTCCGCAAGGAGCGTGGCCTTCCTGTTTGGCGCCCGGCCCGCGGACGACGTCTCCACCGCAACGCCCGCGCAAGGTTGACCCCCGACAGTCCGTCCGTGCCCGCACCAACGGTCGCACGGCACGCCGCCCGGCGTGCCCGTGGCCGCAGCCGTCTCCCGACGGTCTGAAGATGTGCCGGTGCCCTCGAGGAACGGAAGCTGTCGATGACCGGCCGCGCACAGGCGGAAAAGCTCTGGCAGAACATCTTGGCGCTCGGCGGCCGCCGGCTCGCCGCGCTCGGCCTCGTCGGGCTGACGGTGCTGCTCGCCGTCGCCGGCGGCGCCTACTATCTCAGCCGTCCCGTCCAGGAGGCCCTCTACACCGGCCTCAGCCGCGAGGACGTCAACCGAATCGGCGGCGCCCTGAAGGACGCCGGCATCGCCTTCGACGTGAGCTCCGACGGCACCGCCGTCCTCGTCGCCCACGCCGACACCGCGAGCGCCCGCATGCTGCTCGCCGAGCAGGGCCTGCCGCAGAACGCCAACTCCGGCTACGAGCTGTTCAACGAGCTCGGCTCCTTCGGCCTCACCTCCTTCATGCAGGAGATCACCAAGGTGCGCGCCCTCGAGGGCGAGCTTGCGCGCACCATCCAGACGATGAAGGGCATCAAGGCCGCCCGGGTCCACATCGTGCTGCCCGAGCGGGGCTCGTTCCGCCGCGACCAGTCCCCCGCCTCGGCCTCGGTCGTCATCCGCACCGAGCGCCCCGACGACGTCTCCGCCTCCCAGGCGATCCGCCATCTCGTCGCCGCCGCCATCCCCGGCATGAAGGTGGACGCCGTCACCGTGCTCAACACCGAGGGTACGGTGCTGGCCTCGGGCGACGACGGCACGAACGCCGCCAGCGGCAAGCTCGCCCGCCTGCAGCAGGAGGTGAGCCGGCAGATCGAGGAGAACATCCGCCGCACGCTGACGCCTTATCTCGGGCTCAACAACTTCGAGATCAGCGTCGCGACGCGCCTCGACGTCGCCCAGACCCGGACGAGCGAGACGATCTACGACCCGGAATCGCGCGTCGAGAGGTCCGTCCGTGTCGTCCGCGAGAACGCCCAGTCGCAGAACCGCTCCAGCGAGACGCCGACGACGGTCCAGCAGAACATCCCGCAGGAGCAGATGCCGACGGCCGACGGGGCCGATTCGAACGAGCAGAACGAGCGCCGCGAGGAGCTCACCAACTTCGAGATCTCCTCGAAGGTCGTCGAAACCCAGAACGACGGCTTCGCCATCGAGCAGCTGTCGATCGCCGTCCTCGTCAACCGCGACCGCCTGATGGCGAACGCCGGGACCGAGGCGGGTTCGATCCCGGTCGACGCGCAGATCGCCGACATCGAACAGCTCGTCTCCTCGGCCTCCGGCCTCGACCTTGCCCGCGGCGACAAGCTGAAGGTGGCCGCGGTCGGCTTCACCCAGGCGGCCGGGGACCTCGAGCCGGTCCCGCCGCTGTCGATGTTCGACCTTCTGACCCGCCAGATGGGCACGCTCATCAACGCGGCGACGATGCTCGTCATCGCCGTGCTCCTGATCCTGTTCGGCCTCCGGCCGGCGATGAAGGTCATCCTCGCCCGTCCGAAGGAGCAGGAGGAGCCGATCCCCGATCTTCTCGAGGGTCCGGACAACGCCCTTCAGACCATCGATGGCGCGACCGGTGTTGCCCTCACTGCTGAGGAACAGGCCGAGATCAACCTGATCGAGGACCTCACCAGCAAGATGAACCGCACCCCCCAGAAACGCCTCGAGCAGATCATCGAGTACGACGAGGAACAGGCGGCGGCGATCCTGAAGCAGTGGCTTCGTGCCGAGGAGCGGGTCTGATCCATGAACGCACTGGCAAGATACATCCAGCACTTCGACGCCGACGAGGTCGCGCCGCCGGCCGAGCTGCTGCCGAAGCAGCCGGAACGGCCGATGCCCGCGATGCCTGCGATGCCCGCGATGCCGGTGATGGCCGAGGCGGCGCCCGACAAGGTGGCCGAGGCCGAGGCGGAGGGCCGCCGCCAGGGACGCGCGGAAGCGGAGCGCACCTACGAAGTGCTGCTCGAGGCCGAGCGCGACGCCTTCGCCCGGCGTCTCCTCGAGGAGCGGGCGCGGTGGTCGGCGGAAGAGGGTGAGCGCCTCGGCGACGCCCTCGCCGACGTCGGACGGCAGCTCGAGGTCACCCTGTCGGATGCCGCCGCGCGGGCTCTCGCGCCGTTCCTTTCGACCCGCGCGCGAGAGCGCGCGGTGGCGGACCTCTGCGCCACCCTTGGCACGCTGCTCGCGGACGCCAGGCACCCCGCCGTCACCGTCAGCGGCCCGCGCGATCTCGTCATGGAGATCGCGACCCGCCTCGGGCCGCGGGCGGAAGGTCTGACGTTCGAGGCCGGCGCCGCGCCGGACATCCGTGTGACCGCGGGTTCGACGATCATCGAGACGCAGTTCGCCACCTGGGCGAGCCGGCTGGCCGACCTCCAGGACTGATGGTGCAACATGGCCGATGGTAGCGAGCACCAGGACCTCATCATCATCAAGCGGTACGACGAGGAGGAGCACGAGGCGCACTCGAGCGCCTGGAAGGTGGCGCACGCCGACTTCATGACGGCGATGATGGCCTTCTTCCTCATCATGTGGCTGATCAATGCCACCGATGACGAGGCGAAGAAGTCGATCGCGGAATACTTCAACCCGGTGAACCTCGCCTCGAGCATGAGCGACCGCAAGGGTCTCCACGATCCCGAGACGCTCGACACGCCGCTGCCCATCGAAAGCGACGGACACAGCGCCGCCGTCGAGGGTGACGCGGAATCACCGGCGGGCGAGACCGAGAAGGTCACGCCGGGCGAAGCCGCCAGAGCCATGGCGATCCGTGAGCAGGCCGCCTTCCAGGATCCCTATGCCGTCCTCGCCAAGCTCGCCACCGAGGCGGAGGAGATGGAGGCGGAGGCCGCCGACATCGACGCGCCGGAAATCCAGATCGGCGAGCCGGGCGACCCGGGCGGTGACGTCGCCCGCGATCCGTTCGACCCGGTCTACTGGCAGACCACCGCGACGCGCGAGTCTCGCACGGAGACCCCTGGCCGCGCCGGTACGCTCGCCGAGGCGGTCATCGGGGCGGAGATCGACGCCGCGGCCCGCGCCACCGATCCGAACAGCGCCGAGGGCGCCGGTGAGGCAGCGGGCGCTGCTGCGGCCGCTCGCGCGAAGGCCCCCGGTGCGGGGCCGGCAGCCGGCGACGGGCAGGCCCTGGCGGCATCCGCGCTCGATGCGGGCCTCGGCCCGGAGGAAGGCGCCGGTCCCCATCTGGAGGTTCGCCAGACCGCCGAGGGCACCCTCGTCAGCCTGACCGACGACATCGACTTCTCGATGTTCGCCGTCGGCTCGGCGATCCCTGCCCCGCAGACGGTGAAGGCGATGGAGGAGATCGCCAAGGCGCTCGCGACGCGGCCGGGCGAGATCGTCATTCGTGGCTACACCGATGCCCGGCCGTTCCGGTCGGAGACCTACGACAACTGGCGCCTGTCCACCGCCCGGGCCCACATGGCCCAGTACATGCTCATCCGCGGCGGCCTGCAGGAGGATCGCGTCCGCAGCGTCGAGGGCTTCGCCGACCGCGATCTGAAGAACATCAAGGACCCGAATGCGGCCGAGAACCGCCGCATCGAGATCCTGCTGCGTCCCGCCGCGGGTGCCCGTCCATGACGGGGCGGCTCTTCCGTCTCACGGCCGCCGCGACCGTCGCGGCGACCCTCGTCGCACCGGCTCTCGCCCAGAGCGAGCGGAACGGCCGTCTGCCGCCGCGCGTGGCCGCTCCCGCGCCGGTTCCGGCACCGACGGTGGCGGTCGACGTGACGGAGACCACCGAGGTGGTTTCCGGTGCTGCGCGTGTCGGAGAGGCGCCGCCGCCACCGGCGGCGCCGCCGGTTCCGCCTGCGACGGATGCCGTCGCCTCCGAGCCCGCTGCGCCCGCCGCCGTCGCGGCGCCCGCCGCCGTCGCGGTGCCGGTGCCGCGGAGCCTGCCGGCTGCCGCTCCCGCCGGAACCGCCCCCGCCGGGACTGCTCCCGGCGCGGCGCCGCTTGCCCTGGTCCCCGTCACCGAGACTGTCCCCACGGAGGCGTCGCCGCCCCGTCCCGCCGCAACACGGGCCGTGCGCATCCGCACGCCCCTGCCCGCGGTGCGGGCGGTCGTCGCCGCCGCGGAGGCGGCTCCGGCCGTCGCAGCGGCGGCCGAGGACGCCATCGCTGCGGCGGCAGACCCCCACGCGGCACTGGCCGCGGAAGCGCAGTCGCTGCGCCTTGCCGCCGAGCAGGAAATCGCCGCCGCCGCGGCGCAGGCGACCGCCGAACCAGCCGTCGCTTCCGCACCGCCGGCCGTTGCCGAACAGGCGGTCGTCGAAGAGGCGGTCGTCGCAGAGACGGCGGGCGCCGCCAAGCAGGACGTCGTCGCCGCGGCCGAGGAAACCGTCACCGTGGTCGATGACGGCCACGCCGCGGCTCCGGCATCGCCGCCGGCGGCCGAGCCGGCCCCGGACCAGGCGGCGGCGGGGGCCCATGCGCCCGCGCCCGGCGCCGCCGCGCCGGCGGAACCGGCACAGTCCGATGCCGCACCGCCGCACGGTCCGTCAGAGCCCGCGACCGACCACGCCGCGCCGCTTCCGCACCCCGCCTCGCCGGCCCACGCGGCCCCGTCCACCGAGGGTGCGGTGGCCGAAGCCGTCGCGGCGGACGGCCTCGAGGCCGTCGTGGCGCCGGTCGTGGCCGAGGCGACGGAGACCGCCGCATCCGAGGCCCACCCGGATCCGGCCGACCACGGGGCCCCGGCATCGGCCGAGGAACGGCAAGGGGGCGTGCGCTGGATCCGCGGCGCTGGCCTGCCACCGCCGGGCACGATGCAGCCCGTCACCGGAGCCGAACCCGGTGCGCCGGACGCCGGGCCCGATTCGGGAGAGGTCGATCCGCACGAAGGCACAGGCCACGGGGCGAACGCCCCTGTCGGCGCGGCCGCAGACAAGCCCCGGATTCGGCGCAAGCCTTCCGGCGAGCCGATTGCGGCGCCCTACCAGCTGGTCCGCACCCTGCAGGCGATGCAGGACGACATGGCGGCCGGATCGACCACCGCCCTCGCCGCGCAGCGCGCCCTGCTCGAGCGCATGGAGGAGGAGTTCGCCAACGCCGATCCGCTCGTCTGGCAGGACCGGCGCAACGCCCGCGCGCTCGTTACCTACACCCTCGGCGGCGGCCGCCCGGCGACGCTGCGGCGCCTCCTGAAGAGCGAGACGCCGCCCGACGGCGACGAGGCCCTCATGCGCGGCGCCCTCGCCTACGTGGAGGGCGACGAGGCGACCGCCCGCCGCTATCTCGTCGGCATCGATGCCCGCACGCTGCCGGCGAGCCTCGGCGGCCAGCTCGCCGTCGCCCAGGCGGCGCTCGTCGTCGGCGAGGATCCGAAGGGGGCGATGGCGCTCCTCGACACCGCCCGGTTGCTGGCCCCCGGAACCCTCGTCGAGGAGGCGGCGCTGCGCCGGCAGATCTTCGTCGCCAGTGAGCTTGCCGACGTCGACCGCTTCGAGGCGCTCTCCGGCCAGTACCTGCGCCGCTTCCGCCGCTCGGTCTATGCCGGCAACTTCCGGCGCCGCTTCGCGGCCGCCCTGACGCGCATGACCTTTCTCGACGACCCGGCCCAGTTCAAGCGGCTGGACGACATGCTCGCCGAGACCGAACCGGAGGCGCGCCGCGAGCTCTACCTCGTCGTCGCCCAGGCGGCGGTCAACGAAGGCAAGACGGAGCTCGCCGCGACGGCGGCCGAACGCGCCCTCTCGACGGCACCGCCGGGCTCCCTCGACGAGGCCCGCGGCCGCCTCTACCGCGGTGCGGCGCGCGCCGTGTCGCGGGAGGGCTTCGAGGCGGCGATGGCGGACCTCCGGGCGATCGAGCGACGCGATCTCCCGCGCACCGACGCGGCGCTGCTGCAGGCGGCATCCGAGACGGCGATGCTGATCGAGACGGCGGCCTCCGGCACCGTCCCCGAGGTCGTCGCCGCAGTCGGCGCCGAGGGCGCCGAAGAGGACACCCCCTCCCCCACCGTCACCAAGGCCCGCGCGGCAATCGCCGACGTCGACGCCCTGCTGGAGCAAGCCCAATGACGGCACCCGCCTTCCCCTCCGGCACCTTCGCAACCGACGGTCGGGCGAGCGGGCTTGCCACGGATCGCGGCGCCGGAGGCCACCGGCAGCCGCCGGCCGACGCGGGTGGCTTCGCCGACATCATCTCGAAGCTCGCTGCGGCCCCGCAGGTGCGGGGTGACGCCCCGGCGGCCTCCCTTGCCCCGGGGGGCTCACTCGGCGCGTCCGTTGACAGCCCGGCCGCCTCCGGCTCTTCCGAGACGGCACCGGCCGTGCCGGTCCTCGACGGTCCGGACGGCCGCAGCGCCGGCCCGCGGGCGGAAGCACGGGGGGAGGCGGCTCTCCTCTCCGCCGCCCTAGCACCCGAAGCAGCAGGTGCGGCGAAGGCCGCCGGCCTCGCTCGCCTGGGCCTGCCGGCAGCCGAGTTTCTGTCGGCAGCCGCGACCGCTCCCGCCACAGCGGCGGCGATCGACGGGGGCCTGCCGAGGCCAGCCCCGAATGGCTTCGTACCGCCCTCTTCTGGCACATCGCCGCGGCCGGGAACGTCCGAGCCGCTCGCGACCGCTCTCGCCGACGTCGCCCTGTCCGCCAGCCTCGCGGCTGGCGAGCCCAGTCAGCCGACCGAGCCCCGACACGCGCCGGACGGCGCCCGTGCGACCGTGAGGTCCCCGGCCACCCCCGGACGGGGCGCGTGGCCGATGCCGGTGATGGGTGCGGCCGAGGCTGCCACGCGTGCGCCCGCCGCCGCGCCGGCGGCAACAGATGCCGCCGTCCCCGATCTTGCGACCGCCGATCTCGCGGTCGGCGAGCGTCAGCCTGCCGATCAGCATGCCTTGGAGATCGCGGTCCACAACCTCGACGTCTCCGGGTCCGGCGTGGCCATGCCGTCCGCCGACCCGGCTGCGCCCGGCATGCCGGACGGCACGACGGCGCCCGTTCCGCCAACCGCGATGCCCCCCGCCGCCACGCCGGCATCGTCCGCTTCTGCCGGTGGCTCACCGACGGCGGCCGTGCCGACGGCGGCGGCCGCGGCAAAGGGCGCCGGCGCCGCCGCTCCGACCGATCCCGCCGCGCCGCTGCCGGCGGAAGCGGGGGTCGCCGAAACGCCCGCCGCAGCGCCCGAGCGGACCGCCGAGCGTGTGACCGCGACCGTCCGCGACATGCGCACCCACTTCGCCCCGGTCGCGCCGCGGCGCGCCGCGCTTCCGGCCGATGCGACCGCGGCCCCGGGCCCGGCGGCCGGGGCCACGGCTCCGGAGACCGGACCGGACCAGGCTCCGGCCTCCTCGGGCGCCACGCCGAAACCCGCTCTGCCGGCAACGCCGGCCGCTGCGGCAGCGCCGGCCGCTGCGGCGGGGCAGCCGCCCAGCCCGTCGGCTCCCGTGGATGCCGTGGCGATCGCCGACACCACCGGCCAGCGCACCGGCGACGCCGTTCCGGCGGCAGAGCCGGAAGCCGGGATCGCCGGCCGCAACGAGGGGCGGTCGCCGATCGCCACCGACCGGTTCGCGGCCGCAGGCCACCGCGACGAGCGGCCTGCCCCGGCGCACGGCGGATCGACCGAGCCGGTCCGCAGCCGCGAGCCGACCCAGGCGGACGCCGACCGCCGCGCGGCCACGACCGCCGGCGTCACCCCCACCGTCGAGAGCCCCTCCCCCGCGACAGGCAACGGCTTTCCCGCTGCGCTGAACACGCTCGCGAAGGAGATCGGCGACGCCGCGCGGGCCGCGGCCGCCGGCACACCGGGTGGACCCGGCCAGCCGGCCACGCCGTCCGGCCTCGCCAACGCGACCCCCGGTGCACACGCGCTGCGCCGCGACGTCGAGATCGACCTGTCGAGCAGCGAGCTCGGCGTCGTGAAGGTGCGGATGCGCCTCACCGGCTCGTCGCTCGAGGTCCGGCTGCGCACCGACGACGCCGCAACCCTCACTCTCCTCGCCGACCGCCGGGCCGAGCTCGAGCGGTCGATCTCCGAGAGCGGCGTCGAGGCGCGGATCGTCGACGTCACGCGCGCCACCGCCGCCTCCGGCACCACTCCGCAGCCCGGCCCCGGTCCGCAGTCGCCCAGCGGCGGCGACGGCCGGGAAGCGCCGGGCCAGCGCTTCGACCAGGGTGCCTCGCCCGAGCGGCAGGACCACCGGCGCCCCACCGACGACCACCAGACCTACGGAACGACCCCCGATGAAGACCAGCCTCATCGCACCGGCCCTCGCGCTGGCACTCTGTTCGTTTGACCCCGCTCCGGCGGCGGCGAACGCTGCGAACGGCGCCGATGCGGTCTGCGAACGGGAGATGGCCGCGGCCTCGCGGCGGCACGAGGTGCCGCTCGGGGTCCTCTATGCTGTCGGCATGACGGAGAGCGGCCGAAAGGGATCGCTCCACCGCTTCGCCATGAACATCGAGGGAAAGTCCTACTTCGCCTCGAGCGTCAGCGACGCCCTCTCGGCCTTCAAGGCGGCCCGCGCCAAGGGGAAGAAGCTGATCGACGTCGGCTGCATGCAGATCAACCATCACTTCCATGGCGAGAAGTTCAAGTCGGTCGCCCAGATGTTCGACCCGCGTGCGAACGTCGAATATGCGGCGCGCTTCCTCTCGGAGCTGCGCGAACGGGAGGGCAGCTGGACGCTCGCCGTGGCGCGCTACCATGCCGGACCGAACAACAACCCGGCCCAGAAGCGCTATGTCTGCGCGGTGATCACCAACATGGTCGCCGCCGGCTTCGGGGAATGGACCACCAACTCCCGGAACTTCTGCGGCCGCTAAAATCTGCCACGCCGCGCCGGCACGGCGTGGCTGCGCAGACTTCGGCCGCGCCAGGGGGCGCGGCGACGCTCCGGCTCGCCGGCATCGACATCACGACAGGTCAGGCTGTGCGGGGAGGCTTCACGCTTCCTCGCCCCGCGCCGCGCGCCGTCCGCGCTGCAGTCGATGGGGCGTCGCCGGGCCGGGTGGGCACGGCGGGAAGGGGTTCAGATGCGGCAGCACGTGCGCGGGGCGACGACCGGACGCGCACGATGGCCCCGGCTCGCAGAGGCGAACGACCGGGGCGGAGCGGCCCGCAAGGAGCGCCCCCCGGATAGAACGGCCGCGCCACCGGTCGAGACCGGCGGCCGGCGGTCGAAGCGGCCGGCCGGGCCGGCCGGCTGGCCTCAGTTGAACAGGGAGTCGATGTCGTCCTGCGACACGACGCCGATGTCGCCGGCGAGCGCCGGACCGTTCAGCAGCGACTCTTCCTCGTCGAGATCGTCCGTGGTCGTGGTCGTCGCGCCGAGCTCCTGCCAGATGTCGCCCATGCTCTGGATGCGCTCCTCGATGTACTGCATCAGGGAGACGACCTTGCGGATGCGCTGGCCGGTGATGTCCTGGAAGTTACAGGACTCGAAGATGAGGATGGCGTCGGCGCGCAGCGCCTCGAGGGCAGCCCGGTGCTCGCCCTCGGCCTTCTTCGCGAGCTTGGCGGCGCAGGCGTCGATGCGCTCCGCAGCCGAGAGGATCGATTCCGTCGCCCGCTCGGTGTCGGCGACGACGGCGTCGAGCTCGTCGGTCGCACGGTTCAGTTCCGCGCGGTTCGAGCCCTTGGCGTGGAGCGCGCTGACTTCGGTCCGGGTCTTCTTGATGGCGTCGAGAATGCTCTCGATGCCCTCCCACAGCATGGCCCCGCCTTGCTGCACACGGGCCACGTCCGAGCGCGACTGCACCGAAGACACCAGCGTCTTGAGGTCCGCCAGCTCGGTGAAGATCTTGTCGAGGTGACTGTGAACAGCCGTGGAGACAGCCGCGGCACTATCCCGCCGCGGGTTGGTTTCAATGCGGAAGGGGCGTCGAACGGCCGACATATCTGTTCCTCGCAGTCTGATCCTTGGGGACAGGATGTTATTAGAATGTGCCGCGAGGAGCGTAAATGGGGTCGGTCTTCGGCCTGCAAGCTTCGCACAAGTCTCAGCAATCTAAAGGGTAGCTTGCCACGTCGGCAAAGGGGCGAGCATCAGAAGCTTGCCGTCGGCGACGAATGAATGGAGTGAACCCATGGCGCTGGACCCTTCGATGCCGATCCTGGTCGTCGACGACTACAAGACGATGATCCGGATCATTCGGAATCTCCTGAAGCAGCTCGGCTTCGAGGACGTCGACGAGGCCGCTGACGGCACCGAGGCGCTCGGAAAGCTGAAGGAGCGCGGCTACGGCCTCGTCATCTCCGATTGGAACATGGAGCCGATGACCGGCTACGAGTTGCTGCAGCGCGTCCGCTCGGACGACGCCCTGTCGGCCATCCCCTTCATCATGGTGACGGCCGAGGCGAAGTCGGAGAACGTCATCGCGGCGAAGAAGGCCGGCGTCAGCAACTACATCGTCAAGCCGTTCAACGCGCAGACCCTGAAGGGGAAGATCGAATCGGTCTTCCAGGCCTGACGCGGATGACTGCGGAACACCCCCGTGGCTCCGCCTCGGGCGCCGTTGCGCCTGGCGCTCTGGGCGGTGGCCCTCGCCTCGTCGTGGCCCGTCTCGCCGTCGGCCGCGCCGGACGCACTGCGTCCGGCCGGACCGTCCGAGCCGGCGCCTTTCAACGGGGCACCGCCGATCATTCCCGCCCCGGACCGCAGCGCCATCGAGGAAGAGCTGTCGGCCGTCATGACGATGACCCCGCCGGACCGCAGCGTCACGGCGGAACTACCGTCGGGTTCGCGCCTGTCGATCCGACCGGGGGCCTACGGTCCCGGCCCGTCCGGCCTTGACTGCCGTCCCTTCGAATACGCCTACGAAGCTGTGGGTGGCGGCGCCGCCATGGTCACCGGCGTGCGCTGCAAGGCCGCCGCCGCCCTGACCTGGCTGCCGGTGTCACCCGACACGCTGGTGCAATGGAGCGGCCTCCCACCGCCCCCGAGCGCCTCGTCCGATCCGCACAATCGCCTGCCATCGCCGGTCACGCCCGACCGGCCACGTCCTGCCACGTCCCCACGACCGGAACCGGTGCCGCAGAGCACGCCGCCGGCACCACCCTCGCGCGTCATCCTCCCGTTCACGCCGGCTCGGTAACGAATCCGTGTTCGCTTTGCTTTCGCTTTTGGGTGCGCGTGCAGCATCCGCGCTTTCGCGATTATCAGATTCAGTTCGAATCTGGAGTCGAATGGCCCCCAAACACGAACCAATAGCGATTGAGTGGAGCTATTTCCGACCGTAAACGAATTCTTATGACGCGCTGCGTCGTCGCCCGCATCCGGGCCAAGCAAGACAGTCAACAGGTCGCAGGGGGTTTTCACCGTGTACGTCGTCGTTGATCATCGTGACACAGTCGTCTCTGGCTACACCTCCGGCTTCGCACGTGAAGGATTTGCCTCCATGGGATTCTGTTCTGGAGAATTCCGGGAGTGGCTGGAGACCGCGCCGGACCAGGACATCGCTTCGGTGCAGGGTTTTCTTCTCGGTGACGTCGAGGGACGCACCTCCGCCGCCCACGCCATCCGCACGCACTCGAAGGCGCCGATCATTGCGCTCAGCGAGGAGCGCTCGCTCGACCAGACGCTCGAGCTGTTCAGCGCCGGCATTGACGACGTGGTGCGCAAGCCCGTCCACGTGAAGGAGATCGTCGCGCGCTCCGACGCGGTGTGGCGCCGGGTGAACGACACGGTGGCGCCGGCGACGTCCGGCCGCCTCCAGGTCTTCTTCGACGGCCGCGACCCTCTCGTCGACGGCGAGGCGCTCGCCCTGCCGCGCCGCGAGCGCCACATCCTCGAGTACCTGGTGAAGAACAGCGCCCGCCGCATCACCAAGACGCAGCTGTTCAACGCCATCTACGGCGTCTTCAACGACGACGTGGACGAGACCGTGATCGAGGGGCACATGAGCAAGCTCCGCAAGAAGCTGCGCCAGCGCCTCGGCCATGACGTCATCGATGCCAAGCGCTTCATGGGCTACCGCTTCGTCGGCTGACGGCGAGGCTCGTGTAGGCAGCACCAATTTAATAAAATTTGCTGCATTTCCTTGCCATATGCAGCAAATATTACACACTTTGCAGGCATGATGCAGAGTCAGCTGCAGAGATCGAAACTAGCGAACCACCATTGGCGTTTTTCGAGAATTTTTTATTTTTCGGAACCTTGACGCCCCGCTTCGCAAAGCTGTAGCATTATGCGTATATGCATGATTAACCTCATGCATATACGCAGCATGCTATGGGCGAGACGAGCGCCAACAGATGTACATTTGATTGTAGTCTTATGTCGGGGGGTGGCATGATGTATGTAATCGTCGATCATCGCGAAGATGTAGTATCCGGATACACATCTGGATTCTCGCGAGAAGGCTTCGCTTCTATGGGTTTCTGCGGAAGCGAATTTCGAGACTGGCTCGTATCTGCACTTGATCAAGATATCGCCTCCGTTCAGGGCTTCCTGTTGGGCGAAGTCGACGGGCGGACGGCGATCTCGCAAATCATCCGCAATCATTCGCGTGCGCCGATCATCGCTCTCAGCGAGGAGCGTTGCCTCGATCAGACGCTCCAGCTCTTCAGCGCCGGCATCGACGACGTCGTGCGCAAGCCGGTGCACGTGCGGGAGATCGTGGCGCGCTCGGATGCTGTCTGGCGCCGAGTCAACGACACGGTCACCCCGACCTCGAAGGGTCGCATCAAGATCTTCTTCGACGGCCGCGACCCGATGGTCGACGACGAGCCGCTGCAGCTGCCCCGCCGCGAGCGCCACATCCTCGAATATCTCGCGAAGAACAGCACGCGACGGATCACCAAGAACCAGCTCTTCAACGCCATCTACGGCGTCTTCAACGACGACGTGGACGAGACCGTGATCGAGGGGCACATGAGCAAGCTCCGCAAGAAGCTGCGCCAGCGCCTCGGCCATGACGTCATCGATGCCAAGCGCTTCATGGGCTACCGCTTCGTCGGCTGAGGCCGCGGCCCACCCTCGTCTTTCCCACGACATCGCATCAGGGGCGCGCGGCGGCCAGCCGGGCGCCCTTTCCGCGTCGGCGCGACGCCGCGGCGACGGGCCTCGTCGCCGGGCGTCGACACCGTCATCCCCGCGAATGCGTGTTCAGTTGCCGAGGCGCTTCGCCTGGCGCTGAACGAACAGTTCCATCTTCTCCCGGCCCTTCATCGTCATCGTGACGAGGATCCGCCGCCGGTCGGCGGGATCGGGCACGCGCTCGAGCAGGCCCGCCTCCTGCAGGTCGTCGATGCGCCGAAGCGCCGTCGTCGTGGACGCGCCGGAGGCGAGACAGAGGCTCGTCACCGAGATCGACCGTCCCGTCGCCTCGGCGAAGGCGAGGTCGAGCAACATCTCCCAGGCCGGATCGGAGAACAGCCTCGCCTCGAAGATCGCCTCGCGGTCGGCCCGGGCGGCAACGAGGGCCTTCAGATAGTCGGGCGTCGAGGCGGGGGGTTTGGCGGTCGTCGGGCCATCCTCGATCAGCGACAGTGCGTGCTGGATCGATTTGGCGACCTCCTCCGCCGAGACGGGCTTCTGCAGGAAGTCGACCGCGTTCAGGCGCAGCGCAGCGACGGCACGGTCGAGCGCCGCGTTGCCGGTGATGACGATCGCCGAGAGGGGGCGCGACTGCCGGCGGGCCGCCAGCTTCTGCAACAATTCGATGCCGTCGATCTGCGGCATCATCAGGTCCGTCACGACGATCCGCAGCGACGCGTGCTTCTGCACCAGTTCCAGCGCCTCTTGCGCTGTGCCCGCTGCAATCGCCGGATAGCCCAGCGCGACAAGACCTTCCTGAAGTTCTTCCAAAACGTCGCGGTCGTCATCGACGATCAGTACCCGCGGCGCATTCTTCTCGTCCATGACACCCCAGTCTTGTTGCTACTCAGTTCCCTCGAAGCGACAACGGGTGTCTATATTCAGGGTGGGTAACATTTGCATTAACTCCACAAGCGGGCGCTTGCGAGAGATGAGGAAGCCTTGGAGCAAGTCTACACAATGGGCGCGCGCCAATGCAACGTCCTGCGCCGTCTCAATGCCCTCGGCGACCACGACGAGGCCCAGGCGGTGGCCGAGCCCGGCCAGGGCCTCGAAAATCTCGCGCGCCTTGCTCCAGGTGCGGGCGGACCGCACGATCTCCATGTCGATCTTGAGTTCGGTGACCGGCAGGTTGGCGAGCTGCGTCAGGCCGCTGCTGCGCTGGCCGACGTCGTCGAGGGCGAGCCCGAAGCCGGCGAGGCGCAGCTTCACCAGGGCGGACAGGGCGGCCCCGGAGGAATCGTAGACCGAGTCCTCGGTCAGTTCGAAGGTGATGTCTCCGGGCGCCAGCCCCGCCTCCCGCGTGATGGCGGAAATCTCCGTGAGCGGCTGTCGGTCGAGGAGGACGGTCAGCGGCAGGTTGACGCTGACGGGGCCCGGATGGCCGGCCGCTCGCCATGTGGCGCAGGCTGCGGCGGCCTGACGGACCACCTCGATGGAGAGCACGGAGACGAGGTCCGGCTCGTCCATCGCCGCCGCGACGATGGCCGGCGGGGTGACGGCGCCGATGCCGGGGAGCTCGCCGAGGAGCAGGGCCTCGGCGCCGGCGAAGGCGAAGGTTTCCGCGCGGACGATCGGCTGGAAGGCGACGGCGAGGACGCCGTCCCGCAACGCGGTCTCGAGGCCGCGCCGGATCAGGGCCGAGGGCGGATCCAGCGGACCCTTCGGCTTGCGCTCGCTATCGGCGCGGTCGAGCAGCGCCGAGAGCGCGTCCGGATCGAAGGGCTTGGCGAGGCCGCCGATGACGGTCAGGCCGTGGCGCTCGGCGGCCGCCGTGGTCCCGCGCAGAACCGCCTCGCCGTGCCCGGTCATCAGCACGAGCTTCGGCGGGGCATGCCACTGGGACAGCCGCCGGAGGACGTCGAGACCGTCGATGTCCGGCATCATCAGGTCGAGGATGAGGACGTCGACCCCGCCGAAGGCGCTCGGATCGAGAAGCCGCGGATCGCTCAGCGCGACGACGTCGTGGCCCTCCGCCTCGAGCAGCTGGCCGATCTCGCGTCGCAGATCGCCGTCATCGTCGAGGATGACGATGTGGCGTCGTTTCTCGCTCATCGCGTGTGCAGACTCGTGTGTTCGGGCACCCGGCTCAGCATCTCCTCCATGTCTTGCGCGAGCGTCACCGGATCGATCGGCTTCAGGAGGAGGAGGTCGGCGTCGAGGCTGGCCCGCGTGCCGCAGCCGAGGATGTTGCCCGTGATGACGACCACCAGGTGCGGGCGGACCGGCTCAGGCAGGCGCCGCGCCACCTCGACGAGACGGGTGCCGTCCATGTCGCCGAGGCGCAGATCCGTCAGGAGGCACGCCGGTGCGAGGCCGGACTGCAGCAGCTGCATCGCCTCGTGGCCGGTGTTGCACACGGTCACGGTCCAGCCGAGGCTGGTGAAGAACTCCCCGAGCTCCTCCGCCAGATCCAGTTCGTCGTCGCAGATGAGGACGGACTTGCCAGCCTGCCGAACCGTCATTGCGCCGCCTCGTTGACCAGGGACGCGGAAGGATGGACGGGGAGCGAGATCGCGAACACCGCACCGCCGGCGGCATTGGAGGCGACGATCTCACCCCCCATGCCGCGGATGATCTTGCGCGACAGCGACAGGCCGAGACCGGTTCCGTGGCTCGCCGACTTGGTCGTGACGAAGGGGTCGAAGACGGACCGGAGGATGTCCTCGCGGATGCCGCCGGCCTGGTCCTGGATGCGCAGCGCGACGCGATCGTCCTCGACCCCCGCCTCGACCCTGACGATGGGATGGGCACCCTTCGACCGGTTCTCCTCGAAGGCGTCCCGGGCGTTGATGAGGAGGTTGACGATCACCTGCTCGAAGAGCGTCTGCTCGCCGCTGACCTGCAGGTCGGCCGGCAGGTCGAGGTCGATGACGAGCCGGATTCCGGACATGCCGTACTGTTCGGCGACGAAACTGATGGCGAGATCGATCGCCCGGCGCAGCAGGAACGGCTCCATCGACGAGGTCGGCGTGCGGCCGTAGCGGCGCACCTGGTCGGTGATCCGCCGCGCCCGCTCGATCTGCTCGTTGATGCGGGTGAGCTTCGCCTCGAGCGAGGTCGTGTCGCCGTTCGCGAGCAGCCGCTGGGCGTTCGCCGCCGCCATGCGGATGACGGTGAGGGGCTGGTTGATCTCGTGGGCGATGGCGGACGCCATCTCGCCGAGGGTGGCGAGCTTCGCCGCCTGCATGATCTGCAGCTCGGCATCGCGGATCTGGGTCGTGTCGGCGAGTGCCAGAAGGCACTGCTGGCGCCCCTCCCACATCACCGACTGGCGGCGCCCCCGAAGGGCGAGGATGGAGCCGTTGGCGCGCTGGAACGAAAAGTTGACAACGAGGCCCTCGGCCTCCGTCCCGGTGATGGCGTCCTGGGCCGCCCTCAGGAAGCGGCGCCACTCCGCCGACGTCGGCGGGGCCGCGTCGATCAGCGTCTGGGCCTGCAGATTGGCGAAGCTGACGGCGTTGTTGAGGGCATCGAATACGACGACCAGAGCCGGCATGGCGCGGATGAGGGCCCTCAGGTTCTCCTGCATGTGCGCCGCCTCCGCCTGGGCCCGCTCGACGGCGAGCAGCCGCTGCCGATCACGCATCGCCTGCAGCAGGACGAAGGTGACCAGCGCGGCCACGGAGAAGAACATCATCACCAGCGGCACGAAGGCCGGGCTGCGCGAAAGTTCCTGCTCGCGCTTGTAGATCTCCTTGTTGTACGCCACCGAGGTCTGCAGGATCTTCTGCAACGTCTTGTTCAGCGGCTGGAGATCGTCGTGGAGCCTGTTAAGCCGATCGGGCGAAACGATGACGTCGGGCTGATCCTCCACCTCCGCGAGGAAATCGTCGATGACTTTCTCATAGGCGCGGATGACCGGGACATGCAGCGGCATCTCGGTCAGCAGCTGACCTTCCTCCGATTCATAGAGGATCGGCAGACGAGATCGGAGAATCTCGATGCGCAGGAGAACGTTCTCCTGCGCGACCATGGAAGGATTGACGGCATCGATCTGCAGGGCGGCGAGGGTCTTGATCAGTTCGATCTGCGCCTGGTAGGCGACCCAGCCCGACGTTCGGATGCTGACCGCCAGCATCTGGCGCTGGCGGCTGTGATCGAGATAAAGGAAGGTCGTCGCGGCGAACAGGCTCGCCGTCGTCACGACGAGGGCCGCCGTGACGAAGACCGTCCAACTCCACCGGCTCTTATTTGCCTTTGAAGTCAATATACTTGACCTGCCAGACCATGCGGCCATGGTAGAATTGGGTGTCGAGCGTAGCCGGGTTCGACGAGATGGGATACATCACCCAGTATGGGCCCTTGTCCTTGATCGGCATCAGTTCGCCGTTCCGCCGCACGGCGAGGATCGCGCCGAACTGCTCCAAGTCCTCGACCGGCACACTCATCTCGTAGTCGTTGAGGGCGGTGAAGAGCGCCTCCGAAACGGGAACGCTACCGAGGGCGGCCAAGGTGCTGATAGCCGGGCCGGAGAACGTCTGGGCGCCGCTCGTCCACGGGGTCGTGGTGGAGAATGCGACCTGGGCGAGCGCCTCCACCTCGGCCGTGGTGAGGGTCCGCTCCTGAACCACGGCACCGTCCTTGTCGTGCCAGCGCAGCACGAGGTCCGTCGGATTGGCGACGGCCGTCACGACGGACGACAAAGCCGCCATCGTGCAGCCGAGCGCGAGGGCGAGGATCGACCTCAAATTCATGTTCCGCCTCGTTTTGCCAGAATCGATCAGACGCCGCCGGCTCCCCTCCTCGCGTCCGCGGAGGATTCCTGTCACGGCCGACAGGGATCGTGCCAGCACCGACCACGCCGTTTTGATGCAAGTAACCGGAAATTCGCTCCAATTTTGGAGTGAATCCCGGCTTGTACGGCCCGGCTCGTGCGCTGACGCGTGCCCGGGGCACCGCCGGCACACCGCCGCGGTCACACATTGACACCGAATGTGACCGGGGGACCGCTGACCGACTCGCCCCGTTCGGGATAGGAAGGCGGCGAAGAGCCTCCGGAGCGGTCGGTGGCCGACAACAGGAACGGGACGGACGCGTCCATGGGGCGGCGCTTCTTCGGCACAGACGGCATCCGCGGCAAGGCGAACACCTTCCCGATCACGCCCGAGCTCGCGCTCAAGATCGGCATGGCGACCGGGATCGCCTTCCGCCGCGGCAATCATCGTCACCGGGTGGTCATCGGCAAGGACACGCGGCTCTCCGGCTACATGATCGAGACTGCGCTGGTCGCCGGCTTCACCTCGGTTGGCGTCGACTGCTTCCAGACCGGACCGGTGCCGACGCCGGCGATCGCGATGCTGACGCGCTCGCTGAGGGCCGACATGGGCGTGATGATCTCCGCCTCGCACAACCCCTACGACGACAACGGCATCAAGATCTTCGGCCCGGACGGCTTCAAGCTCTCGGACGAGCTGGAGCTCGAGATCGAGGCGATGCTGGAGACCGACCTCTCGGCGAAACTCGCGGCTTCCGCCGCGCTTGGGCGCAACACCCGCATCGACAGCGCCGCCGATCGCTATGTCGAGTTCGTGAAGCGGACGCTCCCGCGCAATCTCGGCCTCGACGGCGTCCGCATCGCCCTCGATTGCGCCAACGGCGCCGCCTACAAGGTGGCCCCGGTGGCGCTCTGGGAGCTCGGCGCCGAGGTGGTGGCGATCGGTGTCTCCCCGGATGGCTTCAACATCAACCGGGAATGCGGCTCGACCGACATCAAGGCCTTGTGCGCCAAGGTCCACGAGGTCCGAGCCGACATCGGCATCGCCCTCGACGGCGACGCCGACCGGGTCATCGTCGTGGACGAGCGTGGCGAGGTCATCGACGGCGACCAGTTGCTTGCCGTCATCGCCGGCACCTGGGCCGAGGAGGGCAAGCTCTCGCAGCCGGGCATCGTCGCGACGATCATGTCGAACCTCGGGCTGGAGCGACACCTCGGCGAGCGCGGCCTGTCGCTGACGCGCACCAAGGTCGGCGACCGGCACGTGGTCGAGGCGATGCGCAGCGGCGCCTACAATGTCGGCGGCGAGCAGTCGGGCCACATCATCCTCTCCGACCACACGACGACCGGCGACGGCCTGATCGCCGCCCTGCAGGTGCTGGCGGTCGTGGTGCAGACGGGCCGCCCGGTGTCGGAGGTGTGTCGCCGCTTCGAACCCGTGCCGCAGGTTCTCCGCAACGTCCGCATCGTCGAGGGCAAGCCGCTCGAGGACGAGCGCGTCAAGGCGGCGATCGACGACGCGCGCCGCCGGCTCGGCAACCAGGGTCGCCTCGTGATCCGTCCGTCCGGCACCGAGCCGCTGATCCGCGTCATGGCGGAGGGCGACGACGGCGGCCTCGTCCACCAGGTCGTCGACGACATCGTCGCCGCGGTCGGCCGCGCCGCCTGAGGCGCAGCGTTCCCGAAACCGTCTCGATGGACCGGCCCGCGGCCGGTCAGCGCCGCCGCGGCAGCAGCCGGCGGAAGCGCTTCTCCAGCCTGTCGAGCGTCCGGAGGAGTTCCGGATCGGGGCGCGCGCGAGGCTCGGTCTCGAACAGCCGCACCACTTCCTCGGCCGTCGCCGGCAGGCCGCTGACCGGATCGGTCCATTCCATTCCCCGGACGGCGAGGAGGGCGATGAAGTCCTCGAACGACAGCCGCCGCGCCCTCTGCGGTGGGTTCCGATCCTCCGTGAACCCCCAGCCCGCATAGATCGCCGGGCCGTGGACGACGACCGGCAGGCCGAGCGCCAGCGCGTCGAGGGCGCCCGCCGCCGCGTCGGTGTGGACGGCGACGACGCGGCCGAGCAGCCCCGGCATCGGCCGCGACGGCGGTTCGGGTGCCCGCCGCGGTGGCCAAAGCGTGTTTCGCCAGAGGCTCCTGCGATCGACGGCGGGACGGGGCGCCTCGCGGAGGACGACGAGCGCAGCTTCCGGCCGCTCCACCCGCACCGCCTCGACGATCCTCGCCTCGCCGGGCAGCGTGGCGCCGGCGGGAACGGCCCCCTCTCCTGCCGCGGCAAGGATCACCGCTACCGTCGGCGCCGTGGGATCGCCGGAGGCTGGTGCGAGGCGGCGCTCGGCGACAAGGCTGACGCGGGCGAACGCGGTGCGGGCGAGCAGTGTCAGGACGGCGCCCGCCCGTGCACGCTCGGCTGGGCCGATCTCGCCGGTGGAGAGGAGCGTGTCGAGCGCCGCCCCCGGCGCAAACGGATCGCCCGACGGGTCGCAGTGGAGGCCACCCTCGAAGCCATGCACCCGGGCGAGACGGTCGTCCCTCAGGAGGGCCGGGCGGACGGCGCCCCGGCCGGGAGGCGGCCCGCCGCGCCACCACGCGAGGCTGCCGCCCGGAGCCGCTCCGCCGACGGAGCCCGGCAACAGGGTCACCGGCGCGCCGCCACCCCCGAAGACCGCCTCGGCGAGGCGCGTGTCGAGCGGCGATCCGACGACCGCCACGGAAGAGCGCCGTGGGGCGAGGGCCTCGCGCCACTCGAGCAGCCGGTCGATCGCCTGTTCCACCCCGATCGCCTCGCGCCGCACCGGGTCCGCATAGCGCGGATAGGCGACATAGGCGGCGGCGAAGACCTCGGCGAGGCTGCGGGGCTCGGCCCGGCGGGCAAGGGCGGCGGCGGCCGCCGGCTCGGACGGCGTGTCCTCGGTGAGGCCCCAGCCGGCATAGAAGGGGACGCCGAAGGTGCGCACCGGCACCCCGGCGATCAGGGCCTCGAAGCCGAGCTGGCTCGAAACGGTAAAGACCCGGTCGACGCGCGCGAGAAGATCGAAGGGATTGCCGGCGTCGGCGAGGAGAGCGAGGCCGTGCCGGCGGGCGTGGTCAAGCAGGTAGCCCTTGGCGCGGCCGGCGAGAACGTCTGGGTGGACCTTGACGGCAATGGCGGCGGCGTCGGCCTCGGCGAGGGCGGCCTCGACCATCGCCGAAAAGCTCGCGGCCGAAGCGAGGCCGCCGGCGATGGACTGGTCGCCGAAGACCTGGTCGACGAGGAGGATGCCGATGCGGCGCTCCGTTGCCGGGGCCGGATCGCCGAGGACATTGTACTTCGTCAGCTTCTCCGCGCGCACGCGATCGAGGGCACGCGCCGCCGCCCCGCGCATCGGGGGCCCGAAGCCCGGTGCGGCGCGGATGAGCCGCTCGAGGCGCGAAGGGCTGGCCGCCCGGTAGTAGATGCCCTCGTCGTCGAGCACGAGCGACAGCGGCGGCGGCTTGATCCGGTGGGAGCCGACGGAGCGTAGAAAGCCGTCCTCCGCCGCGAGAAAGGCCACGCCGTGACGCTCGCCGACGGCGCGCGGCCGTGCGGCGCTCGGCTTGTCGCCCCAGCCGACCACGAAATCGAGGTCCCTGGCGTCGTCCCCGCGCGGAAAGGCGACGATGTCGGAGACCCCCAGCAAGACGTCGAGGTGCGGGAAAGCCAGGGAGTTGCGCGAGAACACGCCGGCGGCCGTGCCGAGCGGTGTGCCCGGACGGACGGCGGGAGCGGCGGGATCGGGCAGCGGGGATCGTCGCATCGGGCACCGCTATAGGGCGCCGGAGCCCGCTGCGGAAGCCGCGGGGGCAGGTGCCGGAGGAGACGTGAATCGAATTCTCTTGCCGATCGCTCAGGTCGGTATATATCACACTGACATATGCCGCCCCTGAATATGTTCCGTCGATAGGGGGCGGTGGCTCGGACCAACGGACCCGCCGCGGCACATGAACATTCGCACGCTCTGCCTGGCGATCCTCCATGAGGCCGACGCCACCGGCTACGAGATCAAGAAGCTCTCGGTGGATGGGAAGTACCGCTACTTCGCCGAGGCGAGCTTCGGATCGATCTACCCGACGCTGGCACGCCTCGAGCAGGAGGGCCTCGTGACCCTTCGCGAGGAGGCACAGCCGGGAAAGCCGTCGCGGAAGATCTATTCGATCACCGAAGCGGGCCGCCGCGCCCTCGTCGAGGCACTCAGCGAGCCGCCCCAGCCGGACGTCTTCCGGTCCGGCTTCCTGCTCGTGACCCTGTGCGCCGAACTGCTCGATCGCCAGACCATCGCGGCCGCCGTGGAGGGACGCATCGCCCACCTGCGTGAGGAGATCGCCCATCTGGAGGAGCTCCTGCGCTCCACGAACGATCCGGCGACCCACTGGGCCGCGGCTTACGGCGTCGCCTGCATGAAGTCGTCGCGGGAATATCTGACGGAGCATCGCCACGAGATCGAGGCCATGGCTCGCGGAGATGATCCCCGGCGGAGCGCCCCGGTTTCCCACGAGCCGGCGGACACGTGATGTCCGCTCGGCGCCACACCACCCTTCGATCCTGCGACCCCCCGGGGATGAACAAGATGACCGCCCGAGTATCCCAGTCGACCGCCTCGCCAGCCTCCGCCGCGCCCCGGCGGTGGGGGGCGGCGCTCGCCACGGGCGCGCGCGCTCTGGCCCTGTCGGCCGCGCTCTGCGGTTCCGCGGTCGGCGCGATGGCCGCCGAGGCTGCCCTCGAGCCGCAGACGGGTCCCCGTCCGCCCTCGGTGACGGTGGCCGAGGTGCTGGCCGGCACGCTCACCGAGCGCGTCATCGTCACCGGCGACCTCGTGCCGAAGGAGGAGATCCTGGTGACGCCGGAGATCGACGGGCTCGCGACGGTCGAGATCTTCGCCGAGGAGGGCGACCGGGTGGAGCGCGGCGAGGTCCTCGCGCGGCTGTCCCGCGACACCATCGAGGTCGCCATTGCCCAGTCGGACGCCCAGATCGCCCGGGCCCGCGCCTCCATCGCCCAGGCGCGGACACAGATCGTGCAGGCGAACGCGACACTGAAGCAGGCGCAGAACTCCTTCGAGCGCGCCGAGCGCCTCCGCAAGACCGGGACCGCCTCGGTCGAGACCTACGAGACCCGCGAGGCCGAGGCGCTGGTCGCACAGGCCCAGGTGGCGGCGGCGGAGGAGCAGCTCGCCCTCGCCGAGGCCGATCTCGCCCTCGCCGAGGCGCAGAAGCGCGAGCAGATGGTCCGCCTCGGCCGCACCGAGATCAAGGCCCCGACGGCCGGCATCGTCAGCCGACGCGAGGCGAGGCTCGGCGCCGTCGTCGGCATGTCCGGCACGCCGATGTTCCGCATCATCGAGGACGGCGAGGTGGAACTCGAGGCCGACGTCGCCGAGATGACGCTCGCGAAACTCCGCGTGGGGCAGAAGGCGACCGTCTTCCCGGCCGGCTATGCGGATGGCCTGCCCGGCGAGGTCCGCCTGATCTCGCCGGAGGTCGACCAGGACAAGCGGCTCGGGCAGGTGCGGGTGGCGGTCGAGGAGGCCGAGGGCCTCGCGATCGGAGCCTTCGCCTACGCCTCCATCGAGACGGCCACGAAGGAGGGCGTCCTGATCCCGCTCTCGGCCGTGCTCTACGGCACCGGCGGCCGCCCGCAGGTGCAGGTCGTCGAGGACGCGATCGTCGTGTCGCGGCCGGTCACCCTCGGCCTGGTCGCTGACGGCAAGGCGCTGATCACCGACGGATTGAAGGCCGGCGACCAGGTGGTGGCGGTCTCCGGCACCTTCCTGCGCCCCGGCGATCGCATCTCGCCGGTCGTCGCGAAGAACTGACCCTGGCGTCCCGAACCGAACCGGAACCCGCGCGATGAACATCTCCGCCTGGTCGATCCGCAAGCCGGTGCCGTCGCTGGTGCTGTTCGTGGTGCTGATGCTGCTCGGCATCGTCACCTTCCAGTCCCTGCCGATCACCCGCTTCCCCAACATCGACGTGCCCGTCGTCTCGGTGACGGTGGTGCAGTCGGGCGCCGCGCCGTCCGAACTCGAGACCCAGGTGACGCGCGAGGTCGAGGACGCGGTGGCGAACCTCACCGGCGTGAAGCACGTCCAGTCGACGATCACCGACGGCCAGTCGGTGACGGCGATCGAGTTCCGCCTCGAGGTTCCCTCGGACGAGGCCCTCAACGACGTCAAGGACGCGATCGACAAGATCCGCGCCGACCTGCCGGGCGACATCGACGAGCCGATCGTCGAGAAGATCGACATCGAGGGCCAGGCGATCCAGACCTTCGCGGCCTCGGCGCCGGCGATGACCCTCGAGCAGCTCTCGTGGTTCGTCGACGACGTCGTCATCCGCAAGCTGCAGGGCCTGCCCGGCGTCGGCCAGGTGGACCGCTACGGCGGCGTCGACCGCGAGATCATCATCTCGCTCGACCCGGCACGGCTGATGGCCCTCGGCATCACCGCCGCCGACATCAGCAACCAGTTGCGCGCCACCAACGTCGACCTCGCCGGCGGACGGGGCGAGGTCGGCGGCAAGCAGCAGTCGATCCGCACCCTCGCCGGCGCCCGCACTGTCGAGGATCTCGCCCAGACGAAGATCGTCCTCGCCGACGGCCGCTCCGTGCGTCTCTCCGAACTCGGGACCGTCGTCGACGGCTACGAGGAGCCGAAGACGTTCGCCCGGCTCGACGGCGAGACCCCTGTCGTCGCCTTCGCGGTCTTCCGGGCGAAGGGCGCGAGTGACGCCGACGTCGCGGAGGTGGTGAAGCAGGCGGTCGCCGAGCTCGAAAGCGCCTACCCGGACGTCAGCTATGCGATGACGGACGATTCCGTCCGCTACACCTACGGCAACTATGAATCGGCGATGATGACGCTGATCGAGGGCGCCATCCTCGCCGTCATCGTCGTCTTCGTGTTCCTGCGCGACTGGCGGGCGACGCTCATCGCCGCGACCGCCTTGCCCCTGTCGATCATCCCGGCCTTCTGGGTGATGGACCTGATGGGCTTCTCGCTGAACCTCGTCAGCCTGCTCGCCATCACCCTCGTCACCGGCATCCTCGTCGACGACGCCATCGTCGAGATCGAGAACATCGTCCGGCACATGAAGATGGGCAAGTCGCCCTACAAGGCGGCGATGGAGGCGGCAGACGAGATCGGCCTCGCGGTCATCGCGATCTCGCTCACCATCGTCGCCGTGTTCGCGCCGGTGTCGTTCATGGGGGGCGTCGCCGGCCAGTACTTCAAGCAGTTCGGCCTCACCGTCGCCGTGGCGGTGCTGTTCTCGCTCGCAGTAGCGCGCCTCATCACACCGATGATGGCAGCCTACCTGATGCGCCCCCACAAGCACGTCGAGCCGAAGGACGGCTGGCTGATGCGCGGCTACACGCGCTTCCTCGCCGGCACCATCCGCTTCCGCTTCCTGACGCTGATCGCCGGCGTGGTCTTGTTCGGCCTGTCGATCTTCGCGATGGGCCTCCTGCCCACCGGCTTCATCCCGGCCGAGGACGTCAGCCGCATCGTCGTCGCCATGGAGCTGCCGCCAGGCGCGCGGCTCGAGGACACCCAGGCGAAGACCGACGAGGTGGTGGAATCCCTGAGGGAGATGCCGGAGGTGAAGGATGTCTTCGTCCTCGGCGGCTCCTCGCCGACCGGCGACCTCGAGCTCCGCCGCGCCTCCCTCTACATCCAGCTGACGCCGAAGAAGGAGCGCGAGCGGACCCAGAAGGAAGTCGAGGCGGAGGTGACGCAGCGCCTCGCGCAGATCCCCGACATGCGCGGCTGGTACGTCAACGACCGCGGCGAGCGCGAACTCTCCGTCTCGCTGCTCTCGAACGACCCGGAGGCGCTCGACCAGGCGGTGGCGCAGGTGGAGGCTGCCGCGCGCAAGCTCGACGGTTTCTCGAACGTGGCGGCGAACGCCGGCATCCAGCGTCCGGAAATCCTGATCCGGCCGCGGCTCGACGAGGCGGCCCGCTTCGGCATCTCGACCCAGCAGATTTCCCAGGCCGTCCGCGTCGCCACCATCGGCGACGTCGACGCCAACCTGCCGAAGTTCAACGCCGGCGACCGGCTGATCCCGATCCGCGCCCGCTTCGATCGTGACGCCCGCGGCGACCTTGCGGTGGTGCGGGCGATCTCGATCACCGGATCGACCGGCGCGGTGGCGCCGCTCGAGGCGGTGGCGGACGTCTCCTTCGGGCTCGGGCCCTCGTCCATCACCCGCTACGACCGCGAGCGGCGCGTCGTCATCGGCGCCGACCTCGTCGGCAAGCTGGAACTCGGCACCGCGCTCGAGAGGCTCTACGCGATGCCGGAGGCGAAGAACCTGCCGGCCGGCGCCCGCATCCAGACGAGCGGTGACGCGGAGATCATGGAGGAGGTGTTCACCGGCTTCGCGATGGCGATGGGCGCCGGCCTGATGATGGTGCTCGGCGTGCTGATCCTTCTGTTCGGCAACGTCTTCCAGCCGATCACCATCCTGCTGTCGCTGCCCTTCACGATCGGCGGCGTGGTGCTCGGCCTGCTGCTCACGCAGAACGCAGTCTCGATGCCCGTGGTCATCGGCATCCTGATGCTGATGGGCATCGTCACGAAGAACGCCATCATGCTGGTCGACTTCGCCATCGAGGCGGTCCACCGCGGCGAGAACCGCGTGGACGCCATCATCGACGCCGGCCGCAAGCGGGCGCGCCCGATCATCATGACGACGATCGCTATGATCGCCGGCATGGTGCCGAGCGCCCTCGGCACGGGCGAAGGCGGCGAGTTCCGCGCGCCGATGGCGATCGCCGTGATCGGCGGCCTTGCGGTCTCGACGGTGCTGTCGCTGGTCTTCGTGCCGTCGTTCTTCACGCTGATGGACGACGTCAGCCGGTTCTTCGGCTGGGTCTTCGGCCGCTTCATCGGGCCGACGGACGAGGGGCCGGCGGAGGCCCACGGCGACCACGCCGCGGCGAACGGGCAACTGCCGCTGCCACTGCGCGAAGCGGCGGAGTAGCCGCCGCGCCGGCAAAAGGCCGGACGGCATCCCAAGGCCCGCGGCAGCGCCGCGGGCCTTTTCGTTGGCCCCAGCGCCCGCGGCACGCCGCGGGCCTTTTCGTTGGTCCCAGCGCCCGCGGCGACGCCGCGGGCCTTTCTGCTGGTCCTATCGCCCGCGGCCACGCCGCGGGCCTGTTTGCCGGTACCCTTGGCCTGCGGCGAGGCCGGCCGTCTCGGTGCGGGATCAGGGGCCGGGCGCGCTCGCCTCGGCCTCCTCGAGGGCCGCCGAGCGCTTCGCCGCCACATCGGCCGCGACGTGCCTCTCCCAGGTGCGCCAGCCGAGCGGCAGGCAAGCGAGGTAGATGACCGAGCCCGCCGCCAGCATCTCGAAGGGGAAGCTGACGAGGAGCGCCACCACCAGCACCACGAGGACGAACAAGGGCAGGATCAGGTCGCGGCGGATGCGCATGCCGAAGCGCTTGCCGGAGAAGGTCGGCAGGCGGCTCACCATCAGGAAGCCGATCAGGAGCGTGTAGAGGGCGACGATGATCGCGCCCGCGCGCTCGCCAAGGGCGACGCCGCCGAGATCGAGACCGACGAGGCCGAGATAGATCGGCAGGAGCACGACGATCGCCCCTGCGGGGCTCGGCACGCCGATGAAGAAGTTGCCCTGCCAGGCCGGCCGGGAGGGATCTTCCAGCATCACGTTGAAGCGCGCGAGGCGCAGTGCCGCCGCGATCGCGAACACGAGCACGACGATCCAGCCGGCCGAGCGCAGTTCGTCCAGCGTCCAGGTGTAGAGGATGACGGCCGGGGCGACGCCGAAGTTGACGAAGTCGGTGAGGGAATCGAGCTCGGCGCCGAACTTCGAGGTCGACTTCAAGAGGCGGGCCACGCGCCCGTCGAGACCGTCGAGCACGGCGGCGACCACGATCGCCGCGATGGCGAGCTCATAGCGCCCCTCGATCGCCATGCGGATGGCGGTGAGGCCCGAGCAGAGCGCGAGCAGCGTGACGACGTTCGGCAGCACCATGCGGATCGGCAGATGGCGGAAGCGCAGCCGGCGCTTCGTGCGCGGCCGCTGCGGGTCGAAGGGGGGAAAGAGCGTCGCCATTATTGGAGCCCCGCTTCAGCCGACGCGCGTCGCGGTGAGCGCCGGCCGAATCCCGGCGAGGTCAGCGATCGGCGTCTCCCCCGCGACCGCACGCTGGCCGACGGCGACGAGGGGGCGCGCCCCGGCGGGCAGGTAGACGTCGACCCGCGAGCCGAAGCGGATGAGGCCGATGCGCTCGCCCGCCACGAGGTGATCGCCGATCGCGTGCAGCGGCACGATGCGGCGGGCGACGAGGCCGGCGATCATCACGACGGCGATGTCGCCGGCGGCGGTGTCGAGCAGGATGCTCTGGCGCTCGTTCTCGGCGCTCGACGCCGGATCCTCCGCATTGAGGAAGCGGCCCGGCCGGTGCTGGGACATCGCCACCCGCCCGGCCACCGGCGTCCGGTTCACATGCACGTCGAAGACGCTCATGAAGGTGGAGATGCGCAGGCGCGGCTCCGGCCCGAGCCCGAGTTCTGCCGGCGGCGCCGCATGATCGACGAGCGAGACGCGGCCGTCGGCCGGTGCCACCGCGAGGCCTTCGGACAGGGGCGTCACCCGGTTCGGATTGCGGAAGAAGGCCGTGCACCAGAGGGTGAGGATGAGGGCGATCCACCCGAGCGGCTGCCAGACCACGAAGAGGATCACGGTCGCCACCGCAAACAGGCCGATGAACGGTCGGCCCGCCGGATGGACGGGCACCATCGCCCGCCGGATCGATTCGGTCACACCGTGCGCCATGCCGCCTGTCGCCTCGCGTCCTCGTGCCCCGCCCCGGCTGTCCTTTCCCACGGATCGCCCTGGGTGTGAAGCGCGAGGCCCGCGCTCCGTTCCCGCTCGCCGTGGCCACCGCATCGCGCTAGGCTGCGACCGGCGACGTGGTTGGGAGGCCACGATGGAGCGATGGGGATGGCTCGCGATCGGCGCCACGCTGCTGGTTCTGTTCGCAGCGACAACGGCCTATGCGAGCAAGCTCGTCGTGCGCAACCAGTGCCGCACGACGGTCTGGATGGAGCAGCTCAACGTCCCCGGCGCGCCGAAGGTGGCGCGCATCGCCTCCGGCCGGCAGCGCACTTACCGGATTCCGGCGGGCGAGACCGTCGAGGCCACTCGCTGGTGGCCGAAGACGGGCTGTGACCGGAACGGCGAGAACTGCAAGGTCGGCCAGTCGATCGGCCCCTGCCCGGACGGCGGCTGTGCGCCGCCGATCGATTCCAAGTTCGAGGCGACGTGGTGCGTCGGCGAAACCTGCGAGACCTTCTTCAACCTCTCGATGGTCGACGGCTACACGCTGCCGGTCGCAATGCGGCCGAAGGCGAAAAACAACATTGCCGCGGCCTGCAAGCCCGCCGCCTGTCCGTCGCTGTCGGTGCGCAACGACGTCTGCCCCACGGACGAGGACCTCTCGACCGGTGGCGCCTTCCCGGCGCTCCGCCACCAGGACCTCCGGATGCGCGACCCGGTGAGCGGCAAGGTCACCGGCTGCTTCTCGCCGTGCGGCAAGCTCACCTATGCCGCCACCTTCGGCGGTCACGGCTACCAGCCGCAGGACCCGGAGGCCGCCTACTATTGCTGCAAGGGCGTCGCAGACACCCCGGAGGTGTGCGGCGCCGGCCCGGTCCGCCATACGACGTATGCGAAGCTCATCGACGAGGCGTGCCGCCGCCAAGTCTACGGCTGGGCCTATGACGACGCCAACGGCACCCACAGCTGCACGGGCGACCTCACTGTGGTGCTGACTATCTGCCCGAAGCAGTGACCCGCGCCGGCCTGGCGCGGGGCGGCGTTCACAGTCCGCAAGCCTCGCGCCACCGGGGCGTGACGATTATCGTGGCGGCAACAGAGAAAAATGGCCTGGGAGGCGCCCCATGTTCCGCCGGATCTCCGCTCTTGCCGCCGCGGCGGCGTTCGCCATCCTCGCCTCGGTCGGAGGCGCCGCCGCCAACAAGGTGATCGTGCAGAACCAGTGCTCGTTCCCGGTCTGGATCGAGCAGCTGAACGTGCCGGGCGCCAAGAAGGTGGTGAAGATCGCCAAGGGCAAGCAGTACACCTACGATCTGCCCGACAACCAGCTGATCGAGGCGACCCGCTGGTGGCCGAAGACCGGCTGCGATGCGAACGGGGAGAACTGCACCCAGGGCCAGACCATGGCGCCCTGCCCCTCGCAAGGTTGCACGCCGCCGATCGATTCCAAGTTCGAAGCCACCTGGTGCACCGGCACGAACTGCCAGACCTTCTTCGACCTCTCGATGGTCGACGGCTTCACCCTGCCGGTGACGATGAAGCCGAGCGCTCCGAAGAACACCATTGCCGGCTGCACCCAGGCCGCCTGCCCGTCGCTCTCGACCAGCGCCAGCGTCTGTCCGACGAGCGAGGACCTCAGCACCAACGGCAAGTACCCGGCGCTCCGCAACCAGGACCTGCGGATGGTCGACCCGAAGACGAAGAAGGTGATCGGCTGCTTCTCGCCTTGCGGCAAGCTCACCTACGCCAAGGCCTTCGGCGGCTACAACTACCTGCCGCAGGACCCGCAAGCGGCCTACTACTGCTGCAAGGGGGTGGCGGACACGAAGGCCACCTGCACCCAGGGGCCGATCCGCTCGATGAACTACGTGAAGCTGATCGACAAGGCCTGCAAGAACGAGGTCTACGGCTGGGCCTACGATGACGCCCACGGCACCCACACCTGCACCGGGCCGCTGTCCGTCACCTTCACGATCTGCCCGAAGAGCTGAGGGCGGGCGCCGCCCCGCTCGCCTTGCCGCCATCCCCCCTTTCGTCTAGGACAGCCTCGCTTTTCCGGCCGGCCCGCGCCCTGCGGCGCCGGCCGCATCACATGCGGGACGAGGACGATGGCGAAGGGTGGCAAGGCCGAGGCGGCGGTGGGTGCGGACGAGCCCGCGGGCGCCGCCGTGCACGCCCGCCCGGTACCGCGCGCCCCGCGCGGCTTCGTCGACCGCGGCCCGGCCGAGATCGCCGCCACCGACCGGCTGCTCGCGGCCATCAAGGAGAGCTACGCCCTCTACGGCTTCGAGCCGGTGGAGACGCCACTCGTCGAGTATGCCGACGCGCTCGGCAAGTTCCTGCCGGACCAGGACCGGCCGAACGAGGGCGTGTTCGCCTTCCAGGACGACGACGAGCAGTGGCTGAGCCTGCGCTACGACCTGACGGCGCCGCTCGCCCGCTTCGTCGCCGAGAACTGGGAGCGCCTGCCGAAGCCCTACCGCAGCTACCGGGCCGGCTGGGTGTTCCGCAACGAGAAGCCGGGGCCGGGCCGGTTCCGCCAATTCATGCAGTTCGACGCGGACACGGTGGGCACGGCGAGCGTCGCCGCCGACGCCGAGATCTGCATGATGGCCGCCGACACGCTGGAGCGGCTCGGCATGCCGCGCGGCGACTACGTCATCAAGGTCAACAACCGCAAGATTCTCGACGGCATGATGGAGGCGATCGGCCTCGCGGGCGAGGAGAACGGCAATCGCCGCCTCGTCGTGCTCAGGGCCATCGACAAGCTCGACCGGCTCGGCGCGGACGGTGTGAAGGCCCTGCTCGGCGAGGGGCGGCTCGACGAGAGCGGCGCCTTCACCCCGGGCGCGCGGCTCGCTCCGGAGGCCGCCGACCGCATCCTTGCCTTCGTCGCCGCCGGCCGGCCGACCGCTGCCGAAACGCTCGCCGCCTTCGGCGCCCTCGTCGAGGGGACGGATCTCGGACGGCAGGGCGTTGCCGAGCTCTCCGACATCGCGGCGCTCGTCGAGGCGGCCGGGTACACGGGCCGGGTGCGTATCGACCCCTCCGTCGTCCGCGGCCTCGAGTACTACACCGGACCGGTCTTCGAGGCGGAGCTGACCTTCGAGGTCGCCGGCGAGGACGGGCGGCCGGTGCGCTTCGGCTCGGTCGGCGGCGGCGGGCGCTACGACGGGCTCGTCGGCCGCTTCCGCGGCGAGGACGTGCCGGCGACGGGCTTCTCCGTCGGCGTGTCGCGGCTCGCCGCGGCGCTCGCGGCCCGGCGCGGCGAGGCGCCAAGCGAGGGCACGGGGCCGGTGGTGGTGCTGGTGCTCGACCGCGACCCGGCGGCGATGGCGAGCACCCAGGCGATCGCGGCGGAGCTGAGGGGCGCCGGCATTCCGGCGGAGGTCTATCTCGGCTCCTCCGGCATGAAGCCGCAGATGAAGTACGCCGACCGGCGGAACGCGCCCTGCGTCGTCATCGAGGGCTCGAACGAGCGCACCGCCGGCACGCTCGAGATCAAGGACCTCGTCGAGGGCGCCAAGCGCGCCGCGGCGATCAAGGACAACAAGGCCTGGCGCGAGGAGCGCCCGGCGCAGGAGACGGTGCAGCGCGGAGACCTCGTGACGGCCGTCCGCACCCTCCTCGCCCGCTACGGCCGGTGAGCGCCATGGCGTGCGTTGATTTCGCGGCCGTCCCCCTTCCCTGCCCTCCCCCGCGAGAGGGAAGGCTTCGCGTCGTGCCCGGGGGACGCTGAGATGGCGCCGACGGCTTCCATGGGTGGGCTCGAGGCGGACGGACGGCTCACGCGGCTGCGGGCCCTGCTCGAGGACGCCGGGCACGGCTTCGTCGAGCCGGCGGTGCTGCAGCCGGTCGAGCCGTTCGTCGACCTCGCGGGCGAGGACCTCAGGCGCCGGCTGTTCCTGACGAGTGCCGCCGACGGGCGCGAGCTCTGCCTCAGGCCCGACTACACGATCCCCGTCTGCCGCCTGCACCTCGACACCGGCGCGGCCGGGCGGCGGGCGCGCTACGCCTATCTCGGGCCGGTGTTCCGCCAGCGGCCGCAGGGGCCGAGCGAGTTCCTGCAGGCGGGCGCCGAGTGGCTCGGCCATGCGGACGAGGAGGCGACCGACGCCGAGGCGCTCGCCCGGGCGCTGGAGGCGGCGGCGGTGCTCGGCCTTCCGGCGCCGCACGTGCGCATCGGCGACGAGGCCCTGTTTGCGGCCGTCGTCGGCGCGCTCGACCTCACCGACGCCTGGCGGCGCCGGCTCACCTCGCTGTTCGGCGACGGCGAGCGGCTCGGCGCCGCCCTCGACCGCCTCGACGGCACCGCGGCGCCCGAGCGGGCGGCGGTGGCGGGGGCACTCGCCTTCGCGGACGCGGAGACGGCGCGGGCCCTCGTCGAGGACATGCTGTCGATCGCCGGCCTTTCCACCGTCGGCGGCCGCGGCGCCGGCGAGATCGCCGAGCGCCTCGCCGAGCAGGCCGCCTTCGCCGCCGGCGCCCGCCCGGCGCCCGAGGCGGCGGCGGTGCTGCGCCGCTATCTCGCCATCGAAACCAGCGCCGATGCCGCCGCCGACGCGGTCGCGGCGTTCGCTTCCGAAGCCGGCGGCGCCGTTGCGGCGGCGCTGACCCCGGCGCTCGCCGCCTTCGGACGGCGGCTCGACCTCCTCGCCGGCCGCGGGGTCAAGGCGGACGGGCTCTCGTTCCGGGCGTCCTTCGGGCGGCCGCTCGACTACTATACGGGCTTCATGTTCGAGCTCTACGACCCGGCCCGGCCGGACGGACCGCAGGTCGTCGGCGGTGGCCGCTACGACCGCATGCTGATGCTGCTTGGCGCCGAGGCGCCGGTGCCGGCGGTCGGCTTTTCGGTGTGGCTTGACCGGCTCGGCTTCGGGGGGCGGGCATGAACGGCGGGACGGCTGGCGGGCCGCTGATCATCGCCGTGCCCTCGAAGGGGCGGCTGCAGGAGAACACCGCCGCCTTCTTCGCCCGCGCCGGGCTGCCGCTGGTCCAGGCGGGCGGCGCGCGCGGCTACCGGGCGAAGGTGGCCGGCCTGCCGGACGCCGAGATCGCCTATCTCTCCGCCTCGGAGATCGCCCGCGAGATCGCCTGCGGCGGCGTCCACCTCGGCGTCACCGGCCTCGACCTCGTGCACGAGACAATCGCCGAACCGCGGGCGCGCGAGCGCCTCGTACACCTCGTCGTGCCGCTCGGCTTCGGACATGCCGACGTGGTGGTGGCGGTGCCGAAGGCCTGGCTCGACGTCGCCGGCATGGCGGACCTCGCCGACGTCGCCGCCGACTTCCGCGCCCGCCACGGCCGCCGGCTGCGCGTCGCCACCAAGTACGTCCACCTGACGCGCGCGCACTGCGCGGCGCACGGCATCGTCGACTACGCCATCGTCGAAAGCGCCGGCGCCACCGAGGGGGCACCCGCGGCGGGCTCGGCCGAACTCATCGTCGACATCACCACGACGGGCTCGACGCTCGCGGCGAACGCCCTGAAGCAGATCGAGGGCGGCACGATCCTGAAATCGGAGGCGCACCTCATCGCCTCCCGCCGCGCGGCCTGGGAGCCGCACCACCTCGCCGCAGCCGGGGCGATCCTCGACCGTGTGGCGGCGGAGGCGCGCGGGCGGGCGCTGAAGGCGGTCGCCGCCGTCGTCGAGCATCCCGCGAGCGTGGCGATGGAGGCGGCGGAGCGCTTCGGCTGCACCATCCCGTTCGGCAGCGACAGTGCCGTCCTGACGCTGCACTGCCCGGCCGGCCGGGTCTACGAATGCGCGGCGTGGCTCCGTGTGGGGGCGGGCGCGGAAACGGTGACGGTGTCGGCGCTGGACGAGGTGTTCACGGCCGACAACCCGATGCTCGACCGGCTCGCCGCCGTGGTGCACGGCGGCTGATCGACCCTCAGACGGGGCGGACGAAGGCGGCCCGCGCGGCCTCCACCTCCTCGCGGTGGGCGCAGCCCTCCACGTGGTCGTTGACCATGCCGACGGCCTGCATGAAGGCGTAAAGCGTCGTCGGGCCGACGAAGGAGAAGCCGCGCCGCTTCAGCTCCTTGGCGAGCGCCTTGGATTCCGGGCAGTCCACCATCTTGCGCAGGCTCTCCCAGTCGAACGCCTTCGGCCGCGAGGCCGGGCCCGGCTCGAAGCGCCAGACGAAGGCGGCGAGCGAGCCCGCCTCCTCCTTCAGCGCCAGCACGCGCCGCGCGTTGTTGATCGCCGAGAGGATCTTGGCGCGGTGGCGGACGATGCCGGCATCTGCCAGAAGCCGCTCGACGTCGCGCTCGTCGAAGCGGGCGACCGTCTCGGCGTCGAAGTCGGCGAAGCCGGCGCGGAAGGCGGGGCGCTTGCGCAGGATGGTGATCCAGGCGAGCCCCGACTGGAAACCCTCGAGGCAGAGCTTCTCGTAGAGACGCCGGTCGTCGGCGACAGGGCGGCCCCATTCCTCGTCGTGATAGGCGCGGTAGAGGTCGGAGCCGGCGCACCACTGGCAGCGGTGGCGGCCGTCCGGCCCGACGATCAGGCCGGGCGGCGGTGCGGCCGGCGCTTCCGTGGGGGCACTGTCACTCTCCGGCGTGCGCGTCATCGTCCCCTCCCCGGCTGCAGCGTGACGGTGGCAGCCTCACGATTCGCGCACCCTAGCACAAAACAGGAACGAACGGCACTTTTGCCCCGCGCGCAGCGGCAACCGACCCTGCCGCATGCGCGTTCGGGCGTGGTTGCCAGCACCCGTTCCCTGCGGTGATATGGCGATCCGAAGGACGAGGCATTTCCCCGATGTTCGCGCGTGTTCGACTGCTCTGCCTCGCCTTGCTTCTCCTCGTTCCGTTCGCCGCGGCCCGCGCGGCCCCGCCGACGCCCGACGAAGTGGCGAACGCCTTCTCCGACGAGGAGATCATCGACGGCTTCCTGCGGACCGTGTTCGGCGCGGAGGGCAACCAGAGCGCCCGCAAGGACATCGTCCGCAAGTTCACGAAGCCGGTCCGCGTCGTCATCATCAACCGTGCCGTCACAGACCGTTCTGCGCAGGTGGCGAAGTTCATCGCGACCCTGAACAAGGTGGTCGAGAACCTGTCGATCCGCACGGTGAAGAAGCAGACCGACGCCAACATGGTCATCTTCCTCGTCGACCGCAGCGGCTACCAGGCCGTGATCCGCGAGACGCTGCCGGAGGGCTTCGACACCCGCTTCATCGAATCGAGCCACTGTTCCGGCGTCACCGGCGGCAAGCGGGACGGGACGCTCGAGAGCGCCTACATCTACATCCCGACCACCGAGGGCTGGCGCAGCACCCGGCATTGCATGGTCGAGGAGATCACCCAGTCGCTCGGCCCGGTGAACGACGACTGGCGGCTGCCGAACTCGATCTTCAACGACTATTCCGACGTGCCGGGCTTCGGCATCTTCGACTGGTTCATCCTCAACACCCTCTACGATCGCCGCATCAAGCCCGGCATGACCCCCGACGAGGTCCGGCCGATCCTGCCGGCGGTGATCGCAGATGCCCGCAAGCGCCTGAAGCGGCTCGTGGCGACGAAGGTGATCGACCCGGGCCGGAAGCCGGGGGAATAGGGCGCCGGGCGGATGCGCGCCGAGGACATCCTCGTTCCGACGCCGGCGGGGCTGTGGAGCCCGGCGGCGCGGGTGCACGTCGATCCAGTGCGGCCGGTGCCGCGCGCCCTCATCACCCATGGCCATTCCGACCACGCCCGTGCCGGCCACGGGGCCGTGCTCGCCACCAGCGACACCCTCGCGGTCATGGCGGCGCGCTATGGCGCGGCCTTCGCCGACGAGACGCAGGCGATCGACTATGGCGAGACGGTCCGCATCGGCGACGCCGCCGTCACCTTCCAGCCGGCCGGCCACTGCCTCGGCTCGGCGCAGATCCTGCTCGAGGCCCACGGACTGCGGGTCGTCGTGTCGGGGGACTACAAGCGCGAGCGGGACCCCACCTGCACGCCCTTCGAGCTCGTCCGCTGCGACGTGTTCGTGACGGAGGCGACCTTCGGCCTGCCGGTGTTCCGCTTTCCGCCGGCGGTGGAGGAGATCGGCCGGCTGCTCGAATCCCTGCGCCTCTTCCCTGACCGCACCCACATGCTCGGCGCCTATTCGCTCGGGAAGGCGCAGCGCCTGATCGCGCTCCTGCGCGAGGCCGGCTACGACCGGCCAGTCCACCTGCACGGGGCGATGGTCGCGCTCTGCCGGCTCTATGAGGAGCGCGGCGTGCCGCTCGGCCCCCTCGCGCCGATCGAGGGACGGACCGGCGGGCGCGACAAGGCGGCGCTGCCCGGCGAGATCGTGCTCTGCCCGCCCTCCGCCCTCGGCGACCGCTGGTCCCGGCGCTTCGCCGATCCCGTGTCGAGCTTCGCCTCCGGCTGGATGCGGGTGCGGGCGCGCGCTCGCCAGCGCGGCGTCGAGCTGCCGCTCGTCGTGTCCGACCACGCCGACTGGGAGGACCTCTGCACCACCGTCGCCGAGACCGGCGCGGCGGAGGTGTGGGTGACCCACGGCGAGGAGGACGCCCTCGTCCACTGGTGCCTCACCCACGGCATCTCCGCCCGCCCGCTCCTCCTCGTCGGCTACGGCGACGAGGAGGAGGGTGGGGCGACGGAGGCCTCACCAGCGGCACCATGATGGTGCCATATTGGGAGGGCAACTCGCTTGGAGAAGCGTCGTCCGTCCTACGATCTCACGGCCATCAAGGCCGTCTGCGGCCATCCCGATCGGCTGGTCATGACGACGACGGCGGCGCTCTCGGCCCGCACCCTCGGCTACACGACGACCGATGTGGCGGCCCTCGTACGACGGATCGACCGGCGCATGTTCTACAAGTCCATGACCAGCTTCGCCGACGCCCGGGTCTGGCAGGACGTCTATCACGTGCCGGCCGACGGGCTGACGCTCTACGTGAAGTTCACGGCCGACGTCGTGACGGAGTTCGTCTTGCTGTCCTTCAAGGAGAAGGGACGATGACCGATAGCCCGAGGCTTCATCCTGAGACTGGGGCGCGGCTCAGCCGCGGCGAGCGTCCGGTCGTCGTCCGCTATCAGTCCGGGCAGCTGACCGTGGACCTGCCGGGCTGGTACCCTGACGGCGGCGGCGAGGGCCTGCACGACCCCGCCGACATGCGGGTCCTCGACCGGGCCCTCAACCGCCTGAAGGCCGAGGCCGAGGGACTTCCGACCGCGGACGACGTCCGCCGGATGCGGCGGCGCTTGCGGCTCTCTCAGCGGCGGGCCGGTGAACTCCTCGGCGGCGGACCGCGCGCGTTCCAGAAATACGAGGCGGGGGACATCCTCGTCAGCCGACCGATGGCGAACCTCCTGAAACTGCTCGACGCGGATCCAAGCCTCATCGCTCGCCTCGGCGACCAGCACGCCGCATGACTCCCTTCGCCGACCTCCTCGACCGGCTCGCGTTCGAGCCGCGGCGGAACGCCAAGCTGGCGCTGATGGAGGACTATTTCCGCAGCGAGCCCGATCCCGAGCGCGGCTATGCGCTCGCCGCGCTCACCGGCGGGCTCGTCTTCCAGCACGCCAAGGCGGGGCTGATCCGGGGCCTGATCGCCGAGCGCGTCGACCCGGTGCTGTTCGCCCTCTCCTACGACTATGTCGGCGACCTGTCGGAGACGGTGGCGCTGATGTGGCCCGAGCGGCCCGGCCGCAACGCGCCGCCGCCGGCCCTGTCGGAGGTGGTCGAGGGGCTCTCGACCAGCGGCAAGGCGGCGCTGCCGGGGCTCCTCGCCGACTGGCTCGACGGTCTCGACGAGACCGGCCGCTGGGCGCTCCTGAAACTGATCACCGGGTCGCTCCGGGTCGGCGTCTCGGCGCGCCTCGCGAAGGCGGCGGTGGCACGCCTCGGGCCGGTCGAGCCGGATGCGGTGGAGGAGGTCTGGCACGGCCTCTCCCCGCCCTATCACGAACTCTTCGACTGGGTGGAGGGGCGCGCCGAGGCACCGACGAGCATCGATCCGGCACCGTTCCGCCCGCCGATGCTGGCTCAGCCGCTCGACGAGGCGGAGCTTGCCGGGCTCGATCCGGCGGAGTTCCGCGCCGAGTGGAAGTGGGACGGCATCCGCGTCCAGGCCGCCTGCGGCACCGACCCGGACGGCCGGCGGGTGGCGCGGCTCTATTCGCGCACCGGCGAGGACGTCTCGGCGGCGTTCCCGGACCTCCTCGGCCTCCTCGAGTTCGACGGTGCCGTCGACGGCGAACTCCTCATCGTCCGCGAGGGCCGCGTCGAGCCGTTCGCGGTGCTGCAGCAGCGGCTGAACCGCAAGGCGGTGTCGCCGAAGCTGATGGCGGAGTTTCCGCCGAGGATCCGCGCCTACGACCTCCTCGCCGAGAACGGCGAGGACCTGAGGTCCCTCCCCTTCGACCATCGCCGGCGGCGGCTTGAGGCCTTCGTCGCCGGCCCCGGCGGGCCTGCGTTCGACCTCTCGCCGCTGGTGCCGTTCGACGACTGGGAGGGGCTCGCGGCGAGCCGTGCGGACCCCGGCGCCGCCGGGGCGGGTGTCGACGCGGACGCCGTCGAGGGACTGATGCTGAAGCGGCGCGACAGCCTCTACGTGCCCGGCCGGCCGAAGGGGCCGTGGTTCAAGTGGAAGCGCGACCCGAAGACGGTGGACGCGGTGCTGATGTACGCCCAGCGTGGGCACGGCAAGCGCTCGTCGTTCTATTCCGACTACACCTTCGGGGTCTGGCGCGAGGGCGAGGCGGGCGACGAGTTGGTCCCCGTCGGCAAGGCCTATTTCGGCTTCACCGACGAGGAGCTGGCGCAGCTCGACAAGTTCGTGCGGGCGAACACGGTGAACCGCTTCGGGCCCGTGCGGGAGGTCGTCCACGAGGCCGCGAAGGGCCTCGTGCTGGAGGTCGCCTTCGAGGGGCTGCAGCGCTCGACGCGGCACAAGTCTGGCGTCGCGATGCGCTTCCCGCGCATCGCCCGCATCCGCTGGGACAAGCCGCCCGGCGAGGCCGACCGGCTCGAGACCCTCGAGAAGCTGCTGCCGGGCTGAACCGGCGCCGCCCTCAGGGCCGCTTCACCTCGAGGATGTCCTCCGGCTGGTCGAGCGGCATCGTGACGATGCCGCCGCCCTCGCCGGCCGCCGCCGCCGCGAGGTCGAACATGCGGATCTGCCGGTTGTCGAAGGTGGTGATGTAGTAGCGGAGGTTCTTGAGGTCCGCCGCGCCCGTCCAGAACGTCACCTCGTAGTCGCCGGCGCCGGTGCCGCTGCGCACCGTGCCCGGCGGCAGGTCGAAGTTGTCGAGGATGTGGAAGGCCGTCTTCACCGCCGCCTCGCCGTCGGCGGACGGAGCGGCGGCCTGCGAGAACGCCACGGCGCGGATGAAGCGCGAGGGCGGCGTGAAGTCGCCCGGCATGCCGAGGAGGCCCGACCCCTGGCCGGTCTGGTCGAGCTTGATGTCGCCGAGGGCGAGCTGCGGCACGTTCAGCGCCGACAGGTTGACGTAGTTGCGCAGATTGGTGCTGTGCCAGTCGAAGCCGGGCGAGTTCGTGAGCACGCCCAGCGGGTTGTCGTAGACGTTGAGCTCGCCGCCGACATACTCGACGACGATGCTGTCGCCGGCCGCGTCGGTGAGGATCATGTGCAGCGGCGGCGAACCGTCGAAGCCCTCGAGCGGTGCCTTGCTCACCTTGACGCCGGGCAGCGCCTCCTTGACCTCCCCGACGGTGGCGAAGTTGCCGAGAACCCACGTCAGGATCTCCCAGGACCCCATCGACTTGCCGGCTTCGTCCGGCGCGACGTCCTGGTAGCCCGCGTAGCCGGGGAAATAGAACAGCCCCCCGCCGAGGCCCTTCTCGTTGAGACCATCGAGGATGATCGGCTGGCCGAAGGCGTTGGTGCCGGCGGCGGCATACTTGGTCGTCCACGTGATGCCGCCGGGCTCACCCGAGGGGGCGACGGCCGTCATCTGCTGGCCGCGGGGGATGAAGATCAGGTCCGACTCCGGGTCCGCCTGGAATTCGAGCGTCCGGGCGTGGATCACCGCCCCGTCGGTCGCCTTGAGCTTGATGCCCGTGCAGGCGGACGCCGGAACGAGCGAAGACGCCAGCAGCAAGGACGATGCGGTGAGTGCGGTGATGAAACGGCGGATCATGGTCTCCTCCCCTTCTTGTTCGCCGCCTCCCCCGGGAGGCGGCGTTTCAGGCCGCCGTGAGGCGGTGCGGTGCCAGCCGGTCGTAGAAGCGGCGGGCGGCCTCGGCGACGGCGCGCTGCTCGGCATCGAGCGTGCTCGCCTCGACCGGCGGCTTCGGCGCGGCGAAACCGGTGGACTTCTCGACCGAGGCATACCAGTGAGCGGCCCAGACGCCGTCGCTGTCGCGCTTCCCGGCCGGCCAGGCGAGCATCGCGTCGTCGAAGGGGATGCCGACGGTGGCGCACAGGGCGCCGAGGATGCCGCGCGGATCGGCGAGCACGTCGGCGGCGTCGATCACCGGCGGCGCATGGCCGAGCCGGTCGGCGACGCGGTCGAAGATCTCCGCCTGCTCGACGACGCCGATGTCGTCGAGCGTCACCTGGCCGCGGCGGTCGGCATAGGAGGCGACGACGTCTTCGGGGCGGCGGATCAGGAAGGCGCTCGTCACGCCCGCGAGCCAGTCGCGCCCGAAGGCCGGGATCATGTGGTGCGTCATGTGCTTCTGGTAGAAGACCGACGCCCCGTCGGGGATCGGGCCGACGAGCCAGTCGGCGACGAGACGGGAATCCGTCTCGCCGGCAGCGATGATCTCGTCGCGCATCGGATGAGCGATGCCGGTGGCGGCGAGCCAGGCGGCGTAGAACGGCTCGTCGACCACCACCGTATCGGCGCGGTTCTCGAAGGCGCGCATCATCGCGGTGGAGATGTTGCGCGGACCCGACCACATGGCGATGCGGACGGCGATCATGGCTTGGCTCCGGGCCGCGTCGCCTCGTTCCGCGCGAGTTCCTTGTAGAGACCGCGCAGTCGGCGCGTGAGTGGCCCGGCGCGGTCGCCGTCGGTGGGCGGCGTGCCGATCACCCGGCCGTCGACCTCGCGCACCGGCACGAGGCCGGCGAAGGTTCCGGTGACGAAGGCCTCGTCGGCGCCGTAGACATCGACGAGCGAGAAGCGCTTCTCGCGGAGGGTGACGCCGGCCTCGCCGCAGACGCGGATGACGTTGGCGCGGGTGATGCCGCCGAGGCAGTAGAGGCCGTCGGACGTCCACACCTCGCCCCTGCGGACGATGAAGAAGTGGGTGGAGTTGCAGGTGGCGACCGCCCCGGCGTCGTCGAGCATCAGCGCCTCGTCGGCCCCGGCTTCCGCCGCCTGGATGCAGGCGAGGATGCAGTTGAGCTTCGAGTGGCTGTTGAGCTTCTGGTCCTGCTCGGCCGGGCCGGTGCGGCGGATGTGGACGGTGAAGAGCTTCAGGCCGCGCGCCGCCACCTCCGGCGAGGGGGACTTGTATTCGGGGATGGCGACGACCGTCGCCTTGCCGATCGTCACCCGCGGGTCCTGGTAGGGCGTGCGCTTCACGCCGCGCGTCACCATCAGGCGGATGTGGACGCCGTCGGTCATGCCGTTCGCGGCGAGGCAGTCGAACAGGCGAGCCGAAAGCTCGTCCCGCGTCAGGCCGATATCGATCTTCAGGGCGTGGGCGCCCTCGTAGAGCCGGTCGAGATGCGCCTCCAGGAAGCAGATGCCGCCGTCGACGACCCGAAGGCCCTCCCAGACGCCGTCGCCGAGCACGAAGCCCGAGTCGAACACCGACACCGTCGCCTCGGCCCGCGGCACCAGCCTGCCGTTGACGGAGATGAGGACGCCGTCGTTGCGCGGGTCGTCCACATAGTCGTGGACGCCCTTGGCGAGCGGCTCGTCGGCGGTGGGTGTGGTCATCGAAGGGTCTCCCGTCCCCCGCCGATGTGTCACGCCCTCCCCGCCCGCACAACCCCGGCCGCCGACGGAGGCGCGCCGCGGCGACAATGCCTCCTCACCTGTTCCGGAACGGCAAGCGTCCACGCACCGTGTGACCGGGTAGCCGCAGCGGGTGCCGCTCGGCGGCCCCGTCGCGCGGGCGCTGCCGTCCCGCGTCAAGGACGATGGGAGAAGCTCATGACGAAGGTCTTCACGCAGGACGAGAACGGCCGTGCGGGCGCCGTCGACATCATGGCTGGCCGCCGCGCCTTCCTGCAGTCGCTCGGTTTCGCGACCGCCGGCCTGGCGGCCCTCGGGACGGGTGTCGCGTCGGCGCCCGCCGCCGCCCGAGCGGCGACGCTCACGGACGCCGATATCCTGAACTTCGCGCTCAACCTCGAGTACCTGGAGGCCGAGTTCTACCTGCAGGCCGCCTTCGGCCGCGGCCTCGCGGAGAGTGACACCACTGGCCGCGGAAAGCGTGGCGGCGTCTCCGGCGGTGCCCGCGTGCCGTTCGCGTCCAAGGACGTGCGGGACTATGCCCGCGAGATCGCCAAGGACGAGGAGGACCACGTGAAGTTCCTCCGTGCCGGCCTCGGCAAGGCGGCCGTCGCCCGGCCGAAGATCGACCTGAAGAAGAGCTTCACGGCGGCGGCGCAGGCGGCCGGGCTGATCGACAAGGGCGACACCTTCGACCCCTTCGCCGACGACGACAGCTTCCTGATCGGCGCCTTCATCTTCGAGGACGTCGGCGTCACTGCCTACAAGGGCGCGGCCCGCTTCCTCGAGAACAAGGACCTCCTCGAGGCGGCGGCGGGCATCCTCGCCGTCGAGGCCTACCACGCCGGCGAGGTGCGCACGCTGCTCTACGGCCGCGGCCTCTTCCAGGCGGCGAACGCGGTCTCCGAGCTCAGGGGCGCCGTCGGCGGCGGTGCCGACCAGGGCATCCGGCGGAACGGCCGGGCGAACATCGTCCCGGCGGATTCGAACGGCATCGCCTATTCGCGCACGCCGCAGGAGGTGCTTTCGATCGTCTATCTCGGCGGCGAAACGGAAGGCGGCTTCTTCCCGAACGGGCTCAACGGCAGCCTCTCCCGAGTCTGACGGCGCGCCCGAGGTCTTGAATGCAGAAGGGGAGCGGCGCAGGCCGCTCCCCTTCCTGTCTTCTCAGTGTGCCGTCGCGGCCAAGTCCCGCCTCAACGGCCGAGGAACATGGCGGCCAACCGCTGCAACAGGCCCTTCGGCTGAGCCGGAGGCGGCTCCTGTGCAGGGTGGTTTCCGCTCTACGCCTTGGCGGCGAACGGATGGGCCGCGCTGGCGCGATTGGCCGTGACGGTCGCCGCCTTCGGCTCGCCCGCAACGGCGCGCGCGATCGACTCCTTCACCGCCTTGTAGTTGTACTCCTGGATCTTCGCGTCATCGTCCGCATCCCAGTGGATGAACACGCCGACGCAGATGAACAGGTCGTCGGCCTCGTCCGCCGGGATCGTGCCGTCGGCGACGCTGTCCTGCACCGCCTTGGCGACGCCGTACTGCGCCGGGCCGAACATCTGCACCGCCTGCTTGGCGCCCTTGATCGTGACCTTGTTGAACATCACGGTGTTGGGCTTGCAGGGCATGTTCGGGGCGAGCACCGCGAGCAGCGAGGTGAAGCCGTCCTTGTTGTTCGTCAGTGAATTGCAGAACGCCATCTCGGCGGCGCTGCCGCGCGGCCCGATGATCAGGTCGATGTGGGCGACCTCGTTGCCGTCGCCAACCAGCGACTCGCCGACCATCACCTTGGTAATCTTAGCCATAATAGGGCTCCCTCCCATCTCGGGGCATAGACCGGTTACCGATAAGAAGCCGCCCGACCACCCCCGCCCGCAGGCGACGGTTTCCGGCTATCCTTGTTGTCAGCGCTCGGCACGTAGGCCGAACCGGTTGGCCAGATAGGATCTCTGGTTCTGCGGCGGGCAGAGCCTAATCCGATTTCGATGACAACGGCAAGGCGCGGGCCGCCCCGGCGGGACAGGCTCCCGGCCGGCCGCGAAGGCGCAGCCCGCGGGAAGAATCCGCCGCCCGGCACCACTCGTCTTGAAACCTTCACCTGCGACACACTACTATAAGCAACGGCGGAGGAGTCCGTCGCGGTCCCGCCGTGAACCGGCAGATGTCACAGCCCTTCGGGTAGCGCGTGGGATCGAACCGAGGCCGACAGAGAAAGTCGTTCGAGAGGAAGCTTCCCTGACCATCGCAATCGAAGCCGAGGGTGCGGCTCTCAGCGCCCCTCCGGAGACGGTCGGCGCCCTCAAGGACGCCGACACGCCCCTTGAAGCCGTTCTCGCGAGCCTGTCCGATTCCAAGGCCGAGGACATCACCGCCATCGACATCGCCGACAAGTCGACGATCGGGGACCACATGGTGGTCGCCTCCGGTCGGTCGCACCGGCACGTCGGCGCCATCGCGGAGCACCTGTTGCAGAACCTCAAGGACAGAGGTTTCGGCAACGCGCGCGTCGAGGGCCTGCCGCAGTGTGACTGGGTGCTCATCGACGCTGGCGACGTCATCGTCCACGTCTTCCGGCCCGAGGTCCGCAGCTTCTACAATCTCGAGAAGATGTGGGCAGCGGAGCCGTCCCCGAAGGTCCGTCTGACCGGCTGACGCCGGCCAGGCCGGACGTCGAGGCGCGAGAGCGGCACGGCGGTGCAGATCCTTGTCGCCGCCATCGGACGGCTGAAGGCCGGCCCCGAGCGCGACCTCGCCGCGCGCTATTTCGAGCGCGCCGCCGCCGCTGGTCCGCGCGTCGGCCTCACGGGCTTCCGGGTGCGGGAAGTGCCCGAGGGGCGCGGCGGCTCCGTCGCCGGCAGGCGCAGCGAGGAGGCCGCAGCGCTGGCGGCTCTAATGCCGGCCGGCTGCGTCACGGTGGTCCTCGACGAGCGCGGCACCGCGCTCGGCAGCCGCGAATTCGCCGACTTCATCGCCCGCATGCGCGATGCCGGTCGCTCCGAAGCCGCGATCCTCATCGGCGGACCCGACGGCCACGAGGCGGCCATCCGCGAGCGGGCCACACTGGTGCTCTCCTTCGGCGCGATGACATGGCCCCACCAGCTCGTGCGGGTGATGCTCGCCGAGCAGCTCTACCGGGCCGTCACGCTGCTCTCCGGCCACCCCTACCACCGCGACTGACGAGACGCGGACGAAGCCTCGCCGCCAAAGGCCCGCCTTCTCGGCACGATCCCGACGCAATCGGGGTCTAACCGGTCGATGAAGGCGGGCGCCGTTCCAGGGCTGACATTGACGCTTCGTTTACCATTTGACCGGTGCACTGGGCACGCGGCGCCGCAGGGGGATGGCGCCGTGGAGGGCAGAGCCACGTCGCGCCGGACAGCACAGCATCGCAGGCGACGGGACGGGACGGCGATCCTCGCCGCCACGGCCGCCGTCGTGATCGCGGCCACCGCGCCGGCGCCCGCGCAGGATGCCGTGCCGAACACCGCGCCGGCCGCCGCCACGGAAACCCGGTCCACCCAGGCTCCGGCCGCAGGCCCGAACACGGCCGCCTTCGAGCTCCTCGAGTCCGCCGGCAAGCCCGGCGATCGGCGGAAGATGCGCGAGAGCGAGCTTGCGGCGCTTCGCGCCAGTATCGCCGTCTCCAACGAACGACAGGCGGCCCTCGCCGAGGAGGTCGCCAGTCTGGAGGCCGACCGGGCCGGCCTGAACGCCGCCCTCATCGAAACGGTGCGGGAAATCGGCGAGCTCGAGCGCTCGCTCTCCGCCGCCGAAAGCCGGCTCTTGCGCCTCGACGAGACCATCGCGGCCGTCCGGCTGTCGCTCGACGATCGGCGCGAGGCGCTGATCGAGGTGCTCGCCGCCCTCGAGCGGCTCGGGCGCCACCCGCCGCCCGCCCTCATCGTCGCACCGGCCGATGCGCGCGACGCCGTGCGCGGCGCGCTTCTGCTCGGAGCGGTGACGCCGCAGATCCGCGTCGAGGCCGAGGCGCTGGCGGCCGATCTTGCGACCCTCGCTAAGCTGAAGGGCGAGGCCGACGGCGAACTCTCGCGCTTCTCCGCCGACCTTGCGTCGATCGCCGAGGAGCGCAGCCGCGTCGAACTCCTGCTCGCCGAGAAGCGGCGTCTCCAGGAACAGTCGGCCGCCGCCCTTGCGGAGGAGCGGCAGCGGGCGGCGGTGCTCGCGAGCCAGGCGACGGGGCTGCAGGACCTCATCGGCCGCATGGAGGCGGAGGTCGAGGCCTCCCGCGAGGCGGCGGAGGCCGCCCGCACGAGCCAGCCGAAGGGCGGCGCCGACCCCGGCCGGCTTTCGCCGGCGACCGCCTTCGTGGCGACGCGGGGGACCCTGGCGCTGCCGGTCGCCGGCACGGTGGCCGTCCGCTATGGCGAGGCGGACGATACCGGCAGCCCGTCCCAAGGCTGGACGATCACCGCCACCCCCGGCGCGCGGGTGACCGCCCCGGCCGACGGCTGGGCCGTCTATGCGGGTCCGTTCCGCTCCTACGGGCAAATCTTGATCTTGAACGCCGGCGACGGCTATCATCTGCTCCTGGCGGGCCTCGATAGAATCGACGTGGATCTCGGGCAGTTCGTGCTTGCCGGAGAACCCGTCGGTATGATGGGCGGGCGGGAGCTTGCACGTGCGACGGTGCAGCGTACGGACGTGAACGGTGTGTCGGGCGACGCACCTGTCGACAACGGTCCGGCGCTCTACGTAGAGTTTCGCAAGGACGGCTCCTCCATTGACCCGGCCCCATGGTGGGCCGGCCGAGCAGACCAAGAGGTTCGCGGATGATGCGCAGACTTTCCCTCGTCGGCGTCGGTGTCCTGATCGGCATCGGCACAGCGGTCATCGCGACCGAACCCCGCCTGCTCGGCCCGATCAGCGCCAATGCGGCCGTCAACGACATCTACCGGCAGCTCAATCTGTTCGGTGACGTGTTCGAGCGCATCCGCGCCGACTACGTGGAGTCGCCGGACGACGCCAAGCTGATCGAGTCGGCCATCAACGGCATGCTGACGTCGCTCGACCCGCACTCGAGCTACCTGCCGCCGAAGGACTTCCGCGACATGCAGGTGCAGACCCGCGGCGAGTTCGGCGGGCTCGGCATCGAGGTCACGATGGAGGACGGCCTCGTCAAGGTCGTCACACCGATCGACGATACCCCGGCCCAGAAGGCCGGCGTGCTGACGAACGACTTCATCACGCACATCGACGGCGAGCAGGTGCAGGGCCTCACCCTCAACGAGGCCGTCGAGAAGATGCGCGGCCCGGTCAACACCGAGATCAAGCTGACGATCCGCCGGGAAGGCTCCGAGGAGCCGGTCGACCTGACGCTGACCCGCGCCGTCATCCGCATCAAGTCCGTGCGCTCGCGCGTCGAGGGCGACGTCGGCTACGTCCGCATCTCGCAGTTCAACGAGCAGACCTTCGAGGGCCTGAAGGCGGCCGTCGAGGAGATCGAGAAGGAAGTGCCGGCCGACAAGCTGAAGGGCTTCGTCATCGACCTGCGCAACAACCCGGGCGGCCTGCTCGACCAGGCGATCTCGGTGTCCGACGCCTTCCTCGACCGCGGCGAGATCGTCTCGACCCGCGGCCGCCAGGCGGACGAGACGCAGCGCTTCAATGCCCGCGAGGGGGACCTGACCGACGGCAAGCCGGTCATCATCCTCGTCAACGGCGGCTCCGCCTCGGCCTCCGAGATCGTCGCCGGCGCGCTGCAGGACCACCGCCGCGCGACGGTGCTCGGCACCCGCTCGTTCGGCAAGGGCTCGGTGCAGACGATCATCCCGCTCGGCGCCAACGGCGCGATCCGCCTCACCACGGCGCGCTACTACACGCCGGCCGGCCGCTCGATCCAGGCGAAGGGCATCGATCCCGACATCGAGATCCTGCAGGAGCTGCCGGAGGAACTGAAGGGCAAGGCCGAGACGAAGGGCGAGGCCTCGCTGCGCGGTCACCTCGAGTCCCAGGACGGCCAGGAGGGCGGCGGTTCCCAAGCCTACGTCCCGCCGGACGCCAAGGACGACAAGCAGCTGAACTACGCGCTCGACCTCCTGCGCGGCATCCAGATCAACCAGGCCTTCCCGCCGAGCGCCGAGAAGGCCGCGGCAGAGGCCGTGGTGCCGAACTGATCCCGGTCATCGCCGGATGTGAAAGAAGGGCGGCCCTCGGGCCGCCCTTTCCGTTTCTGGCTCGGCGCCCCGCCAGTGCTCTGACCGGGGTCAAGCTGGGCCGGTGTTCGGGAACATGGTGGACACGTTCCCACCCTCGCCTTGAGGGGGAGGGTCGACGCGCCGAAGGCGCGGCGGGCTGGGGTGACCGCGGGCGGCAGCCCGCGCACAACCACGCCAGTCCCCCGCGGAGTAACCTTTCCGCCGCCTCCCGGCGGCGCCCCCCACCCCGGCGCCCTGCGGGCGCCGACCCTCCCCCTCAAGGGGAGGGTGATGAAGTCGCGGGCGGGGGCTACTTCCCGGCGCTCGCGGCCGCGTCGAGGTCGCGGCAGGCCTGAAGGAAGGACTGGGCGGTGCCCTTGATCCCCGGCAGCGGGCACTTCTTGTCGGCGTCGCAGTATTCCATGTAGGCCCAGTGGCTGATCTGCAGGTCGTCCGAGCCGGTGGTCATCTGCATCTCCATCGTCCACGCCTTCTCGAACTTCTGCATGAAGCCGACGCCGGTCGTGCGCGTGCCGCCGCCGAGCGGCGTGAAGGAGACGTTGAGGGTGCCCTCGGGCGTGATCGAGCCGACCATGCGGGCGCAGGTCGGATCGCTGTCGGGCTCGACCGGAATCTGCTCCGACTTCGACCAGAACTGGACGCGCTGATAGCCCCAGATGTAGCCCTTCCAGTAGCGGTCGATCGAATAGACCGTCTGGTCGTAGACCTCGAGGACCTCGCTGGAATCGGGGCTTGAGACGATGGCGGGGAAACCAGCCGGCGGCACGTACCAGATGGTGCCCTCCGTCCATTTCCAGCGGCCGGGTTTCGGGTCGGCGGCCGTGGCCGGTGCCGCCGCCGCCAGCGCTGCCGCCACGGCGCCCGTCACCGCCAGCGCCCACGTCCCTGTCTTCTGACGCCCCATCTGGTTTCTCCCTCGCGCGACACCAAGCCGTCATGTTGCCGGCTGCGCGGCTCTGCTAATGCTGCCTCGCCGGCCGCAAGATTGCTACGGCCGACCCGCCCCCTTCCTTCGTGAGGCTCGCTTGAAGCACGGCAAATCCGGCTCGCCCGCCGCCGGCGAGGACCCACTCGCCGGCCTTCCCTACCGGCCCTGTGTCGGCATGATGCTCTTGAACACGGACGATCTCGTCTTCGTCGGCCGCCGCAAGGGCGGCCAGGAGCATGTGGCGCCGGGCTTCGAGTGGCAGATGCCGCAGGGCGGCGTCGATCCGGGGGAAGACCCTGCCGCCGCAGCCGTCCGCGAGCTCTGGGAGGAGACCGGCGTCAAGGCGGCCCGCCTCCTCGCCGAGGCTCCCGAGTGGCTCCCGTACGACCTGCCGCCGGCGATCGCCAAGGCGGCCTGGAAGGGGCGCTACCGCGGCCAGACCCAGAAGTGGTTCGCCTTCCGCTTCGAGGGTCGCGACGCCGACATCGACGTGCTGAAGCCGCCCGGCGGCCACAAGCCGGAATTCCTCGAGTGGCGCTGGGTCGCGATGCGCCAGCTGCCGGAGCTGGTGATCCCGTTCAAGCGGCCGGTGTACGAGGAAGTGGTGCGGATTTTTGCGCCGCTGGTGGAGGGGCGGTAGGAAGCCCGGCAAGCGGGTAGCGAGTGTCCATCGTCCGCACACCGCTTCGTACACACGCGCCGTCCTTGGTTGAGCAACTCACGTGTTTCGGGCGGGCCGACCACGCGCGTCTGACAATGCGCGTTGCATCAGGATTCCTAGCGCAAACGTGAAAGCTCGCGCATTGACGCTCCCCGGCGGCAAGCGGACACTGCAACCATCGGTGAACATGTGCCCGTCTGAGTTAAGGGGGGGGGGAATATGTCTCGAGCCGTAGATCTTTCTCTCTATCTGAGATCCATCGCACCCGTTGCAGGTATCCTTCTCGCCGGCACGCTCTCGTGTGGCGCCGCTTCAGCGCAGCAGGACGCGGGATCGTGTCCCGCTGGCTGCGTCGCAACGGATGCAGCCGCACCGCCCGCGGAGGCCGCTCCAGAGCCCACAGCAGACGTGCGGGATCTCGTCTTCCGCAACATTATCGACCGCGCCTATCCATCGCTGGCGTCAAAGTGGCCCCAGAATTCCATAGCTGTCTGCTGGGAGAATGCGACGCCGGCGAACGCCGCCGATCGCGAGATCATCAAGCGCGCCGCACTCGACACTTGGGACCAAAATTCGGCACTGAGCTTTACGGGCTGGACGGACTGTGTCGCAAACAACCGCGGAATTCGCATCCTCCTTCAGGACTCCGGGCCCAGAACGCTAGGTCTCGGCACAAGGATCAACGGCGTCGAAAACGGAATGCTCCTCAATACCACGTTCGCGCAGTGGGGTACCGCCTGCGGCACCAGCGAGACGATGCGCAAGAGCTGTATCTACACAATTGCAGTTCATGAGTTCGGCCACGCAATCGGCTTCGCCCATGAGCAGAATCGACCGGACACACCAGACGACGAGTGCCTCGAAAGGGCTCAAGGATCTCAGGGCGACACGTTGCTAACTCCGTGGGACATCCATTCAGTGATGAACTACTGCAATCCCACCTACAACAACAATGGCACCCTCAGTGAGTTCGATATCTTTGGCGTTCAGCACGTCTACGGAAAACCATGAGCTGCTGGTGGACGTGGTTCATGCGCAAGACCGATCTTTGCGCACTGGCCGCGGCGGGCGGCCTGCTGGCGGGGGGCTTGCTGCCCTCAGCGGCCCAAGATGCCAGTGACGCTGTCGTCTTCGACCGGCTGCGCGACAGCCTCGTCTTTCTCGCCGCCGAAGGGGAGACCGAAACAGGCGTCCCTATGCGTTCAACGGCGACCGGCTTCTTTGTTGGTAACGGCGGCCGAATTCTCACGGTCTACCACCTCGTCGCGAAGCTCGGCAACGTACGCCCCGACACAATCCGGATCGAGGCGCGCAAGCGCACCAAGAGCGCGCCGCCGATACCGGCCGACATCGTCGACGCCGACAACATTAGGGACCTACTTGTCCTCGACATCGAGGATGGCGAAGCGGGCCGCGCCGCATGCGTCGACCTCACCTCAGGCACGCCGGGGCTCGGGGCGCGAATTCTCTCCTCCGGCTTCCCAGAGGTTCTGCCGTATATCGCAGCCTCCGGTACGATCATCTCGCCCGACGGACCAAACGGAACCTGGGTAACCGATATTCCCTTCCATGCCGGACAGAGCGGCAGTCCGATCTTCCGGCAGGACGCAAGGGTCGTCGGACTTGCCAAGGGACAGATGCAGGCACTCGACTCGACCCCGATTCCGGGGCTGTACATCGCCCTGCCGATTTCGGACGCCAGCGACGTGGTCAGCACTTGGGCGCTGCCCGCTGATTGCGACTTCGAGGCCGCCGCGCAGCCCACCGGTCCACCGCCGGCAATCCCGAACGAAGCAGCGCTGGTGCGCGCCTGTGTGACTGAACAGACCAAGTCAATGCCACGCGAACCATGGACCGTCTCGGGCGGCGCTCGCGCCGAGGGCCCCGGCCTCAATGGTGGAACCGTGCGCGACCGTCGAGACGTCTGCTATGCGGCGCCCCCCGGCTACGTCATCGAGGGTCCTGTCCGCGTCCGCGACCTCGGCAACAACGGCGGACGCGGAGCCATCTCTTCGGTCGCTTACGAGGGCCAACTGGACGCCGGAGCGGCAAGGGCATGCGTCACAGTTGAGGCTTGGAGCGAAAACGGCCTCTTCACCGCCGGCGGTTGGCAGAACGCCGAACTCTCAGGGGTGCTGAGGAAGTTGGCTACCGACGAGGAGATTCAGCAGATCGAGCAGGCCTGCGAGCAGAGCATACGCCAGGCCTTTCTGCCGGTGCAGCCGCCACAGTAGCGCGATCCCGTGATACTCGGACGGCATCCGCGGCTCACGGCGAGAGTTACTCCAAGCCCACACCTACAGCCTCAACTTCCCCCGCCGCATCTCGTAGAGCGCCACGGCGGTCGAGACCGCGAGGTTGAGGCTGTCGGCCTTGCCGGCCATCGGGATCTTGACAAGGTGGCTGCAGGCGGCCGCGAGACGCTCGGAGAGGCCGGACTGCTCGGTGCCCATGACGAGCATCGCCGGCTCCGCGTAAGGCACCGTGCGGTAGTCGACGGCGCCGGACAGGTGCGTGCCGACGACCGGGCCCCTGAAGCCGTCCCGCCAGGCGAGGAAGGCGTCGAGGCCCGCCCGGGCGACAGGGACGTTGAAGATCGAGCCCATACTCGCCCGCACGGCCTCGAGGCCGAACGGGTCGGTCGTCTCGCCGACGAGCACGACGGCGGTGGCCCCCGCCGCGTCGGCGGTGCGCAGGATGGTGCCGAGGTTGCCGGGATCGCGCACGCCCTCGAGCACGACGATGACCGTCGCCCCGGCGGGATCGAGGGCGGAGAGATCCACCAGGCGCTGGCGGAAGACGCCGACCACGGACTGCGGGTTCTCCCGCCGCGTCACCGACTCCATCACGGCGTTGTTGGCTTCGAGCACCAGCGCGCCGTGGGTGCGCGCGGTGGCGGCGACGCGGCCGGCGACCGGGTGACGCATCATCTCGGCGGCCACCACCAGCGTCTCGACCTTCCAGCCGCTGTCGACCGCATCGGCGACGAGCTTCAGGCCCTCGGCGAGGAAGAGGCCGGTCTCGGCCCGGCGCTTGCGCTGCGAGAGGGCGCGCACGTCCTTGACGACCGGGTTGGAGACGCTGGTGACGGCCTTGACGAGGCCGGGCCGCTCGCGCGGGGGATCGCCGGTCATGTGGCACTCCAGCGCGAGAACAGCGAGGTCGGCATCAGCCGGTCGGTCCCTTCCTCGGCGAGCGCCAGTTCCCCGGTCTCGAAGCGGCCGCCGAGGTCGCCGAGCTCCTGCCGGACGAGCCGGTCGACGGCGAGGTGCGAGGCGCGGATGGCGTAGACGGTGGAGACGACGAACAGCGGGTCCGGCGTCAGCAGCTGGCGGACGAGCGAGAGCATCTCCGGCAGGTGCTCGAACAGTTGCCAGACCTCGCCGGCCGGGCCGCGGCCGAAGCGCGGCGGGTCGAGCAGCACGGCATCGTAGCGGCTGCCGCGGCGGACTTCCCGGGCGGCATATTTCATGGCGTCGTCGACGATCCAGCGGATCGGCAGGCCGTTCATGCCCGACAGCGCCTGGTTCTCGCGCGCCCAGGCGACCGACTTCTTGGAGGCGTCGACGTGCGTCACCTCCGCCCCCGCCTCGGCGGCGAGGAGCGAGGCGAGGCCCGTGTAGCCGAAGAGGTTGAGGAGCCGCACCGGCCGGCCGGCGGCGCGGATCGCCGCCGTCATCGCGTCCCAGTGGCTGCGCTGCTCGGGAAAGACGCCGAGGTGGCGAAAGCTCGTGAAGCGGCAGAGGAAGCGCACCGGCCCGTAGGCCATCTCGAACGCCTCGGGCAGGCGGCGCTCCATCCGCCAGCGGCCGGCCCCCTCCTCGTCGGTCGCGCCGGTGAAGACGGCGTCCGCCGCCTCCCAGCGCGCTGGCGGCAGGCGCCGCCGCCACATCGCCTGCTCCTCCGGCCGCACCACCGTGACGCGGCCATAGCGCTCGAGCTTCTGGCCCTCGCCGGAATCGAGGAGCGCATAGTCGCGCCAGCCCTCGGCGACGAGGACGGTGGAGGAGCGGATCGCGGTGCCGCCGGGGTTCTGGGCTGCTTGAGTGGTCACGGCGGCCGACTTAGGGGCAGGCGGGCGGGCCGGTCAACGCCCCGGAGTTCGAGCTGCAACAGTCGTGGCATCCGGCCGCTCCTCTCGCCTGTTGCCGAGAACCGTTCCAAGGGGCAAGCTGCCGCCGACAGTCTCGCACCACCTGCGGGTTGGTGCACGGGGCGACGCCTCCCGCCACGGCGGCGAACGGGGCGATGTCGACGGGAGTGAGCGACTGATGGAGATGACCGGCGAATACCGGATCGCGGCCCCGCGCGAGCGCGTGTGGGCGGCTCTCAACGATCCGGAGGTGCTGAAGGCCTGCATTCCGGGCTGCGAGTCGCTGGAGAAGACGTCCGACAACGAGATGACCGCCGCCGTCACCGCCAAGGTCGGCCCCGTCAAGGCGAAATTCACCGGTGCGGTGACGCTCCTCAACATCCGCCCGCCCGAGGGCTACACGATCTCCGGCGAGGGCAAGGGCGGCGTCGCCGGCTTCGCCAAGGGCGGCGCCGATGTCGAGCTCGTCGAGGACGGGCCGTCGGCGACGATCTTGAAGTACGCCGCCAAGGCGCAGGTCGGCGGCAAGCTCGCCCAGCTCGGCGCGCGGCTGATCGATTCCACCGCGAAGAAGATGGCCGACGACTTCTTCGGCGCCTTCGCCGCCAAGGTCGCCGCCTCCTCGGCCGCCACCGACGCCTCCGCCGGCACGGCCGCCCCCGGCGGTGCGCCGCTCTCGGAGGAAGAGGCGGAGATCATCGAGGCCGAGTCCCGCCCGTCGATCGCCCCGACCGACGCCCCGATCATCGCCCCGGCAGGGGCCCACGGCGGCGTCGTCCACGAGGTGGAGGCCGCCGAGGAGAAGATGGAGGTCGCGGCCGGCAAGGGCGTGCTCGGCGGCCCCGTCGTATGGGGTCTCCTCGCTGTGGCGGCGCTGATCATCCTGTTGTGGGCCTTCAACTGAGCCGGCCGCCGGCCGGCGACGAACATCTGGAACGAGCGGCGGCGGCCGCGGCCCCGCCAGCCCGATACATGAGGGAGAAACGCGAATGACGGCGGTGTCCTTGACCGTGAACGGACGGACGGCGAAAGCCGACGTCGAAGACCGCACCCTGCTCGTGGCGCTGCTGCGCGACACGCTCGGCCTCACCGGCACGCACGTTGGCTGCGACACGTCCCAGTGCGGCGCCTGCGTCGTGCTCGTCGACGGCGTCGCCGTGAAGTCGTGCACGATGCTCGCCGCCCAGGCCGACGGCGCCACGGTGACGACCATCGAGGGCCTCGCCAAGGGCGACGAGCTTCATCCGGTGCAGGCGGCGTTCCGCGAGCACCACGGCCTGCAGTGCGGCTTCTGCACGCCCGGCATGATCATGACGGCGGTCGACATGATCCGGCGTCACGGCGGCAAGGCGCTCGACGAGCAGACCATCCGCCACGAGCTCGAGGGCAACATCTGCCGCTGCACGGGCTACCACAACATCGTCAAGGCGATCGAGGCGGCGTCCGCCGAGATGGCCGGCATGGCGCAGGCCGCAGAATAAGCGCCGCGTCGTCGAGGAAACCGTTGGAGGAACCCAGATGGGTGTCGAGGGAATCGGCGCGCGCGTTCTGCGCAAGGAAGACAAGCGTTTCATCACCGGCCGCGGCCGCTACACGGACGACATCGGCCTGAAGGACATGACCTACGCGGTGTTCGTGCGCTCGCCGCACGCCCACGCGAGGATCGTGTCGATCGACGCGTCCGAGGCGCTCGCCTCGCCGGGCGTCGTCGGCGTCCTGACGGGCGCGGATCTCGCGGCCGACAAGATCGGCGGCCTCATCTGCGGCTGGATGATCCATTCCAAGGACGGCTCGCCGATGAAGGCGGGCGCCCATCCGGCGATTGCCCACGAGCGGGTCCGCCATGTCGGCGACGCCGTCGCCGTGGTGATCGCCGAGACGCGCAACCAGGCGCGTGACGCCGCCGAGAAGGTGGCGGTCGAGTACGAGGAGCTGCCCGCCGTCGTGGAGCTCGCCCGTGCCCAGGACGAGGACGCGCCGCAGATCCACCCCGAGGCGCCGCGCAACACGATCTTCAACTGGTCGCTCGGCGACCAGGCCGCCACCGACGCCGCCCTCGCCGGCGCCGCCAAGATCGTCTCGCTCGACATCACCAACTCGCGCCTCGTGCCGAACGCGATGGAGCCGCGCGCCGCGATCGGGTCCTACGACCCGGCGGAGGAGCACTTCACGCTCTACAACACGACGCAGAACCCGCACGTCGCCCGCCTGGTGCTCGCCGCCTTCGTCGGCATCGCGCCCGAGCACAAGCTGCGGGTCGTCGCGCCGGACGTCGGCGGCGGCTTCGGCTCGAAGATCTTCATCTATCCGGAAGAGACCGTCTGCCTGTGGGCGTCGAAGCGCGTCGGCGGCCGGCCGGTGAAGTGGACGGCGGACCGCACCGAGGCCTTCCTGACGGACGCCCACGGCCGCGACCACATCACCAAGGCGGAGCTCGCCTTCGACGCCAACCAGAAGGCCATCGGCCTCCGCGTGCGGACGATCGCGAACCTCGGCGCCTACATGTCGACGTTCTCCTCGTCGATCCCGACCTACCTCTACGCGACGCTGCTCTCCGGCCAGTACGACATCCCGGCGATCTACGCCGAGGTGGACGCGGTCTACACCAACACCGTGCCGGTGGACGCCTACCGCGGCGCCGGCCGGCCGGAGGCGACCTACGTCATCGAGCGGCTGATGGAGACGGCGGCGCGCGAGTTCGGCGTCGACCCGGCGGAGCTGCGGCGGAAGAACTTCATCCGCTCGTTCCCGCACCAGACGCCGGTGATCATGTGCTACGACACCGGCGACTATGACGCGACCCTCGACTCGGCCCTGAAGGCGGCCGACTACGCCGGCTTCCCGGCCCGCAAGGCCGAGGCGGCGCGGCGCGGCAAGCTCCGCGGCATCGGCTTCTCCTGCTACATCGAGGCGTGCGGCATCGCCCCGTCGCAGGCGGTCGGCTCCCTCGGCGCCGGTGTCGGCCTGTGGGAATCGGCCGAAGTGCGGGTGAACCCGGTCGGCACCATCGAGGTGCTCACCGGCTCGCACAGCCACGGCCAGGGCCACGAGACGACCTTCGCCCAGCTCGTCTCGGAGCGGCTCGGCGTCCCGACCTCGTCGGTCTCGATCGTCCACGGCGACACCGACAAGGTGCAGTTCGGCATGGGCACCTACGGCTCGCGCTCCGGCGCGGTCGGCATGAGCGCCATCCTGAAGGCGCTGGAGAAGGTGGAGGCGAAGGCGAAGAAGATCGTCGCCCACCAGCTCGAGGCCTCCGAGGACGACATCGTCATCGAGAACGGCAGCCTGAAGGTCGCCGGCACCGACAAGGAGATGCCGTTCTTCCAGGTGGCGCTTGCCGCCTACACCGCCCACAACCTGCCGGCGGGCATGGAGCCGGGCCTGAAGGAGACGTCGTTCTACGACCCGACGAACTTCACCTTCCCGGCCGGCACCTACATCTGCGAGGTGGAGGTGGACCCGGACACCGGCACGGTGGAGATCGTCCAGTTCGTCGCCGCGGACGACTTCGGCAAGATCATCAACCCGATGATCGTCGAGGGCCAGGTGCACGGCGGTCTCGCCCAGGGCATCGGCCAGGCGCTGCTGGAAGGCTGCACCTACGACAGCGGCGGCCAGATCCTCACGGCGTCCTACATGGACTACTGCATGCCGCGAGCCGACGACCTGCCGATGTTCAAGGTGACGACCACCGAGACCGTCTGCCCGGGCAATCCGCTCGGCATGAAGGGCTGTGGCGAGGCCGGCTGCATCGGCTCGACGCCGGCGGTGATCAACGCCATCACCGACGCCCTCGGGGTCCGCGAGCTGCCGATGCCCGCCACCCCGCAGGTCGTCTGGAAGGCCGCCCAGGCGGCGCGCCGGCCGATGGCGGCAGAGTGACCGAAGCGCGGCCGCCGCACCCCGGCGGCCGCCCCCTTTCATCGCTTGACGCTCCCGCCGGCCGAGGGGCCGCCGGGACGGAGGGACGAGACAGATGTACGAGACCACCTACCACCGCCCGGCGACCGTCGCGGAAGCGGCCTCTCTCCTCGCCTCTTCCAGCGAGGCGAAGCTGCTCGCCGGTGGCCAGACCCTGCTGCCGACCATGAAGCAGCGCCTCGCGGCGCCCGAGCACCTCGTCGACATCGGCAAGCTCGCCGAGCTGAAGGGCATCACCGTCAGCGGCGACACCGTGACGATCGGTGCCGGCACCAAGCACGCCGAGGTCGCCGCCTCCGCCGACGTCGCGCGCGCGATCCCGGCGCTCGCCAACCTCGCCTCGCTGATCGGCGACCCGGCCGTCCGCCACATGGGGACGATCGGCGGCTCGGTCGCCAACAACGACCCGGCTGCCGACTATCCGGCCGCCCTGCTCGGCCTCGGCGCCACCGTCGTCACCAACAAGCGCTCGATCGCGGCCGACGACTTCTTCACCGGCCTGTTCGAGACGGCGCTCGAGGACGGCGAGATCATCGTCAAGGTGTCGTTCCCGGTCCCGCAGAAGGCCGGCTACGAGAAGTTCCGCAACCCGGCCTCGCGCTATGCGATGTGCGGCGTGTTCGTCGCCAAGACAGGCAGCGGCGTGCGCGTCGCCGCGACCGGCGTCGGCTCGTCGGGGGCCTTCCGCGTGACGGCGATGGAGCAGGCGCTCGCCTCCAACTGGTCTCCGGACGCTGTCGCCTCGATCACCGTACCGGCGGGCGACATGCTCTCCGACATCCACGGCTCGTCGGAGTACCGCGCCCACCTGGTGACGGTCATGGCGAAGCGGGCGGTGGCGAAGGCTGGATAGCGCCTGGGACACCTGCCCTTTGGCAGATAAAGGAAGGGCGCCGGCGGGATCCCGCGGCGCCCTTTCTCTTTGGTCGTCTGGAGGAGACCGGCGGACACCCCCGCCCCCGGATAGAACGGGGGCCGGGACTGGCGCGCCGGGCGGGGGAACACCGTCGCAGCCGTCCCGGCCTCCTCACCAACCGACGCCTCGGTGCAAGGCGGCTCGGTCGGCTTGCACACTAACGTCGGCGGCGAGCCCCGGTTCCCATCGGTTGCGCGGCACTGTAGAAAAATTCGACAGCCGCGGAACGGGGACCGCCCTACCCGCTTAAACTTCTCATTTTCTTCGGGATTTTCTGATGACTGTGCTTTCCTCCCGCTGCCTCGACCGCCCGCTGCGGGCCGTCAGCGCCCCCGTCGGCGCCCGACTGATCACGGCGATGTGTGCGGCAGCGCTGTTCGCACTGCCGGCAGCGGCCGACACCGTGCGGACAATGGAGCGGCACCTCGACGCCCTGCAGCGGATCGCCGACGAGAACGGCGGGAACCGTGCCGCGGGGACGCCCGGCTACGCGGCCTCCGTGGAGTATGCGGTCAAGCAGCTCGAGAAGGCCGGCTACCAGGTGAAACGCCAGCGCTTCACCGTGAAAGCCTTCGAGCTGACGGAGAAGCCCGTGGTGGCGGAGGTGCGGCCAGACGCGCGCCGGCTACGCGAGGAGGCAGACTACCTCGTCTTCGATTATTCCGGCTCCGGCACCGTGCAGGGCCCGGTCGTGCCGGCTCGCGGCATCAAGGTCCCACCGCCTCGGGACGGCGAGGGCCTCGCGAGCGGCTGCAGCGACTCCGACTTCCCGGCCGAGACGCGTCACGCGATCGCGCTCGTGCAGCGCGGAACGTGCCCGTTCGTCGAGAAGGTCGCGAACGCCCGGCAAGCCGGGGCCAAGGCGATCCTCGTCTTCAACACCGGCCTCGACGACAACCGCAAGCCGATCGCCGTCGCCGCAGACGAGGACAACGACCTGCCGGCCGTCTTCCTCTCCTACGCTGCGGGCCGCGACCTTTATCGCAGCGCCCGTCAGCGGCGGACGGTCGTCCGCCTCGACATCCGCGCGAGGGTCAAGGAGAAGGCCACCTGGAACGTCCTCGCCGAGACGGCCGAGGGCGATCCCGACCGGACCCTCGTCGTCGGCGCCCACCTCGATTCGGTGATGGAGGGTCCGGGCATCAACGACAACGGCTCCGGCTCGGCGCTGGTGCTCGCCGCGGCCGAGGATCTCGCCAACCGGGGCGTGAAGCCTCGCAACCGCGTCCGCTTCGCCCTCTGGGGGGCCGAGGAGATCGGCCTCCTCGGCTCCACCCACTACGTGACGTCGCTCGGGCGGCGCGAGCGGGAGGAGATCTTCGCCTATCTCAACTTCGACATGGTCGGCTCGCCGAACTATGTCCGCTTCATCGACCGCAGCCGCGGCAACCGGCGTTCCGAGGCGATCGGCGCCCTCTTCGAGAAGGCCTTCGCCCGCAAGGGGCTCGGGGCCGGCCACGTCGATTCCAAGGGCCTCACCGACACCGCCTCGTTCCTCGCGGCCGACATCCCGACGGCCGGCCTCTTCTCCGGCACCGACGGGGAGAAGACGAAGTCGCAGGCGCGCCGCTACGGCGGCACCGCCGGCGAGCCCTACGACGCCTGCTATCACCGCCCCTGCGACACGACCGAGAACATCAGCCGGCGCGCCCTCGGCGAGTTCTCGGATGCGGCCCTCCGGGTCATCCGCCAGATGGCGCGCCGCAAGCCTGCCGCGATCTTCGGCGATGCCCGCGAGCGCACGGCGAGCCCGGCAGGCACGGACACCGCGTCCGAGGCACCGCTCTATCGCGGTCCCTACGCGCTGCGCTGAGCCCCGGCCGCCTCAGCCCCAGCGGGCGAGGTCCGCGCCGCGGATGCGGCCGTCATGGAGCGCGGTCGCAACGAGGGCTCCGGCGATGCCGGCCTCGGCGAGTGACTCGAGGTCGGCCGGCCCGCGCACACCGCCGGCGGCATAGACCCGGCGCTCGCCGGCGCGCGCCTTGACGTCGAGGAGGCGCTCGAGGTCCGGCCCGCTGCCGGTGCCGACGCGGGCGAGCGTCATCACGATGAGGGTGCTCGGCCACAGCGCCGGATCGGACCAGAGCTGCGGTGGTCCGGCGAAAGTCTCGCCGTGGAAGTCGAGCGAGAGCGTCACCGGCACGCCGTCCGCCTCGAGCCGCACGGCGAGGCCCGCGTCCTCCGGCGCCTGGCTCTCGCTGCCGATGACCACGCGCCCGGCGCCCCAGCCGCGGGCGGCGCGGACGGCCGCCTCGCCCGCCGATCCGGCATCGAGCCAGAGTTCGGCCGCCGGCGCGGCTGCCGCCATCGCGGCGATGGCGGCGGCGTTCGGCTCGCCCCGTTCGATGGCGTCGAGATCGGCCACATAGACGGCGCGGAACGGGAAGAGGGTCATCAGGCCGGCGAGCGCCGTCGTCGGCTCCGGCGTCGCCGCGAGAGGGCTCGACAGCGGCGCATAGTTCGCGCGATCACCGGCGCGGGCCTGCACGGCAATGCCGTTGCGGATGTCGACGACGGGCACCACGGTGAACACGGGATGGACCAACCTCTAACGGGTACCAAGGGGACGATTGCCGGTCTGGACGTCGGCGGCGCCCACGTCAAGGCGGCGCGGATGGAGGGCGGCCGCATCGTCGCGGTGGCGCAGATCGCCTCGCCGCTGTGGCAGGGCATCGGCCGGCTGGAGGCGGCGCTTGCCGAGGCACGCGCCTTCCTGGGCGACGTCGACCGTCTCGCCGTGGTCGTCACCGCCGAGCTCGCCGACACCTTCGAGAGCCGTCGCGATGGCGTCGCCGGCGTGGCCCGGCGGATCGGCGAGGCGTTCCCGGAAGTCTCCACCGCCCTCTATGCCGGTCCCGCCGGCCTCGTGCCGCTCGCCGCCGCGATGGACCACGTCCGCGGCATCGCGTCGGCGAACTGGCACGCCACCGCGAGCGTCGTCGCCGGGGCCCTCGCCGACGCCCTCCTCGTCGACATCGGCTCGACGACGGCCGACCTCGTGCCCGTCCGCGCCGGCGCGGTCGCAGCCGCCGGCTACACGGACGCGGAGCGGCTCGCCTCGGGAGAACTCGTCTACACCGGGGCGACGCGCACCTCGCTGATGGCGGTGGCGGACCGCGTACCCTTCGCCGGCCTCTGGCAGCCGCTGATGAACGAGCACTTCGCCACCATCGGCGACGTCCACCGCCTCGCCGGCACGCTGCCGGCGGGGGTCGACCAGCACGCGGCGGCGGACGGGCGCGGCCAGTCGGTGGCGGAAAGCCGCGCCCGCCTCGCGCGGCTGCTCGGCCGCGACGCCGGGGACGGAAGCGAGGCAGACTGGCGCGCGGTCGCCGGATACCTGGCCGAACGGCAGCTCCGGACCCTGCACGACGCCGCCGCTCAGGTTCTGTCGCGCACACCGCTGCCGGACGACACGCCCGTGGTGTCCGCAGGGATCGGCGCGTTCCTGGCGGAGCGGCTCGCCGCGCGGCTCGGACGGCCGGTCGTGCCGTTCGCCGGGCTTCTGCCGGTCGCACCGGAGGCCGCCATCTGGGCCGGCCGCGCGGCGCCCGCCGTGGCGGTGGCGATGCTGGCAAGCGAACTGAAGTGAGAGAACGCTCGGAGGGTACTATGCCCACGCCCCAAGGTCAGAATGCGCATTGGGACGACGTGGAGCGGCGGATTTGCAACCTCGCGGCCGGGGACACCGCCGTGCCGGCAGCTACCCTCGCCAATGCCCTCAACTTTGTCGCCTTCGCAAGAGCGCGGCTTCAACCTCCCGCGAGCGTCTCCAGGGGCTACTGGCCGACCGTGTGTCTCAGTTGGCCGGACGCGGAGCCGTTGCCGGACGTGGAAATCTTCGACTCCCACTATGAACTCTACCGTGTCGGCGAAGGCCGAACAGAGATCGAGCACATCGAGCACGGTCCAGGCGAGCCCTTGCCAGACGCTCTGGCGATGTTCCTTGACCAGGCAGCCGGGCACGCGCGCAGCGAGCGATAGTCCCTACCCCGCCCGCACCTCGTAGATCTCGACCGGCTCGGCCCGGCCCTTGGCGCGCACCTCGCCGAGCGGGTGGAAGGTGACGCCGCCGGTGGCGTGGTCCTTCACCTGCCGGCTCGCGAGGATGGTCGTGCCGAACTCCTTGTTGATGCCCTCGAGCCGCGAGGCGACGTTCACGGTGTCGCCGATGGCGGTGTACTGGAGCCGGTCGGCCGCCCCCATGCTGCCGACGACGGCAGTGCCGGTGTGGAGCCCGAAGCGGGTGACGAGCACCGGCCGGCCGAGCGCCGCCTCAGCGGCGTTGTAGGCGTCGATGCGGGCCGCGAGCGCGAGGGCGCAGGCGAGAGCGTGGTCGGCGTGCTGCGGGTCCTCGATCGGAGCGTTCCACATGGCGTAGACCGAGTCGCCGAGGAACTGGATGATCGCCCCGCCGTGGTCGCGGATGCAGCCGCTCATCACGTCGAAATAGGCCGAGAGCATCGCCACGACGGCCTCCGGCTCGTGGGTCTCGCAGATCGTCGTGAAGTCGCGGATGTCGGTGAACAGCACCGTCACCTCGCGCCGTTCGGCGACGCGGCCGGTGAAGCGGCCGCCACCGACGAGCAGCCGGACCACCTCGCTCGGCACGTAGAGGGCGAAGGAACGCACCGCGCTGCGCGCCGCCGCCATCGCGCTGGCGAGCGCCATCACCTCGCTGATGCGCGACTTGATCGGCGGGCCGGCGGCGAGGTCGAGCGCCTCGAAGCGCTCCGCCTGGCGGGTCAGGGCGGCGAGCGAGCGGCTGATGGCGATGGCGACGAAGAGCGCCGCGAGGATGCCGGCGAGGAGCACGCCGAGGGCGATGGTGATGCCCTGCCGGAGAAGCGCGACCGAGGCCGCCGTGAAATCGGACTCCGGCGCCGTCACGACGACGGTCGCGCCGTCAGCCAGGGTCCCCTCGCCGCCACCCGAGAGGTGCATCAGCCAGGCCTGGCCATCGTACTCGAAGCTCTCCAGCACCCTCTCGCCGGGGTTGCGCTCGCGCATCCGCGCCTCGGCGAGGCGAACGAGTGCAGTTTGCGGAGCGGCGCCGGTCACGCCCCCCTCGCCCTCCGCCGGCGGAAGCCCTGCCGTGACGGCTCGGTCGGAGTGGACGACGAGCCGGCCATTGCGGTCGAAGACGAAGGCCTCCGCGTGCGGCGACAACCGGGCGTCCGAGAGGAAGGCGCTGATCGTGTCGAGGAGGACGTCGACGCCGACGACGGCACCGCCGATCCCGGGCCCGACCTGCGAGAGGCTGATGCCGACGGAACCGGTGGTTGCCATGGCGTAGGGGCCGCTGATCCCCGGCCTCGGCGCGGCGGCGAGGGCTGCCCGGTACCAAGGGCGGCTCGTCGGGTTGAAGGGGGTGGACCGGGCCGAGGAGGTGCCGAGCACGCGGCCCGCGGCATCGATATAGGTCCAGCGCTCCTCGGCCCCTTCGGTCCCGACCGGCAGCACCAGCCGGAGGGCGTTGACGGTCCCCTCGGGCGGTTGAGCGGCTTGCCGCCAGCCGTCATCGTCGAGCTTCACCGCCTGCAGGAAGCCGCCGTCGGCATAGCCGACATAGGCGGAATCGATTTCCGGTGCGGTCGCCAGCATGCGCAGGAGCAGCGCCTGCTTCTCCGGCACCTGCTCGCTGGCCGGCGGTGCGAGTTGGACGGCCACGCTGCCGAGCGTGACGGGCGCGAGGCTGCCGTCGACGAGGTCGGACAGGCGATCGGAGACGCGCTCGGCGAGGAGCTCCATCTGACGGCGGGCGCTTTCGAGTGCCGTCTCGTGTCCCTGGCCGTAGGCGAGGAGGACGAGCGGCGTCGCCACGGCGAGCAGGAGCCCGACGATCAGCACCGCAAGGTGAATGCGCAGCGACTGCGTCCAGCGGAGCGGTGGTCCCGTCCTGCCGGCGGCAGAGCGGTCCTCGCTCATGGCCCCCGCCGCAGGAACGCGCCGAAGGCGCGCGGGCCGTCGCCGACGCGGATCTCCGCCACGACGGCAAGGGTCTCCGGGTCGATGACGGACAGGGCGTTCGAGAACCAGTTGGCGACGACGAGCCGGCCGTCGCTCGCCGTCTCGATGCCTTCCGGATACTCGCCGACCGCGATCGCCTCGAGCGGCGCGAGCGTCGCAAGGTCGAAGGCGGTGACCGTTTCGGCGTACTGGTCGGTGGCAAAGCCGCGGCCGCCGGACAGCGCCACCGCATAGGGCCGCTCGCCGACCGGCACGCGGCCGACGACGGACGCCGCCGCGATGTCGACGACGCTGACGTCGTTCGAGCCGACGTTCGCCGTGTAGGCCCGGCGGCCGTCGGCATCGATCGTGACACCGAACGGGCGGGTGCCGACCTTCACCACCGCGACGACCGCGAGGCTCGCGGCGTCGATGATCGACACCTGATCGGCATCGCGGTCGGCCGTCAGGATGAGCCGGCCGTCGGGGGTGACGGCGACACCGGACGGGGAGGCCCCGACGGGCACCGTCGCGGTGATTGCGCCGCTCCCCGGATCGACCACCCAGAGCCGGGCGCCGTACCAGTCGGCGACGTAGACCGGCACGCCCGACGGATGCACGGCGACGCCGAGCGGGCCGCCGTCGAGCGGGATGCGGCTGAGGGCCGTCCGGGCCGCCGTGTCGAGGACCGTCAGGTACTTGCCCTCGGGGCTCGTCACGAAGGCGCGCGTGCCGTCGCGCGCCACCGCGATGCCGGCCGGCCGGCCGCCGATCGGGATCGTCGCCACCACGCGTCCCGCGGTGAGATCGACGACGCTGACGTCCTCGCTCTCCTGGTTGGTGACGAAGGCCTCGTCGGCGCGGGCCAGCGGCCCCGCGACAGGGGCCGCGGCCAGCGCGACGACGAGGGCGGCGGCGCGCACGGCCGCCCGGGTCGCGCGCTTGCCGCCCATCAGCTGCCCGATTCGATCTTCTTCTTCAGGGCCTCGAGGCCGGCCTTGTAGACGGCGGTCACCGCGGCGATCGCGGCGTCGTCGTTGAGCTCGGGCGGCGGGTCGTTGTTCGGGTAGCCGCGGTAGAAGGCGCCGCGCCACTCGACGGTGGAGGTCTTGCCGTCCGGGCCGGGCAGCACGGTGATCGTCGAGGAGTAGTTGGTGACCGGCAGCACCTTCACGTCGACGGCAGTTATCCGGTACGAGTAGGACATCTTCGCCGGCTCGTACTTGTAGAGCACCTCGTCGATCGTGCCGTCGTTCGGCAGCGTCAGGCGGCGGGTGGCGTCGATCGCGTTGTCGCCCTGGCCTTCCTGCTTCACCACCGCCGGGTGCCAGGACATGTCCTGGAAGTTGCCGATCGCGGCCCACACCTTCTCGGGCGGGGCGTTGATCTCGATGGTCTCGGTGATCTTCTTGCGGGTCGGGCCGTGGGCATCGGCGGTGGTGCCGAGCAGCGGCGCCGCGAGCACGGCCGCCAGCGCGACGGCGAAGAGCTTCTTCAACATGAACTCGTCTCCTCGGGGTTGTGCGGAAGAGCGCCGGTTCAGCCGGCGGCGTTGTTGTCGGTCCTGCTCTTGTGCGCCTCGATGCGCTCCATGATCCAGCCCCAGGCCTCCCGTTCGGCCGGACCGGCGGTCTTCTCGATGGCGATCGAGAGGTAGGCGATCTCGCGCTCCACCTTCTCGGGCGGCAGCATGGAAAGCCGCGTCGACAGGATCGCCGCCTCGAGGACGGCGTTCTGCGCCCGGTTGAAGCCGGGCCACGGCGCCACCGTCAAGGCCTCGACGACGCGGCAGCGGAAGCGCGGCCGCTGCGCATCCTCTTCGACGCTCTCGACGGCGAGTTCGAGGTGGGCGTGGACGTGGGCGCTCGCGAGCCTCCGGCCGGGTACCCGCGCGGCCGGCTCGGTCGCCCAGTCGCGCCGCCCGGTCACGCAACCGGCGATCACGCGCACGTCCCGCGGCGAGGAGGCGACGGCGAAGGGGTTCTCGGAGAGGTTGGCGATCGCCGGCGAGGGACGGAACGGGGCGAGCACCCAGCCCTCGCCGTCGGCGATCAGCCCGTAAGGGGCGATGTGCGCCGTGCCGGCGGCATCGGTGGTGACCACGACCGTTTCGAGAATGAAGGGCATCCCCTCACTCTCTCCGCTCGCGGGCGGCGCGCAAGGTGTGCCCCGCCTCCTGAAGCCGCGTCTCGTCGCCACGCGGGCGTGGCGGCGCGGCGACGCCAAAGTCGAGCCCCTCGTCCTGGGCGTAGCGCTTGCCGAGCCGCCAGGCGATCTCGGCGCGGGCAAGTTCCGCCCCGAGATAGAAGGCGTGCGCGCCGTCCGCCTCGACCCCGAGCTTCGGAAAGGCGTCGAAGGCGTCGGTGACGACCTGGTGGCCATCGCGGTTGAAGACGTGGATGCCGTCCTCCGCCACCTCGATGCGGTAGTTGCGGTCGCGCACGGCCCCGGCGAGGGCGTCGATCTCGGCGGGCGTACTCGCGAACGGCAGCCGGTCGTGCAGGCCGAGCAGCATCTCGCCATAGCCCTTCGGCAGGGCCGCGTCGCGCTTTGCGGCGTAGAGGATGCGGCGGGCGGCGTCGTGTTCGGCCACCGTGGTGCGGGTGTGCGGGCTCACCTGCACGATGAGGGCGTTGCGGATCTGCAGCTCCGAGGCGATGCCGAGGAGGATCGCGGTGATGCCCGTGGTGTCCGCCTCGGTGAGCTCGGTGAGGTTGCCGGTGCCGATCAGCATCTCCGCCTCGGGCCGCGCCCGGCGGAACGCGGCATAGCGCTCGATCGAGGCCGTGAAGCCGAAGTGGATCGGGTCGAGAACCGGGTCGGCGAGGAACGGACGGCCGGCTGCGGCGAGCCGATCCGCCGCCCGGATCAGCGAGGCGAGGTCGCCGGGCTCGGCCGGGATGAGCACCGGCGTCGCGGCGATCTCGTCGAGCCGGTCGAGCGTCGCCTCGCTGAGGCTGAGGACGTAGTCGCAGCCGGCCTTGGCACCGCGCACGAGATCCGCCGGGTCGCCCGAATCGACGCTCACCTGGAAGCCCGCCGCCTTCAGCGCCCGCACGGTGTCCTCGAGGTGCGGGAACGGCGTGCCGGGCAGGCAGCCGAGGTCGACGACGTCGCCGCCGGCCTCGCGCTCGCGCGCCGCGCGGGCAAGGATCGCGTCCACCGACATGGCCGTCGCGTCGACGATCTCGACGAACAGGCGGAGGTCGTGGCGCGAGAGGTCGGGCGGCTGGCCACCGCGGCCGAGCCAGCGCGGCAGGTCGGCGATCTCCTCCGGCCCGCGCTCGAAGGGCACGCCGAAGCGCCCCGTGAGCGCCTCGAGGTCGACGCGCGCGCGGCCGGGCAGGATGACCCGGCTCGCCCCTTCCGGCAGCGCCAGGCGGCGGCTCAGGATCTCGTCCGTCATCAGCGCGGCGACCTTCACGCCGGCGTCGACGATCGTCCAGTCGAAGGCCTCGCGCCCGATCGCCGCCATCGTCCGCTCCAGCCTGGGACGGGCAAGATGGCCGGTGACGAAGACGAGGTGGTCCGCCATCTCGGGGTCAGACGAGCTTCCGGCGCCGCATCGCGGCGGTGAGCTCGTCCAGCGTCTCGACCACCTCGGTCGCCTCGAAGGTGCGCAGCCGCTCGACATTGTCGAGGTCGACCCGGCGCGGATAGACCTTCACCATCCCCTTCGGCGCCATCGTGTCCATCTCCGGGGCCGTGTCGCAGGCGAAGACGATCGTCGGCACGCGGCACTTGCCGGCGTGGGCGAAGACGTTGGTGGCAAGCGTGTCGGATATGCCGAAGACGCACTTCGCCACCGTGTTCGAGGTGGCGGGGCCGATGATCGCCGTGTGGTAGTCGCCATAGTAGAAGCGGCCGATCGGCGCGGCGCTGGCCGTCGTGTCCTTGATGACGCGGACGGTGGCAGGCAGCGTGTCGAGGCGCTGCTTGTACATGCTGACGACCTCGGCAGCCGCCTTCGAGACGAACATGTCGACCTCGCCGGCAGCGGCGACGAGCTCCAGCGTCTCGGTGAAGTAGTGGCCGGAGCCGGTGAGCGCCCAAGCGAGGCGCGGCAGCACGAGGCCGGACCGCCGGCGGCGCGGCTTTGCGGCGGGCTCTGCCGGTCCCGTGTCCGGCGAGGAGGTCGTGCTATCGGCCATGACGGTCTCCGGGGCGCGGGCCGGATCGCCCCGCGGTGCCCCGCTCGGGTGCCACGCCCGCGCGGCGGGCGCAATCAGGCGGCATGGTCCCGCGCGGCGCCGGCGAGGGAAGCGACGAGGGCTGCGACGCGGCCACCGTCGAGGGGGGCGGTGCGGTCCGGCCCCGCAGTGGCGGCGCCGCGCACGCCGATCAGCTCCGGCGAGAGCGCGGCGAGCACCGGGATGTCCTCCATCCGCACCGAGCCGGCGAGCCCGCAGAACAGTCCCTCGCGCCGGCACGCGGCGATGATGTCGGAAAGTTCGGCGAGCGAGAGGAAATCGAGCAGCCGCCCCGCCGCTTTGCCTGCCGTGTCGACGACGAGGCCATGGAAGCCGGCGGCGGCGAGCGGCGCGACGAGGCCGGCATCGAAGCCATGGTCCGCGAAGAGGACGGCGACGAGCCGCGTCTCGGCGGTGAGGCCGAGGCCGAGGGTCTCGATCAGCGCCCGGCGCCCGGGTCCGGGGAAGAGGCCGACCTTGACGAAGTCGACACCGGTCTCGGCCACCGCGGTGGCGGCCGCGAGGACGGCGGCGGGGTCGTCCGGCGTGGCGTCGCCGGTCGTGGCGCTGATCGGCCGGCGCCGGCCGACCGCCACGACGGCGCGGCGGATCTCCTCCACCGCGACCATGCCGAGGGCGCCGTCGCGTGGCTCCTTGAGGTCGATCACGTCGGCGCCGGCGGCGAGCGCGACGAGCGCCTCCTCCGCGTCGCGGGCGCTGACGAGGAGGCGCGTCGGCGCGCCGGGCCTCACCGCCGCCCCTCCAGGGCTCCGCTGGCCGGCCGCTCTGCCGCCGGACGCTCGCCCCCCAGCGGCACGAGCACCGGGTGGCCCTCGGTGAACAGGCGGGCGTGGACCGCGGCGCGGGCGGCCGGGTCGCGGCGCCCTGCCCCATCGAGGCCGATCGGCACGTCGCGGAGGATGGAGACGGGGCTGCCGCCGAGCTCGATCAGCCGATCCGCGAGCATCACCGTCTCACGGGTGTCGTGGGTGACGAAGAGCACCGTCGCCGGGCGGACCGCAAGAAGGTCCAGCAGCAGGACGCGCAGCCGCTCGGCCGTCGCCTCGTCGAGCGAAACGAACGGCTCGTCCATCAGGAGCACGTCCGGCTCGGTGGCGAAGGCGCGGGCGAGCGCCGCGCGCCGCTGCATGCCGACCGACAGCCGCTCGGGATGGAGGTCCGCCGCCTCGGTGAGGCCGACGAGCTCGACGAAGCGCTCGACGAGGCCGCGCCGCAGCTGGTCGGCGTCGAGGGCGAGGGCGACGTTCTCGCGGACGGTCCGCCAGGGCAGCAGCCGCGGGTTCTGGAAGACGTAGGCGAGGCGCGGCGACGGCGGCGCCTCGCCGCTGCCGCCCGCCGTGACGGTGCGCACGCTGCCGTCGAAGTCACGGTCGAGGCCCGCCACCATGTTGAGGAGGGTGGTCTTGCCGCAGCCGGAAGGGCCGACGAGGGCGACGAAGCTGCCGGGCGTCACGGTGAGGCGGAAGTCGCGATAGAGCAGCCGCTCGGCCGTCACGCCGACGGCCGGGAAGGCCTTCCGCCCGATCGCAATGTCGAGGCCGCTCATCGACGCCATCGGTTCGCCGCGCGCTCCCAAGGCTGCAGGATCAGGATCTCGATCGCTTGGACGACGAGGATGAAGGCGATCGCATAGGCGAGGATAGAGGCGACGTCGAACAGTTGAAAGTAGAGATGCAGCTGGAAGCCGACGCCGTTCGACCGGCCGAGGAGTTCGACGACGAGGACGATCTTCCAGACGAGGGCGAGCCCGGAGCGCGCCGCCGCGGCGAGGAAGGGGGCGAGTTGCGGCATCACCACGTGGCGAAGGCGGCGGCCCGGCGGGAAACGGTAGACCGTCGCCATCTCGTCGAGGTCGCGCGAGAGCGCCCGCGCCCCCTCGCGCACCGTCACGGCGACGTTCGGGATCTTGTTGATGGCGACGGCGGTGATCGCCGCCACCTCGGTGAGGCCGAACCAGACGTAGCAGAGGATGATGACGACGAGGGCCGGGATGTTGAGGAGGACGATCAGCCAGCCGTCGAAGAAGCGGTCGGCGCGCGGCGACCGTCCGAGGGCGAGGCCGATGGCGCCGCCGACCACCATCGCCAGCGTGAAGGCGACCACCACGCGGGCGAGGGTGACGGCGACGTTGTAGGGCAGCTCGCCGGTGGCGGTGTCGCGCACCGCCGCCGCCAGCACGGCGGCGGGTCCCGGCAGCACACGGCTGTCGATGGCCGCCGCGACGACGGCCCAGACGGCGACGAGCGCCGCCAGCGAGAGAAGCGTCCAGCCGATGCGGGAGAGCGTCGACGACGCGCCCCGGTCAGTCCCCGTCGCCACCGGCCCCGCCTCGCCCCAAGGCCCTCGTCGTCAGGACGACGGCATCCAGAACACGGCAGGCTCGAACTTCGACTTCGGGCCGACCAGCGTCTCACCGCCGAGCGTCTCGAGGGTCTCGTAGAGCTTCCCGGCCGAGCCGGTATAGGCCGAGGTCCAGCCCTCCACCATGCCCTCGCGGTAGCGGGCCTTCAGCGCCGCGAACTCCGCGTCGCTGTCCACCTGCATCAGCGGGCGGAGGCGGTCCCACTCGGCGTCGGAGGTGGCGAGGAGGCGGTTCGCCTCGAGCACCGACTTCATGAAACCGGACAGCGCCGCGCCGCGGTCACCGAGCTGCGAGGTGCGCCAGACGAAGCCGACGAGCGGCGGGTTCGGCTCGATGTCGAGCGCGTCCATCATCTGCGGCACGCCGATGACCTGCTTGAGGCCCGAACCCTCGAGGCGGGCGGCGAAGTGCCAGTAGGTGAGCACGGCGTCGAGGTTGCCGTTCTTCAGCTGCTCGTTGAGGAGCGGCGGCGCACCGAACACCGGCTCGGCGGCGGTGGCGAGGTCGACGCCGGCCTCCTTCTCCCCGTAGCCGCGGAGCAGCAGCCAGCTCTTGTCGAGGGGCCCGCCGGCGACGCCGATCTTCTTGCCGACGAGATCCTTGACGCCCTTGATGTCGCTGTCGCCGCGGACGATGACGGCGCCGAGGGCCGCCGAATAGGGCGCGAACATCATGTCCTCGCCCTCGCCGCGGGCCCTGAGCGCCCAGAACCAGTCGGCGGTGATGAGGTCGACGTCGCCCGCCTGCAGGGCAACGGTGGTGGCGTCGCGGCCGGCGAGCTCGACGAGCTCGAGGCCATAGCCGTTCTTGGCGTCGAGGCCGTTCGTCTTGATGACGTCCATCAGCCAGTTGACGGTGCCGAACTTCAGCACCGCGACGCGGATCGCATCGGCGGCGGCGGCGCGCTCGGTGGCGGCGGCCGTTATCAGCACCGCGAGGGCGAGCGCCGCCGTCCTCAGGACCGCTGACGCCCGGACGAGAATTGTCTTCATCGGACGAGACTCCCTGCTCTCATGCGATCCGTCGCCGGCTCTTCCGGCCGACGGGACCTTCAGTTCGCCGTCGCCCCGGGCGGGGCGGCGAGGATGCGCTTGTCGACCAGGAAGCGCAGGCCGCGCTGCCAGGATTCATCGGTGTTGCCGCGGATCGAGGTCTTCGCCACCTGCACGACGCGGCCCGTCTCGACGTCGCGCACGTAGATGGCGACGTCGAGGATGAGGTTCGACACCTTCTGGACGATGCCGACCATGCCTTGCGTGGCGCCGACCGCCTTGGCGAGGTCGATGTCGCAGCCGTTGCAGCCGCGCATCGGCGCGAGGCGGGCGTACTCGGCCTCAACCGGGGTCAGAGCGACGATCTCGTAGCGACCGGAGGCGGCGAGCTGCGCCGCGAGATCCTCGGTGAGCCGGACGAGACGGGCCTCCTGGTCGGCCCGGGCGCCGCCGATCTCGCCCTCCTGGCTGGTGTCGACGAGTTCGAACGGGAAGACCACGACTTTCGTCGGCGCAGTCTGGCTGGCACCCGTCTCGGCCGAGACCGGGAGCGCCGAGCCGAGCAGTGCAGCGGCCAGAAGCGCGGCTCCGAGCAGACCACCCTGCCATCCGGCAAGCGGTGTCGTCGCCCAGGCCCCGGCCCTCACCCCCGCCTCTTTCAGCCACACGCGCACGCTCACCTCCGCCGTCGGCCCGGCGTCAGGAACCCGACATTCCGGACCCGGGAACTTTTGCCAAAGAGACATAGAAAGATGAAGATCGAAAAGCAAAGACAATATCGCTTATTAGGTTCTTAATATCTTTCGAAACTTGATCGCTGTTCCATACATGCTAGATGTCGGGAAAAGTTCAATCGGGAGGCAGGACAGCATGCACCGGTCAAACCGGCAGGAGAAGTTCCGGTCCGCGGCGGGATCGACCGGGAAGCGCCGTCTCGGCGCCGCCCTCGTCGCGACGATGCTGGCGTCCGTGACCCTGCCGGCGATGGCCCAGGATGCGGCTCCCGCTCAGAGCGCGCCCCCCGCCGCCGCCAAGCCGGCGGCCGACATGGCGAACGTCAAGATCGGCGTCCTCAAGCAGGCCGTGGACGCACCGGTGCCGCTGTCCCTCCTCGACATTCCGCCCGCCGACGACGGCTTCTCCGGCGCCCGCCTCGCCGCCGAGGACAACAACACCACCGGCCGCTTCATGAAGCAGCACTTCGACATCGTCGAGGTGGAAGTGCCGGTGGGCGGCGACGCGGTGGCGGCGCTGAAGGACCTCCTCGCCCAGGACGTCCACTTCATCGTCACGCTCGCGCCGGCCGACACCGTGCTCGCGCTCGCCGACGCGGCCGGCGACGAGGCGCTCATTCTCAATGCCGGAGCGCCGGACGACCGCCTGCGCGGCGAGGACTGCCGCGCCAACGTGCTGCATCTCGGGCCCTCCCGCGCGATGCTCGCCGACGCGCTGGCGCAGTTCCTGATGTGGAAGCGCTGGGACGAGTGGTTCCTGATCCGCGGCAGCCACCCGAACGACCAGCTCTGGGCGGCGGCGCTGCAGCGGGCGGCGACGCGCTTCGGCGCCAAGGTCGTCGAGGAAAGGGTCTACGAGGACACCGGCGGCTCGCGGCGCACGGATTCCGGCCACGTGCAGGTGCAGAAGCAGATCCCCGTCTTCACCCAGCGCGCCGAGGACCACGACGTCATCGTCGTCGCCGACGAGAGCGAGATCTTCGGCGAGTATCTGCCCTACCGCACCTGGGAGCCGAGCCTCGTCACCGGCTCGGCCGGCCTCGTGCCCGCAAGCTGGCACCCGGCCCACGAGCAGTGGGGCGCGACGCAGCTGCAGAACCGCTTCGTCAAGAAGAACAACCGCACCATGCGGCCGCTCGACTATCAGGCCTGGATGGCGGTGCGGACGATCGGCGAGGCGGCGACGCGCACGAAGTCCGTCGAGTACGCCCCCGTCCGCGACTACATCAAGGGTCCGGACTTCAACCTCGCCGCCTTCAAGGGGCAGGCACTGACCTTCCGGCCGTGGGACGGCCAGCTTCGCCAGCCCGTCATCCTCGGCACGCCGAAGCTGCCGGTCACCGTCTCGCCGCAGGAGGGCTACCTGCACAAGGTGACCGAGCTCGACACCCTCGGCTACGACCAGCCCGAAAGCGCCTGCCGGCTCTGACGCCGGCCCTTGGGCAATCCATCTCGGCCGTCCGCGACGGTCGACCGACGAGCCTTTTCTGGGAGGACCCACCGATGACGACACGCCTCGCGACGGTTGCCGCCACCGCGCTCCTCGCCGCCACGATGCTGGCCGGCCCCGCCGGCGCCTACACGGTCTACGTCTCCAACGAGAAGGACAACACCGTCTCGCTGATCGACACCGAGACCCTCGAGGTGACGAAGACGGTCGAGGTCGGCAACCGGCCGCGCGGCATCACCATCTCCCTCGACGGCAAGCACCTGTTCGTCTGCACCAGCGACGACGACACGGTGCAGGTCTACGACGCGAAGACGATGGAGCTCCTCTACGACCTGCCGTCGGGTCCGGACCCGGAGCTCTTCGTCCTCGCCCCGGACGGCAAGCTCCTCTACATCGCCAACGAGGATGACGCGCTCGTCACGGTCGTGGACGTCGAGAGCCGCAAGATGGTCGCGGAGATCCCCGTCGGCGTCGAGCCGGAGGGGATGGGCGTCAGCCCGGACGGCAAGTTCGTCGTCAACACCTCCGAGACGACCAACATGGCGCACATCATCGACACGGCGAGCCACGAGATCGTCGAGAACGTGCTGGTCGATTCCCGCCCCCGCTTCGCCGAATTCACCCCGGACGGCAAGGAGCTGTGGGTGAGCTCGGAGATCGGCGGCACCGTGTCGGTGATCGACATGGCGACCAAGCAGATCACCACCAAGGTCGAGTTCGAGATCGCCGGGGTCTCCAAGGACGCCATCCAGCCGGTCGGCGTGCGCATCACCAAGGACGGCACCAAAGCGCTCGTCGCCCTCGGCCCGTCCAACCGCGTCGCCCTCGTCGACACGGCCACCAAGAAGGTCGAGAAGTACCTGCTCGTCGGCCAGCGCGTCTGGCAGCTTGCCTTCACGCCGGACGGCAAGCTGGCCTTCTCGACGAACGGCAACTCCAACGACGTGTCGGTGATCGACACCGCCACGTGGGAGGTGACGAAGTCGATCCCGGTCGGCGGCCTGCCGTGGGGCGTCGTCGTCTCGCCGGACTGAGGACCGTCACCGCCGTCTGACGCGGGACGCACGTTTCGGGTAGCCTAGCGACATGACGGCGTCCGCCAGCGATCCCCCGGCCCTCCTCGTCGAAGGCGTCAGCCACGCCTTCGGCGCCCGCAAGGCCTTGTCGAACGTCTCGCTGACGGTGCCGCGCGGCCGCTTCACCGTGCTGCTCGGCCTCAACGGCGCCGGCAAGACGACGCTGTTCTCGCTGGTGACGCGCCTCTACGGCAACGTCACCGGCGCGATCCGCGTCTGCGGCTTCGACGTCCGGCGGACGCCGCGGCCGGCCCTCGCCCGCCTCGGCGTCGTCTTCCAGAGCCGCGCGATCGATTCCGACCTCACGGTGATGGAGAACCTCCTCTACCACGCCGCCCTGCACGGCATCGGCGGGCGCCAGGCCCGGGCGCGCGGGATGCAGATGCTGGAGCGCACCGGCCTCGCCGACCGGGCACGCGACAAGGCGCGCACCCTCTCCGGCGGCCAGCTCCGCCGTGTCGAGATCGTCCGCGCGATGCTGCACGGGCCGGAGCTCCTCCTCCTCGACGAGCCGACCGTCGGCCTCGACGTCGGCGCCCGCCAGGCGATTCTCACCGCCGTGCGCACCCTCGTCGCCGAGGACGGGCTCGGCGTCCTGTGGGCGACGCACCTCATGGACGAGGTCGAGCCGCACGACCGCATCGTCGTCCTCCACAAGGGCGTCGTGCTCGCCGAGGACACGGCGTCCGCGGTCGTCGCGCGCACCGGGGCGGCGGACGTGCGCGGCGCCTTCATCGCCCTTACCGGCGAGCCGGCGGCCGAGCGGGAGGCGGCGGCGTGAGCGGCTTCGTGGCGGAGGGCGGCCGGCGCGGCGCGGGCGGCTGGCTCGTCTGCCTCGGCGGCATCGTCTGGCGCGAGGCGCTGCGCTTCGTGCACCAGAAGGAACGCTTCCTCTCGGCGCTGGTGCGGCCGCTCGTCTGGCTGTTCATCTTCGCCGCCGGCTTCCGCGCCGTGCTCGGCGTGTCGATCGAGCCCCCCTACCAGACCTACGTGCTCTACGAGGTCTACGTGACGCCCGGCCTCGTCGCGATGATCCAGCTGTTCAACGGCATGCAGTCGTCGCTTTCGATGGTCTATGACCGCGAGACGGGCACCATGCGGACGCTGCTCGTCAGTCCCTACCCGCGCTGGTTCCTCTTGTCCTCGAAGCTGACGGCGGGCGTCGTCGTCTCGCTCTTCCAGGTCTATGCGTTCCTCGCGATCGCCTGGTTCTGGGAGATCCGGCCGCCGGTGATCGGCTACCTGACGGTGCTGCCGGCGCTCGTGCTGTCGGGGCTGATGCTCGGGGCGCTCGGCCTCGTTCTCTCCTCGCTGATCCGGCAGTTGGAGAACTTCGCGGGCGTGATGAACTTCGTCATCTTCCCGATGTTCTTCGCCTCCTCGGCGCTCTATCCGCTGTGGCGGGTGCGCGAGGGCAGCGTGCTCCTCTACGACATCTGCCGCTTCAATCCCTTCACCTACGCCGTCGACCTCATCCGATTCGCCCTCTACGGCCAGTTCAACCCCTTCGCCTTCGCCGTCGTGGCCGGGACGACCGTGGTCTTCCTCGCCGTCGCCATCCTCGCCTACGATCCCTCGCGCGGCCTCATGATGCGGCGCGGCGGCGGCGCGGGCGGCTGAGGACGCCCGATCCGGCGGCCCACGACAGACTGGGAGGACCCATGCACCCGCAGTCCCGCACTCGCCCCCGCGGCCGGGCCCGCCCCCTCGCGGCGGCGGCCCTCGCCGCCCTCCTTCTCGCCGGCCTCGGCGCGGCACCCGTCGCCGCGGCGACCGGCGGCGACTGGCCGTGCATCCAGCGCAAGGTGCCGCGCCTGTCGATCGGCCAGATGTGGACGGGCCCGCTCGTCGACGGCGACTGGCAGTCCGATCCGGCGATCCGCGAGATGGCGCCCCGCCTCGCCTCGCGCCGTCTGCCGGTGGAGGAGGCCGCGCCGCTCATCGACGCCTTTGCCGCCGCGGCGGGGCCCGATAAGTCGCAGAAGCTGGCGCTCCTCTTCGCCGCCACCTTCGAGATCATCGACCGCGACCGCGCCTCGGTGGTCGCCGGAATCGAGCGCTATTCGAAGCGCCAGCAGGCGCTCGCCGCCAAGATCGGCGACGATGGCCAGAAGATCGGCGAGCTGCGGCGCACCAGCGACGGGTCCAACGCGGCCCTCGACCGCATCGAGGACGCCGAGGTGGCGCTCAACTGGGACATGCGCATCTACGAGGAGCGCGAACGCTCGCTCACCTATGTCTGCGAGGTGCCGGTGCTCTACGAGCAGCGCGCCTTCGCCATCGCGAAACTCATCGCGGCGAAGCTCGACTGAAGGCGCTCCGGGCGGCCGCCGCCGCGGCCGCCCCGCCCCGCGCTCAGCTGTCGGCCTCGAGAAGACCGGAAGCGAACAGCATCCCGGCGACGCCGGCGCCGATCAGCGGCGCGATGATGAAGAGCCACACCTGTGCGAGCGCGCCGGGGTTGGTCCCGATGCCGACGATGGCCGGCCCGAGCGAGCGCGCCGGGTTCACCGAGACGCCGGTGACGTTGATCCCGACGATGTGGATGACGACGAGGGTCAGGCCGATGGCGAGGCCGGCGAGGCCGGTGATGTGCTGGGAGTTCGCCGGCTGCGTCACGCCGAGGATGCAGACGAGGAACAGGAAGGTCGCCACCACCTCGAAGACGAAGGCGGAGACGACGCTGTACTCGCCGAGGTAGCCGGTGCCCCAGCCGTTCTGGCCAAGCCCGCCGCTCCAGCCGGACGCCTTGCCCGACAGGATGACGTAGAGCACGACCGCCCCGGCGATGGCCCCGAGGATCTGGGCGATCACGTACTGGATGAAGTCGCCGAGCGACATGCGCCCGGCGAGGAGCACGCCGAACGACACGGCCGGGTTGACGTGGCAGCCCGAGACCGGGCCGATGCCGTAGGCCATGGCGACGATGGCGAGGCCGAAGGCGAAGGCGATGCCGAGCACGTCGATCGACGTCGGCCCGGTACCCATGCCCGCGATGACGGCCGCACCGCAGCCGAACAGCACGAGCGTGAACGTGCCGATGAACTCGGCGAGAGGTTTCTTCATGACGCGAGTCCCCCGACTCCGCGGACCATCCGCTGAGGGAGAGTTCGGGGCGCGGTTCGACGAAAGTCGAATCAGAATCGGGTGATGGTCGCGGCTCCCCGCGGACGGTTTGCCCGCGGTCAGCCGGGTCCGGCTGAGGGGCAGGAGGCGACCTCGGGGGCCGCCCCCTGCCGCCGCCTCAGCCGGCGATCTTCGAGAAGTCTGCCACGGTCAGAGTTGCGGCGCGGATCTCGCCGAGGAGGCACAGCCGGTTCTCGCGCACGCCCTTGTCGTCGGCGTTGACGAGGATGGCGTCGAAGAACGTGTCGACGGGCGCCCTGAGGCTCGCCAGCGCGGCCATCGCGACGGCGAAGTCCTCGCGGGCCACGGCGTCCGCCGCCGTCGCCTTCGCGGCGACGATGGCGTCATGGAGCGTCCGTTCCGCAGGCTCGACGAGCTTGGCCGGATCGACGGCGCCGTCGAAGGCGCGGCCATCCTTCTTCTCCTCGATGCGCAGGATGCTCGCCGCACGCCGGTAACCGGCGAGCAGCGACGTGCCGTCCTCCGTCTCGAGGAACTTGCCGAGCGCCTCGACGCGCTTCACGACGAGCACGAGGTCGTCCTGCCCCGGCAGCGCGAAAACGGCGTCGACGAGATCGTGCCGCGCGCCCTGCTCGCGGAGCTGGACCTTCAGGCGGTCGGCGAGGAAGGCGAGGAGGTCGGAGGCCAGCCCGCCCTTGCCGTCATCGCCCGGCTTGACCGGGCGATCCATGTCCCGAGCGGCGTCGCTGCCCGTGGTGTGGATGGCCAGGTCAAGCCGGGCCATGACGCGGGAGAGGGTCGCGAGAAGGCCCAGCCGGTGAGCACCGGTGAGCACGATCCGCACCGCCCCCAGCGCCGCCCGCCGGAGCGCATACGGGTCCTTGCTGCCCGTCGGCTTCTCGTCGATCGCCCAGAAGCCGACGAGCATGTCGAGCTTGTCGGCGAGCGCCACCGCCACCGAGACCGGCGCCGTCGGCACCGAGTCCGACGGCCCCTGCGGCTTGTAGTGCTCCTCGATCGCGGCCGCGACCTCCGCGTCTTCGCCCTGCTTCTCGGCATAGTGCCGGCCCATGTGGCCCTGCAGTTCGGGGAACTCGCCGACCATCTCGGTGGCGAGGTCCGCCTTGGCGAGTCGGGCGGCGCGCTCGGCCTTGTCGGGATCGGCACCGACCAGCGGCGCGAGCTCGCGGGCGAGGCGGGCGATGCGCTCGACGCGCTCCGCCTGGGTGCCGAGCTTCTCGTGGAAGGTGACGGTCTTGAGCTTCTCGAGCCGCGTCTCGAGCGGCACCTTGAGGTCCGTCTCGTAGAAGAAGCGGGCGTCCGAGAGGCGCGCCCGGACGACGCGCTCGTTGCCGGCGACGATCGCCTTGCCGCCGTCCTTCGCCTCGATGTTGGCCGTGAGCACGAAGCGCTCGGCGAGCCGGCCGGTCGCCGGATTGCTGAGCACGAAGCACTTCTGGTTCGCCCGGATGGTCGAGCGGATGACGGCGTCGGGGATGGCGAGGAAGGCCGGGTCGAACGAGCCGACCAGCACCACCGGCCACTCGACGAGGCCGGCCACCTCTTCCAGCAGCCCCTCGTCCTCGACGAGCTCGAGCCCGAGCGCGAAGGCGCGGTCGCGGGCGTCGTGCAGGATGATGTCCTTGCGGCGGTCGGCGTCGAGCACGACGTGCGCCTTGTCGAGCTTCTCCACATAGTCGTCGAAGCGGCGGACGGTGATCTCGCCCGGGGCATGGAAGCGGTGCCCGCGGGTCACGTTGCCGGAGGCGACGCCCGGCACCTCGACCGTCACCACCTCCGGCTCCTCGGTCTCCGGCCCGAAGGTGCAGAGGATCGAGTGCAACGGCCGCACCCAGCGCAGCGCCCCAGCTTCGGCGGACGCGGCGCCCCAGCGCATCGACTTCGGCCACGGGAAGGCGCGCACGACGGCGGGGACCAGATCGGCGAGGACCTCCGTCGCCGCCCTGCCCGGCTTCCTCGTGCGGGCGACGTAGAAGTCGCCCTTCTTCGGGTCGGAGACGATCTCCGCTTCAGCGAGCGAGGCAAGGCCGGCGGCCTTCAGGAAGCCCGCCACGGCCTGCTCGGGCGCACCGACGCGCGGCCCCTTGCGCTCCTCCTCGACGTCCTTCGAGCGCAGCGGCACGCCGGTGACGCGCAGCGCGAGGCGCCGCGGCGTCGCAAAGGCGGCGGCATTCTCGTAACCGAGGCCCGCTTCCACGAGACCGTCCGTCACCAGGGCCTTCAGGTCCTGGGTCGCCCGGCGCTGCATGCGCGCGGGAATTTCCTCGGAGAAGAGTTCGAGCAGCAGTTCGGGCATGGCGACCATCGACGGCAGGCGGCCGGAACGATCCGGCCGGGAACGGAGTTGCGGGCGGCGGCGAGCCGCGCCGTCTTCTAGACCGGACGACGCGGCTTGTCGCCTGCGCGCATGCGCCGACTGGCGCGGGCCTGACCCGCGACGGCGCCGGGAAAACAAGCCCTTGATTGCGCACCAATCCTGAAAAGGTTCCCGCGCGAGATCGTGACCGTCCTGCCCTTGCCTTGCACCAATCGATTCCTAGCATCCTGTCCGCGGGGTGTTAGGCACGTGACGAGCGGAGGTTCAATGCCTGCAACCACCACGCCTCGCTTCGACCTCCTGCACGGCCGGATCACCGGCCACGGCGGCGAGACACTCCTCCTCTCCCACGGGTTCGGAACCGACCAGAGTGCCTGGGACGCGATCCGCCCATGGCTCGAGGAACGCTACCGCGTCGTCACCTACGATCTTGCAGGCGCGGGCCCCGGCGGCGAGGCGGGCTATGATCCGAGGCGCCACGGCTCGCTCTATGGCTTCGCCGACGACCTCGTCGACATCCTCGATGAACTCGCGCTCGAGCGCTGCATCTATGTCGGCCATTCCGTCAGCGGCATGATCGGCGCGGCGGCGGCCCAGAGCCGCCCCGAAGCCTTCCGCCGCCTCGTGATGATCGGCGCCTCGCCGCGCTACATCAGCGAGGCCGGCTACACCGGCGGCTTCGACCAGGCGGACATCGATCAGTTGCACGCTGCCATGGCGGCGAACTTCCAGGCCTGGGTGGCGGGCTTCGCGCCGCTGGTGGTGGGCGTTCCCGACAGCGCCGCCATCCACGAGTTCTCCCGCACGCTCTTCCAGATGCGGCCGGACATCGCCCTCGCCGTCTCGCGGACGATCTTCCAGTCGGACATGCGTGCGGTGGCGAGCCGGCTCGACCGGCCGACCATCCTCGTGCAGACGCGCGAGGACGTCGCGGTGCCGACCGAGGTCGCCCGCTGGCTCAACGCCAACATCGACAACTCGACGCTCGATATCGTCGACGCGGTCGGACATCTCCCGCACATGACGGCGCCCGAGGAGATCGTCCGCGTCCTCGACCGGCGCCTGCACTGAGCCGGCGCGGGACCCATGGACCAGAACCGCACCGCCTGGAGCATTCCCGCCGCCGCGCCCGAGGCGGAGGACGGCGGCGGCCTCGAGGCGCTGACGCGCTTCGCCCGCATCGCCTCCGGCGCCGACCTCGCCGTCGCCTTCGAGGCGGCGGACGGCATCGCCCTGCCACTCGCGAGCGACCCCGGCCCGCTACCGCAGCCGTTCCGCTTCGACGCCGCACGCATCGCCGCCGCCGACTGGTCGGCGGGACCCTTGCCGGCCGAGGGGCTCCGCCTGCCGAGTGCGCTGACGGCCTCGCTCGGCCGGCCGGCGGATCTGGTGCTGTTCTTCCCGGCACCGACCGCCGAGGCTCCGGGCAGCGGCGTGCTGATGCTGTTCGCCGCGAACGCCGGCCGCCGCTGCATCTGCCCGTTCCGCTCGGAGGTGGAGGGCGGCGTGACGCTGCTCGCCGCCGCCTTCGCCCAGGTGATGGCGGCGCGGCGCTCGCTGCGGCATCGCCGCCTGATGGGCGAGCGCTTCCACGACCTCTTCGAGAGTGTCGCCTCGGGCGTCGTGCTCATCGAGGGCGACGGCTCCACGGCGCTCGTCAACGAGCGCGCCGCCACCCTGCTCGGCTCCCCGGCCGGCGAGGTGACGGTGAGCGAGGTGGCGCAGAAGATGCGGGCGCTGCGCGAAAGCACGGGCAACGTCGAGGCGCTGATGGCGGTCTACGGGCCGTTGCAGGCGGACGTCGACTATGCGGTGACGACGATCTGGGAGCTCGGTGACCACCGGGTCGAGGTCGACACCCACCCGGTGCTCGGCGACGGCCGCAACGGCCGCATCTGGCTCTTCCGCGACGTCACGGCCGAGGTCCGGCAGACCGAGACGCTGCGCACCATGGCCGAGACCGACCCTCTCACCGGGCTCGCCAACCGCCGTCGCTTCGAGGCCTCGGCGGAGCGCACCCTCGCCCGCACCCGGGCGGAGGGCGCATCGCTCGCGCTCCTGATGCTCGACATCGACCACTTCAAGTCGGTGAACGACCGCTTCGGCCATGCCACCGGCGACGCGGTCCTGCGCGCTGTCGCCGGTCGCTGCCGGGCGGTGCTGAAGGCGACCGACCTGATGGCGCGCTTTGGTGGCGAGGAGTTCGTCGTCCTTCTGCCGGACGTGGTGCCCGAGGACGCCGTCGCCGCCGCCGAGCGCATCCGGGCGACGGTCGCCGCTTCCCCGGTGGTAGCCGACGGCGGCGCCGTCGATGTGCGCATCAGCGTCGGCGTCACGCTGCTGCGCGAGGCCGACACCGGTCTCGAGCCGCTGCTCGAACGCGCCGACGCCGCCCTCTACACGGCAAAGCGAACCGGACGCGACAAGGTGGTGCTGTCAGAGTAGGGCGGCGGGCGGCGAGAGCCTCAATAGGAAACGGCCGCGATGTCGGTGCGTGAAAAGTCGTCGCCCTTGAAGAGCAGCGGTTCACCCGTCTCTTTCGCAAGGGCATAGGCGAAACAATCGCCGAAGTTCAGGCCGGCCGGATGGCGGCCCTTCCCAAAATGGCGAAAGGCCCGTCGTGCGAGTTCGGACTGCCGCGCCGTCACGGGCTCGATCGTGAGCGCGAGCTTGGCGACCAGAAGGTCGAGATCTCTCGCACCATCGTCACCGAAGCGCGCCTGGACGACGATCCCCGCCTCGACGAGGCTCGCGGCCGAGACTCGGCGCACCGCGGAGTTTAGCACGGCGCGGCCGATGCGCGCCGCCTCCGGCTCCCGGCCGAGCACGGCGAGGATGGCCGAGGTGTCGAGGATCATCCCGGCAGTCCGTGCTCGTCGTAGCCGAGGATCTCGTCAGCGGACCGCGCGTCCAGGACGGGCAAGGATGCGCAGTGTCTGCCGATTTCCAGCACCTCCTCGAGGAGAGCGTCGTTGTCTGCGCGCTTCCTCTCCTCCCGCGCAAGGCGCTCGCGAAGTGCGGTGACGACGGCCTGCGTGATCGTCTCGCCGGTCGCGGTGGCGACGGCCCGCGCCAACCTGTCCGCCTCAGGATCCTTGATGGAAAGCGGCATGGGATACCTTTCTACCTGTGAAGGCAGCTAGGTATATGGGACGGACAGCCCTCCGCCGAAAGATCGCTACGCCGCGAGGCCGCCGCCGGCTTCCGTCGCGAGCCACGCCTCGCCGCAGGCCCGGGCGAGGGCGCGGACGCGCAAGATGTAGCTCTGCCGTTCCGTCACCGAGATCACGCCGCGGGCGTCGAGCAGGTTGAAGAGGTGCGAGGCCTTGATGCACTGGTCGTAGGCCGGCAGCGCCAGGCTGTGCCGCCGCGCCTCGCCCTCGCCGCGCCAGCCGGCCTCGACGAGGTGGCGGCACTCGCCCTCCGCCTCCTGGAAGTGGCGCAGCAGAAGGTCGGTGTCGGCGTGCTCGAAGTTGAAGCGGGAGAACTCCTGCTCGGCCTGCAGGAAGACGTCCCCGTAGGAGATCTTCTCGGCGCCTTCGCGGCCGTTGAAGTTGAGGTCGTAGACGTTCTCGACCCCCTGCACGTACATGGCGAGGCGCTCGAGCCCGTAGGTGAGTTCGCCCGACACCGGCGCGCACTCGAACCCCGCCACCTGCTGGAAGTAGGTGAACTGCGACACCTCCATGCCGTCGCACCAGCATTCCCAGCCGAGACCCCATGCCCCGAGCGTCGGGCTCTCCCAGTCGTCCTCGACGAAGCGCACGTCGTGCAAGAGCGGGTCGATGCCGATGGCGGCGAGGCTCTGGAGATAGAGCTCCTGCAGGTCCGGCGGCGACGGCTTCAGGATCACCTGGAACTGATAGTAATGCTGCAGCCGGTTGGGGTTCTCGCCATAGCGGCCGTCCTTCGGCCGGCGCGAGGGCTGCACGTAGGCGGCCTTCCACGGCCGCGGCCCGAGCGAGCGCAGCGTCGTCGCCGGATGGAAGGTGCCGGCGCCGACCTCCATGTCGTAGGGCTGCAGCACCGCGCAACCGCGCTCCGCCCAGAACCGCTGCAGCGTCAGGATCAGCCCCTGGAACGAGCGCGCGGGGCTCATCGGATCGAGCGCGGCGGGACGGGACGTGTCGGATTCGAGTGCGGCGGCCATGCTGATCTCCCGGCGGGACGCCCGAGCGCCCCCGGCGAAGGGTCGCGACAGTTATGCGGCAGGGCGGCGGGGGTCAAGGCGGTGAGAGTGCGCTGCCGAAGAGCGGGGAGCTACTCCGCCAAAAGCACCGTCCGGCATTCCGCCGGCAGCGCCGACAAGGGCATCGGCGGCTTCGGCTTGGCGGGCTTCGCCGGGGTCGCCGGCTCAGGACGCGGACGGACCTTGGCGAGCCACTCCTTCACCTCGGCGCCGCAGCCGTCGCCGGAGCCGGGCGGGTCCTGCGGGCGGCAGCCCTCGCTGCCGGGCGGGCAGTCGAGGCGGACGTGGAAGTGGTAGTGGTGGCCCCAGTAGGGCCGAACCTTCGACAGCCAGGCCCGGTCGGTGCCGGCGCCGGTGCAGAGCGCCTGCTTGATCGCCGGGTGGACGAAGATGCGCTCCACCTCCGGATCCTTGGCGGCGCGGCGGATGAGGCGCAGGTGGGCCGCCGTCCACAGCTTCGGGTCCACCTCGACACCGTTGTCCTTCAGCATCGACTGGGCGCTGAGGTCCTCGCGCTCCTGCCGCGACAAGGTACGGTTCGGCATCGGCGTCAGCCAGATGTCGGCGTCGAGGCCGATCTGGTGACTGGCGTGCCCTGTCAGCATCGGCCCACCACGCGGCTGCGCGAGGTCGCCGACGAGGAGCCCGCGCCAGCCGAGAGCCGGGGCGTCGGCGGCGAGGCGTTCGAGGTAGGCGATGAGGGCCGGATGGCCCCAGTTGCGGTTGCGCGACAGCCGCATCACCTGCCACGTCTTGCCGTCGACCGGCAGCGCCTTCGCGCCGGCGAGGCAGCCGCGCGAGTAGAAGCCGATGGCACGGGCGGCGAGCGGCGCCGGCACGCCGACATTGCCGAAGAGCTCCTTGGCCGGGGCGCTGGCGGTGACGGGGATCGTGAAGCGCGGGCGGCCGCCGGCGGAGGGCTGCGGCGGGGCCGGCAGCGCATCCTCGGCGTCGGCCGATGGCGCAGCAGTGGGTGCGGCGCCGGTCGCCGGCACTGAAGTCGATGGCATTGCGGGAGCGCCGACGGCGGGCGGGGTTGCCGGCAACGGGTTCGCCCAGCTCGGCGGCGGGCGCACCGGTGGCAGCGGCGTCGCAGCGTCCGCCATCGGTCCCGGGAGGGGGGCGACCAGGATCGCCGCGAGGGCGGCGAGCATCGGCACGCGAATCGGCGTCGGTCCCATGGGAGCCGAAGGTCCGGCCAACCGCCCCGCCCGTCAAGCGCCCGGCCGTCGAGGGCCTGGCTCGCAGCCGGACGAGATACCCGCCGCGGAGGCCCGCCGGGGCGCCGGCGTCCGCTCACACGTCGAAGAACACCGTCTCCGCGTCGCCCTGCAGGTGGATGTCGAAGCGGTAGAGGTGCCCCTCCGGCGCCGTGCCGTCCGCCCTGGCGACCAGCGTCGCCCGCCGCTCTTCAGGCACGAGGGCGAGGATCGCGTCCTCGTCGTTCGCCTCCGCCTCGTCGGCGAAGTAGAGCCGCGTCGCGAGGCGCTTCAGGAGGCCGCGGCCGAGCACCGACACCAGGATGTGCGGCGCCTGCAGGGCGTTGCCGCGCCCCGGCACACGGCCGGGCTTGATCGTCACGATCCGGAACGAGCCGTCCTTGCCGGTGGGCACGCGGGCCGCGCCCTTGAAGCCGGGCGTGCCTTCCTCGTCGCGGCGCGGGTCCTCGGGATGGTCGTAGCGGCCGTCGGCGTCGGCCTGCCAGGTCTCGATCATCGCGTCCGGCACCGGCACGCCGGCACCGTCGAACACCTGGCCCTCGATGACGATGCGCTCGCCCGGCACGCCCTCGCCGGCGACCAGGCCGGCGGTGTCGAACGGCACGAGGGCATAGTGGAAGAACGGCCCGACGGTCTGGGAGGGGGTGATCGTGCGGGCCATCAGTGGTGATCCTCCATCGGCGTCACCTCGCGGCCGCGCAGCACGATGTCGAAGCGGTAGCCGGTCGCCCATTCCGGTTCGGTGAGGTCGAGGTCGAAGCGCGATATCATCCGCTGCTGCGCCCGCTCGTCCGTCACCGACTGGAAGATCGGGTCGTAGGGGAAGAACGGGTCGCCGGGGAAATACATCTGCGTGACGAGGCGCGTCAGGAAGGACGGCCCGAACAGCGAGAAGTGGATGTGTGCCGGCCGCCAGGCGTTGTGGTGGTTGCGCCAGGGATAGGGGCCGGGCTTCACCGACAGGAAACGGTAGCGCCCCTCCTCGTCCGTCACCACCCGCCCGGCGCCGGTGAAGTTCGGGTCGAGCGGCGCCGGGTGCTGGTCGAGCGCGTGCACGTAGCGGCCCGCCGCATTTGCCTGCCAGATCTCGACGAGCGTGTTCGGCACCGGCCGGCCGTCCTCGTCCAGCACGCGACCGGCGACGATGATGCGCTCGCCGATTGCCTCGCCCTCGTGCTGGCGGGTGAGGTCGTGGTCGGTCGGGCGGATCATCTCGTGGCCGTAGACCGGCCCGGTGATCTCCGACAGCGTCTGCGGGATGATGACGAGCGGCCGCTTCGGGGCGCGCAGGGCGGTGGACTTGTAGCCCGCATAGTCCGAACGGGGGTCGTCCTCGTTCGCCGGCCGATAGGGGCTCGGGGTCGTCATGGGCGGCATCTCCTCCGGCGGATGCGCCGCGTCGGCCTCTCGGGGACCCTGCCGGCGCTTCGATGTCGCCCGAGTGTTCACGCCGCGGCGCGGACGGCAAGCGCCGGGACCGACCAGATTTCCGGGTTCGCCGATCGGTCCGCCGGAGACGGCAGTTTGCCGACTGTGCTGCGCAGGTCCGCGGCCGGCTCGGCCGACGGCCTACTTGCGCCCGCGGTCGTTGCCGCGGTTGTCGTAGCTGCAGTCGCAGAAGTCGTCGTTGGGCAGGGCGTCGAGCTGGTCGACGAGATTGCTCGGCTGGTCGGTGTCGACGAACTCACGGCGCCGGTCGAGGTCGAGGTGCCAGCCATAGAGAGGGAACGACACCGGCCCGATCACCGAGCGGATCGACCCGTCCCAGGCCCGCGGCCCCTCGACCTGGCCGCCGGAGCGGACGACGAGATAGGTGCCCGGCTGCACGAGGCCGGTGCAGCCGGCGCCCTCGATGCACACGTCGGAGGCGCCCTCCTCGAGGATGACGATGGCTTCTCCCGGCCGCACGAAGACGTCGACGATGGTGCCACGCACGCCGATCGTCGCGACGGGGGTGCGGACCTTGTAGGATTCCGACTTGGACGAGCCGGAGACGAAGCGGAGCGCGCCACGCGTCGCCTGCACCGCGAAGTCGCTCGCGCGGCGGTTGCCGTCGAAGACGAAGCGGTCGAGGACGACGTCGGAGGACGGGCCGATCGTCAGGCTGGTCTGGTCGAGGAAGAGGAGCTGCGCGTTCGATTCCCGCGCCGTCGTGATCGTCTCGTCCTGGAAGACGTCGGTGCCCACCGCCAGCACCCGCGGCGCGCCGCCGGCCGAACCGGTGACATCGCGGACCACGACGGCGGCGACGCCGATCCCCTCCGCCGCGGCCCCGGCCGCGAAGGTCGCCGCCATCGCCGCACCGAGCAGCCCCGCCAGGAGGCGCCGGCCTCGTCCTGCTCCGGTCGTGTTGCGCTGCATGGTGGCCGCCCATGGTCGGCCGCGTCGGTCGTCGCGGCCCCGTCAGCCGAAAAATCACCGATCCGCGCGCCTGACGCAATGGTTGGCGCGCGGATCGGGGTCACCACCCTCGGCTCGCCCGACCCCTGCTGAAGAGCGCTCCGAACTGTGACGAAAACATCATCATCCGGTCCCGCTCCCCGCGATGTGACGGACATCACGGTTTCGTCGAATTGACGCGGACCCGCCGATCCACCACCGTGAGGCGGTAATGGTCGCTCGGGCGACGGCGACGAGGCGTACTCGGCATGATGAACGACGGCGGCGGGAGAGGCGCCTCCGCGATCGTTGGGATCGCGCTCGCCGTTCTGTGTCTCGTTGCCGGGAGCGAGGCGACGCCGGCCGCCGCCGACGAGCTCGACGTTCTCTACGCCCGTATCCTCACGAACCCGCGCGACGTCGAGGCGAACCTCGCCTACGCTCGCGCCGCCGAGGCGCGCGGCGAGCTTCGCAAGGCGCTCACCACCTACGAGCGGGTCCTTCTCCTCGATCCCGGCCAGGCAGAAGCCTCGGAGGGCCTCTGGCGCATCCGCCGGCTCCTCGAGCCTGCCTCGACCACCATCATCGCGGAAGCCGGCGTCGGCTACGAGAGCAACCCCACCGAGCAGTCGAAGCCGCGCTTCTACGAGGACAGCGCCTCGCTGTTCGCCGCCGCCCGCATCCGCGACGAGCGGCGCCTCGGGGACATGCGCTGGCGCACGGACGTGCAGGGCTACGGCACCTGGTACCCGGACGCCGAGACCATCAACAATGCCGGCGTGGCGGCGAACGTCGGGCCGATCCTCCCGGTCGGTGACGGTGGCTACACCGTCCGGCCGGCCGTGGTCGGCGCGCTCGAATGGCTCGACCAGAGCTTCCTCTACGGCGAGGCCGGCGCGAGCCTCACCTTCGAGGGGCGCTTCAACGGCGCGATGCAGGCGGTGGAGCTGCGCGGCGTCTGGCGCGGCTACGGCGACCGCTGGGCCTCCGACAGCGGCCCCGTCGTCGACCTAGCCGGTCACTTCGCCACCGCCGGTCTCATCGCCGACCGCGACCTCCTTGCGATCCGGCCGCGCCTGCGCTGGAGCGGCGTCGACGGCAAGTCGCTCGCCGTGATCCCGACGGAGTTCGAGCCCGGCAACTACATCGAGCTCGGCGCACGCATCGACTACAACGTCCGCGTCGTCGACTGGCTGATCGCCGGCACCCACGTCGGCCTCTACGAGCGCTGGTTCTCCGCCTCTGCGGCGCCCGGCCGGTCGAAGCGCGAGGACACCTACTTCGCGCCCGGTGCCTCGCTCACCTTCACCAACCTCGTCAGCTACGCGACCGACTTCAAGGTCGACTACACCTACCAGCGCCAGCTCTCGAACGCCCCCGGCCGCACCTTCTCGAACAACGTCGTCACCGGCCGGGTGATCGCCCGCTTCTGAGGGCGGACGGGGGTCGCCCGCGGTGCTACGCCACAGGATCCGACTGCGCACCGCCATCGCCGTCGCCCTGACGGCCGGCCTCGTCGCCGCCGGCGGCACGCTCCTGCGTCTCGCCGATCCGGACGCCCTCGTCGGCCTGCGCAACCTCGTCTTCGACCAGTACCAGGAGTGGCGGCCGCGCCCCTACGATCCGGACCTGCCGGTGCGGATCGTCGACATCGACGACGCGTCCCTCGCCCGTTACGGCCAGTGGCCCTGGCCGCGCGACCGCCTCGCCGCGCTCGTCGAGGCGACGGCGGCGGCAGGGGCAGCGGCGATCGCCATCGACCTCATTCTCGCCGAGCCCGACCGCTCCTCGCCCGAACAGATCCTCGCGACGCTGCCGGACACACCCGCCCGACGCGCCCTCGCGCAGGCGATCGAGCTCGGCGAGCCGAACGACGGCGTCCTCGCCGCGGCCCTCGCAACGACGAACGCCGTGACCGGCGCGATCCTCGTCCACGGCGACGGGCCGGTGGTCCCGGCGAAGTCGGGCTTCGCCGTTTCCGGCGACGATCCGCGGCCGGCGCTGCCGGCGTTCTCGGCGGTGGTGGCACCGCTGCCGATCCTGCGCGAGGCCTCGCGCGGCCTCGGCTCGACCAACTGGCTGCCGGACATCGACCAGGTGGTGCGAACGGTGCCCCTCGTCTTCGTCGTCGGGGAGGGGTTCTTCCCGAGCCTCGCGGCGGAGGCCCTGCGGGTCGCCCAGGGCGCTTCGACGATGCTGCTGCGCGCCTCGAACGCCAGCGGCGAGACCGCCTTCGGCGCCTTCACCGGCCTCAACGCCGTGCGGATCGGCGACGTCACCGTGCCGACCGAGTCGAACGGCGAGATGCGCATCCACTTCACGCCGTCCGTGCCCGAGCGCTACGTGCCGGCGTGGCAGGTTCTCGATGGAACCACGCCCCCAGGCGCCCTCGAGGGTCGCATCGTCCTCATCGGCACCAGCGCCCCCGGCCTCTTCGATCTCCGGGCGACACCGCTCGATTCCGCGGTACCGGGCGTCGAGATCCACGCCCAGGCGCTCGAGCAGATGATCGAAGGCGGCGCCCTCACCCGGCCGGACTGGGCGACGGGCGCCGAAATCCTCGCCTTCATCCTCGCGACCCTGACGGTCGCCCTCGCCGCCGCCCTCCTCGCCTCGGTGCGCGTCGCCCTCGCCACTGGCCTCCTCGTGCTCGTCGCGCTCGCGGCGGCGAGCTGGCTCGCCTTTTCCCGTGGTCAGATGCTCGTCGACGCCGCCTTCCCGGTGCTCGGGGCCGGCCTGGCTCTCGCCGCCTCGATCGGCCTCGTCTCGCTGCGCGAGGAAGTGGAGCGGCGGCGCATCCGGAGCGCCTTCGGGCGCTATCTCGCACCCGCCTTCGTCGAGGAGCTCACGCGCAACCCGGAGCGCCTGAAGCTCGGCGGCGAGATCCGGCCGATGACGATCCTCTTCTGCGACATGCGCTCGTTCACGACGATCTCGGAAGGCATGGACGCCCACACCCTGACGCGCTTCATGAACGCCTTCCTGACGCCGCTCACCGACGTCATCCTCGAGCGCCGGGGGACCATCGACAAGTACATGGGCGACGCCATCATGGCGTTCTGGAACGCCCCCCTCGACGACCCCGACCACGCCGCCCACGCCTGCGATTCCGCCCTCGCCATGCTGACCGCGATCCAGCAGTTCAACGAGGACCGACGCGCGGGCAAGGTGCCCGGTCCGAACCGAGACGTCGCCATCGGCATCGGCCTCAACGGCGGCGACTGCTGCGTCGGCAACCTCGGCTCCGAGCGCCGCTTCGACTATTCGGTGATCGGCGACTGCGTGAACGTCGCCTCCCGCCTCGAGGGCCAGACGAAGGCCTACGGCGTCTCGGTCCTCGTCGGCGAGAGCGTCGCGACCGGGGCGCCCCGCCACGCCTTCCTCGAGGTCGACCGGGTGCGCGTGAAGGGCAAGACCGAGGCGGTCCGGCTCTACGCGCTGTGGGGCGACGCGGCAACGCTGGCCGACCGGGCGTTCCGGGCGCTCCGCGAGACGATGGATTCCATGCTCGCCGCCTACGCGAGCGGCGACTTCGCCACGGCCGCCCAGCGCCTGGACGCAGCGGAAGCGTTGGCCGGAGGGCGCCTCGCCGGCGTCGCCGCGATCTACCGGGAACGGATCGCCGAGCGGGTCGGCCAGCCGCTGCCCGACGGCTGGGACGGCAGCCACGACCTGTTGACGAAGTAGCCGCCGACCGGGAGGCTGCGGGGATGCGCATCCTCGCCACCGACATCACGACGCTCGCCGTCGACGCCATCGTCAACGCGGCGAACACCTCGCTCCTTGGCGGCGGCGGCGTCGACGGCGCCATCCACCGGGCGGCCGGACCAGAACTCGTCGCCGAATGCCGGACGCTCGGCGGCTGCGCCGTCGGCGACGCCAAGGCGACGAAGGGCTACCGTTTGCCGGCAGCCTACGTCTTCCACACCGTCGGTCCCGTCTGGCGGGGCGGGGGCAGCGGCGAGGCCGAGCTTCTCGCCGCCTGCCACCGGCGCTGCATGGCGCTGGCACATCGGCACGGCATCGCCAGCATCGCGTTCCCGGCGATCAGTTGCGGCGTCTATGGCTATCCGGTCGAGCACGCTGCGGCGATCGCGGTCGCGACCGTCAGGGCGGCTCTGTCGGAAGAGACGAGCGTCACGGACGTAGTGTTCGCGCTCGTCGACCCGGCCGCGCGTGCGGCCTACGAGCGCGCGCTCGCCACCGGCTGACGCCGGCCTCAGTCGAGCCGGACCGGCCCGCCGGGCGTCTCGAGATCGGCCGCGAGCGAGACCGGCCCGGCCGCGACGCGGACCGCCCGGTCGGCAAGGCCGATCGCGGCGAAGATCGTCGCGAGCCGCGCCGGGTCCGGATGATGCAGCGCGAGCCGCTTCAGCGAGCACCCCGCCTCGGGCATCCGCCTCGTCGGGTGCACGCCTTCCGGCCACTCGATCAGCGTCGGCACCGTGCCACCCTCGACCAGAGCGCCGTCGTCCGGGACGGCGATGCGCCAGACGAGGTCGCCGCGCGTCATCTCGTGGACCGTCCCGACCGGAACCGGCGCGCCCGCCACCGCCGCCGCAAGGTCGTCGGTGGCGGCGGCCCAGGCGACGAGCCGCGGCCGCTCCGCGAGCCGCACCGCGAGGTCCGGCGCGTCGAGGCCGAACCACCGGGGCCGGCCGGGGGGCGACGCAGCCGGATCGATGGCGATGAGCTCCAGATAGACGCCGTCGCCGAGCCTGAGGACGCGGTTGTGCGTGCCCATGCGGGGATGCGCGCCGCCCGGCGACAGGGCGACACCGAGCCTCGCCTCGAGCCACGCCGAGCCAGAGGAGAGGTCGGCGGCGGCGACGACGAGGTGGTCGAGGCGGGCGGTCATTGTTGCCGCCGCCGCGGGGAGCCGCTCATCCGCCCTTCTTCAGGAAGTCGAGAATCGCCGTCGACGGGTTGCCGTCGGCCGGCAGTCCCTTGTCGGCCTGGTAGGCGCGGATGGCGTCGCGCGTTCCCGGGCCGGCCTTGCCGTCGATATCGCCCGGATCGTAGCCCTTCTGGGCAAGCAGACGCTGCAGTTCCTCGACCTGCGCCCCCGTCAGCGGCCGCATGTCGGCGGGCCAGGATGCGGCCAGTGGCGGCGCGCCGATGATGCGGTCCGACAGGATGCCGACGCCCAGCGCATAGGACGTGGCGTTGTTGTAGCGCTTGATGACGTTGAAGTTCGGCAGGATCAGGAAAGCGGGACCCCGTGCGCCCGCCGGCAGGATCAGCTTCGCCTTGTCGTCGGGCCGCGGGAAGGCGGCGCCGGTCGCCCGCCGCACGCCCATCTTCTGCCAGTCGGCGAGGCTGCGGCCGGCCTTCTCGTCGACCCGGGCGTAGTTGAAGCCCTGCGGCAACACCACCTCGTAGCCCCACGTCTCGCCGGTCCGCCAGCCGTTCTTGGCGAGGAGGTTGGCGGCGGTGGCGAGGGCGTCGGGGATGTTCGTCCAGATGTCCGACTTGCCGTCGCCGTCGGCGTCGGCCGAGAAGGCGAGGTAGCTCGTCGGGATGAACTGGGTGTGGCCCATGGCGCCGGCCCAGGACCCGGTGAAGCGTGAGGACGGCACGTCGCCGCGCTGCAGGATCTTCATCGCCGCGATCAGCTGCGAGCGGCCGAACTTGCCGCGCTTCGGGTCGCAGCAGGCGAGCGTCGCCAGCGAGCGGATGACGCTCTTCACCACGGCCGGGTTGTCGAGCACCTTGCCGTAGTTCGATTCCATGCCCCAGATGGCGACGAGGATCTGCCGCGGCACCCCGGACCGCGCCTCGATCTTGTCGAGCCACGGCTTCCACTTGACCAGCATCTCCCGGCCCGTCTCGATCCGGGCGTCGGACACGGCGGTCGAAAGGTACTCGCCGATCGTCTTCACGAACTCCGGCTGGTAGGCCGCCTTCTCGAGCACTTCCGGATCGCGCTCGGTGATGCCGGCGAAGGCGCGGTCGTAGGTTGCGCGGCTGATGCCGGCCTTCTTCGCCTGCGGCCAGAAGCCGGTCACGAATTTCTGAAAGGCGGCGTCGGCGCGCGCTTCGGTGAAACCACCGAGGCTCAGCGCCGCGCAGACGGCGAGGGCGGCCGCTCCGAAGCGGGCGCGGCGGTTGTCGGATCGGGTGCGTGGCGGCATCGTCGCGCCTCCTCTCGTGTGTTCCCGGCGCGTCCCCGAGGTCTCCCCGCTATTCGCCAAGGTCTCCCCGTACTCCCGCCAGGCCTCCCCCCAGAGCCTGAAAACCTAGTCTGCCATGGTTAACGCCGGGTTTCGACGGACCCGACGCGGCTCGCCCGGCGGGGGCGCGCCTCCCTGCCGCTGCCCGGCGACACGAATCCGTGATATTCGAATCGGCGGGCGAGGGCCGATGGCGGGCAGCGAGACACGCATGGACGACAGGACGGTTGCCGCAGAAGCGGCCGACGCGCTGCCCCTTTCCGAAGGCGCGACGTCGCCGCTCGACTGGCTCGCCTCCGGGCGACGCACCGTCGAGATCGAGATCACCGCCATGAAGGCGCTCCGGGCCGCGCTTGCGCACGGCCTCGGTGACGCCTTCTGCGCCACCGTCGGGGTGCTGCGCGGCATTCGCGGCCGCGTCGTCGTCACCGGCGTCGGCAAGAGCGGCCATATCGGCTGCAAGCTCGCGGCGACCCTCGCCTCCACCGGTACGCCCGCCTTCTTCGTCCACGCCGCCGAGGCGAGCCACGGCGACCTCGGCATGATCACCGAGAACGACGCGGTGCTCGCCATGTCGTGGTCGGGCGAGACGAAGGAGCTCGCGCCGATCATCGCCTATGCGAAGCGCTTCCGCGTGCCGCTGATCGCCGTCACCTCGAAAGGCGGCTCGACGCTCGGCCGCGCCGCCGACCACGTGCTGAAGCTGCCGAAGGTCGACGAGGCCTGCCCGCACGGGCTCGCGCCCACGTCCTCCACCGTGCTGCAGCTCGCCATCGGCGATGCGCTCGCCATCGCCCTCCTCGAGGCACGGGGCTTCACCCCCCACGACTTCCGCATCTTCCATCCCGGCGGCAAGCTCGGCGCCAGCCTGCAGTTCGCCCGCGACCTGATGCATTCCGGCGACGCCATCCCGCTCGCCCCGCTCGGCACGCGGATGAGCGAGGCGATCGTGCTGATGACGTCCAAGGGCTTCGGCTGCCTCGGGGTCGTCGACGCCCGCGGCCGCCTCGTCGGCATCATCACCGACGGCGACCTGCGCCGCCACCTCACCGGCGACCTCCTCTCGCAGACCGTCGAGGTGGTGATGAACGCCCGCCCGAAGACGGTGAAGCCCGACACCCTCGTCGCCGCCGCGCTCGAGATCATCAACACCTCGAGCATCACCGCCCTCTTCGTCGTCGACGCCGGCAGGCCCGTCGGCATCCTCCACTTCCACGACCTGCTGCGGTCCGGGGTGGCGTAGCGAGCAGGGCGGCGGCTGCCGCGGTCGCGGTGTTGTGCCTTCTCCCAGCCCTGCTGGGAGAAGGTGCCCAACGGGCGGATGAGGGCCCGCGCGGAGCGCGGGAACTCGCCTCTCCGGACGCGGCCCGCGCCGCCGGAGCGGCGCGCCCTCAACCGGCGCTGCGCGCCACCTTCTCCCGCAGGCGGGAGAAGGAAGAGATCCGTCCGCCTGATCCGCTGAGCCCTACTCCGCCCGGTCGACGATCAGCCGAGCGCCGTCGGCGCCTGTCACCTTCACCGTAGTGCCGGCCGGCAGGTCCGGGCCGGCGACGAGCCAGACGGTGTCGTCGAGATCGACGCGGCCACGGCCGTCGACGATGGGATCCCTGAGGAGGGCGCGGCGGCCGATGTGGCGGGCGGCCCGCTCGTTGAGGCCGCGGGCGTCGGTCGGCTCGGGCCGGCGGCGGCTCATCCAGGCACGGCCGGCGATCACCGCGACGATCGACAGGACCACGAAGAGGCCCGCCTCCGCCTGCCAGGTGAGACCAGTCCAGCCGGCCGCATCGGCGGCTAGCGCCACCACGCCGGTGAGGATGGCCGCGATGGCGAACCACAGCATGAAGGTGCCGGGCAGCACCACCTCGAGGCCGAGCAGCACGAGGCCGAGGAGCATCCACGCCCACCCGCCCAGCGCCGCCCCGAGGCTCGTCAGCAGCGATCCCTCCATCACCCGTCCCTCGCCTCAGGCCGTGCCGCCGCCGGCCGGCGGCACGGCGCCGCGGCGGGGCGGACGCGGCCGCGCGCTGTCGGGCGTCTCGCCGCCGAAGGCCTCGCGGGCGATCTCGCCGATGCCCGACAGCGCCCCGAGAACGGAGGTCGCCTCCACCGGCAGGATCAGCGTCTTCTGGTTCGGCGAATTGGCGAAGCGCGACAGCGCCTCGACGTATTTCTGGGCGACAAAGTAGTTGATCGCCTGCACGTCGCCGGCGGCGATCGCCGAGGAGACCATCTCGGTCGCCTTTGCCTCGGCCTCGGCGGAGCGCTCGCGCGCTTCCGCGTCGCGGAAGGCGGCCTCGCGCCGGCCCTCGGCCTCGAGGATCTGCGACTGCTTCTGGCCCTCGGCCTTCAGGATCTGCGCCTGCCGCTCACCCTCGGCCTCGAGGATCGCGGCGCGCTTCTCGCGCTCGGCCATCATCTGCCGGGCCATCGAATCGACGAGGTTGCGCGGCGGGTTGATGTTCTTGATCTCGATGCGGGTGATCTTCACGCCCCACGGCTCGGCCGCGGCGTCGACGACGCGCAAGAGGCGGTGGTTGATCTCGTCGCGGTTCGACAGGAGCTCGTCGAGGTCCATGGAGCCCATGACCGAGCGGATGTTCGTCATCGTCAGGTTGAGGATGGCGTTCTCGAGCCCCTGCACCTCGTAGGCCGCCCGGGCGGCATCGACGACCTGGAAGAAGGTGATGCCGTCCGCCGTCACCGTGGCGTTGTCGCGGGTGATCACCTCCTGCTCGGGCACGTCGAGGACCTGCTCCTTCATGCTCATCTTCGCGCCGACGCGGTCGATGAACGGGACGATCAGGTTGAGGCCGGGGCGGAGGGTGCGCGTGTATTTGCCGAAGCGCTCGATCGTCCAGCTGTAGCTCTGCGGCACCGTCTTCACGCCGGCGAAGACGATCAGCACGACGAGGACGACGAGGGCGATCAGCACGACGTCGAAGGGGCTGAGCGACAGGTTCATGATCACACTCCCGGGCGCCGTGGCGGCAGCGAGAGGTGAGGCCGCCGCGGCGTCACGGTCAAGGGGCGCCGCAGCCTCGAAAGGGCGTCAGTCGCGTGAGCCGCACCAGCCGGCGAGCTCGCGCCGGACCACATGGGCGATCACCTCCATGCCCTCGGGCGAGTCGTTGAGGCAGGGGATGGCGGCGAAGTGCTCGCCGCCGTTCTCCTTGAAGTAGTGGCCGTTCTCCTCGGCGATCTCCTCGAGCGTCTCGAGGCAGTCGGCGACGAAGCCCGGCATCACCACCGCGAGCCGCTTCACGCCCTCGCGGGCGAGCGCCATCACCGTCTCGTCGGTGTAGGGCTTCAGCCACTCGGCGCGGCCGAAGCGCGACTGGAAGGTGATGCGCAGGCGGTCGGCCGGCCAGCCGAGGCGCTCGCGCAGGAGCCGTGCCGTCTTGTGGCACTGGCAGTGATAGGGGTCGCCCTTCTCGAGATAGTCCTTCGGCACACCGTGGAAGGAGGCGAGCACCACCTCCGGCTCGAAGTCGAGGCTCGCGAGGTGGCCCTCCAGCGAGCGGGCGAGGGCGTCGATATAGACCGGGTCGTCGTGCCAGGGCGGGGCCGTCCGGACCGCCGGCTGCCAGCGCATCTTCTGCAATTGCGCGAAGGCCATGTCGTTCACGGTGGCCGTCGTCGCCGCGGCATACTGGGGATAGAGCGGCACGACGAGGATCCGGTCGCAGCCGGCGTCCTGCAGCGCCTGCAGGCGCTCGGCGATCGGCGGCGAGCCATAGCGCATCGCCCAGTCGACCACCGGCCGCGGCTCGAGGCCGGCGACGAGTTCGCCAAGCTTGTCGGACTGCGAGCGGGTGATCGTCTTCAGCGGCGCCTCGTTGCGCTCCTTGTCCCAGATCGAGGCGTAGGCGGCGCCGGAGCGCTGCGGCCGGCGGGAGAGGATGACGAGGTTGAGCAGCGGCCACCAGAGCAGCCGCGGCGCCTCGATGACGCGCCGGTCGGACAGGAACTCCTTCAGGTAGCGCCGCATCGACCAGTAGTCGGTGCCGTCCGGTGAGCCGAGGTTGACGATCAGCACGCCCACCCGGCCCGTCCGCACCGGCGGATGGCCCGCCGGCAGGCGGACGGGGGCGTTCAGGCCCTGCTGCGCCGGTGCCGCGGGGGAGCGGTGATCGGGCCGATCGGTCACGGCGGGTTCGACGGTGCTCAAGAACGGTCTCGCGCTTCGAGGGGGGTGGCGACGGGGCACGGCGCGGCCCATGCGACTGACATAGCCCGTCAACGACGCGGAACCTAGCGCGTCATCCTTGCGCGGAAAGGTCGCCGTCGCCGCGCGGGGCCGCTTCCGGCTGCACGCCCCCTCTCGCCAAGGCCGGGCGGGATTGCGACAATCGCGCCCGATCCCGCTCCAGCCGATCCCGCTCCAGCCAGGAGATCGTCATGCCGACCGTCCCGACGAAGCCGCGCCGCAACCTTCGCCGCACTCTCGCGACCGCCCTCGTGCTGTCGGCCGCCGTGATCGGCGCCGCCCTGCCCGCCCGTGCCGCCGAGATCACCTTCCTGGTGGCGAGCGACATCGACCGGGCCGAGGCCGACGAGGGCCGCGGCGGCTTCGCCCGCCTCGCCGGCGCCATCGCCGCCGAGCGGGCCCGCGGCGGCAACCTCGTCGTCGCCCACGCCGGCGACAGCATCTCCCCGTCGCTGCTCTCCGGCTTCGACAAGGGCGCCCACATCGTCGAGCTCCTCGACATGCTGAAGCTCGACGTGTTCGTTCCGGGCAACCACGAGTTCGACTTCGGCAAGGACGTCTTCCTCGCCCGCGTGAGCGAGCTCGAGGCCGGCCACAGGCTCGCGGCCAACCTCCGCCTGCCGGACGGCAGCACCGTCGCCGGTTTCGCCGACACGGCGATGCTGGAGTTCGAGGGCATCAAGGTCGGCGTCGTCGGTGTCGTCGGCGACCACTCGCACGCCGTCTCGAGCCCGGGTGACCTGCGCATCGCCGGCACCGTCGACACGGCGCTGTCGGCGGCGAAGGCGCTGCGGGCCGAGGGGGCGGACGTCGTCGTCGCAGTCGCCCACGCCGTCCGCTCGCAGGATCTTGCGATGATGCACGGCGGCTCGATCGACCTCGTGCTCTCCGGCGACACCCACGACCTCCTCGTCAACTACGACGGCCGGTCGATCCTCGCCGAAGCGCGCGAGCAGGCGGAATACCTGCCGGTCGTCACGCTCGACGTCACGGCCGAGACGGTGGACGGCAAGCGCAAGGTGACCTGGACGCCGGAGTTCCGCATCGTCGACACCGCCACCGTCACGCCCGATCCCGCCGTGGCGGCGAAGATTGCCGAGCTCGAGAAGACGCTGTCAGCCGAGCTCGACGTCGAGGTCGGCAAGACGACCACCGAACTCGACAGCCGGCGGCCGGCCGTGCGCGGCAGCGAGGCGGCGATCGGCAACCTCATCGCCGACGCCATGCGCTCCGCCACCGGCGCCGACGTCGCCCTGATGAACGGCGGCGGCATCCGGGCGAACAAGCTCTACGCCGCCGGCTCCACCCTGACGCGGCGCGATGTCCTCGCCGAGCTGCCGTTCGGCAACGTCGTTGTGGTGGTCGAGCTGTCCGGCGCGGACCTGAAGGCGGCGCTCGAGAACGGCGTCAGCGCCGTCGAGGACGGGGCGGGCCGCTTCCCGCACGTCTCCGGCATGGCCGTCGTCGCCGACGTGTCGAAGCCGGCCGGCAGCCGCATCGTCTCCGTCGAGATCGGCGGCGCGCCGCTCGATCCGGCGAAGACCTACACCGTCGCCACCAACGACTTCATGGCCCGCGGCGGCGACGACTATGTGGCGCTCCGCAACGGCGACTACGTCGTCGGCCCGCGCGACGGCAAGTTGCTCGCGAGCGTCGTCATCGACGCCGTCGCTGCCGCCGGCACCGTATCGCCGGCGGTCGAGGGTCGGGTGCGGCTCGAGAACTGAAGGCGGCCGCGCCTCACCAGGTCGCCTCGGGCGGCTCCCCGCCGAGCACCTCGGCGAGGCGGCGGAGCGTCGCCGGCGTCGTCCCCGGCGGCGGCGCGGCGGCGTCGAAGAAGCCGGCGGCGGCGATCTCGCGGCCGAGCGGCGGCGGCCCCTTCACGGCGAAGCGGCGGACGACGTAGAGCGCCACGTGGTCCCGGCCGAGACCGGCGTTGTGGTAGAGCCCGGCGAGCTCCGGCACCCCCTCGGCAGCAATGTTGCCCTCCTCGGCGAGTTCGCGCACCGCCGCCGCGACGGCCGTTTCTCCGGGATCGACGGCGCCGCCCGGCAGGTGCCAGCCCTCCACGTAGCCGTGCCGCACCAGGAAGACGCGGCTGTCGCCGGTCAGCACCATCGTGCGCACGCCGAGCGTCACCGAGCGCGTCAGCCGCGTCCAGAGCCTGAGGCCCCGGCGGACCGGCGGCGTCGCGAGGCGGACGAGGCGGCTCACCGGCGGAGGCCGCGATGTCGCCCGCCGACAAGTGGCGTCGGGTCGGTGAAACTGCCGCACGGCGAAAGCGGCGCTTGGCAGGCATCGCCGCGGCCGGCTATACGGACGGGGAATGCACCGGCGACGCTTTCCCTCCCCAGGGCCGCCGGTCGAACCCGTGTCGCCTTCGAGAGTTCCTGTCTCATGCTGTCCCTGTTCTCGCCCCGCCGGTGGCGCTTCGTCTGGTCGCCGGCTGTCGACTTCTCGCATGGCCGCGTCGCCCTGACGCTCGCCACCTTCCGCAGCCGCTGAGACCCCGGCCGCGGGCGCGATGTTCACACTCGCTCATCTGTCGGACCCGCACCTCGGCCCCCTTCCCGACCCGCAGTTCCTCGAACTCGCCTCCAAGCGGGTGGTCGGCTACGTCAACTGGCACCGCAACCGGGCGGTCAAGCTGGCGAACTCCGCGCTGAACGCGCTGGTCGCCGACATCCATTCCCGCGACCCGAACCACATCGTCGTCACCGGCGACCTCGTCAACCTGTCGCTCGCCGGCGAGATGGGGCCGGCCGCCAAGTGGCTCGGCACGCTCGGCCCGCCGGACCAGGTCTCCGTCGTCCCCGGCAACCACGACGCCTACGTGCCGGGCGCCCTTGGCCGTGCCCGCCGCATCTGGGCGGCCCACCTCTCCGGCGATCCCAGCGACCACCTGTCGCCCGGTCGTCCGCACTTCCCCTACATCCGCAGGCGCGACAAGGTCGCCATCATCGGCGCCTCGAGCGCCAAGGCGACGGCGCCGTTCCTCGCGACCGGCCACTTCGACACGCACCAGCAGCTCCTCCTCACCGAGATGCTGCAGGCGGCCGGCCACCAGGGCCTCTTCCGCGTCGTGCTCATCCACCACCCGCCGAACCACAAGGCGACGGCGTGGCACAAGCGGATGATCGGCGCCTCGCGCTTCCGCGCCGCGATCGACGAGGGCGGCGCCGAGCTCATCCTGCACGGCCACACCCACAAGCCGAGCATCGCCTGGCTACCCGGCCGCGACGGCCTCGTGCCGGTGGTCGGCGTGCCGTCCGCCTCGGCGATGCCGCACGGACGCAACCCCGCCGCGCGCTACAACCACTTCACCATCGACGGCGAGCCCGGTGCCTGGTCGTGCCGCCTCGAGGAGCGCGGCGTCGCCGATCGCTCGATGAAGGTCGAGACGGTCTCGATCGTCGACCTGCACGGCGGCGAAGCGCCGGTGGTGCGGGAGGCGCTTCAGTCGACCGGCGGCCAGGCTGGCGCGACGTCCGCCTCGAGCAAGCCGTCGAAGCGCGGGTCCGGCACGATCTCCACCGCCCGCCGGTAGGCCCGGAAGCCGAACGACCGGTAGAAGCCGACCGCCTTCGGATGGTCGAGCGTACAGGTGTGCAGCCAGACGCGGACAACGCCCGGTCGCCGCCAGGCGTGGGCGAGCACATCGTCCATCAGCCGCCGCCCGAGACCGCGACCGACCGCCTCCGGCACGAGGCCGAACAGCACGATCTCCACCTCGCCGGCCCGCCGCAGGTCGAGCTCGACGAGCCCGACGTCACGCCCGTCCTCGACGACGGCAAGGGTCGCGATGCCGGGATCGCCGATGCGGGCGGCAATGGTCGCGTCGGAGTGGCGGAGCCGCGAGGTCCACAGCCACGGCTCCCCGACGGCGCGGAAGAGACGGCGGAACCGTTCCGTGTCGCTCGCTCCGAGCCGCTCGGTCACCGGCGGCGCCCCGGACGGCGCGGCGGCGGGCGGCGACCGCATCTCCATGAACGTCACGATGGCGGGAAGCACGCCGCCCGGCAGGGCGGCGATGCCGTCGAGCGGAATGGCGATCGTCGGCGTTCCGGGCGGAACCGGACCGGGTTCGGGCATCGGGACCTTCGGGATGCGAAAGCGGAAGCGTGGAAGCCGCGCCATAGCAGATCGCCGCAGCCGCGTCAGCGGTCCCGGTGCATCCGGGTCGTCGCGGCCTACTGCTCGCGATATTCCTGAACGCGGGTGGCCCGCAGGCCGGCGAGGCCGTGCTTGTCGATCAGTGCCTGCCAGGACAGGAACTCGTCGACGGTGAGGGTATAGCGGGTGCAGGCCTCCTCCAGCGACAGGAGGCCGCCGCGCACTGCGGCCACCACCTCCGCCTTCCGCCGGATCACCCAGCGCTGCGCGTTGCTCGGCGGCAGATCGGCAATCGTCAACGGGCTCCCGTCGGGGCCGATGACATACCGCACTCGGGGTCGGACCTGTTCGGTCATCCTACGCTCACAACACACCACGTCTTCACGGCCTCGACTGTAGGTGCGCGTGCTTTAACAATGACCTAAACGCGCCGGGGTGATTTGGTTAACAGTCGGTTACTGCGCACGACTGTCTCCGGGTCGTTGCATAACTGCAACAGAGGGGCGTTGCGCCGCCGCAACAGGGCCTTTGCGCACCCCGTCCGGAGCCCGGCGGCGGAACTTGGACGCCGCCCGGGCCTTTCGCTATAGTGCTGCCGCATTGCTCGGCCAGGCGGTTCGGACCTTGGGGCCATCCGCCCTGCGCGCCGGCGGGCGCACCATCCGGCGACAGGACGCATGATTCTCGAAGGCTTCGCCCCGAACGCCGCTCCGGCCGACACCCGCGTGGTCGTCGCCATGTCCGGCGGCGTCGATTCTTCCGTCGTCGCGGCCCTCCTTGCCGAAGCGGGCTACGACGTCGTCGGCGTGACGCTTCAGCTCTACGACCATGGCGAGGCGACCCACAGGGCCGGCGCGTGCTGCGCCGGACGCGACATCCACGATGCCCGCCGCGTCGCCGAGCACCTCGGCATCCCGCACTACGTCCTCGACTTCGAGGACCGCTTCCGGAGCGCGGTCATCGAGAGCTTCGCCGACAGCTACCTGTCGGGCGAGACGCCGGTCCCCTGCATCGCCTGCAACCAGACGGTCAAGTTCTCCGACCTGATGGCGACCGCGCGCGAGCTGGGTGCCGCCGCCCTCGCCACCGGCCACTACATCGAGACGCGCCGCATCGCCGGCCGCTGGCAGATGTTCCGGCCCGTCGACGCCGAGCGCGACCAGAGCTACTTCCTCTTCGCCACGACGGCCGAGCAGCTCGCCTTCGCCCGCTTCCCGCTCGGCGCGATGAGCAAGGCGGAGACGCGGGCGCTGGCCCACCGCTTCGGCCTGCCCGTCGCCGACAAGGCCGACAGCCAGGACATCTGCTTCGTCCCCACCGGCCGCTATGCCGACGTCATCGAGCGGCTCCGTCCGGGCGCGGTCGAGGGCGGCGACATCGTCCATGTCGACGGCCGCGTCCTCGGCCGGCACGACGGCATCGTCCACTACACCATCGGCCAGCGGCGCGGCCTTGGCCTGTCGCTCGGCGAGCCGCTCTACGTGGTCCGCCTCGACGCCGCCACCCATCGCGTCGTCGTCGGCCCGCGCGAGGCGCTCACCGTCCACCGCCTGGCGCTGCGCGAGCCGAACTGGCTCGGCGACGGGCCGCTCGACGCCCGCCTCGACGGCCTCGAGGTCTACGCGCGCGTCCGCTCGACGCGCCCGCCCGCCCCTGCGACGCTGCGTGTCGGCCGCGACGGCGTCGCCGTTGAGCTGCCCTCGGGCGAGACCGGCGTTGCGCCGGGACAGGCCTGCGTGCTTTACGAGAGCGGCGAGCCACGCGCGCGGGTGCTCGGTGGCGGCTTCATCGACACCGCCTCCGGCCTCCACGCCCTCGCCCCTGCCGATCGCCGACCCGCCGCCGTCGCCTGACGGCTTCTCACTCCGCCCCGCGCCGCGAGGAACCGGATGTCCGACAAGAGCTCCGAGGCGGTTGTCGGCCGCCGTCGCGGGGAAGGCCTGACGGTCTCGATGGTGCGCTCGGCCTACAGCCGCTGGGCTCCCATCTACGACGCCGTGTTCTGGGGCCCGACCTTGTGGGGCCGCGACATGGCGGTCGCCCGGGTGAACGCCATCGGCGGCAAGGTGCTCGAGGTCGGCGTCGGCACCGGCATGGCGCTGCCCTGCTACGGCCCCTCGGTCGAGGTCACCGGCATCGACATCTCACCGGAAATGCTGGTGAAGACCGCCGAGCGGGTCGAGCGCGAGCGCCTCAAGGCGCGCGTCACCGGCGTCGCGGTGATGGACGCCGGCCACCTCGCCTTCCCCGACGACAGCTTCGACGTGGCGGTGGCGATGTACGTCATCACCGCCGTCCCCGATCCCGACGCCTGCCTCGCCGAGATGTCGCGCGTCGTGCGCCCCGGCGGCACCCTCATCATCGTCAGCCACTTCCGCTCCGAGCGCGGCGGCTGGAAGGTGGTCGAACACATCGCCGAGCCCTTCACCACGAAGCTCGGCTGGGACGCCGGGATGCCCGTCGAGCGCGTCCTGCAGCGCCGCGAACTGGCCCTCGTCGAGCGCTGCCCGGTCCCGCCCCTCGACCTCTACACGCTGCTGAGGTTCGAGAAGCGCGCCTGAGGCCGACTGGCCGCATCTTCGACCGCCGCACCTCTTCCCCTGTCAGAGAAACGACGCGCCGTGTCGCCCCGGCGCGAGGCCGAGCCAGGCGGCGACACTCTCGCCGATGTCGGCGAAGCCGGCCCGACGGCCGATGCCCCGCCCCGCGACCTCCGGCCCGAAGGCGAGGATCGGCACGTGTTCGCGCGTGTGGTCGGTGCCGGCCGCGGTCGGGTCACAGCCGTGGTCGGCGGTGAGCACCACGAGGTCGCCCGGCCTCAGGGCTCGGGCGAGTTCCGGCAGGCGGCGGTCGAAGTGCTCGAGGGCTGCGGCGTAGCCGGCCGGGTCGCGCCGGTGGCCGTAGAGGGTGTCGAAGTCGACGAAGTTCGTCATCACCAGCGACCCGGCCGGGGCCCGTGCCGCGGCGGCGAGGGTGGCATCGAAGAGGGCGTCGTTGCCCGCCGCCTTCACTGTCTCGGTCATGCCGCGGTGGGCGAAGATGTCGCCGATCTTGCCGATGGCGATGACCGCGCGCCCCGCCGCCTTCGCCCGGTCGAGCAAAGTCGGCTCGGGCGGCGGCACGGCATAGTCGCGGCGGTTGGCCGTGCGGGTGAAGCCGCCCACAGCGTCGCCCACGAACGGGCGGGCGATCACCCGCCCGATGCCGAGCGGATCGACGAGCCGCCGGGCGATCTCGCAGACCCGGCAGAGCCGCTCGAGCCCGAAGTGTTCCTCGTGGGCGGCGATCTGGAAGACCGAGTCGGCCGAGGTGTAGCAGATCGGCTTGCCGGTGCGGACATGCTCCTCGCCGAGGCGGGCGATGATCTCGGTGCCCGAGGCGTGGCAGTCGCCGAGGATCCCCGGCAGGTCCGCCTCGCGCACGAGCGCCGCGGTGAGGTCCGCGGGAAAGGTCGGCACCGTCTCCGGGAAGTAGCCCCACTCGAAGGGCACCGGCACGCCGGTGATCTCCCAATGGCCGGAGGGGGTGTCCTTGCCGAGCGAAACCTCGGCGCCGTAGCCCCAGAGGCCCTCCGGCGCCGCCACCGCTGCGAGGCCAGGCGGGACCGTTCCCGTCGAGGCGGCGGCGGCCGCGCCGAGCCCGAGGCGGTCGAGGTTCGGCAGGTGGAGCGGACCGGTGGTGCCGCGGTCGTCGCAGTCGCCGCGCGCGCAGGCGGCTGCCACATGCCCGAGGGTGTCGGAGGCGGCGTCGCCGGCACCCCACTTCGCCGCATCCCCGGCGGCGCCGATGCCGACGGAATCGAGCACCAGCAGGAAGGCGCGGCGGGCGGGCGGGGCGTTCTCGAGGTCGCTCATCATCCATGATGTGCGCCCGCCCCGGCGGAGTGGTCAAGGTGGCGCCTCCGCGACGGGGGAGAGGCAGGCCGGCGCGGATACAGAGAGGGCCCTCAGCCGCAGCCACGCGGCGCGGGGCGCAGCGGCGGCACCTCGGCGACCGCCAGTCGGCGGGGCCCGCGAAGGATCCAGTCCGGCGCCATCGGGAAGCGAAGGGCAGCGACGAGGTCGCTCCGCCGCGCCTCCTCTACCGCTTCGTCGGGCCGCACGTCAGCGTTGGGGACGGTGGCCTCCTCGGCCGACCCGGACATCAGGGTGAAGCCGCGGCTCCACCCGGCCATCAAGCTCTGGTAAAACATCGGGGTTCTCCTCGCGGCCGGCTCCCTGCCTGGAGGGATGCCGACATCTGAGGAAAACTGTGCTCTTTTGGCCTGATGTTGACAAACGCGGGGTTCTTGGCCGAACGTCCCTTCCGACAAGTTCTGCTTGGTAATCCCGATGGCCGTCTTCCCCTCCCTGCCGGCGCTGCGCGTCTTCGCCGCCGCCGGCCGGCACCTCTCCTTCACCAAGGCGGCGGCCGAGCTGAACGTCACGCCGGCGGCCGTCAGCCACCAGATCCGTGCGCTCGAGGAACAGCTCGGGATCGCCCTGTTCGATCGGTCGACGCGCAGCCTCGACCTCACCGCCGCCGGCCGCCGGCTGCTGCCGCCGGCGACCGAGGCCTTCGAACTGCTCGCCCGGGCTCTCGCGGACGTCCGCCGCGGCGAGGCGGTTCTGACGGTGACGACGACGCCCTCCTTCGGGGCCCGGTGGCTCGCGCCGCGGCTCGGGCGCTTCGTCGAGAAGCACCCCGACATCGAGCTGTCCGTGCGTCACACCCGGGCGACCCTCGACCTCGCCCGCGAAGGCATCGACGTCGCCCTGCGCTGGGGGCGCGGGCACTGGCCGGGGGTCGAGGCGGAGCTCCTCGGCCCCTCGGTTCTCGCTCCGATGGCGGCGCCGGACTATGTCGGGAAGCTCGGCCTTGCGCAGCCGGCCGACCTTTCGCGGGCGGTGCTGCTGCACGAGGACTGCCGCGAGGAGTGGGCTGACTGGATGGTGCGCGCCGGTCTTGATCCCGCGCCGGCGCGGGCCGGCCCGGTCTTCGACGACGAGAACGCCATGATCCAGTCGACCCTCGCTGGCCAGGGCGTTGCCCTCATCGCCGAGACGCTGGTCCAGGCCGAACTGAAGTCCGGGCGGCTCGTCCGGGTCGCCGACCTGCCGCTCGCGGACGGCTACGGCTACTATCTCGTCACCACCCCCGCCGCCGCGCCGACCCGCAAGGTCGCCGCCTTCCGCGCCTTCCTGCGCGAGGAGGTGAAGCGGGACGGGCGGGCGTGAGGCCTCAGTTGTCGCCGATACGATTGCGCCAGATGCGCTCGCCGATGGTGCAGAACGGGTCGACCGTCGTCGTCAGTTGCGCCGGCACGATGACCCCGCGCTCCGGCGGGCCACCGGCGATCTCCAGCACCAGCTTGCGCCGCACCGCCTCGCCGAAGGCCTCGATGTCCCGCACCGGCACGACGAAGGCGCCGCTGCCGCCGATCACGCACGTCGTGTAATACTCGTCGAGGTTCGGCAGGTCGAAGTAGCTGTTCGCCGAACGCTTCAGCATCAGCGGCAGGCCGTTGATCGTGATCCCGGCGGCGATCGCCCGGTCGCGGGCGGTGGTGACGATGCGGCCCTGATTGTTGGGCCCGTCGCCGGACACGTCGATGACCTTGCGGATGCCCTCGTAGCCGTTCTCGGCGATGAGGTCGGTCGCCACCGACAGGGCCTCGGAGATCGAGGTGCGGAAGACCCGCCGGATCGGCTGCTGGCCGAGCTTCGCCGTGAAGGCGGCGGCGCTCTCCGCATCGGAGATGACCTGCCAGTCCACCACGACCCGCTGCTCCGCCGCCCCGGCCCATTCCATGTAGGCGATGGCGATCCTGCCGTGGATGCCGTCGCGGATCGCCGCCAGCACCTCCGCCGAACGGATGGCCTCGACGTAGCCGAGGCGCTGCAGGCGCTGCTCGTCCTCGTCCATGGAGAACGACACGTCGACGGCGAGGACGAGTTCGAGATCGACCTCCTCGGCTCCGGCCGGCGCCGCAGGCGCGAGGACACCGAACACGGCGGCGAGCGACAGGCATGCCGCGGCGAGCCGCGCGAGGGACGGCCGGACGGCGGTGGGTCGACAGGTCTCCAGCATCACGCGTGCCTCCGCCCCCCGGCGGCCACGCCCAGTAAACCTAGTGTGTCAGACGGGAACGGCGAGCCGAAGCCCTTTCCGGCCCTCCCCCACATTCTCGTGATCGCGCCTGTGGACGGCGGCGTCGCCGCTCGCAGCGGGAAACTTGACCGGATGGCAAAAAACCGGCGAACGTGGGGGCGTGGACGTCGGAGGCAACTGCCCCTCGAAGGGCCGGCCCTCCCGGTTCGACCGCAGCCGGAAAAGAGGGCCGGGGCGGCGGCGGCGGCGTCTCAATTCGTTCGCGCCGCGGTCCGCATCGGCCCGCGGCCGCCTTCGGGCACATCGGAGAGGCCGCCCGCGGAAGCCGCGGCGCGGCGGCGGAGGACCCATGATCGACATCTTCAAGCGGGCGACGGCCCACCGGCGCGGCCTCAAGGCGGTGCGGGCGACCCTTCTCGGCCTCGCCGCCGCGACCGTGTTCGCCGGCGTCGCGGCCGCCCAAGACGCCATCCAGCCCGGCCTCGTCTACGACACCGGCGGAAAGTTCGACAAATCCTTCAACGAGGCCGCCTACACCGGCGCCGAGGCCTTCAAGAAGGCGACCGGCATCGAGTACCGCGACTTCGAGGTCCAGAACGACGCCCAGCGCGAGCAGGCGCTGCGCAACTTCGCCCGTCGCGGCCTGTCGCCGATCGTCGCCATCGGCTTCAGCCAGGCGGCGGCCGTCGAGGAAGTGGCGAAGGAGTTCCCCGACACCAAGTTCGCGATCGTCGACATGGTGGTCGACCTGCCGAACGTCCGGTCGATCCTCTTCCAGGAACACGAGGGCTCCTATCTCGTCGGCATGCTCGCGGCGATGGCCTCGAAGACCGGCAAGGTCGGCTTCGTCGGCGGCATGGACATCCCGCTCATCCGCAAGTTCGCCTGCGGCTACGTGCAGGGCGCCAAGGCGGCGAACCCGAGCGTCGAGGTCTTCCAGAACATGACCGGCACGACCGGCGCCGCCTGGAACGACCCGGCGAAGGGCAAGGAGCTCGCCAACTCGCAGTTCGACCGCGGGGCGGACGTCGTCTACCACGCCGCCGGCGGCACCGGCATCGGCGTGCTCGAGGCCGCCGCCGAAGCCCAGAAGCTCGGCATCGGCGTCGATTCCAACCAGAACTATCTGCACCCCGGCCACGTGCTGACCTCGATGCTGAAGCGCGTCGACACGGCCGTGGAGAAGGCCTTCCTCGACGCCAAGGACGGCAAGTGGACGAGCGGTGTCTACGTGCTCGGCCTCAAGGAGGACGGCGTCGGCTGGTCGCTCGACGAGTACAACAAGACGCTGATCACCCCGGAGATGCAGGCGGCCGCCGACAAGGCGAAGGCGGGCATCGTCGACGGCTCGATCACCGTCCACGATTACATGTCCGACAACGCCTGCCCGGCCGGCTGAACCGCCGGCCTCGCGGCGGAGACGCCGCCATGACGATCGGTAAGGGCGCGGCACCGCCGCGCCCCACCTTTCCGTGGGGCGTCGCACCGCCGCGCCTTCTCCCTGCGGCTGGCGCGCTTCCGCCGCGCCCGCAGTTCGCCGAGGATCGAGCCGGACCGGCCCGCCGGAGCGTCGTCCTCGGCATCGCCGGTCTTGCGCTGACCGGCTGCGCGGGGCGCCTCCTCGAGGCTCGGCCGCTGCCGGCCGACGGCGCCCTTGGCGTCGCCCTCACCTCGCGCTTCCGCGCCGAGAATGGCCTCGGGCCCGTCACCCTCGACGCCCGCCTGTCGCGGGCCGCCGCCGACCAGGCGCTGCAGATGGCCCGGCATGACGACCTCTCCCATTCGATCGGCTGGGGCAACGCGCTGCCCGCCCGCCTCGCCGCCGTCGACTACGACTGGGAGGTGACCGCGGAGAACATCGGCATGGGCTACCGGACGCTTGCGGCCGCCTTCGACGGCTGGGTCGGCTCCGCCGGGCACCGCGCGAACCTGCTGAAGCCCGGCGTCACCCAGGTCGGCTTCGGCGCCGCCGAGGCCCCCGCCTCGCGCTCCCGCTTCTACTGGGCGATGATCCTCGCCGCCCCGCGCATCCGGCGCGACACGCCCGTCACCCAGACGCCGGACGTCGACCACGGAATGCCCGGATGACAGCCCCCGCCATCGAGCTCGTCGGCATCGACAAGCGCTTCGGTGCCGTCCACGCCAACCGCGACATCCATCTCGTCGTGGAGAAGGGCACCATCCACGGCATCGTCGGCGAGAACGGCGCCGGCAAGTCGACGCTGATGTCGATCCTCTACGGCTTCTACCAGGCCGACGCCGGCAAGATCCTCGTCGACGGCCGCGAGGTCCACATCGCGGATTCGAAGGCCGCCCTCGCCCACGGCATCGGCATGGTCCACCAGCACTTCATGCTGGTTGAGACCTTCACGGTGCTCGAGAACGTCGTGCTCGGCGCCGAGGGCGGCGCGCTCATCGGCCCGGCCCTCAAGCGCGCCCGCGCCGAGCTCGCGCGCCTCTCCGACGCCTACGGCCTCAAGGTCCACCCCGACGCGGTCGTCTCCACCCTGTCGGTCGGCGAGCTGCAGCGCGTCGAGATCCTCAAGGCGCTCTACCGCGGCGCCGAGATCCTGATCCTCGACGAGCCGACGGGCGTCCTGACGCCGCCGGAGGCGGACGAGCTCTTCGAGATCCTCCGCGTGCTGCGCGGCCAGGGCAAGACGGTGCTGCTGATCACCCACAAGCTCCGGGAGATCAAGGCGGTGACGGACGCCGTCTCGGTGATGCGCCAGGGGGCCATGGTGGCGACACGCAAGACCGCCGAGGTTTCCGTCGAAGAGCTCGCCGCGCTGATGGTCGGCCGCAGCGTTCTCCTCCGCGTCGACAAGAGCCCGGCGAAGCCCGGCCGCACGGTGCTCGCGGTCGAAGGCCTCACGGTGATCGACAGCCGGGGCGTCCTGCGCGTCAAGGACGTCTCGTTCGAAGTGCGCGCCGGTGAGATCGTCGGCATCGCCGGTGTCTCCGGCAACGGCCAGTCCGAACTCATCGAGGCGATCGCCGGCCTGCGCCGCCCCACCCTCGGCCGCGTTCTCATCGACGGCGAGCCGGCCGCCGGAACGCCCGAGAAGGTCCGCCGCCAAGGCCTCGCGCACGTGCCCGAGGACCGCCACCGCATGGGCCTCGTCATCCCCTTCGAGGCGGCCGAGAACGCCATCCTCGGCTACCACGACGACCCGTCCCTCGGCCCCGGCCCGATGCTGTCGCCGGACAAGGTGCGCGCCCACGCGAAGGAGGCGTTCGCGGCCTACGACGTCCGCCCGCCCGACGTGCGGCTGAAGACGGCAAACTTTTCGGGCGGCAACCAGCAGAAGATCGTGCTCGCCCGCGAGATCGAGCGCGACCCGGTGGTGCTCGTCGTCGGCCAGCCGACGCGCGGCGTCGACATCGGCGCGATCGAGTTCATCCACCGCCGCCTCGTGGCGCTCCGCGACGCCGGCAAGGGCATCCTCCTCGTCTCCGTCGAACTCGACGAGATCCGGGCGCTGTCCGACCGCATCCTCGTGATGTTCGACGGCAAGCTCATGGGCGAATGCGCCACCGACGCCCCCGAAGGCGAACTCGGCCTCCTGATGGCCGGCTGCCTGCCGGAGGCGGCGCAGTGAGAGGGGCGGCCTCCCTCTCTGGCGCAGCCTCTAGCCCGCGCCCGCTAGTGCTCGGCCAGCAGGTCCGCTGGCACCTTCAGCGCGATCGCGAGGCGCGCGCGAACGGCGTCGGTGACTTCACCGCGTGCTTCGACCAGATCGACGTCGGCGGGTGCGAGCCCCGCCAGCACCGCCAGCGTCTCGACGGACATCCTGCGAAACTCGCGCAGCACTCGGACCGGGGCCTGGCCGCTCTCCAGCGCCTCCCACACGGCCTCCGGCAGCGCCACATCTTCTCCCTCCGCCAGGCGAGCGTCCGACTCGTCAAGGATGCGTGCCGTCACCGCATCCTCGGAGACGTCCTCCCCCGCGCGGGCCGCGAGAGTGTCGTAGTCCCGACGCGCCAGCACGACGAGCTCCTCGCCGGCATCGGTCTTGATGATCTGAACCTGTCCCATCAGAGGCCTCACCCAGCGGTACACGTCGCGCCGGTCACCAACCGCACGGACCTCGATCACGTCTGCCGTCTCAACGAAGATGACACGAAAATCGCCGACGCGCAGGCGGGTGCCGTCACGCCCGACGAGGCGCTTCACATCGCCGGCCCCGGTCGACACGTATCGACGCAGCCGTTCTTCCACCTGCGCCCTCGCGTCCGCAGGCAGTTTTCGCAGCGCTCTTCGTGCGCTGATGGTGTAAGCGATCGTCTACACCTGCAGAGTGTGCAGCATTGCGGTGCGGCTCGCCAGCCACAGATCTCCATGGCCATTCACGGTGATCAGCGATGAGCCGCGGCGCCCTTCCCGGCTGGGTCGACTACGGGCTGATCCCGCTCCTCAACGTCGTCGCGGCGTTCCTGATCTCCGGCGTCGTGGTTCTCTTCATCGGCGAGAACCCGCTCGAGGCGGCGCGCGTGCTCGCCTACGGCGCCTTCGGCTTCGGCGAAGGGTTCGGCTTCACCCTGTTCTACGCGACGAACTTCGTCTTCACCGGCCTTGCTGTCGCCGTCGCCTTCCACGCCGGCCTGTTCAACATCGGTGCCGAGGGGCAGGCGGCGCTCGGCGGGCTCGGCTGTGCCTTCGCCTGCCTCGCCCTCGACCGTTTCGTGCCGTGGTGGGTGACGTTCCCGGTGGCGATCCTCGCCTCCGCCGCGTTCGGCGCCCTGTGGGCGCTGATCCCCGCCTGGCTGCAGGCGGCGCGCGGGAGCCACATCGTCATCACGACGATCATGTTCAACTTCATCGCCTCCGCCCTGATGAGCTACCTGCTGGTCGACGTCATCAAGCAGCAGGGCTCGATGCAGCCGGAGACCCGCACCTTCGAGGCGGGCGGCCAGCTGCCGCAGTTCCGCGAGCTCATTCCCGATCTCGGCCAGGCGCCGCTGAACGTCGCCGCCGTTCTCGCCGTCGTCGCCCTCGTCGGCGTCTGGGTGCTGATCTGGCGCACGCGCCTCGGCTACGCCATGCGCGCCTTCGGCCTCAACCTGACGGCCGCCGGCTACGCCGGCATCTCGGCCGTCGGCATCACCGTCATCGCCATGCTGATCTCGGGCGGCCTCGCCGGCCTGATGAGCCTCAACGAGGTGATGGGCGCCCAGGGCCGGCTGCTGCTCGACTTCACCGCCGGCGCCGGCTTCGTCGGCATCGCGGTGGCCCTGATGGGCCGCGCCCACCCGGTCGGCATCCTGTTCGCCGCAATCCTGTTCGGCGCGCTCTACCAGGGGGGCGCCGAGCTCGCCTTCGAGATGCCGAACATCACCCGCGACATGATCGTCGTCATCCAGGGCCTCGTCATCCTCTTCGCGGGCGCGCTGGAGCACATGTTCCGCCCCGCCCTCACCGCCCTCTTCGCCCCGCGGGCACGGCAGCCGAGGGCCGCCTGATGGATGTCTTCGTGCTCCTCGTGCAGGTGCTCGACGCGACGCTGCGGATCGCGACGCCATTGCTGCTCGCCGCCCTCGCCGGCCTCTATTCGGAGCGCGCCGGCATCTTCGACATCGGCCTCGAGGGCAAGATGCTCGTCGGCGCGTTCGCCGCCGCCGTCGCCGCCCACATCACCGGCTCGGCGTGGATCGGGCTCCTCGCCGGCATCGGCGCGGCCTGCGCCCTCGCGCTCGTCCACGGCTTTGCCAGCATCACCGCGCGCGGCAACCAGATCGTTTCGGGCGTCGCCCTCAACTTCGTCGCCCTCGGCCTCACTGCCCTCCTCGGCCACTCCTGGTACGGCCAGGGCGGCAAGACCCCGCAGCTGCCGGCGGACGCCCGCTTCGGCGCGATCGACCTGCCGTTCGCCGCCGCGCTCTCGGACGTCCCGATCCTCGGGCCGATCTACGCCGACGTGATCTCCGGCCACAACATCCTCGTCTACGCCGCCTTCCTCGCCGTGCCGGCGACCGCCTTCGTGCTCTTCCGCACCCGCTTCGGGCTGCGCCTCAGGGCCGTCGGCGAGAGCCCGGCGGCGGTCGACACCGCCGGCATCTCCGTCACCTTCCTGCGCTACCGGGCGGTGCTCATCTGCGGCGTCCTCACGGGCGCCGCCGGCGCCTACCTGTCGATCGCCCAGCTGTCCGGATTCAGCCGCGACATGACCGCGGGCCGCGGCTTCATCGCCCTCGCCGCGCTCATCTTCGCCAAGTGGATGCCGCTCAACGTGATGTGGACCTGCCTGCTCTTCGGCTTCCTCGACGCCGCCGCGATCCGCCTCGAGGGCACCCCGATCCCGCTGATCGGCGCCATCCCCGTGCAGGTCTTCCAGGCGCTGCCCTATGTGCTGACGGTGATCCTCCTCGCCGGCTTCATCGGCCGCGCCGTCCCGCCGAAGGCCGGCGGCGTGCCCTACGTGAAGGAGCGGGGATGACCGACGAGACCACCCTCGCCGCCCTCTTCGCCGCCGCCGTCGCGGCGCGGGAGAACGCCCACGCGCCCTATTCCCGCTTCCACGTGGGCGCCGCCGTGCTGTCCGAAAGCGGAGCGATCCATGCCGGCTGCAACGTCGAGGTCGCCAGCTTCCCCGAAGGCTGGTGCGCCGAGACGACGGCGATCGGCAAGCTGGTCTCCGCCGGCGATAAGCAGATCCGTGCCGTCGTCGTGGTCGCCGAGGGTGAGCGGCTGACGACGCCGTGCGGCGGCTGCCGGCAGCGGCTCGCCGAGTTCGCCGCCCCCGACACCCCCGTCCACGTCGGCAGCCCCGCCGGCATCCGCCGGTCCTTCACCGTCGGCGAGTTGCTGCCGGCCGGCTTCGAGCTGGAAGATCAGCCGTGAGCCGGGACGCCGGCCGCAGCCAGGATACCGTGAGCACCATGTCGACGCCCGACGCCGCCTCTGCCGACACGTCCGTGCCCGACCTCGCCGCCCGCGCCGCCGATATCGTCCGCGCGCGCCGGCCGGACGCCTACCGCGCCGCGGTCGTGCTCGGCTCCGGCCTCGGCGGCTTCGCGGACGCCGTCGAGGACGCCGTGCGCATCCCCTATGGCGAACTGCCGGGCTTTCCCGCCGCCGGCGTCTCCGGCCACGCGGGCGCCCTCGTCTGCGGCCGCATCGGCGGCCTCCCCGTCCTCGTGCTCGCCGGCCGCGCCCATTTCTACGAGCACGGCGACGCCGCCGTGATGCGCCCGGCCCTCGAGGCCCTCGCCGCCCTCGGCGTCGGCACCCTCGTCCTCACCAACGCCGCCGGCTCGGTGCGCCTGAAGATGCCGCCGGGCTCGCTGATGGCGATCTCCGACCACATCAACGTCTCCGGCCGCAATCCGCTGATCGGCGAGCCCTCCGACCGGCGCTTCGTCAACATGGTCGACGCCTACGACCCGGCCCTGAGGGCCCGCCTCGCCACGCTCGCCGGCCGCCTCGGCGTCCACCTCCACCACGGCATCTACGCCTGGTTCTCCGGGCCGAGCTTCGAGACACCGGCCGAGATCCAGATGGCCCGAACCCTCGGCGCCGACGCCGTCGGCATGTCGACGGTGCCGGAGGTGATCCTTGCCCGCTTCCTCGGGTTGCGGGTGGCGGCGATTTCGACCATCACCAACCTCGGTGCCGGCATGGCGCCGCACGGCCCGAGCCACGGCGAGACCAAGGAGGTCGCCGGCGCGGCGGCGGGCCAGTTGTCGGCCCTCCTCACCAGCTTCCTCGCCGACCTCGCCGGAGACGTCCCTTGACCGCAGCAGACCTCTCCGACGCCGACCTTGCCGCCGCCCGGCGGGCCCTCGCCTGCCTAGACCTGACGGACCTGTCGGACGACGCCAGCGAGGCCAGCGCCAAGCGGCTCTGCGAACGCGCCGTCACGCCTTTCGGCCCTGTCGCCGCCGTCTGCCTGTGGCCGCGCTTCGTCGTGACCGCCAGGCGCGGCCTCGCCGGCACGCCGGTGAAGGTCGCCACCGTCGTGAACTTCCCGGCCGGCGGCGAGAAGACGCTCGAGGTGGTCGAGGAAGCCAGGCAGGCCGCCGCCGACGGCGCCGATGAGGTCGACCTCGTCATCCCCTGGCGCGCCGTCGCCGCGGGTCGTCCGGGCTTCGCCGAGACGATGGTCGCGCGCGTCCGCGCCGCCTTGCCGGCCCACGTGCGCCTCAAGGCGATCCTCGAGACGGGCGACCTTGCCGACGCCGCGCTCATCCGCACCGCCGCGGAGGCGGCCGTCGCCGGCGGCGCCGACTTCCTCAAGACCTCCACCGGCAAGACGACGGTGAGCGCCACGCCCGAAGCGGTGGCGGTGCTGATCGACGTCATCCGCGCCGCCCCCCGACCGGTGGCGCTCAAGGTCTCCGGCGGCGTCCGCACCCTCGCCGACGCCAAGGCCTATCTCGCGCAGGTCGACGCCGGCCTCGGCGCATGCTGGGCGACGCCCGCCACCTTCCGCTTCGGCGCGAGCGGCCTCCTCGACGCGCTGACGGCCGCGCTCCAGGGCGCGGCGGCACCCAAGCCCGCCGCCGGCTACTGAGGAACCGTCGATGTCGCAGTTCCTCCCCCAGGAGACCATCCGCCGGAAGCGCGACGGCGCCTCGATCGAGCAGAGCGAGATCTCCGCCTTCGTGCGGGGCATCTCGGACGGCTCGGTGAGCGAGGGCCAGATCGCCGCCTTCGCCATGGCGATCTACTTCCGCAAGTTCGGCCTCGACGAGCGCATCGCGATGACCCTCGCCATGCGCGATTCCGGCACCGTGCTCGACTGGTCGGCCCTGCCGGGTCCTGCCCTCGACAAGCATTCCACCGGCGGCATCGGCGACACCGTTTCGCTGCTGCTCGCCCCGGCGGTCGCCGCCTGCGGCGGCTACGTGCCGATGATCTCAGGCCGCGGCCTCGGCCACACCGGCGGCACCCTCGACAAGCTCGACGCCATTCCCGGCTACCGCTCGACGCCGGACCTCGGCGAAATCCGCCGCGTCGTCCGCTCCGTCGGCTGCGCCATCATCGGCCAGACGAACGACCTCGCCCCCGCCGACCGCCGCCTCTACGCGATCCGCGACGTCACCGCGACGGTCGAGACCCTCGACCTCATCACCCCGTCGATCCTGTCGAAGAAGCTTGCCGCTGGGCTCGGCGGCCTCGTGCTCGACGTCAAGGTCGGCTCCGGCGCCTTCCTGCCCTCGCTCGAGGCGGCGCGCGACCTTGCCGAGAGCCTCGTCGCCGTCGCCGGCGGCGCCGGCCTGCCGACGGTGGCCCTCATCACCGACATGGACGCACCGCTCGCCAGCGCGGCCGGCAACGCCATCGAGACCCGCCTTGCCGTCGACGTGCTCGCCGGCCGGGCCGTGGAGCCGCGCCTCGTCGACGTGACGGTGGAGCTCGGCGCCGAGATGCTCGTCCTCGGCGACCTCGCGCCCGACGTCGCCACCGGCCGCGAGCGCATCGCCGCTGCCCTCGTCGGCGGCCGGGCGGCCGAAGTCTTCCAGGAAATGGTCTCCGCCCTTGGCGGCCCGGACGACCTCGTCGAGCATCCGGGCCGGCATCTCGCCGAGGCGCCCATCGTGCGGCCGGTGAACGCGACGGAGACGGGCACCGTCGCCCGCGTCGACACCCGTTCCCTCGGCCTCGCCGTCATCGGCCTCGGCGGCGGCCGCCGCCGGCCCGATGACGTCATCGATCCCGCCGTCGGCCTCGCCTGCCTCGCCGGCCCCGGCGACACCGTCGGTCCCGACCAGCCGCTCGCCGTCGTCCACGCCCGCACCGAGGCTGCCGCCGACGCCGCCGCAGCCGCTGTGCTCGCCGCCTATCACCTCGGCGAAACGCACCGCCCCCACCCGCTGATCGTCGAACGGATCAGCTGAGGTCCGCGGCCGTTCAGGCCGTGCGCCGGACCGCTCCGATTGCCGCGAGCAGGCCGCCGGACGAAACCGTCTCGACCGCCACATCCCCCGCCCGGCCGTCCCGCACGAGGCCGTAGCGCCCGGCCGTGCCGACGATCGTCAGGTCGGCCGGAGTGGCGCGGGCGCAGCCCTTGGCGCAGCCGGAGAGGTGGACGCTGCCGCCGGCGGCGATCAGCGGCGCCGCAGCCGCCACCACGGCATCGGCGAGTTGCCGCGTCGGCGCCTCGCCGGAGCCGCAGGCCGGCGCGCCGGCACAGACGGACAGGGCGAGCCGCGGATCGTCCTGGCGGACGATGAAGCCGAGGTCCGCCGCCCCTTCGAGCAGGCCGGCCGGCGAGACTCCGCCTGCAGCGCCAGAGTTTCCGACGAACACCAGCCCGTGCCCCGGCGCCAGCCGCACCGTCGCGGCGCCCGCATCCTCGGCCGCCGCAACCAGGGAAGCCAGCCGTCCGGCGTCGGTGAAGCCGTAGGGAACGACGACGCCGAGAGCATCGGCGCGACCGGTCGGGCCGGCCACGGGGAGCACGCCCACCGGCGCGACCGGCACCCGCGGGCGCGGCCGTCGCCGCGCCGGGCGATGGATCCCCGCGACGAAGGCGAGCGCCGCTGCCGCAGCCTCGTCCTCCGGCAGCGGTGGCGCGACCGGCCCCTCGTCCGTCTCGAGCAACCACGCCGGCGCACCGTCCGTCCGCACGGCCACGAGCCGCAGGTCCGCCGACAGCCCGTCGAGGGTGAAGCGGCCGCCGCCGTCGACGACGACTGCGAGCTTCGCCGGCGCATCGGCCGGAAGGGCCCCGGGCAGCCGTGCCCGCAGCAGCGATGCGAGCGGCCGCGGATCGGCGATTTCTGCCAGGTCGATCCCGGCGAGCGGACCGACGTGCACCGGCGGACCGGACGGCGGCACGGCGCCGGCTTCCATCACCGCCCGTTCGAGCCCGGGCGCTGTCGCCGCCGACAGGCCGCGCACCTGCAGGCTGCCCCGCTGCGTAACCTCGACGATGCCGTTGCCGAAGGCCTCCGCCGCTGCCGCGATGGCCGCGAGTGCCGCCACCGACATCTCGCCGTCCACCGGCAGGATGCGGGCGATCAGGCCGTCGCCGGTCGCCATCGGCGAGACCAGCGACGGGCAGGCCTCGCGCGGTGCCGGCCGCCGCGCCGGAACGCCGGCCCCCGGTTCCCGGTCAGCCGACGCCGCGCTCATTCCGCCGCCTCCGCCAGCAGCGCCGCGAGGTCGCCGTCGACGTCGTTGCGCCGGGTCGGCCAGAGGCCGCGGCAGCGGGCGTCTGCGAAGCGGCGGGCGATCAGCCGCGCCGCATCGGGGTTCGCCTCCAGCAGGAACGCCCGCACCGCCGGGTCGCCGAGATAGGCGGCGTGGACGGCGTCGAGCAGGTCCGCCGGCACGGCGCCGGTCGTCTCGGCGAAGCCGACGAGGCGGTCGACGGTTTCGGCGAGTTCCGTGGCGCCGCGCCAGCCGTGGCGCATCTGGCCGGCAATGAAGCGCCTCGACAGGGCCCGGCCGCGGACGACGCGGGCGATCTCGGCGGCGAGTTTCCGCGCCACCGGCCGGTCGGGGCTCTTGGTGTCGAGCACGACGAGGTCGGGCGCCGCCCCGAGCAGCGCCGCCGCCGCTGCGAAGCCGCCGATGAACCCGACGTCGCCGCCCCCTTCGAGCAGGTCGCGGCCGGGATCGTCGGCGCCGTGAACCAGCATGTCTGCGGACGCGACGCGGGCCGCGAAGCCCTCGCCTTGGGCAATGGCTCGCCCCGAACTGGGTGCGGACCCTCCCCCCTCGGGAGATTCGCCACCTCTCCAGAGACTCGGGGCGAACCCTCCCCCCTCGCGGGGGAGGGTAGGGAGGGG